>JAABUQ010000050.1_pt1 | contig 208683 bp, 199 predicted proteins | sample 5560001 | NCBI WGS metagenome assembly JAABUQ01 (sample SAMN10711888, study PRJNA513371) | rock metagenome | isolation source: Antarctica rocks | place: Antarctica: Victoria Land, Finger Mt nord | collected 2015-12-18
ATCATGACATGAGCCGACACTAAAGACGCATCCAAAAATGTTCCGATCTAATGACGCTTCGTCAAGTGACGATAAGATATAGATTGTTACGCGAGTAAAACCGCGTCGGGATATTGTCGGCTAAATCCGCTGCCGGCGTCTTTTCATTGCGCAGGTCATCAACTCGCATGGCGCCGCACGTTTGGCAATGCCGTGAGAGCAGAAACGGCCGATGCAGCTGTCGTGGCGTAGCGCTCGAACTGGATGGAAATAGCAAGAGCCGCGGGCGCATCTCGTCTTAACTGGTCGAATCCATTCGATGTGTTCCATGCTCGCTTGTACCCCTACTCGGGGGAGACGTACCGTTGCTTCTACTCGGCGTCACTGGCGCATCTCATTACGGATAGTCTTGTGCGCGTCGCAAGTAAGGGCGCGGCCTATTCGGGGACATGCTTCAGTGCATGTAGCCCGCCGCGACTTTCAAGGTAGCCTCATAGGAAGAGCCGGCGTGGATGAAGCACGACGCCTCGCACCTCACGCGCGTGCGCTTAAAATGCCAGGAAAACCGGTCCGCTCCCGACAGGCGTGCCAAAATGTCCAGAGGCCGACAACGTCCCCCTGCGCGGGCAAGGCGGACGTTTTTAACGTGCGAGCGGGCGGCGCCGTGGAACGATAGGTCGCGGCTGCTATTTCTGACAGGCGTTGAGCAGGTTCGAGCCTTGGCTGCAAGGCGGTGCGGCGGGCGAATCGTGGTGGGTCGTGCCGGCGATGATGCCCCCGATTACCGCGGGGATCGCAAAGAGAAACCCGGGGATCCCGTGCGCGGCTGCCGGGGCCGCAGCTCCCACTGGAGCGGCCGCAACCGCCGCGTCGGCCGGCGCCGCAACGGCGGCCGGAACGACCTCGGCCGGCGGAGCGACGGCCACCGCCGTCGGTGCCACCCGCCCTAGAGCCGGCACGAAGGCCGCCTTGTGGTGCGCCGCAGCGACAACCTTCGGCCTATGCGGTGCCGAGGCGACGGCCGCGTGACGCAGGAGCGAAATGTTGCCGCACACTTGCGGAACGTACACGACGTTGCCGTCGGCCAGCGCCACGCGCCAGCTCATCCCGGGCTGCGTGACGACCGCGTTCTTGACCGCATACACGCTCCCGCGGTGGTTCGCGCTCATCGCATCGAGCCGGCGCGGAAGCCGCACGTACATCGCGTTGCCATCCAGCAAGCTCGCCTGAAACTCCCGGTATTCCGCGGGCGTCAGGCCGATACGCGCGGCCGCTTCGGAGAACAGTTTGCTATGGTCCCGCGTTTGCGCCAAAATGTCGTCAGACGAGGTAGGCGATTGCGACATCATGTGGTCGACGTAGAGGTTGACGATCATGTCAGGCTTTCACAGAGAGCGTAAGAACTTGCTATGAGGATACCGCTCGCAACCCGGCACGCTGAGAGTCAACTCGGCACTTCAGATAGGACTAAGGTCCTCTTCTCGCTTCAGCCCGGGCGATCGTGAGCAAGCCGACATGTGTTTCCACGCTCGTCCATAGTGACGGAAGCCGCATCGAAAGGTCGGAGAAGGGAGGGGTATTGCGTTAATCGTCCGGCGACCAATCTCGCCTACGTCCTCGCGCCCTTATTTTGAGCTTTAATTCGTGAGCCTGGGGACTACTCTTCGGCGCGTAACGTCGCAACTGTTTCGCGTGGTGTGGTGAGCATGGAAGGTCGCCTTCGAAATGTCGATGCCCAAGATTGCCATGATTGCTCCATTGGGAAAACGCTCCACGAAGCCGTGCGGCGAGAACTCCGATCGAGCTTGCACATTCAAGCCCATCCCTGCCCGGGAGGCTTACGATACCGTCCGATCTGTATGAGCTCATCGGATGGACCACCCATCTCATCGACGGACTCGAGGCCAAAGCGACGATCCAGTGTGTCCACCCACGCCGCCTGTGCCCGCGGACCGACGGTGTTGCTTCACAGCCTTCGCCATGGAGCATTCCCAACATACAAGCGACGATGAGCCGGGCAAAAAGGCGAGTGGGATTCTTGCGCGGATCTCCGCTACCAAGCACTAGCGCCTGATGACACGAGCATCGACGTTTTCGACGCTTGTTTCTATTCGTAACACGACGATTAAGCCGAATGTGTCAGCGATTCGGAAACTATTTAAGAAGGAGCCTCGATTCTGGTTGCGACCTTCTTGTGCAGATGAGGCACAACCCGCGCTGAAACTTGATAATCGATTAGCGTAGCAAGCTTCGCGCCGCCTTTAGCGTCGCCATCGGGTCGTTCGCATACTCGAAACTTCGACCGGCAGCGTTTTCCTCGCGCGACCTTCGCCGGCATGGATGATTTGAAATACCCGACTGTGCGCGATTCATCGCTGCTGATACCAGTGTGTCGGGCTGGCTCGAACTGCCCCGATCTGCACGATTCGGCGTCACCGAAGGTCGCTCACTTCAAGTCAGCCCAGTCGCTAACCGTATAGATGTAAGACACCAGCGCTATGTCGAGCGCAAGCGGCTCGCGTATCGAACGGCGCGCGCCCGAACGATTCGCCGGTGGGCATGACCGAAATAGGCTTGTCATATCTGGCTAGACTACGCGCTGGCGCGGGCTCGTTCGGGTTATGTGACCGAAAGTGTGATCGGCTTTCAGAATATTTCGGCCAAAATTGTAGTTGCTTTCGAACCGAATTACGAAGACAGACTCAGCCCTGACCTACCCCCCTTGTAATCAGGGTCCCTCTTACACCCTTGTTTCGGAAGGCTTCTTTAACGATGCGATCGACGAGCGTCTTCGCGCTATTCCTATTGTGCAGTCCCATATTCGCCGGCTGTTCCGGCATCGGTCAAGCGACGGGCGCGCTTCCGGCATCCGGTACATCGTCCGGAGTCGTGCCGCAATCGACGTCACTTGCGACGGGCAATCCGATCGGCGCGACGAGTGCGACGGGCACCACCGGCGTTACCGGTGTTACCGGTGTTACCGGCGCATCGGTGGCGACCGCCGCCACGAACTTTAGTTTCCCGAACGACTTTCCAACCAACGCCGTCGCAGGAGCGCGGCAACGATTCACAAGTGCAAAGTGGGATCAGGGCGGCGCGTCGTCGCCGACCGTTTCCCTCGAGGGCCCGGGTTCGAACGGTGCCCAAACGTCGACGTACGTTCGCTCGGACGGCAGCGTTGCGGTCGCCGTCTATTTCCCGTCGCACGTTTCGGTCGCAAAAGGCTGGCTCGCCGTTAAACTCGGCGTCAGCGATCGAGTGCCGCTTATGTCGACCGCGAACGACAGCGCTGCATGGACCGACACGGCGCCGGATCTAGCAGCCGCCGCGATTTTTTATTTCACGCCGACCCGCGTCCTTCTCATCGATTTAATCGGGAGCGGCACTTCGCCTTCTCCGAGACCGTCCTCGAGCGCAGCACCTCGCCCTTCAGCGTCGCCGATTTCGACGAGCGTCCCGGACGAATCGAGTTGCACGCATTTCGTAGCTAATCCGGTATGTCATCAACTGCCCGCGCATCCGAACGTCAGCGCGTACAGTAGCGCTTGGGCCAGCCTTGAATTTCAGCCGGGCCGGAATTATATTCCGAGTTTCAACGCTAAAGTCGGACCGCACCCATTCGAAGATTCTTCCGACAGCTCGGATCCGCCGCTCGACGAACTAATAACCGGCGGCGCGTCGATTTCTCAGGTGATCGACTGCGATCTATCCTCTTGGGGCCGCTGGTCCTGCGGGCAGGACGGCATACAGGGAAAGACGCTGAACGTTCCGGCCGCGATGCAACCCGCCGGCAACAGCGACCATCACTATTCCTTTAACGACGACCGCGCACGCGGCGAATACGATTTTTGGCTCGTGCGCAATGTACCGGGCTCGCCCGGCTCGACGTTGCACATGGGCTCCGGCGGATTCTGCGACTGGTCGCGCGACGGCACGGCATGTTCCGGTTCAAACGCAACGAAGATCGCGGGCTCGCTCGGCAGCATCACCGAAGCCGACTTCGTGCGCGCCGAGTCCAACCCGGCGCACGGCACGTTCGGGCACGCAATTTCGTTTGCAACGCTCTGCGCGGATTCGTCGTTCGTCTATCCGGCGACGGCGTCGGACGGCACGAATACGAACGGTTCGGCCGCATGCAACGGTCACACGGGCGCGCACCAGCGACCGCCGGAGGGTACGCGCGTCTATCTCGATCGCAGCGACGCAGAGGTCGACGCGATGAATCTCCCCGCGTATGCGAAGGCCTGGTGGCGAACGCTCGATCGCGAACATGAAGGCGGCTTTATCGCCGATACGAACTGGTCGGGAGCGCCCGGTCTTTCTCCCGCCTTCGAGCGCCAAGATTTCTCGCAACAGGCGCGTGAAGCCGGCGTCAACCCGGCGCCGTACGCAAAGGTACTGCTCGGCGTCGGTACGATCGACATGGCCCGCGACATCAAATTCTGCGCGAACGGAACGTGCTGATCAGACTGGCGACGGATATAATGTGGCGCGGCTGGCCTTGGCGGGCTGCCGTCGCTACTTCTGACAGGCGTTGAGCAGGTTCGAGCCTTGGTTGCAGGGCGGTGCGGCGGGCGAATCGTGGTGGGTCGTGCCGGCGATGATGCCCCCGATTACCGCGGGGATCGCAAAGAGAAACCCGGGGATCCCGTGCGCGGCTGCCGGGGCCGCAGCTCCCACTGGAGCGGCCGCAACCGCCGCGTCGGCCGGCGCCGCAACGGCGGCCGGAACGACCTCGGCCGGCGGAGCGACGGCCACCGCCGTCGGTGCCACCCGCCCTAGAGCCGGCACGAAGGCCGCCTTGTGGTGCGCCGCAGCGACAACCTTCGGCCTATGCGGTGCCGAGGCGACGGCCGCGTGACGCAGGAGCGAAATGTTGCCGCACACTTGCGGAACGTACACGACGTTGCCGTCGGCCAGCGCCACGCGCCAGCTCATCCCGGGCTGCGTGACGACCGCGTTCTTGACCGCATACACGCTCCCGCGGTGGTTCGCGCTCATCGCATCGAGCCGGCGCGGAAGCCGCACGTACATCGCGTTGCCATCCAGCAAGCTCGCCTGAAACTCCCGGTATTCCGCGGGCGTCAGGCCGATACGCGCGGCCGCTTCGGAGAACAGTTTGCTATGGTCCCGCGTTTGCGCCAAAATGTCGTCAGACGAGGTAGGCGATTGCGACATCATGTGGTCGACGTAGAGGTTGACGATCATGTCAGGCTTTCACAGAGAGCGTAAGAACTTGCTATGAGGATACCGCTCGCAACCCGGCACGCTGAGAGTCAACTCGGCACTTCAGATAGGACTAAGGTCCTCTTCTCGCTTCAGCCGGGCGATTTTGTGCAGACGATACCCGCGCCGTAACGCGCCGATCGAAGCCAGCACCTGACGGGAGCGGCGCTTCAACGCTTGGGCGCTCAGTCGCGGTGCAGCTTCGGCGCGTTCGCGTGGCCAGATCAGAGCGGCCGGAATTTCGACCACCCGCTGTCCCGACGCGAGCAGCTCCGCGACGATCCATGTGTTGAATTCGCCTTGCGGCGAATGGGCCAAGATCGGAAGTAACACGCGGGCGTCATAAGCACGGACCATTCCGGTGAACGTTCTAATCGTTCGGCCGACGCACAGCGAGAGCAAGAAGTTCGCGACCCTGCTCGCGACGAGACGGGTCGTCGGAACGTTCGCAAATCGGCCGCCGGCCATGTAGGGTGACGCAAGCACGGCCGCGGCTCCGGTGGCAAACAGTTTATCTACGAGCGGCCCCACGATCTCGGGTGCATAGCTTAAATCGGCGTCCAAGAGAACGACGGTATCGGTCGTCGCGGCGCGGCAGCCGGTCACGATCGCTCGCTCCAGGCCCTGGTTTTGTTCGTGCGTCCGAACGCTCAAGAGCCCGGGGCGCGCGGCGAGGTACGATCCGAGCACATTCTGGGTGTCGTCGGAGGAGCCGTCGTTTACGACGATCAGCTCGATTGCGTAGTCGGTTCGTAACGCCTCGAGCGAAGCGAGCAATCGGTCGAGGACCGCTGCGATCGACGAGCCCTCGTTAAACGCCGGCACGATAACGCTGAAAGCGCGGCGTTCCCTACCGATAGAGTAGGAGGTGACTCCCATTACAGATTGCCCTTCCCCGTGAAGACCGGCCAGCGGGCGCGTCGTCGCCCTCTCCGTAACATATCGCGCCGGCGCGCGCAACGCACCCCGCTGCTTCTGTCGGAGCCGCTGTGATAACGTCGTCGCAGCGGGCAACTGCCGAGAGCGTCGGCGCGGCCGCCGGTATCCGCCCGCGCCCGCAACCGGCACGTTACGGATTGCCGTGGTCCTCCGTTTTGCTCGCCATCGACGTCGGCGTCGTGATCGTCGCAGCGTTTGCGGCGCAAAGACTCGTGCACGTTCCGCTCGTCGCCCTGCTGCGAAACGGTGATGCGGCCGAGTCCGTTCTCTTTTCATCGCTCGTATCGTGGCTGATCTTCGAACGCATCGGCATGTACCGGCGCTCGTATTCTAGTCACGCTCTCGACGAGATTTACGCTTCCCTGGCTGCCCTCGCCCTCGCTATCACTCCGGCCCTGCTCGTCTTCGTGATCTTGCCGGACTTACATCCGTTTCGAAACCTTCTCGTCTTAACGCTCGCCTTTTCAGCAATCGGTTTGAGCTTGGCACGCTTTCTTGCACACGCGGCTCGCACGCGCGTCTTTCCGCCGGCACCGCGTCGCATAGCCGTCGTCGGAGCCGCGGAACGTGTCGCGGCGGTGCCGCGCGACCTTTCGCTCGGCCCTGCGGACGAAGTCATGCGCTTCACGGTCGAGGATTTCGACGAAGAAGTTGCCGAGGCGCACGGCAACGTGGCGCAACTCGTCTGGCTGCGAGCCGCCCTGGAACGGGGCTGCCACGAGGTCATCGTAACGGAAGCGTTGCCGGCGGAACTGATGCCTTCGCTGCTGCGCTTCACCGAATCACACGGCATCAAACTGGCCTTCGCCCCGCTGCGGCTTCGGCCGCACGCGTGCGATTTCTCCGTGCGGCGCGACGGCGGACTAGCCTTGCTATACCCGCGCAGCCTCGCGATCTGTACGAGCGGTGCGTTGATGCTGCGCCGCGTATTCGATCTTGCGATCGCCCTTCCGGCTCTCCTCCTTCTGGCACCGGTCTTCGCCGTGCTCGCACTTGCGGTCTATGCCGATTCGGGGACGCCCATCTTTTACCGGCAAATTCGGGTCGGTAAAGACGGCCGGGAATTCAAGATCATCAAATTCCGAACGATGCGCGCTGATGCCGAGACGCATTCGGGTCCGGTTTGGGCGCGCAGTGGTGAAGACCGGACCACGCGCATCGGCCGCATTTTACGCCGGACGAGTTTGGATGAATTGCCGCAGCTTTTCAACGTCGCGCAGGGCGAAATGTCGATCGTCGGTCCGCGTCCGGAGCGACCGTTCTACGTAGAACAATTCCGTAAAATGCTACCGCGCTACGACGAACGCCATCTCGCGAAACCCGGCATTACCGGCTGGTCGCACATTCACATGCGACGCAACGTCGACACTTCCGCGATCGGCGAGCGGCTAAGTTACGATCTGTTTTATCTCGAAAATTGGTCCATCTTCATGGACGTCTTGATCATTTGCAAGACGGGCGCCGAATTTCTCTTCCATTCGGCCGCATAGCGCGCTAGAAGCGTGGCGATAGCACCGGCCGGCGGCCTCCTGCGCAAAACGTTACACACCTTTGCGACGCTGCTGTTCGGACAAGGCGCGAGCGTGGCGGCGGGCATCGCGACGGCGCACGCCTTCGGTCCCGCCGGAAAAGGCGTCATCAGCTTCGCAGGCGTGCTCATCACCTTCGCGATTACGAGCGCCGACGGCTTGCGTTCCGCGGTCGCGTACCAGGTCGGCACCGAAGCGCGCGATGCGTCATCCGTGTGGCATTCGGCGCTTCGGATCATGGCCTTTCTCGCTCCGCTCGGGATCGCTATTTTTCTCGTCCTCGGGCATCTCAATCCGACGCAGCCGGCCTTTCTCTATGTCGCCGTCGCGTTTCCGTTCGCGATGTACGTGCAAGCCGTCGGCATCGTGTATCTGCTGCGCGATCACGTCGAGCGGATCAACGTCAAGAACGCTGCGACGATCGGCGGTGGCGGCTCGCTCTTGACGCTCGCGCTCATCGTCGTACTGCATGCAAGCCTGCCGATCGTACTCGGGGCCTGGGTCGCAACGTACGTCGCGGCCGCGATCTGGAGCACGTTCGGGGTCGAGGCTCTGCTCGGCGTGCGCCGTGCGGCGCAGAACGGCCGCGACCTCATGCTGCAACAGCTCGCCTTCGGCGCCAAGTCCACGCTGTCGTCCAACGTGACGTTTCTCGCGCTGCGGGTCGACGTCTTCATCGTGAGTGCAGCGCTTTCGCCGGTCGCGCTCGGCGTCTACACGCTCGCGCTCGCCACGGGCGAGGTCATGTGGGGCGTCAGCCGTTCGATGTTTTGGTCATCGTCGGGCCGGGTTGCGACCCTGCCGTTCGCCGAGTCCGCCGCGCTGACGGCGCGTGTCGCGCGTTCCGTGGTCGCACTGCAGCTCGCCGGCGGGGCTGCGCTATTCGTAGCCGGCCCATGGCTCATCACACACGTCTACGGCGCCCGCTTTGCTGGCGCCGGCGGTGTCTTGCGCCTCCTCCTACCGGGCATGATTTTTTATAGCGCCGATGCCATGCTCTCCTACTTTATTGCCGTCCGTGCCGGGCGACCCGGGCTCTTGCTCGGGCTGGAATGCGTGACCCTCGTCGTGTGCGGAACGATCACGTATGCGACGGTCGGACGCTTCGGAATCTACGGCGCGGCACTTGCCAATACGGTTGCGTACCTCGCCTCATACGCAATTAAAGTCGGCTTCTTCACGCGGCTGAGCGGCGTCCGCGTATCGGCGGTGCTCCTCGCGCGTCCGAGCGACGTGCCGGCGTCCTTGCGCAATCGTTTCTGGCGCACCCGGACGACGCCGCTACCCGCGGACCTTTAACTTCGGCTACCTTCGACGCTGCGGCGGACCCGAATGCCGCTCAGGTGCCGCGCGCACTCTCATTAGGGCAAAGACGCGACTGTCGTAGAAGCGCCGCTCGCTTCGAACGCGGCTGCCGTCCGCAATCGCCGCGAGGACGTGATGGCAGCCGTACTTCGCGGCCGCGCTATCGCACGAACCGAGCATCACGAGCCACGTTTGCGCCGCTCCGCGCAGCCTCGCGAGCGCGGCGAGCGCTTCGGCTTCATCGCGGACGTCGATTGCGCTGATGTCGTAACTTTTCGCGCCGAGCGGTTGCGGAAAGGGAACCAGCCTCGCACCGCCGCGGTACTGGCGGGCGTAAGCGGGTAGTGCATCGGCCGGAAAGACCGCGATGACGGCTTGCGGAGAAGCGTGCGCTTCGAGGTAAGCTGCAACGCGTTTCGAATCGCCGTCCTGCGCGACTTGATGATGCGCGGCGTAAAGGGCGGCCACGGTAAGCAGCACGTATACGTAGCGGAACAGCCTGCCGACTTGCGGCCACGGACCGTCTTCGATTGCGGTCACGAGTGCGTAGCCGGCGATCATGCTCGGGACGAAAAGAACGACGTAGTGACGCGTGTCGAGGTCGAGCCGGAAGACGAGAACCACGGTTACGAACAGCAGCTCGATCGTCGCGGCACAGGCCAACGCGCCGGCAAAGGCGCTCGAGCGACGCGGCCGCGCGGCCGCGATGAGAACGATCGCCACGAAAACGAGCGCCACGTACGCGCCGCGCGCATGCAGCGCATTCCAAGCGCTGTCGTACGGTAAAACGAAATCGAGCCATGGATGAACGAGCGTCTGACGCAGCAAGCTCGTAGCGCTCGCCGTGGTTTCACCGGAGCCGCCTATTTGTGAACGCACGATCCCGAGCAGCGGCAGGCCGGCGAGCGCGATCGGGACGAGCGTCGCGGCATAGGAAGCGAGACTACGGAAGCGGCCTGTGGCGACGAGCGTTGCCGCATAACCGACGAGCGCAAAGCCCAGGAAGTATTGCGTGTAGAGCGAGACGATTCCAAGGACGACGAAGTAGAAACGCGCTCCGGCGCCGCGGCCACTGACGAAGCCCGCCTCGAAAGCGAGCCAGCCCAAAGCCGAAAGTAGCAGCGCCGGGGCGTATAAACGGATATCGAAGGCCGTGTAAAGGACGAACGGATTGAGCGCAATGAAGAGCGCAGCCCAAAACGCGCGCCGCTGCGGTGCGACTCGCCGCAGGATGGGGCCGAGCGCGATAAAAAAGCCCGTCGCGCACAAGATCGAAAATAGCCGCGCAAACCAAACGCTCGTGTTGAGCTCTCGCCAAAGGGCGAGCACGGCGAAATAGAGCGGCGCTTGCAATTCGTATTCGATCGCGCGTCGCCAACCGTACAGCAAACCATGCGCGGTCGTAGCAAGCGTGTACTCTTCATCGGTCCACGTTCCGATGTAGGCGGCAAATGTCGTCAGCGCGCTAAAGTACAGCGCTACGCTTGCCAGCGTTGCCGAATCCGGCAGGCGACGCCGAAGTTCGTTCAGCGGGACGCAGGTCGCGCGGGCGCTGAGGCGGCTTTACTCCTTCGCCAAAGCGAGCGCGCGCTTCGCGCGAGCGTGCGCCCAGCCGGCCAGTCCATCGTCAGCGCAAACGCCCACAAGAGTCCGTTCAGCGGCCTGCGCCGATCGTAAAACGCTTCGCGCGCGACAACGCTCGCCGAGTCGAATTCGAGCCGGCGCAAAAACTCCAAGCTCGCCTCGCGCAATCGAGCCGGCCGCAGACGTCGCATTTCGGCCGCGGCGCCGTCGGCGTAACGAGCTGGGCGCAAACAGACGAGTTCCCCAAGCTTCGCGTCGCCGTAACGCATTTGCCCCGCGTTCGCCGATAGGCCGGCGGCGCCGACCGCGTATTCGACGAGGCTACGCGTTACGAGCGTGACGTCGGTCCAGCGCAAAATCCGTAACGACCACTCGAAATCTTCCGGCAGGTAGTGGTGCTCGGTCGGGACGAGCTCCGAACGTTCCATAAACCACTCGCTGTTTTCCATGACGACGTTGCGTCGAAACAGCAACGTCGACGGAAGCAGAAACATTCCGCTAGGCAAGGCGATTGCGACCGCGCCGCGCGAGAAATGCGCGACATCGATCGCGGGCTCCGTTCCGTGCAGCCGGCGATAGCCGCGGTTCGCCGTTGCGCCGCCTGCGCTGCGCGTGCCGTCCGCGTGTACGAAGGCGAAATCGGTCGCGCAGAGATCGTCACCGGTCGTCGCTAGCGCGTCCCATTGGGCGGCGAGCTTTTCCGGCGCCCAACGGTCGTCGGCATCGAGCAACGCGATCCAGGGTTGCGTCGCGTGACGGATACCGGCATTGCGCGCTGCCCCGCAGCCGGCGTTCCTTTGTGCCAGCAAGGTAACGCCGAGCGTGCGCGCCACTTCGGCAGTCCCGTCGCGAGAGCCGTCGTCGACGACGATGATTTCCCGTGGCGGGGCCGACTGCGCGCGAACGCTCTCGATCGCGGCGGCCAGCGTCGTCTGCGCGTCGTAAGCCGGCACGACGACGGAGATCGGTAGCGGACCCCTCACGTCCGGACGCGGCGCCGCGCGAGCGAGCGCAGCAGAGGCCGCAGTGCCTGCCAAGCGACGCGTAGCGCGAGCAGCAGCTTGCGCCCGGCGCTGCAGTCGGCAGCCGTTGCCAATGCGAACCAGAGCGCATCGCCCGGCGCATAATCCTCGCGCTGCGCTTCCGCGAGGATCGCTCGCGCGGGTGCGAGATCGCCGCGGCGCAAGTGCAGTTGCGCGGCATGTCGCTGGTGGCGCCGTCGCATGCGGCGGAAAGTCTCGGCCGCACCCGGGCCGTAGAGCCCAGGCGAAGCGGCGATGCGTTCCCCGAGCTTAACGTCGCCAAAGCGAACGCGCCCGTACGCCACCGCTTGGCTATCGGGACGCCGCACGTAACGCGCGAGCACGCGCTCGATCGCCAGCGCGTCGCTCCACTTCAGCACGCGCAGATACCATTCGACGTCTTCGCTGAGCTGATAGTCCGGCGCCCGCAGCGGTAAGGTTTCATCGAAGTACAGGGCGTGCCGTTCGATTAGATCGCGTCGTATCGAAATCGTCGACGTTCCAAGAAAATTACCGACCGCAAGCGCGGCGCAGAGCGCGCGCCGATCGATCGTCGTGATCCCGTCCGTCGCGGGCTCTTTGCGAGCGCCCGAGTACTGTGGCGTCCGGGCCAGGTTCGAGGGGGCGTTCGGCACGCCGTCTTCTTCGACCGTATAGTCGCTGAATGCAAAGGCGATAGCGGGACGAACGGAAGCCGCCCGCTCGAGCGATGCGAGCCGTTCCGGGAGCCACAAGTCGTCCGCATCGAGCAGCGCGATCCAGCTTCCCGTCGCTTCGCGAAAGCCGCGATTACGTGCGGCCGAGATGCCGGCGTTCCGTTGACGAATCACGCGTACGGGGTAACGTGCGGCGATCGCCGCCGTGGCATCCGTCGACCCGTCGTCGATGACGAGAATCTCCGCGGGGGCGCGCGTCTGAGCGAGAACGCTTTCGATTCCGGCGGCGATTCGTCCGGCTTCGTTGTACGCAGGGATGATGACACTGACGAAATGTTCGTCAGTGCGCACTGCGCGCGCTCCGGACCCGCGCCCCGGCGCGCTGCATTTCCGGTCGAGCCGCGACATTATAGAGCAAGAGTGGAATCGCATACGCGAGCCAGTAATATTTGATAAGGAGGGTATCGATGAAAAACGCCTGCGAGAAGAGTCCGATCAGCGCGGCTTCGCTCGCCAGACGTACGCCGTAAAAGCGGTTCCCGACGTCGATCGAACGCGTTTGCCGAAAAGTGAAATACCACGCTGCGAGCACGAGCAAGAGACCGACGACGCCGTACTCCGTCAGCGTACCGACGACGATGCTGTGGCTCGGCCGGCTCCAGCCTTGGAACACCGGCTGAAAATTGCTCAGCAGTGAAGCGTTGTAGAGCGTCTGAAACGAGCCGACCCCGCCGCCGAAGAGCCAATGCTGGCCGAGCGAATGCAACCCCGTCTGCCAAATATACGTGCGCCCGCTGCCCGACCCGGCCGCTGAGGGATCGTTGGCAAAGCGCGTCCAAACGCTCGGAAAGAATGCGGTAAGCCCGACGGCCGCAGCGACGATCGCAGCGACCTGGAGCCGGTTTTTGCTGCGCACCACAAAGTAAGCGAACATCACGCCGATCGCGACGAACGCGCCGCGCGAACCGGACACGAGTATGCCGCACATCATGCACAAACTGGCTGCCACGCAGAGCGTGCGCAACCACCAGCCGCGCGTGTAGAAGGCACCCGCAAACGCGACCGCGATCGGCAAGATGAAGCTTGTAGCGAAATAGTTGGGATCGAGCATGAGGCCGGAGGACGTTTGCAGCACGAGCCGGTCCTCGAACACGCCGACGCTGTGCCCGAGATACAAGTGGACGCCGTAGAGTGCGGCACCGAGCCCGCTCAGGACGAGCAGCACGAGGACGCCGCGCAGCTCGAACTCGGTCGCCGGATAAACGGCCAGAATCGTCAACATTGCCAGGAGTTGGCTCGACTGAAAAAAGATGAGCTGGCCCGTCGGTAGGTCCGCGGTCCACAGGAACGACGTTCCGACGAACAGCATGAACGCGAACCACGCGAACCAGGCCCGCGGTGGCCGGCGCGCCGTCCGAAGCATCAACGCCCGAAACAGCAGCGCGACGCCCGCCGCGATAGCGACGAGGCGCGTGAGCGTTCCGCCGCTTGCGACCTGCAACAGAGAATCGTACGGCAGTAAGGCGATGTACGCGCCGAAAGGAAAGATGAGCGGCGCGCGCACCGCAACGAATAGCACGAGCGGCAGCGCCGCAATCGGGATCAGCCGTACCCAACTGACGTCTCCGAAATCGTTTCTGACATGGAGCAATGTGCTTGCCACGAGCAAGAGGTACAGCATTCCCGCGACGGCGAGCGCGAGCCGCATGTAGCGACTGGGGCGCGACGCTGCTAACGCCGCCGACGTCACGGTGCCGTTACCTTTTCGAAGGCAGGCTCATAGCCGGGCGCGCTGGATCCCGCGACGCAAGAAAGATCCGCGCCGAAGCCGTTATTTCGGCCGCTTCTACCTGTAGCGAACGCTACGAGTCTTACCACTGTATTTTTCGTCGTCCTCGGCTGCCGTCGGCGGCGAATCGCGGCCACTATGGTGTATTTTGCTCTCTGCTCTACTATCGGCCAAACCGCCGGGCTCCCGAGCGTCCCTATACCCGGCGCCGCAGCCCCATTTAAACGAGTCAGCAAGTGCCGTTGGAACAAAACTCGACATCGTTCTCTAAGGTGATTCCATCGACGGTAATCGGGACGGCGCGGTCGTCGCTCGAGCTTTGCCCCAGTTCTTGAACCGTGAAGGACCAGTCGCCGCGTTTCGCAGCCGGTGAAAGACCGGGCGCGCCCGCCCAATTCGTGTCGGTGATCATACCGCCGTAGTGCTCGCGGTCCATCGTTCGAAGGAGAACCTTGACATAAGGGAGGTTACGCGTCGCGTTGATGTCGTCGTCGCTCTTGTTGAGAAACCAGCGCGTGCCCTCGGGCGGGCGGGCAGCGGGCCCCGTGGATCCAACACAAGGCGGCGAATCGTTCGTGTTCGCGCCGTCCGAAGCGGTCGCCGGGTAGACATACGTAACGTCGGCGCAGACGGTAGATGCGGCGATGGCGTAGCCTAGCGTCCCGTGCGCGTCGCGCTCTCCAGCGCGTAGTAGCGCCGGATCGATCGCTCCAAGCGAGGTCGCAATGTTCGTTGCGGTCGATCCGCTGCAGCCCGTACCGTCACCGCCCCACTTGCAAAAGCCGCCCGCACCGATATGAAGCGTACCGCCGTGAGCGACGGGGGGCGCCGCGAGCCAGAAATCATACTCTCCGTGCGCGGCGTAATCGTTCCATGAGTAATGATGATCGCTGCTGCCTGCGGGATCGGCCCGAACCGGCAGACGTATTGTCTTACCTTCGATTCCCGCCCCGTTGCACGTGTTGATACCCCAGGACGAGCCATCACAAGTCACGACGTTGGAGACGCTCGGATCGCCCGGGCGCAGGTCATCGAGCGGGTATGCCCCATCATCTCTGTCGCTGAAGTGCGTGCCGCCGGAGAGTCTACCCGTGTTGAGCGGCCCGAAATAGTTGCGGCCGCTGAACTCCAGCTTCTGCCACGCCTTGTTCTTGGAGCTGATGCGAGGGTTCGAAGGAAGTTGGTGACAGATCGGGTTCGCCGCAAAATTCCCGCACGCATCGAGCTGTAAAGGGACAGCAGGCGATAACGCTCTCTCGGCAGGCGTAGCGGCGACTCGTGCGCCTCCGGCATAAGCCGCCTGCAACGGTGCCGAGAGCGGCTCGACAGCTGCCACAGCAACTTGTATCTGCGCTGCAGAGCGCTGCGGCTGCGAGTGCAGCCGGCTGCTCCCGGCGTTGCTCGCCCGCTGCGAGCAAACGCACGAGACGCTTAGGATCGCGAGCAGCGCGGCATACAATCGATTGTGCATAGCGTCAGTTTTTCACACGGCCCACCTGCACGGCCTCGGCCGGCACGTCGGAAACCGAATGCTGCAGACGGTTACGGCGCCTCGCTTCGCACGGCGGAGATAGCGCTCTTGACGGCGCGCAGCACGTTTTCTTCGATATCGTTCTTCGAACATACGGCGTTGGCGCCCGAAATAACGCACGTGGCAGTAAAGAGCGGATCGTCGGATTCCGAGAAGGCGATGACGGCGGCATTGCGCGCGGCTTCGCGGATGTGGCAAAGCGCCGTCGGACCACCGCGTTCGAAATAATCGATGTCCACGAAAACGGCAGCCGGTGCGTGCGTATCGATGTCCTTGCGGTCGACTTCACGGTTCGTCGCTACGACTTCCAAGCCGGCCGTCGTGAGAAAGCGGCTCAGAAACGGAACGAACACCGTCTGCGGCTCGATGAGATAGGTGCGCACGACAGTCCTTTCAGATGAGGGTTAGCTAACGATACCGTTTCGCACAGCGTACACTGCAATGCCGGAACGCGCGTTGACTTTTAGTTTCGCGAGAACGTGACTCACGTGATTTTTGACCGTTTTCTCCGAAAGCGCGAGCCTGTGGCCGATTTCCCGGTTCGACAGCCCGTCGGCGATCAAGCGCACGATTTCGTATTCCCGGCTCGAGAGTTCCTTGGAATCGGTCGCGCGACCCGTGCGCCGGCGCAGCATCGCGCCTGCGAGCCGCGGGTCGGCATAGTAGTCTCCGCGCGCGACGGAATTAATGATCTCGATCATCATCGCCGGGGACGTGTCCTTCACCACATAGGCCGCAGCTTTTGCGGCTAGCGCCCGCTGCATGACGCGGGTCCGGTGCTGGGAGGAAAGCACGCAGACGCGGCTCTGCGGCGACGCACTCTCACAAGCATCGATCGCTTCTTCGATCGACAGCGTTAGGTCGTCGATATCCATCACGATAACGTCGGGCCGCTGTTCTGCGATGAGCGTCCGGTCGACCTCGGGCGAATCGCCGATGACGTGCAGCGCCGGGTCCAAAGCGTAGACGTGGCGCAGCGCATCGACCACGATGCGCCGCGGTTCGATCAGGAACAACCGCACGATTTGGCGCGGCCCGGTCGACGCTCTGGGGAGGAGGATCACACGTTCGGCTCCGGCGGAAGGGCGATGGTTTGGCCACCGCCGAGGTAGTAGTCGGCGGCGGTTTCCCGCCGCTCCGGCCGGGTCGCGTTCAACACGACGCCGAGCAGATTCACGCCGTCCACGGCGCGTAACTTGTCGATTGCACTGCGTACCGAACGGGTGTCGGATTTCGCTGCCGAGACGACGAGAACCGTCCCCTCCGCTTTGATACCGAGCACGACGCCGTCGACGATCGAACGCAGCGCGGGCGCATCGATGAGCACGTAATCGTATTGCTCGCGCGCTAAACGCAGCAATCGCTCGAACGGCTCGCCCTGTAATAAGCCGACGGGATTGGGCGCCGAGCGGCCACTGGGCAACACGAACACGCGCGCGTGTTCGGTCGGCAGAACCGCCTCTTGAAAGCGCGCCAAGCCCACGAGAACGTCGGAGAGGCCGCGCTCGTTGGACACGTGCATCTTTTCATGGATCGTCGGACGGCGCAAGTCGGCGTCGATGATCAGGACGCGCGCGTTCATGAGCCCCATGCTGAGCGCAGTGTTCATGGCAACCGTCGATTTTCCGTCACCTTGATCGGCACTCGTGAACGCGATCGTACGGGGCGGCGTGGCGGACGAATAGCGCAGGGAGGCGACCAGCTGATAGAAGGATTCGACGGACAGCGGCTTGACCCAAGCTTCCCGGTTATTCGACTCGAGCATCGGAATCGTCGCGAGAACGGGCAATCCCAGACGTTCTTTGATATCGCTTTCCGTCCGGAAACGGTCGTCGAAGAAGTCGGCCAGGAACACTGCCGTCACCGCGAGCACCAGACCGACGACGATACCCAGCGCGATGTTGAACGGTAGATTCGGTGCCTTCACGTAGACGTTCGGATCGGCTGCGGCGGTGATCGCGACGTCGCTGAGTGCCGTCGTTTTGGAAATCAACGCATCTTGATACTTCTGTTGTAAGGCGTTGTAGACGCCCTCGGCCGACTTCTCGCGCCGTTGCAGCTCGCCGATGCGCCGCGACTCGACCGGTAAGCGGTCGAGTTTGGGCTGTTCGGCCAGCCGTTGCGCGTCGATGACCCGGACTTGCGCTTGCGCCGAGGCGATCGTCGCCTGCAGCGTCGCGGCCGTTTGCGTGAGCTGCTGGAAGACGGGATTGGGGACGCTCTGCACTCCCGAAACCTCTTGCTCCGGCTGCTTTTGCGCTTGCCGCTGTGCCGCCGCGAGTTGCGAGCGCAGCGCGATCACGGCGGGATAGCTGTCGGTATACTGCTGGCGGGCGCTGTTAAGTTGGACCTGAAGACTCGAAACCTGCGCCGCGAGCTGGGCCGCGACCGGATTGGCGGCGACCGTGCGCGTCCCGACGACCGTCGGCGGCGTCGATGCGAGCTCTTGCTGCACGGTACCGAGCTGCGCTTGCGCTTGTGCGCCGTCGAGTTGCTCGGCCTGTTGTTTCGTATCGAGTGCCGCCAGTGCCAGCACGCTATTCTGGGTCTGCGTCGGCAGGTCGGCGATCCCGGTTTTCACCTGGTAGGCGGAGAGCGCTTGCTGCGTATCGCGCATCTTACTTTCCGCATTCGGTAACTCCGCCTGCAAGAAGGAGATCGCGGAGTCGGCTTGACTCGCGACGAGTTGCCGTTCGCGATCGACGAAGACGCTCGCAAAGGCGTTCGCGATTTGCGCCGATTTGACCGGATCTTTCCACGTCACGTTGAGTGCGAGAATGGCGGTATCGGTCACGGGCTTCACTTGCAAGTGACGCAAGAGGTCTGCGGCGCCGATCGGGAGGCCGACGCGCCGCGCAACTTCTTCTGCGACCGGGGATTGCTGGATGAGCTCGGCATACGTTTCGGAGCTCTGCACGCCGTTTGCCGCAAGCAACGCGTTGAGGATCGGGAGATTCGTACCGGCATTGGTCTGCGTCGTTGCCGAAGCCCCGGCGCTCGCGTTACCGGCGATCATTTTCACTTGCGTCGTAAACTTTTTCGGCTGCAGCAGCGTATAGAGCGCGACGAAAAGTGCGAAAGCCGCCCAGACGCCGATGAGCAACCGGCGCCGCCGCTGGAGCGTTTTCCAAATGCTCTGCGGGTCGATATCGCGCGCAGCCGTGGAAAACGCGGCGGCGTCGAAGGTGGTAACGGGCGCCACGATCTTCGTGATCGGGATGATTTCGTTCGTACGATTTAACATGACGTCCTAGAGGAAGATCAAGCTACGGAGGATACCGAAGACATCACCGAAGGTCGAGCTTCCGCTTTTCTTCGATGCCTGCGGCACGTACACGAGGTCGCCTTTTTGCATCACGATGTCTTCGGACTTATTGCCGTTTTTCAGGACGTCGTAAAGATTGACGTTCGTTATCGTCGATTTGCCGTCCGACCCGTTGCGCGTCACCGTAATCCGGTTGAGATCCGGATTGGAGTTGGTACTGGTTCCCGCTCGCGCGACCGCCATGGCGAGGTCGTCGCCGTCGCGTAATTGGACGTCGCCCGGTTTATCGACGGCGCCGATCACGTGGACGGCGAAGAGGTTCGGCGATGGGACGTAGACCTCGTCCCCCGGTTGAATCGGAAGGTTGAGCGCGACGTCCCCGTCGTGCAGCAGCTTTTGCAACGAAACGGTGGTGATCGTGCCGGCCGCGCTCTGCACGCGGGCGTCGGGCAAATCGCCGTCTGTCGGACCGAGACCGCCGGCAGCCGCGATGACGTCCGTCAGCCGGGCGGGCGGCAAGAGCGTATACTTGCCGGGCGTTTTCACGTTGCCCAAAACGAGCGATTCGACGGGCGCGACGTTGAAGACCGCGACCGTGACCCGGGGCTGCTTCAAGTAACGTTGCAGCTTGCGAGCGATTAGCTCCGAGGCCTGGGCCGGCGTCTTGCCGCCGACGATCACTTCACCGACGAGCGGGACCTCGACCGCGCCGCCGGGCAAGACGCGCAACGGTTGCGCGGGCGACAGCGACGTCTCGCCATACACCGTTAGCGTCACTTCGTCGCCCGGTCGCAAGCGATAATTGGCGCCGACCTGCGGACCCAGGTCGGCGGGCAACTGCGCTGCCGGAGCGGCTGCGGGAGCCGCCGTAGCCGCCGCCGGGCCGGGTGCCGTTTGCGGGTCGGGCGCCGGCTGCGCGAAGGCGACCGTACCCGTCACAAGGCACATAGCCAGACTAGCGAGGGCGGTGCTGCCGAACCGGGCGAGCAGGCGGGGAACCAAGGATCGTCTCATCTCTAACTCCAGAATAGGGGAAGTAAGCGGCGTCGCAAAGCGCCCCATCGGCCTCAACATAGGGACTTACGACCCTCGTCAGGAGCTGCGTTACGATGTTGATGCCACGGCGCGGCTGCCAGCAAGAGCTCGCTGAGGTCGCGGGACGTCTGCGTCGTGGAAAAATTGGCGATGACTCGCTTGCGGCCGTGCTCGCCGAGCCGGGACCGCAAGGCCGGGTCACCGAGTAAACGTTGAAGCGCGACCGCGAGTGCGCGCGGGTCAGCCTGCGGCACGAGCAGCCCAGACTCGTCGTCGACGAGTTCCGCGATGCTGCCCGTTCGTGTCGCGACGACGGGCATGCGTACGGCCATGGCCTCCATGAGGGCGACCGGGATGCCTTCGTGTTCGCCGTCCCGCTCGGTACTCGCGAGCGCGAATACGTCGTAGTCGCCGCGTTCCAGGCTCGCGACGAGCGCGGCGTGCGGCACATTGCCGAGCATCTGCACCCGCTCGCCGAGTCGCAATTCGACGATCTGTTGCGCGACCGCCGCTTGGATCTCACCATCGCCCGCCAGATCGCATGTGAACGCGACGCCTGCGTCGCGCAACTCGGCGAGCGCGCGCAGCAAAAAGCGGTGTCCCTTCCATTCGCACATGCGCGCCGCGCAGAGGATGCGCGGCAGACGTTCGGGCGCCGCGAGCGGCGCTGCGGGGAGCCGCACGCCGAGGTGAACCACGCGGCACTTGGCGCGTAACTCGGGCGGCAAGAGTGCTTGTAGATGGCGGCAGTTGCGAGCGGAGATGACGCGCACGAATTCGGCCCGGCGGACCTTTTCACGCGTGAGGTTATCGTAGAAGATGTCGTGCTGGTGCGCCGTAATGCTGAACGGGATTCCGGTCAAGCGCGAAGCGACGTAGGCGATCGTGGCCGAGCTCGTCATCCAATTCACGTGCATGTGTTCGATGCCGAGCCGCCGGACTTCGGCCGCCAAGGCGAGGGCTTTGGGGAAAAGCACGAGGTTGACTGCGCGCGCGCGCAGCGCACAGCGGCCGAATGCCAGCGTGCGCAGTGCGGCCAGAGCGGCGCCTGGAGAGCGCCGGAATTCCGCCAGCGCCAGGCGGGCGACGCGCGCGTCAAAGAGGGCTAGAAAGTGCGGCGTAGCGTGCAGGCGCGGATAGCGATTTTCCCTCCGCGTCGCCCGCGTCGGAATGAGCGTGAGCTCGAAGGTCTCGGCGAGCGAATCGATCTCCGGTTCGAAGAACTGCTCCGCGAAGGCGAAGGGCATGCGAGCCGTGATGTACGCGAGCTTCAACGGCTGCCTCGCGACGCGCGCGGCGCAAGCGACCGGTAGAGGGCGATGTGACGCCGCACGCTCACCCCAAGATCGAAGCGTTCGTCGGCAAAGACGCGTGCTCGTTCGGCGACGCGACGCCGCGCTACGTCGTCTTGAGCGCGCACGAGCGCTCGGGCGAACGAGTCGACGTCGTCGCCTTCGGCAACGAAGCCCGTCTCGCCGTCCCGGACGAAATCTTCATAGCCCGTCCAAGGCGTGGTGACGACCGGCAACCCCGCGCGCATCGCCTCGCCGAGCGCGAGCGGCATGCGCTCCCAAAGCGAGGTCATCAGGAAGAGGTCCATGGCCCGGCAAAGCGTCGCGGCATCGTTGCGAAACCCGAGGAAGTGGACGCGACCGGCGAGCTCGAGCGTGTCGGCGAGGCGCTGCAGATCGCCTTCCAGTGGACCCGCGCCGGCAAAGTACAGCTTGCGCCACGCGTCGCCTCGCCACGCGCGAGCGAAGGCCCGTAAGGCGAGCGCCTGATTTTTCTGCGCCGTCATGCGCGCCGGAAGATAGACGGCGAAGACCTCGGGCGCGATGCCGAGAGCCGCCCGGAGCGCGCCGCGATCGCCCGCGGGCGGCGCATCGACGCCGTTGGGAATGACTGCGATTTGCTCGAGCGGCACGTGTTCGGCTGCGGAGAAGCGTAGCCGCTGAGTGTCGCTAAAGGTGATGAAGCGCGTCGTGCGCGGGTGTAGCACGCGGTTCACCGCCTGCCGCAAGGCGCCCCCGGCTTCGTCGCCGTGTTCGGTGAAGACGAGCGCCGGACTGCGCGCCGTAAGCGCCGCAAGGCGGCCCGCATATTTCCCGGCGTGCAGATGCGCGTGGACGACGTCGGGGGCGAGCTTACGTAGCGTTGTGACCAAGCGCGGAAAGAAACCGACGTCGGTTCGGCTGCACCGCTCGACCGAGACGACCGGAAAGCCGAGCGCGGCTCGCTCGCTTTCCTCGAGGCCGTCCGGATAGATCGAGACGACGGTGACGGCGATACCCTGCCGCGCAAGGCCGGCGCACAACCCGCGAACGAGCGTCTCTGCGCCGCCGCCCTTAAGATGTTGCACGACGTGGACGACACGTAGAGGGGCTTCGCCCACCTCTTCGTCCGGACTGCGAACTTCGTGCACCTATCGCTTCCCCGCATCTCCTGCATCATGCCGTTTCTAAATGAGGGCCGGCACCTAACGGCCGTCCTCGCCTCGCTCGCGGCACAGACGATCGATCCCAGCCGCCTCTACGTTATCGGCGTTGACAACGGCTCTACTGACGGAGGGGACGCATATTTCGAGCGCTGGCTCGCAGCGGGGCCGATTGCCGGCCGTCTCGTGCGGGACGAAGTCCGTTCCATACCGCACGCGCTCAATCGCGGGCTCAAATATGTGATGCAGACCGACATCGTGGTGCGCCTCGACGCTCACACGCTGTATGCGCCGGACTACCTGGCCACGATCGATCAGGCGCTCGCATCGCTGCCGGCAGACGTCTGGTGCGTCGGCGGCGCTCCGACCCCGCACCTCGGGGACGAGGATTACGGCCGCGCCCTCGGGATCGCGCTGTACTCGAATCCTCTGGGCCTCGGACCCGCGGACTTTCGAAAAACGGATCTGACGGCTCCAGTCGAGGTGTCGACCGTGTATCTCGGCGCGTGGCGGCCGGGAGTCCTGACGCGCCTGGGCGGCTTCGACGAGCGCTGGGCGGCAAATGAAGACTGCGAACTCACGGAGCGTATCCGTTCGCTCGGCGGACACATCGTGCGCATTCCCGTCCGTGCGGGCCGCATCGCGACGCGCGGCCCGGGTGCGATGATCAAGCAATGGTCGCGCTACGGCTTCTGGCGCATGCAAACGTTCAAACGCTATCCGAGCGCCGTACGCCCGCGCCACGTAGCCGTGCCGCTCGGCTTACTCGTTTCGATTGCCCTGCTGTGCTCGCGTTTCCGGGCCTTCTTGCTGCCGCTGTACGCGTTGTATGCACTCGCTACGATCCGTTCGCGGCGCGCGGGAGAAACCGTCGCCGTGACGGCGGGCACCTTGCTCTTCTTTCCGCTCGTGCACTGCGGCTATGCCGGCGGCTTGCTTGTCGGACTGGCTCGCACGCCGGCCTCGCTGCGGCGCTCCGGCCGCTAGCGGGGTGCGACCGTACGCATCTTTTACATTCGTGCGGCATCTAATCCGCGCTCCGTCGTCGTATACGCTGGAGAAGCGGAAAACTTCGGCCGTTTCCCGCGTGCGCCGGTCTCCGGAGTAGGTGTAAAGCTTGCCGACCCCATCCCGGATTGTCGTTATCGAATCCCAAGTGTTATTCGCAAAGGCGCTGTGCGGCATTTTTGCGGAAGACGCGGACTTCGACGTGCTCTCCGACCATCGCGCCGCTGACGCGACCATGCTCGCGCATGCTCGACCGGATCTCATCGTCATCGATCTCGACGGCCAACCCTCCGACGTGGCGCTCTCCATCGGCGTGTGCGCCGCGGCCGTTCCGAATGGTCGCATTTGCGTGCTCTCGATGCACCTCTCTCCCGAGATGATGCAGCGCTGCTTGTCGCAAGGCGCCGAAGCCTACATCGTCAAGGATATTTCGCCACCCGAGCTCCTGCGGGCGATCAAGACGGTGGCGGGCGGCCAATCCTACGTCGATCCGCGTGTCGCCGGGGGACTTCTGCGGCGCCGGAGTCAGAGCAACGGCAAGCCCGACATCATGGACCTCTCCGCGCGCGAAGCCGAAGTGCTCAAGCTGATCGCAGAGGGATTGGCCAATAAGCAAATCAGCGCGCGCTTGCACCTATCGGAAAAGACCGTGAAGAACCACGTGTCGCGAATCTTTTCGAAACTGAACATCTCCGCACGCACCCAAGCCGCAGTTCATGCGATTCGAGCCGGGATTGTATGAGCGTTTCGACCGTGCGCGTCCGTGGAGGCAAGGAGACTCGAACTCCTGACCCCTTGCATGCCATGCAAGTGCTCTACCAACTGAGCTATGCCCCCGACCTGCCCGGCCGCTTACGATTCGCAGCCGTGCCTCCGTCACCTTTCCGGCACCGCCTTTAGGAAACGCATCATGTCCGTCGATAAAACAACCGTGTGTATCGCGCAAGCGCGCCCGAGTAAAGCGTGACCGCTGCAGTCGCGCTCCCGGCTAAGGTCGAGTCAGGCTCGAGCGTCGCCGTCATCGGCGGCGGAATGCTCGGCCTAACGCTCGCGCTACGGCTGGCCGAACGCGGCAGCCATGTCACGCTGTTCGAACGGGCTGCGAACTTCGGCGGCCTCGCCGATGCGTGGACCGTCGGCGACGTCACCTGGGATCGGCATTATCACGTCACGCTGTATTCCGATACGACCCTGCGCGCGCTGCTCGCAGATCTCGGGCTCGAGCATGAGGTGCGGTGGACGAGCGTCGGGACCGGCTTCTATACCGGCGGTCGCTTCTATCCGATGAATAACGCCATCGACTTTCTGCGCTTTCCGCCGCTCGGATTGATCGATAAGCTCCGTTTGGGGCTCACCATTTTCGGCGCTTCCCGCATCACGGATCCTGCGCCGCTCGAAGAAATTTCGGTCGAACGCTGGCTGACGAAGCGCAGCGGCCGCAAGACGTTCGAAAAGATATGGCGTCCGCTCTTGCTCGCGAAACTCGGCGACCGTTATCGCGATACGTCCGCCGCTTTCATTTGGGCAATTATCGTGCGGCTCTATGCCGCTCGGCGCGCGGGTCTGGGCGCTGAGCGCTTCGGATACGTACCCGGTGGCTACGCACGCGTCATCGCCGCGCTCGAGTCGCGCCTGCGTTCCCTCGGGGTCCGTCTCGTACCGGGCGCCATGGTCACCCGCGTGACGCATGTTGCGAGCGCCGAAGCGGGCGGCGAGACGACGGTTGAGTTCGCGGACGAAAGCAGCGAACGCTTCGACCGCGCGATCCTTACGGTTCCGGCGCCCGTTGCGGCCGCGCTCGTGCCGGCCCTCGAACCGGGTGAACGCGACCGCTTGTCCTCCAAGATCTACGGCGGAATCATCTGCGCGTCGCTCGTCGTCGACGAACCGCTCGGGCCGTATTACGTTACCAATCTCACCGACGAGTGGGTGCCGTTTTCGGCCGTCATCGACATGGGCAACGTCGTCGACCGCGCCGCGTGGGGCGGGCGCTCGCTCGCCTACCTGCCGAAATACGTTCGCCCCGACGATCCACTGTTCGATGCGAGCGACGCCGAGATCGAACAGACCTTCGTCGCCGCACTCGAACGACTGTATCCGCGCTTCGCGCGCGAGCGCGTGCGCGCATTCCGGATCTCGCGCGTGCGTCACGTCTTCCCGATCGCGACGCTCGGGTATTCGAAACGGATCCCGTCGATTGCGACCTCGGTACCCGGCGTGTTCGTTCTCAATTCGACCCATATCGTAAACGGTACGCTCAACGTCAACGAAACGCTCGGCCTCGTAGAACGCGGACTTGCGGCGCTGGGTGAAGTGCGCGCGGCGACGATCGCTTGAAGCCGCTCGCAAGTCTGTCCCTCGATCTCGACAACGAATGGGCGTACATGAAAACGCACGGCGACGCCGCGTGGGCGACGTTTCCGACGTATCTCGAGACGGTCGTTCCGCGCTTTCTGCGCATTCTCGATGAATTGCAGCAGCGTATTACCGTCTTCATCGTGGGCCAGGATGCGGCGCTGGAAAAGAACCGGCCCGCGCTGCGCTCGATCGCGAGCGCGGGACATGAGATCGGCAATCATTCGTTCCATCACGAACCGTGGCTGCAGAACTACACGACCGAACAAATAGAGGCCGAGATCGGTTCGGCAACCGATGCCATCACCGCCGTTACCGGCGTGCGCCCGGTCGGCTTCCGTGGACCCGGGTTTTCCTTATCGCGCCCGACGCTCGAGGCGCTCTCGCGCCGCAACTACACTTACGATTGCACGACGTTCCCGACGTATATCGGACCGCTCGCGCGCTGGTACTATTTCATGACCGCGAAGTTGACGCCGCAGGAGCGCGAGCAGCGTAAGGCGCTCTTCGGGAGTATGACCGAGGGCCGCCGCCCGCTGCGTCAATACCGCTGGGATCTCGGTGCGGACCGCTCGCTTCTTGAGATTCCGGTGACGACCTATCCCGTCTTAAAAATTCCGATTCACTTCAGCTACGTGCTCTATCTCGCCATGAAGGCTCCATGGCTTGCGATTCCATATTTTCGCAGCGCACTGCTCGCCGCGCGCACGCTCGGCATCGCACCGTCGCTCTTACTGCACCCGCTCGATTTTCTCGACGGTACCGATGTGAAAACGCTCGCCTTTTTTCCGGCCATGCAGATGCCCAAAGAGCAGAAGCTCGACGTACTTGTGCGGGCGCTGCGCACGTATCGCGACGTCTTCGACGTCGTTCCGGTCGGAGCGCACGCGACCGCACTCGAACGGGCCGGCTCGTTGAAACGCGTCGTCCCGCAATTCGGCTGATCCGGGCCTGTAGACGACGCAGGGCGGAGCGTGATACGCTCGGCCGGGGAGGAGCGGAGACGCTCCTCCCCGGCGAAGGCAGCCGGGCAGTCGCGCGTTTTCGAGCGTGAGGAAAGTCCGGGCTTCACCGGGCGGCGTGCAGGATAACGTCCTGTCGGGGCAACTCGAAGGAAAGTGCCACAGAAACAAACCGGCGAATTCGGCTCCGGCCGCATCCGTCATGGGTGAAATCGTGAGGTAAAAGCTCACGGGGCGGCGCGGAGACGCGCGCCCGGGTAAACCCCACGCGAAGCAAGATCGCTCGATCGGAAGAACACCGGGCTCCGTAAGGAACCACGACGCTCTTCCCGGACGGCCCGTCCGAACGAGTTACATCGCACCGAGGCGCACGGTAACGCGCGTCCCAGATAGATGGCTGCCGCCGCGCAAGCGGTACAGAATCCGGCTTACAGGCTGCCTTCGTCCCGAGGCATCCGCGCTGCGCGCGGATGCCTCGGGCTCGTTTTCGGAGGCAAGCCTCGTTTTCGGTCGCTCCGGCTCGTTTCGCGCCCGGCCCGGCGGCGCAACTACGAGGCTTGGGAGCCGGTCCTGGGCAATAATGCAGCGCGCGGCGATTTTACGTCGCTTCCATCTCCAGGAGAATCGGTTGAGCACTCATTTCAGCAAGGATCTGACCGTCGAGAATGCGTTTAAGACGCATGCCGGCGCGCGTCGCGTCTTCGCGAAATTCCATCTCGGCGGCTGTTCGCATTGTGCCATCAGTGAGACGGAGACGATCGAACAGGTTAGCGAAGGTTACGGCATCCCGCTGCCGATGCTGTTGGAAGAGCTGGAGCAACTCTTCGCGCACGGCGGGTTGAATATCGGCGATAAGGTGCGCTTGCCGGATGAGATCCGCTCCAAGATTCCGCAACTTGCGACGGTTCCCGAACTCGGCGACGTGCGCAGCGTCGAGAATGGGGCGTATACGGTCGAATTCGGCGACGTTCGCTTGCAAGGCCTAGCGGAAGACTTCATCAAGGTCGAGACGGCCGGCGTTACGGCCTAACCTAGCGGCACGCGCCGGCTCTGAAGCTCCGAACGCAGGTTCGGAGCTTCTGTATGTCCGCGGCGTCCGGAAGTCTTACAGCGGTTGACGGTTTGCGAAACCTTCGTCCGTGGCGTGCCAGAAGGTGACAGCCGGCTCACCGGCTTTCCAACACAAAAAAACGGGGCGCCCGGCCCGCAAGGCCGGAAAATCGAGTAAGCCGAGATCGATATCTTTTAGTACGCAGCCGTAGGCTTCGATTCGGTTTATGGTACGCACGATGTCCGCTTTGAGCTCGGTCGTCCGGCGCGTCTCGCCGCGGCGCTCCGCGGTCGATGCACCCGCGCGCCCGCGCGCTTTTCGTAGTGCAGGATCCTGCTCCAGCAGCTTAATCGCCAACTCTCGGCGTTTGGTCCACAGTTCCTCGAGCAACGGCGCGAGCGCCGGAATGAGGGCGTTGGCTTTTTCAGGCGAAAAGAAACTCATGCATACGCGCTCCGGCGGTCCCTGGTGACTTTTTTACGTTTCGTCGTCGTGACGGGGCTCTCCGGTGCCGGCAAGAGCCAAGCCATGAAGTCGTTCGAGGATCTTGGATTCTACTGCCTCGATAATTTACCGCCGGCACTTACTCAACAGCTCATTACCCTCGCGGAGCAGGCGGGAATCGAACGGATCGCTCTGTCACTCGACGTCCGCGTGCATGGCGCGTTCGGCGAAGCGTCTGCCGCCCTCGACGCACTCGGAGACCTCGGCCTCGCGCCCGAAGTTCTGTTCTTGGAGGCGAGCGACGGCGCCATCGTTCGCCGTTACAGCGAAACGCGCCGCCGACATCCGCGCGAGGGCGGCGATCGTTTGACGGCCGCGATCGCGCGCGAGCGCGCGGCGCTCGAACCGCTGCGCAAGCGTGCCACGCACGTCTGGGACACGTCCGCATTCACGCATACGTTGCTCAAAGAGCGCATTGCTGCGACCTACGGTATGGAGGCGCTCTCGGACCGCCTTGCAGTCCGGATCGTGGCGTTCGGGTACAAATTCGGGTTGCCGCTGGACGCGGATCTCGTGTTCGACGTGCGCTTCTTCTCTAATCCGAATTACGTGCCCGAACTCAAAGCGCTGACCGGACTCGATGAACGCGTCGCGGCATTTATGGACGCCTTGCCCGATACCGCCTTTTTCTGCGCGCATCTCTTCGGCCTCGTCGATTTTCTCATTCCGCGCTACCGCCGCGAAGGCAAGACGCGTTTGACGATCGCGATCGGCTGCACCGGTGGCCGCCATCGCTCCGTCTTCATCGCGCAGCGGCTCGCAGCGCACCTTGCGAGCGCGGACGGTATCGCGGTCGAATGTGACTTGCGGGAGCTGGTCGCCGCATGAGTACCGTCGTCATGCGCTTCGCGCGCTGGTTCTATCCCGGCCTCGGCGTGAAGCGCTGGCTGCTCGTCGCACTTCTGGGCTGCTTGTTGTTCGTCAACGGCGTCTGGCGCTGGTTCGTCGCCGAGGGCTCGCAGATACCGTATAACGAAATGATCGATGCCGCCGTGGCGGATTTCGGCGTCTCGCTCGGCTGGCTATCGTATGCCTTCATGCTCGGAGGCGCCGCACTGATTGTCTGGGGTATCCGGCAGTGGATGCGCGCGATCGTTATCGCGATCGACCCGGGTGCAAAAAGCAGTATCGTCGATGCGCTGCTCGACCGCCGCCTGCGCGGCGGCTACAAGATCGTCGCGATCGGCGGTGGAACCGGCCTCTCGACGTTGCTGCGCGGGTTGAAGCGCTCGACGAGTAATCTGACCGCAGTCGTTACCGTTACCGATGACGGCGGCAGCTCGGGACGGCTGCAAAAAGAACTCGGTATCTTGCCGCCCGGCGATATTCGGAACTGCCTCGTCGCGCTCTCCGACGACGAGGCTCTCGTGACGGACCTCTTTCAATATCGCTTTCACGACGGCGAAGGTCTGAGCGGTCATTCCTTCGGCAATCTCTTCTTGGCCGCGATGACGAGCGTAACCGGCAACTTCGACCGCGCGGTAAAAGAGTCGAGCCGCGTGCTCAACATCAAGGGCCGCGTCTTGCCGGCGACGCTCGAGAACGTGCGGCTCTGCGCGCGCTTCGAAGACGGTACGATCGTGCGCGGCGAAACGAACATTTCGCAATCGCACAAGGCGATCGCGAAGCTCACGCTCGAACCGCCGCACGTTCAGCCACTGCGCGAAGTGCTCGATGCGATCCGCGATGCGGATGCGATCGTTCTCGGGCCCGGTAGCCTCTACACGTCGATCCTGCCGAACCTGCTCGTGGCAGGCGTGGCGCAAGCGGTGGCCGACTCGCGCGCCGTCAAAATGTATATCTGCAACGTCATGACTCAACCGGGCGAAACGGACGACTTTACCGCTTCCCTACACGTACGGACACTGCTCGAGCAGACCGGCCGGCGTATCTGCGATTACGCCATCGTCAACGAGCAGCCGCCGCAACGATTGCTCGAGATTTACGCCGAGGAGGGTCAGACGCCCGTGGCGCCCGACCGGGCCGCCATCGAAGCGCTCGGGATCCGGGTGGTCGGCGCCAACGTCATTAGCGAAACGCAGACCGTACGCCACGACCCGCAACGCCTCGCCGAAGTCGTCCTCAGACTGATCGACGCCCGCGTCGTCGCCCGCGCATCATTCGTGCGGCTTTCGGCGTAGTGCTTGCTTTCGTAACTAGCCGCAGATAAAGCGAGAGCGATTTTTCGATGTCGCAAGGAGGGAGAAACGAAGAAAGACAGCGTCCTTTGAACGACGAGCGACGCCGCGAGACCGGAAAAGCGCCGAGAGACTTTACGGTTATTTATGAGAGCAAGCAGTAGGTGGTGCTAATTGTGCCTCAAGGTAATCGGGAAGGCACGCTGTTCGCCCGGCGTCAAGGGTGGCGAGCTATCGCTGCCGCCGCCGCCGTAACCGTCGGCTTGCGCCGACCACGACCAAGGCCCCGTCGGAACGGTCGTGATCTTGTAGGTTCCGTCGGCGCCGGCGCGCGCGTACTCGACGCCGTTGATCGACACCGAAGCGCCCACGATCGCGGCGCCCGTTTGCGCGTCCGTGACCTTCCCGGAAACGGTCGCATATTTGCCGGGCGGAGGCACTGCGTCGCCGCAGCCGCTAACGAACAGCGCAACCAACGCCAGCAGAACACTGCTTCGTACGACGCTCATCACGGCCGCATTATGTCAAGCCGTTAAGACGCCCTCTTCGGCATCCTGGCGATCCATATTGGCGCCCTTCTGCTCGACGAGCCAGCGGTTGGCCGCATCGCGGTGCGCGGCGTTTACGTGCTCGGAAAGCCAGCTCAAGATCTCGTCGTCCGTGCGCCGCGTCCTGATCGCTTCGTCGAATTGCGCCGGCGTGAGACCCCACCGCTCCAGAACGCCCTTATCCATCGGACAGGGGTAGATGTAATCGTGCAGCGTGCCGTCGGCTGCGGCCCGCGCCTTGTCGAACGCGCGTAAGAGCCATAAAAAGCCGCCCGCTTCATCGCGCCCGCGCCTTGGAAAATCGGTACCTGTTCGAAAATCCGTTGCCATAGCTTCATCTTACCCCGCCTTACCCCGCCGCAAGCAAAATAGAGCGTAGCGACGCTCCCAAGAGATTACCGCCGCGCTAGCGAACGCGTGCTGGTGATGTCCATATGGAGTAAGGAATGATCGTCATCGAGCGCGAGCGGGGCTTACAGTATTTCGAAAGCGCGCTCGACGCCGTCGGTCGCACGCCGCTGATCCGCCTGAGGCGCGTCGTCGACGACGCGCGGTGTCTGGTGCTGGCTAAGGTCGAGTACGTCAATCCGGGCGGCAGCGTGAAGGACCGTCCCGCGGTCGCCATGCTGCTGGAAGCCGAAGAACGCGGCTTACTGCACGCGGGCTCGACGATCGTTGAAGCTACGAGCGGAAATACGGGCACGGGTCTCGCGATGGCAGCCGCTATTCGCGGTTACCGCTGCATCCTAGTCATGCCCGATAAGATGTCGAAAGAGAAAATCGATCTCTTACGCGCGTACGGTGCGGAAGTCGTCGTCACGCCCTCGAGCGTGCCGTCGGACTCACCGGAGTCGTATTACGGCGTAGCAGCGCGCTTGGTAAGCGAAATTCCGGGCGCCTTTATGCCCAACCAGTGGCACAACCGCTCGAATCCCGACGCTCACTATCGCTCGACGGGTCCGGAGATTTGGGAGCAGACGGCGGGCACGATCACCCATTTCGTTTCCGGCATCGGGACGGGCGGAACGATTTCCGGCACGGCCCGCTATCTCAAAGAACAAAACCCGCGCATCCACGTGCTCGGTGCGGATCCCGAGGGCTCGATCTATTCCGGCGATACGCCCAAGTCATATGCGGTGGAAGGGATCGGCATGTCGTATTTGCCGGAGACGGTCGACATGAAAGTGATCGACGAGATGGAGCGCGTCTCCGACCGCGATTCGTTCCTAATGGCACGCCGCATCACGCGCGAAGAGGGACTGCTCGTGGGCGGGTCGTCCGGAACAGCCGCCGTCGCCGCCGTCAAACTTGCCAAGAGCTTGCCCCCGAGCGCGGTACTCGTCGTCGTGTTTCCCGACTCCGGCCGCGGCTATATGTCGAAGATCTTCAATGACGAATGGATGACCGCGAACGGCTTCCTCGCCGAGGGCAAACGCGTCGCAACCGTGGGTGACGTGCTGCGCAGCAAAGAGCCGCTACCGCCGATGATCGTAGTTCGCAACGACGACGTCGTGCGCGACGCACTCGATAAGTTACGGCGCTATGAAATTTCGCAGTTGCCCGTCGTGAGCGGCGACGATATCGTCGGCAGCGTGAACGATGTTGCCGTCATGCAAGCCGTCTTCGACCGCTCGGACCTGCTGCATAAGCCCGTCCGGGAAGTGATGGGTAGGCCGTTCCCGACGCTCGAGCAAGACGCCGATATCGACCGCGCTTACAAGTTGCTTTCGCTCGCGAATTCGGCCATCGTCGTTTTGGACGCGGGGCGTCCCGTCGGGGTCGTAACCCGGCAAGACATTATTTCGTACCTCTCTACGATTACGCCCAGGGTTTAGGGCGGGATGAAGTTCAGTACGCGCGCCATCCACGTCGGCCAAGAAGCCGATGCCGCGACGGGCGCGACCATCGTCCCGGTCTATCAGACCTCCACCTATACGCAGCGGGCAGTCGGCGAACACAGGGGATACGATTACAGCCGTTCCGTCAACCCGACGCGCACCGCGCTCGAGAAGCAGCTCGCATCGCTCGAAGATGCGCGCTTCTGCAGCGCGTTTGCGAGCGGCGTCGCCGCCACATCGGCCGTACTCAATCTGCTCTCGGCGGGCGACCACGTCGTAGTCGGCGACGATCTGTACGGCGGAACGTACCGGCTTTTTTCGCGCGTCTTCAGCCGCTACGGTCTCGCGTTCACGTACGTGGATATGAGCGATCCGGTTGCAACGCGCGCCGCGCTCGAACCCAACACGAAGATGATCTGGGCCGAAACCCCGACCAATCCGCTGTTGAATCTCGTCGACATCGCCGAACTCGCCGCGCTACGCCCCCCGGGCGTCGTGCTCGCGGTCGACAACACGTTCGCCTCGCCGTACTTTCAATCACCGCTCGCGCTCGGCAGCGACATCGTCGTGCACTCGACGACGAAGTATATCGGCGGCCACAGCGATATGATCGGCGGTGCGGCGATCACGAACGATCCGGCACTCGCCGAGACAATCAAGTTTCATCAGAATGCGGTCGGCGGCGTACCGGGACCGTTCGACGCCTGGCTCGCGCTACGCGGGGCGAAGACGCTCGCGCTACGCATGCGCGAACACGAACGGAACGCACAGGCGGTCGCGGCGTTTTTGAGTGCCCGTGACGACGTCGAACGCGTCAACTATCCCGGTCTCGTGACGCACCCGCAGCATGCGCTGGCGAAGCGTCAGATGCGCGGACACGGTGGAATGCTGTCGTTTACACTTCGCGGCGATGCGAGCCGGGCGTTCGCTTTCGCACAGACGACGGAACTCTTCAGTCTGGCCGAAAGTCTCGGCGGCGTTGAATCGCTCGTTAGCATTCCCGCACGCATGACGCACGGCTCGATTCCTGCCGCCGAACGCGAGCGCCGCGGCATCACGGACAATCTCGTCCGGCTCTCGGTCGGCATCGAAGATGCGGACGATCTGATAACGGATCTACGCACAGCCCTTGACGCGACCGCCGTCCTTGCCGACGCCGGACAGTATGGTCGTTCAACTCGAGAAGGTTGAACCGCGTGGACGCCCATGGGCGCAATCGGTCGCACCGAGAAGCAGTTCGTTTTTACCGGTAAGCGCGAGTTATCGGTCGGCCATGTCTTGAACAAATGAAAAACGCGGCTCATGTGGAGCAGCACATACGGCCAAAACTATAAACGTTGTTATTCGCGGAAAGCTATAAACGCCGTCCTGTTCGAGCTAACGGCAAAGAACGGCAAGGCCGCGAGTGGAAGCTGCGCGACATTAAGGGTGGCGCGGATACACAACCACGTAGAGCGATGAGAACGCATCGGTCGCGTCCTTTTGGCCGAAGTCGCCCTGGCGTCCCGAATACGAGACGTCGATGCTTCGCGAGCCGTCGATCATCAAATAATCGAAGCGCTGCACGAAATGGCCGACATCCGTACCTGCCTTCACGTTGAGAAGATAGACCGGCATGCCGTTGGCGAGCGCCGTTTTGGACGGCTTGTCCACGAACGTCCCGTCGGCAGCCTTGCGCAAATCGCTTTCGCGCTGGTGCTCGAAGGCATCGAGCGAGCCATCGTAATGTTGAATGTTGATTGCGATCGTTCGCTGGTCGCTTTGGCCGCGATGCCAAGCGTAAACCGCAACCGGCGGCCGCTCCTGCTCATCGTCACTTTGCCCGGCTGCATCGGCGGCGGGCGCAAGCGTGATCTTCTCCCAGCCGGAGGGTGGGCTGAAGTGCATGCCGGGATCGTCGTAGTCGCCCTCCGCCGCCAATGCGGCGCCGGTGAGCGCCAGGCTGAGTGCGACGCTTGTAACGAGTGTCTTCATTCGATCTCCAAAACCGCAGCGAGCGCCGGCAGCGAGACGGCGTACCGGTAGCCGACGTTGCGATGATCGTCGTCGAACTCTTCATGCCGGACGCCGAGTCCCATGGCGCGCATGCGCGCGACGAGCATGCGAGCTCCGATATCGAGCCCATACTCGTCACGCCGGCCGCAATCGACGTAACGCAGCCGCAACCGGGCGAGTTCCGCGTGTCGCGTCGCAGCGGCTTCGACGGGATCGAATGTGCGCCAGCGCGCGAAAACCTCTTCGCACAGCGCGCCCGTGTGCATGTCGAAAGGTAGATCGAGCGCGAACGCTTCCGCCGCCCGCGGTGAATACGCTGCGGCATAGCCGAGCATCTCGATCGTCGCGTATTCCGCGGGAGACCGCTTCGGTTTACGTTCGAACGCTTCGACGAAGGCCGCGATATCGCCGTCGTGCGCTTCCAGCGTTCGCTGCGCGAGCGCGAACTGCGGCGCGCAACTTGTGCCGAAGTTCGTGTCGCCGCTGTGCGAAGCGAATGCGCAAAAGACGCCCGGGTAATTCAGCGTGAGATGCAGCGCGCCGAAGCCGCCCGACGATTTGCCAAGGACGGCGCGGCCACCCTCGGCGGCGATCGTCGGGTATGCGCGGTCGACGTGACCGACCGCATCGCGTATCGTATAGGTCGCATAGTCGCCGTTATGGATAGAATCGACGTACTGCGAACCGCCTAGGCGCGTAAAGCCGTCGACGAGTGCGAGCAGCACGGGCGGCATCGCAGCCTGCCGGATGAGCGTATCCGCCCACTGCACGACATTGGTTTCCCACGGACGCGCGCCGACGAGCGCTGCAACGTCTCCCGTATAACCGTGCAAGACGTAGAGAACGGGATAGCGCTTGGAATCTCCGGCATCGAAGCCGGGCGGCGTGTACACGGCGAGCGGACGCGTAGCGGGATCCCCGAGCGGGTTGTCGCGCAGCGCCGGCGAGTCGATAAAATCGATCCGCAGATCGCCTGCCAGACGTAAGAGCCCGCCGAGTTCGCTCGTTGCCACGCTCGAAGCTACGCGCAGGCGCAACGCTGCTCCCGCAAGACCGTTCGTTTTGATACTCGGGAATCTAACCGAAAAACGCTGCACGCTAAGCCTTGCCGTCCGAGACGGTGAAAAAAGAAGAGGTTCGAATAGGCGTTCCCGGCAGTCGATGAATCGATGGCCAACTTGCGAAGAATGGCGAACGAGAATTTGTTTTTACGCCGCGTAGGAAGGGTTGGCGCGAAAGTCGCCCGATTGTTCGGTATGAAGCGGCCCGCAACCCTAAAAGCTTAAACGTCGTGCCCGCGAGGCTCAACCCACGAATGCTTCAGCGAGGCTTCCGACCCACGGCCCTCTTCATGCTGCCGCTCCTTTGCGTACTAGCGCATCCTTGGGCGGCGCGAGCGCAAGCTTCGGCTGACCCGCGATTCGGAGCCAGCGCAATTTCGGAACGCGGCGGAACGCCGCTGTTCACACTGCACGGAAAGCCGTTTTTTATATACGGAGCGGCTTTCTTCTACGAGCGGCTGCCGCGCGAATCGTGGCGCGGCGCGATGTTCGCGCTGAAGTATCGTCTACACATCAACACGCTCGACCTATATGTCCCGTGGAATTGGCACGAACTCGGTGACGGCACGTTCGATTTCGACGGCCGTACGAACCCACGCCGGGATCTGCGCGAAGTGATCCGGCTCGCGCGCCGATTTGGATTCGCCCTTATCGTACGCCCCGGGCCCGTCATTCGTAACGAATGGCGTAATGGCGGTTATCCGGCCTGGCTGTTACGCCGGCCGGAGTACGGCATGCCGCGGCGCGATCTTTTGGAAGGACGCTATCCGCCGACGGCTACGTTGCAGAACGCACACTCCGACGATGCGGCGGCGGCCTGGCTGCACAATGCGACGCATCGACGTTATGCCGCGCGCTGGCTCGAGCGCGCGCTACGCGAGTTCGCACCGGTTGCCGACCGCGTCGTCGCGATAGCTCTCGACGACGACCAAGGCGCGTACATCGACAACCAGACCTGGCCCGCTCCGCATCTGCGGCAGTATCTCGCTTGGTTGCGCGCCCGAGTCGCTCGCGCGACCCGTGGACGTGTGCCCGTCTTCATCAACACCTATCAGATGAAAGTAACCGCTTCCGCGCCCGTCTGGGCGATGGGGAATTGGTATCAGAGCGATGCGTACGCAATCGGAGAACACGATCGCGCGCAGCTCGAGTTCTCAACCGGCCTGTTGCAATCACGACCGCATCAGCCGCTCATGGCGAGCGAATTCCAAGCGGGCTGGCTGCAGCAACCCGAAGACGTTTTGCCGCAAGCGGCCGCTGCGTCCAACACGCTGCTCGCACTCACCACCTTAATTGCGATGGGCGCGCGAGGCATCGTGAATTTTCCGGCTCAGGATACGATGTACCCCGCGGGGTACGAAGTGCCGTTTGCCAACGCGTTCTACGCTTGGGACGCGGCACTTGGCTACGGCGGCGCGACGTCGCAGCCGGACCTTCGCGAAAGCCCGCGCGCGCGGCCGACCCGCCTCGTCGGGGCCGAGATCGCGACCTTCAACTCGCTGCTCGCAGCGGCGCGGATCGAGGCCGACGCCGCGATCGTTTCGCTTCCGAGCGCTTACGACGCGTCGCAGCTTACGAACGCGGACGTCGCAACGTTAGCGCAAGGCACGATGACGGCGCAACGATTTTGCCGCCAAAGCCGTCTGACGTGCGAAATCGTCGATCTCCGTTACGAGTCCCTCGCGCGGCTCAGGACGTTCCCGCTGCTGATCGTCCCGCTTCCCGAGCACGGTCCGCTCCGAGGCCGGGCGTTCGTGCGTGCCGCACGCGTAGCGCTCGCCGCTTATCGACACGCGCGGCGAACGGCAGTTCTCGCGAACGCGCGGCCGTCCGCCGCTGCGCTCGGGCAGGCGCTCGGACGCGCGCAGCACGCACGCTACGTCGAAGGCGCGGATGCCACGCTCGCGCAGGATCCGGCGACCGGAGCCGGGTTCCTCGCGCTCGTCGACTACGACGGCGTACCGCACGACTACGCGCATCCGGTCGTGCGGACGGAGAGCGGAGAACGATACGACTTGCCGGCCCTGCGGGTTCCGGCCCGTACCGGCTTGCTGCTGCCGCTCGACATCCCGCTGCAACCGTACAACGTGCATTTCGCTCGCGACGACCGCTTCTCGGCGACGTGCGCCGTCACGGGTATCCTTTCTCCGCCGGCGGTTGCGCGCGACCGCATCGCGCTCGACTTCGACCGCGCAGCGAAAACGTGCAGCATCGACGTGCGCATCGCTCGACACCGATACACGGCTGTGCTGCCGCCGGCGCAGACGCGGGCGGAAATAGACGCTCGGGGTGCTTTGATCGTTCGAAGTGCGACGCCGGCCCGGTCGCAGGTGGCGATGAGCGCTCCGAGCGCAGCGCTCCGATTCGATCCGCGCACGCTGCCGATCCGTAGCGATCTACATATCGCGCAAGCGCTGCCCGCATCCGTCGCCCCTGGTGCGGCCGTCGCGTATGCGGCGGACGTCTATCACGACGGCGAAGGTGCCGTCGTACTCGAGAACGATCTCGTCCGTATCGTCGCCGTCCCGCGTGCCGGCGGTCGAGCGTTCGTATTCGAAGACAAAGCGCATGTGACGAACGTCTTCACGACGGTTGGCGCGCTGCGCGACGACGTTCTCGTCGCACCGCCCGAGTCGACGGTCGATCGAATCGCAAAGTTTACCAATCACATGCCCGCAGGCTTCTTCAACCGCGCCTACCGCGCGCACATCGAGAGCAGCGGAACGCTGGCCGCCGTGCGGTGGCAATACGATGCGCCCGACGCGTATCCGTCCGGCGCGCATTTCGATCGCCGGATAGCGCTGCGACCGCACGCGCGCTGCTTCGCAGCCGACCTAACGAATCGCTTCGACGGCTCGAGCGAGCTTGCAGCGCGGCAACGGGCGGTCTCGGTCACGTCGCTTGCCGTCGGCAATCTTCGCGCGCCGCGCGCGCTCGTCGTTCTCGATCGTCCGTACGCGCTCGCGAGCGCCGCCACGCGCAGCCTGCCGCAATCGCAACACAGCCTCGCTCTGTTCGACCCGGCAACGCATGAACTCGCGCTCGTCGCTTGGAGCGCTTCGCGCGAACCCGTTACATTGAGCGGGCACACGAATTCGTTATTGCTGCGTATCGCGCAGGCGCCGCGAGTAACGAGCCGGCTCTCGTTCGCGTACGAGTTTGCGCCGAACCTGCAGCGCGCGATGGCGCGAACCAGCGCGTTCGCTATAAGCGGTTGCGGGGATGCGCAGAGTCGCCCGGGTGATGCGAAGGGCTCCTTCCCACGCACTCGAAGCACGCGCTAGGGGGAAGTGGCGGAACGGTCTACGCGACCGCCTCAAAAGCGGTTGAGCTTACGCTCTTGTGGGTTCGAATCCCACCTTCCCTACGCTTCACTCGCGGTGCACGAAAGACGATCCTGATCTTTGAACGGGGCCCGCTTCGCGGCGAATTGCACGTGGCGGGCGACAAATCCATTTCTCATCGTGCCCTGATGCTGGCCGCCGTCGCCAACGGACGCTCCAAGGTAGCGAACCCCAACCGCGGCGAGGACGTCCTTGCAACGCGTGACGCCGTCGCGGCCTTGGGAGCCCAGATCGAAGACGGCGGCGAAACGATCGTTGTGACCGGCGGCGCGCTACGCGACCCGCGTGCGACGCTCGACGCGCGCAACTCCGGTACGACGGCGCGGCTGCTCATGGGGCTCTGCGCGGGCCACGGAATTTTCGCCCGCTTTGACGGCGATGCTTCGTTACGGCGGCGGCCGATGGAGCGCGTTGCGCGGCCGCTGCGAGCGCTCGGCGCCGAGGTGCTGACGAACGCGGGCCGATTGCCCGCCACGGTGCGCGGCATCGCTGCACCACCGGGCGGCGATTTCGCCCTCGAGATCGCTTCCGCGCAAGTTAAGTCGGCCATCCTGTTTGCGAATCTAGATGCGCGTAGCCTCGTTCGCGTGATGGGCGATGCCTCGTCGCGCGATCATACGGAACGGCTTTTGCGCCGCTTCGGGCGCGCGATCCGCTTCGACGGCCGTACGATCGAACTCGAACCGGGACCCACGCTCGCTCGCGACGTTCGGATTCCCGCCGACCTCTCGGGGGCTGCGTTCTTCCTAGCCGGCGCGTCCCTCGCGCCCGGTAGCGACCTGCTCCTGCACGAGGTCGGAATCAACCCGACGCGGACCGGCATCCTCGACGCCCTGCGCGCCATGGGTGCCGACATCGAAGTTCAGAACGAGCGCGATCTCGACGGCGAGCCGATCGCAGATCTCCGCGTCCGCTATCGGCCGTTGCGCGCGACAAAGATCGACGGCGAGCTGGTCGTGCGTGCGATCGATGAAATTACGATCCTCGCGGTGCTCGCGGCACATGCGTCCGGCACGACGCAAATCCGCGATGCCGCCGATCTGCGCGGCAAAGAGTCCGATCGGCTATCGACGATCGTCGAAACGCTGCGCGCGTGCGGGGTCGAGGTACGGGAGTATCCCGACGGTCTGGACATCGAAGGGGGTGGCGCGCACGCGCCGGAGCGGACCCTTCGTACGCACGAAGATCACCGCATCGCGATGGCGATCGCCGCCCTCGCGGCCCCAACGGGTCCGCACGCGATCGACGATCCGGCCTGCATCGCCGTGAGCTTCCCGGAGTTCGTCCCGCTGTGGCAGCGAGCTCAGGCGTGGGGTAACAGCGGAGCTGCCTAAGCAGCAGCGTCCCCCTTGCCCTTGGGTTCGGGTTTGCTCTCGCCCTTCACTTCTGTCTTCGGGGCAGCTTCAGGCTTACCGTCGGGCTTGCCGTCGCTCTTACCATCAGATTTGCTCTCGGGCTTCGCTTCCGTCGCCGGCTTGCGCGAATCGTTGATATAGAATCCCGAACCCTTGAAAACGATCCCGGCCGGATTGAACACGCGTTTGAGCTCGCCGCCACAGGCCGCGCATATCTCGGTATTCGCTTCTTTAAATCCGTGTCTGACGTCGCGTGCAGCAGAACAGCGCGTACATTTATACTCGTAGATCGGCACCCATGAACTCCCAGGACGATTGAACGTCAACTTCGACGTTGAGTATACGTTTCTTAGCAGACGCAGTCAACGACTGCTAAAAATCGGCCAGAATGCTGTCCTTCGGGACGTCTGTAAACTCGACCAGCCCTTTAAAGTGCGTCAGCGAAAGTTCGAGCTCGGTTTCCAAGCGGCGCCGCATGGTCAGCCGGTCATAGAGGGCGCCGAGCACGCCGCCGTAGGCCGGATAATCGAGCCGAACGACGAGTTTCGACCGTTGCGTATGACGCTCGACGCGAAAATCGATGCGCCGGCGGACCGAGTAGACCCCGACGAACGAGACGATGTGCCCGGCGAGAAAGCGATCGACTTCATAAATTTCTTCCGGCTCGCCCGGAATCGCGCTGCGTACGGCGACTTCGCTGCCCGCCTTGAGCAGCGGAGCATCGTCAAGGCGCCGCGCGCTCTTGAAAAATGAAAGCCAGACGGGCCATTTCTCGACTTCGCAAATCAGTTTGAACGCCGCTTCGGAACTCGAACTCAGATCTTGGCTACAGTGAAGGGCACTCGTCGAAGGCCGGACGGACCGCTGCGAGGCTAGCATCGCCCGAGTTTCCGCGCGAAGTTCGCTTCTACCTGTCCCGGACCACTACCCATAGTAGTACCTTTGCCTCATGGGTACAAACTGTGGGATGTCTGTGCATCAAGTGTGCATAAGGACGACGGCGCTACTGCCCCTGCGGCGGTCTGCCGTGAGTGCGGTAGAGAGCAGGGGAGAAGCGAGCTGCGCGCGCTTAAGCCGCCGCCGGCACGAGGACCGGCCGCAGCAGCTCCTTGAGCCGGGCGCGAGCGCGCGACAGCCGCGAACGCACGGTTCCGATCGAGATGCCGGTCGCAAGCGCTATCTCTTCGTACGAAAGGTCATCGACCTCACGCATGGCAACGACGGTGCGGAACGCTTCCGGCAGCGCGTCGATCGCGCGTGCGAACTCTGCCTGCGTCAACGCGTTATAACAAGCGTAGTACGGGTCTTCGCCGTCGTGGCGCACGTTCGACATGTCGACCAGGGCGTTCTGGAGCCGGCTCAGACGAACGTCTGCGCGCTTGCGCTTCTTATTATGGTCGAAGAATACGTTAACCGTGATGCGGTACAGCCACGTGTAAAACGACGATTGACCGCGGAAGCGGTGCATGTTCCGAAAGACCCGTAAGAACACTTCTTGCGTCAGATCTTCGAGATCGGGCGCCGCGACGCTCAATTGCGTCAAGATGCGGCGTACGTGTTGTTCGTAGGACCGAACGAGTTCGTCGAACGCTTCGCGGCGGCCGGCGCGGTACGCGTCGACGAGACGCGCATCGCGTGCCGAACGAACCTGCTGTTCGAGATTGACTTTCTTTTTCGGGAGAACGGTAGACATCGATTCCCTTTGCGCAGCTTTTCTGTCGCATCAGGTTAGTCTTTATCGAGCGCTCCGAAATGTGAGGCGGCCTACGGTCGGCTTGTACCGCTTACGAGACCGGCGCCCACGCCGCGCGCGAAACAGACCAGCGTTTCGATGCCGTACGCGAGTGCCGACTCGTCGACCCGAAATTCCGGGCTGTGGCCCGGATGGATCGAGCCCGCGGCCTCGCTGCGGATGCCGTGCCGGATCAAGAGACCTGGAGCTTGCTCGGCAAAATAAGCGAAATCCTCGCCGCCCATGGTAGGTGCGGGGCTCTCGACGGGAATGTCGCTCGCTCGCGCCATGTACGACCGGAACGAATCGGCAAGCTCCGGATCGTTGTAGACCGCCGGGTAACCGTAGGTAACCTCGATGGTCCCGTGAGTACCGTAGGCAGCGGCTACGCCCTCGACGATGCGCCGCGCGCGCTCTTCGAGATCCGCTCGAACAGCGGGATCCTGGGAGCGAAACGTGCCTGTCATCACGACCCGGTCGGCGATGATGTTGTTACGATAACCGCCTTCGATCGTGCCGATCGTGACGACGACGGTCTTGAGCGGGTCGATCTCGCGGGCCGCAATATTTTGCAACGCCAGCACGGTTGCCGCCGCGCAGGGAATCGCATCGATCGCGGTATGTGGCGCGGCCCCATGGCCGCCGCGGCCGACGATGGTGACGCGGAACTCATCTGCCGCAGCGTTACAGATACCGGAAATGAAACCGACGGTTCCCGTCGGAAGCCGCGGATCGACGTGCAGCATCGCTACCGCATCGAGCGCCGGATCCTGCATGACGCCCGCTTCGATCATCGGCAGCGCGCCGCCGGGACCTTCTTCTGCCGGCTGAAAGAGCAATACGGTCGTTCCGTGCAAGCGGTCCCGTTCGGCTTGTAAGATGCGCGCGGCGCCGAGCAACATCGCGGTATGCGCGTCGTGCCCGCACGCGTGCATCTTGCCCGGAACTTCACTGCTGAACGGTTCGCCCGAACGTTCCGTCAGCGGTAGCGCGTCCATGTCGGCGCGCAAGCCCGCGGTACGCCCCGGCTGCAACCCCTGCAGCACTGCGACGACGCCGGTCTTCGCGACGCGCCGGTGTGCGATGCCGAGCGCGCTCAATTCGCGCTCGACGATGCCGGCGGTCCGCTCCTCTTCGAAACCGAGTTCGGGAAAGCGGTGGATTTCGCGGCGTATGGCGATGGCACGCGCGGCCGTGGCCGGATCGACGACGGGGGTCATTTGAGCGTCGCTTGGAGCAGCGTGAAGTGCGCTTCCTGCGCGGCATTAAGCGCCGCAACCCCGGCCGGCACGAGCATGACGCTCGGCTCTCTGCGCAGTAGCGGCGCGATTTCGGCATAGATCGCGTTCGGATCGGAGCCCGCTCCCTCAGGAGCGTTCGCGAGTTGCTCGGTAACCTCACGTAAGGCGTTATTGCAAACGAAGAACGAAGCGCCCGCCGTCCGCAGTGCCGTTACTTGATCGGCGTACGGATTGATGCCGCGTTCACCTTGCTCGAACGCTTCGCCCGTGCGTCCTAGAAACGTCTGCAGCGAGAACGCCTTCCAGAGCGCAGCGGGACACATGGCGGCGAGCGACGTTCCATAAAACACGGCCGCCACATGAAGCGTCCCCGGGCCTTCGGCAAAACCGTCACGGTAGGCATTGAGCGAGTTTTGCATGTAGTGCAGGACGAGGCCGCCGCCCAAGCGCGCCGTCCCGAAAACTTGCCGATGGCGAAACGGTCGCGCGAGAACCGCTTCGAAAGCGCCGCGGTCGAACGCAAAACCGCTCCCTGCTGCGGCAGCAGGCCGCGCTTGCGCCGCGACGGCCGTCGCTGCGACCGACAGCGCCAAAAATTCGGAACGCTTTACCACGGACTGTCTCCTCCTGTACGGGCTACTACGGGCAAAGAGCCTGCCCTTACGGGTAGACTCTCGAACGCTCCCGGCAGCGTCGCCTCGAACGCTGCCCGGCTCCGCACGCTTCAAAACCAGCTTGAGGCCGGCTACCGCAACTCAAAAGCCGGCGACGATAGCGTGACGGCGCTATGGCGCTTGCGCCCCATTGATTTCCCGCCCGCGGTCCGACAACATTCGGCCGCAGTGAAGTTTAAACGTCGCTAGCGTACCGAATCAGAAGTTCGTGCCATAAGATCGCGAAGGATTTTTGCCCGAAACGAGGCGCGAGGAGCGCGGAATGACGAATCATTTGAGCGACGTGCAACGAAGGTCGGGCGAAAAGACGAGCGAGATCATGGTGCGATTTGACTCGGTACGCTAGCTACGATAGCGTAAGAACGCCGGAACCTCGATGTCGTCCATGTTCACCGGGGCAACCTTTTCAAACTTCTGTTCGAAGGTGAAGCCGGGCGCGCTGCTTTCGACCGCGCGGCGCGCTCCGAAACCCGCGGCGAGCACCGTAATCCGCACCTTCGATTGCATTGCGGGATCGATCGAGGCTCCGAAAATGATTTGCGCGTCCGAATCGACCGCGCGCGAAATCATTTCGGCCGCTTCGTTCACTTCGTACATTGCGAGATCGCTGCCGCCCGTAATATTGAAGATCACGCCCCGGGCGCCCTCGATCGTGGTCTCTAGCAATGGCGAAGCAATCGCTTTTTGAGCGGCGTCGGCGGCGCGGTGTTCTCCCGTACCTTCACCGATGCCCATCATCGCGGAGCCTGCATCGGTCAGGATCGTTTTTACGTCGGCGAAATCGAGATTGATTAAACCGGGCTGCGTGATCAGATCGGAGATACCCTGAATTCCCTGCCGTAGAATATCGTCCGCGTAACTGAACGCTTCCTGAAGCGGCGTGCGCTTTTCGATGATCTGCAAGATGCGTTCGTTGGGAATCGTGATCAGCGTATCGACTTTCTGTTCGAGATCCGCAATGCCGCGTTCGGCCAACAACATGCGCTTGCGCCCTTCGAAGGAGAACGGTTTCGTAATGACTGCAACCGTCAGCGCCCCGGATTCCCGCGCCAGCTCCGCGATGATCGGCGCCGCACCCGTACCGGTACCCCCGCCCATCCCGGCCGTGATGAAGACGAGATCCGCGCCGTCGAGGATCATGGCGAGATCTTCGCGAGACTCTTCCGCCGCCTCGCGCCCCGTTTCCGGATTGGACCCTGCACCGAGGCCACGCGTCTTGCCGTTTCCAATTTGAACCGTGTTTTGCGTTTGCACGTTTCGCAGCGCTTGAACGTCGGTATTCACGGCATAAAATTCGACCTCTGAAAGTCCGGCTTCGATCATGCGGTTGATAGCGTTGCAGCCGCCGCCGCCGATGCCGACGACCTTGATCGTCGCTGCGTGCTCGGGATTATAGCGTTTCGAATCAGCCACGTGAGCCTCCGTTAGAAGCGATGTTGAGAGCCTTTCGGACTTTGCACGCTCGAGCGCACGATCACCCGTGTCGTATTTCAATTCCAAAGGTCGCCGAACCATCCGGCGACCTTTCCGAAGACCCGGCCGCTTTTCGCACCGTTGTAGCTGGCGCCCTCGCCGCGGGGTCCGAACAGTACGAGCCCGACGGCGGTTGCGAATTCGGGCTTCGTAATTGCAGGGCTGAGGCCGCCGATCGCCGTCGGGATACCGATCCGCGCCGGAATACCGAAGAACTCCGCGGCGGCCTGTTCGATGCCGTGGAGATGCGCACCGCCGCCGGTGATGACGATTTCGGCAACGATCACGTCGCGCGGCAAACGCTCGACGATGCGGCTCTTCGCCATCCGAAAGATCTCGTGCAGACGCGGCAGCACGATGGCTCGCAGTTGTGCTCGCGTCACGCGATGCATCGTGCGGCCGTCGAGCGTGGTGACGTCGAACTCCGCTTCGCCGTGCTGGTCGTTCACCGCCGAAGCGATGCATCGCTTAATTTTCTCGGCTTCGAGAAACGACGTTTTCAACCCCAAGGCGATGTCGCTCGAAAGAATGTTTCCGCCGACCGGGATCGTCGACGTGGCAACGGCGCTGCCGCCTGCATATACCGCGACGTCGGTCGTTCCACCACCGATGTCGAGCAGCGCAACCCCCGCTTGCCGCTCCTGCGCGAGCAAAGTCGAGGCGGACGATGCGAGCGGTTCGAACACGATACCGGCAGGCTCCAGACCCGCCCGGTGAACGCACTTGAGCACGTTCGTAATAAACGAATTGCCGCCGGTGATAATATGCGTATCGACTTCGAGTCGCGCTCCGGACATGCCGATGGGATCGGTGACTCCCTCATGCCCGTCGACCGTAAAATAGCGCGGTAGCGCGTGAACGATTTGGCGCTCCGGCCCGACGTCGATCAGCTTCGAAGCCTCGACGACGCGCCGCACGTCGCCGCGAACGACCTCGCGTTCGTCGCCGCTGACCGCGACCACGCCGCGATTGTTCGTACTCTTGAGGTGATCCCCCGTCACTCCGACGTAGACGTGCGAAATGTGGACGCCCGCCATTCGCTCAGCCTTCTCCGTCGCCGCTTCGATTGAGCGCACCGTCTCTTCCAGATCGGTGATGACGCCTTTGCGCAAACCGGTCGACGGCGCCTCGCCGATTCCGATCACTTCGAGGCCGCCCTCCGGCGTCGTGGCGGCCACAACGGCGCACGTCTTGGTCGTGCCGATGTCCAGCCCTGCTACCGTCGGGCCCCACGACGACTTCGTCACGTCCCACGTTCCAAACGTACGGCAGGCCACGTCGGAAACATCGCGGGCATGCCCAGATATTGTGGTCGCTAACGTGAGTTCCTTGTCTATATAGTGTTTATACCGTGTGAATAACTACAAATGGAGACCGGATCCACCCCAGGACGGCGCGCCTTCGAACGCTTTGTAGACCTTCGAACTGTGGGCTTTCCCGGTCTCCCACGTCGAGCGGCGCGGACCACGAAGAACAGAGCCACGCCGGACGCCGCTACTGTCGCGGCGCGAACACGTGCGGCGTAGCGGCGGCCGATATCGGCGCAGGAACGCGAGCGAGGGTTAGCGACCCGAGCGGAGCCGGCGATCGACGCCCATCGCGACGACGACGGAAATGATTCCGCCGGCCGCCAATAACCAGGCGACCAAAGCCCCGATCACGGGAGACGAATTATCAGGCAGGGCGGCGACGTCGGTCTGGGCCAGCGCAGCAATCGGTACGAGTACGGTTGCGACGATCGCGAGCGCGAAGACGGCTGATACGCGGCGTGCGAGCATATGGGGTTGTCCTCCTTTTAATACCTGAAGCAGTCGGGCCGCATTCGTTCTGCGCGAGCGCTTCCATTGCTTTCTCTTCGCACAGCGTCCGGCATCGCCTGGATTGTGCGCTCTGCAGAGCAGGCGCTGATTCCCGGCCCAGTCGCCGAGGCACCCGGGTTGTCCGCGCTTATGGCGCAGCCGAGATTTGGGCCGGGAGGGTAACGAACGGAACTTACGCGCCGCTCGCGTTTTCATGAAGCCGTTCGCACGCAAACCGCAGTGCCATCGCGTAGCCGCGCACCCCGAAGCCGGTGATGACGCCTTGTGCGATGCCCGACAGGTACGAGTACGCACGAAACGAGTCTCTCGCATAGACGTTCGAAACGTGCACTTCGATGAACGGAATCGCTATGCCGGCGAGTGCGTCGCGCAGTGCGATGCTCGTGTGCGTCAGTCCGCCGGCGTTGATAATGATGTAGTCTACGGCCCCCTCACGTGCGGCGTGAATCCGATCGATCAGGTCGCCTTCATGATTGCTTTGAAAGCACTCTGCGGAGACGCCGCATTGCGCTGCTTCGCGGGCCACCAGTGCTTCGAGGTCGGCGAGCGTGGAGCGTCCGTAGAGAGCCGGTTCGCGCAGACCTAGCAGATTGAGATTCGGTCCGTTGATGACGAGCAGCTTCATCGCGGCTATGGTGCGGGCGACGGGTCCTGGCGACCCGGCCGATACTCGACGACGGGAGTTGCCGGAGCGCGCAGGTCGACCGTTCGCACGGAGCCCAGACGCGGACCCAGTTCGGCCAAGATCGGCGCGACGAGACGCTGCTTGCGCTCGAGATCGCCGTCGTTGCCGAATTTAACATCGATGCCGTCGGCGAGCGTCGCTTCTAGATCGCCATAAGAGTCGTGAGCGAACGAGCGGTAGCGGTCGCCGTTTGCTGCGAGCGCCTTGGCATCGGCTTGCAGCAGCAGCAGCTCCGGATCGTGCAAGAACGCGCCCGGCTCCGCACCGAGGCGAGCACGCACGACGTACGTTAGCGCCTCGGCGCCCGTGCAACCGGGCTCGAGCACGCGCAAGGCCGCATCGACCGTATAACTGCCTCCGCGGAGCTCCCGTACGCAGCCCTCCGCCGTACGCTCGACGACGTCGAGCCAGACATGCGCCGGCGGCGTGACGTGTACGCGCGCCGTTGCGACGTACGGTATGGCTTCGATCCGTCTTTGAATTCCGGCCCGGTCGAGAAGCCACACGTTGGCGCGCCGGTCGATCGCAGCGCGCCGGACGACATCGCTCGTAGCGACGTGCGCGAGCCCCGTAACGCCGACCGATCGAACCCGAAATACGGGGGCGGTTACAAGCGCGTAAAGCGCGTAACCGGTTACCGCAACGAGCATGAGGCCGAGCACCCAGTACGTACCGATGCGCGTACGTAGCGACGGGCGCGAGCGGCGTTTGCGGCGCTTGGCCTTCACTGCAGGACGAACCGCTCGATTGCCTCTGCCACGCCGTCATGTTCGACGTCGGCGACGACTGCGTCCGCTTCGGCCTGGAGCGTCGCCGGCGCCGAGCCCATCGCGATTGCGAAGCCGGCGGCGCGTAAGAGCGGCAAATCGTTATACGAGTCGCCGATGGCGGCCACGCGTTCCATCGGCACGCCGAGCTCGGCCGCGAGTAAGCGCAGTGCGACACCTTTGTCGACCTTCGGGCTGAGCATTTCGACGAACTCAGGGTTCGAGCGCGTGACGTAAGCCTCGTCACCGCACACCGCCTGCATCAGCGCGAGCGCCGCGGGAACGCGCTCCACATCGGTGACGATATTGACTTTCGTGCTGTCGTCTGTAGCGAACGCTTCGGGCAACGACGGCACGACCACCGGTTGCGTATCGGAAGTCTCGGCGTACAGTTGCGCGTACGCGTTATTCGCTTCCACGTAGAACCGGTCGGCGCGATAGAATTGAACGTGATAGCCCGCCTCTTTGGCGGCGTGATAGCAGCGTAACGCAATTGCGTTTGCGAGCGGAACTTCGCGCTCGAAGTACCCGCTCTTCGCATCGGCAGTCACGGCGCCCTGATAACAAATAATCGGCCCGTAGATCTCGAGTAAGCTCGCGAACGGCTTTGCGCCCACGTACATACGGCCCGTGACGATTGTGGCTCGCACGCCCGCCGCAACCGCCCGCCGTACGGCCAGCACGACCGCCGGCCGCACCGGACGGCGTGGTTCGACGAGCGTGCCGTCGAGGTCGATAGCAAGCAGCAGTGGACGGGGCGGCACAGTCATCGCGGCTCATCGTGCGCCGCCCGTACCGCGCTTCCTTCAAACACCTTACGTGCGCCGGTCCGTCGCGCCGTAAAACGTGGCGAGATCGCGCGCGAGCGAACCGTGAGCGGCCGGATTGAGATAGATCATATGTCCGCAGGGGTAATACGCGAAGCGAATATGCGCTTGCAGCGCTGCGTTGACGCCGAGATGCCCGAGCGTGTATTCGGTCGCGAAGAAGGGCGTAGCGAGGTCATAGAGTCCGTTGGCCGAGAAGACGAGCAGATGAGCAGATAGGAATTCTCCGTCATCGCCGCCTGTAGATCGCCGCTCACGTCGAACCGTCGTCCTGCAGCGCTTCATCGCTGCGCAATGCGCTCACCGCCCGGGGCGAACCTAACAGAGTGCTAGCCGCGCAAGCGAGCCGTGCGGGCGTGCGCGGGCAAGCCTTCGAACTCGGCCAGTGCCGCGAGCGTGCGCGCATCGCCTTGCATGCGCGCGCGGCTGTTCTCGACGACCGACATCGTGCGAAAGAAATCCGCCGTGCGCAGACCCGATGAAAAGCGGCCCGCCCCGGACGTCGGTAAGACGTGATTGCTGCCGGCAATGTAATCGCCCGATGCGACCGGCGTGTCGTCGCCTAGAAACAGCGCTCCCGCGCGCGTAACGTCGGGCACGAGCGACCACGGGTCGCGGGTCTGAATCGAAAGGTGCTCCGGGGCGAAGCGATCGATCACGGACAAGACGTCCGCGCGTCCTGCCGCGTGTACGAGATAGGTTCGGGATGCGAGCACGCTCGCGACGATCGCGTTGCGTCCGCAGGCCGTAGCAAAGTCGCCGCCGAGCAGTTCGGCAACACGTTCGAGCAGTTCGCGGTCTTCGGAGACGGCGGCCACCCGCGCGAGCGGATCGTGTTCCGCCTGGGCCACAAGCTCGCCCGCAACGAACTCCGGCCGCGCCGAGCAGTCTGCGACGACCAGCACTTCGGAGGGTCCCGCGAGACCGTCGATCCCGCACAGGCCGAAGACTTGCCGCTTGGCTTCCGTAACCCACGCATTCCCGGGCCCAACGATCTTATCGACCCGGGCGATTGTCGCGGTTCCGAAGGCGAGCGCGGCAATCGCCTGCGCGCCGCCGGCGGCATAGAGTTCGTCCACGCCGCACAGCGCGCAGGCGAAAAGAATGGCCGGATCGATCGTCCCGTCAGCTTTGGGGGGCGTGGCGACGACGATGCGCGGGACGTCCGCGATCTTGGCGGGCACGACGGTCATGATGACCGACGACGGCAACGTCGCCGTGCCGCCGGGAATATAAGCGCCGACGGCGCCGAGCGGCCGCACGAGCAGGGCGCTGATCGTTCCGTCGGGATCGCGCCGCTCGAGGTCGCGTCCGCGTTGCAATTCGTGGAAGTCGCGCACCCGTTCGCGCGCGAGCCGCAAGCCCGCCACGATCTCGGGCGGCAGCGCCGCCGCCGCTGCCGCGGCCGCCGGTAACGGCACGCGCAGCGTTGCGACCGAGGCGTCTGCGAAATCGAACCGCCGCGTATAGCGTACGAGCGCAGTATCGCCGCCCGAGCGCACGTCCGCCAAGATGCCGGCCACGGTCGCGCGGATCTCGGCCGGCGGATCCCAACCACCCGCATACAGACCGGCGAGCGCGCTTTCGTCGCTCGCCTCGACGACCCGGATCAAGCCCGAGCCCGCGCGTCGAGGCGTCCGAGTAGCGCCGTCAGTGCCGCGTACTTGGCTCGAAAGCGAACCGGATTCACGACGAAGCGCGCGGTAGACGCCGCGATCTCGTGCACGACGACGAGGTCGTGCTCGCGCAGCGTGTTTCCCGTAGCGACGAGATCGACGATGAGATCGGCGAGCCCCACCACGGGCGCGAGTTCGACCGAGCCATGGAGCTTGATGATCTGCACGGGGACGTCGCGTTCGGCGAAAAACGATTCGGCACTCTTCTCGAATTTCGAGGCGACGCGCAAGAACGTCGGCAGTTGCGCGCCTTCGTGATAACGATCCGCGCGGCGTGCGGCAACGACGAGCCGGCACGCGCCGAAGCCGAGATCCGCCAGCTCGCAAACGCTGCGTTCGGTTTCCCACAGGACGTCCGCGCCGACGATGCCGCAGTCGGCGGCCCCGAATTCGACGTACGACGGAACGTCGGTCGGGCGTAAAAACAGGACGCGCGTGCCGTCGTCCGTGATGAAGGCGAGCTTGCGGCCGGGGTCTTCGGGTACGTCGACGCCCGCAGCGCGTAAACGCGCTGCGGATTCGGAATACAGCGCGCCTTTGGGGATCGCGATCGTCAGCGACGCTCCCCGGCGGCCGTTCACCAGGTCACGCGCACTTCGCGCACGGCGCCGTCGCCCGCGATAACGACGCGCGGGATACGTTGCCGGCGCGCTTCCAAAACGAGCTCCGCTTCGGCGAGCCGCTCGAAATCGATGCGGACGATCTTTCCGGCCGCGCGCTCGCGCGCCGCTACGAGATCCGAACCGCTCACCAGCACGTCGATCGCCGGCGCGGCGCCGAACTGCGTGCTGTGACGGCGCTCGAGCGCGATGAGGATCCGCTCGACCGCAAGCGCCCACCCGACCGCGCCGACGTCGAACCCGAACTGCGGCAGCAGCGAATCGTAGCGGCCGCCGCCACACAGCTCGAAGCCGACCTCACTCGCAAAACCTTCGAACACGAAACCGGTATAGTAATAGATGTCGCGCATCAGCGAGCAATCGACGCTCATGCGGTCGCCGACGCCGAGTTCGTCGGCTCGCGCGAGTATCGCACGCAGCCGTTCGATGCCGGCGAGACCGGCATCGGTATGACAGAGCCGCCGGGCGGTTGCGAGCACGTCGTCACGCCCGCGCGTCATCGCGAGTCCGACGATCGCTTCGACATCGGCGGCCGAACCCGTTCCCGCGAGCGCTTCGCGTAAGGCGACGATATTACGCCCGGAAATCAGCGTCTTGCAGCGCGCAAGTGCGAAATCGCCGAGCTCTAAACCCGCGAGCGCACCGTCGATGACGGCGACGTGATTGATATCGAAAAGCGTGTCGTCTAGGCCGAGGGCATCCAGCGCTTCGATCGCCGTGAATAAGCTTTCCGCATCCGCTTCGAGGCTTTCCGGCGCGATGAGTTCCAGACCGGCCTCAGTGGATTCGCGCATGCGGCCTTCTTGCGGCTCTTCGTAGCGGTACGTCGGCGCGATATACGATAGCCGCAGCGGGAGCGGAGCTTCGCGCATACGGGTCGCGACCAGCCGTGCAACGGGCGTCGTCATCTCGGGCCGTAGCGCTAGCTGCGTCCCCGACTTATCCGAAAACAGAAACGTCTTACGGGCGAACGACTCGCCGAGGCCGGCTTCGAGCGCGTCGAAGCGTTCGAAGTTCGGTGTCTGCACTTCGTCGTAAGCCCAGCGCTCGAAGACCGAACGCAAGACGCCTTCGACCGCGCGTTTACGATGCAGTTCCGCCGGGAGCCAGTCTCGCGTTCCGGCCGGCAGCCGCATTACACGCTCACCCGACGGGCGCTTCCCACACCTGCGCGTTGCCGAAGATCGATTGCAGCTCGCGTTGCACGTAGACGCTGTTCGAGATGCCGCGTTGCATTCGTTCGAACGCTGCGCCGACGTGCAGGACTATCGGTACGGGGCCGGGGGATTCGTCGACGAGCCGGGCGAGCGCATCGACCTCTTTCATCGACGTCGCGACCACGTGCCAACCCTTGGGAACGGGCGGCGCTTCACGGCGTTCGTAGGGCCGGACTTCGTTGACCGTAACGGAGAGTTCGAGTGGGGCTTCGTCGCCCGGTACGGATCCGCGGCGTTCGCGAAAGCGGACCCGCCCGCGCAGCGTCACGATCGCGTCCGGCACGAAGGCCGCCTGCACTTGCGCGTAGGTCTTCGGAAAGACGATGCATTCCACGCTGCCCGACATGTCTTCGAGCGTCGCCACGAGCATTTGCTGCTGCGCTTTCGTAAGCGTCCGCCGCACGGCCGTCAGCATACCCGCGACCGTGACCAGTTCGTCGTCTTCACGCGCGCGCAAATCTTTGAGCGCGACCGCGCCGCCGCGGGCGAGAGCTTCCGCGACGTCGGCGAGCGGATGTCCGGAGACGAAGATGCCGAGCGTTTCCTTCTCCCAACCCAGCGCTTCGAGCACGGGCGGCGCAGGCAGCGGCCGCAACTGCGGTTTGAGCTCGTCGTGCGTTACTTCGCCCTCGCCGAAGAGCGAAAACTGTCCCGATGCTCTATCGCGCGCCGAGCGGCTCGCAATTTCGAGCGCGGTATCGAGTGCGTCGAGCTGCTGCGCCCGATTGCCGGGCAGCGTATCGAGCGCACCGCACTTGATGAGTGCTTCGAAGACTTTACGATTGAGCAGCCTCGAGTCGATCCGCTTGACGAAGTCGAACAGATCCGTGAACGGACCGCCGCGTTCGCGGGCGTCGATGATGGCCCGCACGGCACCCTCGCCCGCGCCTTTGATCGCCGCGAGTCCGAACCGGATATCTTCGCCGACGACCGTAAAGTCGAAGCGCGACTCGTTGCAGTCCGGCGGCAGCACTGAGACGCCGACCTTTTTCGCTTCGTCGAGATACTCGACGAGTTTGTCGGTCTTATCTTTCATCGACGTCATGAGCGCCGCCAGATACGCGCGCGGATGATTTGCTTTGAGATAGGCCGTTTGGTACGCGATCCAGCCGTACGCGACGGCGTGACTCTTATTGAAACCGTAACCCGCAAAGGGTTCGACGAACTTGAAGATCTCCTCGGCAAGCTCCGCGTCTATGCCGCTGGTCGCGATCGCGCCGCGCACGAACTTGTCACGGTAGAAGGGGATCTTCTCCTTTTGCTTCTTCCCCATGACTTTACGCAGTTCGTCAGCCTGGCTCATCGAGAAGCCCGCGATGTCGCGTGCGATCTGCATGATTTGCTCTTGATAACAGGCGACGGAATAGGTCGGTGCGAGGATCGGCTCGAGCTTGGGATGGAGGTAGCGAGGCTTGATCCGGCCGTGCTTGGTATTGATGTACTGGGGGATCCACTCCATCGGTCCCGGACGGTAGAGCGCGACGAGTGCGACGATGTCGTCGAGCCTATTGGGTTTGAGCTCGGCCACGACGCGGCGCATGCCGTCGGATTCCAACTGGAAGACGCCCGTCGTCTCGCCGCGCCCGAGCATCTCGAACGTGGGCGCGTCGAAATCGGGAATGCTCGCGAGATCGAAATCGGGTTTCTCCACGCGCTTGATCTCGTCTTCGGCATTTTTCATGACCGTGAGATTACGCAACCCGAGGAAATCCATCTTGAGCAAGCCGATACGTTCGACCCAGCCCATATCGTATTGCGTGTTCACGTCGTCGTCGCCGAGCTTGATCAACGGTGTGATGTCGACCAGGGGATCTTTGGAGATGACGACGCCCGCCGCATGGGTCGAAGCGTGGCGCGCCAAGCCTTCGATCGATTGCGCGGTGTCGAGCAACTTGCGCGCTTGCGGCGAGCCGTCGTAGAGCGCTCGAAGCTCGGGAATCTGCAGCAGCGCTTTTTCGATCGAGAGGCCGCCCGGCCCGGACGGAATGAGTTTCGCTACGCGGTCGACATCGCCGAGGGGAACCGCGAGCGCGCGGCCGGCATCGCGTACGGCCGCCCGCGCCGCCATCGTCCCGAAGGTGACGATCTGGGCGACGTGATCCGTGCCGTATTTTTCCGTGACGTATTTGATGACTTCGTCGCGCCGTTCCACGCAAAAATCCGTATCGATATCGGGCATCGAAATGCGGTCCGGATTGAGGAACCGCTCGAAGATCAAATCGAACTTGAGCGGGTCGAGATCCGTGATCCGCAGGACGTAGGAAACGAGCGAACCGACGGCCGAGCCCCGGCCGGGTCCGACCGGGATGTCGCGGTCGCGAGCGTATTTGATAAAATCCCAAACGATCAGGAAATAGGACGGAAACCCCATCGCTTCGATCACGCCGAGCTCGTAGTCGAGCCGTTCGCCAAGGGCGGTATCCGTGCGCGCTCGCTCCTCTCCGTACCGTTGGTTGAGCCCGTCGCGGCAGAGATAGCGCAAGTACGCGTTATCCGAGAGCGGTTCGTTCGCTAGCGCCGCTAGGCCGGCCGAAGCCCGGGGCTCATCGATCTGCAGCGTCTTGAGATTCGCGTTGGCTTCTGCGACCGGGGGCACCGGGTAGAGCGGAATGTTGAACTGCTTCTCGGGAATTTTGATGTCGATGCGGTCGACGATCGCGAGCGTGTTGTCGCAGGCTTCCGGGACGTCGGCGAAGAGTTCGCGCATCTCGAGCGCCGACTTGACGTAGAACTCGTCCGTCATGAATTTCATGCGGCTCGTATCCTGCACGGTTTTGCCGGTCCCGATGCAGAGCAGCACGTCGTGCGCTTGCGCATCGCCGCGGTTGAGGTAGTGCGAATCGTTCGTGGCGACGAGCGGCAGCCGCAGATCGCGGGCGAGCTTGATCAGCCCTGCGTTGACGACGTCTTGCTCGGGGATACCGTGGCGCATGATTTCGACGTAGAAGCGGTCCCCGAAAATGTCGACGAACGACTGCGCCGCCGACTTCGCCGCGGCATAATCGTTGCGCAGAAGCGGCTGCGCGACGAGCGACGACATGCAGCCCGAAAGGACGATCAGCCCGTCGTGATGTTTGGCGAGCAAATCCATATCGATCCGCGGTTTGTAATAGTAGCCTTCGAGAAAGCCTTTCGAGATGAGTGCGACCAGATTGCGGTAACCGACCAGATCCGCCGCGAGCAAAGTTACGTGCGCTTCATCGCGCACGGTGCGATCGAAGCGGCCACGCGGCGCGATGTAAGCCTCGCAGCCCACGATCGGCTTGAGCTTGTGATCGCGTGCGGCGTAGTAGAATTCCATCGCCCCGAACATCACGCCGTGATCGGTAAGCGCGACACCGGGCGCGCCGTCGCCGGAACTGCGGCGGCACAGGTCCTCGACCCGGCACGCGCCGTCGAGCAGCGAGTATTCACTATGTACGTGCAGATGAACGAACGAATTCACGGAAGGGTGTAGGTTCCGAGCCTAGCGCGAGGTCGCCTCTGCCACGCTTGGGCGCGCCGGACGGTTATAACGCACATGCAACGTACAGACAAGCCGAATACGCAGTGGCGGCGCGAACTCGACCCGGCGAAATACGCCGTGCTCCGCGAAGCCGCGACGGAACCCGCCTTCAGCGGCGCACTCTACCATAACGAGAAGGCCGGCACGTACGCGTGCGGTGCGTGCGGTCACGAGCTGTTCGCTTCCGATGCGAAGTTCGAATCCGGCAGCGGCTGGCCGAGCTTTTTCCGCCCCGCGGACGAGAGTAAGGTCAAACTCGTCGCCGACGGCTCGCACGGTATGCGTCGCACCGAGGTTCGCTGCGCGGCCTGCGATTCGCACCTCGGTCATGTTTTCGATGACGGTCCGGCGCCGACGGGTGAACGCTACTGCATCAACTCGCTGGCCTTGGAGTTCGATCCGGCGAAATAAACGCAGGTTCGGCGGCTCGTAACGACGAGAGGTGCGGCATGCCTCTCGTCCGTTCGCGCGTCCGCGCTGTAGGCGCCGTTCTGCTCGGCTGCCTCCTTCAAGTTCCCGCTATGGCTGCGAGTGCCGGACTCGATTCGGCCAACCTCGACCGCCGAGTTTCGCCGGCCCAGGACTTCTACGGTTATGCCGTCGGAGGCTGGCTCGCCCGAAACGTCATTCCGCCCGACCGCACGAGCTGGGGCGCCTTTGACGAGCTACTGCACCGCAACGAGGAGCGGCTGCGCAACATTCTCGAGTCCAGCGCGCTCACGGACGCACGCATCGGCTCGGAGCGCCGCAAGCTCGGCGACTTTTATGCGGCGTGCACCGATGTCGACGGCATCGAGCATACCGGGCTCGCGGCGCTGCAGCCGCAGCTGCGCGCCGTCGACGGGCTCTTCTCCACGGCGCAGCTCGCTTCGCTCGTTTCGGCCGCGCACGAATTCGGGAGCCGGCCCGGCTTCGATTTCAGTGCGGAACAAGATCCGCAAAACGCGAAGCGCGAGATAGCGGCATTGGGCCAAGGCGGCCTCACGCTGCCGACGCCCGAGTATTACACCTCGCAAGCGCCGCGCTCGAAGACGATCCGCGTCGCGTACGTGCGTTATCTGCGGCGGACGTTCGCATTGCTCGGCGACGGCCCGCGCCGGGCGGCGACGGAAGCGGACGCGGTCGTCGCGCTCGAGACCCGGCTCGCCAAGGCATCCAAATCTCCCGATCAGCTGCGCGACCCGTTTGCGAACTACCATCCGCTGCCGTTCTCCCGGCTCGTCGCGCTGGCGCCCAACTTTGGGTGGAAGGCCTACTTCGCGGCCCTCCGCGTTCCGGCGGCAGGCATGGACCGCATCGACGTCGTTCAGCCGGCCTTTCTCGCGGCGTTCGACGCTGCGCTCCGGCAAACGCCGCTGGCGGCTTGGAAAAGCTACCTGCGTTGGCATGACGTCGTCGCCGGCGGCAGCGCGTTGCCCAAAGGGTTCCGGGACGCCGCTTTTGCCTTCGCCCGCGTCCTGAGCGGCGTGGCGGCGCCCCCTCCTCGTTCCCGCGTCTGCGGCTCGCTGACCGATCAGGGACTCGGCTTTGCCCTCGGTCGCGTGTACGTCGGACGTTATTTTTCGCCCGCTTCGCGAGCACGCGCACGGAGCGAGATCGCGCTGATCAAGGCGGCGCTTCACAACGACATCGAGGCGGTGGCGTGGATGGGTCCGCAAACACGTGCCGCAGCGCTCGCGAAACTGGCGAAGCTGTCTACGCTCAAGGTCGGTTATCCCGACCGCTGGCAGAGTTATGCGGCGCTGCGCATCGAGCGGGCCGATTTTTTACGCGACGAGTTCGCCGCGCGCCGTTTTGAAGTTCTGCGTCAGAGCGCGAAAATCGGCAAACCCGTCGATCGCTCGGAGTGGGGCCTCACACCGCAGACCGTCAACGCCTATTACGATCCGTCGATGAACGAAATCGTCATACCCGCGGGCATTCTCGAGCCGCCCTTTTTCGACGGCGCGGCGGATGACGCGGTGAACTTCGGCGGCATCGGCGCGATCATCGGGCACGAGATGACGCATGGGTTCGACGATGAAGGCAGCGACTTCGACGGCGACGGCAATCTGCATCGTGTGGTGACGGCCGCCGACGCCGCCCGTTTTCACGCCCGCGTGGCCTGCATCGTAGAGCAGGTGTCGGCGTACACCGCGCTCGGCGGCCTGCATCTCAACGGACGGCTCGATGCCGGCGAGGCGACCGCCGATCTCGGCGGAACGACCCTTGCCTATCGGGCGCTGCTTACGTCGCTACGCAGCAAGCCCGCACCTGGGTCGCTCGACGGCTTCAGCCCGGAACAACGTTTCTATCTCAGCTGGGCACAGGTTTGGCGAGAGAAGCAACGCCCCGAAGCCGAGCGGGCGCAGATCTTGGGCGACCCCCACCCGATCGCGCGTTATCGCGTCAACGGAACCGTCGCCGACCAGCCGGGCTTCTACCGGGCCTTCGACGTGTCGCCGGGCTCGGCGATGTACAAACCGCCCGCGAAGCGCTGCGAAATCTGGTAGCTCAGGGCATCTCGGACGACCGCCCCCGCTCCGTGCGACGAACGTCCTTTGGATGACCGGCCCGCAGTGCTACACTTGGAAATAATTTTCATGAACGGCATAGGGGCGGGAACTGCGTGATCAAGCACGATGTGGTGGTCGTTGGTGGAGGGCTCGCCGGCATGCGTGCGGCGGTCGAAGCTGCGGAAGCCGGCGCCGACGTCGCAATCGTATCGAAAATGCACCCGGTACGCAGTCACTCGGGCGCGGCACAAGGCGGCATTAATGCCGCCCTCGGCAATCGCGCCGACGATTCGCCGGAGGCTCACGCCTTCGACTGCGTCAAAGGCTCGGACTACCTCGGCGATCAGGATTCGATCGAGGCGATGGCCGAAGACGCACCGCGCCAAATCGTCTGGCTCGAACACCGCGGCTGCATTTTCTCACGCCTGCCCGACGGCAAAATCGCCCAACGTCCGTTCGGGGGCGCCGGCTCGCCGCGCACGTGTTATTCGGCGGACGTCACCGGCCTCGTGATCCTGCACACGCTGTGGGAGCAACTCGAGCGCTTCGGCGTCAAGGTGTATGAGGAATACTTTGCAACCGCCTTATGCGTCGAGGACGGCGTCGGCACGGGCGTCGTCGCTTATAACATGCGCTCGGGCGAACTCGAGCTCGTAACGGCCAAAGCGACGATCTTCGCAACGGGCGGCCTCGGCCGCGTCTATGCCAAGACGACGAACGGCTACGCTTCGACGGGCGACGGCATGGCGATCGCATACCGGGCCGGCATCCCGCTCATGGATATGGAATTCGTACAATTCCATCCGACCTCGCTCAAAGAGAACGGCGTGCTGCTCTCCGAAGCAGCGCGCGGCGAAGGCGCGTATTTGCTCAATAGCGACGGCGAGCGCTTCATGTTTAAGTACGCCCCGAATAAGGGCGAGCTTGCGTCCCGCGACGTCGTCAGCCGGGCCGAGTGGACGGAAATTTTGGAGGGACGCGGCGTCGATGGCTGCGTGATGCTCGACTTACGGCACCTCGGCCGCGAGAAGATCCTCGAGCGTCTGCCGCAGATTCGTGAGCTCGCGCTCGATGCGACGGGCAAAGACGCGATCGATGCGCCGATACCGATCTTGCCCGGTATGCACTATGCCATGGGTGGGATCGAAACCGATAAATTCGGCGCGACGCGCATACCCGGCGTGTATGCCGCTGGCGAAGCGGCGTGCGTCAGCGTTCACGGCGCCAACCGCCTCGGCGGCAATTCGCTGCTCGAAACGATCGTATTCGGCGCTCGCAGCGCAAAACACGCGGTGCAGTACATCAAGAGCGTGGGCAGCGTTCGGCAATCCGAACGGACGCTAATGAACGAACGCGACCGCATCGCCGGGATTCTCGCTCGCCAAGGCGGCGCGCGCCATCCCGCGGTGCGCAAGCAGATGAACGACGTAATGTCCGACAACGTTTTCATTTTCCGGGACGAGGCCGGTCTCTCGACGGCGGTCGCCGGTTTGCAGCAGGTGCGTGAAGCTGCGCAAAGCATGACGGTCATGGACAAGTCCAAGACGTTCAATACCGATTTGGTCGGCTTCCTCGAAACGGAATTTCTCGTCGACGTTGCGATGCCGATCGCTCTCGGCGCGCTCAAACGGACCGAATCGCGGGGCGCCCAAGCGCGGACGGATTTTCCGGATCGCGACGACGAGAAGTGGCTCGTGCATTCGCTGATGCGTTACGGGGGGCCGACGATCGACCCCGAAGCGGACTATTCCCGGGGCGTCACCTTTACCAAGTACAAGCCGGAAGTGAGAAGTTACTAGGCTATGGCAGACATCACGCTCGACCTCTTCCGCTATGACGAAGCGGTCGATGAGGAGCCTCGGCGCGAACGCGTCACGTTCGATTTCAACGAGCATTCGACCGTGCTCGACGCGCTCGAATTCGCCAAGGCGGAACTCGACGGTTCGATTTCGTTCCGGCGCTCGTGCCGCTCGGCCATTTGCGGTTCCTGTTCGATGAACATCAACGGCGTGACGGGTCTCGCGTGCAAGACGCCGCTCTCGACCGTCCTGCGCAAGGATCGCTCGGTCAAGATCGATCCGATGCCGAATTTTCAGCCGATGCGCGACATGGTCGTGCACATGGATCCGTTTTGGGACAAATATTCCCGCCTCAAACCGTACCTGCAACCGGCCGACCGTGATGAGGACCACGAACGCGAGCGTCGCGTTTCGCCCGAAGACATGAAGAAGCTCGTGGCGGTTGCAAATTGCGTCATGTGCGCGACGTGCTATGCGCTCTGTCCCGTCGTCAGCGTCGATCCATCGTTTTCCGGGCCGGCTGCAATCTCGTATGCGTATCGCTTTATCGAAGATACGCGCGACGGCAAGCGCAACGAGCGCGTCGCGCAGATCAGCGACGATTATCTCTGGCTGTGCGCACATTGCTATGCTTGTTCGTACTGTCCCAAACACGTCGACCCGCACGACCGCATCATCGACACCAAACGCATCTCCATCGAGGTGGGATTGACGGATGCTCCGGGACCCCGCCACGCGCTTACCGTCGCCAAAACGATAAAACAAACCGGTATGCTCGCCGAGAACGAAGTCATCGTCGGCACCGTCGGTCGCTTCAACTTTAAGGGGCTGCTCAAAGTCATGCCGCTGGGTCTGCGGCTCGCCTCGAAAGGCAAAATCCCGCCGCTCTTCATGCATCCGGTCGAGAAAATTGCCGAGATCCGGACAATTTTCGAAGCCATGGGGGTTCCTGTAGCATAATGGCCGTTACCGCTGCGAGCGTGCTTCCTGCGAAGCGCCGTTCCAAGTCAGCCGAGATGAAACGCTACGGCTTTTTCCCAGGCTGCGTTGCCAAAGAATCATGCACCGAGCTTTTCAACTCGACGATGTTACTCGCCGACCGGCTCGGCATCGAACTCATCGAACTGACCGCCGCCTCGTGTTGCGGCGCCTCCGTGCTCAACGACGTCAATCGTGACGTGGCTCGCGTGCTCAACGCGCGGACGTATGCGCAAGCCGAGGCTCTCGGCCTCGACGACGTCATCACGATCTGTTCCACCTGCACGGGGCATATGCGGGCCTCGAACAAGGAGCTGCTGGAAGACGAAGTGCGTATGGAGCAATCCAACGCCATTCTGGGCAAATTCAACGTCGCTTACAAGGGGACGGTCTCCGTCCGGCACCTGCTGTGGCTGCTCATCGACGATATCGGGCTCGACGAGCTCTCGAAGATGGTCGTCAATCCGCTGCAAGGCTTAAAAGTGGCACCGTTCTACGGCTGCCATATCATTCGGCCCGAATCTGTGAACGGCTGGGAGTCGGCGCGCAACCCGCATTCATTGGAAGACCTCATTACTGCCCTCGGCGGCGAACCGGTCGATTACGCCGGTAAGACCCGCTGCTGCGGCTTCCACGTGCAGCTCGAAAAGGACGGCATCGCAGCCAACATGGTCGGCCAAAACATGCGGATGGCAAAAGACCAGGGTGCGGAAGCCGTCTTGACGCCGTGCCCGCTCTGCCACCTGGCGCTCGACGGTTACCAAGCCGATTCCGTCGCTCGCTGGGGCCGCACCGATCTACCGACGTTCCATCTCCCTCAACTCGTCGCGCTTGCGCTGGGCGTCGACCCGACCTTACTGGGACTTAAACGGCATGTCATTTCCCCCGGATCCGTGCTGTCCGCCCACGACCTGGCACCGATGCACGTGGCCTGATGCCGTTCCGACACTAGCTACGGACATCCCGAGTGTGCGCTAAACCATATCGAACGGGCTGCGCAGCGACCGATGCTGATCGTAGCGGTTGTTGCCGCCGTCGCGAGGAGCATGAACCAAGCCTTATCGACCCTTTCCAAAGCGGTTAGCCTTGGAGAGGGTTCGAGTCGCGTCGTCTTCGGGGTGGACGACCTTTGCCGTCACACGATGATTTTTGGTTCGTCGGGGTCGGGAAAAACGACGCGCGCATACAACCCGATTTTGCAGAGCATGCTCTCGGACTTGGGAGCGGGCGCCTTCATTCTCGCCGCCAAGGCGGAGGCCGTCGCAGAGATATGCGAGATCGCGCGGCGGGCGGGCCGCAGCGCACTCGTGGTCCAGCCCGGCAGCACGACCGGCCTCGAGCTCCTCAGCGGTAGCCCGGATCTCGACTCGATGTATCTGCGCGACACGTATGGGTCGGTGAGCGAAGACGCCAAGCAATGGGTCGACGCCGGGGTCGCGCGCATGAAGAACGTCCTGCGCATGCTGGCAGCCGCGGGCGACCAGTACTACACGTTCGAGCATCTTACGTACTACTGCTTCGATGAAAAGTTCGCGGCGATGGTCCGCATTGCGGCGATGGAACGCCTATGGTCCCTCGATGCGGATAGCGACGAAGCGTGGACGATTCGCGAGGCGATCAGTTACGAAGACACGCGTTTTCTGCAGATGACGCCGGAAACGCGTCGGGCCGTACTGTTCGCAGTGTCGCAGCTTCTCGAGCCGCTCCGAGACGTCCAGATTGCGAAGACATTCGCGAGCAAACGCAATCTCGTTTCAATGGACTCGGTATTCGAAGGCAACGTCATCGTGCTGCACGTTCCGCGTTCGCGCTACGAGCGAGCCGCGCAAGCGATCTACACGCTCGCGAAGCGTCGCTTCTTTACCGCGCTCGAGAGCCGGCGCAGCGATCCGAGCCTCAACCAAACGCGGCCGATCGTCTTCGGCATCGACGAATACCAACTTTGCATCTCGCAATCGGACGTCTCTTCGCTCGGCGTCATCCGCTCCGCCGGCTGCATGGTACTCGCCTCGACGCAAGGCGTGTCGTCGCTCTACTCCGCTCTCGCGCCCGCGCACGTCGACGCGGCGTTACAGAATTTTACGCAGAAACTCTTCTTCAAAACCGACGACGATGCAACGCTAGCGCTACTCGCTAGAGCGACGAAGTATAACGTGAACGGCGTCGATCCGAGCATCTTGTTTTCGATGACGCGCGATCAAGCATTCTGCCACGTTACCGCCGGCGACCATTCGATCGACGCGGTCCTTTCGCTACGTCCCATGTACCTTTCGCCCGAACTCGTCCAATCAAAGGTGACGTGACGCACGCGCGGATTCAGCGTTGAAGACGGGCCGGAGCGAGAACCCGGAGGATACAGCGCGCTGTGCGATCGGATGCGCCGAGTCTGCTAAGTGAAGGAAGCGTTGAGCCGCTGCGCTTCAGTTCGAAATCCGCGCCACGGAGGCGCGACGCCTGTGCCAGTGGCCTGTAACGTCCGAATCGTACGGTGAGATCGCGAAGGATTTCGTTTGGGCCGAGGATCGATGAGCGAGCAACGCCGAAGCGTTGTAAGCGAACAGAGACGCTGGGCCGGGCGAAAAGACGAGCGAGATCGCTTGCGATTCGGACGTTACAGGCCACAGCTTCGCGATGCGAACGGCGCACGGGAGCTTGTCGGTAGAGACGGCATGCGCCGGCCGGCTACAACAACGAGGCGCTCCGGTTTGCACCGAAACGCCTCATTGCCCCCTTGCCTCTTACGGACAAGCCTGTTGCGCCTTTGGCGACCGCTCTGCGGCCACACTGCGCTTAAGTACATAGTAACCGAAGTAACTCGCTAAATCTATCTGGCCGACGGTAAAGAATGCTTTGCGCGAGCTAAGAGCACGCGCACGCGCGCCGCAGGAAGCGCGTAAAAGGTCAGTCCACGAGCTCCTGCCAGAGTCTTGGCAGAAAGCAGCGCATCGATCACGGCCGCCTCGGTCGCTTCCGCAGTGGCTGCGAACAGCGCGTCCATCACGTCGTCGGAATTGACCAGTACAGCCGGCAATGGGGAGGCGGGCTCGCGCGGGTAGAGATGCGTCGTGCTGAACGCAATGAACAGGTCGCCGCTCGAAACGTGTGAGGTTACGCCCGTCCGGGCGAGTCCGAGCGTCGCACGCTTGGCGAGTTCCCGCAGCTGACGCGAATCGAGCGGAGCGTCCGTCGCGATTGCGACGATGATGCTGCCGTCTGCAGCGCGCCCATGCGCCGGCGCGACATCCCTCTGCGAAATGGTCGGTTCGAGTTCCCCCTCGAGCTCGCGCCCGACCGGCACGCCGTCGATCAGCAACTCCGAGCGGGAGCCGGTGTTGGCATTGACGAGCACGCCGACCGTATAGCGAGCGCCGCCGCCAGCGAGCCGGGACGCGGTTCCTATACCGCCTTTGAATGCGAAGGCCCGCATCCCGGTGCCGGCGCCGACATCGCCGCGTTCGACGGGTCCGCCGCGTGCGTTTCGCAGGGCGCTCACAGCGTCGGCGGCGACGACGTGGCGGCCTTGAATATCGTTGATCCCTTGATCGTCGCATTCGGCAACGACGGGTAGCGGGACGTCTTCATCGACGCCGATGCCGGGATGCTTCGCAATGAGCCAATCGATCACGCCGTCGTCGACGCGCGGCACATCGAGCGTATTGGTCAGCGCGATCGGAACCTCGAGAAAGCCCGCTTCATCGACCCAGTGGGCGCCGGTCATCTCGCCGTTTCCGTTCAGATCGTAGGTCGCCGCCGCGACCCGCTTCGTCCATGGATCGTCGTTGGGAAGCACGACCGTCACGCCGGTCCGAACCGGTCCCGCACCGGGCACGAGCGGCCCCGCGGCCCCGGCAATCTTCGTTACCTGGCCGACGAGAACGCCCGGAACGTCAGTAATCGCGTCGAGCGGGCCGCTCGGCCGCGTTCCGATCGTGACTCCGTCGCTCGGCCGGGCGCTCGCGGCGAGCGAACTCGAAAGCAAAAAGCAGAGGGCGAGCGTGCACGAGCCGAGGCGCATGCTCGCCGGGCGTTCGCGTTCGCCGGAATCACGGCCTCCGCAACGGAATCTGCCCTCGCTGGTCGGCGGGTTCGTACGGCACGGTAGCAACGGATTGCTCCTGGGCGCAGCGGCGACACTACTCGGTGCGGCCGCGGCGCGCGGTCCACGCCTGATGCCCGAGAGGATCGCCTTTGGAGCGGCCCTCTTTCTCGGCAGCGAAGCTGTAGCTTCGTGACCCAAGAGCACGAAGCTTTCGGCGGAACAGGCGTGTCCGAGACGGCGCCGGGAGTTTTTCCGCAGCCTGCTAGGCGTTCCAAAGACCGGCAAGCCGCTACGACCTAAGCGGGAAGGCGAGCTGCGGGATTTTTGAGAAAATCTTTCGTACCGCATATTCCGGAAGGATGACGTTACATGCTTACGTTGCCGCCCATCGACGAGCATCTCCGTAACCAGCTGCAACCGCTTGGCTTGGCGAACGCGTCTGCGATCCATCGCAACCTCTCCGTCGCCGCTCTCTACGAGCTTGCCCTCCGAAACGATGAAGGCGAAATCGGCGCGGACGGTCAGCTCGTCGTTGCAACCGGAACTCACACCGGCCGTTCCCCCAAGGACAAGTTTTTCGTTCGGGAGCCGGGGAGCGAGACGCACATCAACTGGGGCGCGACCAACGTCCCGACGACGCCGGCTGCTTTTGACGCCCTCTTCGAGCGCGTATCCGCCTATCTTTGCGCCCGGGAGCTCTACTCACTCGACACCTACGTCGGCGCGGACGAGCGCTACCGGCTGCCGATTCGCGTCATCACGCAGTATGCATGGCAGTCCCTCTTCGCGCGCAACCTCTTTTTGACGCCGCTTCATTCCAAGGCCGAGTTTACGCCGGAGTTCACGATCGTCGACGCAGCCGATTTTGCGGCGCAGCCCGCACGCGACGCGACGCGGAGCGAGACGTTCATCCTCATCAATCTCGCACGCAAGCTCGTGTTGATCGGTGGGACGCGTTACGCGGGTGAGATTAAGAAGTCTGTGTTCACGCTCATGAATTATTTGATGCCCTTGCGCGGAGTCTTGCCGATGCACTGCTCGGCGAACGTCGGAGCGGGCGGCGACACGGCGATCTTCTTCGGTCTCTCGGGTACGGGCAAGACGACGCTGTCCGCCGATTCGAAACGGCCGCTCGTCGGCGACGACGAGCACGGTTGGTCGGATGAAGGCGTCTTCAATTTTGAAGGCGGCTGCTATGCGAAGGTGATCCGGCTCTCGCCGAAAGCAGAGCCCGAGATCTGGGCCGCATCGCATCGCTTCGGCACGGTGCTCGAGAACGTCGTTCTCGATCCCCAGACGCGAGCGCTCGATCTACAGAGCGAAGCAAAAACGGAAAACACGCGCTCCGCCTATCCGGTCGATTACATTCCGAACGTCGTTCCCGGCTTAACGGCGGGGAATCCGAAATCGATCGTCATGTTGACCGCGGATGCTTTCGGCGTCCTGCCGCCGATCTCGCGGCTGACTCCGGAACAAGCGATGTACCACTTCTTGTCCGGTTATACGGCGAAAGTTGCCGGCACGGAACAGGGCGTTACGGAGCCGACGGCCACCTTTTCGACCTGCTTCGGTGCTCCCTTTATGGTGCATCATCCGACGGTGTATGCGAATCTGCTCGGCGAGCGCATCGCAAAACACGAGGTCACGTGCTGGCTCGTGAATACCGGTTGGACGGGCGGTGCCTACGGCGTCGGCAAGCGGATGTCCATCCCGCACACACGCGCGATGGTCAACGCGGCACTCGACGGCTCGCTGCGCAACGCTGCCTTCGAGCAAGAACCGTTCTTCGGTCTCGCGATTCCCTTAGCCGTGCCCGGCGTTCCGGAGAGCGTTCTCAATCCGAGGAACGCTTGGAGCGATAAAACGGCTTACGATACGCAAGCGAGAAAGCTCGCCGCGCTTTTCTTCGAAAATTTCGAGCAGTTCCAGGCGCAGGCCAGCGACGGCGTGCGCGCGGTCGCAATCAAGCCGTAAGGGAGCGCCGAGCGAAATCGACCGTCAAACTCGCCATAGTGAACCCGTTCCCACGTGAGGTGATGTTTGTAATCCGTTTTGGGCAGGCGCCAGCTGCTCGAGCCACGTCATAAGATCCGACCATAAGCCCGGCTCGTGATCGTTGAGGAAGACGCTTGCGGTAATGTGCATGGCGCTTCAGCACCATGCCGTCGTCGACCGCCGACGCCGCAACGATACGCGCGACCTCATCCGTGATATCGCGAATCTCATAACGTTCGCGCGTCTTGATGACGAGATAATCCGTGTACGTTTTCATCGAAGACCTCATTCCCGTTTCGCTAGTGTACCGATTGCGAAGTTCGTGCCATAAGATCGCGAAGGATTTTTGCCCGAACCGAGGCGCGAGGAGCGCGGAATGACGAGTCATTTGAGTGACGAGCAACGGAGGGTCGTCGAAAAGACGAGCGAGATTATGGTGCGAATTTCTGAATCGGTACACTAGCAGGGGGCCGATCCCGTGCGGCCTCGACGGCACCCGAGGACACCGTTCGAAAGCCGCGTCGCGAAGAACCGCAATTCTCATCGCCGCTTCATCGTCACTTGTAACTCCGCGTGGCGTCGCCGCGTTTTTCTGCAGCACACCCCCATAAGGAGTTCCTCATCGTGGTTAACCTGAAAGTTCTTCCGCTAGCGGTGTTCGCGGCAGCGCTCTTCGGCAGCTCGGCCGCCATAGCCCAAACCGCGTCCCCGGCTCCCGCCGCGGCGCAGGCCTCGATGGCTCCGGAAGCCGGCGCCCCGCACCATCACCATCGCAATAAAATGATGTCGGCTCTGCGCCAGTTGAACTTGAGCGAAGATCAGAAAGCGAAGCTCAAGGAAATCATGACGTCCTACCGCGCCTCGCGCTCGAGCGCGACTCCCGAGTCGCACGAACAGATGCGCTCCCAGGTCGAAGGCGTTCTCACGCCGGCCCAGCGCACCCAATTCGAAGCTGCGATGAAAGCCCATCCGGGACCGGAAGCGTCGCCCGCACCGTAACGGCGGCCACAACGCGTGCGGCAACCCCGTTTTATTTGACGGGGTATAAGCCTTCGTGTCCAGCTTATTCGAACCGCTCACCATCCGCGGCGTAACCCTCCGTAACCGCATCGTCACGTCGCCGATGTGCGAGTATTCCAGCGACGACGGATTCGCGAGCGATTGGCACCTCGTGCACTTGGGAAGCCGCGCCGTCGGCGGTGCGGCGCTGATTATAACCGAAGCGGCGGCAATTAGCGCCGCGGGCCGCATTTCGCCGAGCGACCTTGGCATCTATCGTGACGAGCACGTTGCGAAGCTCGAGCAAATTACGACGTTCATCTCCGCGCAAGGGGCGGTCGCCGGTATCCAACTCGCGCACGCCGGTCGCAAAGCGAGTGTTGCGGTACCCTGGGACGGCGGCACGCGCATCGCACCGCAAGACGGCGGCTGGGAGCCGCTCGCACCGAGTGCCCTAGCCTATACCGCCGGCGATTCGGCTCCGCGTGCGATGACGACCGAGGACATCGCGCAAGTAACGGCCGCTTTCGTCGCGGCCGCCGGGCGAGCGCTCGCAGCGGGTTTCCGCGTCATCGAGCTGCACGCGGCGCACGGCTACCTCTTACATGAGTTTCTCTCGCCGCTTTCGAACCAGCGCACGGACGAATACGGCGGTTCCTTCTCCAATCGAACGCCTCGTGCGGGAAGTTTCGAGCGCCGTGCGCGGCGTACTGCCGGATGACGTTCCGCTATTCGTCCGCATCTCGGCGACCGATTGGGCGGACGGCGGTTGGACCATCGATGAGTCGGTCGCACTCGCGAGAACGCTCGTGCCGCTCGGCGTCGACCTTATCGACGCGTCGTCGGGCGGACTGACCGCCGCCCAGCGGATCAACGCGGAGCCCAACTACCAGGTCCCCTTTGCCGAACGCATTCGAAGCGAGGCGGGCATCGCCACGGGCGCAGTCGGGCTAATTACCGAACCCGAGCAAGCCGACGAGATCTTGCGTGCGGAGCGCGCAGACGTCGTCGTGCTCGCGCGCCAATTTCTGCGCGATCCGTATTGGCCGTTGCACGCAGCCCTCGCACTCGGCGTCGACGTTGCTTGGCCCAAGCAGTACGATCGTGCAAAACGCATACCCGCACGGGCCTAGTGCTTGGCGGAGCGAGTTAGGTAAAGGCGGCAATGCCCGTAATTGCTTGACCGAGAATGAGGGTGTGGATTTCGCTCGTCCCCTCGTAGGTAAGAACGGATTCGAGATTATTCATGTGCCGGATCACGGGATAATCGAGCGTTATTCCACTCGCGCCGAGAATCGTACGGGCCTCGCGGCAGACTGCAAGCGCCTCACGCACGTTGTTGAGCTTACCGATGCTGACGTGCTGTGGCGAAACGCTTCCCGCGTCTTTGAGCCGCCCGATCTGCGCCGCGAGCAGTTGCGCCTTTTGCAATTCGAGCAGCATGTCGACGAGCTTTTCCTGCGTTAGTTGAAAAGCCGCGATCGGCTTACCGAATTGCGTGCGGGTCTTTGCATAGTCCAGGGCCGCAAGGTAGCACGCCCGAGCCGCGCCGATAACGCCCCACAAAATGCCGTAGCGCGCTTCGCTCAAGCAAGACAGCGGTCCGCGCAGTCCGCTCGCGCCCGGCAGCATGGCTGCTGCGGGGAGCCGGCACTGCTCCAAATGTAATTCCGATGTAATCGAGGCGCGCAGTGAAAGCTTACGCTCGATGTTTCGGGTATGAAAACCTTTGGTACCGGCCGGAACGATGAAGCCGCGAATCGAGCCGCCCGCGCCGCCGTCGCTAGCCGTCCGTGCCCAGATGACGGCGACGTCCGCAATACCGCCGTTCGTGATCCATGCCTTCGACCCGTCCAGTATGTAGTCTCCACCGCTGCGCCGCGCGATGGTCCGCATGCCGGAGGGATCGCTCCCGAAATCGTACTCCGTCAGACCGAAACAACCGATGCGTTCGCCCGCTGCCATCGGCGCTAGCCACTCGCGCTTTTGTTCCTCGGAGCCGAAGGCGTGGATGGGATACATTGCAAGTGAGCCTTGCACGGACACGAAACTGCGGAAGCCGCTATCTCCGGCTTCGAGCTCACGGCAAGCGACGCCGTACGCCGTCGCACTCGCGCCGGCGCATCCGTAGCCGTCCAAATGCATGCCGAGCAAGCCGAGACTCCCGAGCTCGCGTGCAGCTTCGACCGGAAAGTAGCCGCGCTCGAACCATGTCGCGATGTCGGGCAGCACGCGTTGCTCGACATACGTGCGTACCGTATCGCGAACGAGCCGCTCTTCGGGCGCGAGCGCCGCATCGAGCAAGAGGGGATCCAAGGCATCGAAGACGTCGCGCCGAGTCGCAGTCGTGGTCATGTCGTTTTCACTCGGCTTACGGCGAGCGGTGCGAACGCTTGACTCACGGGCATCAATTGCAACGAGTTTACGTTGACATGTGCCGGACGCGTCGCAACCCAGTGGATGGCGTCGGCGATGTCGAGCGGAGAGAGGGCCGTCGTCCCCGCGTACATAGCGTCTGCTTTCTCTCGATCGCCTTTAAAGCGAATTCCCGAAAACTCGGTGCCGCCGACGAGGCCCGGTTCGATATCGGTAACGCGCACGTGCGTCCCGAAAAGATCCGCACGCAAATTTAAGGAGAATTGATACACGAACGCCTTGGTAGCGCCATAGACGTTGCCACCCGGGTAGGGAAACTGAGCCGCCGTGGAACCGAGGTTGACGATGTGTCCGGCATCCCGTGCGACCATGCCGGGCAACACGGCGTGCGTCACGTACAGCAATCCCTTGACATTCGTATCGACCATGACGTCCCAATCGTCGAGTTGCGCCTCTTGAGCCGGTCCAAGTCCCATCGCCAAACCCGCATTATTGACGAGCACGTCGACATCGGTGAAGCCGGCGGGCAAGCTCTCGATCGCGTTCGTAACCGAGCGGCGGTCGCGCACGTCGAGCGTGAGCGGCAGAATCGTATCGCCGAGCTCGGCCCGCAACGACTCAAGCCGTTCGGTCCGGCGTCCGGCAGCAATGACGCGCGCGCCATCTTCAGCGAAACGACGGACGGTAGCGGCGCCGAAGCCCGCCGTAGCACCCGTGACCAAAACGATCATATCGTTCGCTCGAATTCTTCGCGGCGCTGTAAATACCGCCGCGGGTCAGCCCTTCCGACGGGCGAAGTATCAGAGGTGTCCCGGCCCCGAAATAGCGGCTTGCGCAGCGTCTTGCTCGCCTCGATCGTCGACTACGTTCTTGCGCACGGTCTAGCCGAGCTATCCTTGCGTCCGCTTTCCAAGGCCGTCGACGCTAGTCCACGCACGTTGCTGTATCATTTCGGCTCCAAAGATGCACTGGTCATGGCGATTCTCGAGGAAACGAGCCGCAGACAAGCCCGACTCTTGGAAGCGTGGTACGAACGCAGCGCGGAGCACGATGCGAGGACACTTCTGTTGCGGGCATGGCAATGGTTGACCGCGCCGCGACATGACCGCCTGCTACGGCTGCTCTTCGAGAGCTACGGCATCGCACTGCAAGACAGACGGCGCCACGCCGCGTTTCTGCGCACCGTTTCGACCGGCTGGATCGTTCCGTTCAGCCACACCCTCGAGCGGCAAGGGTTCTCACGCGAACGTGCGGCAGCGCTTGCTACGCTGCTCGTTGCAGTCGTGCGCGGGCTCTTACTCGACGTCCTAGCGACGGGAGAACGAACGCGCGTGGACCGCGCTTTTCGTTCCTTTATCGCGGCGATCGAATTACCGGATCGCCCGCTCGGCTGACACGCGGCCGCGCGTTAACGCTTGAGTACACGCTCCAATTTATCGAACAACGCGTCCATTTGGCGCTCGTTCACATCTTCTAGGCGACGCCAGAAAAGGCGGCCGTCGGTATCGGAGAGTGTCGCGTCGACGCGATGCAGCACGCGAGTTTTTTTGGCATCCGCTTCGAGATAGAAACCGTGCGTTCCGTCAAAGCCGTCATTCTTGAAACGCCAGACGATCCGCTCTTCCGGAACGACATCGTCGAGAACGGCATGGACGCCGCTGTGCCACTCTTCCGTTTTGCCGGGTTCGAGCGGACCCGCGCTACGTAAGAATGGCTGCGACGCGAACGGCCAGATCGCGTCCGCAGAAGTCCCCATCTCAGTAAGCAACTGGTAAATGCGACGGCGCGTGCCGCCGAAACTTCGTTCGTGAACGACGTGGAGAGGTATCGGCATGACGCTCGTTTCTCGCAGCGTTAGCAGATTCTTCTCCCGCTGTTCTCAGCAACGAGATAGAACGGTTACGTCGGGCGAACGCGTCGTAACGCCTACGCGCCGTTCCGCTGCGCTAAATCGTAGGCGCCGGGCTAACCCGACTAAGTGCTTTACGCTTTTAGTTCGATATCGACGCCGGCGGGCAGATCGAGATGCATCAAGGCATCCATCGTTTTCGGCGAAGCCTGCAAGATATCGATGAGGCGTTTGTGCGTGCGCATTTCGAAATGTTCGCGTGACTTTTTATCTACGTGCGGCGAGCGATTAACGCAAAACCGGTTGATTTCCGTCGGAAGCGGCACGGGGCCGCTTACGAAAGCCCCCGTGCGTTTAGCCGTATCCACGATCCGCTCCGCCGACTGGTCGAGGATCTTGTGATCGTACGCCTTGAGGCGGATGCGAATCTTTTGCTTTGCCATAGCGGGCTGCTACTTCGCCTTCACGGCGGCCGTGTCGGCCAGAATCGCCGTTACGACGCCGGCACCGACGGTGCGGCCACCCTCGCGAATAGCGAAACGTAAACCTTCCTCGCACGCGATAGGCGTTATTAGCTCGACGTCCATCGTGATATTGTCCCCCGGCATGACCATCTCGACGCCTTCCGGCAGTTTGATCGTACCGGTCACGTCGGTCGTCCGGAAGTAAAACTGCGGACGATAATTTGCAAAGAACGGCGTGTGCCGGCCGCCTTCTTCTTTCGAGAGCACGTAGACTTCCGCTTTGAAATTCGTGTGCGGTTTAATCGAACCCGGCTTCGCAAGCACCTGTCCGCGCTCAATATCGTTACGCTCGATGCCGCGCAGCAGAACGCCGATGTTGTCTCCGGCGATGCCCATGTCGAGCAACTTACGGAACATCTCGATACCGGTAACGACGGACTTACGCGCCTTCTCTTGCAAACCGACGATCTCGATTTCTTCGCCGACTTTCACCTGACCGCGCTCGACACGCCCGGTTCCGACCGTCCCGCGTCCGGTGATCGTGAATACGTCTTCAACCGGCATCAGGAACGGCTTGTCGACCGCGCGCTCCGGGGTCGGAATGTAGCTGTCGACGGCGTCCATGAGGGCGAAGATCGGCGCGGCAGCCGGGTCGTCGCGCTTACCCGACGAGCCGAGCGCTTTCGTAGCCGAGCCTTTGATGACGGGACAGTCGTCGCCGTCGAAGCCTTGCTTCGTAAGGAGTTCGCGAACCTCCATCTCGACGAGTTCGAGCAATTCCTCGTCGTCGACCAAATCGACCTTATTGAGGAACACCACGATGAACGGAACGCCGACCTGCTTCATGAGCAGAATATGCTCGCGCGTTTGCGGCATCGGCCCGTCGGTCGCCGAAACGACGAGAATCGCACCGTCCATTTGGGCAGCGCCCGTAATCATGTTCTTGATGTAGTCGGCATGGCCCGGACAATCGACGTGCGCATAGTGCCGCGTCATCGTCTCGTATTCTTGGTGAGAGATGGCAATCGTAATGCCGCGCTCCTTCTCCTCAGGAGCGTTATCGATGTCGTCGACGTTGCGTTTCTGGATGTTTGAATGCTCGGTGGCTAGGCAGTTGATGATCGCCGCGGTAAGCGTCGTCTTGCCATGATCGACGTGACCCGTCGTGCCGATATTGACGTGCGGTTTGCTTCGGTCGAATTTCGCCTTCGCCATACAGTCCTGATACTTTCCTTATTCCGGTAGGGTGAGTAGATTGGGTTCGGCGTTTGCCGTTCCCTTACGAGCAGCGATGTGCCGCGCGCATGTAACGCTTATTTCAAGGCTGCTTACGCAGCGGGTTTCGTGCCCTTGGCCTTGGAGACGATCTCCTCTTCGACGGATTTCGGCGCCTTCTCGTAGTGCAAGAACTCCATCGTATAGGTCGCGCGGCCTTGGGTCGCCGAGCGCATGTCGGTCGCGTAGCCGAACATTTCCGAGAGCGGAACGTTGGCGGTGATCGTCTGCGCGCCGCCGGGAACGTCCTCGCTGCCCTGGATCATGCCGCGACGCTTCATGAGATCGCCGTTGATGCCGCCGAGATAGTCTTTGGGCGTCGTCACTTCGACCTTCATGATCGGCTCGAGCAAGATCGGCCCCGCCGCTCGATTGGCTTCTTTGAAAGCCATGGAGCCCGCAATCTTGAACGCCATTTCCGACGAGTCGACGTCATGGTAACTGCCGTCGAACACCGTAGCTTTGAAATCGAGTACGGGATAACCGGCAAGCACTCCGCTCGTCGATGCCTCGCGAATGCCCTCGGCAATCGCTTTTTGGTATTCCTTGGGAATCGTTCCACCGACGACGGCCCATTCGAAGACATAGCCCGTATTGGGTTCGCCGGGCTCCAGGCGAAGCCAAACGTCGCCGTACTGGCCTTTACCACCGGTTTGCCGAACGAACTTGCCCTGCTTTTCGACCTTCTTGGTAATAGCTTCTTTATAGGCGACCTGCGGTTTGCCGACATTCGCTTCGACCTTAAATTCGCGCTTGAGGCGATCCAGGATGATCTCGAGATGCAGCTCGCCCATGCCCGCGATAATGGTCTGTTGCGTCTCTTCATCGGTGCGCATGCGGAACGTCGGATCCTCCTGCGCGAGACGCGAGAGGGCCGTGCCCATCTTGTCCTGGTCGGCTTTCGTCTTCGGCTCGATCGCCTGATGAATGACCGGCTCGGGGAACACGATGTTCTCGAGCAGGATCGGTTGTTTCTCATCGCACAGCGTGTCGCCCGTGCGCGTATCGGTCAAGCCGACGGCCGCTGCAATATCGCCCGCGCCGATCGAATCGATATCTTCGCGATGATTTGCGTGCATGCGCAAGATGCGCCCGATACGCTCTTTACGGCCGCTGCGCGCATTGTAGACGTAACTGCCCTTCTCGAGCGTGCCGGAATAAACGCGGAAATACGTCAAATTACCATACGGATCGGTCGCGATCTTGAAGGCCAACGCCGCGAACGGCTGCTTGTCATCCGCAACGCGAACGAGGTGCTTCGACTCGTCGCGCGGATCGATTCCCGTGATCTGTTTCGCATCGACCGGCGATGGCAAGTAATCGACGACGGCATCGAGTAGCGGCTGGACGCCCTTGTTCTTGAAAGCAGAACCGCACAGCATCGGCAGCACATCGCCCGCAATCGTCGCTTTGCGAAGCGCGGCTTTTAGACGCTCGACCGGAATCTCTTCACCGCCGAAAAACAACTCGAGCAATTCGTCATCTTGCTCCGCAATCGCTTCGATGAGTTCTTGGCGCCACGTTTGGGCGCTCGTCTGTAACTCGCCGTCGGCCTCGGTGACCGGCGTCTCGTCGTTCGTCGAACCGAGATCGTCCGTGTAGATGATCTTGTGCATGGTAAAGAGATCGACGACGCCCAGAAATTTATCTTCGGCGCCGATCGGCACCTGAATCGGCACGGCGCGAGCACCGAGGCGCTCGCGAATTTTCGCGACACAATTGAAAAAATCTGCGCCCATCCGATCCATCTTGTTGACGAAGATGATGCGGGGCACTTTATACTTGTTCGCCTGACGCCAGACGGTCTCAGATTGCGGTTGGACGGCGGCGACCGAGTCGAACAACGCCACGAGCCCATCAAGCACGCGCAGCGAACGTTCGACCTCGACGGTGAAGTCCACGTGGCCTGGCGTATCGATAATGTTGATACGCGTGTCGCGCCACGTCGTCGCAGTTGCGGCCGAGGTGATCGTGATCCCGCGCTCCTGCTCCTGAACCATCCAGTCCATGGTCGCCGCACCGTCGTGAACTTCACCGATCTTGTGCGTGCGCCCGGTATAGAACAAGATGCGTTCGGTCGCGGTCGTTTTGCCCGCGTCGATGTGAGCGGCGATGCCGATGTTGCGGGTATGCTCGAGGGGATACTCTCTAACGAGTGCTGCCATGTTGATTACCAGCGATAGTGAGCGAACGCCTTATTGGCCTCCGCCATCTTATGGGTGTCTTCGCGCTTCTTCACGGAATTACCGACGTTGTTCGCCGCATCCACGATCTCGCTCGCGAGTTTCTCTTCCATCGAGTGGCCGGGCCGCTTGCGGGCGTACTGGATGAGCCAGCGCATCGCCATTGCCTGACGCCGATCGGGCCGAACTTCCATAGGAACTTGATACGTCGCGCCACCGACGCGGCGCGGGCGCACCTCGACGAGCGGCATCGCATTCCCGAGCGCTTGCGTGAAGACGTCCATCGGGTCGCGACCGAGTTTCTCGCCGACCATTTCGAGCGCGGCATAGGTAATTTTTTCCGCCGTCGACTTCTTGCCCGCCAGCATCACCTTATTGATGAAGCGTGAAAGCACTTTGGAACTGAAGCGCGGATCGGGCAGAATCTGCCGTTTGGGAACGGCGCCCTTACGTGGCATACGGTAACCTTACCTTATTTCTTCGCCGAGCGCTTGGCACCGTACTTCGACCGGGCTTGCTTGCGATTCGCGACGCCGGAGGTATCCAGCGTCCCGCGGATGATGTGGTAGCGGATGCCGGGCAAATCTTTGACGCGGCCGCCGCGAATGAGCACGACGGAGTGCTCCTGGAGATTGTGGCCGACGCCCGGAATGTAAGCCGTAACTTCTTCACCGTTGGTCAGGCGCACGCGTGCAACTTTGCGCAGGGCCGAATTCGGCTTTTTCGGGGTAATCGTCTTGACTTGTGTGCAGACGCCGCGCCGAAACGGATTGCCGCGAACTTCGAAGGTCCGCAAAGGTAAGTCGGGATGACCGGGTTTCGGCCCGGTTTGCGCGACGCGCAGGGCCGGAGCCTTGACCTTCTTCTCGATCTTCGCACGTCCGGTACGGACGAGTTGACTGATTGTCGGCACTAACTCTCCAAGCGACGGCGTCCCAAGCAGGCAACGCACACAAATTCCGCCCCACCGCGGTGGGCCGGAACCTCCGGAGTATATCAGTTTCAAAGGTTGCGCGTCAATGCGCGTACGCCGGCTCCGGATGGGCGCGGTTCCCGGCGTAGCTGAGCTCCTCCCTGCTCTAGGCGGAGCGCGTCGCGCCGCTCACGGGAACAGCGGGACCACACGCGCGCGATCCGCCCTTCGCGAGAGACGCGCGGCTTGCGCCGGTCCACCCGGAGCGGCATGCGCCGCTGCGCATGAAGCCGCGCAGGGACCGAATCCGGAAAACATCCGTTGCTCGTCCAGAAGGGTCTCACCGAGCGCCGTGAGCGAGTAGCGGACCTCAGCCGAGCCGTTCCCCTCCCCATCGTCCAGCATATCGCTCGAGCTCATCGAACCGTCCACTATGCCCCTCGTCCTTCCGTCGTAGCTTCAAGCATGATGACGGACGGTTGTGCCACCGCCGTGGCACAGCCGATGCAACGTTGACCCGGCTCGACGGCGCCCCCCGGCCGAAGCGCAGCGCTCGGAGAGGGCACTCTGCAGCGACCTCAAAGCGCTAGTGTCCTGAATCTCAAATGGAGTGACGCAAAGCGAGTGCGATTTTTCGTTGCTCCAAGGACCGAAGAGCGCAGAATTGCGGCGCAATTTAAGCGATGAGGGACGCCGGAGCGGCGGAAATGCGCCGAGCGACTGTCACCCCATTTGAGATTCGGGACACTAGATGTCGTCGCAAGCTCAACATGCGGCAGAGCAAGACTGCGCGACCGTTATTAGAGCTGGATATTTTGAGCTGGCAGCGCTTGACCCGTAAGCGGCAGCATTTCGTAGGACGCCGGCGCCTGCTGCAGCGGTTGAACCGGATAACGTGGGGCCGGCAGCGGATAATACGGCGTATCGCCCTGCGTGACGAGGTATCCGCCGAGATCCACTCCGGCCGCCGAATTTTTAACGTCGACGCCGCCCGAACCATTGGTCGATAACGTCGTCGAAATCGAACCGCCCGCTCCGTTTCGGTCGTTGACCGTCAGCGATTTGTCGGCGTTGAGCGTTACCGATTCACCGTCGCCAAGCGAGACGGCCTGGCCCTGCTGGAGCACGATATTCTGCCCGCTCGAGGCTACGGAATAACTCCCGTTTCCCTTCAGAGCCACCGTCGTCGAGCCACCGTTTAGAGCGATCTCGGCGCTCGCATTGAGGGTCACTCCCTGAGCATTCGGCGCCGTTGCCAGCGTCGACACGTGATATCCGCCGCTAAATGAGTCGGAAGACAGGAGGTCGGCATGGGACTGCATGTTGTCCCACGTCTGATTCACCGCGCCGGAAGTCGAGCTTCCGTTGAAGGTCTCGTGCGGGTCGCCGACCGAGTTCGCCTGGGCGGTCGTGAAATAGCGCTGCGGAGCCGACGGATTTTGACTCGCACCGCCCGCGAGCCCGAACTGCTGCGCGAGGCTGGAGAGCATATTTTGCAGCGCACTGATAAAGCCGTTCATGATGTTGGCGAAGCCGCCGAGACCGCCGCTATCCGATGAACCGGCGGCGAATCCAGCGTTCCCGGGATCGAACGGCGCGCTCACCGGTCTCGAGAAGGGTCCGACAGAGTCGTTCCGGCGGGACGCCTGAGGCAGCGCTGCAGCGCCGCTGCCAGGTGGAAACTCGGCGGAAGCTCCGGCGACCGGAAAGCCGCTCGTAAAAGCGTTGTTGTTGATCGCGGACATGATTATCGCTCCTCTCGCGTAGACGCCCGATGTCGCAGGTCTATCGCGACCACGAGCGCTGCCGGAAAGCCTCACACTTGCGCGCGTCAGATTTCCCACTCATACGCGTTCCAGAAACTCGAGACCGCGTGCGCCGGCTTGTAATGCTTCAGATCGGAATTCGCAACGGAGATGCGGCGAAAAAAGAACGTGAAGATCGCCGGCACGCGAGTGGCCAGAATGCGCTGTATGGCATCGTAGGCCCGCTTGCGCACCGGACGCTCGTAGGTCGCGAGCGCGGCGCGCTCTTGCCGGTCGAGCTCGGGATCGCAGAAGCGGTACACGTTCTGGCCCGCATGTCCGGGCGCGGGAATCTGATCGCACATCCAGAGGACGGAATCGTCGGGATCCGTGCCGTTTACCCATGTGAATTGCGCGACATCGAACTTCCCGGTCTGAACGATACCGCCGCCACCGAAGGATGCGAAGAAGAGCGACGTTACGTACGTCTTTACCTGCAGTTCGACACCGACGTCGTGCCAGTCACGTTGCACGACGACGCTCGCCGCATCCCAGACGGCGTTACCGGTCGGGCTCGCCAAAACGAGCGACAAGCGCCGCCCGCTCTTCGAGCGTATGCCGTCGGCACCCACCTTCCAACCGGCCCCGTCGAGTAATGCGCGCGCCTTTTGCGGGTTGAAGTCGTAGTGCATCACGTGCGGATTGTAGGCCCATAGAAAGTCGGGCTGGTCGGTCGAGGCCGGCGTATTGACGCCGTGCGTGACCTCCGCGATCAGCCCCGCAACGTCGATCGCGTACCACAGCGCTCGCCGCACGTTGACGTCCGCGAGCGCCGGGTTGCTGAGGTTGAGTGCCAGCTGCCCGTACTGGGTGAACGGGGTCAGGCGAAGCGTCGTCCCCGGGATATGGGAAAGTTGTGCGTAATTGGTGGGCGACCCGTAATACTCGAGATCCGCTTGGTGCGATTGCAGCAGCGTGATGATCGTGTTCTCGTTCGGTACCGGCGTATACCAGATCTCACTGAGTTTCGGACGGCCGCGCCAGTAGTGCGGATTGGCATGGAAAACGATCTTGTTGCCGCGTTGCCAGCGATCGACGATGAACGGTCCCGTACCGATCGGCTGACTGTTGAATGGGACTTGATTGATGTTGGGGTAGCGCGCCAGCAAGTGCTGCGGGAGAATAGGAAACGGATTTCCCGAGGGAGCGAAAAAAGTCTCGATGAACGGGGCGTAGGGAGCTTTCAGATGCACGGCGAGCGTATGGTCGTCGCGCTTGTCGATCGCGGTGATCAGGTCGTAACCGACCGTACTTCCGACGTTATTGTTTTTATTCATCACTGCGTGCCAGGTGAAGATCACGTCGGCGGCGGTAAATGGGCGGCCGTCTTGGAACTGCACGTTTTTGCGCAGGTGATACACGATCGTTTTGCCGTCGGCACTGATGCCGCCGTTGGCCGTTGTGGGGACCACGGTTGCGAGTTCGGGAACGAGCTCGTTACGATCGCTCCAGTTAAACAACATTCCCGCCCATAGCTCGGCGAGCTCGACGTCGATTTGATAATTGCCGACCACGGGGTTCAGGGAATCGGGCTCCGATAGATTGACGATGCGCAGCAGTCCATGATGGGTCCATGGGTTCGGGCCGCTAACCGTCGCCCCGCCGTTCGGCGCGATCGGCGCGCAACCGGCCAGAGTCGCGAGCGCTACGGCGAGACCGAAGATGCACGGATACGGGCCGCCCAGCTTCAGAGTCGCACCATCACTTTGATCGCGCGCCGCTCGTCCATCGCGGCGTAACCTACGGGTACGCCGTCGAGGCCGACGGCCATGTCGAACACGGGCGAGGGATCGAGCTTACCGGCGAGCACGTCCGCGAGCAGTTCCGGTATGTAGGCGCGCACGGGCGCGACGCCGCCGCGCAGAGCAATGTTTTCAGCGAACATGCGCCGCAGGTTGAGACCTTTGCCCGCGCCGTACGGCACGCCGACGAAGCCGACGGTTGCCCCCGAACGCGCCATGCCCGTAGCCATCTGCATCGAGCCCTCGTTACCGACGCATTCGAGAACGGCGTGCGGACCGCCGCCGGTCATCTCGATAACGCGTCCGATCGCTTCTTCGCCGCGCTCGGTAACGACGTCGCTCGCCCCGAACCGGCGCGCGAGCGTCAAGCGCGCCTCGTGCCGGCCTAGCGCAATGATTCGTTCGGCACCTAAGCGTTTGGCGGCGAGCACCCCGCATAAGCCGACCGCACCGTCGCCGACCACCGCAACCGTCATGCCGGGCCGCACGCCCGCCGAGAGCGCCGCATGGTGGCCCGTCCCCATGACGTCCGTGAGCGGTAGAATCGCCGCCAGCAGACGCTCGTCGCCGGCAGCAGCGTCCGGTATTTTCACGAGCGTCCCGTCGGCCAGCGGACAGCGGACCGCTTCTCCTTGGCCGCCGTCGTCGTGCGCGCCGCCCCAGAAGTCGCCGTGCATGCACGACGTTTGCAGGTTCTTGCGGCAAAATTCACACGTGCCGTCGGAATAAGCGAACGGCGCTAGAACCCGATCGCCGGCCTTCAGCGTGCGCACCTCCGCGCCGACCGCTTCGATCACGCCCATAAACTCGTGACCCGTGCGCCAACCCGGCTCCCATTTCGCTTCGCCGCGATAAAACCACAAATCGGACCCGCACACGCAGGCGTGCGTGACGCGCACGACAGCGTCGGTCGACTGCAGGAGCGCCGGGTCGGGCACGTTCTCGACGCGCACGTCACCCGGGGCAAAATAAACAGTCGCTTTCACGCCGTCCTTACTCTATTGATGTCGCCGGTGATGTGAACGTGGATTGCGGAGATCACGGGTCCATTGCGATGTCGTCGGAGTTATCGGCTCGTTGTTGCGGAGTCGGCTGGCGTTCTTCGGTAAGATCGTCCTGCATCGCATCGTCGCCGGCGTTTGCCGCTTCCTGTACGTCGGCCGCTTTCGGCCACACGGGATCGATCTTGCCTTGACTTGGATTCATGGCGGACGTCGTTCTCAGTCGCCCGCCGTTTGACCCGTAACCGCTTGGGCCACGAGAACCCATATGGGAAGCAACATGGATAGAGGCAACGATCCGGCCGAGCCGCGCCGGCAGCCGCCCGTTACGCGCTACGCCGCCATCATCGGCGCCATCGTCGTGATCGGAATCGTCCTGGCCGTCTTGGTCGGACAACGCTCCGAGAACCCGCGTCCGGCGGGCGTTGCATCGAGCCCGTCGGCCGGCGCCAGTACCGGCCCATCGCCGCGCTATTAGCAGACGTTACAGTCGGCTAGCTTCGCGTCGCGGAGTCGGTATCGCTTTGGCGCTTGTCGGGTGTGGAATCGACTCGTGGATCGTCGCTTTGACCGGCTTCCGGATCGAGAATCTGCGCGGCGTGCGCGTCCTGTTCGCGCGGATCGGGCGTTGCTTCGGGCGAATTCATGCGGCTACTCCCGTTCGTAGAGATGAAGTTACGTGTGCCCGAGCTTCGCGTGGATTGCGCCTTTCCCGTTTGCTACGGCTTGTTCGGGCGTATCCGCTCCCGAGTCCGTAACGTCGCCGCGCGAGTCGCGCGAGCCGACGTTACGGCCAGGAAGACTCCCCGGAGGGAGCGATGACGAGTTCGCGCACTTCGCAACCCGGCGGTTGCGAAAGCGCGAACACGATCGCGTTCGCGACGTCGCTCGGCGAGTTTGCTTTCCAATCTGCGGGGGGACGATACTGCTCGCTACGGCCGTCGAAAAAATTCGTATGCATACCGCCCGGAATGACACAGGTCACACCGACGCGATCCTTCAGTTCCGCAGCGAGCGAGCGCGTGAAACCGATGACGGCAAACTTACTCGCGCAATACGCGCTCGCATCAGAGACGGCGCGCAGCCCGAGCGTCGACGAAATCGTCACGATACGGCCCCGCGCAAGCTCCAGATGCGGCAGGGCGGCGCGCACGATCGACGCCGTACCGAGCAGATTCACACCGATCACCCGTTCCCACGCATCGGCCGCGACTTCGCCGAACGGTCCGCAGGCATCGACGCCCGCCGCCGTGACGACCGCCGAAACACCGCCGTAGCGCGCGACGACGCTTGCGATCGCATGTTCGACGGCGGAGCGGTCGGCGACGTCGACCGCCATTTCGCCCGGCGATGTCCCGGACGTATGCAGATCGAAAGAAAGCGCGCTTCCCCCGGCCGCGCGGATCGCTTCGACCGTCGCTCGCCCGAGCCCCGAATTGCCTCCCGATACGACGACGCGCGCGAGCGCTCGGGGAACGGTCCGGGCGACGCTCGCTTCTGATAATTGCACCGCTAGTCTCCTTCAATCTGTTTTGTCGGTCACGGCGCCCGACGGAACGGGGCGCCGTCCGCCGGCCGGATAAAGTATTCGTAAAAGCGTGGTAGTATTTCCGTCATGGCTGTGTCGGACGTTCGTACCGTCTCGTCCTCGTTTTGTTGTCGGCGCAACTTGACGCGCGCGTGCCGCACGCATTGATACCCGCCGTGACGGGTCCCGAACTCGTGTCGTTCGTCGAGCAGTTGCCCGAAATCGTCTGGCATGCCGACGCGCGCGGTGAGGTCGACTACGTCAACGTGCGCTTTTTCGAAGTGACCGGGGTCGCGCCCCGCGCAGCCTTCGGCGCACGCTGGACGGCGACGCTCCATCCCGATGACGTCGCACGAGCGGTGCGACGCTGGCGTGCCGCGGTCGCCACGGGGACGCCGTTCGAGGACGAATACCGCCTGCGTTCGCAAGACGGCACCTACCGTTGGTACGTCGTTCGCGCCGCTCCGCAGCGCGACGCGGGCACCACGACCCTCGGCTGGCTCGCGACTTGGGTGGACATCGACGCTCGCAAGCGATCCGAACAAGCCCTGCTGCTGCTGCTCGACGCCGGGACGCAACTGCTGTCGGCTCTGGGCGTTCGCGAAGCGTACGAAACGCTTTGCGACGTCCTCGTCCCGGCGCACGCCACGTGGGTCATGCTCGCAGCGGTCGACGAAAGCGCGCGCGCGACGGTGGTATCAATGCGCCACCAGGACCGCACCGAGAACGCGCTCGCGCAGACGCTCGTCGGCGCGTCGTTCAATGCGCAGGACCGTTTCGGCAGCCCGATCGTGCGTGGGACGCCCGAAGTTCTTTCAACCCTGCCGCTCGACTGGCTGGCAACGAGCGAACGGCGCATGCGCTCCGTTTTTGAGCGCTTCGCTACGCTGTCCACCATCGGCGTGGCGATCCGGCACGGGCATCGCGTCGGCGCCCTCCTCACAGTCGGGCGGGGAGTTGCGGCCGGCTCTTATAGTGCGAGCGACGTGCCGGTTTTTTTGGAACTGGCGCGGCGTTTTTCGCTCGCGACGGCGCATGCGCAACGTTACGATGACGAGCGTCGCGTCGCTACCTCTTTTCAGCGGGCTGCGTTACCGGCGGCTCTCCCGCTGCACGAGCGGGCATCGTTCGATGCCGTGTACGAGGCGGGCAAAAGCGAAGCGCTCGTCGGCGGCGACTGGTACGATGCGTTTTTGCTCGCCGACGGGCGCATCGTTCTTTCCATCGGTGACGTATCGGGTAGCGGGCTCGCGGCCGCGGTGACGATGGGACTCGTTCGGCAGTCGATGCGGGCTACGGCCCGCGTCGCAAGCGAGCCTCTCGCGATTTTGGACGCCGCGGATCGCACCCTGCGCGCCGACGACCCCGAGCGAATCGTCACGGCCTTCGTGGCGATCTTCGATCCATTGACGGGGGACCTCTCTTACGCGGGTGCCGGCCATCCGCCGCCGCTGGTCCGGTCGCCCGATGCTTCGGTCGTCGAGCTTGCCGCATCTTCGGTTCCGCTCGGGCTGCGGCGCCGCTCGCAAACCGCCGGAGCGCAAGTCGTCAAACTCGAACCAGGATCGCTCGTCGTTCTCTACACGGACGGCTTGACCGAAGCGACCCGCGATATCTTCGAAGGCGAGCGCCGCCTGCGTGACGCGCTTGCCGACCCGCGCGTCCTGACGACGGCCGAACCCGCCCACTATCTGCGGCGTGCCGTTCTGCGCGATCCGTCGCGTGACGATGTCGCCATTTTGACCATGCGCCTAGCAGCAGGCGAGAAGGTGCTCGCCGCCAGCCCGGGGCAGCGCTGGTTGCTCACCGGTGAAGACGGCGAAGCGTGCGTTGCCGCGCGACACGCTTTCGCTCGCGCGCTGGGCAACGCCGGGATTTCTCCCCGTCGCGTTTTTAGCGCAGAAGTCGTTTTCGGGGAACTCATAACGAGTGCCGCGCGCCGCACGACCGCGGCAGTCGAAGCGCGGCTCGAGTGGAACGAACGGCGTCCGGTGCTGCACGTCTTCGACGACGGTCAGCATTACCAGCCGCTCGGCCCACTGCCCGCCTTCGAGCTCGAAGAAAGCGGGCTGGGCCTCGTGATCGTGCGCGCGCTCAGCGAAGAGTTCAACGTTTCCAGCCGCCGCGGCGGCGGCAATCATACCCGGGCCGTCTTGGCTTGCGAAGCGCCGAGCCCGGGCCCGAGCGTAGAAGCCGTGCACGGCCCGGCACGCTCATTGTAGGAAGTACTGCCCTGCGCCGAGTACCGCACCTTCCCACGCTGCTCCGGAGAAGCCGACTCATACTCGACCTATTTTCGATCGGTAAAGCGATCGCGGCGTTCGACGGGCGGCTCGGCCACGAGTTCGATAGCGTCGCGACCGATATTCAGCGTTCGCTACTGAAGATCGCGCCTCCGTACCTGAGCGGTTTAGAAATCGGCTTACACGCTTCGCCCGGAAGGCTCGTGTCAGGCGACTATCTCGACGTGATTCCGCGCGCCGGCGGAGCGCCGATCATCGGTATCGGAGAGCTTTCGGGACGCTCGTTACCCGCAGCGCTTAAGAGCTTAAGCTTTAAGTTTGCCGCACGCGGCGTGTTCGCTGCGGGTTCGGACGACTTCGCAAAAGCGCTCGAGTATCTCAACAGCGTCATGTGCGACGTGCTCGTCGACGACGAATATGCCTCCGCGCTTTTCTTTACCGTCGCGCAAGCTGGCGGCGGCTTAACGCTCGGCAACGCCGGTCACGATCCGCCGATCGTGTACCGAGCGGCCACGAATCTCGTCGAGGAAACCCCGTCGGACGGCCTCGTACTCGGCATTCAACGTGGCTTCATATACGACACGCGCGAAATCGCACTGGCATCCGGAGATGCCGCCGTTTTTTACACGGACGGTTTCACCGACGCGCGCAACGCCTCGGGCGAGCCGTTCACCTTGCGACGGCTCAAGGCGGCCTTGCACGAGTTTCGAGCGCTGGGCTCGCAGGCGCTCGCCGATGCGCTCTTCGAGCAGATCGAAAGTTACACCATCGGAACGTACCGCGACGAAGCGTCCGTAATCGTCATTCGGCTCGACGAGTAGCAGGCGAGCATGTTTCGCGGAAACGTCGGCGGAAACGCGACCGGCATGCGCGTACTCGGTATCAACGCGGTCTTTCATGACTCCTCGGCGGTGCTCGTCGTCGACGGGCAGATTGTGGCGGCCGCCGAGGAGGAGCGCTTCAACCGGCGCAAGCATGGCAAAGCGTGCCTTCCATTTTCCGCGTGGGAATTGCCAGAGCACGCGATTGCATGGTGTTTAGAACGCGGCGGCATTTCGGCAACCGACCTCGACGCCGTCGCCTATTCGTACGATCCGGCGCTCGCTACGGGGGGCGCCCCCAGCCACGATCTGCTCGCCGACGACTACGAAGGTTTACGAACGTACTATGTCGAGCGTCTGCCGCAATTTTTAAGGACGCTGGTCGGAACGTTCGATGCAGCGATACGTTACGTTCCGCACCACGTTGCGCACGCGGCGTCCGCTTATCTTTGCGCGCCGTTTTCATCGAGCGCGACGCTTGCCATCGACGGTCGAGGCGAATGCGGTTCGTTCCTTGCCGGTCACGTCCGTGACGGGCGCCTCGAAACGCTTGCGACCGTTCCGCTACCGCATTCGCTCGGCTTGCGTTACGAAGACTTGACCGTTCACCTCGGCTTCCACCGGTCTTCAGACGAATATAAAGTGATGGGCATGGCGGCATATGGCCAGCCGCGCTTCGCGCAGCGCCTGCGGGAACAGATGTACGCGCAAGGTTTGGGATTTCACGCGCCGCCGATCGACTATTCGCAATATTGTGCGCCTCGGCTGCCCGCGAGCGACGGCTTTTCGCAAGAGCATGCAGACCTTGCGGCGAGCGTGCAGCAACGCTTACAGGAAATCTTGGTCGATATCGGCGCAACGTTGCACGAACGGACGGGCGAACGCGATTTAACGTTTGCCGGCGGCGTCGCCCTCAATTGCGTGGCCAACACCTATCTCGCCGAGCACGGTCCGTTTCGTCGCGTCTGGGTGCAGCCGGCAGCGGGCGATGCAGGTACAGCACTCGGGGCAGCGCTCTACGTTGCCGCGCAGGCCGCGGAACGCATCGCGCCGATGCGCACTGCCGCACTCGGACGCTCGTGGGACGCGGAGAGCGTTCGCTCGCGCCTCGACGTGGCGAACCTCGTCTACGCGAAACCGAATGATCTCGCCGAAGCCGTCGCTGCCGTGCTCGCCGAAAACGGGCTCGTCGCTTGGTTTCAAGGTGCGAGCGAATTCGGACCGCGGGCGCTTGGGCACCGCAGTCTGCTCGCGCATCCGGGGCACGACAATCTGCGCCGGCTCAACGACGTTAAAGGCCGGGAACAGTTCCGCCCGGTCGCGCCGATGGTACTCGCCGAGCGAGCAGCTGAAATTTTTGCGGGCCCGTTGCCGAGCCCCTACATGCTCTTTACGCAGCGCGTCAGGGACGGCTGGCGCGAGCGTCTTCCGACGATCACGCATGTCGACGGCACGGCGCGCGTCCAAACCGTCGACGCGGCGGACGAACCGCTCATGGCCGCCGTGTTGCAAGCGTTCGAGCGGCGCACCGGGTTGCCGGTCCTCGTCAACACGAGTTTGAACACGGCCGGCCGCCCGATGGTCGACGATCCGAGCGATGTGCTCGAATTGTTCGGTTCGACGCCGGTCGACGCGCTCGCAATCGGGCCCTACCTCCTGCAGCGGCGCTCGCAACTCGTTGTCGCAGCTTAACGCACCTCCGGGCCTGCCCTACGACGTCGTGATTCCGACGCTCGGGCGGGCATCGCTGTGCGCGCTACTGCGCTCGCTCGCCGACGCCGAAGGTCCGCTGCCCGAGCAGGTGTACGTCGTCGACGACCGCCCGGCCCCGTCGCCGGCCCTCTTTTTCGAAGGTCTCGGCGACTTCGGCGCACGCGTCTGCGTCCTGCGTGGCGCGGCCGCCGGCCCCGCCGCGGCCCGCAATCGCGGCTGGTCGCGCGCCCGTTCCGCGTGGATTGCGTTCCTCGATGACGACGTTGTCGTCGAACCGTTTTGGCGCCGCGACCTCGTGGCCGATCTGGCAGCCTGCGACGAGCGCTACGCCGGGAGTCAGGGCCGCGTGAGCGTACCCTTACCCTCGCACCGGCCGCCGACCGATTGGGAGCGTAACGTGGGCGGCCTCGAACGTTCGCGCTGGATCACCGCCGACTGCGCGTACCGGCGCGCCGCGCTGCGCGGCGCTGGCGGCTTCGACGAACGCTTTCCACGCGCGTATCGTGAGGACGCCGAACTCGCGCTGCGCCTCGTAAACGCCGGTCTCGCTATCGCGCAAGGCCGCCGCCGCGTCGTTCACCCGGTTCGCGCGGCAGATCGCTGGATCAGCCTGCGGCTGCAAGCCGGTAACGCGGACGAAGCCTTGATGCGCGCCCTTCACGGCGCCGATTGGTACGAACGTGCGGGCGCTCCCCGCGGGCGAATCCGGCGGCACCTCACCACGGTCGTCTGCGCGCTCGCGGCCGCCGGCTTCGGACTCGTCTGGAGCGCTATGACCGCGCGCTTCGCTTGGGAGCGTATCGCGCCCGGCCCGCGCGACGCGCGCGAAATCACGACGATGCTGGTGACGAGCGCGCTGATTCCGTTCGCCGCCGTGTTTCACCGTGCACGCGCGATGCTGCGCCTGCGCGATCTCCTCGACCGCCCGCGACGCCTGCCGGCCGCGGTGTTGTTCGACCGTGACGGCACCCTCGTGATCGACGATGCGCAGCTGAGCGATCCGGCACGCATACGGCTCGTGCCGGGCGCACGGAAGGCGCTCGCACGGTTGCGCACGGCCGGCATCGAGGTCGGCGTCGTGACGAATCAGGCGCGCGTCGGGGACGGCTCGCTCCCGGCCGAGGTCCTGGCGGCCATCCATGCGCGACTCGAAGAGCTGGCAGGACCGTTCGCCACGATCCGCGCCTGCGTGCACCGGGCGGACGCCGCCTGCCTTTGCCGCAAACCGCAACCGGGGCTCGTGAACGCGGCCGCAGACGCAATCGGCGTTGACGCCGCCGACTGCGTCGTCGTCGGCGATATCGGCTCCGACGTCGAAGCTGCTCGCGCGGCGGGCGCGCGTGCGATCCTCGTCCCCACCAAGGTAACCCTCAAAGGGGAAATCGAGGCGGCGCCGCTCTTGGCGCGCGACCTCGCGCAAGCGGTCGACTTCATCTTGAGCGGCGCAGCCTAGTGCTTGCTTTCTAGTGCGTCTCCTCGCCATCCGCCAGGACAACAACGGCGACGTTACGTTACAAGGACCCGCGTTACGCGCCCTCGCCGCGCGTGGCTGCGTCAGTCTGATCTGCGGGCCGTCGGGCGAAGGCGCGGCGCGACTACTTCCGGGCGTCTCCGAAGTGATCGTCAGACGGGCCGACTGGATCGACGGGCACCCCGAACCGATCCTGCCGGAACGCATCGCCGAGGACGTGGCGACCTTTACGAGATGTGCGGCGGATGAAGCGTTCGTCTTCACGTCGTTCCACCAAAGCCCATTACCGGCAGCGCTGTTGTTACGGCTCGCCGGGATAACGCAAATAGCGGCGATCAGCATCGATTACCCGGGCTCGCTGCTCGACACGCGCGTCGCAGTCGACGACGGACTGCACGAAGCGGAACGCGCACTCGCGCTCGTCGCGGCACGTGGCTTTACGCTTCCGCCCGGTGACGACGGCCGACTTGCCTATGCGGCGCTGCCGTCGCGCGATCCGGCGCTGCCCGAGCGATATGTCGCCGTGCAGCCCGGCGCAACGGTCGCGGCACGAGCCTGGTCGCCCGAGAAGTTACGTGCGCTCGTCGCGCGGTTGCGGTGCGAGGGTCACGACGTCGTCCTCCTCGGAAGCGCGAGCGAAACGGAGCTCGTACACGGCGTCGCCGGAACCTCGGGGGCGATCGATCTCGCCGGGCGCACAACCTTCGCGCAGTTCGCGGCGATCATTCGGGACGCGACGGCGCTCGTCGTCGGAAATTCTTCCGGCATCCACATTGCCTCGGCCGTCGGCACACCCGTCTGCTCGATCTTTGCGCCGACCATCCTACCCGCACGCTTCGCGCCGTACAAAGTACCGCATGTTTTGCTCGGAAATCACACGATCGCCTGCGCCGGCTGTCGCGCGCGCAGGTGTCCGCTCGCGGGACAACCGTGCACGGGCGTCGTCGAAGTGCAGGATGTCGTCGCAGCTTTGCAGACCCTCGGCCTCGCACGCCCCACGCCCACGGAGATCACCGCATGAATATTGCCATGGTTTCGGAACATGCGAGCCCGCTCGCGGTTTTGGGCGGCGTCGACGCGGGCGGCCAGAACGTTCACGTGGCCGAGCTGTCGGCGGCGCTCGTCCGTGCGGGTCACTTCGTGACCGTGTACACGCGGCGCGAAGACGCGCGCTCGCGTCCGCAAGTAACGATGCCCTCCGGAGTCGTGGTCGTTCATATCGAAGCCGGTCCGCAGCGGCCGGTTGCCAAAGACGATGTTTGGCCGTACATGGACGAGTTCGCGCGCGGCTTACAACACGGTTTCGCGAGCGAGCCGCCCGATATCGTGCACGCTCATTTTTGGATGTCCGCTTATGCATCGCTTGCAGTAGCGAAACCGCTCGGCATTCCGGTCGTGCAAACCTTTCACGCTCTGGGTAGCGAGAAGCGGCGCATGCAAGGTGCGGCCGATACGAGCCCGCGCGAGCGGCTCGCGCAAGAAGCGCGGATCATGCGCGAAGCGGATCGCATAATCGCAACCTCAAGCAACGAAATTTTCGAGCTTTGCCGGCTCGGCGCCGACCCCCGACGCCTCAAAATCGTGCCGTGCGGCGTCGATGTCGCCTTTTTCGAACCGGCGGGACGCGAGTACGCCCTGCCGCGCCGGCGGCCGTTCCGGGCACTGACCCTCAGCCGGCTCGTCGAGCGCAAAGGCGTCGCGGACGCCATCTCGGCGCTGCGGGACGTTCCGGAGGTCGAGCTTGTCGTCGCCGGAGGGCCGTCCCCAGCCGAGCTCGGCTACGATACGGAAGCGCAGCGGCTTTCGGTACACGCGCTCGCCTGCGGCGTCGCCGATCGGGTGACGCTCGTCGGACGGGTCGGCCGCGGCGACATTCCGCGCCTGTTGCGGGCGGCCGACGCCGTCGTCTGCGCCGCGTGGTACGAGCCGTTCGGCATCGTTCCACTCGAAGCCATGGCGAGCGGTATTCCGGTTATCGCCACAGCCGTCGGCGGCCACAACGATACCGTGATCGACCGTTTTACGGGTTTGCACGTTGCTGCGCACGAGCCGCGTTCGATTGCGGCGGCTCTCGGAGAGCTCGTGCGAGACCCGGCGCTGCGAGCGCGCTTGGGAGCTGCCGGCAAGGCGCGCGTTCAGCAGCGCTTCACTTGGGACCGCGTCGCCGCAGAAACCTCGAAAGTATATCGCGCGCTCGAACGGTCGGCGGCGGTCAGCCACACGGCTTGAGGCGCGCCGCCGGCTCGTGACCCGAGCGCCGGTACTGCTGGTTCTGCGCGCCCTCGGGCTGGGCGATTTTCTCGCCGCGGTTCCGGCCTATCGTGGGCTCGTTCGAGCCTTCCCGGGACACCATCGCGTGCTCGCCGCACCGCGCGCACTGCATCCGTTGCTAGCGCTGCTCGAAGGCGTTTTTGCGGGCGCGCTCGACGCGCAGCCCTTGGCACCTCTGCCGGAAGCCGCCGCCCGAGCGGCAGTCGCCGTCAACCTGCACGGCAGCGGACCCGCGAGCCATCGCGTCTTGCTCGCCACGCAGCCGGGGCGCTTGATCGCGTTCGCGCACCCCGATATTCCGGCGAGCGCCGAAGGACCGGCGTGGAACGCGCACGAGCATGAGGTCGCGCGCTGGTGTCGATTGCTCGAGCACGCTCGCTTCGCAACGGATGCGCGCGACCTAGGGCTCGCGGTGCCGGCGCTTGCCGTGCCGGGCGAACGCCGCGGCGCGACGATCCTGCATGCGGGCGCGGCGAGCGCGGCGCGGCGCTGGCCCGCGAAGCGCTGGGTCGAAGTCGCGCGCGCCTGCCGCGCCCGCGGAGAACGGGTGTTGCTCAGCGGCAGCGGCATCGAACGGCCGCTCGCACTCGCCATAGCCGAACGCGCGGGTCTGCCGGAGACGCGCGTCGTTGCCGGGGAAACGACGCTTCTCGAACTAGCGGCGCTCGTCGCGCAAGCTCGCTGCGTTCTTAGCGGCGATACGGGCATCGCGCATTTAGCGAGTGCGTACGGCGTCGCATCGATCGTGCTCTTCGGACCGACGCCGCCGCAGCATTGGGGGCCACCGCAGCACCCGCGGCATCGCGTGATCTGGACCGGCCGAACCGGGAATCCCAATGCCGAAGCGCCCGATCGCGGGTTACTCGAGATTACGTCTGCGCGCGTTATTGCCGAACTGGCAAACTTACGCGACGGCGCGGAGGATTGAGGCCGCGACAAGCTGGGAACGACGCGTATGTCAGTGACTCGCTTGGGAGCGAATGGGCGCAGTCGTCGTTCTCTTCCGCGATGACGGCGCGCAGGGGCCGAAGGGCTTCTCGACTACGTTGGAAGACACTAAAAGGTAGGGGTGACATGAGTATTTTAGCGTGGATCATCGTCGGACTTATCGCCGGCGCACTCGCCAAGATGGCCGTACCGGGCGAGGGACCGGGCGGGATCGTGGGTGACATCATCGTTGGAATCGTCGGTGCGTTTCTCGGCGGCTGGATCTTTAATATGCTCGGCCACTCGTCGACTACCGGACTAAATCTCTACTCGATCCTGGTAGCGTTTGTCGGCGCAGTCGTCCTGCTGTTCATTTTACGCGCGTTGACCGGGCGGCGCTCGGCTGTCTAGAACGCAACTTTTACGGTCGACTCGAAGGGCGGCGCCGCAGCGTCGCCCTTTCGTTATGTCCAGCGCTGCGTTGGGCACACGGGTGCTGAGATAACCGTCGCGCGTGAGGGAGCAGGGGTTGTACGATACACTAATTTCGCTCGAAACAATCGATGGAATGCGCGTCATGAAAGTCGCCAATGAAGTCGACATCGCGAATGCCGGCATCTTCGAACGGTGCCTAACGGAAGCAAGCTCGGACGTATCCGCGCTCGTCGTGTCCCTTGCAACGTGCCGCTACATCGATAGTAGCGGGTTACGCCCGCTCATTCGCATGGCGGAAAGGCTCGGTAACGCGTTCGGTGTCGTCGTTCCGCCGGGAACTCAGATCCGGCGCATCTTCGATCTGACGCGACTCCAAGAACAGATGATCGTTTGCGATTCAATCGAGAGCGCGATACATAAGGTCGGCGCTCGGAAAGCTATGACATGAATGAAGACCGCACGCAGCGCTTGGAGACGGGCGACGACGAGCCGCGCGAACTCCACACCGAGGCAGACGATGCCGTACCGCTGACGCAACGTGAAGCGGACGTCGCCGGTATGATTAAGACCGACATCGTGTACGGCGACTCGTCGATCAATCCGAACGCCGACGATCAAAATGATTTGCAGCATGCCGCCCCCGACGAACACTTCTAAAGGAGACGCTGCTAGTCGACCAGGGCGACTAGCAACGCCTCCTTCGGATGTCGCTTAGATACGAAGACGTGATTACGTTTAGAGTGGGTCTTCGATGAGGGTGCGGACGACGGGGTAGACGATGGCGACGAGCTGCTGCGGATTCGTCGGATCGATGATGTCGTGATTAGCGGGCAACGAGTCGAGCACGACGACGCGCACGGGGCGTCCGGGAGGCGTCGACAAGCGGCGCGCGATCGCGCGTGACAACGCGTTGCTGCAGGCGGGTTCGCGTGCGTTGAGGAGCATCGCCACTTCTCCGCGGGCGTGCGTTCCGCGACGTGCTTGCCGCGCGACGTCCAGTCCGACGCGTAGATTTTCAGCTAGCAGGCGCGTCGGAAATTTCGCATATCCGTACGCTGGGGTCGCAGCGGTGTCGCCACTCGGGTTCCACGGGAAGAAGGCGTTCGGCAGCGTTTCGAGAGTCGTCGTCAGGACGAGGTTGCCTGCAAAGCCTAAGCCTTTCACGCCGAAAAACGGCACGATGCACACGCTGCGTGCAATGTCGGAACGGCGCAACGCGAGCCAAGCGGCAAGCGAACCTCCGATCGAGAGGCCGGCTAAAACCACGCGCTCGCCCGTACCGCGCGCTATGTCGATCGCCTCATTGACGGTTGCGAGCAGGTCACCCGCGCGAACCCGGCCGATCGACCTCGTCTGCTTGTTCACGTGACCGTGTCCGGGAAGCCGCGGAATAACGACGCTCACGCCACGCGCGTGAAGTTCGCGCGCAAAGTCGTCCCACTGTTCGGGAGCGTTCGTCAAGCCGTGAACGAGCACGACTGCGCGGGGCGTCCGTTGCCCGTGCGCGTAGAGGCGCGAGCCGGAGCGCGGATCGATATTGGCGCCGTCCAAAGCGCGCAAAGCTGCGAACCGCTGGGTCGCGTCAGCGTAGCTTGCGGCGGGCTGGTCGTGCAGACGCTTATCCAGTGACAAGCTTCAGCAATTCCGGATACACGCGCGCGCTCACCGAGTGCGCGCGCAGTGGTTCGATGATGTCGTGCGAGAGCGGCAGGCCGCGCAAGCGATGCACGCGGGCCTCACCACCTTCCGCACGCGACCACAACTGCGCCAGACGCAGCGCGGCGGCGTTATTGACGGTCGTTTCACTTTCGTTGAGGACGATGAACGCGTCGCGCGTAAGCGGCGGTCGCGCTCGCGCTTCGGCAAACAAATCGGCCGCTAGCGTCGCGGCATGCGCCACGGCGTGCGTCGCAAAACGTGGATACCCGTGGTCTGGCCCGAGCCGCGCGCGCAGGCGCGGATCCCACCAGTAGAAGCGGTTCGGGGCGCTCAGCGCGAGGGTTGCCGCGCGCCGGGTAAAGCGTGGCGGCAGCCACGCGACGCCCAGAAACGGAGCGATGCTCACGCTACGGGCGACCGCGTGGTGCTGCGCGATCCATGCGCTGAGCAAGCCGCCGACCGAGAAGCCGGCGACCACCACTTCTTGCCCGAGCGTTCGGGCCTGCGTCAGGGTGTCGGCCGCGAACGTTCGTAACTCGTCCGCTGTCAGATCACGTAACGCCGTCGTCAGCCGGTCGGCGTGGCCGTGGCGGGGTAATCTCGGAATGAAGACGTTTCCGGCGTCGAAGAGTAGTCGCCCGAAGGTCTCGAACTGCCGTGGGCTTGCCGTGAGACCGTGGAGCAAAACGAAGACGCGCGGCGTCTGCACACCGTGCGTGAGAAGGATCGAAGCGTGAGATACAAAACGCGGAGGCTCGGTGATTTCCACTCGTAACGGCTTCGCCGCTCTCGCCGGATTGCTTGGCGTGCGGGCTTTGGGCCGAATGCTCGCGACGGGTGCCGGCGACCCGATCGGTGTCGCCGCTCCCCTGGCGGAGGCCGGTCCCGTAGCGGTCATCGTGCCCGTCCTCAATGAGAACGCGCGGCTTGCTCCATGTTTGGACGGGCTGCTCGCGCAAAGCGCGGCTCTCGTCCAAATAGTCGTGGTGGATGGCGGATCCACCGATGGTACCGCGGCCTTGGTTCGCGCCTACGCACGGCGCGACGCACGCGTGCAGCTCGTCGATGCGGCTCCGATTCCGGAGCACTGGAACGGGAAAGCTTGGGGACTCGCTACGGGACTGGCCGCGACGGATCCGATGGCACGCTGGATTCTCTGCGTCGACGCCGACGTGCGACCGTTGCCGCAATTCATCGACTCGCTTCTCGCGCACGCGGAGCATGCCTACCTCGATGCCTTCAGCGCGGCACCGCTGCTCCAGCTCTCCGGTGCTCTGGAGGCGCTGCTGCATCCGGCCTTGCTCGCGACGCTCGTTTACCGCAACGGGCTGCCCGGGAACGTGGCGCGCACGGAACGCGACGTCACGGCGAACGGCCAGTGCTTTTTTGCGCGCCGAGAAACGCTCGTTGCAACGGGCGCTTTCGCAGCCGCGAAAGCGTCGCGCTGCGACGACGTCACGGTCGCGCGCCATCTCGTCCGGTCCGGAGCGCAGGTCGGCTTCTTCGAAGGCGGCCGCCTCGCGCACGTCCGTATGTACGAGAGCCTGACGGACTGCGCCCGCAACTGGCCGCGGTCGCTGACGTTGCGCGATGCGAGCAGCTCGCGGCTCGGCTTAACGCTGGCGTTCGCGGAACTCGCGCTCGTACAGGCCCTGCCGCTCGTCGTCGTGCTTTGGACGCTCGCGCGGCGAGCGGAGACGGACACGTTCTTCTTCCGGCTCAATCTGGCGTTCGCGCTGGCCCGCTTCGGCGTTCTTGCGGGAACGCGGCGCGCGTACGCCCGGCCCTCCTGGACCTATTGGCTCTCACCGTTGGCCGACATCCCCGCCCTCATGCTGATCGTGGCAGCTAGCGCAAATCGGGCTCCACGCTGGCGTGGCCGCACGCTCGTTCCCGAAGGACGACACGCTTGAAAATCGCTCTGCGGATGGCCGTGATTTTTTTAACGGCGCACGTCTTCGCGCTGGCCCTTGGTATGTTCGGTCTGTTGTCGGCGGTGCCGAACGTCCAGCAGTTTGCGAACAATCCGTATGCCCTGGCTTTCTATACCTGGGCCATTCAAAATACCGGAACGGTCGATATTTGGACGGGAGCGCTGGCGATGCTTGCGTTCGGCTGCGCAAGCGTCGGACCGCGCCGCACGCTGCTCTTCTTTATTGCCGCAACGGCGATTTCTGCGGCAGCGGAACTGACCGGCACGAAGACGGGCTGGCCCTTCGGCGGTTACGAATACACGGGGTTCCTCGGCTGGAAGCTGCTCGGGCGCGTCCCGTACACGGTCCCGCTCTCGTGGTTTTACATGGGCTTCGCTTCGTTTCTACTCGCCACGAAGATCGTGCAACAAACGCGCGCCCGGAACGCGACGTTGCTTTCCGTCGCGCTCGGTGCCTGGCTGCTAATGGCGTGGGATCTCGTGCTCGACCCGGCGATGGCGAGCGATAAAATGAGCGTCATGCACTTCTGGGTGTGGAAGGAGCACGGCGCCTATTTCGGGATGCCGCTGCGTAACCTCGCCGGCTGGCTCGGCACCGGACTCGTGTTCATCGCCGTCGGACGCTCGATCTGGCTGCGCGCCTACGATGCCCGCCGCATGGAGGCGTGGGTACCGTTCGGCGTGTATGCGGTCAACGTCGTATGGGCGATGGCACTGAGCTTGTCGGTCGGGCTCTGGCCGACGGCACTGGCCGCAATCGCCCTCAGCCTCATTCCGGCCGCCTTTGCATTACGTCCGGCTCCGCGAACCCGGCCGCTGCCCGCATGAGTTTCAACCGGGCACCGGGAGTGCCCGAACCCTCCGTGTAGTGGCCATCCCGGAGCGCGATGTGCCGGATTCGCTGGCGGGATACCTCGCCGTCATGTCGCGCGCCGTTTTCCAAGCCGGTCTTTCATGGAAGCTCATCGAGTCGAAGTGGCAGGCGTATCTCCGGCTTTTCGACGGCTTCGAACCGGTTCGCGTCGCGCACTACGGCGATGCCGACGTCGAGCGGATCCTGGCGGACGGGGGCGTCGTTCGGACCCGCAAAAAGATCGTTGCGACGATCGAGAACGCGAAAAGCCTGCTTCGGCTCGATCGCGAACACGGTGGGTTCGCGAACTACCTACGGTCGTTTGCCAGCTACGACGAACTTGCAGCGGATCTGCGCACGCGATTCGCCTTTCTCGGGCCGCTCTCGGTTTACTACTTTATGTTTTGCGTCGGCGAACGCGTACCGCGCTTCGAGGATTGGGAACGGAGCATTCCGGGCGATCATCCGCGGATGCGAGAAATGATAGCGCACGCCCGGGCACGGGGGTGGCAAGAGTAGCGTGCGACGAAGTGAGGGATTCGGAGGGTGAACGCATGGATACCGTCTTAGCACCGACCCGGGAAACCTTCGAAACCGTCATCGCGACGGCCACGCCCGAAGAGTGGAAGGTCCGCGTCGAACTCGCCGCCGCGTACCGGCTCGTCGCGCACTTCGGTTGGGACGATCTGATCTTCACGCACATCTCAGCGCGCGTGCCGGGACCCGAACACCATTTCCTTATCAATCCGTACGGCCTGACGTTTGATGAAATTACAGCGTCGAGTTTGGTGAAAGTCGATCTCGACGGGCGAATCGCCGCGGCATCCTCGTACGATATAAACCCCGCCGGTTTTACGATTCATAGCGCAGTCCACGCTGCGCGTGAAGACGCGCATTGCGTTCTCCACTTGCACACGATCCCGGGCGTCGCCGTCTCGGCGCATGCCGAGGGCTTGCTGCCGCTCAATCAGACGGCGCTGCTGATTGCAAGCGATCTCGCCTATCATGAGTACGAAGGCCTCGCTTTCGATCTCGCGGAGCGGCCGCGGCTGGTCGCCGATCTGGGTGACAAGCATGCGATGTTGTTGCGAAATCACGGGACGCTCGCGCTCGGAGACTCCGTGCCTGCCGCGTTTCTTACGGCGTACTTTCTCGAGCGCGCTTGCGCGATGCAGGTCGCGACTTTGGCCGGGCATCCGGCGCTGCACTTGCCATCGGATGACGTCCGCGCGCTGGTGGGCCGCCAAGCCGCCTTTTCGCGAGGCAAAATCGATACGCTCGCCTGGGCTCCGCTGCTGCGCAAACTCGACCGGCTCGATTCGAGCTACAAGGGCTAGCCGCACTCCGGCACGACACGTGCGACGATTCATGCACTTATCGCGGCGTTGCAACGTCTAAGATAGGGTCGTGGATCACCTCTCTGCAGCGCGAGCTCAAATGGGCACCTCGCTTGCGTTTCATTATATTTTCGCCGCCCTCGGAGTCGGATTGCCGATGTTGCTCCTCCTCGTGGAGGGGCTATGGCTGCGCACTAAAGATCCGAATTACTATCGGCTCGCACGGACGTGGTCGCGCGCGATGCTGCTTCTCTTTGCGATCGGCGCAGTCTCCGGAACCACACTATCGTTCGAGCTCGGGTTATTGTGGCCCGAGTTCATGAAACACGCGGGCGCGGTGATCGGCGTGCCGTTCTCGGCCGAAGGTTTCGCGTTCTTCATCGAAGCGATCTTCGTCGGCATCTACTTGTACGGCTGGGACCGGCTATCGCCCCTTCAACACTGGCTTTGCTCGATTCCGATCGTCGTTTCGGGCGCGCTTTCCGCAGCCTTCGTGACGGCTGTCAACGCTTGGATGAATACGCCCGCCGGATTTACCGCGCGCAACGGCGAGGCGGTCGACATTCATCCGCTACAGGCAATCTTCAATCCCGCGATGCCGACCGAAGTCGTGCACACGACACTTTCGGCGTATGTCTTCTCCGGATTTGCCGTCGCTACCGCGTACGCGATAACGCTCTTGCGCGAACCGACGAATCGGTACGCGCTCGCGGCTCTGCGCGTCGCCATGCTCGTCGGCGCGGTCGCAATACCGCTGCAGCTGGTGGCCGGCGACCTATCGGCGCGCTTCGACGCGCACAGCGAACCGGTGAAACTTGCGGCGATGGAAGGCCAATTTAAAACGGAGACGGGCGCCGCGCTGCAAATCGGCGGCTTCCCCGATCAGGCCAAGGGCGAAACGCGCTTTGCGATTCGCATTCCGTACGCGCTGAGCATTCTGGCGTTCGAGAATCCGCACGCCGTCGTGCGCGGACTCGATGCGTTTCCGCGTGAAAACGAACCCGTCGTTTTGCCCGTGCACTTAATGTTCGACACGATGGTCGGGTGCGGCAGTATGCTATTCGTCATCGGCGGCTGGTGGGCGTTTACCACGCGCGCCGGCAGAGCCGCTCCGTCGCGCTGGCTCAAGCGCGCGCTCGTCGCAGGCGGTCCGCTCGCGTTCGTCGCCATGGAAGCCGGCTGGATGGTCACCGAGGAAGGACGGCAACCGTGGATCGCGACGAACTTCTTACGAACCCGCGACGCGGTCACCACGGCTCCGAATCTCGATATCGCCTTTTACGGCTTCACGCTTCTCTATCTGTTTTTAGCGACGACGCTCGCGTGGCTTCTCCTGCGCCTGCGCAGCGACGATAAGATAGAGCCGCCCGCCGGAGCGATCGCGCAGCCGCGCTAGATGTCGTCGCAGGCGCTCCTCGCGGTCGTAGCGGCCGTTGCGCTTCTCGCGGTCGCGCTCTACGCTATTTTCGGGGGCGCCGATTTCGGCGGCGGCGTCTGGGACGTTCTCGCGACCGGTCCGCGGCGTCGTGCGCAGCAAGACGTCATCGGCCATGCGATCGGGCCCGTGTGGGAAACCAATCACGTGTGGCTGATTTTCTTAATCGTTATTCTGTTCACGTGCTTTCCGCCGGCATTCGCGGCGCTCTCCGTGGGCTTGTACGTGCCCCTTACATTCGTCCTCGTAGGCATCATCTTGCGCGGGGCGGCGTATGCGTTTCGCTCGCAGGCGAACCAGGGCGGAATGCTTTCGCAAGTCTGGGGCCATGTGTTCGGGATCGCAAGCGTCGTGGCGCCATTTTTCTTCGGCACGGCCGTCGGCGGCCTGACGATCGGCAAATACGCCTGGACGTCGCCGTTCGCGCTCATCATTGGAGTACTTGCAGTTGCGTTGTGCGCGCAGATCGCGGCGGTGTTTCTCACGCTGGAAACGCAGGGCGCGCTGAGCGAAGACTTTCGACGCCGCGCTATCATCGCGACGATCGTGCTCGCAGCTATCGGAGCGGCCGCGCTCGCCGTTGCGCGCATGACGGCGCCGGCGGTCATTGCCGCATTATCGCGGCCGCAATCGCTGCCGGGGATCGGCGTCGCAATGCTGCTCGGTTTCGTCGTTCTCTTCGCGCTCGTGGCGCGCCGCTACGCGCTCGCGCGCGCGGCCGCTGCCATCGAAGCGATCGCGATTCTCGCCGGCTGGTACGCATCGCAAGCGCCGTACATCGTCCCGGGCGACATGACGGTCGCAGCGGCGGCAGCGCCTCCGGAAACGCTGGCCGCGTTTCTGTGGCTCACGGCCGGCGGTACCGTTTTACTCGTGCCGTCGCTCCTATTACTTTTCCGCGTTTTTAAAAGCGATGCGCGCTCTGACGGAAAATCGCTGTAATGGATAGTAACTACGATTAAATTATGAGTTGGATGGGTATCCAAAAGACGTGGAAGTCAGCTGGTCCGTGGATGGGAACGATATGCAGAGCCTGCACGTCGCCCGCACCGGGGCACTTCAGTACTTGAGGGAACAGGGCGAGCATCACGCGGACTTCGATGCTTGCGCCCTCGCGCTCTCAGAATTAATCGGAAACGCCGTGCGGCATGGACCGGGGGGAGCAGTTACGGTCAGACTCGATTGGACCAAACCGCTGCCCCGCTTATCGGTACGCGATGCCGGTCCAGGGTTTGCGTTGAAGATTTCCCTGCCGCCCGGCGGTTCCGAAGGCGGCCGCGGCCTTTTTCTCGTCGCGCGGCTGATCGGCACTCCGAGCGTCAGTTGCGGAGCGTCCGGCTGTACGGTATCGGTCGTGCTACCAGTGCGCAGACGTACCGAATCATTAGATGTCAGAACGTCGGCTTGAACGCCACGATCTGATCCGCTTCACGGTGATTGGTCCAGAAACGCTCTCCGTCGAAAGCGAGCGCACGCGCCGGGAAGCCGATACGCGCTAGATCTTCGATGCGCGCCGGACCGGATCGCGCATCGACGCAGGTCAGCCAATAATCGCCGTCCGTCTCGTCATCGGTCGTAACGAGGTAAAATTTTCCTCGAACGACGACCTGACCGCAGATGTCATGCGGCACGTCCACCGTCGAGCCGACGACACCGCGTTCATCGAGCGACAAAATTCGTCGCTTGTAGAATTGACTGACGTAAAGCCGGTCACCGTCGTAGCCTAACTGAGAACCGGTATCTTCCGGGCAAGCGACCGCATCGCTATCCTTGAAGCCGTGTCCGGGAATGAAACGGCGCACGATCCGATTGTCGGCTTCGGTTTCGCCGCACAGCACGCGCAGTTCGTCACCGACGACCGTCATACCCCAGGGGGTGCCCGGAGCGGCAGCCTCCTCACGAACCGTCCACGTATTCGGATCGAGCGCGTAGAGGCGGCGCGTCTCCCGCGAACCCATCCAAAGCGTCGTCCCGTCGAAGGCGAGAGACTGCGGTTTCGGAGCAGGCGACGGAAGCCGTAACAATTCTTCGACCGTATTCATGCGGCAACTTTCGCAGTCTCCGTAAAGGGACCATCCTTACGGCGCCGCCGCCGCAAACACTCTTCTAGCGGCGCACCGCTTGCGGCAAGCACGGCGAACGCGGAAAGGGCAGGAGCGAAGGATCGCGTAGCGTTGCCTCCTTACCGTCCTGGTAACGCAGGGTCGCCCGCTCGCCACTCGCCCATGCAAGGGGTTGCAACGATCCCGGAACGCCGAGATATTTCGAAAAGTCCGTCGAGACGATGAAACGGCCGTCACGCACGTCGATGATCGCGTGATTGCGCTGCACGTTGCCAGGTTCGAAAGGCCCGAGCACGTCGACGAGCACCCAGTGCTGGTCGGGTGAAAGCTTCGGACCCGGAGCACCTAACTGCGCGAACTCGAAACCGGGGCACAACGTGGCCGTCGAAACGATGCGGCCCGAATGATCGATGACGCTGAGCGCCGTGTTGGTCAGGGTGAGATTGGGATTGGGCGACAACGGCGCTGCGCCGAGAACGAGCCAGGCCAATGCAAGAGCGCAGGGCCGTAAACACGGCAACGGATATCTGTTAACGATTGAGGGCGGCCATCGCCGCTTCCGTGTAACGCGAACCGGCCGCTACGCCCACAGTGAAGGTGCGCTCGATCGTTGTGAGGTCGGCGGGTTCCAGCACGACATCGACGGCGCGCGCGTTTTCTTCCAGATAGCTGATGCGCTTCGTGCCCGGGATGGGCACCACGTCGTTGCCGCGGGATAGCAGCCAGGCGAGCGCGACTTGCGAGGGCGTCACGCGCTTGCTGCGCGCCAGCTCGCTTACGACCGAAACGAGCTCCAGATTCTTCGTAAAATTCTCGTTCCGGAAGCGCGGATTTTGGCGGCGCCAGTCGTCGGGCGCGAGATCCCCCGGCGACTGAAAAGCCCCTGTAAGGAACCCGCGGCCCAGAGGGCTATAGGCGACGAAGCCGATTCCCAATTGCCGCACGGTCGGCAAAATATGCGCTTCGACGTCGCGCGACCACAGCGAATACTCGGTCTGCAGTGCGGCGATCGGATGAACGTCGCTCGCCCGCCGAATCGTTTCCGGCGCGGCTTCCGAAAGGCCCAGATAGCGAACTTTCCCGGCCGTAACGAGTTCGCTCATAGCGCCGACGGTCTCCTCGATCGGGACCTTCGGATCGACGCGGTGCTGATAATAGAGGTCGATCGTCTCGAGCTTGAGCCGTTTGAGGCTCGCTTCACAGGCCGTCCGCACGTAGCCGGGACTGCCGTCGATGCCGGCCGCTTTCCCGTCCGGATCGCGCAGATTGCCGAATTTCGTCGCGATGACGACCCGGTCGCGTCGATCGGCAACGGCGCTGCCGACCAATGCTTCATTGTCACCCGTGCCGTATATGTCCGCCGTGTCCAGAAACGTGATCCCGAGATCGATCGCACGCTGGATCGTCGCGACGGCGGCCGCACGATCGGTCGTCCCGTAAAATTCCGACATCCCCATGCAGCCCAGGCCGAGCGCTGAGACGTGCAGGCCGCTGCGGCCGAGTTCTCGTGCTTGCATACCGCAAGTTGTACCCGCGCATCCAGGCTCTCTTGCACTTTGCCTGGTGAAGCGCGCTCCGGCGCGTGAGCGGCGCAAGGTGCCTACGCGCGGTGCTCCAATTCGGGAGCTCCGAGGTGACGAAGAAGCGCCTAGCGATTCCGTCGTAACGGGGCGATGCGCCCGTCCCCGGCGCGGCCAGGAGAGACACGTTGTTTTTATCGACCGCCGATCGTAACCGCTCCTAAGCGGTGCGATCCTTGCAAGACGCCGTTGCCGTCGTAACGGGCGCCGGTTCGGGCATCGGGCGCGCGCTTGCCCTCGAGCTCGCGCGACGCGGCTGCGCGCTAGCCCTCGCCGACCGGGACGAAGCGGGGTTAGCGGCGACCCGCGAACTGCTCGGTGCGGATGTCGCTGTCGTCATCCGCGGCCTTGACGTCTCGCGCTTAGACGAGATGACCGTCTTCGGAGACGAGGTCGCGAGCAGGTTCGGCCGAGTCTCGTTACTCGTCAACAATGCCGGCGTGTCGCTGTACGGCACGTTCGCCGAGGTTTCGCTCGAAGATCTCGAGTGGATCATGAGCATCAATTTTTGGGGCCCCGTTTACGGCTGCCGTCTCTTCCTACCGCTCTTACTGGGCGAGCCCGAGGCGAACATCGTCAACGTGTCGAGCCTCTTCGGTTTGATCGCGCCGCCGATGCAGACGGGTTACAGTGCGGCGAAATTCGCCGTGCGCGGCTTCTCCGAAGCGCTACGTCACGAACTTAAACGAACCGGCGTGCGCCTGACCGTCGTGCATCCCGGCGGCGTCAAGACGCGGATCGCCGCGAATGCGCGCCGTGGCGAACTCGCCGACCCGGCACGTCAGCAGCGCAGCACTCAAGGCTTCGAGAAGGGGCTCGTACTGCCGCCGGAGACGGCGGCGCTGGAAATCGTGCGCGCGGTGCTGGCCGACAAAGCGCGCCTCTTAATCGGGCGAGACGCTGCCCTCGCGGATTGCGCACAACGCTTTTTCCCGGCTCAGTACATGCGTGTGTTAGGGTGGATGCTCGACCCGAAGAAGAAGTTTAGCGGGCCGCGGCCGGCCCTCCCGCCCGAGTGACGGAAAGCTCGTGATCGCATCGCGCCGCGCTGCCGCAAAGACGTTTATACGGTCGCAGCAACGTGGCGGCGACACGCGCCCGACTTTCGTCGCCGTAACAACGCATGCATCGGAGTGCCGCTGTTTCCGCCGTTCTTACCCCGCGAGCAGGCTCCGGCTCGCTCGATCTACAGGGCGAGGTAACGACGGCGAGACCGTCGTATTGCCAGACGTCTTACGCCGTCTCCCAACGCAGATTAAGGAGCCACTCTTTTGAAGAAGCTTTCGCTTATGCCATGCGCTGCGCTTCTCTGTATGTCGATGCTGATGCCCGCGTCGGCAGCCACGGATCGTAGCCGGTGGAACCCGTCTTCATAACGTTGCCCGCGCGTGGCGTGAATGCCGCCATGCTGAACCCGTCGGCTTCGAGCACGACCACGATCCCGTTTTTCACCAATCATGTCACGTCACCGCTCGATCATAAGCAGTATACGTTCTCGATCGCCGGCACGGATCCGACGGCACGTGTAAAATCGACTACGACGATCGCCTACGTTCCGCTCGTGCTCCGCATTCATTTTCCCGACGGCAGCGTTCTGGACCCGACCAAGCCGGGCTGCCACGATAGTGTAGCCGTTTACAAACGATTCTTCGGGTCGCCGTTATTCGCAAATACGACCGAAATATCGAATGGTACGAACGTGGGCAGCACGCAAGCCATCGATGCGTTCCAACGGGCGGAGTTTTGGAAGTATGTAAGCGGCTCGAACTATCACGTTCTGCTCGCCAGTGCGTCCGCGCCGCGGCTCATCGACGTTACCGCGCCGAGCGGTTCCCTGACCTCGGCCGGCTCCTGTGCGGGTTCGGGACACAATCTCGGACAGATCGATATCAACGCGTACGACAGCATCCTGCAGACGATTACGAACAAATACGCGAAGACGACGCAAGTCCCCGTGATTCTAGCGTACAACGTCGTCGAAACCCAAAGCGGCGGCTGCTGCATCATCGGCTATCACAGCGCATACGGCCGTAGCGGAGGCACCCAAGTCTACGCGACCGGCGCATATACCGATGGCGGCATCTTCAACGGCATCCAGGATATTCACGCCTGGACTCACGAGCTGGGCGAACTCTTTAACGACCCATTCGTCAACAATGCCACGCCGGCATGGGGTCACGTTGGGCAGGTCGGCGGCTGCCAGAACGACCTCGAAGTCGGCGATCCGTTGACCGGCACACCTTACCTCATCAAGTATGGCGGCTTCACGTACCACCCGCAACAAATGGCGTTCTTCGATTGGTTTTTCCGCACGCCGGCGGCCGGAACCGGCGCTGAGTATTCGTTTGAAGGAACCTTCGAAACCGCCCAAGCCGCGTGCCATTGAAGGGAGCCCGCTAAGTAACGCTCTTCTACACTTTCCTCTCAGCGACGCGGCGCCCGATGGCACGTCGATGAGACGAAGGTCGCGAAAAGCTCGTGGATTTGTTCGGATCGCCGCAGGTTGCTGGTCTGGAGACGCAACGCTATTGGGCGGATTAATCGACTCGGCTATCTTCCTCCGTGTCTGTGGATCGTGTATTTTTGAATCACCGCTTCGAAGAGCGGCCCTGCTTTGGTTAGGTCGCTCTTCGTTTACGCGAATCAGCTACGCTTGCGCTCCGTGTTTCGCAGCCTTAGCGCTCTCCACAATGAGATCAACCGGATTGTTCTCTACCAGTGGAAGCATGCGGATCAGATCGGCATACTCGGACTGATTGATCGATCCGGCCTCGAGTCGGCCTCGAAGATAGCCGTACCACGCCACGGCTGAATCTGCGGGCATTCGTCCGCCGAAGAAAAAGAGGCCGTCCACGATGTCGCGATGCGCACGCTTAGCCGGGCTAGCCCAAAGCCGAGCGCCCTCGCCAGCGGAATCGATTAGGGCTTGATTCTCGGGCGATAATGGATATTCGCTAAACGCATCGGTCGGGTCGTAGCCGAGAAGAGGCAGAAGTGCATCAAGCTCGTCTGCATCCTCGAATCCGATCAACAAACCATGTGTTACGCCAGACAAGAAGCTCAGCCACGCGATTACATGCAAATTTCGGAACGTTTGCACCGAGCCGTTGCTTTGCGTACTCAAGCCGTCGCCGCAATGCGTCGCGCTTTGCAGGAACCGAGGGCGGTATGTACTCTGTCGGCATCCTATCTAGGCTCCGTTCTCCCGAATTGTGCCCGAGCGGAACGCGAATCTCCGCAACCAAGCCTCAGGTGGACTATAACGTCCGCTAAATGTTAATACCGTGGTCGTGGGCGTATTCTCTTAGCTCCTTCGAGATGTAAACGCCGCTTTCGAGGTGCCAGCCGGGCAACGGCATCGCGAGCGGCAAATCCCGTCCCGCCGTGCCGCTGAAGGGATCGTTATTCGGTTCGAAGCGGACGGGCCACGGAACGGATTCACGTTGCATCGTCCCGTCGGAGAAACGCACGTTGCAGGCGACGTAATAATAATCGAATCCGTCTGCATTCCAGGCCTTGATCGGGTCGCACAGACCGTGATGCGTGCGTTCGTCCCCGACGTCGAACGCGGCAATGGCCGGACCGAAACGCTTGATTTCCGGCACGGGCTCGGATGTGCCGACCGCAAGCGGAGCGATGCCGTTGCGCTGCGCGGCGATACTCTTCGCCAGATCGTTTTCAATGCTCTCGATGCGCGCTTTCGAATAACTCGGTCGCGCCGCCCGCCCCGGGGTTGCAACGGCAGCCGCTTGTGGAGCCGCAGGGACAGCCTCCGGACGTACCGGGTGCCGCACGATCCTCGGCAACGCCGGGGCCGCGAGGACGCGCGGAACGCGGGCGGCCACGGGCGGCGCGCGCTGCGGACGCGGGTGCGGGCGAACCGCGGCTACGGGGGCCGGGGCGCTCCGCGGCGCCGGCGCGACCGCGGCGCGACGCGGCGCGGGCGGATGCTTGGGGCGATGGGTGACGGTGACGACCTCCGGAGACGACGATTGCGTCTCGGTTTCCGGCTTCGGAAAGAGCGGCGCGAGCAGTACGAATAATAGCGCCGCCAACACGTGCACCGCAAGGGAACCACCAAAACCGAGCCGCCGGCGACGACCGCGGTTCTCTTGCGGCGGCCGCGAGATCATTGCGCCTCGCGAATCGTCCATGGGCTGCTCGATGGCGGTCTGTTCAGAACCCGGCGAAACCGCCTCCTCGATCGTGTGAAGCTCGCGTACGCAGCGCAAGACCGCGCCCACGTCGCCAGGCGTTGCGCGAGCAGGTTTCTAGAAACGGAAACACGATGCACGCAATATGGGCGCCCCTGCACGAGGCATGCAGTTCGAGCGAGAGATACGCGAGCAGCCCGCCGTCTGGGAACGCATCGCGGCGTCGGATCAAGCCCAACGTTTGGCACCGATTTTGCGAGATAAGGTCGTTCTCGTCGGAAGCGGAAGTTCTCTCTTCATGGCCCAGCTCGGAGCGCTTGCGCTGCGCCGGCGCCGCATCGACGCGGTGGCGCTGGCCGCCACCGAAGCGCGGCTCGATCACAACGCGTACGAAGGCGCGACGGTCGTTGCGGTCTCACAAAGCGGGCGGTCCACCGATCTTCTAGATGCCGTCGAAATCCTGCGCCCGCGAACGCTCGTGGCTCTGACCAATACGACCGCATCGCCGCTCGCAGCGCGCGCGGACGTAGTGGTCGACGTCGCCGCACATGCGGAACTAGCCGTACCGGCAAGCAAAAGCGTAACGGCAACGGCTGTGATTTTGCTGTGGGCCGCGTCGCTCGCGGGCCGGGACGGTAGGCGCGAAGCCGTTGCGCTCGTCCGGACCGCGCGCGCGGTGCGAGCGTGGCTCGAGGGCGCGGATCTGGCCCTCCTCACTAAGCACGCGGAGCGCATCGCGGCGAGCCCGAGCGTCTCCGTGCTCGGCTCCCATTATGGATTGCCGATCGCCCGCGAAATGGCGCTCAAGCTGAAGGAAGCCTGCTACCTGCATGCCGAGGGGTTCGCCGCCGGCGAGTTTCGACACGGAAGCATCGCCATGATCGACGCATCGAGTACGGTGATCGGTATCGTCGACCGGGATGCCCGCGCAATCGTCGCACGGCCGCTCGCGGAGATGGCAGACTTGGGAGCGTTACGCTTGACGATCGGCTCACCTGCGATCGACGGTATCGATCGCATGGGACCAGACGTGGAGCTTCCCTTCAACGCCCTCCCGTGGCTCGTGACCGCACAAATGGTTGCGCTTTTGGCCGCGCGTTCGCGCGGTATCGACAGCGACGCACCGCGCGGTCTGCGCAAAGCGCTCGCCGGCGAAGCGTGACGCGCGGGCCGCGTCTCATCGCCGGAGTCGGTCTTCCGGGTGCCGTCGCGCTCAACGCGATTTCGATGATCGGGATCGGGCCGCTCATCACCATTCCGCTCGTTCTGGGCTCGCTGCACGGCCCGCTGTCGCTCTTCGGTTGGATCATCGGCGCCGGGCTCGCGCTCTGCGATGGGCTCGTCTGGGCAGAACTAGGTTCGTTGTATCCGGGTTCGGGCGGAACGTACGGCTATCTACGCGAGGTGTTCGGCCGCGAACGCTTAGGGCGCTTGCTCGCCTTTCTTTTCGTCTGGCAGACGATCTTCGTCGCGCCGCTCAATCAAGCGACGGGTTACATCGGATTTGCGAATTACGCAGGCTATCTTTTTCCCGCGCTCGGTTCGTCAGCGTGGGGCACCAAGCTCTTAGCGCTAGCGCTCGGCATCGCGACGATCGTGGCCCTCTATCGTGGCATCATGACGATCTCGAGCTTGGGAGTCGTTCTCGCCGCTGCAGCAATCTTGACGCTCGTCTGCGTTATCGCCGCCTCGTACGTTCACTTCGCTCCGACGCGGGCGTTTGCGTTACTCGCGCAGGATTCTGTTTGGAGCGGCTTGCGTGCCGGACTCGGGCAAGCGCTCATCATCGCAATGTACGATTACCTCGGCTACAATCAGTCGAGTTGCATCGGCGGCGAAATCCGCGATCCGGCGAGGACTATTCCGCGCTCGATCGTGATCTCGATCGCGCTCGTCGCAACACTCTACGTCGGGATGCAAATCGGCATTCTCGGCGCAATCGATTGGCGCACCGTTATTCCGAAGGCCGACGGAACATTGCCGCCGCTCGGACAACATTTGGCGTCATCGGTCGTCGAGCATGCGTTCGGCACCGGAGCCGGTGTGATCGTAACCTTGCTGATCCTCGTCACCGCATTCGCGTCCGTGTATGGCAATTTGCTCGGTTATTCGCGCATCCCGTTTGCAGCCGCGGTCGACGGCGTATTCTTGCGGCCCTTCGCGCACCTACACGCGCGACACAGGTTTCCGGATGTGTCGCTCGTGGTGATGGGAATCATCGCCTTGCCGGCGTGCCTCTTTCCGCTCGACCAAGTGATCAACGCGTTAACGACGGGCATCGTACTCGTTCAGTCTATCGCACAGATTGCGGCACTTGCGGTGGTTCGCAAACGCGGCCTACGTGCGCCTTATCGCATGTGGCTCTATCCGCTGCCGGCGCTCGTCGCGCTGGTCGGTTGGACGTACATTTTCTCGACTGCCGGAGTTGCGGCGATTCTCTTCGGCGTGGTCAGTATCGCCGCCGGCGCCACCGTGTTCTTGCTGCGCGCCGCGGGACGCAGTGAGTGGCCGTTCGGCCGCGCGATGGCGCTTCCGCGAACTTGAGATAAAGCTTGCAGCGACACGAGTCATTACGTGTCGCCGCTGGTATCTAAAACGTTTAGCGCTTTAACATCTGCTCGGTGAGCGGTGCAATCCGATTTTTGCATTCGCACCCCATTGCCTTACAGGCCCAAAAGTCGTATAACTTACCCGTAAGTCCTAATGCTTCACTCGATCGCCCCTTCCGATCGATGAAGCATCCTCGACCATTTATCGCGTTCGGCACACTTGGCGTTTCTTCAAACGCTTCTAAGGATTACGTATGAAAAACAACGTACCTATTTCTGCTGCCCTCATCGCTTCGATCGTGCTTTGTGCCGCGCCGTCATCGGCTAAGTCGAAGATCGTCCGCCAGGCTACAACCGGGATAGCGGTCAGCGACGGTGACGAAGCCCTGGCATCATTCGACAGAATTGATGGACGGGTAAACTTTCTCGACGACGGCACCACGCTTACCGTTAATGGAGCCGCCGACGGCTTTAATCAGGCGCTATCGTACACGTCTTTCTTCTATGGCGCGGGATCTTTTTCTCGCGGATCGCTCGCGTGCATTCCGCCGACACCGAATCTGCTGACTCCAACGCAGATGATCACGGCGTACTGGCTGCCGGTCGGCAGCAGCAGGCGCACGTTATACGTCCAAAAGACGGGGACGTCTTACGTATCACTCTCACAAGTGGGCACGTTCTCGGTGCGCTACGATTCTACACCGACGTTGCCGCTGGCGACGAATCTCAACCCTGGCCGCTACTGGCTCAACGCCTGCGGCAAAATTCACAACTAATCGATTCCACGATGCGCACTACTTGCTGCGTGCTCGCGACTCTGCTCGCTGTCTCGTTCGCTCCCACGAACGTACTCGCACGAACGGACCGTGATCCGCTCGCCGGCGAGACGACCGTCGCGATTTGGAACGAGGCGACGCTGGAAGCGATTCGCGAAGCGAGCGTTCCGGCACCCATTGCGGCCCGGGCACTCGCGATCGTCAATACCGCGATGTACGACGCGTGGGCGGCGTACGATTCGACTGCAATCGGAGCTCAAGCGTTGCCGAAGCGTCCCATCGCGGAACGGACGCCGGCGAACGTACGGCGGGCGGTCAGCATCGCAGCGTTCTACGCCTTACGCGACGTCTCGACGGTGCCGATGGCGGACGTAACGCTCGCGCAGACGGGACAACAACTGGCACGGCATGACGCAGCGGAAGGGGTAGGCGAGTCTGCAGCTCGAGCGGTTCTGGCCGCTCGTCATCACGACGGTTCCAATCAGCTCGGCGACCTCCATCCCGGATTCTATTCCGATTACACGGCGTATAGCGCGGTGAACTCAGTCACGGCGGTCAACGATGCGAGCCGCTGGCAGCCGCTCCTGATCTATAATAACGCGGGCGGCTTCACGAAGCAGCATTTCCTGGTCCCGCAGTGGGGACTCGTGCAACCGTTCGCGATCGACGTAACGGCACTCGCGAGCGATTACTCGGCTCCGGCTCGGGCCGGATCACCGGAATACCGCGTGCAAGCGGAAGACCTCATAAGCATTAGCGCGAGTTTGAGCGACGAGCAGAAAGCGATTGCCGAGTATTGGGCGGACGGCATGATGACCGACTCTCCACCCGGACATTGGACACGATTCGGTATTTGGGTGTCGAAGCGCGACCGGCACGACGTTGCGGCCGATGCTAAAATGTTCTTCGCGCTCTCGAACGCCATGCTCGATGCGAGCATCCTCTGCTGGCGCATGAAACGCAGCGACGATTCGGAGCGGCCGATTACGGCGATACATACGTTATTCGCGGGAGAAAAAATCTTCGCTTGGGCGGGTCCCGGTGCCGGTAGCCGCTGGATCGACGGCAGCTCGTGGCAACCGTATCAAGCGCCGGAAGTCGTAACGCCGGCCTTTCCCGAGTATTTTTCCGGGCATAGTACCTTCAGTGCGGCGGCCGCGGAAGTGCTGCGTCGCTTTACCCGTAGCGATGCTTTCGGCGCGACGTACACACAACGTGCGCGAACGTCGAATGTGGAACCGGGACAGCCAAGAAAAGACGTAACGCTCAGCTGGGCGACGTTCTCGGCAGCTGCAGACCAAGCCGGCATCTCGCGACGTTACGGCGGCATTCACTTCCTCGCCGGCGACTTCGCAGGCCGGCGGGCGGGCCGCACCGTCGGCACGCTCGTTTTCGAGCGCGCCGAGCGTCTCTACGGCGGATCGGCAGACGTCGTCCGCACGGTAGGGTCTGCGATAGAGAACGGAGCCCGCCACACGCGAGCTCCGTTTTTCTCTGACCGACTTACAGGTCTTCGGGGTTGATCCCCTTGGGCCGGTACTGTGTCGTTTTCGGAGGAGCGACGACGGCAACGTCGCCCTCGTAATCACCCTCGTAATGGACCGTTTGCTCGAGAGGCGGACGGCGGTCTTGGAATCCGCTGACCAGCTTGGATCCGCCGTACGCAGCCGACTCCTGATCGGCGTCGTAATCCACTTCGAGAAACGCGCTCTTTGGACGCCCTTCTTCATCGAGATCCTGACCTTCGGGCTCGATCGAGATGTTACGATAACGCGACATACCCGTTCCGGCCGGAATCAATTTGCCGATGATGACGTTTTCCTTGAGCCCGAGCAGCGGGTCGTGTTTGCCTTTGATCGCAGCATCGGTGAGAACGCGCGTCGTCTCTTGGAAGCTCGCAGCCGATAGGAACGACTCGGTCGCAAGCGACGCCTTCGTAACCCCGAGCAGGACCGGCTTTCCTTCGGCGACTTTCTTATTGTCGGCTTGCATCTTCTCGTTCTCCTCGGCGAAGACGCCCGATTCGATGAGCTGACCCGGAAGCATCCGCGTATCGCCGCCTTCGACGATCTTCACCTTACGCATCATCGAGCGAACGATCGTTTCGATGTGCTTATCATTGATGTCGACGCCCTGAGAGCGATAGACCTTCTGCACTTCTTGCACCAAGTATTGCTGTAGAGCATTTCCGCCGCGTAGCTCCAGGATCTCATGCGGATCGAGCGACCCTTCGTTGAGCTGATCGCCGATTTCGATGCGCGCGTTTTCCTGAACGAACGAACGCGTGTTGTACGGCACGTCGAACTCGTGCGCCTCGCCGACGTCGTCCGTGATGACGAAAACGCGCTTGCCCTTCTCTTCGGTGATGTGAACGCTGCCGGCCACGGTCGAGAGCACGGCCTTACCCTTGGGTTTGCGAGCTTCGAAGATTTCCTCGACACGCGGCAGACCCGTGATGATGTCTTCTGTCGCGACGCCGCCCGTATGGAACGTGCGCAGCGTTAGCTGCGTACCGGGTTCACCGATCGACTGTGCCGCGATGATGCCGACGGCCTCACCGATGTCGACCTTCTTACCCGTCGCGAGATTACGGCCGTAACACATCGCGCAGACGCCGACGCGCGCCTGACACGTGAGCACGGAACGGATCTTGACGGTCTTGATACCGGCGTCGATCAGCGCTTTGGCCTTCTCTTCGTCGATCTCTTCATCGCGCGTGACGAGCTTGGTGCGCGGTTTCTCCGGATCTTTGACGTCTTCAGCCGACCGCCGGCCGATGATACGGTCGTAGAGCGGCTCGATGATCTCCTTGCCGACACCGATATCGTAAACGGTGATGCCCTGTGCCGTGCCGCAATCGTCCTCGCGCACGATCACGTCCTGCGCCACGTCGACCAGACGCCGCGTGAGGTAACCGGAGTCTGCGGTGCGCAGCGCCGTATCGGCAAGGCCCTTGCGCGCGCCGTGCGTCGAAATGAAGTACTCGAGGACGGTCAAGCCTTCTTTGAGCGATGCTTTGACCGGAATCTCGAGGATGCGTCCCGACGGGTCGGACATCAGTCCGCGCATGCCGCCGAGCTGCTTGACTTGCGAGATCGATCCACGTGCACCGGAAGTCGCCATCATGAAGACCGGGTTGAGCGGATTTTGCGCGGCCTGCATCGCCGCCGTCACGTCCTCGGAAGCTTTCGACCAGACTTGAATCGTCTTGTTGTACTGTTCGTCGTTGGACATGAAGCCCTGATCGACGAAGTCGTGGAGCTTGTCTACGGCGTCCTGCGCATCATCGAGGATCTTGAATTTCGCGTCCGGGACCACGATATCGCTGATCGATACCGTGGTTCCGCTTTGGGTAGCGTAGCGGAACCCAAGCACCTTGATCGCGTCTAGGAACGAAGCGGTCTCGGCGTTACCATGCCGGCGGTAGCATTCAGTGATCAATTTCTTAAGCGCGGACTTATCGAGATGATGGTTGCGGTACGGCTCGTTCCAACCAGCCGGAAACGCGCTATTGAAGATCGCCCGGCCGACGGTCGTGCGCAGTAATTCGCCCTTCCAACGGATCTTCACCCATTGCTGAAGACCGATGACTTTATGCTCGTAGGCGATGACCGCAGAATCGACGTTGCCGAATGCCGGTAATTCCTCCTCACCCGTGGCGCGTTCGTTGATCTCGCCGTTATGCAAGGCGTGCCCGTTGCCGTTCTGGCTCTTGGAGTAGGCACTGAGCCCGATCGACGAAATCAGAGCGTCTTCGGGAATGTCGCCCTTGGCGGGTCCCTTGTACTCGTCTTTTTGGAATGTGAGGTAATAGAGACCCAAAACCATGTCTTGAGTCGGGATGGAAACGGGCTGCCCGAACGACGGCTGTAGGATGTTGTTCGACGACAACATCAAGATACGCGCTTCGGCTTGAGCACCGGCACTGAGGGGCAGGTGGACGGCCATCTGGTCGCCGTCGAAGTCCGCGTTGTACGGCGTACACACGAGCGGGTGCAAGTGAATAGCTTTGCCTTCCACCAGGACCGGTTCGAACGCTTGAATGCCGAGGCGATGCAAGGTGGGCGCGCGATTGAGAAGCACCGGGTGCTCGCGGATCACTTCGTCGAGTACGTCCCACACTTCGGGCCGTACGCGTTCGACCATCCGTTTCGCACTTTTTATATTATGCGCTTGTTGACGATCGACGAGTTTCTTCATAACGAACGGTTTAAAGAGCTCGAGCGCCATTTCTTTCGGCAGCCCGCACTGATGCAGCTTCAGGTTCGGGCCGACGACGATGACGGAACGGCCCGAATAGTCGACGCGCTTGCCGAGTAGATTCTGCCGGAAGCGACCCTGCTTCCCTTTGAGAATATCCGACAGCGATTTGAGCGGCCGGTTATTGGGACCCGTGACGGGACGTCCGCGGCGGCCGTTGTCGATAAGCGCATCGACGGCTTCCTGCAGCATGCGCTTTTCATTTTTGATGATAATCTCGGGAGCCGAAAGCTCGAGTAGCCGCTTGAGGCGGTTATTGCGATTGATGACGCGCCGATACAGGTCGTTGAGGTCGGACGTGGCAAAGCGGCCACCATCGAGCTGCACCATCGGGCGCAACTCCGGGGCAATAACCGGGACCGCCGAGAGGATCATCCACTCAGGCCGGTTACCCGAGGCCAGGAACGCTTCGACGACTTCAAGGCGTTTGATGGCCTTGATTTTCTTCTGTCCCGTGGTCTCTTTAAATTCCTTACGCAGATCCTCTTGCAGTTTGCGCAAGTTCATGTCGCGCAGGAGTTCGCGGATCGCTTCGGCGCCCATACCGGCCTTGAACCCGTTACCGTATTTTTCACGCGATTCGCGATATTTTTGCTCGGTCAGGATCTCGCGCTTCGTCAACGACGTGTTGCCCGGATCGATCACGATATAGGCGGCGAAGTAAATCACTTTCTCGAGCTGCCGGGGCGACATATCGAGCAAGATGCCGATGCGCGACGGAACGCCCTTGAAATACCAAATGTGCGTGACCGGCGTAGCGAGTTCGATGTGGCCCATGCGTTCGCGGCGAACTTTCGCACGGGTTATCTCGACGCCGCAACGGTCGCAGATCATGCCCTTGAAGCGAATGCGCTTGTACTTGCCGCAGTGGCACTCCCAATCTTTGGTCGGGCCGAAGATCTTCTCGCAGAAAAGCCCATCGCGTTCGGGCTTGAGGGTGCGATAATTGATCGTCTCCGGCTTCTTGACTTCGCCGAAAGACCAGGCGCGAATCTGCTCCGGACTTGCGAGTCCGATGCGCATCGCGTCGAAATTGTTGACGTCGAGCAAATTGACGCTGATGGGGTCTACCTCTAACTCTCTAGGGTTCCGACGCGCGATGGTGCTCGCGCCGCTAAGCCGGGTCGTCGCGTCGCCGGGCCCGCTCTCGGGCAAACCCTTTTGCGGGCGGCCGGAGGCAGGAAATCCGGGCAACGCGATATAGCGAAGCTCGGCGACGCCACCGTGGCGACGCCGAGTCCCGCTTTACCGACCGAAGGACATAGGCGACTATTATAACGCAGCGGTTCTCATATGTCTAGCCGGGCATGGACGGTGCTGGGATCGGCCGGGTCGGGATGCCCAGGGCAGGGACGGGAACGTACCTTTCTCGCACCCGCCAGGCCGCGCTTGCTGCGACGGACAACCACGGGGCGCCGCGGGGGAGCGAGGCCCGAATGTTACCTGAGCGTGCCCCAAGGCCATGCGCGCATCCGCATACTTCGAGGATCTTCCGTCGCAGCACCTCAGCTCGTACGTACGGCTCTCCCCCTAGCAGCTCTCGTCGCAGCCACAGTGCGCCGCGCCGAAATCGAAGGCCCGGCGGAACAAACGGCGGGCGGCGACCCGCGTGCGAGCGGCCGAGAGGGTACTGCGACGACAATGCAAGGGCGCGCAGAGCACGTAGAGATCATGCAAGCGCCCGCGCCGCACGTCGATCGCCGGACGGGCGCCCTTGAAGATACGCGATGTCTTGCAACGGGCGACGTTTTCTGCGCAGCGATATACCGAAAGCACTCACATAACGCCGACCTCGCGTTTCGCCGGAATCGGCTAAAGCCCAGACACGCTCCTGCGGTTAAAGGCCGAGCGGCGTGACCGGCTTCGAAATTGTCCGCCCGTAATCCGTCAGCGCAGTAGGTCGTTCGCCCGGCGCCGAAATTGCGAGACCGGAGGTCGAGGATGACAGATGGAAGCCGCTAATTTGCCTCGCGGGATTCGATGATCGAGCCCGATAATCGGCTCATGAGAATCGCCGTCTTTTACGACGGTAACTATTTCTCACACGTTTCGAATTACTATAACTATCAGCATCCGCGTCACGCTCGTATCGATTTCTACGGACTGCACGATTTCGTACGCCATGAGATCGCCGTGCAAGAACGCTCCGACGTTCGTTACTGCCAAATCGTCGACGCGCACTACTTTCGGGGACGCAAAGCGGCCCGCGACGCGAACCTCATAGCGGAGCGGCAATTCGATGAAGTCTTGATGCGCGCCGGGATCACGACGCACTATACGCCGTTGACGCGGTTCGGTGAGAAGGGCATCGACGTTTGGCTTGCACTGGAAGCGTTCGAGCTCGTGATCCTCAAGAGATATAGTGTCGTCGTGCTGATTGCCGGAGATTCGGATTACTTGCCGTTGATCCGCAAACTTGCTACGTTCGGAGCACGCGTACTTCTGCTGGGCTGGCATTTTAAGTACGTCGGCTCGGACGGTGTCGAGCGTGAAACGCGAACCTCCCAAAGTCTACTCGACGAAGCGACGTACCCGGTTCTCATGAGCGACGTTATGGACGATCCCGCGCGCGCCGACGACGCGCTCATCGAAGGGCTCTTCGTGCGCCGCTCGTCGTTTCCGGCGCCCGGCAACGACGAACGTAGCCTGGTAGTCGACGGTGAGATGGCATCGGAAGAGGACGCTGAACACGACGGCCACGACGTCGAGCGCTCAGACGCGCTTTCGCGCACCGGCTTCGTGAAATTCGTCAAGAGTGGTTGGGGGTTCATTATCGACGGAGAAACGCAAGCCGACGTATTCTTTCACTGGACGGACGTCGAAGGCGGCGATTTCAACGAGCTGCATGAAGGCGCTTTCGTGACGTACGTGCCGGGACACAACGACCGCGGTCCGTGCGCGCGCCACGTGCTGCCGGTCGCAGCGGCGGTATCGCGAACGTAAATAATCGGTGCCCTGAGGCGGTGCGAGTTACGTAGCGACGTTCCACTCGCGCCGGATCTCGAGACGCGCGGCTTCGAGCGCTTCTTCGACGAGTCCGGGCAGCGTACGGCGGCATTCGCACTTCGCATGCGTGCAACCGGTCGGCTCGTGAGCGATCGCGCCGTGGCTACACTGCTCGCACGAGACCAGATGCTCCATGCCCTAGAATCCCGTCGTGAGGCGAGCGGAAGTTCGATCAACCATGTTGCGGAGATACCCGCGCGTCGTTGAAACGCCTCTTTGCACGAAGGCCGCCCGGCAGTATGATGCCGGGCGGCCTTCGTTACGGACGGACCCGCATCAGTAGTCTTCGTCCGGTCCGAGCGAGCCGAGGCCCTCGTCTTCCTCTTCTTCTTTCTCGAGTTCTTCGTCTTCGTCTTCGAGCACGTAGCCCTCGTCGAGTTCTTCCTCTTCGGCCGGCGGCTCTTCTTCAACGAGATCGCTATCGAGAACGTCCTCGCCGAGAGCACCCCGCATCCCACCGAGGCCCCCCTCTTCGAGATCGGGTTGCGCCGGCATCACGTTACGCGGTGAAGCTTGCGCGGCAGCAACCTCTTCATCGCTCGCTTCCGTCTCCTCGTCATCATCGGTATCCTCGCCCTCGACGACGGTCGCACCGTCTGCCGAGTCTTCCATACCGATCCCGGCAGGCACGGCCGAGGCGGCTGCACGTTGCGCTTCGGCCTCGCGAGCCGCAACCATCGTCTGCGACATGCGTGAGTCGTCGTCGCCGACCAGAAGACCGATATCCTTGGCCGTCTCCGTCATATCGTCGTCTTGAATCTTGATGTCGATCTCTTCGCGATTTTCCGTGAGCACCTTGACGTCGAGCGCGAGCGACTGAAGCTCCTTGATCAGGACCTTGAACGATTCCGGAACGCCCGGCTCCATCACGTTCTCGCCCTTAACGATCGCCTCGTAGGTTTTCACGCGGCCCACGACATCGTCCGATTTGACCGTCAGCAGTTCTTGCAGCGTGTACGCAGCGCCGTACGCTTCGAGCGCCCAGACCTCCATCTCGCCGAAACGCTGACCGCCGAACTGCGCCTTGCCGCCGAGTGGCTGCTGCGTGATCATGGAGTACGGGCCCGTCGACCGCGCATGAATCTTGTCGTCCACCAAATGCGCGAGCTTGAGCATGTAGATCATCCCGACCGTGATCGGCCGGTTAAAGCGGTCGCCGCTGCGACCGTCACGCAGCCACGTCTTGCCGTCCGCGGGCAGACCCGCATCCTGCAGCCATTCGGCGATATCCTCGGCGTGCGCGCCGTCGAAGACGGGGGTCGCGATGAACATGTCGAGCATGCGAGCCGCCCAGCCGAGATGGGTCTCCATTATTTGGCCCAGATTCATTCGCGACGGAACGCCGAGCGGATTGAGCACGATATCGACGGGCGTCCCGTCTTCCGTATACGGCATATCTTCTTCGGGTAGCACCTTCGCGATCACGCCCTTGTTGCCGTGCCGCCCGGCCATCTTATCGCCCTGAAGAATCTTGCGCTTCTGCGCCACGTAAACGCGCACGAGATGACTCACGCCCGGCGACAACTCGTCGCCGTTTTCACGCGAGAACATCTTGACGTCGATGATCTTACCCTTTTCACCGTGCGGCACTTTGAGCGACGTGTCGCGGACTTCACGCGATTTCTCGCCGAAGATTGCGCGCAGTAGCCGTTCCTCCGCCGTTAGCTCGGTCTCGCCCTTGGGCGTAACTTTACCGACGAGGATGTCTTCGGGCCGGACCTCGGCGCCGATGCGAATGATGCCGTTCTCGTCGAGATCCTTGAGCGCGTCTTCCCCGACGTTGGGAATGTCGCGCGTGATTTCTTCGGGTCCGAGCTTCGTGTCGCGAGCCTCACACTCGTACTCTTCGATGTGAATCGAAGTGAAGCGATCGTCCTTGACCATTCGCTCGGAGATGAGAATAGCGTCTTCGTAGTTGTAACCTTCCCATGGCATGAACGCCACGAGGACGTTTTGCCCGAGAGCCATTTCACCCTGATCCGACGATGGGCCGTCCGCGAGGATCTGGCCGCGCATCACGCGTTCGCCGACCGTCACGATCGGCGTCTGATTGATGCACGTGCCGGCATTCGAACGCGTGAACTTGAGCAGGTCGTAGGACCGCTCGAGCCCGTTCTCATCGCCCCTGACGACGACTTGCTTGGCGTCGACCTGCATGACCTCGCCTGCTTCGTCCGCCAGGACGCAGCCGCCGGAGTCTTTGGCCGCGCGATACTCCATGCCGGTGCCGACGATCGGCGCTTGCGGGCGAAGCAAAGGCACGGCTTGACGCTGCATGTTCGCGCCCATGAGCGCGCGATTGGCATCGTCATGCTCGAGGAACGGAATGAGCGCCGTAGCGACGGACACGATTTGCTTCGGCGAAACGTCCATGAGCTGCACGAGCTCCGGTGGTTCCGTAACGTACTCTTCCGCATAACGCGCGACGACTTGCTCGGCCGTGATCCGGCCGTCTTGTGCAAGCGGCGTATTCGCCTGCGCAATAATGTATTCGTCCTCCCGATCGGCGGTCAGGTAGCGCAAGTCCGTGCTCACGATACCGCCCGTAACGATGCGGTACGGCGTCTCGATGAAGCCGTATTTATTGACGCGCGCAAAGGTCGCAAGCGATCCGATCAGCCCGATATTCGGACCTTCCGGCGTTTCGATCGGGCAGATGCGGCCGTAATGAGAATGGTGAACGTCGCGCACTTCGAAGCCGGCTCGTTCCCGCGAAAGGCCGCCCGGACCGAGCGCCGACAGCCGCCGCTTGTGCGTGAGCTCGGCCAACGAATTCGTCTGGTCCATGAACTGCGAGAGCTGCGAGGATCCGAAGAATTCCTTGATCGCCGCAACGACGGGTCGAATGTTGATCAGCGCCTGTGGCGTGACCGTTTCGATGTCTTGCACGGTCATGCGCTCGCGTACGACGCGCTCGAGGCGCAGCAATCCGACGCGGAACTGGTTCTGCAGCAATTCCCCGACGGATCGAATGCGCCGGTTGCCGAGATGATCGATATCGTCGATGTGTGCGAGCGGCTTGCCGTCGGGTCCGGGAGTCTTCATCGCGACCTTGATCAAACGCCGGATGACCGCGATCATGTCCTCGCGAACCAGGCATTTCTTTTCGATCGGCGGCACCGCATGTCCCAGTTGCGAATACTCGCGCAACTCAGCGCGCGCCGGGTTCTCGAGCTTACCGGAAAGTTTATAACGGCCGACGCCGGCGAGATCGTAGCGCTTCTCGTCGAAGAAGAGCGATTCGAGCAGTTTCTCCGCGTTTTCCGCGTTCTCTGGCTCGCCCGGCCGCAACTTTTTGTAGATCTCCTTGAGGGCGTCTTCGCGAGTCTTGACGTCTTTGTCTTTGTCTAGGCAGTTGACGATGAGCGGCGAATGATCGAAAAGCTCGAGCAGCGCTTCGTCGTTCTCCCAATCGAAACCGAGATCGGGGCGTGACAATGCGCGCACGAACGTCGTAACGTAGATCTTCCGATTTTTATCGATGCGGACGCCGACCGTCCCCTCGGTCTCGTCGTTTTTGGTTCCGTTGTCGGTCTCGAACTCGATCCAAGCACCACGATTGGGAATGATCGTCGCATTGTACGTCGGGCGATTGTTCGTATCGACGTCCTGTAAGAAATACACTCCCGGCGAGCGGACGAGCTGGCTTACGATCACGCGCTCGGCGCCATTGATCATAAAGGTGCCTTTGTCCGTCATGAGCGGGAAATCGCCCATGAAGATTTCCTGATCCGGAATACCCTTAATTTCGCCCGACTCGGCCGTAATGAGGCGCACGCGCACGCGCAGCGGCGCGGAATATGTCATATCCCGTTCGCGGCACTCTTCGACCGTGTACTTCGGCTCGCCGAGCGAGTGTTCACCGAACTCGAGAACGAGATTACCCGTGAAGTCTTTGATGGGCGAGATCGAGTCGAAAGCTTCCTTCAGACCGTCGGTGATGAACCATTTAAAGGAAGCCTTCTGCAACTCGATGAGATCGGGTAACTCGAGGACGTCGGGAATTTTCGCAAACGAATGGCGCTTACGCTTCGCGCCGGGATCGGCATAGCGCTCGACGATGAACGCTTCCGTCTCGGGCGCAAAGACGCCCGAGGGAGGAGCAAGAGTCGCTACGGCACCGTCGTCCCCCTTCGTCGAGCGCTTCGAACGGGTCGTCTTCCCTGACGACGCCTTGGCAGCAGACGACTTAGGAAGCACTGATTTCGCCATTAAATTCTTTAGTCTCTCAATACGAAGCGCGAGGCAAGGGAAAACCGGCCCGAAGCGGTCTCCGGGCATAGGCGCGTATCGTATCACGCGCCGAATGGGTCGTCAAGATTCCCGCGCCGGCCGTTCTCCTCTTCTCGCCGTCCGGTCGCTCCGGAAGGACGAATAGATGTGCACGGCGGCGACCGCGGGTGACAAGAATAGCACCTCTGGGCCGGAATGCAATACGGAAACCCCCGCGCGACCCCAGGTCTTTCGCAACCGCCGCACTGCTACGAGCGTCTAGCTTCTAGCCCTTGCGCCCCTAGGCAAGCTTCGCGCAGTCTGAGCCGCCGCGCATCGGTGCAGCTCGAGCGCCACCGGTCGCCGGTCCTAACGATAACTCGTACTAGGGCTCTGGAAGCAATCCCGGCAATACACGGGCTTATCACCGCGCGGCTGAAACGGCACTTCGGCGGTCTGTCCGCACTGGCTGCAAGTCGTTTGGAACATCTCGCGGCTGCCACCGCGCGACGCTCCGCCGCCGCCCACAAATCCGCCGCCGCCCGCCCCGCGCTGAGCCTTGCGGGCCGAGCGGCATTCGGGACAACGGTTCGGCTTATTTTGAAAGCCCTTGCTCGCGAAGAACTGTTGCTCGCCGGAACTAAAAATAAACTGGCTGTTACAGTCGACGCAGCTCAGTGTTTCATCAGTATACACGTTCGGGTCACTCCGGGCGTCTGATGTTGGATTCGGCCCCGCTGAAGACCTGATAAAGAGCAGAAGGCGCTAACTACCGGACAGCGCTGGTTTCGAGCCGGTCGGCGTGACGCCTTGAGTACCCGATCCGGCTGCACGCACTATAGCACAATCGAACAAAAGTTGAACGCGTTTGCAAAAAATGGCCTTCCGCTTTGCATGTAAACGTGGCCGGCCGATGGCAAACGCGTACGAGCGCCGAGCGGGCAACCTCAGAGCCTCTTCGTCATGGGCTGGTGCAGGATGCCCGCATCCCACAAAGATTCGCCGTCGTCGACATAACCGGCTCGAGCGTAGAAGCCGCGCGCGTGAGCCTGCGCGTGCAGATGCGCGCGCTCGAAACCAAGCCGCCGCGCTTCATCGCCGAGTGCCGCAAGGAGATACCGTCCGGCCCCGGTGCCGCGCGCTCGCGCGTCGATGGCCATACGCCCGATTCGCACCGTAGTCGCGTTACAGGCATAGAAGCGCGCCGCACCGATGTAACGGGGCCCGTCGCACAACAGTAAAGCGTGCACCGCCGAGGCATCCGAGCGGTCGTATTCATCGACTTCTTCTTCCGGCGGAACGCCCTGCTCGTCGACGAAGACCCGCCTACGGATAGCGAGCGCTTCGCGCATGCGAATCGCATCTCCGACGCCGAAGAATTCGACTTCTAGCACCGGAACGAAACGCTCGTCTCACGGTAGCCGCGAACGGGAGCCACATCGTGAATCCGCCGCGCGTACACTTAGTGACCGGAATCTTGGAACGCGACGGCAAGTTGCTCCTGGTTGCTTCCCGCTACCCCAACCAACCGGAACCGCTGTGGAATCTGCCCGGCGGCCGGCAAGCCAGGGGCGAATTGCTGCCCGCTACCTTGCGCCGGGAATTCCGAGAGGAGACGTCGCTCGAGATCGCCGTCGATGCGGTGCGCTACATCGCGGAATCGTACGACCGAGCGACCGGCACGCATTTTACGAATGTCGCCTTCGACGTTTCTTCGCGCGGCGAACCACGTCTGACCGGGAGCGACGCGCACGTCGTCGACCTCGCATGGGTCAGGCGCGCGGAGCTTGCGGAACGGCTCGCCGTGGCCGTCGTTCGCGAGCCATTGCTCGCGAACCTCAGCGACCCGGGCCAACGTTATTTTGGATTTGCGGACGCCGGGATAACGATCGAATTCGCCGACTTGCCATGATCGTGACGCGCGCGGTAGCGCTCGCGCCCGAGTTCGAAAATAACGATGTCGACCGGGCGACCACGCACGATCGCGCCGTTGCGTTGTACGCGGCGCTCGAGGAAGCCGGCGCTTGCAAGCAGGCGGCGAGATGCGATGTTCGCCGGCACGCAGCACGCGCTCAGTTCACGCAGGTCGCTGGCTTCGAAGGCGTATTCAACGATGAGACGCGCCGCCTCGCCGGCATAGCCCTGCCCCCGCTCGGAGCTCACGATGCTGTAGCCGATCTCGGCCGTGCGGCGCTCGTGATCGCCCACGCGCAGCGACAACCAGCCGATGGCGCGTTTCGTCGAGCGCACCACGACCAGCCATTCGAAGCGTCCGATCGCGCGCGTATCGAAGGCCTTGGGACGGGAGGCGACGCGCCGCTCGAACTCCTCCCGCGTATAACGCGGAACGTCCTGATACTCGCGCAGGTGCCCCGTTTGCATGATGCGCCACAAGGTTACGGCGTTCGTCACGTTGACGGGCTCCAGAACGAGCCGCTCGCCCAAGAGGCGCTTCACCGCCGCGACGTCGCAAGCTCGGCATCGAACAGCTTCGAGACCGCCGCATAAGGACCGGGCGCCGGGCGCCATAAGAAGCGCACGCGATCGCCGCTGCGCGCCAGCAGGGCGGCCGCGTCGTCATGCGCATCGTACACGTAAATTTGCCGTTGACCTCGCAAAGTGAAATAGACGCTCGCAGCCAGCGCAGCGATCCGATCGACGATTCCCGTTGCGCTATGTCCTTGCTCCGCGCGCGCGAGGGGCGCGCCTACCCCTAGAAAGTTCGCGTATTGGGCGAACGCATCGATTTGCGGCGACGGGCTGGAGCTCGAGCCCACCACCACATGCCCGTTCTTCGCCTGTACGAGTGCCACGGTTTGATACTTCCCCGTTTCTGCGATCAGCGGAACGACCCACGTGTTCTGCCCGAACGCATTGTATAGTAGCGGCTGCGTCGGGATCAGTTTTCCCTGCCGCACGATCGGGTTGGACGCGACGGCTTCTTCGGCACCACGCGAATTAAATTCGCCGCCCGAAGAAGTGTAGTAGACGACGCTCCCCGTCACGGTGTCCATATACGTAAAACCCGTCATCGACTGATCGCTTGCGGGCGAGGTGTGATCGACGAACCAGACGAACCGCGGCCCGGCGAGCAGTCCGAAAACTTCGCCACGCGCGGGCACGTGGACATCGCGCCGTACGATGAAGTAGTTCCAAAGCCCGTGGACGTAAGCGCCGAACCATTCGTTGTAGGCGAGCGCCAATTCCGCCGGGTAGACGCGGCTCACCCACGCCGGTAACGTTGCGAAGTCCCGCCGGTCGATGCGCCGCATGACTCCCGTAACCGGGTCGACCAGGACGACGCCCGTGACGCGCGTGCCGCTCCAACCGATGGTCGGCCGCCCGAGCGTACAAAGATACTGCGGTTCGCCCGCCGCATCGAGTTGGACCGTCGTTTCGAGTATTTGTTCGGTGCCGTAACGAAAATAGACGTGACGGTACAGATTGTCGTTGAGAAGCGCCGACGGAATAAAGCGTAGCGGTGCGCGCGTGCGGAGCTCGGCCGGCGCGTCCGGATTTTCGGCGCTTACGACGATAACGCCGGGACTCGTGCGTCTCGAAAGCCACTGCACGACGCCGTTGAATTCCAGCGGCGCGACCCATACGAGCCGGCCGCTCGCCACCTGCACGCTGAAGTCGCCGACCCGGTAGTAGGCACCAAGTTGTCCGACGACTTTGCTGCCCGCGAAGATTGCCGCTTCCTCCGGGGAACGACGCGAACGTGACGGATATCGGTACTGGGCGGTAGCGACGTCGACGTCGTCACCGCCACGAGATCGCGCAAACCGCTCGCATCCAGATAGGGCGCCGCGAACAAGCCGCCCGCAAAGACGAGAAGCACGGCCAGGGCGATGAGGTACGGCCGAATCGGCGTTCGCCGAATCGAAACGATCCGCCGTGAGACGATCACCGTCCGGGCGGCCAGCAGAGCGCTGTATGCCGCGTTCGGCACGAGCGTCAACAAGATGAGCGTGAAGGCCTGAGGGAAAACCAGCGGCGGCATCTCCAGATAGACGTAGACGATGACGAGCGGTAGGCCAACGGCGAGCCGAAGCTGTTGGCCACGCCACCAGTTCCGGTCGAACGTGAGGTTGAGCAGTCCGAGCGAAAGAAACACCACCGCGTAGAGGAAGACCACGCTGGCTCGTTCGGAGCGCGGGCGGAGGGGACCGCCCGCCCTTGCCGTCGCAGCGACGGCGCGTGATCGGCAGAGGACATGAATTCGCTAGCTTCGGGCTTCGCGCTCCAGGCGCCGAGTGAAGTCGCGTTCGGCGCGACGGTCACGTCGGCGCCGCATTTCTTCTACGGATCGAACACGCATGCGTTGCACGAGGCGTTCGACGTGCGCAGCGATGACGGCCGGGCGCTGGAAATCGTCGATAACGTCAAGCTCGCGCCGCGCGTGGCGGTGCATCCAGGAGACCACATCGCGGTCATGGGCGAACTCGTGCCGGATTCGGCTCGCGGTCCGCTCGTCCACTGGACGCATCACGACCCGGCCGGACGACACCCTGACGGCTACATCGTGTTCAACGGGCGGCGGTACGCGTGAGGGGCGCCGGACGCGGACGTTCGGCGTCCGCGACGAGTTGCGGAATCGTGACGAACCGGTAGCCGCGTTCGTGCAGCGTGCGAACGATTTCGCGGGTCGCCGCAACCTCCTGACGGCGGTCGCACTCGCTCAGGGGAACGCGTGCGTCGCGGCCGCAGAGTAGCCCGCGGTTCCCATCGTGAAGGACGATAATGCTGCCGTCGACCACATTGTCGACGACTCGCCGCACGATCGTTGCGTCCCCAGGCTGTTCCCAGTCCCTGGGGAGCGGTACGCTCCACATCACGACCCGGTAGCCCAGAGTATGCGCCGCGGCGACGACGGCAAAATCGCGGCCGCCGAAGGGCGGCCGCATCAGGGTCGTCCGGACGTGCGCGATACGCTCGATCGCGTCGCTCGTACGCGTCAGCTCCGCGCGCACGGCAGCCGGCGTCTCGACGATGAGATGCCCGTGATCCCACGTATGATTGCCGACGGCGTGGCCGTCGCGGACGATCCGGCGCACGGTTCCCGGATAGGCAACGACCGCCCGCCCGACGAGGAAGAACGTCGCCGGAACGCGCTCTTGGTGCAGGACGTCGAGAATGCGCTCCGTGTACGGCGGGTTGGGACCGTCGTCGAAGGTCAGCGCAACTTCCGGCACGGTCGGCGCTCCGCGCACGAGCGTTTTGCCGAACAGCTGGTTCGCGGGCGCCTCGAGCGCTTCGTAGGTAACATAGCCGCTCAACGACAGCGCGAGACTCAGCAGGACGGCCCGGGACCACGTGCGACGGCTCACGAGCGCGATTCGCGTTCGCCGAGCCGCGCGCGCGCGGCCGCCATTTTCGAGCGCAATGAAGGCGGCCCGAAGGCCCGGAAGGCGGCGACCAGTTTCCCATAGCGCGGCTCGACGAGTGTCGTGCTCGAGAGCCGGAGCAGATCGGGGACGGGCTTGTGTTTGTCGAGCGTGATATGGAATTGGTGGCCGCCGGTCGTCGCCCAATAGTGGGGGTCCGTAAACTGGAAGCGGTGCGAACCGTGCCCGTCACCGGACAACTGAGCGATCCGGACGTCGAAGTGCGTTCGGGTGTCGCCCCGGGGCGGCTTCGAGCGGAGCTCCCAAATGCCGTCGCTGACGAGTTCGTCGAAAAGGAACGCCACGTTGGCGCCTTCTTCCAGCGTGGCGCGCGGACGCTCGTCGATCGTGATCTGCAAGCCGTTTCGGCCGAGAACGCGATAGCGCAGGTGTGAGATCCCATCGAGATCCGACATGCGGTAATCTTCCTGCGCAAGCGGCCCGCGGTCGTACCGGACCGTCATCGCGAGTTCGATCTCGGAGCGCCGAGCGAGCACGCCACGTGCCGCTTCGTAGCGACCCGTCTGGGTGGCTTGAAAATATGCATACGCGGACCCGAGGCCGATGAGCGTCGCAATGAAGATGAAGAGCGGGATGGGACTCTGGCGCACGAAGGCAGCGGGTTCGTGCTCAATCGGCGAGCCCCGCTCGGGCTCGTGCGGCGGCTGCGTTGAGGACCGCGTTCACGACCGCGTCCGCCTCCACGTTTTGGCTGCGGGGAACGTGCCTGATGTCGGTCGAGCGGAAAGCTCTTAACAGGGAGCGCGCGCGACTCGCGAGCGGAATCAGAGCGGCGTGTTTCACGCGATAGACGCCCGTGACTTGGCGCACTACCAGTTCGCTGTCCATGCGTACCGCGAGTTCGTCGATGCCGAGTTCGCGCGCTTTGGTAAGGCCGGCGAGCAACCCGCGCCATTCGGCGACGTTATTGGTTGCGATTCCGAGATATTCGCCGATTTCAGCTAGCGTCGTCCCGTCCTCGGCAAATAAGACCGCTCCGCTCGCGGCCGGACCCGGATTACCGCGCGAACCGCCGTCGGCGTACAGGACGGCTTTCAGCGCCATACCGCACGATCGTTGTCGTACACGTCAGGCCGAATTCGCAGCCCGAAGCGCGAAACCCGCAACTACGCGCGCCCGAGCGGCGTCAACCAGGCGATATGCCGGAAGCCGCAATCGCAGTGCGCGACCTCGTCGTACGTTTCGGCACGCTCGAAGCCGTGCGGGGCGTGTCGTTCGAGGTACGTCCCGGGACGATCTTCGGTCTCCTCGGCCGCAACGGCGCCGGCAAAACGACCACGCTCGAAACGTGCATCGGGCTCACCGCGCCGACCTCGGGCAGCGTCCGCGTGCTCGGGCTCGATTCGTCGCGACGGCGCGATTTCGAACGGCTGCGGTACCTGATCGGCGTACAGCTGCAGGCGACGTCGCTGCCGGAGAAAGCGCGCGTACGGGAGATTCTCGACCTTTACGCGGCGTATTACGCCGTAGCTCCGCGCACGGAAGACTTGGCAGCGCGCGTCGGGCTCTCGGCCAAGCTCGATCGCTTTATCGGTAAACTATCGGGTGGTGAACAACAGCGTCTCGCGCTGGCGATCGCCCTGCTGCACGATCCACAAGTGCTCTTTCTCGACGAGCCGACCGCGGGCATGGACACCTTCGGGCGCCGCATCCTGTGGGCCGAAGTCGGACGTCTGCGTGACGCAGGAAAGACGCTCGTGCTGACGACGCACTACATCGAAGAAGCAGAGCGCTTGTGCGATGAAATTTGCATCGTTCAAGCCGGCCGTATCGTGGCGCGCGATGCACCGGCCGCGCTCGTCGCGGCACATGGCGGCGACGCGCGCATCGATTTTCTCGCGCGCCGTTTTACGCCGGACGGGCCCCTGGAAGCGATCGGCCGTTGGACCACGAACGACGGGCGCTGGTCGCTTGCGGTGCACGGCGAACCCGGTCGGGCACTCGCAGCGATCGTGACGCGCGCGAATGCGCTCGGGGTCACGATCGAGGCGCTCGACTTTCGGCGTCCCGGCCTCGAAGACGCATTCATCGCGATTACGGGCGAAGCACTCGATGAGAGCGGGAGCGACGCTGCGTGAATCTCCTCCGCGTCCTGCTCGCTCAAACGCGTGCGAACTTCATTTGGTACTTCTTACGCGACGGCGAGATGATCTTTTGGTCGCTCGCCATACCGGTCTTTTTCCTCTTGGTATTTTCGTTTGCGTTCGGCGGCGGGAACACGCGGCAAACGTCAACCTTTCTCGTCCCCGGTCTCATCGGTGCCCAAGTGCTCAGCTCGGGCTTTTGGGGCGTCGGCGCGATGCTCGCGACGTTTCGCGAGAAAAAGCTGCTGCGCCGCATCTACCTCACGCCGCTTCCGGGGTGGGTCTTCTTCACGTCCCTCGTGCTCTATCGCATGACCCTGCTCGCCATGCAGGCGCTCTTACTCGCGATCGTCGGCGGTCTTTTGTTTCACGTGCGCGTCATCGGCAATCCACTTGCAATTGCATTCATTCTCGTACTGGGCGCGGCGACGTTCGTGTCGCTCGGCACGGTGATCGGAGCGGTCGTCAGATCGACGGAAAGCGCGAACAACATCGCCTCGGTCCTGACCGTCCCGCTCGCGTTTCTCAGCGACGCCTATATTCCGATCGACCGCTTTCCGGCGCAGATCGGTACGCTGCTGCGACTCTTGCCTTCAACGCAGTTCATCGATGCGTTTCGCGGTATCGCGATGCAGGGCGAATCGCTCGCCCACTACGGCGGTTGGATCGCGCTGCTCGCGGCGTGGACGGTTGCCGGCACGGCAATCAGCGCACGTTATTTTCGCTGGGTTTGAGCGGCCTGCGGGACATGTAGCCCGCATTCGATTTTATCGAAGCCCGGCCAGCGTCCGGCGCGCACGTCTTCGCCCGCAGCGACGCTGCGCGTGCAATGCGTGCAGCCGAGGCTCGGATAACCTCGGTCGTTGAGCGGATTGTACGGTACGTCGTGCGCAACGACGTACGACCAGACTTCAGCTTCGGTCCAATCGGCCAGCGGCGCGATCTTCTCCAAGGCGCCGGCAGCATCGTCACGCTCGACAAACGGCAGCTCTTCGCGTGTAGGCGATTGGTCGCGCCGCAGACCGGTGATCCAGGCGTCGTAACGAGTGAGATATTCCCGCTGCGGCTCGACCTTGCGCAGCGTACAGCAGGCATCCGGCTCGCGCGCCCAAAGCGCTTCGCCGAAGCGAGCGGCCTGCTCGGCAACGGAAAGCTCCGGCCGTACCGCGACGACCTCGACCCCGTACCGTTCGCGCACGCGGTCGACGAGCGCATAAGTCTCGACGAAGAGCAGGCCCGTGTCCAGGTAATAAATGGGGATCGTGGGATCGTGCTGCATGACGAGATCGAGCAGCACCATGCCGGTCGGGCCCCCGAAGGAGCAGGCCAGAACGATGCGGCCCGGATGGCGCTCGAGTGCGCTGCGCAAGATGTCGTTCGCGTGCTCGAGTTTTGAGGAGGTCATCCGAGTCGTCGTACTCCGAGTAGTCCGCAGTCGGCAACCGTCCGGGTCCGGCGGTGGTCGATGAGAGACGATGCAACTCCTTGACGAGCTCGAAGCACGATCGGTTGCGATTTTACGCGAGGCGTATTTTCGCGTGTCGCCGCTGTGCATGCTTTGGTCGATGGGAAAGGACAGCACGGCGCTCCTCTGGCTCGCGCGGAAAGCCTTTTTCGGCAACGTTCCCTTTCCGGTCGTCTTGCTCGATACGGATATGGAGCTGCCCGAAGTGTACGCCTTCCGTGACCAACTCGCGCGCGACTGGGACCTCGATCTGCACAACGAAGCCTGTCCGCCGGAATCGGAGATGGACCCGAGCATGCAGCCCGCGACCCGCGCGGCCGCGCGCAAGACGGCCGGTCTGCGCGCGCTCGTCGCGCGGCATCAATACCGCGGCGTCATTGCCGGCATTCGTCGCGACGAGCAAGCGACTCGGGCGAAGGAGCGTACGTTCAGCCCGCGTGCGGCCGACGGTTCGTGGGACGTCGTGCGCCAACCACCGGAACTGTGGGACGTGTATCACACGGACATCCCGGACGGCGCGCATCTGCGCATCCATCCGTTGCTGCATTGGACCGAGGTCGACATCTGGCGTTACACGCAGCGCGAGAACATTCCGATCGTGCCGCTCTACCTCGCGCGGGACGGCAAACGTTATCGTTCGCTCGGGGAAAAAAATATTACGGTACCGATCGTCTCGGACGCGTCGTCGATCGACGAAATTATCGCGGAACTCACCACGACGAAAGCGCCCGAACGCGCCGGCCGAGTCATGGATCACGAGAGCGAGGACGCCTTCGAGCGCTTGCGAACCGGAGGTTACATGTAGTGGCGATGCTGCAGTTGCCGCAGCTGCGCGTCGTCACCGTCGGCCACGTCGACCATGGCAAATCGACGCTCATCGGACGGCTCTTACACGATACGGGTAATCTGCCCGACGGCAAGGTGACGGAATTACGCGGTGTGAGCGAACGCCGCGGCGTCGCCTTCGAATGGTCGTTCGTCCTGGATGCCTTGCAGAGCGAGCGCGATCAAGCGATCACCATCGACACGACGCGCATTTGGCTGCGGCTCGCGCAGCGCGAGATCGTCTTGATCGACGCGCCCGGGCATGAAGAGTTTTTGCGCAACATGGTTACGGGCGCTTCCGACGCCGATGCGGCTCTGCTCGTCGTCGACGCTGCCGAAGGCGTGAGCGAGCAGACGCGACGCCACGCGCTGCTTTTGGAGTTGATCGGTGTGCGGCAAGTCGTCGTCGCGATCAATAAGATGGACCGCGTCGCTTATGACGAGCAGCGTTACGCGCGCATCCGCGATGAACTGGCCATGTTGCTCGACCGCATCGGCATCGTCGCGCAGGCCGTCGTGCCGCTTGCCGCACGCGATGGAGACAACGTCGCGCATACGGCAACGACGATGCCGTGGTATACGGGACCGACGATCGTCGCGGCGCTCTGTGAACTCTCTCCGATCCGCCGCGCAGACGGCGCGCAGTTCCGGCTTGCCGTGCAGGGAGTTATCCGGCGCGAACTCGAGCGCATCGTCGTCGGCCGGATCGAAGCGGGCTCGCTGCGGGTCGGTGACGACATCGTGTTGTCGCCCGGTGACCGGCACGCTCGCGTGCGGACCCTCGAATCCTGGCCGCGGAACGGCCACACGGAAGCGCGGGCAGGCGAATCGATCGGATTTACCGTCGAGGCGCCGTTGTTCGTCGAGCGCGGCGACGTGGTCAGCGATCCGGCCTCGGCACCGCGCACGGGTACGCGCTTCCGGGCTCGGTTTCTCTGGCTCGGCAAACGCGAGCTGCGGGTCGGACAACGACTGAAAATGCGCATCGGCACCCGCCTCGCACACGTCGAGGTAGAAGCGTTCGAACGCGTCGTCGATGTCGAGACGTTGCAAGACGGCGCCGCCGACTTCGCCCGGACGAACGACGTGGCGGAGATCGTGCTGCGCAGCCGCGAGCTGCTCGCACTCGACACGGTCGAAAGCCATCCAGGGCTCGGACGGTTTATCTTGCTCGACGGTCTCGACGTCGTCGCCGGCGGCACGGTGCTTGCGGCGCTGACACAGGTGAGCGACGATGTCGTTCCGGTCGGGCATTTGCTCGGGCGGGACGCCCGAGCATGGCGCAACGGGCATCGCGGCATCGTGATATGGATGACCGGCCTGCCTGCAGCAGGCAAATCGACGCTCGCCATGCAGCTCGAACGGCGACTCTTCGAGCGTGGCGTGCAAACCTATGTGCTCGATGGCGATAACATCCGCACGGGACTCTGTCGCGATCTGGCATTTTCAGAAGACGACCGCAGCGAAAACGTGCGCCGGGTCGGAGAAGTCGCGGCGCTCTTCGCGGACGCGGGACTTGTGGCGATCGCGGCATTCGTCTCGCCCTATCGCGCCGATCGCGAAGAAGCCCGCCGCGCTGCGGGCGATGGCTTTCATGAAATTTACGTGAAAGCAGACCCGGCGCTCTGCGAACTCCGCGACCCGAAAGGACACTATGCAAAGGCCAGAGCGGGCAATTTGACGGGCTTCACGGGTGTGACGGGCGATTACGAAGAGCCGCTCGGGCCCGAACTCGTCGTCGACACCGCCGAGCTCTCGATCGAAGACGCCGTCGCGCTGGTCCTGGGCTACATCAGCCGGGCGGTCACCTTCGAACGCGACGGCGCGATCTCGATCTGAGCGCACGGTCGTTGCGCGCGGTAGCGTGACCTGGTACTTGCTTTCGTAAATAGCCGTAAATAAAGCGAGAGCGATTTTTCGATCTCGCAAGGAGGGAGGAGCGAAGAAGGACAGCGTCCTTTGAGCGACGAGCGACGCCGCGAGAACGGAAAAGCGCCGAGCGACTTTACGGTTATTTACGAAAGTAAGCACTAGGCGGTCGTCTCTTCTTCTCCGAGGTTTTCGCAGACGTAGGCCACGATGAGGCCGTAGAGCGTGCGCGGGATGATGTCCGCGAGCCATTCGGAGCTCGTCCACTCGGACCAGTCGGTCGCTCCAAGCGCGTTTGCTGCACCCTCGCTTACGATGAGCGTGGAGGCACCGAGCAGCACGCCCGCTATGGGCCAGGGCAGCCAACCTTCGAACGCCGGTCGCACGGCCGCATAACCGACGCCGGCGCCGAGCCCGACGCCGTAGCCGAGCAAGGCTCCCGCTCCGTTGCGCCGGTTGGCGGCCGCTTCGTCATCGCTCGCGAGCGCTGACAATCCCATTCCTTGGGCCAGCTTCTGCACGGTCGTTGCGGGCAGCGTACTCGGTGGCCGGGCCGACGAGAAGATATCGGCATACGTATAGATGTCGAGCGCGAGCGTGCCCGCGGCTCCGGCAAGTAATCCAGTCGCTAGCATACCGCTGGTCCTACCCCGCAAACTGCGCCAGGTACGCCGTACTCGCATTGAAATCGACGCTCGCCCGTGAGAAGCGTTTGGCCACGGCGTCCGGTCGCGTCGGGGGCGCGGCTGCCAAAATCGACGCTCCGCGCTCGAGCGCACGCACCATCACGTCGCCCAATTCCGCGGGAATCACGGCCGATGTGTAAGGTGCCAGCATCATGCTCGTGCCGCGCGCTTCGACTTCGACCGGTTTGTCCAATGCCGTAACCGCGAGCGGCATCCCCTCGAGATCGATCCCGCAAAGCCGCTCCTGAAGCCGGATACGTTCGAGCCAAAAATTGTGGTCGGCGATGAGCGCAGTCCGCTCCAACCCATCGAGGGAATACGTCAGGGACTGCAACGCGCCGCCGCGACCTTGCGCGTAGTCGAGCACGTCGGCGGCTTTCTCCACGTGCAATTCGCGCGGCTTTCCATCCGCGCCCGGTCGATTGTAATCGAAGATGCGATACGTGAGATCGCTCGCTTGCTGCGTTTCGAACAGCACGATCCCCGCTTCGATCGCATGCAAGGTTCCCGCCGGGAGATGGAAGACGTCCCCGGCCCGCGCGGGAACGCGCCGCAGGAGATCGCCGAGCGAACCATCGCGCACCCGCTCCAGATACTCGCCGCGCGACGTATTGCGGTTCCAGCCGAGCACGATCGACGCACCGGGTTCCGCTTCGAGGATATACCAAGATTCGGTCTTTCCGACCGGTTGATGCTCCACGCGTAGAGCGTACGCATCGCCTGGATGCACCTGAACCGAGAGCGCTTGGCGTGCGTCGATGAACTTCGTCAGGAGGGGAAAGATGCGCGCCGGATCCGCCCCGCCGGTAAGCCGGCGGCCGTACCGGACCCGGACATCTGCGAGGGTCTCGCCCACGCTCTGGCCCGAAACGACGCGGTTGGCGTCCCAGCATTCCCAAGATTCGCCTATGCGTGTTTGGGTCGAGCCGGACTTCCCATAGCGGGTCGCGAGGGCGGTGCCGCCCCAAATCGCCTCCCGTTGTTGAGCTTCCAGAGCGAGCGGATATAGCAGCCCGGCTTGCGGCCCCTGACGGACGTCCATGATGAGCGCTAGTTCGTAGCGGCCGCAGCGGCGCCTTCGCAAGAAAGATCGCAGCCGTGAGCGCGAAACGCCGGGGATGCTCACCCCGGATCTCGCTTTTCAACGTTGCGCAAACACGGCCGCCGCGACGATCGAACAGACCCCAGCGTACATCAGCTATCGCGTTACGACGCAGGTCGGCGCGCCTGCAGCCGGACGGCACCGGGAAGTCATTCGAGCGGTCAGCCTGCGTACGGTGGACGATCGGGCAATCATTCAAGATTTGCCGCACGGCCGCAATCAAGTCGGCCATGGGTTTCCCATTACGCCCGCCTTCGATGCGCTCTCGTTCTTTACGTTATCGTGGAAGATCGGGGCGCACTTCGATCTGACGTCCTACGTGCACGACGTGACCCCGCTGCGTTACAATGGGGCGTCGAACACGACGGCGGACGTCGTCGTGTTCCGGTTACGTCAATACCGCGCCGAGTATGCGAGCGATTCGAGCGACGCGCCGGATGGAAAGACGCACATTACGCTGCAACCGTACGACTTCGTGAAACGCGCCGTGGTCAAACCGGATAGTACGTTTTTTCTGAGCGACCTCTACGTCGACAACGCGACCGATTTGCCGGTGAAAGTCCGCTATCAGGGCGGCGACGACATCGATTTCACGGTCGACTATGCGACGCTGCAAGGCCACTGGGTCGTCGACCACGCCCACTATGAGGAAACGCTGCACGGACCACTACGCATCGGCCGCTTGCACGTCATCGCCGACGCCACATACGACGATTTTCGCTTTCCCAAACAAGCACCCGACGAGCGGCTCGAAGCGTGATGCGCGCTAGCGTCTATTGCGGCGCAGGCGATGCGAGCGTCATCTCTACGGACGAACTGCCGGAGCCTTTCGTGGGCAGCGACGATGCCCTCGTGGAGGTAGCCTTCGCCGGACTCAATCGCGCCGATCTGCTCGAGCGAATGGGCCGCTATCCGCGGCCCAAAGATGCACCGCCGATACCCGGCATGGAGTTCTCCGGTGTGGTGCGCTCCGTGGGCAGCAAGGTGCGGGCGGTCGCTCCGGGCGACCGCGTATGCGGACTCGTCCCGGCCGGCGCACACGCGGAACTGGTCGGCACGCAGGCAGGCACGCTCGCAAAAATACCGGACGCCGTCTCGCTCCGCGACGCCGCCGCTATTCCGGAGGCGTTCATTACCGCGTACGACGCCCTCGTGTCGCGAGCCGCCTTTACGCTCGGCGAGACGGTCGTCGTGCATGCCGTCGGCAGCGGCGTCGGACTGGCCGCAGTGGCGCTCGCCCGGCGCGGCGGAGGGATTTCCATCGGAACCTCGCGCACTGCTGACAAACTCGAGCGCGCCCTCGCGCTCGGATTGGACTACGGGTATGCGCTTGACGACGATTGGGTGCGCAAGGTCCTAGCCGTTACCTCCGGGCGCGGGGCCGACGTTATTCTCGATTTCGTCGGCGCGCCGATACTCGAGCTCAATCTGTCGGCCCTTGCGGCCGGCGGCCGCATCGTGCAGATCGGAACGCTCGGCGGTTACGACGCCCGGATACCGCTCGCATTGCTCATGCAGAAACGCGCGGCACTGCATGGCACCGTACTGCGTTCTCGCGCGCTCGAAGAGCGGATAGCGCTCGCCAAGCATTTGGAGCGAGCGCTGCTCCCGCTTTTTGCGCGCGGTGAATTGCACGTCGAAGTCGATCGCGTTTTTCCGCTCGCCGACATGCGAGCCGCGCACGAGTACATGGAGTCGAACGCGAACTTCGGCAAGGTCGTCGTCGCTATCGGAGCCGCGCTTTAGTGGCACTGTTTTTAGGGCTGCCGGCGAAGGCGGCTTCGTTCGCGAAACTCGAGCGATTCTTGCCGGCACGTTTCGAGAGGTACATCGCCGCGTCGGCGCACCGAATCAGCCCTTCGCGGTCGTCCGCATCGGACGGATAGAGACTCACACCGACGCTCGAACTCACGACGAGGGTTCGCTCGCCGACCTTCATCGGCCCACGCAACGCCTCGACGATTCTTTCCGCAAGTTCGCGCGCGTTCTGTGGGCCCAGAATCTTCGGCGCAAGGACGATAAATTCGTCGCCGCCGACCGCGAGCGACGGTATCGCTTTTTCGGACGGCTCTGCGCATTCGCGCGGCGACGATCTGTAGCACGTTATCGCCGACGGCGTGACCGTGACCGTCGTTGATCTCTTTGAAACCGTCGAGGTCCAGAAAGAGCGTCGCAAAAGGCTCCTGACGACGCTTTGAGAACAGGATCGTCCGGTCGATGCGGTCGCTCAGAAAAAGCCGGTTCGGCAACCCGGTCAAAGCGTCGCGCATGACCGACTTCTTCAGACGTTTGATTTCCGAGGCCGCGCGGATGCGTTCGACGACTCGACCTCGGCTTGCGGCGGCGACTCGCTCGGAGGTTCCGGCAGACACGTCCGTTGCCACGACGGCGCGCCAACGGCACTGTTGATCGATGCGAGCGACCAGCTCGCGCGGATGGCACGGCTTGGTTAGGTAATCTTGGGCTCCGGCTTCGATGGCGAGCACTTTTTCCTCGACTTGGGATTGCGTCGTCAACATGACGACGGGTATGGCGCGCGTCGCACCGTCGGCCTTCAAGACTTTCAAGGCGGCCAGGCCGTCCATGAGCGGCATCGACCAGTCCAGGAGAACGACGTCCGGGCGTTCGCGCCGTACCGCTTCGCACGCGAGCAGGCCGTTCTCGACGTCGACGACACGGTACTGTTGTTTGCGTAAAATCTGAGCGAGAATCATCCGCGTCGCAGCGTCGTCGTCCGCGACGACGATCGTGCCGCCCGAGCCTATCGCAGCAGCGGCAGCCGGACCCGGCGTCTCGCGGGCGACGACCTCGCCTCGCTCGAAGAGCCCGGCGTGCTTCAACGCGCGCCACAGCCGGCGGCAAGGACGCTCCGTCGTCGCCCGCGGCATACCTTGGGAGCAGCATTACGTTTCATTCGACCATGTATCCGGGCGAGAGCAGCGACGACTCGCTACGCGTGCCGTCATTACGGTATCGGCCTCTAACCGGCGGGCTGTCCCACGCTGCGGAATCTGTTCTGCAGAGCACGAGCCATGCGGCAACGGACGCGCACGATTCCTCTACGCTTCCCAAAGCTCCGCATTGGAAAACACGTCTTCGTTTCCAAAACTGTAACGGTTTTTTCCCGCGCGTTTCGATACATACATTGCCGCGTCCGCGCTGCGCAAGAGCGCGTCACGCTCGAGCGCATCGAACGGAAAAAGAGCGACACCGACGCTCGTGCTTACCGCGAGAGTTTTCTGGCCGACCTTCATCGGTGTCGCCAATACGTCGACGAGCCTTGCGGCAAGTTCGCGCGCGTTCTGCGGCTTCAATATTCGCGGCGCGAGCACCACGAATTCGTCGCCGCCGATACGTGCGACCGTATCGCTTTCTCGAATCGCCTTGCTCAGCCGCGTGGCGACGATGCGCAGGACGCTATCACCGGTTGCGTGACCGTGGCCGTCGTTAATCTCTTTGAATCCGTCGAGGTCCAGAAAGAGCAGCGCAAACCGCTCCTTGCGCCGGTTCGAGGAAAGAATCGCCTGGTCGACGCGGTCGTTCAGGAGCACTCGATTCGGCAGACCCGTCAAAGCGTCGCGCATCGCCGACTCTTTGAGGGATTCGATTTGCGAAGCTACTCGACTCCGTTCGACCGCTTCCGCTTGCGTGACCGCGACGGCTGAAACCTCCGTAGCCACGACGGCACGCCAACGGCGCTGCTGGTCGATGCGTGCGACGAGTTCGCGCGGATGACAGGGCTTGATCAGAAAGTCTTGCGCTCCGGCTTCGATCGCAAGCACTTTCTCCTCCACTTGCGATTGGGTCGTCAGCATAACGACCGGAATACCGCGCGTTTCGTCGGCGGATTTAAGGACCTTCAGCGCCGTCAGGCCATCCATAATCGGCATCGACCAGTCCAGCAACACGACGTCCGGATGTTCGCGCCGCACCGCTTCGCATGCGAGCCGGCCGTTCTCGACTTCGATGACACGGTAATGTTGTCTGCGCAAAATCTGGCCGAGCATCATGCGCGTCGCGGTATCGTCGTCCGCGACGACGACCGTCCCGCGCGCGCATGTCGCAACGTCCGTAGCTCCAGCCTCGGGCATCGCATCAAGACGCTGGCCGTTCTCCGGCCCGAGGGCGGCTCGTGCTTCTATCATCGCGCGTTCGTATGCTCGCTCGGCCCGCTCGCCAGAGAGAAGCGGAGAATGGCACCAGCCGTCACGCTCCCGGCCGCCCGAAGCTCGGCCAACAACGGGGGCACCGCGGTCGAGCACTCTTGGCGAGCCGCCCGCTCGACCGAGGAGCTTACCTGGTGCAGCCGCTGCGCCGAGATACTGCCGCTCGTGCCTTTGAGCCGATGCGCGGCTTCGGCCACGTCGGATGCGTTGTTCTCCGCCGCACCACGTTCGATCCGCAGCAGATCGGTATCGATCGACCTTCGTGCCGCCTCGAGAAGCTCGGCGACGGCTGGGCGGTCACCGTCAAAGAGTTCGAGCAGCATGGGAATGCCGATATCGGCAGGCTCCGCTCCGGCTAGCGCGAGCCCGGGTCCCATACCCGGCGTATTTTCCAAAGCGAAGGAAGCCTTCATCGTAGGGACCTTAGCGACAGGGGAGCGCCCCGAGCGGCGGACAGACTCGAACCGGCATGCATCGATCGACTCCCGGGACGAAGACGGCGGCGACTACGCGAGGCGCTCATTACCATCGTATCGGCACGGACCATACGCACAGTCCGGGCTTCCGGAACTAGTGTCGCGACGCACTTGGGTTGCGAACCACGCCGTCGCTGACGCCGGCATCAGTCGTAGATCCAGGATGCCGATGCGGGTAACCAGCGCTCGAGGACGCCCTGTAAGTCAGCGAGGGTCGTCGGCTTTGAAAGGTAATCGTCCATGCCGGCAGCGAGGCAAATCTGCTCGTCTTCGAGCCGCGCGTCGGCGGTCATGGCAACGATCGGCAGGTGCCTCGTATCTTTGGTCTCGAGTTTACGAATCGCTTTGGTCGCCTCAAAGCCGTCCATGACCGGCATGTGACAAATCCATGAATACGAGATCGAAGTGAGTGCCCGCTATCGCTTCGACGGACTGCCGCCCGTTCACGACCGCCGTCACGTCGAAACCGAGCTGTTTAAATTGTTTACGCGCGAGAAGCGTATTGATTTCATTATCTTCGACGAGCAGGATGCGCTCGACCCGCGGGCTGCCGGTGTGTTGCCTCGCAGGAGCCGGCGCCGCACTCACGCGCGTCACGGGACCCGACGCTCGACGCAGAGTCACTTCGAACCAGAACGACGAACCTTTCCCGGGCGTGCTTTCCACGCCGATCGTTCCGTGCATCAGCGTTACGAGTTCCGCGCAAATCGAGAGCCCGAGCCCCGTCCCGCCGTACTCGCGCGTCGTCGATCCATCCGCTTGCGAAAACGGTTTGAAGAGCCGTCGGGTAGCCTCGGCGGAAATGCCGATCCCCGTGTCCACGACACTGAAGCGGACGAGGTCGGCTTTGGCACCGACGGTGCCGAGGATCGAGACAGTGCCGCCGTGCGGCGTGAATTTCAGAGCATTCCCGACGAGATTGAAGAGCACTTGGCGCAATCGATCCGCATCACCGTTGACCGCGTGCGCGATCTGTGGATCGAGCTCGGTCGTCAGCGAGACGTCTTTGGACACGAATTGCGGCTTGAGCAATTCGACGACGGACTTGACGACGGCCGTTAGCTCGAACTCGGTCGCATCGAGCTCGAGTTTGCCGGCTTCGATTTTCGAATAGTCGAGAATATCGTTGAGTACGCGCAACAGGTTACGGCCGGAGTCGCGCACGACGTTGACGTACTCGTCTTGCTCAGCCGTGAGTTGCGTGAGTAACAAAAGCTCCGTCATGCCGATGATGCCGTGCATCGGCGTGCGAATCTCATGACTCATCGTGGCGATAAAACGCGACTTCGCTTCCGTGCCGGCGAGCGCTGCGTCGCGAGCCGACTGCAACGCTTCCTTGGCAGCCTCCTTTTCGCTGATGTCCGCTATTTGGACGATGAAGTAGCCCGGCTCGCCGGAACCGTCGCGCACGAGCGAACCGCTCACCAGGACCCGGAGCGCATTTCCGCCTTTGTGAACGAACCGGTTCGTGACGTTCGAGCCGTGGCTCGTGCCGTCGATCATCGCTCGAACGTAGGCGCGATTCATGGCGCGGTCGTCCGGATGCGTGATCGCCGCAAAGGTCATGTGCAACAGTTCTTCGCGCGTGTAACCGAGCAGGCTGCAGAGCGCCGGGTTGACGCGCGTGAATTCCCCCGTGAAGGCTACCAGCGCGAGCCCGATCGGCGCGTGCTCCTCGACTTGCTGGTACCGTTCCTCGCTCGCTCGTAACGCCGCTTCCGCATGAGCGCAGCCGCGAATATCGCTCTGCAAGCGCTCGTTGAGGCGCACCTGTTCGGCAAAGCGGCCCGCGGCTTCGGAAGCGAGCTTTTGAGCGTCGATATCCGTACAGGTGCCGAACCATTTCACGACGGTGTCACCGGCATCGCGAAGCGGCAAAGCACGCCCTAAAAACCAACGGTACGCGCCGTCGCCCGCGCGCTTGAAACGCAGTTCCATTTCGAAAGGAGCGCCATGCGCTATCGACTGCTGCCATAGTTCGACACAGCGTTGTGAGTCTTCCGGGTGCAGCACCGGCTCCCAACCCCAACCGAGGCTTTGCTCGACCGTCATCCCCGTGTAATCGGACCAGCGTTGATTGAAGAATACGACTTCGCCCGCGGCGTTGGCCGTCCAGACGATTAACGGCAGCGCCTCTACCAAGGACCGAAATTGCTCCTCGGCCTCGATGAGAGAGCGTTCCCGACCGTCTACCCGCCCTTGCAGTTCCACATTGAGTCGCTCGAGTTGGGCCGGGCTGCGAAGCGTCAGGGCCTTGGGAATCAGCGGTGCCAAAACGGCTGCCGTGGCAAGCGAAATCGCTGCAGTCGCCGCCTTGATGCCGCCGTCGAGCCAATAGAGCGGATCCCAGATCGTCACGATCGCCATAATGTGCGTGACGCCACAGAAAATTATGAACGCTCCGAACATGGCGAACAGGCCTTTAAACGGTAAATCCCGGCGCTGTTTCACGAAGTACGCGAGTACGAGCGGAATCGAAAATAAGCTAGTGCGATGCCACCGTCCGAAACGATGTGCAAGAACAGCAGCTGCGAATTCCACAGATAACACATTCCGTGCGGCATGAAGGGCGGTGCGAGCCCGGCGTTCATCGCGACGTAACCATACTCGGGAGTATCGGCACGCACGGCATCGAGACGAGGGCGACGCGTGGAGCGTCGCACGTTCCGGCAGTGGCCTGAAACGCCCGTAAGGCCGCACCAAGACCGTGCCAACAGTTGAGGCGCACGCCGATCAGAAACACGACGAGCCTGCGTCGCTCCGCGCTGTTTAGCGCCCGATGTAAACGGCGTCCGCGGGGGAGCCCCGAAGCGGAGCGGGCCGCTCGGGCGGCTTTCTCATGCGGGAGTTTCCTCTCGAAACGATGTGACCAGCGCAAATATATGCTCGCCCGGAGCACTTTTCGTCGCTGGGACGGTCCGGCGGCGAGGTTCTGCGGGGCGCTTCGCGTGCGGCCTATGCCTTGCGGTCGACGCCGTCGCTGCGTGTCTTCGCGACGGCACGGCCGCGCGGGGCGACGGCAGACGCTCGTGCTGACCTCCTGGGTCGCCGTCCACGGCCCCGCGGCTCTCCTCGTCGAGGGGCCGGAGCGTGACGCCGGCCTCGAACGCGGTTCCGTCCAGGCACTAGCGCGAGCAATTACCTCGACGCTCGTAGCGGGTCTCGCGGCGCGTGTGCCGGCTTAGAACATTGGAGAGGGAGAGATTCGAACTCTCGAGACGCTCATCACGTCTGTCCGCTTTCGAGGCGGATGCCTTCAACCACTCGACCACCTCTCCCGGGGTCTGCGGTGCGCTCGAACACCTTGGCCAGCGCCAATTATAGGACGCCCGGCACCCGAGCTCCTTGCCGGCTTATCTTCCGGCCCGGCTTCGTTTTGCAACGAAGTATCCATGTAATTGCGCCGTCGTCTCCGCTTCGAGGACGCCCGCGGTCACCTGCACGCGGTGATTGACGGCCGCCGAGCCGAAGATATCGATGACGCTTCCGGCCGCGCCGCCCTTGGGGTCGCGACAACCAAAAACAATACGCTCGATGCGCGCCGCTACGATGGCGCCCGCACACATGGGGCAGGGTTCTTTCGTCACGAACAACGTCGCGCTGGGCAAGCGCCACGTTCCGAGCGTTGCGCAAGCGCCTCGAATTGCGACGATCTCGGCGTGCGCCGTCGGGTCGCAACGTCGCTCCTTCTCATTGCGTGCATAGAAAACGCGCCCTGCGGCAAGTAGAACCGCTCCGACCGGCACGTCGCCATCACATGCCGCATCGTCGGCCAGCGCCATGGCGCGCCGCACGTACTCTTCGTCGCTCAGGTTGCACCCGCGCGTCGTTCCGAAGCGGAACCTCCCGGCAAAGTCGCGGCGATGATACCGCGACGGCCTCGTGTCAGAATATATCGTGCGCCCGGAGGGATTCGAACCCCCGGTCTCAGCCTTCGGAGGGCCGCGCGTTATCCAGCTACGCTACGGGCGCGCATCGAGCCATGCGACTCTTGCCTTCGTCGAACGCTTCCGCTACGCCTCGATGCAGCATCCCGGCGATGGTGCTGCGCTTATTTCGGCTCTTCGGGAGAGAGCGGCGCCGTCGTCGGCAGATGCTTGAACAGATCGAGCTTGTGATCGACCAGACCCCGATAGAACTTGCGCACGCAATCCGGATGTCCGAAAAAATACGTGCGCGCGTACGCCAAGTCGTCACCGGACGAATCCGGCACGTAGTGCGAAATCTCGATTTCTTCCATTTGGCCGCGGTCGACGGGATGGGGGCAGAAATCGCAGGGAATCGTTGACATGTACGCTGTTACCTCGGATGAAAATCGTGACTCGACGGCCAGCCGCCGAGTCACCCACCCAGGACCCGGTTACGCCGAGGAAAGATTCGCATCCTCGCAACCCGCTCGCCGGACCGTGCGAACAATACGCCGGCACGAACGCGCGGTTCGAGGCATGACTCGGGCAGGATTTGAACCTGCGACCTAGGGCTTATGAGTCCCCCGCTCTACCGCTGAGCTACCGAGCCACGATCGAGTGTCGACCGCTTTTCTACGCCGCCCGGCTTTCAACTGCCTCCGGCACGTGCACCGGCTGAGGTGCTTCGCGATCGACATCCGCTACCTGCCGCACGCCGTCGCCGGCTATGCCCGAACCGTCACGCGAGGTCTCGCGCCGCGCAGCGTGCCGACGGTAAAAAGTATGGTACTAAAGTAATGACATCGCTGTTGACGACGCCGTAAGCGACCAATGCGGTCGGAGGGACTCGAACCCCCAACCTACAAGTTCGTAGCCTGTTGCTCTATCCAATTGAGCTACGACCGCACGTCTCGGCCGACCCGAGTAACTACCGCGCGTTGCTAACGTTCCCTGCAAGCCGCGTTGCGAGCGATTCGGAGGGAGAGAGATTCGAACTCTCGGTGGGTTTTTTAGACCCACGACCATTTAGCAAACGGTTGGTTTCAGCCACTCACCCATCCCTCCGGGCAGCGTCGCCCAGTTTTAGCGCGCCGGCCGGATGGACCCTGCTCTGCATCGCGTCGCGGGCAAGGGATGATCGCGGATGATCGCGGCGATCACCGCCGGCGGCCGCGTCGATGGCGACTTGCGCGCCGCCATCGGAACCGCGGTCAAGGCGCTCGCGCCCTTTTCAGGCACAACGCTGCTCGATATCGCGATCGGGGCGGCGCGCGGCGCGGGCGCGACGCACGTGGTCGTGATCGGTGGCGCGGCCGTGCGCGAGCACTGCGGCTCGCGCGTCGACGGCGTTATTGCGGAATCGAGCGACGGTCGCGAAAATATCACCCGAGCGCTCGCGCGCGGCGCTGGGGGAGAAGCCCTGCTCTTACTCGCAAGCGATCTGCCCTTCGTGAACTCGCGCGACCTCGCGGCATTCGTCTCTGCCGCCGGAACGGCCGATGTCGCGCTGCCGCTGGCCGCGGCCGCCGCTTACGAGCGCACGTATCCAGGCGCGCCACCGCACCTGACGCGGATCGGTAACGAACGTATTGCGAACGGCAGTATCGTCTACTTCGGTCCGGGCGTCGCACCGCGTATCCTCAGCGTTGCGCGACGACTCTTCGACGCACGCAAGAGCTTGTCGCGCATGGCGGCGCTGCTAGGTCCCGGGTTGCTGTTCCGCTTCGTTACCCGCACGCTGCGTGTCGAACACATCGAGGCGCGCGCGCGCGCCATGTTCGGCGTCGAGGCGCTTGCGGTGCGCAACGCTGCTCCCAGTCTCTGTTACGACGTCGATTCGCTGGCCGATTATCGCTACGCCGTCGACTACGCCGCGCCTTAGCGTTGCCGGCCTGTGCGCGCTCAATGCCGGCATCCAATTCATTTGGGGTGCCGTACTTGCCGTGTCGCTGCAGCAGCGCAGCATCGCGCTCGCGGGCTCGGGCGGCATCCGAAACTACGCTTTCATCGTCGCCACGGGCGCAGCCGTAGCGACGGTTGTTCAGCTCCTAGCGGGGCGGCTTTCCGATCGCGAGCGGCTTCGAAGCGGCAGTCGCCGCATCTTCTACGCAAGCGGAATCGCCCTCGCGCTGCCCGCGCTCGGTTGGCTCTATCTGGCTCCAACGATCGCACAGCTCGGGGCTGCCTTCTTGTTGCTCGAAATCGCTATGAACGTCGCCGGCGGTCCCTATCAGGCGGTCATTTCGGACTACGTGCCGCTCGAGCGCCGCGGACGCGCCTCCGCATGGATGAGCAGTTATCAGTCCCTGGGCAACGCTGCCGGTCTCGTGGTCGCGGGTTTCATTCATGACTTAACCATCGTGGCCGTCGTTCTCAGCTGCGGCCTGAGCGCGACCTTCGCCGTTACGGCGCGCAGCTTGCGCGCGGCGCCGCTCGCCGTGCCGTCGAACGTAACGTCCGGACACCGGTCGAGCGCGGGTTCGCGGCGTCCACTCGAGGCATTGCTGCTTTCGCGCGGTCTCATCAACGTCGGCTTTTTCACCCTCCTGGGCTTTCTGCTGTTCTTCGTGCGCGACTCGTTGCGCATTGCGAGCGCGGCGGTCGAAACGCACACGGCGCTGCTCTTTCTGAGCTTTACGCTCTCCGCGGTCGCGGGCGCGGTCATTGCCGCGCGTCCGGCAGACCGTTACGATAAGCGGCTCGTCGTCACGCTGGCCGTCCTCGTGCTGGCCGCCGCGCTCGCCGTACTCGCGAGCGCCACGACATTACCCCCGGCCTACGCCGCGGCCGTTCTCGCCGGAGCCGCGTGGGGGGCATTTGCAACGGCGGACTGGGCGCTTGCGACGGCCGTGTTGCCGGCAGAAGCGATGGCAGCCGCGATGGGCGTATGGAACGTCGCAACGGCGTTACCACAGGTAATCGCGCCTTTGCTCGCAGCGCCGCTCGTTTTACGGCTCGACGCCGCGGCGCCGGGCCTCGGTCCACGAGCCGCAATCGTGCTCGCATTGGTCGAGTTCGTGGCGGGTGGCGCGGCGATCTGGCGCGTCCCGAGAACTTCAGCGTTATGAAGCACTATCGAAGCGCTGAAATGCGCCGCATGCGCACGATGCGGATCGGCGGCGTCAGCTGCTCGACTTGCGTCGGTGCGCGATGTATTTTGAGGACGACGTCCATTCCGCGAACGACGTGGCCGAAGGCGGCGTAACCGGGCCCGAGCGGACCGCCCGCGTCGAGGTAACGTGCATCGCCGATATCGAGAAAGAATTCGGTCGTCGCGGAATCGGGGTCCGCGGTGCGCGCCATCGCAATGCTACCGCCCACGTTATGCAAACCGGTAACGGTCGTCGGCTCGAGCGCAAGCGGCGCGAGCATGGCAGCGTGCGATTGCGCGCCGAGACCACCTTGAATGACCTCGAACGGCGCTTGGGGTTCGTTCGCGCGCGTGACGTTGCGATAAAACGACGAACCGTTATACGCACCACTGGCGACGTAGCGCAAGAAATTGCGCGCCGTCCGCGGCGCCTTCGCCGCGTCGAGACGCACGACGATCGTGCCGCTCGTCGTTACGATTGCGACGTCGACCGGAGCCACACGTTTGAAAGCCGCACCCGTCAGCGAGAACCAGGCGATTACGACGAAGAAGACCGCTTTCATCAGCGCAATCCGTTCGCAACGACGAGCTATTGACCCGTCTTGAATCCTTGCACGAAATCTCCGGTCGGCTGCGGCCATACCGTCCAAACGGTCTTCGACTTCGGTTCGATCGCGACGGTATGAGCTCTAGCCGAGATGACCGTGGTCGTCAATAACTCAGGCGCCGCGTTCGGCTTGTCGCGCAGGACGCTGATCATGCCGCTTCCTGCACAGGCGATGAGATGGGAGGTGCGATCGAGATCGCACTGGTCCACACCTCGCTGCGGGATCGCCGTCTTGCCGACCAATCGCCCGGCGGCCGTATAGACGGCGAGGAATCCGTTCCTCCCGCCGACCAGCACGTGGTCGTACGCGGGATCGAATTGCAGCGGATGGTTGTCCGTTACGGCGGGCGTCGCAAACGTGCGCTTCACCTTTAACGTCTTCGGGTCGATCACCGCCACCTCGTTGAGATCGGTGATATTTTGATAGATCTCGTGCGTCATCGGGTTTACGCTGAGGTATTCGGGCTTGTGCCCCGGCAGGTCGACCGTACCGACGCTCTTCATCGTCTTGGCATCGACGACGTAGATATGCGTCCCGTCATCCTCGTCGGCATAAATGCGACCGTTCGACGGGTCGAACGCGATTGCGTCGACGTTGCCCGCGACACCCGCCGTGCGCAACTCTTTCATCGTGACCGGATCGACTTCGGACAACGTTTGATCCGTACCGTTACCCGTAAAGACGTAACCGCTCGCGGGATCGACCGCGACTCCATGCAGATTTCCGACCTTCACTTGTCCGAGCACGTTGCCGGAATCGGCGTCGACGATCAAGAGCGCGTTACTTTCGGTATGCGCGGCGTAGACGCGCCGGCGCCGCGCATCGACGGTAACGTAATCGAACCCACTGAAGATCGGAACCGGCTGTGGAGGGGCAACTGCGCTCATCGGCATACCGGCCGACATCTTACAGATTACCTGCACGTCCCCTCTGCGCCGAATCTCGTGCAAGCGCTTTGATCACTTCGGCAGTAGCGCTGCAAACTGATGCTCGCGGCGAGGAAAAGCCGTACCCGATGCCCTCGCGGAGCGTCGCTTCTGCGCGACTTGCGCGCAGTTGTACACGCTTACCGGCACGAGCGCTGCTTCCGTGCCGAGCAGGTCAGGTGCTTCGCGAGCTACGCTCGCGCCGACGGTTGGCGTGCCGCGCGAGCAATTCGCCGATACGGTCGGCGACGCGCAGCGCGGCATCGGGATGCCGCAACTCGTCCATGTGCTTCCCGATTTCGGCTTGCCGGTCGCCCGAGGTAAGAATGTCCCGCACGGCACGGGCTAATTCTTCTTCCGTGCTGGTACGTACCGCCGCCTTGCGCTCGACGAGATAGCGCGTGTTCCGTTCCTCGGGCCCCGGCAACGGACGCACGAGAACCATCGGGAGACGGGCCGCGAGTGCCTCGGATGAGGTTAATCCGCCGGGCTTAGAGAGCAGCACGTCGCTCGCGTGCATGTAATCGAACACGTTGTCAACGAATCCGAAGACGCGCAGCGGATACGGGGTGCGCTCCGCAGCGGCGACGACGCGCTTCTCGAGCCGGCCGTTGCGTCCGACGATCACTACCGCGGCGACCGGAACGTCGACGCCACCGAGGGCGCGCATCATTTTATCGAGCGGACCGATGCCGACGCCGCCGCCCATAATGAGCACGATATGACGGTCTGGCGGGAGACCGAGCCGTCGCCGTAAAGCGTTCCGGTCATCCGGAAGATGTCCGAAGCGCAGATCGACGGGGATGCCGGAAAGCAGGATGCGTTCGGCCGGCACACCGCGCGCGACGAGTTGCGCGCGCATGTCTTCCGTCGCGACCGCATACGCATCGACGTTAGGGTAAATCCAGAACGGATGCACGACGAAATCGGTGACGATGCCGATGACGGGTAATTGCGGATCGAATTGCCGCTTATACTCCGACATGACGCCGCATGGAAAAGCATGCGTGCACACGACGAGGTCCGGTTGCGTGCGTTCGACGTACGCGCGCAAATTAGCGGCCGTATAGCGGTTGACGAAGCGGCGAGCGGCGGGTACGTTCCGCGCCCGCTCGACACGGCCGTACAGATAGCCGTAGAGCTGCGGAACGGTTTGCACCATGCCGATGTAACCGTCGGCGACCACCCGCGCGAAGATGCTTGCTGCATAGGCATACGAATCGACCGTTTCGGTCTCGAGCAAAGGATCGCGCGCCACGAGCGCTTCGCGCACGGCGTTCGCCGCCGCAGTGTGCCCGACGCCGACGGCGGCAGAAAGAAACAGGACGCGCGCCAAAGCTACCCGGTCAGTTCTCCCCGGGCCCCGACTCTTCGGCCAATACCAAGAAGTCTTCGAGAATTTCTTGCGCGAGGTCGTCGTCCTCCAGAAGTTTTCCGTGCTCGTCGGTCACGACGAACTCGTCGGCGACCTCGCTGTAGGCGACGGCAAACCCGTTGTTTTCATCATCTTCGACTAGACCGACCACTTCAAACTCGAACTTCTGGTCGTCCTTGGTCTCGATGACGAGCGTGTCGCGCAATTCGACTTTATCTTCGCCCGGGGTAATGCCGTTCGTAGCGTCGATGATGGACCTCCTTGGCGAGACGGACCGCCTTAGCGCAGATAGCGTGCTACATTGGCGTTCTGTTCGGCGAGTGTTCTAGAAAATGCATGATGTCCATTCCCCATATAGACGTAGTACAGATACTCCGAGGGCTGCGGAGACAGCGCCGCCAGCAGCGAGGGCAGGCCGGGATTTGCGATCGGCGTCGGTGGCAGCCCGAGGTGCTTGTAGGTGTTATAGGGTGAGTCGCTCGCTAAATCGGCGTACGTTACGACGTTCTTGTGATGCGGGAACGTATACTCGATCGTTGCATCGACATCGAGCGTCATGCCGCGATGCAAACGGTTGTAGTACACCCCGGCGATCAGCGGCCGCTCGTCGTCGGCTTTTCCCTCGCGCTCGACCAGTGAAGCGAGCGTAACGATTTGTGGAATCGTCAGACCAAGCCCTCTAGCACGAACGGCGGCATCCGGCGGAAGCTTGCGCAGAAATTCGTCCGTGAAGAGCCGCGCGATCTGCGCGGGCTGCGCGGCGGTCGGAACCAGATACGTATCGGGAAATAAATAGCCCTCGAGCGACGGCGTGCGACGAGCGTCAAAGGTGAGGCCGGCGTGCAGAAATTCCGCACGTAAGACGGCGCCGGAGCCCAGACCGTGCGCGGCGAGCGTGTCCGCAACTTCACTCGCCGTGAAACCTTCGGGAAGCGTGACCCAGGTCGCGACCTGCTGGCCGCCGTCCGTCATCTGCCGGAGCACGTCGCTTTCGGTCCGGTGCGGCGCAATCCGGAATTCGCCCGCCTTCATCTCCGTTTGAACGCGCCGCAGCCGCGCGAGCAGTTCGAAGGCGAGCGGCGAGCCGATAACCTTCTGCCGGGCGAGCAATACCGCAACGTCGTGACCCGTTGCACCATTTGGAACGATTACGGTCGTCGCGACCGGCGGCAGCGAACGGTCGACGAGCGCGCGCGTACGAAACCACAGGGCACCGCTCGCCGCAACTGCGACGACGAGCGCCACGAGTGCGACGAGCATCGCGCTTACTCTCAGGGCGCGGCTCGCCGTTTGCGCGCGAGAAATGCGTCGAGAATCAGCGCGGCCGCAAGCTGGTCTACGACGCGCTTGCGATTTTTACGCGACACGTCCGCGGCAATGAGGGAGCGCGTGACTTGCGCGGTCGTAAGCCGCTCGTCGACCCGTTCGATCGTGCCGTCGAACGCTTTGGCGAGCACGCTTACGAACGCGTCCATTTTTCGGCAGGCGAGACCGCGTTCGCCGCTCAGAGCGACCGGATCGCCGATGACGAGCGTCTGCGCCGTATACTCGCGTGCCAGCGTTAGGATGCGTTCGAGGTCTTCGTGCAGGCTGCGGCGCTCGAGCGTTTCGAGCGGTAGCGAAAACGACTCACCGGGGTCGCTGATTGCGACGCCGATGCGGCGTTCGCCGACGTCGAGGGCGACGATCACGAATGCGCCAGATCCGCGAGCAATCGGGAGGCCTTCGGCCGTTTGCCGAGATGCCACGTGACGAACGCGTCGACCGCGCGCGCCGCGGCGTTCGTCGCGCCGAGCGCCGGCCGCACGCCGCCCTCGCGTGCGGCTCCGAGCCCCTGAAAATTGGCCACGTCGAGCGGCGCAAGCGGTAGCGCATCGGCCCGGTGCGGGCGGCAGCGTTCGCAAGCGAGGCCGCCCGCTTCGAGGTCGGCGTAGGCGGGAACGACGCCGAAATCGTCACCGCAGCGTACGCAGGCGTCCGAGGCGGGACCGAGCCCAAGCGCTCCGAGCAACCGCAATGCGAAGCGCGGCACGAGCCCGGCGGGCTCGGCCGCGGTTCCGAGCGCGCGTAGCGCCCCGCGCAGCAGCGCGTACACCTCGGGCTGCGCGAGATCGGTCTCGGAAAACAGGTCGACCAGTTCGACCAGCAAGTGCGCCGTCGCGAAGACGCCGGGCTCCACGATCGCACTCCAGCGTTCACACACGATATCGGCGCTCGTAATGACATCGAGATTACGGCCGCGGTGCATCGTCAGCGCCACCTCGCTCGTAAATTCGAGCCGCCCGGCAAGTTGACTTTTTTGCCGGCGTACGCCCTTGGCAACGGCGTCGAGCTTACCGCGTTCGACGGTGAACAGCGTGTAAATCTTATCGGCCTCGCCGAGATTCCGTGCGCGCAGGACGATGCCGCGCGCCTTGTACGCCCGCTCCGAACTCACGGCAATTCGAAGCTGGCCGGAAGCAGCGCCCCGACGGTCGTCGCCGTATGGCCCTCCGGCGTCGTATAGAAGAGCCGCAGCGCCAAACCGAATTCTGCGAGTACCTGACGGCACGCGCCGCAAGGAGGCGTTGCCACGGCGGGGGGGCCTGCGATCGCAATCGCTTCGAACGCCACGTGCCCGTTCGCGATTGCCGAAAAGACGGCCGTGCGCTCCGCGCACATGGAAAGCCCATAGGAAGCATTCTCGACATTGCAGCCGGAGATGACCGTTCCGTCGGCGCAGCGCAGGGCCGCGCCGACGCGGAAGTTCGAGTAGGGCGCATACGCCGCGTCGCGGGCTGCGCGAGCAGCCGCGACGAGCGCGGCGTCGTCAGACGCGTTCGGCATCGAATTCCGGTAGCGGTACGTCCGCATCGCGCGGCTCCGTGTCGGACGACGTCGTCGAACCGTTCATAAAGACGCGGACGCCGAGAATGCGGCGCCCACGCGTACGATCGATCCGCAACCGGACGCCGGATCCGGCATCGATTTCATCGCCCTCCTGCGGTAAACGCCCGAATAAGCCGACCGTCAGACCGCCGATCGTTTCGAATTCTTCATGCGGTAATTGCAGCCCGAGCTTGGCGTTGACGTCTTCGATATTCGTGCCGGCATCGACCGTCGCTTCGTCGGGCGAGACGATGCGTATCGCTTCTTCTTCGCCTTCGTCATGCTCGTCGCGAATCTCGCCGACGATTTCTTCGAGCAGATCTTCCATGGTTACGAGTCCGGCCGTGCCGCCATACTCGTCCACCACGATGGCGAGCGAAAATTTTCCGCGTTGCATCTCGCGCAGGAGTTCGGAGACGCGCTTGGACTCCGGGACGAGCGTGATCGCGCGCATCAGCGTGCGGACCTGCGTCTGCGCGAGCGTTCCGTTCGAAAGCGCGATGAGCAGTTCGCGATCGTGAACGACCCCGATGACGTTGTCGATCGTCTCTTCGTAAACGGGAAGTTTCGAATAGCCGTCGGCGATGACGAGGTCGAGCGCGCGGCGCGCGGAGGATGAAACGGCGATCGAAATCATGTCGGGACGCGGCGTCATCACTTCACGCACGATCGTATCGCCGAACTGAATGATCGAATGGATCATCTCGCGTTCTTCGGCTTCGAGGACTTTCTGCTCGACGCCGACGTTGACGATGTTGCGTATGTCGTCCTCGGTAACGAAGGGACCGCTAACTTTCGGTGAAACGCCGAAGAGTCGCACGACGAAATTCGTGAAGAGCAAAAATGAGGCGTTGATGGGCGTCATGAGCCACGCAATGCGCCCGACGATGGGTGCGAGCCGGAGCGCCCACCGCTCGTTATTGGCAACCGCTATCGTCTTGGGGATGATCTCACCGAAAGCGAGCAAGAGAATCGTCATCACGACCGTGGAGACGAGCGCGGGATCCGGCACGCCCGCGTCGATGAATAAGAGGGTCGCGAGCGAGTCGGCAGCCAGCAATACGACGGTATTGCCGATTAAAATCGAGGTCAGGAATCGATTACGATCTTCCAAGAGCCGCATGACGGCGGCTGCGCCCGGAACGCCACGCTCGACCATACCGCGGGCATGCAGCCGCGACAGTGAAATGAGCGCGGCTTCGGAACCGGAGAAGAACGCGGAGCCCCCGACGAGCAGCACGAGCGCTCCGATTTCGGGGATGTGCCGGCCGAGCGTATCGGTCATCAGCGGAACCGGTGCACCAGGGGTACACCCGGTGGCGGGGGGTCGGTACTCAAACTCGGGCCATTATAGCATACTCGGCGCTGATCACACGCGCACGATCAGGTAGAGCAGCGCCGTGATGACGGTACCGGTGATTGCGCCCGCCACGACTTCGCTCGCGCTGTGAATTCCGCCCTCGACGCGACTCTGGCTCACGAGAAAGGCAAGAAAGTAGGCGATCAGGGCGATGACCAGGGTCTGGCCGAGGTGCGCGATCAGGGTCGCACCGGCAAAAGCGAGCGCGGCATGGCCGGAAACGGCCCCGCCCTGTAACGGCGTCCCGTGTTTGCCGGCATACGCCTTGGCAAAGATGGTAACGACGCCCACGATCGTGAGCGCGATGAAGACTTCGTTGCGCGGCACGCCGGAGATGGCGGCCGTTACCTTCGCACCGCTCGCCGTCACCCCCTGATAGAACGCGAGATAACCGACGATGACGGCTCCCATCGTCGCGACGAGGACGGCACCGGCGGCCGCGTCCTTGGCGACTTTGGCGAGCGGGTGATGGGCGACGGTCATCAGATCGACGACCGCTTCGATCGCCGTGTTCACGAGCTCGAGCGCGATAACGAGCACGATGACGATGACGACGACGGCGACGTAGGCCCGTTCGAGCCGCAGATAGAGTGCGGCAAAGAGCGCAAGCGATGCCGCGACCAGATGGATGCGCATATTGCGCTGGGTGCGGGTCGCATACAGAATGCCTTGAAAGGCATAATCGAAAGCGGCCCAGAGGGGGCTATCGAGGACGCGTTTCGCTTTCGGCGGCAAGCGCACGGGCAGCATCTCGAGCGCACGTTCCGCATCGGAGAAGGGACGTCATGCGTACGGCCAGGCGAGGCCGATGGCCTTGGCAAGCCGCTTCTCCTCACGGAGCATCCGGCTTCGCTCGTGCGGCTCTTCATGGTCGTGCCCGAGCAGATGTGCGATTCCGTGCACGAGCAAGCGCTCGATCTCGTCCTCGAGCGTCGCGTCGTACGCTCTCGCTTGCCGCATCGCGACGTCGACACTGATGATGATGTCGCCGATGAGGAGTTCAGGATCGCCCGCGCGCGGGGCCTTCGGCAGCGCGAACGGTTCGTAGAGTGGGAAACTGAGGACGTCGGTCGTGCGGTCCTGCCCGCGCGCTTTGCGATTGACGCGCCGCATTGCGGCATCGCCGACGAAGGTCAACGATAGTGAAGCCTGCGGGCGTCCCGTTGCAGCCAGCAGCCGCTTCGCCGCTCGCTCGAACCGGGACAGACGCAGAGCGTACCTGCGCGTCGAATTGCGCAGATAAATCACACGGACTCTACGCGAGCCGCGAGTACGCTCGAATAATGCGCGCGACGAGCGGGTGGCGGACGACATCCGCTTCACCGAGTTCCACGATGCCGACGTCGTCGACACCCGAAAAGATTCGCGGCACATCGAGCAAACCCGACTGCACGCCGCGCGGCAAATCGATCTGCGTCACGTCGCCGTTGACGATCATTTTCGAAGACGCCCCGAGCCGTGTTAAGAACATCTTAAGCTGTTCGCGCGTCGCGTTCTGCGCTTCATCGAGAATGATGAAGGCATCGGAGAGCGTCCGTCCGCGCATATACGCGAGCGGCGCAACTTCGATCGTGCCACGTTCGATGAAGCGCGACGTCACGCCGTCATCGAGTAACTCTGCAAGCGCGTCGTACAAGGGCCGCAGATACGGATCGACTTTCTCTTTCAGGTCGCCCGGTAGAAAGCCGAGCTTTTCGCCCGCTTCAACGGCCGGCCGCGTCAGTATAATTTTTGCGACCTCGCGCGCGCGTAGCGCCCGCACGGCCATGACCATGGCGAGAAACGTCTTGCCCGTGCCGGCCGGTCCGATGCCGAAGGTTAGGGTGCAACGTTCCATCGTTTCCGCCAGCCGCCGTTGCCCCTCGGTCTTGGGGCGGATGTCTTTGCCGCGCTGCGTGGTGAAGAGGGTTTTGGGATGCGTGCGCGGCGCTTCTTCGCCGCCCGAACTCTCGCGGGCGGCAAGCGCGACGTCGTCGGGCGTGAGTTGGGCACCGTTATTGGCAGCCTCGCGCATACGAGTCAAAATTTCGGTCGCGGCACGGACGGCTTGCGGAGCGCCGGAGACGCGCAGACGGTCGCCGTCGAGATTGACGACCACCGGCACGAGCCCTTCGAGCGCGGTCAGGTTGCGATCGAGGTGTCCGCAGAAGTTGAGCGGATCGCGCACTTCGGCAAGCTCGAAGATACGTTCGGTACGAGAATCAGGCAGCGTGGAAACTCCGCATGTCCTTCCTGTAAACGCACGGGCGCGGCAAAGGGTTGTTACCGTAGCCCGATCGGCGGCGCGAGAACTTCGGACAAAACGAAGGCCGCAAGAAAACCCTCGCGCGCCGTAAACGCGGACAAGAGCGGTGAAGCGACTTCGAGCGGTGTCTCGATGATCGTCGTCGGAAAATCAGGCGCCGCGAGCGTTTCAGGTAGCGGCGGATCTAAGGCCCGGCGTAGGGTCACGAGGGCGCGCCCGACGCTCGAGCCGTAAGCGGCCTGGTAACGGCAGGCTCCGTCCGCAAAGACCCGCCTCGTTGCAGCGGCGCGGGCGTCCGCCGCTGCTCTTTGCCCGCTCGCACTTCACGGGCGCGTGCGGCGATCTCGTCCCGCAGCATCGCGAGTGCGTTCACCACTAGGAATCGGACCGCTTCGGAGCCTGCTGTGCGGAGGGCTCGCCCGGCGTGACGCCCACGCCGATGGAGGACCGCATGTCCGTATCGGCCTTAATATTGTTGAGCCGGTAATAATCCATCACGCCGAGGTGGCCTTCCCGAAAAGCTTCCGCAATCGCGACCGGAATTTGAGCCTCGGCTTCGACGACCTTGGCCCGCATCGCTTGCGTTTGCGCCTTTTGTTCCTGCTCGGCAGCCAGCGCGCTGTATTGCCGTTCTGCCGCCTTGGCCTGAGCGATACGGCGATCGGCTTCCGCCTGCGACGTTTGCAGTTCGGCGCCGATATTTTTACCGACGTCGACGTCCGCGATATCGATCGAAACGATTTGGAACGCCGTCCCCGCGTCGAGCCCTTTCGAAAGCACGGCTTTCGAGATGCGGTCCGGATACTCGAGCACTTCTTTGTGATCGATGGCCGCGCCCACCGCCGATACGACGCCTTCACCGACGCGCGCGATGATGGTGGGTTCGCCCGCTCCACCGACGTAGGTATCGAGATTCGTGCGCACGGTAACGCGCGCTTTCACATTGAGTTGAATACCGTTTTGCGCGACGCCCTGGAACGTCGGCGTCTCGATGACTTTGGGATTCACCGATTGCTGCAGCGCTTCGACGACGTTACGCCCGGCCAAATCGATCGCTGCGGCGCGCTGCCACTCGAGCGGAATCTGCGCGCGTTGCGCGGCGATCATGGCGAGGGTCACCGCCTCGACGTTACCACCTGCAAGATAGTGCGATTGCATCTGGTCGATCGTGAGCGGCAGCCCCGCTTTGCGCGCGCGCACGAGGTTGGTTACGATGACGCTCGGCGTAATGCCGATCAAGCGCATGCGAATGAGCGATTGCATCGACAGGGGCACGCCGGCCGCGATCGTCCGAATCCACATGCCGAGCGGAAAGTAATATAGAAACACCACGAGCCCGACGACGAGCGCGATAACGACGAAACTAAAACCGAAGATCGGCACGCTCATCTTTCCTTCGTAATGACGTCGACGAAGATTCGCGCGCCCTCGACGCGGCTCACGCGAACGGGGCTGCCGGCCGGAACAAAGTCGCCTTCGGTCAGCACGTCGACGCGCTTTCCGTCGACGTTCGCAACCCCCGCGGGTCGCAAAAAGGAAGTTGCGTAACCGGTACGTCCGAGCAACATTTGGTGATTCTCGCTCGCGACGTACTCCGGACCTTGCACGCCCGAAAACGTAACCCGCCGCAGAAACGCGCTCTCCGGAAACACGCGTGTCGAAAGCGCGAACACGACTGCCGACAGCACGATGGCGACGGCGAGCGCCTGCACCGCGACGAAAATAAAGGGCAGGCCGAAAGCGAGCACGATCGCCGCTACGAGCGCGACCGCGCCGAGCGTCCCCGCGACACCATGTCCCGGAAAAACGTGCAGCTCGAAGAGGATGCCGAGCACGCCCGCGAGCGCGAGCGCCACGACCGCACCGTCCGAGAAACCGGCGTACACGTGCGTGCCGAAGAACAGCGCGAGCGCTCCTATGCCGACCGCCCCGCCGATACCGTGCAGCGTTTGCAATTCGATCAACAGACCGAGCACGCCGATCGAGAGTAAAATGCCGCTGACTTCGGGACTCGTTGCAAAACGCGCGACCTGCTCGCCGAAGGTGTATTCGGCGCGCACGATGCGAGTCGGCGCGTGTTCGCGGGCGAGTACCGCGCCGAGCGTCGGCTCGATTGCGTCGGCGATCTTGGCCCGCAAGGCTTCGTCAGCCGTGAGCGAAAGAATCGCGCCGCTCTTCTTAAAGCCCGGCGCAGCGACGCTTTTATCGACCATAGCGGCCGCGAGCGTCGTATCGCGATGGTTCCGAGCCGCCGTCGACGCGAATTCGGCGCGCAGCGCGGAGACGTGCTTCGGATCGTTTGGGATCGGCTCGGCGGCACCGAGGCTCGAGCCCGGCGCCATAACGATCGTCTTTGCCGACAGCGTGATGAGCGCGCCCGCGGAGTAGGCGCGTTCGGACACGTAGGCGATCGTCGGGACACGCGAGCCGAGCAACGCGTCGCGAATCTCGAAGGCCGCGCTGACCAGCCCTCCGGGCGTATTCACGTCGAGGACCAGCGCCGCAGCGCTAGCTGCCTCCGCTTCCGCCACGGCGCGAGCCACGTAGTGCGCCATGCCTTCGTCGACGACTCCTTGGATCGGGACGACGAACGTCGTTCCGGGCACGGACGTCGTTTGGGCGCCGAGCGCCTGCGCGGCGCCCAGTAGTCCGGCCAGCACCAGCCAAAAGAGTCCGAACCGCAGCCAATGCCGTGTCACGGCATTACGTACTAGGCACTCGGAAAGAAGTTGCGAGGGCGCTCGGGCGTTACGCGCCCGCGAGTGCCTTGAGCTCGTCGAGCACGACTTCCCGGATGAGCGCCCCATCGGCTTCGCCCTTGAGAGCGGGCATGACGGCCTTCATCGCCGCGCCCTGATTACGCCCACCCGGCGGCAGGGCGGCGAGCGCCGCGCGCACGACCGGCCGTATCTCATCGGCGGACTTCTGGGCGGGTAAGAGCGCAGACAAAATTTCCCGCTCCTGCGCCTCTTTCGCCGCGAGTTCGGGCCGCTGCCCGCGCTCGTAATCGACGATCGAATCGGTACGCTGCTTGACGAGCTTGCGCACCACGTCGACTTGATCGGCCTCTTCGAGTTCCCGCCCGGCTTCGATCTTCTTATAAGAGAATGCGGACAGAGCGGAACGAAGCGTATCGAGCCGCACCTGATCCCGCGCCTTCATCGCAACCTTCAGCTCGCTTGCGATGCGATCTTTTAGACTCACCTGCGGTGCGGCGTTACGCGCGCCGCTTGCGAGCGGCGGCGGATTTCTTCTTCTTCCGCACGCTCGGCTTCTCGTAATGTTCGTGCTTACGAGCTTCGGCGAGAACGCCGGCTTTTTGGGTGGCTTTCTTGAAGCGACGCAACGCACTTTCGATCGTCTCACCCGGTGCAACGCGAACCTCCATGAACAACCCTCCCTTCAAAACCGCGAAGCGCGGCAAAATGACGCCGCCCCCTGTCGAGGGCAACCTAGAGAATCTAGCACACTCGGAACCCGGCGTCCAGCGCTTGCGCTTTCCGCGCCTGCGCTCCCGACGGAGCATGCGGAACGAATGGCGCCGGCGCGGCAGGCTGGGCCCGGTGCGGCGACGATATTCCAGCGGTGCGGCACTGGGTTGCGAGAGCTTCTACACCGGTTTTAGCCGGTCGGCGGTGCAGCGCTTGAGATCGTCGACGACGCCTTCCGCTCGCGCCGCGCACTGGTTACCGTTCACGCAGATGGCTTCGTTCGATCCCCGGCTGCGAACGTTCGTGCGAGCGCGCGGAACGGCGCTCGTCGATGCGCGCGGCCACACCGTGTTCGACGCGATTTCATCGGTTTGGACGACGATCCACGGACACGGGCACCCGGCCATCGTCGATGCGATCGCGCGCCAGGCGCATACGCTCGATCACGTAACAGCGCTCGGCGCGACCAACCCCGTCGCCGAAGAGCTGGCCGCACGCCTCTGCCGGCGTTCCGGTCTCGAGCGCGCGTTCTTCTCAAGCGACGGTGCGAGCGCAATCGAAGCCGCGCTCAAAATGTCGCTGCAATATTGGCAGAACGCCGGTGAATCGCAACGCACGCGCTTCGCCCATTTGCGTGCGTCCTATCACGGAGATACGGCGGGTGCGATGAGCGTCTCGGACATCGCGGCGTTCAAGCAACGTTTCGGATCGCTCGTCGTGGACACGTTCGCGTACGACGAACTCGCAGACGCCCTCGCCCGCGACGACCTGGCTGCCATCATCATCGAACCGCTGGTACAAGCCGCGGCCGGCATGCGCCTGGTTCCGAAGGAACGCTACGCTGCGTTGCGTGCCGCGCATACGCCGCTGCTCATCGTCGATGAGATCGCAACGGGCTTCGGACGCACGGGAACCCTCTTCGCTTTCGAGCAGCTCGCGCTCGCGCCCGATATCGTGTGCCTGGGCAAAGGGCTAACGGGTGGCACGCTCGCGCTTTCGGCAACGCTTGCGACCGAACGCATCTACGCGGCGTTTCTCGGCGACTATACCGACGCCCGACATTTCTTTCACGGCCACTCGTACGCCGCCAATCCGATCGCCTGTGCCGCGGCGCTCGCTTCGCTCGAACTATTCGAGACGGAACGAACACTCGAGACCGTCGCTCGTACCGCGTCCGCGCTCGATGCGATGCTCGCACCGCTACGCGATCATCCCCTCGTGGTCGAAGTACGACGCGGCGGGCTCATGGTCGGTATCGAGCTCGACGCTGCTCGTATCGCAGCGAAAGGTGCGCCAACGGCCGCCTGGCGGATCGCGAACGAGATGTACGAGCGCGGCCATTTCACCCGGCCGATCGGCGCGACGATCCAGCTCGTGCCGCCGCTCGTCGCGACGCCGAGCGAATTGCGCTCGTTCGTCAGTGCGCTCGGCGATACGCTGGACGAGGCGCTAAGGTGACGTATCTCGCGCGCGTCCGGCTCGAGCTCGCCGCGCTCGAGCAGCGCTCGCTCCTGCGCGTCCCGCGACGCTGCGTTCCGGACAGAGCGATCGATTTCTCTTCCAACGATTATCTCGGCCTCAGTCGCGACGCGCGGGTGCTCGCGGCACTACGGCAAAGCGAGCGTGTCGGTAGCGGCGGTTCCCGGTTACTGGGCGGCGCGCACCGCGAACATGCCGCACTCGAGGACGACCTGGCGCTCTGGACGGGTCGCGAGCGCGCGCTACTCTTCTCCTCCGGCTATCTTGCAGCGCTGGGCGCGATCGCGACGCTCGCGCGTTTCGTCGACGTTGCGTACTCCGATGCCCTCGTACACGCGTGTCTGATCGATGCGCTCCGGCTCGCGAAGGTCCCGCGCTACATCTTCCCGCACGCGACGATCCCGCTACGCGCTGCGGGCGACGGAGGCGCGATCGTCGTAACGGAATCGCTGTTCGGCATGGACGGCTCCATTGCGCCGCTCGCCGCACTCGTGCGCGGACTTCGCGCGACGGATGTGCTCGTCGTCGATGAGGCCCACGCGCTCGGGGTCGCCGGTTCGCGCGGCTCCGGTCTTGCCGCGGCCGATCACGACGAGCGCGTCGTCGTCATCGGAACGCTTTCGAAAGCGCTCGGAGCGGCAGGCGGGTTCATCGCCGGGCCCGCGGACGTCATGGCCTTACTCGCAACGGCGGCCCGGACGTTCGTCTTCGATACGGCGCCGCCGCCGGCAATCGCAGCGGCTGCGCGAGCGGCCCTCGCGATCGCGCGCGGCGATGAAGGGGATGCCTTGCGCCGGCGCCTGGCGCGCAACGCGCGCCACGTGCGCGCCGGGTTACGCGATTGCGGCTTCGACGTGCCGGGCGACGGCGACGCCATCGTGCCGCTCGTCATCGGCAACGAGCGCGACGCGCTTGCGCTCGCCCACGAACTCGAGCTGCGCGGCGTCTTCGCACCGGCGATCCGGCCGCCGACCGTACCCAGAGGCACCGCGCGGCTGCGCATCACCGTTCGCGCCGATCACACGGAGGCGGACATCGAAACGCTTCACGAAGCCATGGCCGCCGTGCGTCTCGCACCCCGCTGATGCGCCTCTTCATTACCGGCACCGATACCGATGTCGGAAAGACGCGCGTGACGGCGGCCCTCGCACGGGCGCTCGTTGAAAGCGGGCAACGGCCGACGGTCGTGAAACTCGTGCAGACCGGCATACCCGAGGGCGCGCCGGGCGACGCTGCGCTCGCCGCATCGCTTGCCGGTTGCGAGATGCGCGAGCTCGCGCGCTTTCCGCTCGCGAGCGATCCATGGTCCGCGGCACTCGACGCGGACGCGGAACCGCTCGCAGCGCAGACGCTCGCACGACAGCTCGATGCGTTTGCAGATCCGCTCGTCATCGAAGGTTCCGGCGGTGCGGCGGTGCCGCTCAACGAGCGCGAAACGCTCGCCGCCGCCGCCGCGCACGCACACTGCGAAGCGATCGTCGTGGTCGGCCTACGCCTCGGTTGCATCAATCATGCGCTGCTCACGCTCGCCTATCTCGACCAGCACGTCGTTACGGTCCGCGGCGCGGTCCTCGTCGAGCGCTGGGCGCCGACGGACGAGGCCTATCGTAAGGCGGTCCGGCGCGCCCTCGACGCGCACGTTTCGCTCCTGGGCGTCGTGCCATACGATACGAATGTCGCGCGCAGTGTCGCGAACGCCGCAGCGCTCTTTCGCTCGCTGTGAACCACGGCGGCGCAACTTCGTCGCTACAGCGCGGGCGAACGACACGCGTTTGACATGAAGAGACGCCCGGTATCGTCGACTACGATCGCGGCCGTCGGCTACGATGAACGCCGCAAGATACTCGAGATCGAATTCACGAGCGGCGCAGTGTATCGCTACAGCGACGTGTCGCGCGCGGTATACGCCGGGCTGATGTCGGCCGACTCGCACGGTCTCTTCTTCAATCTGCATGTGAAAGGGAACTATCACCACATCCGGTTAGAATAACGTCGGCCGCCTTTAACGTTTCTTCCGCAGTGCGCGCTCGAGCACGGTGCGCTCGAAATTCTCGGGATCGAAGGAACCGCCGATCCACTCGAGCATTTCGTCGTGTTCGGGATGCGCGGGATCGGCAATCACCTCGAGAAACGCTGCGTATCCCGAGACGCCGCCCACATCTTCGGGCGGAGCTGACCGCGCACCGTCGACGAGCCGCGGATAGCGCTGCCCTTTTGCCGGCGGCGCTATCGCCTCGACGGTAACGTCGTGGTACCAGTCATCGCCGAAATCGTACCAATAGTTAATCTTCGTCTTGGCTTTCGCCACATCGCTCAGGCGCACGCGTCGCTCGTCGCGCGCCCCATCGAACGCGCCGCCGTCAGCACTGCCGATCGCTTGTCGGCCTATCTGGAAACGGTGCGCGTGCGTGTCGCACCAACCCATCGCCCCCTGCAGGGCCCGATGGAGTTGCGCGAAGGTAATATCGCCAAGAACTTCGATGCGCCGCCAGATTGCCGGCTCGACATCACGCAAGCAAATCTTTAGGCGGTAGACCTGCGTATCGACGGCCGTGCTCTTCTCGTTCTTGCGACGTGGCGGCTCGGCGACATTTTCAAGCGCAAACATGAACATCTTTCCGGCTTCGTCGATCGATGCAATCCAGCGGTCGACGGACCGGGCGAGGTGATCGGGCGACGAGACCAGCGCATCCACGATGAATGCCATATCGCCGCCCTCGATGTCGGGAAGAATGCGCACGAACGGAACCGCGGACATGACCGCCGCGGCTGAAACGAGAAGCAGCTCCGGTTCGTAGCGCTCGATACGCTTTTTCTCGAGCAGCGCGCCGATCGTGACGAAACCCGTCGCTGGCTCTTCGCTGCGGAAGCCGTACACGGAACCGTGTCGCGTGATGGTGACGAAGGCATTATCGTCGGCGCTTTCCGTCGCAAAACCACGCGAACCCAGTGCCTCGCGATATTGTGTCGCAGTTCCCGACGACGGCAGCAGCTCCGGGCCTTGCGGCGCGAGCGGCCCTTTCTTGCGCCCGCTCACGCTACGACGGCTCCTTCCGCTGCTGCACACCTTCGGCTTGCCGGGAGACGCCTGTCAGGTCTCTCACTGCCGGGAAGTGAGAAGGTCGATCGATCAGCATCGCGATTGGATTTCGCCCTGAAGCTGCCTAATTCTGTTTCCGCCTGGTCAAAGCAATGCGGTCCTACGGCGTTTGCTGCGTCGCGGTCCGAGACGTCGCCCGGGTCGAATGGCGCCAAAAAAGCTCCTTACGAGAGGGTAAGGAGACTAAAACTGAGTAAGGAAGAGTATGCCGATCTCTACACTGACCAGTAAAGGACAGATGACGCTTCCCAAGGCCATTCGGGAGAAATTGAACTTAAAAGAAGGGGACCGGCTCGACGTCGTGCTGGAGCATGACCGCATCCTTCTCATCCCCGTTACGTTTCATGCTCGCGACCTCGTGTCGGTACTTCCGAAACCAAGCCGAACGGCTTCTCTCGGCGTCATCGACAGGGCGATTCGAACTCGCGCCTCGCATAAGCGATGATCGGCCTTGACACGAACGTCCTTGTGAGGCTGCTTACCGGCGACGATCCTGCTCAGCAGCAGCTGGCCGCCGCGTATATTGAGAAATCTTGCTCCACCGAAGATCCGGCCTATATTAACCGTATCGTCTTGATCGAGTTCGTCTGGGTCTTGGAATCGGTGTATAAATACTCGCGTCCGCAGATCGCAGAAGCACTGGTCCGCATGTTACGAACGGCAGAGCTTCGCTTCGAGGATCACGAAGCGGCTTGGGCTGCTGCTACGGCATACCGGAACGGCGTAGATTTTGCCGACTTCGTCATCGTATGCACGAACGAAAAAGCAGGTTGCCGTGCCACTGCGACGTTCGATGTGCGCGCGGCGAAACAACTTCCGGGCGTTGAAGTCATTCGCGAACTTTAAGGTTCGCGGCGAAAAGGGCCGTCGGGTCCCGGGCGCGCACGTTTCACTTCGCGCGTCGGACCAAACGATGTCGACGCCGCCGACAGCGTCGCGAGCGCAGCGTCGCTTCCCGCTCTCTCTGAAGGACCCGTTTATCATATGCATCCAGCCGTCGTCGCAGCCCGCCGTACCGTCCTTGACGAAGGACGTCCGCTGTCGCGCGAAAGGCTCGAGGCGCTGGCGACGATGCCGCAGCCGGACGTCGCCGACCTGCTCGTGCTCGCCGACGAGGTGCGCGTGCGGGCGTACGGCAACGAGGCCGCGGTCGAAGTGCTCTTCAACGCGAAGAAAGGCGGTTGCTCCGAAGACTGTCACTTCTGCTCGCAGAGCGCGCGCTTCGCGACCGATGTCGCGCCCGAGCCGCTTCGGGCGGCCGAAGAATTCGTCGCCGCCGCGCGCGAGGCGCGCGAGCGCGGCGCGAGCGAATTCTGCATCGTCGTCGCCGTCCGCGGGCCCTCGCCGGCGTTGCTCGCGCGCGTTTGCGAAGCGACGCGGCGCATCAAAGCCGAGCTGCGCGATATGTCGGTCGCAGTCTCGCTCGGCATTCTGCGCGACGAACATTGCGAGGCGCTCGTCGCCGCCGGTGTAGACAAGGTCAACCACAACCTGGAGACCTCGCGTCGCCACTTCCCGGCAATCTGCACGACGCACACGTTCGACGAGCGCTGGGCGACGTGCACGCTCGTGCGGCGCTATGGGCTCGAGCTGTGCAGCGGCGGCATCATCGGCCTTGGGGAAACGGTTGCGGATCGCATCGACTTCCTCTGCGAGCTGCAAGAACTCGGACCCGTCGAAGTGCCGATCAACTTTCTCAACCCGCGACCCGGGACGCCCTTCGCGGACCGCTCCATCGTCGAGCCGGTGGAAGCGCTACGCTTCGTCGCGATGGCACGCCTCGCACTACCGCACGCCCTCGTGCGGCTCGCCGGCGGTCGCGAGATAACACTCCAAGGCTTACAGGATCTCGGCATGCGGAGCGGCGCGAGCGGCTTGATTTTAGGCGCGTACTTGACGACCGAGGGGCGCGCGGACGAGTCCGATTTTGCGATGTTGGCACGAACCGGTTTCGCGCTACCGGCAGCGACGGTGGTCTGAAATGCCGGTTCCCTTGCCTGCACTTGCATATGGTGTGATCTTAGGTGTCGTAGCCGTTACGGCGTCGCCCACCCCTCCCTATACCGCAGCAACCAAGGTCGTACCGGTACTGAAATCTTCCGTGGATGATGCCGGGCAGCCAATTCAATATCCGCGCGGCGGCAGTCCCGAAGTGACGATGCTGCGAGTTCGGATTCCGCCCGGCAAAGAAACCGGATGGCACACGCATCCCGTTGCCGGGTTCGCGTATGTCCTTTCCGGATCGCTTACCATCGCAATGCGAGACGGCCGTCGGCGCACGTTTACTGCCGGGCAAGGTTTTGCCGAGTCGGTCGATCGTGTCCACGACGGCAAGAACCTCGGTACAACACCTGTCGATCTCATCGTCGTTTTCCTCGGTCGGAAAGGACATCCGTTCGTCGTAAAGGCTAAGCCGTAACGGCGTTTCTTCGCCCGCGCCGATCGTGCTCGCACGCTTGCATTAGCCTTTAACCGGGCGGCCAGCCGAGCGCGCGGCCCGCTAAGACGTGCAGGTGCAGATGGAAAACCGTCTGCCCGGCGTCGGGACCCTCGTTGACGACGATGCGGTAGCCGCCGCTCGAGGCTGCGCGAGCGGCGTTCGAAGCGGCGCTAAAGAGATCGCCGACTTCGCGGGCGCCCGCCGTAGCGACGAACGCCCCGAGATCGGCGGCATGCCGCTTCGGAATCACGAGCAAATGGGTCGGGGCCTTTGGATTGAGATCGCGGAATACGAGTACGTCCGTCGTGCGAACGACCTCTTCTACGGGTATTTCGGCGCGGAAAATCTTGCAAAAAATACAATTTTCAGCGTCCATTCACTGCCTCCGTTTCGGGCGGATGAGTTCGAAATTGATTTCCGAGTCGGGCCGCGCAACGATTCCCGAGAGCGACGCCTTGGCGGCGAACGAGACCACCGAATGCACGAGCGCAATAGCCGGAGCTTGGTCCGCGATCAGGGCGTTGGCCGCGCGGTAGACGGCGGCGCGCTTCTTCTCGTCGACCGTGCGTTGCCCGGCGAGCATCAACCGATGGAAACGCGGGTCGCGCCAAAAGGAATAGTTCTGCGCTTGACCCTTTACCGCGCTATCTTGATCGAGCAGCGGATACATGAAGTTATCCGGGTCACCGTTGTCGCCCGTCCAGCCGATGAGGCACATCGGATGTTCGCCGCTACGAATCTTATCCAGAAAGACCGGGAACTCGAAAGGCTCGAGCGTGACGTCGATTCCGACGTCTTTGAGATTCGCTTGGATCGCTTCGGCTATACGGCCCGGTTCGGGCATATACGGCCGCGGCGAAGTCGGGTAATACAGTTGCGTTGCAAAGTGCGGCAGTCCGGCTCGCGCGAGCAACGCTTTCGCCATCGCAACGTCTCGCGCGCGCGCTTTCACAGCCTTATTCTCGCCGAGCATCCCGGGCGGCGTCCAATTGTCGGCCACGAGCGCGCCTTCCGCAAAAAAGCCGCGCGCGATCGCGGTCTTATCGATCCCGTAATCGATCGCGCGACGCACGAGCACGTTTCCGAAGGGCGGCCGATCGACGTTGAGCGCGAGATACGACACGTTGTTGCTCGCAGGATGGTAGATTTTGATCCCCGGTTGCCGCGCGAGATCTTCGGCATCGTCGGGGCGCGGGTCGACGAGCAGATCGACGTCGCCCGTTTTCATCGATAACACGCTCGTCGACTGATCGGGAATATCGCGTACGTAGACGGTCGAGTAGTATGGGCGGATGCCGTGCCAGGACGGGTTCGCGGTCAGCGTTATGTGGTCGTCGTGGACCCATTCGGCGACCGCATACGGACCGCTCGCCACCGGCTGCTGATTGAAAACGCCGACTCCCGCCGCGATCGCCGTAGGCGAGCCGATTGCGAACGGCGGCATCGCAAGATCGCGCAGCAGCGGCCCGAAGGGCGTTTTTAGATGTAGCACGACGGTATCGGGAGCCGGGGCCTCGATCGCCGAAATCACGCTCGCCGAATCGAAACCGGCGAACATGCTCGGATAATAGCCATATGAATAGCTGCCGTGGTTCGCATCGCGCGTGTCGCGCCAACGATCGAAGTTAAAGCGCACCGCGGCCGCATCGAGCGGTGTGCCGTCGGAGAAACGCAACCCGCGTGCGAGCCGAAAGGTCCACGTCTTATTATCGGCCGACGAGTGCCACGCAGTGGCGATATCCGGCACGACTTCGAAGGTGCCGGGCTTAAAGCGCACGAGATTCGCAAATACTTCGCACGTCACGTTGAACGAAAGACCGTCGGTTTGTTGCGCGGGATCGAGGCCCGTCGCATCCTTTACGCGCGCCACGATCAAGCGCGGTCCACCCGTATCGACCTGACCGCCGCAACTCGCGAGCAGCAGCGCGGCGAAGGCCAGAGCCGCGACGCGGATCCGTCGGCGAGCGCCGTTCAACGCCGAATCATAAACGACCAGGTTTTGGTCGCGGTGTTCCCAGCGGCGTCGGCCACGCGAACGACGACGGTGACGGGTCCCGTTCCGAGATCGATACCGGGCGCATAGGTTACGAAGGCCTTCGAGCGCGTCACGGACGACGTTACGTCGTGGCCGTTGATGACGAGGGCCACGCTGCGTTCGTTGATCGCGACCCCCGTCGGCGTGCTGAATGTTGCATAGATGCTCGGGCGCGTATTGTTGATCGTTTGTCCTGGCGGCGGCGCAACGTCACCGATCGTGGGCGGCGTCGTCGCGGCAGTCAACGTCTGTGCCGCAGCGACGCGCACCGGCGCGTTCGAGCCCAGCGACAACTTCCCGTAAACGGGAACTTGCGTTACGTTGAAGCGCTCCGGAACCGTGAAATGGCCGGCATAGACGCCCGAAGCCGTTTCAGGCATCGGTAAGTTTTTGAGATAGTCACCGATGTCGAATGCAGCTCTCGCTCCAGGCGTGCCAGTCAAAACCACGTCGAAGCTCTCGCCGAGCCGAAGCGGCCGTTCCGGCGAGACGACGACTTTGGCGATCGTGACGTTGCTTAACGCGGGCGCGCCGCTTGCCGTAGACAGTACGCCGGCCGCCGCAGTGGTCCGCGGTAGCCCCGCGGGATTACGCGTTGCAACGATTGCGCGCAATTCGCCGCTCTCCGGATTGCTGCGCACGGTAACGTAATCGCCGACGCGCAAATCCGTCAAACGCGCGGAGGCCGTATCGAGCGAAATTTCCGTCGTGCCGCCCGGCGACACGACGCGCCCGTTCGCGAGAACGATGGCATTCGGTGACGCCGCTGCGAGCGTGCCGCTCGTCGAGCGGTAGAAGTCGAAAATCGATTCGACGCGCCCGTCGCGTGCCAGAATTGCATGGACCGCATCGCCGACCCGCACGCCGCCCAGTGCCGAACGCAACTGGGAGTGAATCGTGACGTCTTCCGTCCAGATCTTCGCCTCCGAGGTCACGGAGATCGTGCGCGCCACACCGCCGCGGACGACCGTCAGCGACGGTGGCGACGAATCGAGATCGAGCGCCGAAACGACGCCCTGAACGTCGCTTCCGCCGCCTGCACGCTGCTGCTCCGTGCCGCTGTTGCGGCCGACAAACGTCGAAGCGATCTGGACGTTCGCGCCGCGTTGATCGTAGGTTGCTTGCGCGCCGAGAGCCGCAACGATCAGCTTGAGCGGCATATACGTCGTCCCGCCCAGATCGATGACGCTCGTGTCGAGTGCCACAAGGCGCCCGTCGACCATGACCTGTGACGTGCCGACCGTAATGGCGATGTTACCGCCGGGCAAGCGCCCCGCAATCGTATTACCGGAACGCGAAACCCCGATACCGAGCGCTTCGAAGACGTCGCGCAGCGGCACGAGCACGCGACCCTGTACGACGATGGGCGGCGTACTCGTCGCCAGCGGTTCGCCGTTTACTGCAATCGCGATCGTGCGCGTCGGGCGTTCGGCTTGATCCTTATGCGGCGGGGCGAATGCGGCCGACGCACCGGCCGCCGGCAGCGCGACGCATGCGGCGGCGAGCGCTACGACGCGAAGCTCTTTCATGAAGCCAGCGCTTCCGCCAAGACTTCCCGATACACCTCGGCCGTGCGAGCGGCGCACGCGTTCCATGTCAATTCGCGCGCCACGGCGCAGGCCCGGGCATCACGCGGCGCGACGAGGGCGTTCGCCATATGCACGCGCAGTGCGGCTACATCGAACGGCGCGAAGAGGTCTACGACCGGTCGCAGGACGCCCGGCACCGCCTGCGTACTCGCGATAACGGGCGTTCCGACGACCGCCGACTCGAGCATCGGTAAGCCGAACCCCTCGCACAGCGACGGGTAAACGAGGGCTGCCGCGCCGCGATAGAAACTCGCTAGTTCTCGAACGCTCACATCGCCGAGGAAGCGCAGCCTGCCACGCGTCCGGCGCGGCAGGCCGCAGGTGAAGTCGCCGTTCTCTTCTCCGGTCAACAGCAGATCGACTTCGAGCTCTTCGGGTAGCGCTTCCCAGGCCCGAAACAGCGTGGCGAGATTTTTGTGCGGCCGCCGGTTGCCCGCGTAGATGAAATACGGCCGCGCAGCCGGAGCCGGGCGTACGGCTTCGAAGAACGCATCGTCCGCGCCGAGCGGCACGACGCGCACCTTGCGCGCGGGAACGCCGAGGTACTGCTCGAGATCGAGCACCGTCCGTTCGTCATCCGTGATGATGCGCGCCGCGCGGGCGCAGACGGTGCGCACGATCGTCCGGTAATACGGACCGACGAAGCGCTTGAAGTAGTTCGGGAAACGCAGATGGATGAGGTCGTGAATCGTGATGACGTAGGGCTGCGGCCCCGTCAGGGGAGCGTAGACGGAGAGAAAGTGGACCAAGCGTGGATGCTCTCGCCGCAGCCGCGCCGGCAAATCGAACTGCTCGGCGCGATCGAGCGCACTCGTTCGAACGAGCGTGACGAATGCGAGATCGGGTGCGACGCGCGGTAAGCGCGCGGCAACTTCCTCCGCGTACGAGCGCATGCCGACCGACATATGCCGGATACGCGGCAGATCGAGCGCGACGTCCGCTCTCACGGCCGCAACGCCTTCCACGCTACGGCCAGCGGATACGCAGCCGACGCCAGGGCGATAAAGGCTCCGCGCCAGCCGTCACGCCAGCCGCCGCGAGCGAAAAACAGCCACGGCGCCCGGCCGGCTGCGATAGCCAGCGCCCGCGCGAAACGAGCCCGAGATGCCTGCAGTCCGGAGGCTTCGAGCGCCGTGTAACGTGAAAATTTAGAGCGGTACGAGGCGAGCGTCGGATACGAATAGTGATGCAACGTACCGGTCAGGTGGTCGATCCGGCCGGGAACGTTCCACGACTCGTGTAGCTCGGCTACGCCGCCGGCTGCGGGGTGCGCCGCCAGTCGCGCGACGGCCGTCCGGAAGAGGCGCAGCGGCGCTTCGCCGCCCCACCCTCCGCCACGGATGCGGCGTTCGCAGAAATATGTATGGCGCGCGAGCGTATAGCCGTTCGTGTCGGCCTCGGGTTGCGCTGCGCCGAGCGCCCGCGCGGCCTCGGCGTCCAGTGCCTCGTCGGCGTCGAGCATAAACGTCCACGGCGTGCGCACCGAGGCGAGCGCAAAACGCCGCGTCGAGACGAACCCCGCCCACGGGCGAACGATCACCTGGGCTTGCCGCTCGCCCGCGAGCGCGATCGTCTCGTCCGTCGATTGCGCGTCGATCACGAGCAAGCGCGCCGGCAGCGGAACACTCGCGAGCGCCCGCGGCAAATTACGAGCTTCGTCTTTCGTAAGGATAACAAACGTAATGTCTTCGAGTTTCAGGAGTGCGAAGCAAACGATGAAATCACGACCCCTGCCGGGACGCCGGTATCGCTCCCTCCCGCCAGCGCCGCACCGACAAAGTCGCGATAGAACGGCGACGAACGCGTCGGACGGGATTTAAATTCCGGATGCGCTTGCGTTCCGACAAACCACGGATGCAAGCTCGGGGCCAATTCCACGCATTCCACGAGCGTCGTTCGGCCGACGCTGTGATGACCTGAAAAGATCAATCCGTGCTCTTCCAAGAGCGGTTTGTAGCGGTTATTGAATTCGTAACGGTGGCGGTGACGCTCGCTGATGTCGAGTTCCCCATAGGCGCGCGCGGCGAGGGTCCCCGCTTCGAGCCGGCAATCGTACGCCCCCAGGCGCATCGTGCCACCCATCAATTCGATATTGCGCTGCTCCGGAAGGAAGTCGATGACGGGATCCGGCGTCGCCTCGTCGACCTCGGTCGTCATGGCGTCGGGCAAACCGCAGACGTGGCGCGCGAATTCGATGCAGGCGAGTTGCATCCCGAAGCAAATGCCGAGAAACGGCAGCCGTTGTAAACGTGCGAACTCGATCGCGCGCAGCTTGCCCTTGACGCCGCGCGACCCGAAGCCGGGCGCGACGAGGATGCCGTCGACGCCGTGCAACACCGCCGTGCCCGCATCCTCGACGGTTTCCGAATCGACGCGCTTGATTTCGACGTGCGCATCGTGCGCGATGCCCGCGTGATAGAGCGCTTCGACGATCGAGATGTATGCGTCTTTGAGTTCGACGTATTTACCGACCAGCGCGATCTTCACGCGCCGCGCGGGATGCGTGATGCGCTCGACGATCCCTTCCCAGGCATCGAGATCGAACTGCTGCGGTTCGAGCCGCAGCCGCGCGATAACGGCTTCGGCGAGCCCTTCTCGTTCCAGGTTGAGCGGCACTTTGTAGATCGTTTCCGCGTCGCCGTTCTGAACGACGTTGCGCGCGGGCACGTCGCAAAACAGCGCGATTTTCTCTTTAAGTTCGATCGGAATCGATTGTTCGGAATTCGTGCGCAGGACGATGGCGTCCGGGGCAATGCCGATCGAACGCAACTCGCGCACCGAGTGTTGGGTCGGCTTCGTTTTGAGTTCGCCCGCCGCGCCGAGATGCGGCATCAGCGTAAGATGAATGAACATGACGTTCTCGTCGCCGACATCGTAGCGCACTTGCCGGATCGCTTCCAAGAACGGCAGCGATTCGATATCGCCGACCGTGCCGCCGACTTCGACGATGCAAATATCGGCGCCGCTCTTATCGGCGACGCGCCGGATCTGCGCTTTAATCTCGTTCGTGATGTGCGGGATGACTTGCACCGTCGCACCGAGGTAATCGCCCCGCCGCTCTTTATCGATGACGGAGGCGTAGATCTGGCCGGTCGTAACGTTGTTGACGCGCGTCAGCGACTCGTCGATGAAGCGTTCGTAGTGGCCGAGGTCGAGGTCCGTCTCCGCCCCATCTTCGGTGACGAAGACCTCGCCGTGCTGATACGGGTTCATCGTGCCCGCGTCGACGTTGATGTACGGATCGAGTTTTTGAATCGACACCGAGAGACCGCGGCTTTTCAGCAGGCGCCCGAGTGACGCGGCCGTGATCCCTTTGCCCAGCGAGCTTACAACTCCACCGGTGAAGAAGATGTATTTCGCCACTATGGGATGTGCGGCTTCGCTCAGCGGTCGTGTCGCTCCCCCGGCGCCCGAACCCGGACGACCCGCTCCAGCGCGGCATAGTCGCGTTCGACGCTCACCGTCGCGCCGTCGCCGAACGCCCGGCGACTGATTTCGGCGAGCTCGTGCGCGCTGTCGGGGCCGGCTTCCATGAGCAAGCTCCCGGCTGGCTCCAGCGCCGTACGGGCTCGCGCGAGCAGCCGCCGGTACGGGCCCAGTCCGTCCGGTCCGCCGTCGAGCGCCAGCCGCGGTTCGAAGGCGGTCGGATCCGGGAAGGGCTGTAAATCGCGCGTCCGCACGTATGGCAAATTCGCGACGATGCAAGCGAAGCGTTCTTCGGCCGCGACGGCGTCGAGCAGGTCACCGAGGACGAAACGCACGCGTCCGTCGACGGCGTGCAATCGAGCGTTACGCTTCGCGCACACGAGCGCTGCGGGCGACACGTCGCTCGCGACGAGCGTCGCGTGCCGTAGTTCGGCCGCGAGCGTCACCGCGAGTATTCCGCTACCGGTACCGACGTCGTATAACCGCACCTCGGGGTCGCCGCGCTCGCGCAGCGCAGCGACCGCCAGCGTCACGAGTAGCTCGCTTTCCGGTCGCGGTACGAGAACGGCGGCAGTCACTTCGAAGCGACGGCCGTAGAAACCGGTCTCGCCGAGAATATATGCTACGGGTTCGCCCGCCGCACGCCGTGCCAGCGCGAGCGCGAAGCGCCGCGCAACCGCGTCGCCAAGCGTTTCGTTCTCGTGCGCCAGCAACCATGCGGAATTCCGCCCGAGGATCGTCCCGAGTAAGAGTTGCGCGTCGAAACGGGCGCCGTCGCGCTCGTGCAGCGCGTCGCGGGCTGCGGCGAGCGCCGTGCCCACCGTCAGAGCTGCAGCTCGTCCGCGAGGGAGGCCAGCACCGCGGCGTGCTCTTCGTACGCGAAACCATCGAAGTTCCACGACAGCGTCCAAGCCGAGCGGCCACGTATGTGGGCCGTACCTTCATCCTCGCCGAGCGGGTAATGGAACCGGAAGGCCGTGATGCGTACGCTGTGCGGGAACGTCCCGCCGGCGTTCTCTAGTGTTAAGACGCTGGCACCGAAAAATGTCAGCGTAGCGACGTACGTTGCGCCGTCTGCCCGTAGCGAACCATAGACGCGAACGGTAAGGCGCCGCGTCTGCAGATCGATATCGAGCGACACGACATAGGCATCGACGAAGGTCCGCGACGCGGCGATATCGAGAGCTTCTTGATCGCGCGGAGCGGCACTCACGTCTCATCGCTTTCACACATATTACGCACCGCAGCGCGTTGCTTATCGTTAGGCGGCCAGCGGATACTCAACATGCAATCCGGGGAATCGAGAAAAGTCGCGATCGTGCGTGCATAGCGTTGCGCCATGTTCGATTGCCGTAGTGGCCAAATCGGCATCCGGAACGAGCGCCCCGTGCGCCTGACAAGCAGTGGCGACATCTACGAGAAGTGGCCTGAGGCGTTCGGTCGGGGCGAGCAAAGATACTCCCGGGACTCGCAGCCTAGAGATGCAGCACTAAGCATCAAGCAGCCGGCGTTTCACCGGCCAGCAACTTCGATTTTTCATCTTGCTGCAGACGGGCCACGATGCGGCCGAGACCGCCATCCATCAGATCTTTGACGTTACCGAAATTTTCGTTGATGCGATGGTCCGTAACACGGTCTTGTGGAAAATTGTACGTTCGAATTTTCTCGCTGCGATCGCCCGTGCCGACTTGGCTGCGCCGCAGGCTGCCGACGGCTTCGTCCGCCTCGCGCCGTTTGCGGTCGGCAAGCACGCTGCGCAGCATCGTCATCGCGCGCGCGCGATTCTGCAATTGCGAACGCTCCTCGCTGCACGAAACGATAACACCCGACGGGACGTGCGTGATGCGAATTGCGGATTCGGTTTTATTGACGTGCTGACCGCCGGCGCCCGACGCCTTAAAGGTATCGATCTCCAGATCTTTAGGATTGATCTCGACGGCTGCGTCTTCATCCGCTTCCGGCAGGACCGCGACCGTCGCCGTACTCGTGTGAACGCGGCCTTGCGACTCGGTTAACGGTACGCGCTGCACGCGGTGAACGCCGCTTTCGTATTTGAAGACACGATAGGGCTCGCCGCCTTTGATCGACAGCACGATCTCTTTCGCACCGCCCGCCTCGCTCTCGCTCTGCGACACGATCTCGGCGCTCATTTTAAGGGACTCGGCGTAGCGCACGTACAGTCGCGCGAGTTCGGCCCCGAAAAGGCTCGCTTCATCGCCGCCGGCCCCGGCGCGAATCTCGACGAAGACGTCCTTCGAATCGTTCGGATCGCGCGGCAGCATCAGCTCAGTGAGTTCCGCTTCAAGCGTACGGCGCTGCTCGCGCAGCGCGAGCGCTTCTTCTTGCGCCAGCTCGTGCAGCTCGGGCTCGCCCTTTTCTGCGAGCAACGCGTCGTTCGCGGCAATCTGGGCTAGAAGGCGCTTGTATGCGCGATACGTCTCGACGGTCGGCTCGTTTGCCGCGCGTTCCTTAACGAGTGAGGTAAAGCGCGGCTGATCGAATGCCCCGCCCGTGTGTGCGAGGGCAGCTTCTAATTCGTCGAAGCGCTTGGAGAGCGTTTCCAAGCGGTGAAGATTGAACACGCTGTCGTTCCTATAAGCTCGAAGTCAAAAAGGACGAGCCGCCGCGGCGACTCGTCCCTGGAAACCGTGCGGAAGTCGCTACGCTTCGGCGGCAGCGACCTCGTCTTTCTTACGCTTCCGTTCTGCGGCCTCAGCCTGCTTGTGGGCGGCTGCGGCAACGCGCTGATTGAACTTGTCTACGCGACCGGCCGTATCGAGAAACTTCTGCTGGCCCGTAAAGAACGGGTGACACGCAGCGCAGACTTCGACCGAAATGCTCTTCTGGGTCGAACCGGTGGTAAAAACGCTTCCGCAGGCGCAGTGAACGCGCGCGTCCGGAAACCAGGTGGGATGGATCTTCTCTTTCACAACCGCACTAGTATAGCAGGTTTGCGGACGCACTGCCACTGCCCAAGCGGGGCTGTATAAGCGGGGCTGCGACCGAGGCCGCTCGGGGAATGTCGTCGCGGCGGCGCGAACCCGCAGCGTTGGCTTTTTTGGGCGTCTTCGCGACGCCTTCTCTGATGTAGTGAGGGTTTTTGAAGCACGCACGTATCCCGCGCCATCTCTGGTCTCTCGGTTGTGCGGGGGCGCTCGCGCTCGCCGTGGCACTGGGGCCCGAGAGCGGTTCGCGGGCGGGCGCGCAGCCCGCACCACCGCCTCCGCCGCAGCCCAACGCGACCCTCACGTCCATTCCGGCCAACTCGCCGACGGCGCTGCCGAGCGGTGTCCCCGTCCCCACGGCGGAACCGAGCGCCGGACCACCGACCGCTGCTCCCTCGACCGCCCCTGCCCCGCGGCGGCGCGGGCGGCACGCTGGCAGCTCGGCGCCCGCCGGACCCTCGACCCCGGCCCCCGAGCCTACGGCGACGCCGACGTCGCCCGCGTTTGCGACGTTGGACGGCACCTGGGAGGTCCAACTGCAATACATCGATCGGACGGAATATTCGTACCTGTCGCTCGTGCAGGCGACCGGCGGCACCTTGAGCGGCGTGTGGCACATGAGCGGTAAAAATGCGCCCAGGTACCCCATTACGGGCACCTACGACGGGCGTCTGATTCGCTTGAACGCGGTGGAGCCGGTCGGTCCCGTCGCTTTTAACGGCTACGTCGAAGGCGCATCGGATATGATCGGCCTCGTCACCTTCGGTGCGAGCGCGGCGGCCGCGGCGACGACGCCGAGTCCCGCGGCACCCGTCGCGCCACTCGCCGCTAACGACGGGGTGGCTTTCACCGCCGAGCATCGCGGCGCGCCGAATCGCAGTATTCTCAAGAGATAACTTCCGGCGCGTCGAAGACGAACGAACGATGCAAGACCACAGTTTTGGTTTCCGGACGCGCGCGCTCCACGCGGGAACGCCGCCCGATCCCGCCACGGGCGCCCGTGCAATGCCGATCTATCTTACCTCGAGCTTCGTCTTCGACTCGACGGAACACGCGGCGGAGCTCTTCGCGCTGCGCACGTATGGCAACATCTACAGCCGCATCGGCAACCCGACCGTCGCCGCCTTCGAAGAGCGCATGGCAAGCCTCGAAGGCGGCCTCGGATCGGTGGCGACCGCGAGCGGCCTCGCAGCGCAGCTGTCTGCCATTCTCTGTCTCGCGCAGGCGGGCGACCATATCGTCGCCACGGCGAGCCTCTACGGCGGAACCATTACTCAGTTCACCGTCACCCTCAAGCGGATGGGCATCGATTGCACGCTCGTGCCGGGCGACGATCCGAGCGCGCTGCGTTCGGCGCTACGGCCGAATACGAAGCTCGTCTACACGGAGACAATCGGTAATCCACTCGGCAACGTTGCCGATCTCGCGGCGCTCGCAACAATCGCACACGAGGCCGGCGTCCCGCTCGTCGTGGATAACACGTTCGCGTCGCCCGTGCTTTGCAGGCCGCTGGAATGGGGCGCGGATATCGTCGTGCATTCGGCAACGAAATTTATCGGCGGCCACGGAACCGTCATTGCGGGCGTCATCGTCGAGAGCGGCAAGTTTGCGTGGCACGCGGGCAAGCATCCGTTACTTTCGGAGCCGAGCCCCGGGTATCACGGCATGAATTTCGCCGAAACGTTCGGCGAGTACGCGTTTTTGATGCGCGCCCGCACCGAAGTCTTGCGCGACGTCGGTGCCGCGCTCTCGCCGATGAATGCGTGGTTGCTGCTGCAAGGTCTCGAAACGCTGCCGCTGCGGATGAAAGCCCATGTCGAGAACGCACGCGCCGTCGCGACCTTCTTGCGCGGGCGCGACGAAGTGGCGTGGATTCGTTACGCGGAGCTTGACGACTCGCCGTACCGGACGCTGGCGCAAAAGTATCTCCCCGAGGGAGCCGGCGCCATCTTTACCTTCGGCTTGCGCGGCGGCCGCGAAGCCGGTCGCGCGTTCATCGAGGCGCTCGAATTGTGGAGTCACCTCGCAAACGTCGGCGATGCCAAATCGCTCGTCATCCATCCGGCTTCGACGACACACCAGCAACTTTCAGACGAAGAGATGAGCGCAGGCGGCGTGACGCCGGAAATGATCCGCCTCTCGGTCGGACTCGAAGATCCGGCCGACCTCATCTGGGATCTCGAAAACGGCTTGCGCGCTGCCAGCAAGGTTTCGCTTACGACCGGAGTTACGCGATGATTCTCACGACGGTTTCGGCTCGCCGGGAGCTACTCGCACGCTCGAGAACGGTCGCAATGGTCGGGGCCTCGCCGAATACGACGCGGCCGAGTTATTTCGTCTTCTCCTATTTACGAACGCGCGGCCTTTTAGACATCGCACCGATCAACCCGGCCGTCCCCACAATCGACGGCGTCAAAGCATATCCGTCGCTCGCCGCATACGCCGCCGTACGGGGCACACCCGACATCGTCGACGTGTTCCGCAAAGCGAGCGATGCGCCGCAAGTAGCGCGCGAAGCGATCGCGGCCGGAGCGAAGGCGATCTGGTTTCAATACGGCGTCGTCAATGACGAGGCAATAGCGCTTGCCGACGAAGCCGGGCTCGACGTCGTCGTCGATCGCTGTTTGAAAGTCGAATCGGCACGCTTCGACGGCGGTCTTGCGATCGGTGGACTCAATAGCGGCCTGATCAGCTCCAGACGCGCGGCGCCGCTCGCGCGCAGCGGCGCGTAAGCGGCGATGACCGCACGCGCGCTCGACGATGCCTTCTTGGCCGTCGTCGCCGACTATCAAAGCGGTGGCGCCGGTTGCACGGAAGAGCGCTTCGAACAACTCGCGCTCGACCTATTCGCCTATCAAGTCGAGCGCAACGCGCCCTACGCGCGCTATGCGGCCTCGCTCGGTTTTCGTGCAGCACAACCGCCCGCGTCATGGCGTGAAATTCCGGCGGTACCGTCGAGCGCGTTCAAAGACACGACCCTGGCCACGTTCGACGTCAGTGGAGCCGAAGCGATCTTTCATACGAGCGGAACGACGGCCGGGGCTGCGGGCAAGCATTATCTCGAACGCGCCGCCCTCTACGACGCGGCGCTGTGCGCGGCCTTCGACCGTTTCGTGTTAGGCGATAACGCGAAGCTGCGCTATCTCAATCTCGTTCCGAATCCGCGCCTGCACCCGCATTCGTCGCTCGGATACATGATGGGCCACGTTTCCCTTTTACGCGGCGACGGCCGCGCCGCGTATTTTTTCGAATCCGGCGACGTCGACGTGGCTGGATTCGCGCGTGCGCTCGACGACGCCATCGGCGCGGGACAAGCGGTGTGCATCGCGGGCACCGCCTTCGCATTCGTCGCGTTGCTCGACGGCCTCGCTGCTGCGAAGCGCCGATTCGTAGCACCGCCCGGTTCGCGGATCATGGAGACGGGCGGCTTCAAGGGCCGCACTCGCGTGGTCGAGCGCCGCGAACTATACGCGCGCTTGCAAGAAGCGTTCGGAATTGCGTATCCGTCGATCGTCTCCGAATACGGGATGACGGAACTGGTCAGTCAATACTATGACGACTTCGCGTCGCGCTCGGCCGAAACGCGCGTAAAAAGCGGACCACCCTGGTTACGGACCCTCGTCGTAGACGAACGCGGCGGTGAAGTTGTCCGCGGTGAAGCCGGTTTTCTACGCCACGTCGATCTCGGTAACCGGTCGTCGGTGGTCGCGATCGAAACGGAAGATCGCGGGTACGCAACGGACGGTGGCTTTGTCCTTCTGGGCCGGGATGAGGAAGCCGCGGCTCGGGGATGTTCGCTCGACGCGGAAGACTTGCTCCTACGCGCGCGTATTGAGATGCAGCGGATGTAGCCGTACATCGTTAACGTTACTCGAAGAAGGTACCGATGAACGAACGTCCACCCGAAAATGACCTAGATGCCTATCCCCACTCCTCCCTCGACGGATGGGAGCCGGCGTTACCGGCGGGACGTGTCGACCGAATTTATACGCATTGGTCAGCGCACGATTACTGCTCCGTCTTTCCGGCGTACCATTTTTGCATCGCGCTCGCGGATACGGAGCGGATCATCGTGGTGAACACCCACGACGTGCGCAACAACATGCGCGACGTTGCGCAGCAGCCCGAGGCGCCGTACGCCGCACACACCCGCGGCCGAAATGCCTACGCGCTCGGCATCTCCATCATGGCGATGCAAGCAGCGACGCCGGCCGATTTCGGCCGAAGTCCGCTGACGGGCCCGCTCGTCGACGGACTGTGTCTGGCCACGGCGAAGCTGGCGAAGGTCTACGGCGTGCCGCTCGACGCCGAGCATGTGATGTCGCACGCCGAAGCAGCGTTGCGCGACGGCTATTTCGGCACGCGGCCGGGCGAACGTTGGGATATGGCCCGCCTCGCACCGGGTTCCCGGCCACTCGTTCCGAGCGATGCGATCGATACGAGCAATGAACTGCGCGCGCGCATGCGGCGGTTCCGAACGTCCTAACGATGAATTGCGCAAACCGCCGTTAAATATGTCGCGTTGCGCTCGGATCGTCGACGCAGTCGCGGATGCCGCACGGAGTTGGGCGGACGCGGATTTCCCGGCGCGAGTTCGCGCGACGCGCGAGCTCGTGCGGCGCACCCGTTATTCCGAACCCGTGGTCGATTATGCGCTCGACCGCTTGTTCGGCGGCATGCGCTCGGAAGTACTCCGCGCGACGATCGAGGACGAACTCGGTTCGCTCGCAGCGCTCGAGGGCTTCGTTGCGCGCGCCGGGCGGCCCGACGTCTTCTTCCGCGGCATACGCCGCAGCGCGATCGTCGCGAGCCAAACGACGATCGGCGTCGCACTTCCGCCGCTCGTGTTTGCGCTCTGCGCGAACTCACGCGTTCTCGTCAAAGATCCGGGCGATAGCCTCGTCGCAGAGTTCGTTGCCACGCTCGCGCAAGAACAGCCGGAGCTTGCGGCGCGCGTCGCGATCGAAACGTGGGACGGCGCGGACGCGGCGGTCTCGCGGGCAAAGCTCGCTACGGCGGGCGTCGTGGTCGCTTTCGGAGGCGACGCCGCGCTGCGTGCCATTCGCGAGCATCTCGACCCGAGCGCGCGCTTCGTTCCGTTCGGACACCGCACGAGCGTAGCGTACGTCGCGCGCGAAGCGCTCGTAAGCGGAGCGGCCGCGGAATCGGTTGCCCGCAATGCGGCGCTCGACGCGCTGCTCTACGACGGCGAGGGCTGCCTGTCGCTGCACGCGCTCTTCGTCGAGCGCGGCGGCGCGGTCGACCCGCCCGATTTTGCGCGCCGTTTGGCGCGCGCTTGCGACGCCGTCGCGGTCGAGTTTCCCGCCGGGCCGGCGCGCCCGGGCGCGCCGTTCGTCGCGTATCGCCGAGCCGCGCTCTTCCGCGCCGCGCAAGGTTCGGGCGCGGTATACGAGGGACGGAACGCCGCGCAGCTGATCGTTTACGATCCGCCACGCGACTTGCCGCCGCCACTGCTGCCGCGCACGCTCGCGGTGTATCCGGTCGCGAACCCGGCCGAAGCGCTCGCATTTCTCGAGCCGCACGTCTTACCGCTAGAAGGTTTCGCTCGAGCCGAAGATACGCGCGCGGACATCATGGAACTCGCGCTCGCCTCCGGGGCCAATCGCATCGCGGCGCTCGGAACGCTGCAAGATCCGCCCTTGGGAGGAGAACACGGCGGTGAGGGGCGGATTCTTCCGTTCGTGCGCGCTATTTACCGCACATGACCGAGGATGTCGAGCGCGTGATCAGCGCAATTCCCGGACCGCGCTCGCTCGCGCTCGGCGCGGAGCTCGCGCGAACCGAAGCGCGCGGGGTGACGTATCTCGCCTCCGACTTTCCGGTCTTTTGGGATTCCGCATCGGGCGCGCTCGTCTACGACGTCGACGGTAATCGCTATCTCGACGGCACGTCCGCCTTCGGCGTCGCGGTTACGGGACACGCGAACCCGGCCGTCGCGCGGGCGATTGCGCTGCAAGCGGAACGGCTCCCGCACGGCATGGGCGACGTGCATCCCAGCGCCGCTAAAACGCAACTGCTCGCGAAACTCGCGGCGCTCGCGCCGCTCGATGCGCCGAAAACGTTCCTCTGCTCGAGCGGGGCGGAGGCCGTCGAGTTCGCGCTCAAGACGGCGCTCCTGGCAACGGGAGCGCCGCACGTATTGGCCTTCGAGGGCGCCTATCACGGGCTGAGTTACGGGACGCTCGAAGTCGGCGGTATCGCGAAGTTTCGCGCGCCGTGGCAGACGCAATTGCGCAGCACGACGAGCTTCGTACGCTTTCCGGATCCACGCGAAGCACACGCGCTCGAGAGAGCGCTGGACGAGGTCGCGTTAGCGCTCGCGCGCGACCGCGGCATCGGGGCGGTTCTCGTGGAACCGATTCAGGGCCGCGCCGGAGTTATCGTTCCGCCCGCGGGCTTCGTGCGCGGATTGCGTTCGCTCTGCGACGAGCGCGACGTGCTTCTCATTTGCGACGAGATCTACACCGGCTTCGGGCGCACCGGAACGCTCTTCGCATGCGAGCGGGAAAGTGTCGCGCCCGATATGTTGTGCGTCGGCAAAGCGCTGGGAGGCGGCTTTCCGATTTCAGCGACGATCGCGCGCGGTGCGGTGGCCGACGCCTGGGAGCCCTCGCGCGGCGAAGCACTGCATACGTCGACATTTCTCGGCAATCCGATGGGCTGCGCGGCCGCCCTGGCAAATCTCGGCGAGATCGAGCGGCTCGACGTAGCGGGCGTTTCGCGCGCGCGCGAACCGCTCATGCGCGCACGCCTGACGGCGCTCGCCGCCGCCTCGGCGCACGTTACGGGCGTCCGTGGACGCGGCATGTTGTGGGCGCTCGAGTTCGACGAACCGGGCGTCGCGAACGCTTGCGTGCTGGCCGCGCTATGCCGCGGCCTCATTTTGCTGCAATCGGGTTTACGCGGCGAATCGATCACGCTCGCCCCGCCACCGGTCATCACGGACACGCAGCTCGAGCGCCTCTTCGAACTGCTCGGTTCGGTCGTCCGCATTCCGGTGTTCGCATGAACGCGCGTCCCTTTCGCGTGGGGATCGTCGGTTCGGCATTCGGCGGAACCGTGCATGCGCCGTCGTTCGCCGCTCAGGGACGCTTCGAAGTCGTTGCGATCGCGTCACCGAATCGCGCGGGCGAGATCGCGCGCGAACGCAAGATTCCCTGTGCCTTTGCATCGCTCGGCGAAATGCTCGTGCAAACAGAACTCGATGTGCTGGCGATCGCTTCACCACCGTTCGATCATCGTGCCTCGGTGCTGGCCGCACTCGAGCGCGGTCTCCACGTCTTATGCGAGAAACCGTTCGCCCTGAGCGTAGGCGAAGCGGAAGAAATGGTAGCGGCAGCCGCTAAGGCCGGGACCGTCTGCGCCATCGCGCACGAGTTTCGTTACACGCCCGAGCGCCAAGCGTTGCACGAACTCATGCGCAACGGTCATCTCGGGCCGCTGCGAGCGATCGAAGTGATCGTGGCCTCATCGATGCTGCGCGCGGACGCGGAACGTGCGGACTCGTGGTGGTTTCGGCGGGAACGTGGCGGCGGAATCACGGGCGCCTCTTTATCACACTTAATCGACCACGCGAACTGGCTTGCCGGGCGCCCGCCGGTGCGCGCAACGGGTTTCGAACGCACGGCAAACGGGCAGCGTCGCGGGAACGGGACGACGTTCACGAGCGACGTTGCGGACGGTGCGTTCGCAACGATCGATTACGGTCACGGCCTCATTGCCAGCGTCGCCGTCGATGCCACCCGCGCGACGACCGCCGCAACGATCGCCGTTCACGGCGAGACGCGCACCGCCGTTTCGAGCGGGGCCAACATGCTCGAGCTCACGACGTTCATCGTCGATGAAGACGAAACGAGCGAACTCGAACTCGCGCCACAACCGCACGCGAACCTTAAAGCCGCGCATGCGAACATTCCGGCCTTCGTAACGCTGCTCGACGCGTTCGCCGCGACGCTCGACGGCAATCCCGCGCCGCTTCCGACCTTCGGCGACGGACTCGAAACGCAACGCGTCCTGGAGGCCGTCGGCTACAGCGCTTAACACGACGCGAGCCCCCGCAACGGACGCTATGAACGGCGCCGAACGTCCACAAATCCTACTTCCCAGCGCGGCCGGTTAGAGCGGCGTTCGCACTCAGCGGAAGGTTAAGACCTAAATCTCCCGAAGGTGCGCCGACTCGATAAGGCGTGACGATCCGCAACGTTTTTTAGGGGGGGCGGTACAAGAGATGTTCTTGCCCGTGCAGCCTATGGCGGCGCGCCTTATTCCTATCGTCGACTCTGTGCGCGAGGCTACGCGTGCCGATCCGGCCCGGACGATCGTCGATGACGGGTGCGTTCGCTTGTCGCGCGACGATCTGTACGAAGGCGCGATGCGCCTGGCTCGCGACCTCGTAAACCTCGTGCCCGAGGGCAAACCGGTCGGCTTATTCTTGGGAAACGAGGCGCTCTTTCCGCTTGCGGCTCTGGCGTGCGCCGCGGCCGGCTGTCCTCATGTGGCGCTGGATATCCGTTATCCCATCGCGCGTAATCGCGAGATTATGAAGCGTGCGGGGATCGGGGCGATCGTCGAACGCCGCGAGCACGCCTTAGGCAGCGGGCACCTTGCGGAGAGCGTGGCGTACCTCGCGCTTGACGCGCCGCCCACCGGCGGCAATGCGCCCGCACGTTCCGAACGGTCAGCGGCGCCGCGACCGCTCGGCCTCGACGATCCATTCGTATTGCTCTTCACGTCGGGAAGCACCGGCTCGCCGAAAGGCGTCGTCCATTCTCAGCGTTCGTTCCTGCGCAACGCGTACGCGGACGCGGACTTGTTGGGCTTGAGCGAGCACGACCGTTCGCTCGGAATCATGTCGCCGGCCACGATTTCAGGACTTCGCGCGATGCTCGCGACATTGCATGCCGGAGCGTTTTCCATCCTGCGCGATCCGCGCACGGGTTTGAGCCGCATCATCGAAACGCTGCGCAACGAACGCGTTACGATCTTCCGCTGCGTGCCGGCGCTGATGCGGGCGATCGCACGCGTCGACGGAGCGCGCGCCGCAATGCGCGAGTTGCGCGTTTTCCACCTGGGCGGCGAACGTGTCTACGCAACCGATATCGCGCTGTTACGACCGCTGCTGCCACGGGCTTGCCGCATCTCCATCGGTTACGGCTCGACGGAATCCGGCCTCGTCGCGCAATGGTTCGTCGATGACGCCGCGCAAGGTGTCGTGCATTCGGGATATCCCACCCCGGGGACGACGCTCGAGGTGATTGCGCCCGACGGAACGCCGGTTGCCGCCGGAGAAACCGGCGAGTTACGTTCTTGCGGCCCGTTGACGGCGGTGGGATTTTGGGACGGAGAACGTGCGCTTCCAGGCGGACTGACGGCTCTGCCGGGCGACCCGCAATCGCGCGTCTGTCTTACCGGAGATCTGTTCCGGCGACGTATGGACGGCCTGCTCGAGCACGCGGGACGCGTCGATCGTATGGTAAAGATTCGTGGCCAACGCGTCGATCTCGGCGATGTCGAGGCGGCCATACGCGCTTGCCGCGGCGTGCGCGACGCCGCAGTTGCAGCTTCAACGGCCGACGGAAGCGCTGAAATTACGGCCTTCATCGTGTGTGCTTCCCGTAAGCGTTTGACGGCGGCGGCCGTGCGTCGCGCGCTCCGTTCGCAGTTACCCGAACACATGCTGCCCGCACACGTCCACTGCATCGACGCAATTCCGCACCTGCCCGGCTTTAAACCGGACGTTGCGGAACTCGAACGCCTCGCCGCCGCTTCGCGAAGCCGCCGTACGCTGCCGTCGAAACGCGCAGCGCCGCGCGACGGCGATGTCGCGAGAGCAGTCGCTGCGGTATGGACCGAGTTGCTCGGCAGCGAGTCTCTCGAGAACGACGAACGCTGGGACGACGCCGGCGGTAATTCGCTGCACATGCTCCAGCTCGCTTACGGTCTCGAACGTATTTTGCGCCGGCCGGTCTCACTCGAAGCGATGCGCCCGGACATGCGCGCCTCGGAGTTCGTCGACGGCCTGAAAAACGTGCATGCCCGCGCGCCCGCATCGCCCCCGAGCGCGCGCACCGTGATCCTGCTTCCCGGCTTGCGCGGTGACGAACCGAAGCTCGTGCAGTTCCGCAAGCTTTTCGACGGCGACGCATGCTTTTATCTCCCCGCTTACACCGAATGGGACGACTCGTGCGACGCGACGCATCGCTCGCTGCCATCGTCGAGGACGTCACGGCTCAAATACGTGCGAACGTCTTGGACCGGCCATTCATACTCGTCGGCTATTCGTTCGGTGGCCTGATCGCGCATGAAGTCGCGCGGCGCTTCGAACTCGCACACGACGCAATCGCATTCGTCGGTATTCTCGATACGAATCTCACGTCGACCCGCTGGCAATCGTCCGCCGAGGAAACCGCGCCGGGCGCCAGAGAGCGATTCGCGCGAGACGTGCGAAATCACGGCCTGCGCAAGACTCTCGCGATCCGCGCCGGCTATCGACTCGCGCTCACCGTCTATCGCCTCCCTCCGCTGCGGCGCGCCGTCGCGCGATACCGCTTGCCCCTGCCTTCGGAAGTCGCGTTTGCATTTCATTACTACATGACATGGTTCGTGCGCGCCGCGCTCGTGACGGCCTGGCAGCCGGGCAGCCTTTCCGCTCGGGTCACGCTGTTCCGCAGTCGAGCACGCGGCGATACTACCGAGCCCGACCTCGGTTGGGGCCAATACACTTCATCACTGGACGTCGAGGACGCCCTGGGCACGCACGATACGATGCTTGTCGGTCACGACGGCGAGCAACTGGCACGCAAACTCGAGCTTGTGATCGCACCTCATCTTTGAACGCATATGACTGCGCATTACGTATGAAGGTGCGGCGACCCCGGCTCGCTGCGTGGGATAGGCTAGCCGCCGTCGCGTATGTGAAAGCATACCGTCATGGAAAGATCGTGCAGGGATGTCCGTGCCCACGGAGTGGTCCGACCGTACCGAGAGTCAATTACGCGCGGACATCGTCGCAATTTGCCGGCGTATGGTCGCGCTCGGTATCAATCAAGGTACCTCCGGTAACGTCAGCGTCCGTCTGGGAGAGCGCTTGCTCATCACGCCGAGCGCCGTTGCGTACGACGAAATGACGCCGGCCCTCGTTGCGGAGATGGATTATGACGGTCGTTATTTCGGCCCGTGCAAGCCGACGACGGAGTGGCGGTTCCACCGCGAGATCATGCGACACCGCCCCGACATCGACGCAATCATACATACGCATTCTATTTTCTCGACCGCGATTGCTTGCTTGCGGCGCGATATACCGGCATTTCATTATTATGTGGCCGTCGGCGGCGGTGCGACGATTCGCTGCGCCCCGTACGCGACGTACGGTACGCAAGAGCTGGCGGAGAACGCTCTCGCCGCCCTTACGGATCGCTACGCGTGCCTGCTCGCCAATCACGGCATGATCGTTCTCGGCACCACCCTGGCGGAAACGCTAAAACGGACGTTCGATCTCGAAATAGTCGCGCGCCAATACGTCTATGCGTCGCAGATCGGAGAGCCGTGCGTTCTGCCGGATGACGAAATGGAACGCGTTCGTCTCAAATTGCAAACGTACGGCGCCGTGCGGCCGAGCGACGACGGACTGCTGCAAAGAGCGGAGCCGTTCCGGGAATCATGAACCCTTTAGGCGTTCACGCACTCGTTTGGACCGGCGGCTGGAGTGAGGCCGAGAGCCGTCACGCGATCGAAGAATCGAAGGCCGCCGGATACGATTTCATCGAGATCGCGTTGCTCGATCCGGATTCGGTCGACGCACCGTTCACGAAGCGATTGCTCTCCGAGCACGGCCTTGACGCGCACTGTTCGCTCGGTCTCTCGCCGGGCGCCGATATTTCGAGCGACGATGCCGAGATTGCCGCGCGCGGCGAGTTGCTGTTGCAAAAAGCGCTCGCCTGCGCAGCCGGATTTGGCGCACGCTACATGGTCGGCGTCCTGTATAGTGCGCTCGCAAAATATATGTGCCCCGCCACGCCGCGCGGCCGCGCACATTGCGTCGCCGCACTCAAGCGCTTGGCGCGCGGCGCGCGCGAGCACGGCATCACGCTCGGACTCGAAGTCGTCAATCGTTACGAAACGAACGTCATCAACACCGCGCGCGAAGCGCTCGCGCTCGTCGCTGAAATCGGCGAGCCGGGCGTCGGGGTGCATCTCGATACGTATCACATGAATATCGAAGAGGACGACATGGCATCGCCCGTCCGGCTGTGCGGCGACAAGCTGGTCTACGTGCACGTCGGCGAAAGCCATCGCGGCTATCTAGGCTCGGGCTCCGTCGACTTCGCACCCTTCTTTCGCGCCCTACGCGACGAGGGCTACGACGGCCCCATTGCCTTCGAAAGCTTTTCTTCCGCGATCGTCTCGCCGACACTATCGAACACGCTCGGCGTCTGGCGCAATCTTTGGTCGGACGGTCGCGACCTCGCCGTGCGAGCGCACGAATTCATACACGCACATCTACGACACTAACGCACGGCGGAAATATCTACGCGTTTGTCGAGGTACTGCCACAGGACGTTGAGCGCCGCAACGGTCGCTCGCCGGCGCACGTCGTCGCGATTACCGGGCAGCGTTAAGCGCCGCACCGTCGTGTTTCCGTGGCGCGAGGCGACGGCTGCGTAAACGAGTCCGACCGGTTTTCCCTCGGTCGCGCCGCTCGGACCGGCAATGCCCGTCGTGGCCACCGCAACGTCGGCATCGATGCTCGCGCAGGCTCCGCGGGCCATGGCAGCCGCGACTTCTTCGCTCACGGCCCCGTGCGTGCGCAGCAGTCCCTCATCGACTGCGAGCAACGACCTCTTCACCGAATTATCATAAGCGATGATGCCGCCGCGGAAACACTGCGAAGCACCGGGCACGCGCACGAGCGCGTCGGCGATGCTGCCGCCCGTTACCGATTCTGCGGTCGCGAGCGTCTCACCGCGAGCGATCAGGCGCTCCATGACCGCGCCCTGGAGCGTGTCGTCGTCCACGCCGAAGACCCCGCTCCCGATGAGGTCCCGTAAGCGCTCTTCGACCGGCACGATGAGCGCGTCCGCGGCCGCACGGTTCTCCGCTTTCGCCATGATCTTGACGTCGACGCGATACTCGTGCGCGAGCATGGCGATCTTCGGATTTTCGAGCGACCGGAACAGCGGTTCGATGCGTGCGTCGAGATCCGATTCGCCGATGCCGATCGTGTGGAGCGTGCGCGTGTAGATCGCCGTGCGCAATCCGAACCGCTCGACGAGCCACGGCACGAGCCGTTCTTCGAGCATCGGCTTCATCTCGCGCGGTACGCCCGGCATGCAAGCGACGAACTTGCCGTCGCCGCGCAGGGCGACGAAGCCGGGCGCGGTGCCGTGCGGGTTATCGAGCACGACCGATCCGCGCGGCAAGATCGCTTGGCGGCGATTATTTTCCGTGAGCGGGCCCGTGCGCCCGAAAGCGGCGAAGCGCGCGGCAATCGCGAGCACCGACGGCTCGTGCAGTTCGAGCGGCACGCCGACCGCTACCGCGACGGCTTCCTTCGTGAGATCGTCGACCGTCGGGCCGAGTCCCCCCGTCGTCACGACGCCGTCGCAGCGCCCCAGAGCGTCGCGCAACATCGTTTCCAAACGCCCGGCGTTATCGCCGACGCTATGCTTGGCGAAAACGTCGACACCGCAATCCGCCAGTACCCGTGCGATATAGACGGAGTTGGTATCGACCAGAGCTCCGAGTAAGAGCTCCGTGCCTATCGTAACGATCTCGACACTCGCCACGCTCAAGCTTCGCAATCCGGGACGACCGCCGGCCCGAGGCCCGCAAGTTCGTCCGTAAACCACTTGGGATAACGAATCGTCACGTCGAATTCGAAACCCGCGGACTTTGCGATCATCGCGGCGCGACGCTCCGCCGAGGAGGTCACGCGAGACTTATTCCGTTCCTTTTGGGCGTTGTGACAGTCGATGTAACGGACGAACGTCGCGTCGAGCACGCGTTCGAGCGCAAACTTCATCAGTTTTCCGACGCGCGGGGCGATTCCGCCCGTCGAGATTGCGATCCGTACGGGGCCCGCCTTCACCGTCGCCTGCATGGCGACGAAGCCGTATTTCGGTTGGTCGATACAGCACAGCAGGAACCTGTGCTCGTTCGCAAGTGCCCGTAACCGTATCGCCGGCGGCTCTTCCTGCGGCGTATAGATAACGAAGAACGCGTCCGTCACGTCCGCATCGGCGAGCGCCGTATAATCTTGTATCCACGTGACGTCGGCGCCGACTTCGCGTAGTGCTTCGACTTTCTCGACGGCCTCGCGGTCGTCAGCAGCGCCGATAACGACGCACTTGCGATCGCGTAAGTTCAAGCCGACCGGAAAGAAGACGAACGGATACTCCCGCACGTCACGCGGCATCGCTTGTAACACCATTAGTAATCCACCGGCCGTAAGTAGAACTCATTGATCGCCGTATTCGAGAGCATCGCAGTGGTCGGCAAGTGCCGCTTCCAATGCGTGCTTTCGACCCGTCGCCGCACGAGCGAGACGTTTGCGATATCGAAGCCGCGCGCCGCGATTTTTACGTCCGCGTATCCGGCGAGCATCAGCGTTAGAATGCGATCGGCTTCCAGATATGTGATGCCGAGATCGCTCTCATCGGTTTGATTCGCTTCGAGATCGGCGCTCGGCGCTTTGGAGACGATGCGCTCGGGAACGCCGAGATGGCGAGCGAGCGCCCAGACTTGCGTTTTAAACAGATCGCCGATCGGATTGAGCGGCGGCGTATCGTCCGCGTGCCAGGTGAAGTACCCCATGAGCCGCTCGGTTTTGTTCCCCGTTCCGATCGGCAGTGCTTCGAGCTTCGCCGACTGGTCGAAGAGCACGAGCATCCTGGTTCGCGCCATGACGTTGCCGCGCCGGCGGCCGTCCGCACCGGGTTCGAAGGCGAGATAGCCATCGACGGCCCCCGTTATCTCGATCGTGCGCGAAACGCATCCGAGCGCATCGATGACCGCCTGCGCGTCTTCGAGACTATCGGTGCTCGACGTGCGATACGGCATGCGAATCGTATGAACGTTCTCCGCGCCGAGCGCGCGCGCGCAGAGAAAGGCCACTACCGCCGAATCGACGCCGCCCGAGAGACCGATAACCGCGCGCCGGATATTGCGGCGTACGACCATCTCGTCGCGCAGAAATGCTTCCAGCCAACTCGCGAGCAGCGGACCGTCCATCACGAGCGTCGGTTGGCGCGGTGCCGTCGCGTCGACGATATCGAGCGCGCCGTTCAGCGCGAATACTCCGTCGCGTGCGCCGTATCCAAGTCGGCATCATGGAGCAGATCGGGCAGCACGGCGCCGAGATCGCCGAGCAACGGCAGACCTGCCCGCGCGACGTCGATTTCCGAAAGATCGAGCTCGGCTTTGAGCACGTGCGCCCCGAGCGCCGGCAACTCGCCGACCGTCTGGCCGAAGGGGTCGATCACGATCGAAGAACCGGTCATACCTTTCCCGCCCTCGAACCCGGCCAGACCCGCGTAGATCGCAAACACACCGTGTTCGACGGCGTAAGCCCGCATGACGTTGCGCCAATAAGTGACGCTTTCGAGTTCGCCGCCGCTTGCGAAGCCACGCCCTGGTGAAGCACTCGGCACGATCAAGATGCGTGCTCCCTTGATTGCCGCAAGGGTCGGCATAATCGCGTGCCAGGCGTCTTCGCAGATCAGCATCGCCATCCGGCCGAAGCGCGTATCGAAGGCCTGCAGGCGCCGGCCCCGCGAGAGAAAGCGTTCTTCATCGAATACGCCGTACGTCGGCAAGAACATCTTGCGATGCACGTGTTCGATACGCAGCCCGGTCGTATCGACGCGCACGTAGAGCGCCGAATTGTAATACGTCCCGCGCGCGTTTTCGTAAAAACCGAGCACGATGTCGACCGGCGGGGCCGGTTCCGGGGCGCAAGCACGCCACGCCTCCGCGACGCGCGCGGCCAGCGCCTGCGATGTCGACGCGAGCTCGTAGACGGCCCCTTCGAGAAAGTAACCGGTCAGTGCCGCCTCGGGCAGCACGATCAGATCGTACGGCTGTGGGTCGGCCCGCAGCTGCCCGAAGATCGCGCGCAGCTGGGCGAGATTGGCTTCGAAATCGCCTTTGCGCGGCTTGGTCTGGATGACCGCGACTTTCAAACGGCCGCCGCGACGGCAGGCATCCCGCGGGCCGACATCTGCATCGCGATATCTTCGGCGGGATAGGTCAGAATCTCGGCCAGCGTCGGATGCAAGTGCGGAATCTTGAGAAACTCGTGCACGGTCGAACCGAAATAGAGTGCGACGATCACTTCGTGAATAAGGTCCGACGCTTCGGGACCGACAATCGCGGCGCCGAGGATCCTGCCGTCCTGCGGCGAGGCCATCATCTTCACGAAGCCTTTGGTCCGATTGATCGCGACTGCCTTGCCGTGTTCGCTGAAGAGATACGAACCCGACAGATACGGGACGCCCGCTGCCAAGAGTTCTTTCTCCGTTCGTCCGGCCACGGCGATCTGCGGGTCCGTAAAGATCGTATGCGCTCTCTGCAGCGCATAATCGGCGACTTCGCTGCCGCCCGTGACGGCATTACGCGCGGCAAGTTCGCCTTGGTAGATCGCAACGTGAACCAGCGGATACTCGCCCGTTACGTCGCCGACCGCGAAGATATTGGGTACGCAGGTGCGCAGGTCGAGACCGACTTCGATGCCGGTTATGGCATGGCACTCGATCCCGGCCCGGTCCAGTGCCAAGCCTTCGAAATTCGGGACCCGGCCGAGTGCGTAAAAGATTTCTTCGGCTACCACCGTCTGTGCGCGTCCTTCGGCGATGTAGTGGACGACCTTTTCGCGGCCGCGGGTCTCGACGTGCGATAGTTGCGCGCCCGTTCGAACGTCGATTCCCTCTTCCCGGAAATACAGCGTAAGCGCATCGCCGACGTCTTTGTCTTCGGTCGAGAGCAGATGGCCGGCACGAATGAGAAAGGTCGTTTTGACGCCCATCCGCGCCAGGAATTGCCCCAGCTCGCATCCCACGTAACCGCCGCCCAGCACGACGATCGACTTCGGGAGCCGGTCGCGCTCGAGCACCTCGTCGCTATCGACGTAACCGGCTTCTTCGAGTCCGGGCAGCGCCGCTGGCGCGACCGCACTGCCGGTGGCGATAATGAAGTTTTGGGCCTCCAGAACGACATCCTCGCCTACGCGTACGGCGCTCGACGATTCGAAACTCGCCGGCCCCTGGTAGAGAGGAAACGACTTCAGCCCCTCGATCCGATACTCGGCGAAGCCCGCGATGACGGCCCGCTTGCGCGCAAAGATCGCCCGCAGGTCGATGCTCGGTTCCGAAGCCGCGATGCCGAGCTCGACGCTCTCACGGATATCCTGGGCGCGATCGCTGGACGCGAGCAGCGTCTTGGAAGGCATGCAACCCTTCAAAATGCAGAGGCCGCCGAGCGGTCCGTGGTCGACGATTGCCACGCTCGCACCGAGTTCGCGCGCCGTCCGAGCCGCGGCGTAGCCGCCGCTGCCGCCGCCGACAACCACCAGGTCGTATTGAAGCCGTTTCACAGTCCTCGAGACCCCTTTTGGCCGCACAGCGTGGCGGCGCCCCGCTTGCGCGTCCGTTCGAAACAGCGGGGGTGTCCCCCCGTCGGTACAGAACAGGAAGGCCGAATGTCCGCCGAGTCCACGTTTCCGAAGGGACGCGCGCGAAGCCGTTATCGTCCGCTCGAAACGGCCGTTGCCTGCGGCCCGCTCGCCCTCGCTTCCGTCGCTTTGGGAGGCTTGTCACTCGGCGTTTCGCTCTGGTACGCCCGGGTCGCGTATCGCGGCTCTGCCGGAAGCGAAGTCGCGCTCATCTTCGCGCTCGTCGTCGGGCTCGCCGCCGCCTTCGCAATGTGGTACGGCTACGGCACGTACTTCGCCCGGCGCGCAGGCATCGAGCAGCTACGGGCTTTGCGCTGGGACGCGCCCTCTTGGGCGACGCTGCTGCTCGCCGCCCTCGGGCTCATCGCTCCGGGGCCCCTCGGTGGACCGTCCCGCGCTTTCGCAGTCGGCCTAGCGTTCTTCGCTCTCGTTAAACTGCTCGTCGCCGCGCGCTTCGTACGCACGGTGCGCGAGGTGCTCGCGACCTTTGTCGTCACGCGCATTTCGATCATCGTCGTTGCCGAGCTCGCTTCGATCGTAATCGAGCAGCGCCCCGGCGAGCACGTCGCGGAGTCGGCGAATCCGCTGCTTGCCGTGTGGGGCCGCTGGGACGCCGTTCACTATCTCGACATCGCCGCGCGCGGCTATTACGGCACGGACATGGCCTTTTTCCCGCTCTATCCGGCCTTGATTCACGTCGTCGGCGCGTTTACGGGCAGCGGCCTCATCGCGGGACTGCTGGTCTCCAACGTCGCGCTTTTTTTCGGCTTGCTGTTCTTCTACAAGCTCGTAGAGCACGAATACTCGCGCTCGGTTGCCCGGCGCGCGATTTTCTACGTCTCCATCTTTCCGACCGCCATCTTCTTCTCGGCCGTCTACACCGAATCGCTGTTTTTCGCGCTCACGGTCGCGTCGTTCTACTACATTCGCGAGCACCGCTGGGTTCGGGCCGGGATCATCGGCGGCTTCGCCGCCTTGACCCGCGTCGAGGGCGTACTGCTCGTCGTTCCGTTCTTTATCGAAGTCGCGCTCTCCGGCGGCGCGGGCGACCGCTGGCGTGCGGTAGCAACGCCGGAACGCGCGTTGCGCGTCATCGCCGGTGCCGCGGCGATCGGGGCGGGACTCGCGGCGTACATGGCTTGGCTGTGGCTCTTGAGCGGCGACCCGCTCTATTTTTCTCACGTCCAAGCGCACTGGGATCGCCACCTCGCGCCTCCCTGGATCGCCTTACAACATGGATACAAGATCATCCAGCTCGGCCTGCGCTTGCATTCGTCGGCCCTCATCGCAGGCGAAGGGATCGAAATTGCTTTCACCGTTCTCATGGTCGGCGTGTTGCTCGCCGGATGGCGGCGCCTGCGTCCGTCGTTCGTCGCGTATATGGCGCTCTCGATCCTCGTGCCGATGTCGACGTCGAGTTTGATGAGTATGCCCCGCTTCGCGCTCGTGCTTTTCCCCATGTTCGTTCTGCTCGCCGTATGGGGTCACCGCTCGTCGGTCAATAGCGTGGTCGTCGCGTTTTCTCTGCCGCTGCTCGGCCTCTTTACGGTGCTCTTTGCCGATTGGTATTGGGTCGCCTGATGGAACCCGAGGTCGTTCCCGCGCAAGTAGCCGGACGGCCGCACTTGGTTCGGCGGCTCGCGCAGCGCCGTGGCATCCGGCAAATCGTCAAGTTCGGCATCGTCGGCGCGTCGGGGACGCTCGTCAACCTCGTGCTTTTCACGCTGTTGCAGCGTTTCACATCCAACCCGATCTGGGTCGACTTCTCGGCTGGTTTCATGCTCGGCGGCGTGTCGAATTACTTCCTCAATCGCATGTGGACTTTTCGCTCGTCCCGGCATGCGGGACGCGAAGGGTTGCAATTCCTTACCGTCTCGTTCATTGCGCTGCTGGTCGGCGACTCGGTCGTCTTTTTGCTGGAAAATAAGCTCGGCTACCATCACGCCCATCGCGTCTGGCTCGTCTCGGTGCTCAGCGGTATTTTCGTTAATTTCTTTCTAAATAAATACTGGACGTTTCGCGAACCGTAGTGTCCCGGCAAGGTAAATGAACGACGCCCGCTCGCGCGGCTGGTACGTCGCGCTCGGCGTCGTGCTCCTGCTCGGGTTCGCGCTGCGGCTGCGCGGGATTCACGCTCCGATTCTCGACCACCCGGGCTGGCGCCAAGGCGACACGGCCGCGATCGCGCGCAACTTTGCGACCCTCGACATGAATCCGCTGCATCCGCAAACCGATTACGACGGGCCGCCGCCGAACTACGTCGAGCTCGAGTTACAAATCGTTCCGTACCTAGCGGCGATACTCTACAAGATCTTCGGTATACACGAGATCTTCGGCCGCACGATTTCGATCGCGTTTAGTCTGGGGACGGTCGCGACGCTCGCCTACTTCGCGCGCGCGCTCTACGCGAGCGAGCTCGGCGGCATCGTGGCCGCCTTCGCTTTCGCCGTTTATCCGGGAAGCGTCTATTACGGCCGCACGTTCATGCCGGATACCGCGATGACGTTTTTCTTGACCGCCGCGCTGCTTGCAGCTTGGCGCTGGCTCGCGCAGAACGATACGCCGAGCGACTTCGGCAAGCGGTTTTGGTCGGCCGCACTGTTGACGGCCTGCGCCATTCTGGCTAAACCCGTCGCGGCGGTCGCTCTCGTGCCCATTGCGACGATGCTCGCTACGCGCCGTGGGCCCGCCGCGGCTCTGCGCTCGCCTGTAACGTACGCATTCGTCGCGCTCGCGCTCGGGCCGTATCTCGTCTACGACGCCTACCTGCGCTCGATTGCCGAATGGCATTGGGCGAGCGGCATCACGCAATTGCATGTGCTGCCGGCACTCGAAACGTCGCTCGGCTCGTTCGCGGCTTTCCGGCATAAACTCGGGCTCTTCCGCGGTGTTGCCGGTATGCTGGCAGGCACGATGCTCGGCTTCGCCGGCTCGACCCTCTTCGTAGCCGGCCTCCTTGCAGGCGTTCCGGTGCGCTTGCGTTCTCTGCTGTGGGGCTGGCTCGCCGGAGCGGTTGCGTATGCGTACGTCGTCGTTACCGTCGAACGCGTCGACTATTACCTCTACCCGTTTCTGCCACTGGCCGCGCTGTGCACCGCTGCCCTCGTCCCGGCGCTGGCGCATCGCTTAGCGAACACGAGCGTGGCTCAAAAGCGTCCCTTAGCCGCGCTCTATGCGGCGCTTGCGCTCGTTGCCGCCGCGAGCGCGCTAGTCGAAGCGCGGCTGAGGATCGCACCGTATTACACCTATAACAAAGCGGTGTACCGCACGGCCAAGGCTCTCGATGCAACGCTCGCCCCGGGTGCCCTCGTCGTAATGGGGCATTACGATCCATCGGTGCTGTACTACATCGGTCGCAAGGGCTGGGAAGAAGACCCGTATGTGTGGACGCCCTTCGATGAAGAGAGTGCCATCCGCAAAGGGGCGCGTTATTTCATCGCCATCGAGCCGCGCCGTCTACGCCGTAACGTCGAGCTGTACGCCTGGTTAGAGCGTTTCCCCGTAAGAAACGCGGCGGCGAAGTGGCCCGTGTATGAGACCGACGTGGCAAAAACGCTGCCCGGCGCGGAAGAACGCTGGCAAGAGTTCCGCCGTCGGGAACGCGCGCACGCGTTGCCGCCGGCTTCATTTCAAAACGTTCCCTAAGGAAACGGGAGAAGTGACGCGGCCGGAACGAGCGGCGAGTCTGCCGCGCGTTCGGGCGAGCCCGCTTCGACCAGCTGACGGTAGTTGGTGAGCCGCGTCGTCAGTCGCGCAACGTCGGCGCCGAGTTGATTGGAAGCCCGAATCGCTTTGGCCAGCTCGTTCGCATCGAAATTATAGTCGAAGCGCTGCAGGGTCGCGACGATCGAGTTACTTTCCAGATGGAGTTGGGCGTAGGCACGGCGCAAGCCGAGGCCCGTCTCGTGATACGTCGGGTAATTCGAGAGTACGATCTCGCGCTTGACGCGCGCCTCCTCGATCTCGGAACGCAGCTCCGCGAGACGAACCCGATCCGGATCGTATTTTGCCGCAACCGCGAGGGCCGCGAGCGCATCGTCGAACTTCGACGCGACGTAGGCCTGCCTCGCGAGCTGCAATTGCACGGCCGCAAGCCCGGCGCGCGCATGTCCGTTCGTCGGGTCGACCCGCAGCGCCAGCTTATAGGCCACGGCTGCTTCCATCGGGTTCTGATGTTCGAACGACAGGTCGCCCTGATGATTGCGTGTCGTTACGATGAACCTCGCAATACCGCCGGCGCATCCGCTCGTCGTCATAACGAGCGCGAGCGCGAAGCTTGCAAGACGTAGAGCAGATGACACGGCGAAACGCTCCTAGTGCGATCGGTGGAACAAGTGCGCTCCGGCGGCGATGAAGTAAGCGCCGGGAATAAGGATGAGTTGCGAGAGCACCCAACCGATGATAGCCGTTACGGAAAGCCAAAAGACCATCGCACGAACGTCGTCGACGGGACGTTCCCCCTTAACCGCTTGATCGGTGATGTACGCCGTGGTCGGGTCGACGAAAAATGAAAACGCCACGGTACCGATACCGTTCACGAGTCCGGAGAGACCGGTCGCCGTCGTGCGGGCATCCAGATCGATGACGCTTGCGTAGAACGATGCGACGACACCGATCGCGTAAACACCGGTGACGACGACGTTACCGGCCAGCAATTTTAGCGGTAGCGATTTCGGTAAAGCAAAACTTCGCAAACGCCCGAGCGGTGGCGGCCGTACGCTGCGCAAGACGTCCAGCTGCACGCGCGGGTCGAGTAGGCGCAGCACGGCGCGCAGCATCGAGTGCCGCCGCTCGAACGAATTGACGCCGCGCATGAACAGCATGATGAACGTCGGCAGCAGCAGCATCCCGAGGACCGCGCCGAGCGTTCCCGCCGCGACGATTGCTCGCAGCTGCCAAGCGAAGTACGACGGAATGACGCCCGTGCAGGTCGCATATTGCGCCGCTCCGTCGGCCAGGCTACCGAGGGCCGGCGTTACGACGAGCGTCGCCAAGCGGCTCGCGAGCGTAAAGAAGTTAAACAGCGAGATCGACGTTCCGATGCGCCCCGTGCGCACGCCCGCGATGCGCCCCGCGTACGCTCCGATCTGTAGCGCCGTTACCACGACGTTGAGCGCGAGCGCGATCGCGAGCGGACCCGTCCAAAAGCCCGTATGCGCGAGGATCGCTAATTCGTGCGGGCTACAAGCCGGAACCGCCGTTCGCGGCGAGATCACGCTGCGCTACGTAACCCGCGTATCTCCGCTTCTTCGAGCGGGCCGAGCACGCACAGGCCAAGTGCTTGCGGTACGAAAAGTTCCTTGGCGAGCGCTGCTACGTCTTCGACTTGTACTGCGTCGACGTGCCGCTCCACGTCTTCGATTTCGAGTTGCAGACCCAGGTTGAACTCGCCACGTCCGAGCCGAATCATGCGGCTCGAACTGCTCTCGAGCGAAAGCGTCATGCTGCCCTTGATGTGTTCGCGCGCGAGGTCGACTTCGGCAGCCGTCGGACCCTCTTCGCCGAGCCGCACCAGCTCGTCGACGATCACGTCGATGCACTCCTGCACGCTGCCGGGCGACGTGCCCGCCGATATGCCGAACAGACCCGCTTCGCGATACCCCTGCTGAAACGAATAGACGCTGTATGCGAGCCCGCGCTTCTCACGCACCTCTTGAAAGAGACGGCTCGACATGCCGCCGCCCAAAATCGTATCGAGTACGGATAACGCGTAGCGCCGTTCGTCCCGCACGGAGAGCCCCTGCGTACCGAGCACGATGTAGGCCTGTTCCGTGTCTTTGGTCTTGACGCGCGTGGCGGGCGTCAAGCGCGGCCGTTCGGGAACGAGTTCGACGGCGCGGCCGCCGTACGTTCCGAATGCCGCCTCCACGAGCGCGACCGTCACGTCGTGATCGACGTTTCCGGCGGCCGCAAAAACGACGCTGTCCGCAGCGTAGCGAGCCCGGAGATGCGCGCGCAAATCGTTGCTCGTAAGAGCCGAAACGGTTTGCGCGTAACCGATCGTCGGCTCGCCGAGGTGCGAACCTTGCCACATGGTACTGACGAACAGATCGTGGATCATTTCGTCGGGCGAGTCGTCGTACATCCGAATCTCTTCCAGAACGACTTTCTGCTCTTTGGCAACTTCTTCGGGCGCGAAGACCGAGTTCAAGAACATATCGGAGAGCACGTCGACCGCGAGCGGCACGTGATGGTCGATCACTTTAGCGTAATAGCACGTCGCTTCTTTATCGGTAAAGGCGTTTAGGTTGCCGCCGACGGCGTCCATCTGTTCGGCAATCTCGCGCGCGCTGCGCCGCTGCGTGCCTTTGAAAAGCATGTGTTCCACCAGGTGCGAAATACCACGCTGTTCGTGGCTTTCCGCGCCGCTCCCGACATCGGCCCAGATGCCGAGCGACGCGGAGCGGACGTGCGGCATCGATTCGGTGATGACACGAATTCCGCTGGACAGAGTGGACTTCCGATACAATACAGGCTCCCGCGGGCGTGAAAACGACCTCAAGCTGTTGCATAACGACGTCAAGGTGCCTGCAAGCCGGCTTTCCAGACCGGGTCCCAATAAGCTCCCGTTCCGGCCGCAACCCGAGCGAACGGTGGCGGAGCCTCGTCACGACGCACGGTGATGCCGTACACGATGCGGGTCGTCGGCTCGGCTTTATCGCCGGCTACCACGGCGTGCTCGCCGACCTTGAGCGGAACCGTCGCCCAAACGTCGACCTCTTCGACGTCGCTCGCGGCGAACGTCTCACGCACGACTTCGGCGACTTCGTTGCCGAAGTCGCGCGGACCGACCGGCCCGTGGAATTTCACGCCGGAGAGCACGAGACCGGCAATCTCGTGCGTGCCGACCCCGTCGACTCGAACTTTTAAAATCTGCACCGGCCGCAGGTTCGCAAAGAGTCTGCGCCCGATCGCTACGGCTACGGCTTTGCGGTTTCCGGCCGCGCGGGCGGCCGCATCGACGTCGGCGAGCGAGCTACCGCCGGCTGATGCCGGACGATTGCAAAGCAAGACGGCAGCACAGCCGGCGAAACCGGCGTTCCGCAGCCCGCTAATAACTTTGAGCGAAATAAGCGCGTACCGTCGCCGGTTCCCCGCACGCGACGCAGACCGTTTCACCGTCGTCGAGCGGGCGCGTGTTGCGGGTCGTCGCGCTCGTCTGGGCTTTGACCGCTTCCTCACATGCGGCGCGCCCGCACCAGGCGATGTCGATCATGCCCGCACGCTCGGAGCACAAACGCAAGAATTCGCTTCGTTCTTGCGTGACGAACGTGTGCTCGCTCAAGTACGCGCGCGCTTGGGCGAGCAGGTTCGTTTGTATGTCGTCCAGCAGAGCGGGAATGTGGGCTGCGACATCCCCCAGTGGCACCGTTATCTTTGCGCCGTCTTCACCTTTCGTCTTATCGCGTCGCACGAGGGTCGCGACGCCTGCTTCGAGGTCCTTAGCGCCGAGTTCGATGCGCAACGGAACGCCGCGCATCTCCCAATCGGCGAACTTGTTGCCGGGACGCAGATCGCGCTCGTCGAGCTTGACGCGCACGCCCGCCGTAGCGAGGATACCCCGTAGATCGCGAGCGGCGTTGCCGACGACCGCGCTATCGCCCCGCACGATCGGCACGATTACGGCTTCGATCGGCGCCATCTTCGGCGGAATGCGCAGCCCGCGATCGTCGCCATGCACCATAATCAGTGCGCCGAGCATCCGCCACGACATACCCCAAGACGTCGTCCAGGCGTGCTTGACGGTCTGATCCTCGGCCGCGAATTTGATATCGTACGCCTTCGCAAAATTCTGCCCGAGTTCGTGTGAGGTACCGGCTTGCAACGCACGGCCGTCGGGCATCAGCGCCTCGATGGAGAACGTGTGCATCGCGCCGGCGAAGCGTTCGGAGGCCGATTTCTCGCCCGCATATACGGGCACGGCCGCGATGTCCTCGGCAACTTCGCGGTAAATGTCGAGCATCTGTTGCACCTCCGCGGCCGCCTCGTCCTCGGTCGCGTGCGCGGTGTGCCCCTCTTGCCACAGAAACTCGAGCGTGCGTATGAATGGACGGGTGCGCTTTTCCCACCGCATCACGTTGACCCACTGATTGATGAGCACGGGTAAGTCGCGATACGATTGAATCCATTCGGCGTACATCGTACCGACGATCACCTCCGAGGTCGGCCGGATCGCCAGCCGTTCCGCTAGGAGTTCCGTGCCGCCGTGCGTGACCCACGCGACTTCGGGGGCGAAGCCTTCGACGTGTTCCGCTTCGCGCGTAAAGAGACTCTCCGGTATCAACAGCGGGAAATACGCATTTTCATGGCCGGTCGCTTTAAAGCGCCCGTCGAGTTCGGCTTGCAAGCGTTCCCACAAGGCAAAGCCGTACGGACGCAAGACGATGCAGCCGCGCACCGGAGCAAGCGAAACGAGTTCCCCTTTATAACAAACGGCCTGGTACCATTCGGAGAGGTCCGCGCCTTTGGGCGGAACCTCTTTGACGAGCGGCGTCTTTTCTACGCTTGCATCGGACATCACAACCCGCAAGCCTTCGGGCGTCCTGCTCCCAGTCCTCGGTTCGCGCGCCGAGCAGCTGCTCGCGTGGGCGTTCGCGCCGCGCGCCGCGAACGCTGCCCGGATGCCGAAACTCACGCGAATCTACACCCGGACGGGCGACGATGGAACCACCGGCCTCGTCGGCGGGCAACGCGTTAAAAAAAACGCGCTGCGAATCGAAGCGTACGGCACGATCGACGAGCTCTCGAGCGTGCTCGGACTCGTCCGGACGGCCCTGGCGGAGATCGTCGCCGCGCCGCCTGCCGAGCATCCCCGCGCGCTCGCGATTGCAACCGCACTCGACACCTGGCTCGCATGGACCCAGGACGCGCTCTTCAACCTCGGCAGCGATCTCGCAACATTACCGCAGGACCGCTGGGATGGCATGCCGCTCGTAACCGAAGACGACTCCCGCGCGCTCGAACGCGCGATCGATCTCGCGCAACGGGAGCTCTCGCCGCTCGCGAATTTCATTCATCCCGGCGGCTCTCGCGCGGGCGCCTTTCTGCACGAGGCGCGGACGGTCTCGCGCCGTGCCGAACGGCTCCTCGTCGCATTGCGGGACGACGAGCCGATTTCGGGCGATGTCATGCGCTACGTCAACCGCCTCTCGGATGCGCTTTTCGTTTGGTCGCGCTGGATCAACCACGCAGTCGGGCAACCCGAACACCTTTGGAACGCGAAGACCACGCCGCCCCTTTAGGGGCCGCTCGCACCGCTCGGCATCGTCGCGCGCTCGTTGTGTACCGGCAAGGTACTCTCCGTAAGGCGGCCGCCGCGGCGATGTTCGCGCAGCCCGATAATTTCGGCGGCAATCGAAATTGCCGTCTCTTCCGGCGTGCGCGCGCCGATGTCCAACCCGACCGGCGCACTGATGCGCGCGATATCGGATTCTGAGATACCGCTTCTGCGCAACTCTTCGATGCGGTTGGCATGCGTGCGGCGGCTGCCCATCGCGCCGATATATCCGGCCTGCGTGCGCAGCGCAACCTGCAGGAGCGGTATATCGAATTTGACGTCGTGCGTGAGCACGATCAGCGCCGTACGCTCGTCGACCGGCGCGGTCGTCAAAAACTCGTCCGGCCATGCGACGATGACGTTATCGGCGTCCGGAATCCGCGCGCGCGTAGCGAAGACGGGGCGCGCGTCGACGACCGTGACGGTATAGCCGAGATAGCGTCCGATGCGCGCCATCGCCCGTGAGAAATCGATCGCGCCGAAAATATACATGTCCGGTTTGGGCGCGAAGGCTTGAATGAACAACCGCACGTCCATGCCGACGGGCTCCCCGTCTTCTCCAAACGTGCGCATGGCGGTTTCGCCCGCCGCGAGCAGCGCGCGAGCTTCCTGCGTCGCCGCATGGGTCAGCCCGCGCGTCCCTAAATCGCCGAATTCTTCGGCTGCGAAAACCAACAGCTTCGCGCCGCCGTGCACGCCGTCGAGGCGCGTCACGAGCGCGGCCGAACGTCCGCTGCGAATCGCAGCCGCGAGTCGCTCGAAAATCACCAGTCGAGCCGTTCGACGAAGACCGAGATCGTGCCGCCGCAAGTCAACCCGACCGAAATGGCATCGGCGTCGCTGATTCCGTAGGTTACGAGCCGTGCCCGTCCGCTCGCAATGGCGTCCTGGGCTTCGTCATATACGGCGGATTCTACGCAGCCGCCGCTCACCGAGCCTGCGACGTCACCGCGCTCGTTGACGGCGAGCACCGCGCCCGGATCGCGCGGTGCCGAACGTTCGACGCCGACGACGGTCGCGAGGGCGACCCGTTGCCCCTGGGCGCGCCACGACTCGATTGCATCCAAGACGTCGATCATACCGCTATCCCTTCCGCTCCGTCGTAAGCGGCACGGGATCTCCAGCGCGAAGACCCGCACACCGCCTCAAGTGCGTGCGCGACGAACGGCGCAAAGTCTTGCAAATCGGGTAATGAGCAACTCGTTCACAACTCGACTTTCTTCGAGCATCGGAAAGTACACGTTTTTCGTGCCGGCGCGGTCGCCGTCCGGCGTCGAACGCCAGGGTAGCGTACCGATAGAACGGCGCCTGTGCCGTTTCGACCTTGGGTCGATAGGTTCGCCTTTTTCCGTCGCGAAGCCGAGGCGGATGGCAGGCCACCCGAGGACGCCGTTTTTGCGGCGTCTTTTCGTTACGACGTCGATCGATGCGATGCGCGACGCGAACCGCACGAAATCGAAGCTGCGGCGGGTGCTGCGGGCGCGCGACCTCGTTGCGGTCGGGCTCGGCACGATGATCGGCGGCGGCATCTTTACGACGATCGGACCGGGTGTGAGGCTTGCCGGCCCGGCGATCATCATCGCTTTCCTGTTCGCCGGCCTTGCGTCGTTGTTCGCGGCGCTCTGTTACGCCGAACTCGGAGCGATGGTGCCGATCGCGGGCAGCGCCTACACATACGCGTATGCAACACTCGGCCAGCTGGTCGCATGGATCATCGGTTTCGCACTGTTATTCGAATACGGTATCAGCGCGGCGCCCGTGGCGCAACAATTCTCGGCGGCGTTTCAGGGTGCGCTGCGAGGAATAGGCGTCATCTTACCCGGTTGGGCACAGACCTCGAACTTCGTCATTCACGGCGCGTGGTGGCAGTTTTGGACATTCGACCTGCTGCATTCACAATACGACATCGTCGGCGCTGCCTTCGTGCTGCTCTTATCCGCCTTGTTATCGCTCGGTATTCGGGAAACCGCGCTGACCAATAATATCTTCGTCGTACTTAAAATATCGGCACTCGTCGTGTTCGTCGTCGCGGGTCTGTCGCTATTTCACCCGGCGAACCTCGTGCCGTTCGTACCGCTGGGATGGGGGTCGCTGACGCCTTTCAGCGGTGGCGGCGGCCAGGGCGTTATTCCTGCAGCCGCGCTCGTCTTCTTCTCATATATCGGTTTCGATACCGCGACCACGACGGCCGAAGAATGCCGTAATCCGCAGCGTGACGTACCTGTCGGCGTCATGGGTGCGCTCGCAATCGGAACGCTCATCTATTGCGTCGTCGCGATCGTCTTGGTCGGCATCGTGCCTTGGAGAAACGTCGATCAGAACGCCGCGCTCGCAGGCGCCATCGCTCCGCTGCACAATCCGTTCGTGAACTGGACGATCACGATGGGCGTCATCGCAGGCACAACGAGCGTCGGGCTTTCGTCGCTGCTGGGACAGACGCGCATCTTCTACGTGATGTCGCGCGACAACATGTTGCCGCCGTTCGTCTCGCGGGTGCATCCGCGCTTCAAAACGCCGGCCTTGATGACGATGATAACGGGTTGCGGGGTCGCGCTGTTGACGCTCATCGTGCCGCTCACGCAGCTGCTCAATCTCGTGAATATCGGCACACTCGCCGCGTTCATTGTCGTGTGTGCGGGCGTCATCTGGCTGCGCTACAAACGCCCCGATATTCCGCGCCCGTTCCGCTCGCCGTACGTGCCGCTCTTTCCGATCATCGGCATCGTGCTCTCGCTGGTCCTCATCGTGTTCGGCTTAAGTCGCGATACGCTCGTGTGGTTTCTCGGCTCGCTGAGCGTCGGATTGCTTATCTACTTTGCATACGGCTTTCGCAAATCGCGCCCCGATTTAGCGGAGCACTAGTACTACTGTGTCATAAACTTCTAGACTATGCTATACTTAATGCATGGGGAAGCAGACGTTATCCGCAACGGAACGACGCTTTACGAAGTACGTTGACGAGCTGGCATCGGCCCTGGGGCACG
>JAABUQ010000051.1_pt1 | contig 208449 bp, 194 predicted proteins | sample 5560001 | NCBI WGS metagenome assembly JAABUQ01 (sample SAMN10711888, study PRJNA513371) | rock metagenome | isolation source: Antarctica rocks | place: Antarctica: Victoria Land, Finger Mt nord | collected 2015-12-18
GAGTAGGCTTTGCGAGGGGCAGATAGAGGGGCAGATAGATGTTCCATGCCCTAGTTTCGGAAGAAAACAAACCTTCCTATACAGTCTCTAAGAGCCAAACTAATAGCCGCTGGTCAGAAGTGGCATATTCCTCCGCACATCCTATTCGGCATTGCATGGCAAGAAAGTGGCTGGCGGCAGTTTGATGGTAATGGAAATACCGTTATCAGTCCTGATGGTGGTATCGGGATTATGCAACTCACCGGGGCGACGGCTGCACAATTCGATGTTAACCGGCTTAAAACTGACATTGATTATAATATCGATTCCGGCACTAAGGTTCTCAACGATAAATGGAATGCGACGCCATACATAGGCGACAATGATAGAGCCAAACTTGAAAATTGGTATTACTCCATTTGGGCGTACAATAGTTTTGGCTCTGTTAATAATCCAAATTCCAATTCAAACCCTTATCAGCATCGGGTAATTAGCATTATCGCAAACTGTCCTAACGGCCAATGGCAAAGCTGTCAGATAACAGAGCCAGCCCTATCTTTGATAGGCAATCCGCCAGGAAACATTGCTAACACACCTACACCCATTCATGTTGATGCGAATTACGACGGTGTCATTGATGGTACTAACTTCACTCCTCCATCTATTTCCTTCAATGAAACAAACCAAGGCAAATGGGCTGGGCCTAATGATATAGATAAAAATATCATCACGTTCAGTTTGCAGGACACTGGCGGCGGCATAGGTGGTTTAAGCCAGAATTGGGACAGCGATCCTGGTGGAAGCTCGCCACAGTTCCCAGGCTCGTCTGGCGGCTATCTCAAAATGCGTAATGTGCCTGATGCTTCTCGGCAAGGCAAGCATACGGCCTTTATTCGGGCATGGAATGGTAACAATAGCCAGAGTGCGGTGGCTTCTTCAGGCTGGTATGGCTACGACGCTCTGCCACCTACAGTAGCCATCACCTCGGCACAAACACAAGGTTCGACTTACAATACCGCCCAATACATCACCTGGCATATTGACGACCCGGATTCCGGCATCAAAAGCTGGGCGCAGGGCTGGGATGCTGACCCTGGGAACAGCCAATACACAACCAGCGATGGAAATCTGGGGCTGCCGGTTGGAACTCACACGCTGCATGTCCATACAGTTGACAACGTTGGCAATGAAAAAGACTGGACGTTTGGGCCATACACTTACTCGCCAGTAACTCAGGTTGGTCAAAAATCGGACAGCAGCATTGATCAACGGTTTGTTGATTGCTACAACCGTGTCGGCTCAGGCATCGTCGGCAATGTATTGAACAACAACTTTGTTCACACGGCTATTGGCAATGGCACTGGTAACGGTCTGGCACAGGACTTCATTGACGGTAAGGGCACAAACAATATCATCATCGCAAAAGATGGCGCGGCCAAAGCCTATGATGTCGGCGGCAATACCTGGAAATGGTACTTGGCACAGAACTATGCGAGCAGCCCTGCCGGATTCCCGACGGGGGATTTAGGGCAGGTACCTGTAGCCGTCAGCCCGCCGGGATTCGATACGCCGGGAACAGAGCAAGACTTTGAGGGAGGGCAGGTTTACGACTCGAAATATGGGACACACTTGCTGCCTCAAAGTATGATCACCAACATGGATGTTACGACCCTTGTGCGCGTCATCAATGGCACTTATGGGTTCCCGGTGAGTGACGCCAAACCCGCGCCGACTTCGCCGCAAGGGACGAGCGGCAGCATGATCAGTTTTGAGTATGGAGCGCTCTACAATACGGTCAAATACGGGAAATACGGAGTTTTCCGCGACATCTACACGAAATATGCTGCTGCGGGAGCCTCCGCCGGTTGGTTAGGGTTTCCTATCAGCGTGTCCTATGCCTGGCAGGGCGGAACCAGGCAGGACTTTGAGGGAGGCTATCTGACGACTGGCACCGCGCCAACAACTCATGTGCTATGGAATGGCACCGGCGGCATCGTATCAATCTGGAACTACAGCACGGCGGATGGCAGCCATACATTCCAAAACTATGGCCCCTTTGCCGGATGGACCGCCAAAGCCGTCGCCGACGGCGGCACCGACGGGCGCACCCGGGTGTTGTGGGACAACGCCGATGGGCGCATGAGCCTGTGGAGCCTGGACAACAACGCGGGCACGTTCACGCAGAACACGTTCGGCCCCTACGGCGGCTGGACGGCCACTGCGGTCTCGGTGGGGTCGGGCAACACGACCCATGTGCTTTGGGACAATGCGGACGGGCGGATGAGCCTGTGGAACTACAGCACGACCGGTGGCACGTTCACCCAGCATACCTACGGGCCGTATGCGGGCTGGACCGCCCAGGCCGTCGCCGACGGGCCGGACGGGCGGACGCGCATCCTGTGGGACAACGCGGACGGGCGGATGTCCCTGTGGAGTCTGAACAACAGCGCCGCGAGCTTCAGCCAGAACACCTTCGGACCCTTTAGCGGGTGGGCCGCCAAAGCCATCTCCGTCGGTGCGGACAACGCCACGCACGTCCTGTGGGACAACGCCGACGGCAGGATCGACCTGTGGAGCTACAGCACCGCAGACGGCACCTACACCCAGGACCTCTACGGTCCGTTCAGCGGGTGGACCGCCCAGGCACTGGCCGACGGACCCGATGGCCGCACGCGCATCCTGTGGGACAACGTCAACGGGATGATGGACCTGTGGAGCCTGGACGGCGCGGGCGGTGGCTACACCCAGTACGCCTTCGGGCTGTTCGCAGGCTGGACCGCCAAGGCCGTCAGCGCCGGGTCGTAGATACGCAACAAACGGGGGCGCGGCGCGAGCCGCGCCCCCGTTCCGCCGTTTCTCTCTGGCGTCTACATTTGCGCGCGCTTTTCCAGGGCCTTGCGGTCAAGGATGATCCAGCGGGCCGCGTCCCTGTCCCAGCGGATCGCGCCCGATGCGCGGAAGGCGGTCAGGGCGCGCGAGACGCGCTCGCGGGTCGCCCCGATCAGCGCGGCGATGTCGCTCTGGGTCAGGGGGACGTCGATGCGGATGCTTTTGCCATCGGGCAGCAGCGTCCCCTGGGAGCGGGCCAGCCCCAGCAGGCGGTCGGCCACCCGGCCCGCGACGTCGCGCGTCATCAGGATAGAGGCCCGGTCGTTCTGGTCGCGCAGGCGCTGCGAGAGGATCCGCAGCAGGGTCCAGGCGACGGCGGGATGCCCGGTCAGTGTCTCGCGCAGCGCGTCCCCTTCCAAGAGCAGCAGTTCGCTTGGCTCCAGCGTGGAAACGTCGGCGGAGCGCGGCTGGCCGTCCAGCAGGCTCATCTCCCCGAAGAACTCCCCCGGCCCCATCACCTCCAAAATGACCTCGTCCCCGCGCGTCGTCGCCTCGTGGACCTTGACCCGGCCCGACGCGATCAGGTAAAGCGCGCCCGCCGGGTCGCCCTTGTAGACGACCGGCGTCCCCGCCGGCAGTCGCCGCCGCCGCAGGCGGGCCGCCAGGGCGGCCAGGGCGGGCGTGGGCATCTCGGCAAACAGCGGTACGCGCCGCAGTATCTCCATCTCCCGGCTCATCGGCTCGCTCTTGGATTGGCTCATCGACCCATTACCCTGCGATCTCCGTCACTTCGACTGACAGCCTTTTGGTTTCGCCGTACCCGTAGAACGTGCTCCATGCACAGTCGGCGGCGTCGCGTCCCACGGCGACTTGCACCAGTGCGGGCCGGGGCTGCCGTTGGGTAGCGTCGAATGCCACCCAGCGCCCGTCCAGCCATGCCTGGAAATAGGCGTGGAAGTCGGGGGGGCAAGCCCCAGGCAGTAGCCGGAGACGTAGCGCGCGGGGATATTCAGGGCGCGGCAGAAGGCGATCCCCAAATGCGCGAAGTCCCGGCAGACCCCGATCCGCTGGGCCGCCGTGTCGTAGGCCGACGTGCCCGCGTCCGACACGCCGTACTGGTAGGTGATGTGCGCGTTGATCCAGTCGCAGACGGTCTGGACGCGCGCGAAGCCGGGCGCGACATCGCCGAACATGTCCTGTGCCATCGCCACCATCTTGTCGGACTGGCAGTAGCGCGAGGGCAGCGTGTAGAGCAGCGCGTCTGTCGGCAGGTGCAGCGCGTCGGCCTCGTGTGCCCCCCCGGCCTCATGCGCCTTCTCGGCGGGCGGCGAGGGCGCGTCCGGCAGCGTCACCGTGGCCGCGTATTCCAGCCGCACGTCGCCCGCCACCATCATCAGCCGCCGGCAGGGGTTGCCGTAGAAGTCCAAAAACGGCTCGGCCTCGGCGAACGGCGCGACCGTCAGCGCGGGCGACTCGACCGCCTGCACTCCGGCGACCTGGGCCGCCTCGATTTGCAGCGTCGTCGGCGTCGGGACCGGCAGTACGAGGTCGGCGATGACATGAACGGAGAGTTTCAAGGCCCCTCGTCTTTCCATGCTCCCCCCACAGGCGGGGCGCTCCTCATTGTACCCGGCCGGCGCGCGGGGCGGGGAAAGCCGCCGGCGAAAAACCCGCAGCAGTCAGGATAAAGATCGCCCGCTGAATCGTGTTTTCCGTGTTACAATGTCTTGGCGGCCCAAGCACGACCCTCGGGCGCGTCAACTATTCTTTCTCTTCAAGGAGTCTCTCATGCGTTCTTACTCTGTGGCCCTGGCCGCCGCCGGCCTCGCCGCGTCCGCCCTGCCCGCCGCCGCCGGCACCCTGCTCGTCCCGCAGCAGTTCCCGACCATCCAGAAGGCGCTCAATGCCGCCCGGCCCCATGACACCGTGCTGGTCTCGCCCAAGCCCAACAACGGCGTCTACAACGAGGCCCTCACGATCTCCACGCCCCACGTCGTCCTGCAAGGCCGCAACAACCCGGTCCTCGACGGCACCGGGCTGGGCGTGGCCGCCCCGTCGCCACAGTTGCCTTCCTTCATCGCCTACCCCAACGGCATCGAGATCCGCGCCAGCCACGTCACCGTCAGCGGGCTGACCGTGCAGAACACCGGCGGCCTGCCTTACGGCAACCCCGCCGGCGTCAACGTCGGCTATGTCACGCCCGACGGCCAGAATGTCGTCAGCTTCAGCGACATCAAGATCAGCGGCGTCACCTTCCGCAACGACTACAACGGGGTCACGATTGAGGGTTTGAGCCTCACCAACTTCGCCAACGGCGGCACGTACACGCTCGTGAAGGGCTACCAACTGCTCGGCAACGTGTTCACGGGCAACAGCAACACCGGGGCCAGCGTCATCGGCGCGTCCATCCTGATCGCCGACAACCGGTTCACGAACAACAGCTTTACGGGCCTGTCCATCGGCGACAATACCTACTTTTATGGTGCCCCGCCCACGCAGAACGTGACCGTCAGCGGGAACCAGTTCACGGGCAGTGCTTCCGGGGCGATGAACGCAAACGGCGACGGCCTGACTGTGACCGGCAACGAGGTCGCGTCCAACCCCGGACCCGGGCTGTCCGTCAGCGCCTCGATCTATAACCCGGCGGTGCATGACCCCGCAAGCCCCAACCCGCCCGCCAGCGCCGTCACGCTCAATTACGTCCACGACAACCAGGGCGTCGGGCTTACGGTCGGCGGGACGGTGACCGTGTCGGGCAACGTCCTTACCAAGAACACCGGCAACGGGCTGTTCCTGAGCTTCGCCGACTACTCCACCGTCACCTACAACCTGATCACCGACACCATCCTGCAAGGCTACGGCAGCGGCGACGGCACGGGCATCTACGCCGACGCCGGCTTCGGCAGCTTGAGCACTTCCCTGGCGATCTCGGCCAACGAGGTCAGCGACAACGCGGGCGACGGCATCTTCCTCGCCGCCATCGTGGGCAGCAAGGTCTCGGACAACGATGCCTCGGCGAATGACGGCATCGGCATCCACCTGTCCGATGCCACCCGAGGGACGACCACGCCCAACACCGTGACGCAGAACCTCGCGCGGCACAACGCGATCTTCGACGCCCGCGACGACACCTCGGCGACGGGTCCCGTCATCGACAACGGCAACACCTACTCCGGCGACGGCGTCCCGACGGCCAACGTCTGGACCAAGAACCTCTTCGGCACGACCGATCCGGTCGGCCTGAGCAAGTAGCGCCCGCTTCGCCGGCCCGCCAACAAGAAACAGCCCCCTGCCCGAAGGCAGGGGGCTGTTTCTTGTTGCTCCTACCCGAACGTCTGCCGCAGCAGGTCGTCCACGGCCTTGACGTCGGGGATGCCGTAGAAGCCGACCTGGTTGACCTGGGTGCGCGTCCGGCTGTACCCGAAGCCGCCCGAGTCGGTGCCCGTATCGGTGTAAGTCGAGAGCGCCGCCGCTCGGGGGAACACCAGATCGCCGCCGCCGTCCGCGCCCTGCGTCCTCGCCCGGTCCCCTAGCTGCGCGGGCGACAGGCTGCGGACCGTCCGCCCGCCCCACACGCCGCCGCTCCACAGGAGGACGCGCTTGTCCGTGACCGCGTACAGCGTCCGCCCGGCTTTAAGCGTGAGCCACAGCGGCGACAGCAGCATGCCGACGCCCGCCGCCACGAAGATCAGCCCGAACAGCGGAAACACCAGGGGCAGCGCGGCGAACGCCCCGGCCCCCGCCTGGTGCGCGACGCCGCCGAACAGCAGGGCGAAGCCGCCCGCCCCAGCCGTCCAGAACAGCGCAAAGGCCGTAAACGGGATGCCCACCAGCATCGGCACGATGCCCATCCGCGCCATCCGGCCCGGTGCGGGTTGGCCCGCCCACAGCAGCGCCTCGCCCGGCGTCAGCTCGGCATCAACGATCCGCCTCTGTTCCGGCGGCAGGGCGGGGGACGAGGACGGTGTCATGGCGCTCGCTTTCCAGCGTCTGCGGGTAGTCGGTCGTGTAGTGCAGGCCGCGCGATTCTTTGCGGCGCTGCGCGCAGTCGACGATCAGCCCGGCGACCTCGATCATGTTGCGAAGCTCCAAAACGTCGTCGGCCAGCACCGCGCCGTCGAACAGCGGCTGCGCCTCGGCGCGCAGGGCGGCCACGGCGGCGGCGGCCTTGGCGAGCCGGCTGTCGGAGCGGACGATGCCGACGTACTTCTGCATCACCGTCTTCAAGCGGTGCCGCAGGCCGGCGACGCGGGCATGGTCCAGCGCGCCCACCCGCCCCGCCGCGCCGGGGAAGGGCGACACGGGCGGGACGGCGGGGCGCAGGTCGGTCCGGGCCAGCGCGTCGTCGGCGGCCCGCTTGCCGAAGACCAGGGCCTCCAGGAGCGAGTTCGAGGCCAGGCGGTTCGCGCCGTGGACGCCGGTGCAGGCGGCCTCGCCGCAGGCGTACAGCGCCTCGACGGTCGTGCGGCCCGCGAGGTCCGTCTGGACACCGCCGCACGAGTAGTGGGCGGCGGGGACGACGGGTATCCAGTCGGTGGTCATGTCGATGCCGAACGACAGGCACCGGGCGTAGATGGTCGGGAAGTGGCCCTTGATCTCGTCGGGGCTGAGGTGCGTGACGTCTAAATAAACGCACTCATCGCCCAGCTTTTTGCTCTGGGCCTTCTTGATCTCGCTGTCGATGGCGCGGGCGACGATGTCGCGCGGGGCCAGGTCTTTGCGCGCCGGGTCGTACTCGGCCATGAACGCCGTGCCGTCCCGACGACGCAGAATGCCGCCCTCGCCGCGCACGGCCTCGGAGATCAGAAAGCTCTGGGCGTCGGGGTGGTACAGCGACGTCGGGTGGAACTGGATAAACTCCATGTCCGCGACCGCCGCCCCGGCCCGCCAGGCCATCGCCACGCCGTCGCCCGTGGCAATCGGCGGGTTGGTCGTAAACTGATACACCTGTCCTGCCCCGCCCGTCGCCAGCAGCGTCGTCGGCGCGGCGTAGGCCTGGACATCGCCCGCCGCCTCGTCCAGCACCCAGGCTCCCAGGCAGCGGCCGTCTTCGACAATCAGGTCCACGACGTAGTGGTGCTCCAAGACCGTGATGCTCGGGTGCGCCCTGACCGCCTCGACCAGGGTCCGCTCGATCTCTCTGCCCGTCAGGTCCGCCGTGTGGATGATGCGCCGCCGCGAGTGCCCGCCCTCGCGTCCCAGCGACAGCTCCCCGCCCGGCTCGCGGTTGAACTGCGCGCCGAACTCCATCAGCTCTCGGATCCGCTCCGGCCCCTCCGTCACCAGAACGCGCACGGCGTCCTCGTGGCACAGCCCGGCCCCGGCGATCAGCGTGTCCTGGACGTGCAGCTCGGTGTCGTCGTCCGGCCCCATGACCCCGGCGATGCCGCCCTGCGCCCAGTTGGTGCTGCTGTCCGTGCGGTCCTTCTTGGTGACGAGGGCGACCCGCCCCCGCCCGCAGACCCGCAGGGCGAACGACAGCCCCGCGCTGCCGCTGCCGAGCACTAAGAAGTCATATTGTTGCATCACTGCGTTTCCCGTCCTAAATGCCCACCGTTCCGCCCGGAAGTCTCTCTACCGACTCTAACACCCGTGCGGGCGGAAAGTTGCCGCCTTTCGCGCACTACGAAGAAGTCTGCGTTATGGGTCAGGTGTTATAAATACCAGCCCAGCACGATAATGAGCAACGTTGGTAGCGCTAAAAGAATACCAGCAAAAAGAAAAACGGGTGACAAAACAGGATAGCGGCGCAGGAAAAAGTATAAGCCAAAATGGCTGAGCGTAGCGAAGGACCATGCCGCCACGACTTGTCCGTTCCGTCCCGGTGGCTTCAACAGATTGTATGTGATGGGGTTGAAAACAACCAGGATTAGAGCGATATAAACCACGACACCGCTGATAAATCCAATCGCCGCATCCAGCAGCTCCCACGGCGTCAACTGTTGAGGCAGAGGTGAACCCTCGGGTAAGCGCTCACCACCTTGAGGCTCCGGCGGCCACGTCCCCGTATCGTCATCCGGCTTGTTTGTGTTCAATCTGCCCCGCCTTCGCCTTGCGGCCTAAACCAAGAACGATGGGTCTGTTATTGCCACTACGCCCCATACCATCTCAGCATAAAGTAAACGACCTCGCCGAAGAACAGCAACGGCCCCAAAAGTGCAAGCCGCCCGGCCAAAGTGGAGCGGCTTCTGATTCCCAGGGCTAAACCCATGCCCACGAGGACGAAACTTAACCAGCCCGACCAATTGCTGTGTATCCTGAGAAACACCAATGCCCGGATCAAAATGGCGACCGCCGAAAATCCGAGGGCGACGTATCCGAGGGAAGCTTTCTTGCCGGCTTCAATCAGCCCGGTATTCGGCTAACGTCCATTGAGTCTCCTCCCGCTGCGGCTTTCCTGCCGCCGGTGCCGTCTATAGAGAAGCGTCAGAGAACCCCACTCGCTTCTGAGCGAGTTTACCCCTTGTGGGTGGGGATGAGTCAAAGATTTTCAATTCTACTCGATATTCAGCCGGTATAAGCCAGGACGGTAGGGGTGGGGGAAATGGGCGAGGCGGCGTTCCAGGTCGACCCACACGTCCGCACCGTCGCCGCCCGCGGTCACGCGCCGCAAGGCGTCTTCGAGGGCGCGGGGGTCGGACGTGACGGCGGGGAGGGCCACGGGAAAGAAGTCGGCTCCGCGCGGCACCGAAATGGCGGTCAGGCGGTCGCCGGTGGCAAGCCCCAGCCCCCTAGGGAGCGGCAGGATTTTGACGGCGGGGGTGGGATCGTCGCCGCCGAGGTCAAGGCTGCCCAGTACGGCTATCAAAGCGGGGCGGTCCGAGACGACCAGGGCGGGGGCGAGGGTGCCCCGCGCGCAGTGGGCACGCACGGCAGCCCACTCACGCGCGAGGGCACGGCCCGCCGCCCCGAGCAGCAGGACGGCGAACAGCAGCACGAAGAGCAGCCCGTCGCCCGATGTCCGCAGGAGCAGGAGCGGCAGAGCGAGCAATAGCCCGGCCGGCGGCAGGGCGTAGCGCGCCGTGTCGGGCCGGTGGCGCAGCCAGGTCCAGAATTGGACCCGGATGCGCGCCGGTGGGTCCGAGAGGAGAAGGGCGGGAGGCATCAACGGAACAGGGCCAGGGCCTTGAGCAATGTCTGCCAGATGCCCCAGGCCAGCGGCAGGCCGACGGCGAGCCAGTAGAGGGCCAGCAGGTCGGTGTCTGACGCGGCCGAGGTGGCGGCGGTCGTTGATCGGTCAGTGGGCATGGGAGGCCTCCGGTTGAGGGGCGATGGTGACGGGGCGGACCAGCAGGTTGCAGACCAGCCCCAGCAGCAGTAATCCGGCCATGACGTGCAGGGGCAGGTCGTAGGCGGTCGCGGGCAGCGGGTGCTTGGGGTCGATTGGCGGCAGCAGGTGGGCGATCAGGAACGGGCCGGCGATGCCCGCCGCCGACCAGGCGGTCAAGAGCCGCCCGTGGATGGCCCCGACCTGGAGGCTCCCGAAGCGGTCCCGCAGGTACGCCGGGATCGTTGCAAAGCCGCCCCCGTACATGCTCAAAATCACCACGCAGGCCGCGACAAACAGGCCGATGCTGCCCGCACGCCCGGCGAGGGGCACCGCGACGTACATCAGCGCGCCCAGGATGAAGAAGACGGCGTAGGTGGCCTTGCGCCCGATCTTGTCCGAAAGCGTGGACCAGCCGAAGCGGCCCGCGAGGTTGAACAGGCTGAGAAGCCCGACGAAGCCCGCCGCCGCGGCGACCGAAACCCGGCCCCGGAAGACATCCTGGATCATCGGCGAGGCGACCGACAGGATGCTGATGCCCGCCGTCACGTTCAGGAACAGCACGGCCCACAGCAGCCAGAACTGCGGCGTTCGGATCGCCTGATCCGCCGTCAGCCCTGCGCCCGCCTGCGCCGTCTCGGCCACGGAGGTCGCGGGCGGGACGCGCACGATCAGCGCGCCGAACAGGATAAAGACGAGGTACAGCGCCCCCAATGTCAGGAACGTCTCGGCCACGCCCGGCGACGTCGCCGTCTTGTAGTGCTTCATCAGCTCGACCGACAGCGGGGCGGCGATCATCGCCCCGCCGCCGAATCCCATGATCGCCAGGCCCGTCGCCAGGCCCGGACGGTCGGGGAACCACTTGATCAGCGTCGAAACCGGCGAAATGTAGCCCAGCCCCAGCCCGATGCCGCCTAGCGCGCCGTAGCCCAGATACAGCAGCCAGAGCTGATGGAACCCGATCCCCGCCGCGCCGACGAAGAATCCGCCGCTGAAGCACAGAGCCGACGCCATCATCGCCTTGCGCGGCCCGGCGGCTTCGAGCCACTTGCCGAACAAAGCTGCCGACAGCCCCAGGAAGACGATGGCGATGCTGAAGACCACGCCGATCTGCTCCTTGGTCCAGTCGCCCGGACCGGGTGCCTTGCCGCCCAGCAGCATCCCCAGCGGCTTGCTGAAGACGCTGTAGGCGTAGATCTGCCCCACGGCGAGGTGGACGGCCAGCGCGGCGGGCGGCACGAGCCACCGATTGAACCCAGGGGGCGCGACGGTGCGCTCCCGGTCCAGAAAAGAACCCTTCGCCAATGAAGTTGCAGCCATAATTGGCCCTTTCTGCGTGGGATTATGCGGCGCGCGCCGCGCCACAATAAAACTAAGTCGCACTCAGCAGCGCGTCCGCACCGCGCGCGCGCAGGCCGGCGGCCAGCTCTTCCCCGCGCCGCTCCGGCGTAGCCGTGCCGTCCTCAGTCTCGGGCGAGGTCTCGAAGCGGACGATCTGGGTGCCGTCCGGGGAGGCCGCCATGCCCCGCACCGCCAGATGCCCTCCGTCGCCGGTCGCCAGCGCGCCCACCGGCGTCTTGCAGCCACCGCCCAAAACGCGCAGAAAGGCCCGCTCGGCCCGGACGTGGGCGTGGGAGACGGCGTCGTCCAGCGGCAGCAGCAGGTCATGGACGCGGGCGTCGCCTTCTCGGGACTGCAAGGCCAGCGCGCCCTGGCCGGGGTCGGGGGTGAACCAGTCGGGATCTAATATTTCGGTGATGTTGCCTTGTAAGCCGAGTCGGTTCAGCCCCGCCACGGCCAGGCACAGGACATCGTACTGGCCCTCGCGCCATCGCCGCAGGCGGGTATCGACGTTGCCCCGGACTTCGAGCATCTGCAAGTCGGGCCGGCGCGACAGGAGCAGGGCGCGGCGGCGGACGCTGCCGGTCCCGACGCGCGCGCCACGCGGCAGGGCGTCCAGCGCCAGCCCGATCAGTGCGTCGCGCGGGTCCTCGCGCGCGGGCACGGCGGCGATGACTAGGCCAGGGGGCAGGGTGTGCTCTAAATCTTTCACGCAGTGGACGGCCAGATCGACGTCGCCCGCGAGCAGGGCGGACTCCAGTTCTTTGGCGAAGATGCCCTTCTCGGCGAACGACGCCAGCGGCACGTTGGCCGCCTGCGTCGCATCCCCGCGCGTCTGGATGATCTGTACCTCGACCGTCAGGCTCGGGTGCGCCCGGCGCAGGGCGTCGGCCACCCAGCGCGTCTGCGCCAGGGCCAGCTTGCTGCCGCGCGTCCCGATGCGGAGCGTGTCAGGCATGGGCAACTACCCCCAGCCATCTTTTCGGGGGGGCGGGGGCCAACTGGCCGCCGCGTGATCTTCTTGCCCCTCTCCCTGTGGGGGAGGGGTTGGGAAGGATTTCCTTGTCCCCAGCCACTTCCAGCCCAGCGGGAGCAGGCCCGCGGCGGCGAGCGCTTTGACGGCATCGCCCGGCAGGAACGGCAGAACGCCCAGCGTGACGGCCCGGCCCGGCCCGACGAAGTGCGCGAGCCGGCCCGCGCCCAGGGCGAACACGACTAGGGAGCCGAGCAGCATGGCCGCCAGCATAGTCACGGGCCTGCGGTCCCAGCCGCGCACGGCCAGCCACCCGACCAGGGCGGCGGCGAAGGGATAGGAGAGCAGGTAGCCGCCCGTCGGTCCGGCCAGGCGTAGCGCGCCGCCCGCGCCGCCCGCGAAGAACGGCAGGCCCAGGCTGCCCTCTAAAAGATACAGGGCCATCGCTAGTGCCCCGAGCCGTGGCCCGAGCAGCGCCCCAGTCAAGAGGACGCCGAAAGTCTGCCCGGTGATCGGGACCGGGGCCAGGGGGATGACGACCTGCGCCGACAGCGCCGTCACCAGGCTGAAGGCCACGACCAGGAATGCGTCGCGCGCCCAGGCGGGCGCGGCGGCGCGGCGCGGCCAGGCCGCCTGTGCCAGGGTGGTGTTCGTCGTCAGTGTGCTGCTCGTCAAAGAACGTCCTCCACGGGGGGAATTGCAGGGAATCTGCGGGGAATCTTGCGGTGTATCTGGGATTGTACCCGCGCGGGCGCATCAAAAGCGTCGGGAGGCTCCCGCCCCAATTCTGGGGGGCCGGAATCCTATCCCTGGCCCGTTCACGTTCGTTCCGGGCCTGTCCCTTCCCTCCGAGGGAAGGGTGGCGGGCTTGCCCGCCGGGATAGGACTCCGGCCCCCGCCTGAGTTCTGGGGGTCTCTTCTCACCCCTTGCGGCGGAACAGGTCCGTCTTGATGTTCGCCACCCGGTCCAGAAACAACAGGCCGTCCAGGTGGTCGATCTCGTGCTGCAAGACGACCGCCTCGAAGCCCTCGGCCTCGAACGTCATGGCCTCGCCGTCCAGCGTCAGGGCCTCGACGGTGAGGCGCTGGTGACGGCGGATGTTGGCGGTGTAGTCGGGCAGGCTCAGGCAACCCTCGCGGCCCGTCTGCGTGTCCTCTGATGCGACGATTCGGGGGTTGACCAAAATCAGCAGGCCGTGGCCGGATGGGTGCTTGGGGTTGCGCGACGTGTCCACAATCGCCAGGCGCTCCAACACGCCGATCTGCGGAGCGGCGATGCCGACCGTGCGCGGCGGCCCGGCGTCCATCGTGTCCAGCAGGTCCTGGGCCTGGGCGCGCAGGGCGTCGGTGACGGCGGGTGCGGGGGCGACGGTGATCTTGAGGCGTGGGTCGGGGTACAGAACGACGGGGCGGACGGGCATGGCGCTACAGCGCCTCCGCGTCCAGCGCCCGGAGGGTGATGTCCACGCCCAGGTCCGCCCGCAGCGCGGCGAGGTCGGCGGACAGGTCCCGGTCGCCCGCCGCCACTTCCAGCAGCATGACGTAAACCGGCGCGTCGGGTGTGCCGGCCAGCCGCGTGTCCATGTCGGTGATGTTGACCCCGCGCGCGGCCAGGGCCTGCGTGACCTGGTGGACGATGCCCGGCTTGTCAGCCCCGTAGACCGTCAGCAGCGCGTCGGCGGGGATGTCCGTGTGGGCGTCCGGCACGGCCTGCACCGCCAGGGTCAGCCCCAGCGCGGACGCCACCGGTGCCAGCGCGGCGCGGGCGTCGTCCAGCGTCCGGCCCGGCGGCAGGCGCGCGGCCACCATTGCCGCGAACGCCCCGTGCAGCCGCGTCATCGTCGCGTCGTCCAAATTGCCGCCCAGGTCGTAGACGGCCCGCGCCAGCGCGGCGATGATGCCGGGCCGGTCCCGCCCCACGGCGGTGATGACGACAATCGGGTCGGCGGCGCTTGGCTCCATGCGGAGGATTATACCCCCGCGACACGTCGCCGCAAGTGGGGCCGCTCTACCCCGTCCAGTGCAGCGTCCCCAGAATCCGCGTGAACGTGCCCACGTCCGCCTTCAGCGTTCGCGGCGTCGTCATCAGCGTGACCGTGTAGACCCGATGGGCGTGGATCGTGTAGATCATGTCCACGATCACCCGCTGCCCCCTGAACGGCCCGACCGCCGCCGTCTCCGACGCGGGCGACCCGGCCACGGTCCGCAGCCGCTGCTGGACGACGCGGAAGCCGGCCATCTTCCCCTGGATAAACGCCGCCTGCATCGCCTCGGCGTTCCGCATGGTCGCGCGCCGCTGCGGGTCCACCTCGACCCGGAAGACCGGGAACGCGCCGGGCGGGTGGGTGAACATCATGTCCGTCTTGCCGCCATCCGGGTACGCCTTCACCTCATGCCGAGTCTGCCAGCCGTGGGGGACGGGGACGGCGTAGCCGAGGGGACTCCGCAGCACGTCCGCGCGGGCGCACCGACCAAACGGGGCCAGCGCCGCCCCGGCGGCGACAAGCAGGCAAGACAAAACACGGGCAGGTGACATGGGTGCTCCTTCGGGCTACTCGCCCCGCACCCATTATCGGCCCGCGCCCCACGCCTCCGCACCTGGGAAGGTTATTAGCCCGACGATTGAGTCCCTGCGAGGATAATGCGCTACTTCAAGACCGATGGATGAGCAGCCAGCGGTGTCTGGTGGAATCTGGGACTGTGAAACGTATTAAACTTCCGCATCTACGAATGTTGGGAAGAAGCGGTATATGTTGGCGTATTTCAAGATGTCTAAGGGCGGAATACCCATGTCACTAGATATATCAGTAAAGGCCCCTGGTATTCCTGATGCATTGCCAGCATACTCATCGGGAAGATAACCTAACCTAGGCAAAAGACTATCCAAATACTTCATCTCGCGGTAAGTTAGTTGTGGGATTTCGACTAAAAGTGAGTCGCTATCTTGGCGTACAAATGGCAACGCATCAAACTGACATTCTTGTAATAGAGGACGGTCTTTTTCTTTGAAGAGGATGCCACCCACGGTAAGCATACGGGCACCATCATTGTAGCGAAAGTTGAAAAGTTGCTGATATGCCAGACGTTCCTGAGCGGGTGTCGCCGCGAAACTCTCATTAAGCACTCGATTGATTACAGCCGTTATTATGTCTCTATAGACACGGGCCTTTCCCCAACTGCCTAAATCTGATTGCTTTAATTCGAGGGGGAGGTATTGCTCGTCTATTTTCTCTTTCAACTTCTCAACCCTGTTCGTATCTTCCCGGTCAGGGTGTGCGTTTACTGTCACCAGCACAATGCTCCCGGATGCAAGTTTAGGGCAGGTGAAGCCAATGTCATCAAGGTAGTCATTCTGTAATTCTTTATCATAGTCAAGCCAAATGATCGTTTTCTCCAGCCAAGAAAAATTCGCTTGACGCAGAACCTTGCTCGCTTTACCTGGCTTCAAGTCTATACACTCGAACGGTTTGTTTCTAGTACATCGAACCTCTAACCCTTCATTCGCTTCTATACTGATCATGTTGTCTAAACCGAGGCGCTTATGAAAGAGCGTAAAGTCGCTGAAGTAGAACGAGCCGAAGCCGACGTATCTGTATTTCTTGATACCCCCAAAGGGTCTCATTTCGAGAAAAGCGTCGCAAAGCATTTTTCGTTCTACATGCTTTGCAAACCGTAAATTGTAGTTGATTTTCTGCCCCGAGTCTGCCATTAATCAGCACACTCCGCCTCATAATAATAGTCGAAGGCATGTTCCCCTACGGCTTTATTGGTCGTAACTCCCATCTGTTCCATAGCCTTGTCGACCATGTCGCTTGGTCTCGTGAAAGATATCCGCTTGTTCGGCTTCGAGATAGTGGCAGCCGAAGGCCTAACAAATTCTCGTGATTCCTCAATTTTGTCTAAAGCGACCTCTTTTGCTTGGGTCACAGCAGTTTCGATTAGAGGGACGTCCGTGCTATTCTCCGACGCTTCCTTCAAGTCGTTAAGGAAGTCAAACACTGGTCTGGCAGTGTCTATCATCTCGCTCCTAAGAGACTTGAACAGTGGTGCTTCCGTATCTATACCAGACTTAGTAGTATTGTAAGGGAGCATTGACGGATCATCCGCATCGAGGAACACGTAGCCTCGAAATTTAGCGAACTGGTTATGGTACTCAGGAAGCTGTGCCGTGGGTGACGCAGCACCCCACCCAGTTGTCAGGCTTTTGTCCGCGTCTACGACCAAACGCCCGTTGCAGTAAATATACCAGCCTGCACTGTTACGAGAAGACGCCCCTAAACCGATGTAAAGCTTCTTGTGGACAGGTGGCCTGTCCAAATGAGTCACTTTTTCGGAGATATAAATCGGTCGAATATCCTGTGATGAAATCAGCGTTGGGATGTCAGCGACAAGGTGGGTTCCGTTCAGTCGTATCGCCAGTCCCTTTGAAATGGCTTCCTGCTGTGCTTTTCGCATGGATATCGCAAGTTGCTTAATAAAAATAGGATCGGAAAATTGTGCCCCTATGCCAGCCTTAAGCTTATTGATTGTGATCTTCGTACCCTTCGCACCACCGAGCCTATTGATTCGTGGCTGGTCTTCGTGAAAAGGGAATGCCCAGCGGTTGGCGTCCTCAGTCCAATCGTCTACATCTACTTCTAATAAAAAAGACGATGTTTCCGCGTTTGACTCAACGCGGAAGAACGAGCCGGTTTTAAAAAATGTCCTTTTCATGCCTACGCCGAACAATCCTACCGATCCGACGGTATTTGTCGATCCTTTTGGGCGACCAAAACGAAAGGCGTAATGCCTGGCGATATCAGCCTCCAAGCCACCGCAGTTATCTTCAACCTCCAAAGCATCTGAGTTCGCCGTTATGTGAATCCAGAGGTTGTCGAACCTGCCGCCGCGACGTAACCTTTTTGCCCCATCGGTGGAGTTGTCCACGAGGTCGTTGATTGCCTCGGTCAGGGTAATGTCTTTAGTCAACATTTCAATGAACAGCTCTTTGGTAGGACGCGCATCTATCGCATCTGGCCCTGGCTCTTCTAGCTCGTAATCTTGAACCACATCTCCATTTTTGTTGCTCATAAGTGTTCTCGTGTCTTCTATGGATCCGTTGTTGGCTGTAGGTGCGCCTTAATCGTAGCGAACACAGCCTCGGCGACGATGGGGCTGACGCTGTTACCGATTTGGCGGAAGCTGTGCCACTTCGAGGGCGCGAACCGGAACCAATCCGGGAAGCCTTGCAGCCTCGCGGCCTCCCGCGGGGTGATTACGCGCGGCTCAGTAGGATGGATTGGACGCACGGCCTGGTAACTGCCTTTGGTGCTATCGGTTCCGGCCCGCAGAGTTGGGCAAAAGCCTTCTGGATCGAGGCGGACTGCTTTAGATGTGACGTCCTTTTGTCCATGCTTCAGTTGACGGTAGCGTTCCTCCACTTTGTCTGAGTGGCGCGTTCCGAAGCAGCCCGAAACTGTTAGTTCGTCTCGATGACGGTGGATCGCCTCGGAGTCGCCTACCCCCATCGGGATGTTGCCGTTGACCTGAATCCAAAAAGAGGATTCGGGCTGCCGGACTACAGGCCGCCAACTCTGGTCCTCGGTGAGCCAACCCCGCTCGACATCTACGGGAAGGCCACGGAGGGCCTCGGCGACTTTAATTCCCGGCGTAACACGCTTTGCTTCTAGGTCTTTGTGGGTGAGCGGCCTCACCAAGTCCGCACGGTAGCCGATAAAGAAAACGCGCTCTCTTCGGGTCGGGGCACCATAGTCGGAGGCTTTAAGTCTGATCGGATCAAGCAGGACGTAGTCTGCCTGAATCTCACGATTGGCGTTCCTACGAATTTCGTCGTACTGAGCATCGAGAATGCCCAAGACGTTTTCTGCCACGAAGAATTTGGGACGGCACTGCGCCGTTAGTTGGTAGAACTTAACGAACAGATTGTTACGCGTGTCTACGACCTCCCGCCTTCCCATCACGCTAAATCCCTGACACGGCGGCCCACCAATTAACCCATCTAGACCGCCAGCTTTCAAGTGGGCGTGCGCCAAAAGCGTCGCGCCGTCCAATAAGGAGATGTCTTTGTCAAGATGCCGGAAGCAGGGGAAGTTGCGCGAATGTGCTGCCATCGCGTGCTTATCTAGTTCGACTGCTAGGGACAAATGAAAACCAGCGCGCAAAGCCCCCAAGCTCAGACCGCCGACGCCCGCGAAGAGGTCAATGACGGTCATCTGATCGGATGTAGGGGCTATGTAGCTAGGGGCACCGTTAACCCTGCAAGCAGCCTCTGCGGCTCGTAAATGCGCCGTTGATCTTATGGCGGTGTTCCTCGTAGGTTCTCTCTCAGCCGTTTGCCCAGCTTGACCACCTCCCGCGCCGTCACACGACAGGAAAACTGCGGCCGAGTGTCTCAAGGCTGGTGATCGCCTTAGCGTCACACCCCAGTAGGTTCGACACGCACTCTAGGAACTCCTTTTTTCTGTCGATAAAGCAAGGGCATTAGTTTATCCCCATGCTGCCACCACTCCCTCCGACACCAAAGCTCTCGGCCCACCGCGCGCTGGTAGGCCCTCTCGATGTTCGCACCTCGCCGGTGAGGGCAGTTGGCTAGGAGCAAGCGCCGCCGGGGCGAGGTTCTGGGCGGTCTCCTGGTCCGGGGCATCCTACCTGACGTAGCCGTTTTCGGGCAGGAAGCCGCGGCCCTGGCGGTGGCGCAGGGCCAGCGTATTGCCCGGAAAGGCGTCTCAGCCGCGCATGACTATGGCCTGGTTGATGGCCTCGACGATCCGGCGGGCGTGGGCGAGGTCGTGGGACATGAGGGCGTCCCACTGGGCGGCGGCGGTGCCGACCCGGACCAGGTGCTTGGTCCTCTTCTGCGCCAGGATGCCCCACGCGAGGACGAGCAGCGCCACGCCGACGGTGACGCCGACGGTGGACACGAGCAGGGCACCGAGGGCCAGGGAGATCGCCCCCAGCGCGGCGGCGATGTACCCGCCCCGGCGGTCCGGCGGGATCGTCGCCAGCGAAACCGAGGTGATGTCCGCCAAGGCGAACGTCTTGCCCCCAAGGACAGCGCGGGTGAGGGTGACTGTCACATCCGCGTCTTGCAGGCAGACGACCTCGCGCGGGGCAGGGGGAGGAACGGAAGGCGGGGGGGCGGCAAAGGGTGAGGCGGCGAAAGGGGGAGCCGCCCAGGCCGCCGCGTCCGGCGGAACGAAATCCTGCCGGGGTGCCTCCGGCGGAAGCGCGGGGGCAGCCCGCGGGCTGCCTAGAATGATCGTGGACGGTGCGCCCACGGCGCTGAACCCGCGCCGGGGCGGGGTGGCACCCGCGGGCACTGGTTCATCGAAGGCCTCGCCGCACTGGGGGCAGGCCGTCACATCGGCGGGCAGGGCCGCGCAGCACTCGTCGCACTCGTATACCATGGGGCTTCCCCGATCATCTTGCGGACAGGCAGCAGCACAGAGAGAACCCCGCGACTTGAGAAGATGTTCGGGGTCGGCGAATGGCACCATCTCAGCCCCAAAGGAGGCAGGGGCCGCACAACGGGAGAGGGGAGCGGGAAGGAAGAGGGATGACCCAGAGCAGAGCTTTTCAGCCCTGCTCTGGAGCGATGGACAGTACAGGATTCGAACCTGTGACCCCTTCCGTGTGAAGGAAGTGCGCTACCGCTACGCTAACTGTCCAAGATCGCAAAGGAGAGCGGGTGGCTCTTTACATATTCCATAATTTCCGGTTCACAGAAACTATGGTTCATTCTATGACAATCCGCACAAAGAAGATCGCACTTATCAAGTTCAACTCGTATGGCACCCATGCTTCGGTTGGCGCATGGACCGATCTCGAAGCCCTTCAATGTCGGATCTCGATGGTGAAAATCGAAAGCGACAGTTTGCACCACCCGGCCACACTCTGAACAGCAGCCCCCTTTGTACGCGATAGCCGCCAATTTAATTTGGTAGCGGCGTACCTTGGTCAAACATGAGGGACAAAACCGCGAACCCTTCTTGGTCAGGTTACCACAAGCAATACAATTGACGATGATGCTTGGACGGTTGACAATATCGCGTGTGTTATGTTCGCCAAACGGTGAGCAACTAAGGCAGAACTTGCGCCGGTGGAGGTAACGCTTTTTGGCGTCAACCTTGACGGAACAAGGAAACCTCTGACTACACTTTTGGCACACAGGCATGAAAATTCCTCTACGCCGTCAAGCATCATGCTCTACCACTGAGCCAACTGTCCGGGATCGCCTTTGTCGGGACGAGAAAATTATAGCATATCCCTCCGAACATTGCAACCTGTCAATGTTGCCGTAGACGCCGCCCGCGTCAGGTGCTACAATCATGCCTTGCAGACCTCATCCGTGACCGGAACCAGCCGAGTAACCCCCCGCGCCAAGCGCCGCAGGCCGCCGCCCCGCTTGAACGGTCTGGCGCATCTCGTGCCGATCTCGGCGTTCGGGCTGGGGCTGGCCCTGTGCCTGGCCGGCTTCGTCCACTTCACCGCTGTCGCCCTCTACAAGCAGGCGCACTTCGCGCCCGAGGCGATGCACCCCGATGACGGCTACGCCGCCGGGTGCCTGTTCCTGGGCATGGCCCTGGGGGCGGGCCTGCTGCTCGCCCTGCGCGAGCCGCCGCCGATGCGCTGGCGGCGCGTCCGGGGGACGTTCCACCCCGGCGCGCGGGCCAAAGCGCGCCGTTCGGGTACAATAACCCCGCCATGACACCCGACTCCCATACCCCCGACGGACCAGGCGGCGGACAGACCGGCGGACACAAGCGCGGCGCGCACGGCGACGACCGCAACACGCGCCGCGAGGCGCGCGAGCTGGCCCTGCGGATGCTGTTCCAGATCGACGTCGGCAAGCAGCCGCCCGACGAGGTGATCGGCGAGGCTCTGGCCCAGTCGAAGCTGGAGGGCGTCAACCGCGAGTTCTGCGAGGCCCTGGTGCGCGGGACATTGGCCCACCTGCGCGATTTGGACGGGCGCATCCGGGCGCTGACGCCGGACTGGACGCCGGACCGGCAGGCCGCCGTGGACCGGAGCATCCTGCGCCTGGCCGCCTTCGAGCTGCTCTTCCAGCCCGAGTCGCCCGTCGCCGCCGTGGTCAACGAGGCCGTGGAACTCGCCAAAAAGTACAGCACCGCCGAGTCAGGCCGCTTCGTCAACGGCGTCCTGGGCGCACTCGCCCGCCAGCCGCGCGGCGACGCCAAAGATGTCACGGAAGACGAAGCAGAGGGCGGCGATGTCTGACCCGGCTGTGTTCAACCTGCCCGTGTACGAGCTGCGCCCGTTCGCCCTGGCCGAGGCCGAGACCGTCGCCGCCTGGGCCGCCTCGCCCCCGGACGTCCGGGCCGTGTCCGGCACGGATGAGTTCCCGCTGACCGCTGACCAAGTGGCGGCCTGGACCTATGAGGCCGATTACGCCTTCACCCTGCGCCGCGACGGCGACCTGGTCGCCTACGGCGAGGTCCTGGAAGACGTCGTGGAGCAGGACGTCGAGGTCCAGCACCTGCTGGTCGCCCCCGATGTCCGCGCGACCGGCGTGGGCCGGGCGCTGCTGTCGCGCCTGTGCGCGTTTCTGGCCGAAGCGCGCCCCTACCCCGAAGTCTGGCTGCGCGTGGGCCGGGACGACGCCCGCGCCGCCGCCTGCGCCCGCGCCGCTGGCTTCGAGGCCATCCCCGACATGTCCGGCCCGCGCTTCCTCTGGCTGAAGAAGCCGCTGACTCCGCCCGCCCCCGGAGACGCCTCCCCATGAAACACGCGCCCTCCGCCTGGGCCGCCGCGCTGCTGCCTTTCGCGTGTGCCTCCCTCCCGGCTGCCCCCGCGGGCGGGCACGGGGGGCCGCCGGTGCTTTTGTATGCCGGCGGCAAGCGCCCGCACGTCGCCGTCGTCTTCGACCGCACGGGCGACGCCTGGGGGCGATCCGACTCCCCTCACGTCTTCCGCCTCGGAACACCGCGTGGTGAGGTGACAGTCCGCTGGCACGAGGGCAGCGGCACCGAGAGCGGCGGGCTGCCGCCCCGGTCGGGCGAGATCGCGCACCCGGACACGGTCTACCACATCGCCCTGCTTTCACCTCGCGGGCTGCCGGTGTACTTCCGGGGCGCGGGCGACGCCAAGTGGGCGCACCTCAACGGCAGGCGCCTGACCGGGACCGAGAGCGTCCGCATGCACGGGGGACACAACACCGTGGACATCGGCTACCCCGATGTCGAGTAGCCCGCGGCAGAGGGAGCCGACGCCATGATCCTTTCCGACCGCAGCATCAAAGAGAGCATCGCCTCGGGGCGCATCGTCGTCACCCCCTACGATGAAGACCAGATTCAACCTGCTAGCTATGACATCCGGCTCGACAACCGCTTTCTGGTTTTCCGCAACTACAAGCACTCGTGCATCGACCCGCGCGCCCGGCAGGAGGACCTGACGGAGATGGTGACGGTGGAAGGTGACGACCCGTTCATCATCCACCCCGGCGAGTTTATTTTAGGCAACACAGTGGAGCGAATAAAATTGGGCGACGACCTGGTCAGTCGTCTAGAAGGCAAGTCGTCTTTGGGCAGGCTGGGGCTGATCGTCCACGCGACCGCAGGGTATATTGATCCCGGATTCGACGGCAACATCACGCTGGAATTGTCCAACGTCGCCAACCTGCCCATCCGCCTGTACCCCGGCATGAAGGTCGGGCAGATCTCGTTCTTCGCCATGAGCACGCCCGCCGACCGGCCCTACGGCTCGCCGGGTCTTGGCAGCAAGTACAAAGGCCAGACGGTGCCGACGGCGAGCAAGATGCACCTGAATTTCCCCGACGATCTTTCTACCAGTGAGGACGACGAATCGAAATGACCCTTCAAGAGCACCAAGTATTGCAGCGGGACGCCGACGGCAAAGCCCGCGTGACGACCGCGGCGGGCAGGATGGTGGAACTCAGCGCGGGCGGGCCGCACAAAGTTGGGGATGCGACCGTGCTGGTCGGCGACCTGTGGGTGCTGGCCGGGCAGAGCAACATGGAAGGGGTGGGGGACCTTGAAGACGTCGAGCCGCCCCACCCGCGCGTCCACTCGTTCCAGTCCCGCGAGCAGTGGGCACCCGCCGAGGAGCCGCTGCACTGGCTGGGCGAGTCGCCGCGCGCGGTCCACCACGCCATCAACGGGCAGCCCACCCCCGCGTCGGCCCCGCCGCGCGACCCCAGCCGCCTCAAGGGCGCGGGCCTGGGGCTGGCCTTCGCCCGCGCCCTCGTCGAGGCCGACGGCGTCCCCGTCGGCCTGATCCCCGCCGCGCACGGCGGGACGTCCATGCAGCAGTGGGACCCCTCCCGCAAGGGCCAGGGCGGCGGCTCTCTCTACGGCGCGACCCTGGAGCGGGTCCGAGCCGTCGGCGGCAAGGTCGCGGGCATCTTGTGGTATCAGGGCGAATCCGACGCGAACCCCGCCGACGCCCCGCTTTACACGGCCCGCATGACCGAGCTGGTGCGCTCCTTCCGCGCGGATTTGGGCCGGCCCGATCTGCCGTTTTATTTCGTGCAGCTCGGGCCGTTCGTCCAGGACCCGTCGCCCGAGGGCGTGGACGGCTGGAACGCCGTCCGCGAGGCCCAGCGGCTTTTGTCCGAGTCGCTGCCGAACGTCGGCATGGCGTCGGCCATCGACCTGGGGCTGGACGACGCTATCCACATCGACACGGCGGGCCTGCGGACTTTGGGGCGGCGGCTGGCCCGCATCGCCCTGGGCCACCCCGCCCCCGCCCTGGCCGGTGCGGCGTGGGATCGAGGCCTCAACCGCCTGCGCGTCTCGTTCGCCCATGTCCAGGGCCGCCTAGAAGCCGCAGGTCGTCCGGCGGGCTTTAGCCTGCGCGACGCGGCGGGGGCCGAGAAGTCCCTGATCTACAAGACCACGCTGGACGGTGCGGACGCCGTCCTGCGGCTGAACGAGGCATTCGACCCCGCCGGCCTGTCTCTCTGGTACGGCCACGGCTTCGATCCCTACTGCAACATCACGGACGAGTCGGGCGCATCCCTGCCCGCCTTCGGGCCGCTGCCGCTGGGGTAACAAATGCCTCCACTGCCTGCGCTGCCTGATGAAGCCTTCGTCGTCCGGGGCGGCGTCAATGAGCCGGACAACTTTGCGAAAGGGAGCGGTGTGGCGACCGATGCCGCAGGCATGCTCAGTCAGGTCTCCGTCCAATGCGCCCCTGGGAAGACTGTGCGCGACCTGTCCCGGCGGCTGTTGAACGGTCAGGTCGGCTGGACCACTTTGGGCCAGGTCCGCGAGGCGGGCGGGGAGGTGGATCCCGACCCGACGCCCGGCAACCCGGATCATTGCCTGCTGCGGGGCCTGGATGCCGCCACGGCCAGCAGACTCTTCACGCCGACCATTCCTCACCCGCACCGGGTAAGATGACCGCAGGAGGGAAACCATGAGCGACCAGAGAGTCTACGCCGACCTGAACAAGTGGGAAGAGGTCGAAGGCCAGTTCCGAGTCATTCTGACGACGCGCGGGACCTTTCAAGACTTGCAGAAGTATGGTATTACGCTAGCGGAAGGGCTTGTGCTGGACTTTTGGATGGACGACGGTGACGCGGACGGCAACCCGGACGCGCTCTACTTTCGGGGTGCCGTACACTACGACGAGCGGGAAATCCGCTGGGTCGCCGCCGTCAACCCGGACGAGGTTTCTCACGCCTCGGAGCAAAAATCAACGAGGCAGGAGCCGGCACTGGCCTGACCTCGCCCCTCTTGCCGGGTGGCGCGGACGAGTCGGGCGCGCCTTCGGGCCGCTGCCGCTGGGGTAAGCAGGACGATGGAAGTTACCTACTCGCTGGAGCGCATAGATTATGTGCGCTACAACACGTTCGCCGTCGGGCGTGTCCCCGCGCTGCGGCGTCAGGGCTTGCTGCGGCTCGTCTTCGTGCCGGCCATCTTCGCGCTCGACCTGTACTTCCTGCACCTGCCGCCGGCGCTCTACGCGCTGGCCGTGGGTGCCCTGCTCGGCGGGTGGATCGTCCTGATGCGCTGGGCGCAGCGGCGGGCGGTTGTCGCCCAGACGGAAGCCCGGCCCGGCGCGCTGGGCCTGCACACGCTCTCGCTGCACCCGGAGGGGGTGCGGCAGCAGAGCAGCGTGATCGGAACGCGCGTGGCCTGGACCCACCTGACCGAGATCGCCGAAGACGCGCACGTCATCGCCCTATTTCTGGGGCCGCGCTTCGCCCTGTTCGTCCCGACGCGCGCCTTCGAGACGCCCGCCTCGGCAGAGGCTTTTGTTGAGACCGCCCGCGCCCATCTCCGCAGTGCCCAGAATGGCACCCCGCTCGCCCTGCCCGATGTCCCCGCCACCTGGCCGCCCCCGCCCCGGAGGCAGGCGTAGGGATGTGGATGCGGCGAGCCATCGGGTAAAATACGGCAGAAAGCGGCAGAAAGCGGAACGCGAACCCGTATGACCACACCCCTCATCCTTGACGGCACCGCCACAGCTAAGACGATCCGCGCCGAAGTAGGTGCGGCGGCGAAGGCGCTGACGGCCCGGACCGGCGTCGTGCCCACGCTGGCCGCGATTCTGGCCGGCGATGACCTCGCCTCGGCCACCTATGTCGCCATGAAGGAGCGCGCCTGCGCCCGCGCCGGCATCGGCTCGCGCACGTTCCCGTTCACCCGCGACGCCTCGCAGGCCGAGGTCACGGACCGCCTGCTGGCGCTGAACGCCGACCCGTCCGTGCACGGCATCCTGGTCCAGCACCCGCTCCCGCCCCACATGGACGAGCCGGCCCTGCTGTCTTTGATGGACCCGGCCAAGGACGTGGACGGCGTCGCGCCGATCTCGCTGGGCCGGCTGGTCGCGGGCCTGCCCGCCTTCCAGGCGTGTACGCCGGGCGGGATGATCGAGCTGATGCGCCGCTATTCTCTGCCCCTCGTGGGCCGCCACGCGGTCGTCGTCGGGCGCAGCGTCATTTTGGGCAAGCCGCTGGCCCTGCTGCTGCTGGCTGAGAACGCCACGGTGACTATTTGCCACTCGCGGACGCCGAACCTGGCCGAGATCACCCGTCAGGCGGACATCCTCTGCGCCTGCGTCGGCAAGGCCGGGATGATCACGCGGGACATGATCAAGCCCGGTGCAGTTGTCTTGGACGCCGGCTACAACCGCGTCGAAGGCACAGCCCATGACATCGGCGACGTGGACTACGCGGGTGCCCTGGAAGTCGCCTCGGCCCTCACGCCCGTGCCGGGCGGCGTCGGTCCCATGACCATCGCCATGCTGCTGCGGAACACCCTCCGCGCCGCCGAAGCGGCCTCTCAGGTTTCCCTATGACCTTCGACCTCGCCGCCTACACGTCCGCGCACCGCGCCCTGGTGGACGACGCGCTGGACGCCCTGTTACCCGCCGCCGATGCCCTGCCGCCCCGGCTGCATGAGGCCATGCGCTACTCGCTCTTCTGCGGCGGCAAGCGCCTGCGCCCCCTGCTCGTCTTCGCCGGGGCCGAGGCCGTCGGCGGCGAGGCCCGGTGGGTGCTGCCGATGGCCTGCGCCGTCGAGTGCATCCACACGTTCTCCTTGATCCACGATGACCTGCCGGCCATCGACGACGACGACCTGCGGCGCGGCAGCCCCACCGCCCACGTCGTCTACGGCGAGGCGATGGCAATCCTGGCGGGTGACGCCCTGCTGGCCCTGGCCTTCGACCTGGCGGGCGAGTGCCGCCTGCACTGCGATGCGGCCCGCGTTTTGGACGCCTTGCAGATGGTCGCGCGGGCGTCGGGGACGCGCGGCATGGTCGGCGGTCAGGTCTCGGACATCGAGGGCGAGGGCCGGGACGATCTCGACGAGGCCGCCGTGGCGTCGATCCACGCCCGCAAGACCGGCGCGCTGCTGCTGGCGTCGCTGCTGGCGGGTGCCCGTCTGTGCGGCGCGACACCGGCCCAGGAGCGCGCTTTGTACGCTTACGGTACGCAGACAGGCCTTGCCTTCCAGATCACCGACGACATCTTGGACCTGGAGGGCGACGCCGACAAGCTGGGCAAGCCCCTGGGCAGTGACCTGAAGCAGGATAAGGCCACCTACCCCAAGATTCTCGGCGTCCCCGCCTCCCGCGCCCTGGCCCGCCGGGCCTCGGACGCCGCCCTGGACGCCCTGCGAGACTTCGGCCCCCCCGCCGACCCCCTCCGCGCCCTCGCCCACTACATCGTCGAGCGCGACAGCTAGAACGCTCTGTTTTCTGGGGTAGGAGTTACGCAGTTGAAATCTAATTGAGAGCAATTTTGCCGCCCCGCTCACGCCGATTTACTCTCCAACTGCGTAACTCCTATGGGGTTATCATGCGGAGTGGGGCCTGACCGGCTGCGCCTCTGTCATCATGGGAAGCCTTGACCTGGCGGACGCCCTCGCCCACGACCACCACTTCCAGCAGGCCGGTTCCCTCGCCCTCCTGCGGGAGCCTTCCGCCCCCTGACCCCCAACCCTCAGGCGTCATGGGGCAGGAAACCCACCCTTCGCCGCCGAACTGCGCCCCATGAGCAGTTCTTCACCCAACCCATCAGCCGCCCCCTTCGCCTACCCCCAAGCCCGCCGGTCGGACCAGGCCGACGACTACCACGGCACCGTCGTCGCCGACCCGTACCGGTGGCTGGAGGACCCCGACTCGCCCGAGACGCGGGCCTGGATCGAAGCCGAGAACGCGCTGACGTTCGGCTTCCTGGAGCAGATCCCCGCCCGGGCGGCGATCCAGCAGCGGCTGACCAGACTCTGGGACTTTGAGCGCTACGGGACGCCGTCGCTCCAAGGCGGGCGCTACTTCTACGGGCGCAACGACGGCCTGCAAAATCAGGGTGTGCTGTACGTCGCCGAGACGCTGGACGCCGCCCCGCGCGTCCTGCTCGACCCCAACACGCTCTCCGCCGACGGGACGGTGGCCCTGGCCGGGTCGGCGGTCAGCGAGGACGGTAATTATCTCGCCTACGGCCTGGCGGCGGCGGGGTCGGACTGGACCGAGTGGCACGTCCGCGACGTGCAGACGGGCGCGGACCGCGCCGACCATCTGCGCTGGGTCAAGTTCTCCGGCGCGTCCTGGGCTAAGGACGGCTCGGGGTTCTACTACAGCCGCTACGACGCCCCGCGCGCGGGCGAAGAGCTTCAGCAGGCCAACTACTTCCAGAAGCTCTACTTCCATGCGCTCGGGACGGACCAGAGCGCCGACACACTGGTCTACGAGCGGCCCGACGAGAAAGAGTGGGGCTTCGGCGGGTACGTCTCCGAGGACGGCCACTATCTGATCATCTCGATCCGGCAGGGCACCGAGCGCAAGAACCGGGTCTACTTCAAGACGCTCGCATCGCCCGATGCCCCCGTGGTCCCGCTGCTGGACGGCTTCGACGCCTCGTACAGCTTTTTAGGCAACGACGGGGGCGTGTTCTGGTTCCGCACCGACAGCGACGCCCCGCGCGGGCGCGTGGTCGCCATCGATACCGCAAACCCCGACCCGGCGCAGTGGCGCGAGGTCATCCCCGAGGCCGACGAGACTCTGGAAGGCGTCAGCCTCGTCGGCGAGCGGTTCATCGCCGCTTATCTCCAGGATGCGGCCACGCTGGTCAAAGTGTTCGCGCTGGACGGCACGTTCGAGCGCGCCGTGGACCTGCCCGGCCTGGGGTCGGCGGGCGGCTTCGGCGGCAAGCGCGCCCAGACCGAGACGTTCTACTCGTTCACCAGCTACACGTCCCCCGCTGCCATCTACCGCTACGACATCCCCACGGCCCAGAGCACCGTCTTCCGCCGCCCCACCGTGGACTTCGCCCAAGATGACTTTGAGACCACGCGCGTCTTCTACGCCGGCAAGGACGGGACGCGCATCCCCCTCTTTCTCACCCACAAGAAGGGCTTGACGCTGGACGGCCAGAACCCGACGTACCTGTACGGCTACGGCGGCTTCGATGTCTCGCTGACCCCCTCGTTCAGCCCCGCCGTGGCGGCCTGGCTTGAAATGGGCGGCGTCTTCGCCGTCGCCAACCTGCGCGGCGGCGGCGAGTACGGCCAGACGTGGCACGACGCGGGGCGTCGGGACAAAAAGCAGAACGTCTTCGACGACTTCCTCTCTGCCGCCGAGTGGCTGATTGACAGCAAATATACGTCCCCCCCTAAGCTCGCCATCGGCGGCGGCTCCAACGGCGGGCTATTGGTCGGCGCGTGCCTGACCCAGCGCCCGGACCTGTTCGGGGCCTGCCTGCCCGCCGTGGGCGTCCTGGACATGCTGCGCTTCCACCTGTTCACCATCGGCTGGGCTTGGACGTCGGACTACGGCTCCTCGGACAACGCCGAAGACTTCGCGTACCTCCATGCCTACTCCCCCCTGCACAACTTGGAGCCTGGCACGGCCTACCCCGCCACCCTGGTCACGACCGGCGACCACGACGACCGCGTGGTCCCCGCCCACTCCTTCAAGTTCGCCGCCGCCTTGCAGGCCGCCCAAAGCGGGTCCGCCCCGGCCCTGATCCGCATCGAGACCCGCGCCGGCCACGGGGCCGACAAGCCCACCGCCAAAGTCATCGAAGAAGCCGCCGACCGCTGGGCCTTTTTGGTGAAGGTGCTGGGGATGGAAGATGGAGACCTACAGGCGGCTGAAAGGAATCTGCCTACGGGGGAGTAGGGCCGGCTCCGGGTTTCTTCTTGATGCGACAAGGCACGGCTCGCCGGCATGAGGCCGGCGGGCCGTGTGGAAGGTTTCATTGTGTGCATCCACAGGGCAAGTCTTGCTTGGTCCGGCGGGTGCGGTGGGGCCTTGCTCGGCCCAGCCAGAGGCGGCGGTGGTAGCGGCGCTTGTAGTGGGGCACTCGATGGGGGAAGGAACCGGCCGACGCATTGCTTAGGGGCGCGGTGTGGGGGCCGGCGGGGAGGCCGCCCAGCGAATAGCCAGTAGCGACATATGCCCTGAAGTGCTGGGGTAGTTTCAGCTCTTGGCCGTGACAGAGGAGGAACATCAGAACGACCAAGCCTAGGCTTTGCAGCGGCTTGTGGGGCGTTTTCTTTGTCCGCCGCTTGAGATCGGCTTTGCCGACGGCCTTGGGCGTGGTGTCCTCATCGGGGGCGGGTATCTTCTGGAGAAAGCGCCCTAAGGATGCACCCCAGTCTGCCGATAATGCAGACTGTCCGGCGTCGAATCTGTCTGTTTCCGCGTTCAGCCGGACCAGCAAATCGTCCGCCTGCGCGCCGCCTGTCGGCGGCATAAGTTTTGCCATTTTCTAGTTCCTTTGCGGGGGCTGGGAAGGGCGTGGAGTCCTGCCGCCAAGCTGTCTCCACGTCACCTTTATTTGATACTATGGTATTGTCGGCAGTCTGCCGGCGAATGCTACTGGTACATCTGCGGGGCTTCGCCGTCTTTCTTACGGGGCAGGACAGGCTCGACCTTACCGGACTTGTTGACCTTCTGGTCGGGGCTGGACCTTCTGAGAGTCCGGCCTTTTTGTTCACCTCCTTTTTCTGTTCACCTTGTTATTGTCGGCTGTTACGCGGGCGGTCTTCAGGCCGCCAGGATTGCCTCTCAGTGTGGCGGGGTATGTGGCCGTGACGCAAGAAGATATATCGGACCCTTTGAGACCAATCAATAGTCCTTATTCATAGGTCTGCGTCCCATCATATCGCGTGGCTGCTTCCGTGGTCGTAGCCGAGTAGCGTAGGTAACGTCACGGACGCAGCCTATTTTTGTTTTTAGGACACTGCTTGACGCCTTTGAAGGGCTTCTCGGGTTACCATAGAAGCGGGCAGCCACGGAGAGTGACTGGGGAATAGAGGGGGTCATGCGGCGGGATGCAGTGACGCGCGTGGAGAGCGCGGGTGAGGCTTAAGTCAGTGGTTCAGGTCCGGCAATGGAAAAACCCGCATCCAACCTGGATGCGGGTTTATTGCTGATGCAGGTGAGTGAGGACTGAGGGAAAGGCTTGACCTCGGGTGGAGCAGGTTTAGGGTAAACTATCCCCATGACACTCACGCTCACCAAATCGTTGCCGAAGACGCTGACGGCCCAGCAGGCGGCGGATGTGCGCCGGACCTGGGAGCGGGACACGACCGCGCTGGCGGATGAGGTGCAGGCTTGGGCGGAGCAGGGGGGCGCGGGGCGGGGCTGGCGCGTGGAGCGCGAGGAAAAGGAACTCTCGGAAGAGAAGGTCGGCGGCGCGTACCGGGTGCCGGTCGTGACGATCCATGCGCCGCACGGGGACCTCGTGCTGGAACCGATCGCGCGCGCAGTGCCGGCGGTGATGGAGGCGCAGGGGCGGGTGGACCTATACGCCTATCCCAGCTTCTTCCGCGTGATGCTGATGCACAGGTCGAGCGGCGGAGGCGGCCCGCTGGAATGGGTGGTGCGGACGGAGTCCGGCCTGGACTGGCCGCAGCCGTGGGGCCGGGAGACGTTCCTGACACTGGCGGACGGGCTGCTGAAGGCTTAAGGCGGCCGTGACGCATGAGTCATATCCACGTCCGGCGGCTGGTTGCGGTCGGGGAAGATTTTCTTGCCGTCCGGCAGGCCGTTGACCAGTCCTTGAGCGATCCCAGCCTCCCGAACCACGCGCGGCTGACGCGCGCGGCGCGGGGGCTAGAGGCGACCTATCTCGCGCGTCTGTTCTCCGAGTTCGAAGGTACGTTGCGGGCCTACCTTACGGCGAACGACCCGCAGGGCAGGCCGCCGCCGAAGTCTGCTTACGGTCTCATCAACCGAACGGCAGCACTCCTGCGCCTCCCGAACGACATCCGCGACGGTGTGCAGCAGGCGCGCGAGTATCGTAATGCTGTCGTCCACCCTGATGGCCCGGCCTACGCCGCTCTTCCTTTCTCCGAAGCCCGGAGCCTTCTGAGCAAGTTCCTCGCACGTCTGCCTTGACAAGGGCGCGGCGGCTGTGCTATTATCACCGCGACAACTGCATAGCAGCGCACGATTTGCGCCCGCTCCGGCGGGCGAGGATCGAAACTCAAGAGTGGCGGAGGGACACGGCCCTGTGAAACCACAACAACCACCCCGGCGGTAACGCCTGGGCAGGTGCTAAATCCGGCGCGATGGTCTTTCAAGCTTTTACAAGCGATGACGGGCTAGGCGCGCAAGAGTTGAGATGCCGGCGTGACGACGACTGTTCTTGTCTCTCACCCCCGCCCGCACCGTCTTGACACCATTGTTCTTGACGGAACCTCTCTTGACGAACCTTGAGTCTCCCCTCCGTGCCTGCTATCCTTGCACCACTCAGCCAGCAAAGGAAGCGACACCATGCCCGACGTCAAACTCTTCACCTCCGAGTCCGTTTCGGAGGGCCACCCCGACAAGCTGGCCGACCAGATCAGCGACGCGATCCTCGACGAGCTTCTGCGCCAGGATGTCAAGAGCCGCGTCGCCGTCGAGACCCTGCTCACGCGCGGCCTGGCCGTGATCGCGGGCGAGGTCAGCACCCAGGGCTACGTCGAGATCCCCGACGTCGTCCGCCAGGCGGTCAAAGACGCGGGCTACACCAAAGTCGAGTACGGCTTCGACGGCGACACCACGGGCGTCATGGTCGCCCTCCAGCGCCAGTCGCCGGACATCGCCGTAGGCGTGGACGCCGGCGCGAAGGGCGACAAGGCCCAGGGCGCGGGCGACCAGGGCATGATGTTCGGGTTCGCCTGCAACGAGACGCCCGCGCTGATGCCGCTGCCCATCACCATCGCCCACCAGCTCACCGCCCGCTACGCCCAGGTCCGCCGGGGCGGCGATCTTGGCCTGCGCCCGGATGCCAAGTCGCAGGTGACAATCGCCTACGATCCGCAGACCGACAAGCCCCGCTCCATCGACACCATCGTCCTGTCCGCCCAGCACGACCCCGAGCTGAAGCAGCCCGATGTCCAGCGCCTGGTCATGGAGCACGTCATCCGGCCCGTGCTGGCCGACTACGACCAGTACGTCACCCACGACATCACCTACCACGTCAACCCGACGGGCATCTTCGTGATCGGCGGGCCGCAGGCCGACACCGGCCTGACGGGCCGCAAGATCATCGTGGACACCTACGGCGGCTACGCCCGCCACGGCGGCGGGGCGTTTTCGGGCAAGGACCCCTCCAAAGTGGACCGCTCGGCGGCCTACGCCGCCCGCTTCATCGCCAAGAACATCGTCGCGGCGGGCCTGGCCGACCGGGTCGAGATTCAGCTCGCCTACGCCATCGGCGTGGCGGAACCCGTCTCTGTCTTAGTAGAAACCTTCGGCACGGCGACCATCCCCGAGGACGAGATCAGCCGCCGCGTCCGCGCCCACTTCGACCTGACCCCGCGCGGCATCATCCAGATGCTTGATCTGACGCGCCCGATCTATTCGCAGACCGCCAAAAACGGCCACTTCGGCCATGCCGAGTTCGCCTGGGAGAAGACCGACGGGGCCGCCAAACTGGTCTCTTAGACGGAACACAGAGGCCGCCGGGCAACGCCCGGCGGCCTTTTTCGGCGTCCGCGCAGTACGGAACAGGGGGGATCGGCCCTGCACAGCCTGTTTGAAGACTACCTGGCGGAAGCCGCGGCCCAGCGGAAGTCGCGGCCCGCATATCTCTGTACTTGATAAACCAGCCCAGTCACACCTATCCGGGGCGGCCATTCCCGCTCGCGTTTCTGTTGTTCTCGGCCCAATTCATCCGAAACAGTCTTGTCATGTTACTTACCGCGTGGGTGAGTAGGCGGTGTCGAAAGGCGCGGTTGGTATGGGAGCAGGGGGGTTGGGGACTCACCCCTCGCGCTCCGCCAGGTCGTGCTCGGCAAGGGCCGCGTCGAACCACGCGCCGAAGCCGGGGTAGGGGCGCTCGGCCCCGTCCGGCTCGCGCACGACCACGGCTTTGCCTGCCCCGTCCGGCCCCTTGTCGAAGGCGGCGACGGCGGCCCGGTCCAGGCGGCGGGCGAAAGCCGTGAGGTTCCGCCCGGCCAGCTCTGCGTGCAGGCGGGCGGTGTAATCTGCGATTTCTTCCTCTTCGAGCATCTGCCAGGGGGCGAGGCTGTCCGGGGCGTCCTCGGCGGTCGGCTCTTTGGTGCGGCGCTTGAACATCGGCTTTCTCCGTGGGTTAGTTTTTTCTCAATCCTCTTCTTGAGGCAGGAGGTCGGCGAAGACGAAGCCGTCGCGGGCGATGGTCCCGGCCAGGGCGACGGGGACCGAGCGCGTGAACATCGGCCCGTCGTGGGCGAACGTGTGGAACTCACACCCCTCGCCGCACGGGTCCACGTCCGGCGGCAGGCCCGCCAGGAGGGCGGTGTCGAACGCCCGGCCCGCAAGCGCCGATGGCAGCCGGGTCGGGTCCACGCAGACCACGCGGGCGCGCAGTCCGCCCGCGATCATCTCCCGCGCCAGCGCGCCCGTCGGCCTGCCCCACAGCGGGAACAATGGGGTTAATCCCCGTCCCCTGACCTGCTGTTCGCGATACAAGCGGATGTCTTCCAGATACAAGTCCCCGAAGGCAACGTGGGTGATGCCCCAATCGGCGCGGGCCGCGTCCAGCGCGCGCCCCGTCGCCGCCTCGTACTCCCCGTTCGGGCACGGCCAGGGCAGCGCGACGGTCATCAGCGGCAGTCCGACCGCCGCGGCCTGGGCCGCCAGCAGCGCCCCCGCGACGGCGTGCATGGCGACCCGGCCTTGCGCCCCGTCCAGCGTCGTCAGCAGCCCCACGACCTCATACTCCCCGGCCTCGCGCAGCTCGTGCAGCGCCCAGGCCGCATCCTTGCCGCTGCTCCACGAGAGCAGGGCGCGCGGCTTCGTCGTCATGGTCTGCCTGTTCCCGCCCGTCGCCCCCGTTTCCTGCGTCCTGTGGTTCCTATGTTTGACTTCCCACCCGGCCCTGTGCTATACTTTTGCCGCGCCCAGGTGGTGGAATGGCAGACACAGGGGACTTAGAAAATGGGTCGCGGCGGGGGAAACCCTGCCGTCAGCAGCTCCCTAATTCGGGGAACTCTAACCCACCCTCCTTTTTCTGAGAGGGGCGGCAGGACGATCCCGAGCTAGGCGCACGGCAGTGGTGGTGCGCCGAGTGTAGAGACTGTACAGGAGCCGCCTAAACCGTTCGCTTTCGAGTGATCGGCAGGGTGAAGAGACAGTCCAGACCACGAACGGCCTCGCGTTGAACGGCTTTATGTTCACGCGAGGCAGGCCGCGAAAGCGGTAGTGGCAAGTAAAATCCCCAGAGGGCAACCTCGTGAGGGTTCGAGTCCCTTCCTGGGTATCGCGCACGATCCCGCCGTGGGTGCCCCCGCGGCGGTTTTGTCTGTCCCGGCACGAACCCCGCCCGTGTCGTGTTATAAGAGCATGAGCAAGGCCAGCAAGAACGGCGGCAATGCTCGCGGTTTCCAGTGCCCCCTTTGCGGGCGGGATGGGGTGACGGCCAGCCGGCATCACCTGATTCCGAAGTCGTGTGACGGGCGTATGACCGCCCATATCTGCACCGACTGCCACCGGCAGGTCCACGCGCTGTTCACGCTGCGCCAACTGGAGCGCACGCTGGACAGGCTGCGCGAGGCTCCCCCGATGCGGCGCTGGATCGCCTGGGCCGCGCGTCAGGGGGCGGGCAAGGTTTCGGTCCGCAATAGCCATGCCAAGCACCGGCGGCACGACCCCTTAGACTTCACAGAAGACTTCACAGCAGAACACATAGAGGACATGAAACATGGCGCAGTATGACGTTGACCTGGTGGTGATCGGCGGCGGGCCGGGCGGGTATCCCGCGGCCATCCACGCGGCCAAGATGGGCGCGAGCGTGGTCTGTATCGACTTCGACAACGCCGGCGGGACCTGCCTCAACTGGGGGTGCATCCCCACCAAAACGCTGATCGGCAGCGTGGCCGCTTTGGAGCAGGCGCGGCACGGGGCCGACTTCGGCCTGACCAATGTGGGCGAGGTCGGCTTCGACTTCGGCCGAGTCATGGCCCGCAAGGACAAAGTCGTCGGTACGCTGGTCGGCGGCGTCGAGTTCCTGTTCAAGAAGAATAAAGTCCGCTTCATCAAGGGCAAGGGCAAGCTGCTCGACCCGCACACGGTTGAGGCGACGACCGAGGACGGCAAGGCCGAGAAGATCACGGCAGCAAACGTCATCATCGCCACGGGCAGCGTCCCCAGCCGAGTCCCCATCCCCGGCCTGGACGGCGGCGGGGCCGACTCGGACGTGTTCGTGGACAACCGTGAGGTGAAGAAGCGCAAGGCGGCGGGGACATTGGGCAGCACGGCCCTGTGGACATCGAACGAGGCGGTGTCGGCGCTGGAAGTGCCCAAGCGTCTGGCGATCATCGGCGGCGGCGTCATCGGCTGCGAGTTCGCCTACGCCTACCGGGGCCTGGGGGCCGATGTCACCGTGGTCGAGTTCCGGCCCAACATCCTGCACGGGCCGCGCGACGCCCCCGCCTTCGACACCGAGATTTCGGGCGAATTGCAGAAGCTTCTAATTAAGTCCGGCATCAAGTTCATGCTCGGCACCAAGGTCGTCGGCGTGGACGTGCCGGGCCGCACGCTGCGCTACACCAGCGACAAGGGCGATGGACAGTTGGAGTGGGACAAGCTCCTAGTGGCCGTGGGCCGCAAGGCGTTCGTGGACGGCGTCGGCCTGGAAGCCGCGGGCGTCCAGTTCGACGGCCGGGCCATCGCCACCGACGACTTCATGCGGACCAACGTCCCGCACATCTTCGCCATCGGCGACGTGGCCGCGCACGAGCAGCCCTTCCACGGCACGTATGGCGGCGGCCTGGCCCACGTCGCCACCGCGGAGGGCGAGGTCGCCGCGGAGAACGCCGTCGGCCACGCCCGCAAGATGGACTGGAAGGCGATCCCGAACTGCGTCTACACTGAACCCGAGGTCGCCTGCACGGGCCTGACCGAGCAACAGGCGCGCGAGGCGGGGCACGACGTTCAAGTCGGCAAGTTCACGTTCAAGTCCCTGGGTAAAGCCATGGCGATCAACGAGAACGTCGGCCTGGTCAAGATCGTCACCGACGCCAAATACGGCGAAATCTTGGGCGTCCACATCGTCGGCCCCCACGCCACCGATCTCATCCACGAGGCCTGCGTCTCCATCAAGCTGGAGTCCACGATAGACGAGCTGATGCACACCATCCACGCCCACCCGACGCTGGCCGAAGCGGTCATGGAGGCCGCCCAGGATGTCAAGGGCGAGAGCGTGCATAAGTAGATAGGTTGATTTGTCAGGCGGTGAGCTAGGTGCGGGCGGGGAAACCTGCCCGCGCCTTTTGCCTTCCGTGTTTCATTGCGCCTGTCAGGTATACTGTTTTTATGCCCAATCCGTTGTCCCGGCTCTATGCCATGCTTAGGCGACCGTGCCCCCTTCGGAACCCCCGAGACAGACGCAAGTTCATCCTGCGAGTTTATCCCGTCGAGGGAGGGTGTGCTTGATGTGGTTTTCTCGCGTCACCTGGTTGCTCGTCGTCTTCGGGATCATCTTAACAGGGTTTGTGGCGTGGTACGAGAGTGAGCATCAAGCCCATACGCCCGGTTATAGTTCCCTACTTCCTACTGTCGCTCTTGTCGGCGTCGGCATCGCAGAGATTGCCAAACAAGTGCGGGAGTCCACAAAAAGCAAAGGCCGTTTGTCGGGCCAAGACTTCCTGGAAAAGTATACGACTCTTCTCACAAACGCGATAGAAGCCCTCCAAGACGTTCACACGTACAACGAGGCGCAGCTCCTGCAAACGCAGACGAAGATTCTGAAACTGATCGCCTCCGTGGTCGTCTTGTTTCATCCCGAGGCGGTTGGGCTGGGCATCAACGCTAACCTGATGCTGGATGAAGACGTCGCCACCCACAGCGCCCAAGACAGATTCAATGATTACGTTCATTTTGGGGACCCAAAGCGCACGGCCAGTTCCTACGCCAGTGTCCTGTGCATCCGCGCGTGGGCGGAAGCGCCTCAAGTCGCTCCCCACAATTTTGCGCTCCCGGTGGACACCGACCCGTCGCGCGTTCTCTTCGGGGCACCTCTCACCTTTGTCTCTGGCCGGAAAATTGTGATCACGAACATTCACAAGGAAAACGAGGTCAACAAGATGCTGCATGGTCAGCCGGACGTTGTTCGGGATGCGGTCCATGCCTTCTTTGCGCGTCAAAAATATAAAACCTTTATGAGCATCGTGGTGAAAAACTCCGATAAGAACATAGCCGTCCTTAATCTCCAAGCGGATCAGTTGAGAGTGTTTGGGAACCAAACCCGACAAGCCGAGATTGAAAAGTTCATTGACCCTTTCTGCTCGATTTTGGGTATAATTACCGCGCAAACGCTGCAACCTCGCCCTGCTCCGGGGCCGTAGCGAAATCCCGCAGGAGAAGGAAGCCGTTTTGATGTCCGTGACCAAGACCTCTCAAGCCCATGCGCGCGCTTACGCTCCAAGCCGCCCGGTGGAACGCCCTCGCCCTGCGGTCTCGCCCAGTCCGAGCGCGGACACCAGCAACCTGTCACCCGGCGCGGCGGCCCGCTTTGACAAGTTGATGCGCTCCATTGACGACTTCACGGAGGCGGTTCAGAGCAAAAGCCTGACCCTGCCGGATCGCAAGTAGCCGCACGGCGGGGGCAATCGTTCACATTGAATAGGCGCGGGCAGGAAAACTGCCCGCGCCTGTTCTGTCCCGCCGGGAGGCTGGGATGATCGCCGGGCATGAGCAGATCGTTCTGACCGAGGACCTGCCGGACGACAGCCTGGCAGCCGGTGACGTCGTCGTCGTGTTCGTCCACGCTGGGGGTGAGGCCTACGAGGTAGAATTTCTGACGCTCGGCGGGGCGATGGTGGCCGTGGCGACCGCCCGCGCCGACCAGGTTCGCCCCCTCAGCCGGGCGGACACGTCCCACGCCCGCCCCCTGGCCGGCGTTGCCTGAAAGGTCACTCCTGCGACAATGACCACCCGCCCCTGGCCGAAGCGGTCATGGAGGCCGCCCAGGACGTCAAAGGCGAGAGCGTCCATAAGTAGAGGCTGACCCAGAAAACACGGAACAGCCCCCGCGCAATAGGTGCGGGGGCTGTTTGACGTTTGACAAAAGCCACAATCTGTTGCATAATGCCGTATATTAGACGCAACCACCGACGTTATGCAACAATGTCCCTCTGCCTCCAAGTCTGCACGGGTCCTAAAACTGGTCCGCGAGCAGGGGATGGTGCGTCCGCGTGACCTGGAAGCGCGGGGGCTGTCGCGCGTCACCCTCCTGCGCCTCTGCGAGCGGGGTGAACTGGTCCGGTCGGGCCGGGGCGTCTACGTCCTCGCCGACGCGGACTATACGCAGAATGTGTCACTGGCCGAAGTCTGCCTCCGGGTCCCGTCCGGCGTGGTCTGCCTGCTGTCCGCGCTCCGCTTTCATGAACTCGGGACGCAAAGCCCGCCTCAGGTGTGGCTGGCGCTCCCGAACAAGGCGCGGAAGCCCCGGATGGACTATCCCCCGCTCCGGGTCGTGCGCTTCTCCGGCCTAGCCCTGTCCGAAGGCGTGGAGGAGCACAAAACGAGCGACGGCCTGATCCGCGTCTACGGCGTTGCCAAGACGGTCGCGGACTGTTTCCGGTATCGGAACAAGATCGTGTTGGAAGTCGCTCTGGAGGCCTTGCGCGAGTGCCGGCGCGACCGGCGGGCGACGATGGACGACCTGTGGCATTTCGCCGCCGTGGATAAGATTTCCACGGTCATGCGTCCGTATCTGGAGTCGGTCGCATGAGCCGGGGCCAGATACGCAACCTGGAAGCCTCTCAAGGCCCGCCTGCTAGGGATCGCGCGCGCCCGGCGGGAAGAGTTCCAGAGTGTCCTGATCCGCTACGCCATCGAGCGGTTCTTGTACCGGCTCAGTGTGTCTCCCTGTCGCGGGCGTTTCGTCGTGAAGGGGGCCAGACTGTTCACCCTCTGGCTCGGGGCACCCCACCGGCCTACGCGCGATCTGGATCTGCTGGGCTTCGGCGTCCAGGAAGCCGGGCTGATTGCCGAGACTTTCCGGTCCCTCTGCCGCCAGCCCGTGGAGGAGGACGGGCTGACTTTTGATGCGGGAACCGTTTCCGTCACGGCGGCCCGCCAGCACGAGGAGTATGCCGGCCTGCGTGTCACGTTCCGGGCGTCGCTGGGCAAAGCGGTCATCCCCATGCAGGTGGACATCGGCTTCGGCGACGCGATCACCCCGGCAGCTTCAGAAGCCGAGATGCCGTCCTTGCTGGACGCGCCTCCGGCGTATTTGTTGGTTTATCCGCGCGAGACCGTCGTGGCGGAGAAGTGCGAGGCGCTAGTAGACCTGGGGCTGGGGAACAGCCGGCTGAAAGACTTCTATGGCCTCCGGTATCTAGAAGCTATCTCATAAATACCAGGGACGCTTTTTGACCGTCTCACGAGCCAATGTTGTAAAGGGTTGTTACTCTCAAGCAGGACCCACAGGTTCGGCCTGATAAGCCGCATTGAGAGGCCATCACTATTTATGAGATACGCTCTAGAGGATTGTCCAGGGGTCATCCCGCCCGCGCACCCGGAAGGCGCGCGGAGTCAGGCCGGTGGCACTTGCGGTGCCTGTGCCCAAGCAGGCGGGCCAGCCGGTGATGACGCTGGAAGACCTCCTGGCGGTGATGCGCCCGCCCGTCACCGGACGCAGCGGAAACACGGTGCGAGTCAAGGCGTAGGCAAGAAGCATACAAGAAGCATAGAAGGCCTGCTGCTCAAGTTCCCGCCCTGGCCCTGGCAGTACAACCCGGCGACTTCGGGTGGTTGAGAAACACTCTGCCTACGGCATCACCGTCGGGCGCACACGGTCCTCGCGGCCGGGCGTGGCCGGGTATACTCAGTAGCTGACGTTACGCGGGGGGTGCGTGGGGGACGGTGGAAAGAAAGCCGGTGCGTGAACTCGCCGACTTCATCCGACCGAGGCCGCGTGACGTATCCATCATGCGAAGTTTCCGGGGGCACAGGGCGGCGGGTGAGCTGGCCGCCTGAGCAGCGCCCGTCACGTTCAAGATCGGAGCAGGCAGGACCATGCGGCATTCTTTTTCCGTGCTGACGGCACTGGGGCTTTTGGCCCTCTTTGGGGCGGGCGGGGCCGCCCGCGCGCAGGGCGTCATCCTCGAAGGCGCGGCCCCCGTGCGGCAGCAGGGGTCCACGGGCGAGGACCGGAAAGCCGGCTCCGCCTACGGGCACGTCCTGGGCATGAACTGGGGTACGCACGCGGGCGATTACGCCGAGTACGCCTTCACCGAGTCCGCCCCGGTCGCGCCCGCGCTGCTGACGATCCGATACGCGCGCGCCCAGACCGGCACGGCCCGCCTCCGGGTCAGCCTCGACGGCAACCCGGCCGGAACCGTCATCGTCGCCCCGACGGGCGGCTGGGGCGACGCGCCGGACCAATTCGGGACTGCGGCGCTTGCCCTGCCCGCGCTGGCCGCCGGGCCGCACCGGCTGCGCCTGACCGTCCCCGGCCCGGCCGGCCCGCGGGTGCCTGCCGGGGCCGTCCCGCAGACACTCCCCCCCGTCCCTGTGCTGGACCTGGTCGGCAACCGGACGGACAAGAACACCGTCGGTCACGGCCGCAACGTTGCCCTCTACACTGGCACACCCTCCGACTTCTTTTATGCCACCCAGGACATGACCGACGTGTTCAGCGCCGCCGACGGTCAGACCCTCCGGTGGTTCCCCGACTACGTGCTCGTGACCCCGCAGGGCGACCCGGTGGGGCGGGTCGGCAACGTCAACGTGGACCGGCTGGAGATCGGAGCGGGGACGCCCCCGCCCCCCGCCCCCGCGTCGGGGGACGGCACGTTCGAGCAGCGGCAGGTCTGCGTCACCCAGGACGACGTGGTCGTGTCGCGCGTCTTCGTCACCAACCTCGGGGCCGCGCCCGTCACGCACCGGATCACGGTGCGCGGCGACTGCCGCCAATCGGCGGACTTCCGGGCCGGACCGGGCGGTGCCAAGGCCACCCGGCGCAGCGGCGATTTCGTCGTCCTGACGGACCGGAACGTGTTCCCCGGCAAGCTCCCGAACGGCCTGAGCCTGGTGATCGGCAGCCGCCTGGCACCCACGCGTGCCGACACGGACACGCCGGGGGCCTACGCGCTGGATTACGACCTCGTCGTGCCGCCGGGTCAGACCCGGTCCGCCGTGTTCGCCTGCGCCTTCGACCGCGACGCCGCGCGGGCGACGGCGCACCTCCAGGCCGTGCTGCGCCGGCCCGACCCGCCCGCCCAGAACCGCCGGGTCTGGCAGGCGTTCTATGCGACCCAGGTGCCCGCCTTCACCTGCTCCGACCGGAGCCTGAGCGAGCTGTATGCGTTCCGCTGGTTCCTGCTGCTGTTCTCGCGGGCGGGCGGCGACCTGGGCTACTTCCGCTACCCCGTGGACATGGAGGGCCGGGAGGCTTTCCAGACGTACTGCTGCTACAGCGCGCCGTTCATGGCCTTCGACCTCAACTGGCAGGCGGACCCCGCCGCGGGCTTCGGCCAGATCGCCAACATGCCGGTCGTCGCCTACGACGACGGGCGCTTCCCGTGGTACGCCACGCCCGCCACGAACCGTGTGCCGGTAGCCCACGCCTCCCGGACTGGCCAATCGCTGATGCCCTGGGCCGCCTGGAAGTTCTACCAGATCCATGGTCGCCCGGACCTGATTCGGCAGGTCTACCCCGGCATGAAAAAGGACATGGACTGGTGGATCAAAGACCGCGACCCGGACCGCAGCGGGCTGTTCCGCATCGACGACCAGCTTGAAACGGGCATGGACGACCTGCACCGTCGCTGGAAAGGGCCGGTTCCGGCCCGCTATCAGGCCATCGACGCCACTTGCTACGCCATCCTGAACTTGAAGGCCGTGGCGAACATGGCCCGTGTGCTGGGGAACGCTAGGGACGCGGCGTACTATGCCGCCTACGCCGCCCGGTCCGCGCACGCCCTGAACACCGTCCTCTGGGACCCCGCCCTGGGGCGCTATCGCGACCGCAGCCCGGACACCGGCGAGCGGACCGACTACAACTCGCTGACGATCTTCTACCCCATGTTCGCGGGCGTGATGACGAAGGCCAGCCTGAGCGAGATCTCGCGGTATCTGCTGAACCCGAAGGAGTACTGGACGCCTTACCCCGTCCCCGCGCTCTCGCAGTCCGACCCCGAATTCGACCCGGTGCATCGCTACTGGGCCGGCCCGACCTGGCCGGCGACGAACTCGCACGTCCTGGAAGGCTTCGCCGAGACCGCCAAGCGGATGGACCGGGCCGCTCTGCCGCAGGCGGCGGAATTGTTCCACCGGGTCGCGGCCCTCCAGCTCCGGCCTCGGGCGGACTTCTACGAGCATTACAACTCGCTGACCGGGGAGCCGGAAAGCGGATTCCGGGACTACATGCACTCCTGGTGGATCGACACGATCATCCGCCAGGCGGCGGGCCTGACGCCGCAGGACGATGGTGGGCTGGTTATCGACCCCCTGCCGCTGGGCTTGACGCATTTCGCCCTGCGCGGGGCACCCTGTCGCGGGCATCGGGTGGACGTGCTCTGGAACGAGCCGGAGGCAGGCCGGGGGCTGACCGTGCGGCTCGACGGCGCGGTCCTGCGCCGCGTCCCCGGCTTCCGCCCCGGCGGCCCGCCGCTCGTGCTCCCCGCATCGCTCCTCCAGAAGCCCTGATGCGCTTCCCGCCTCCGGGCCTCACGAGTGCGCCGCCTCTACGACTCCCGCCACGTCTCTTCCCAGAGCGGCGGCGGGCAGCGTCACCTCCCACCAATGCCCCCGGCGTGTCACGGGGACAGGAGGCAGCGCGCGGCCCTGCCAGGTATCCCACAGGCGGGCCGTATAAACGCCGGGCGCAAGCCCGTTCAGCAGCAGCGTCGCCCCGATGGGTGCTGCGCCCGCCCGGTCGCGGCTGTAGGCCCAGAAGACGACCCGGCGGCTGCCGCCTTTGGCGAGGACGGCGACCGGCGGCGCGTAGCGCGTGACCGTCAGGTGGGAGGCGACGAACCAATCCGCGCCCGCGTTGGACAGCGCGACCCGGTGCGGCCCCGCCGTCAGTTCGGCGGAGAGGGACTGGCCCGCCTCGTGGTCCGCGCCGGAGGCGGGGAAGTCGATGGCGGCGGCTCGCGCGTCGTCCACTGTGAGGGCGGGATACGCGCCGGCTTTTGCGACCGTGCCGATGTCCACGCGGAACCGGCAGGCGGTGGGGCAGTCCAGCAGGAACATGATGGGCTGTGGCATCATGTCTCGGTGGTTGCCGCCCTGGATGAACGACGGGATGCCGCGCAGGTCGGGTGCCTCGCCGTCTTGGGCGACCGTGACCGTGTCGCGCGTCGCCTTGCTCCAGCCGCCGGTCGGGGCAAAAGACAGGTCGCCCAAGACATCGCCCGTCTGCACACGGACGGCAACCCGCTCCAGCGGCATCCGGCCCGCCGCTAGGCCGCCCGCGCGCAGGAAGCCGGAGGCCGACGCGAACTGCGGCCACCACCTGTGCGCGATGACGTCGTTCCAGTACCAGAACTGGCCCGCGCCCGCCGTGGGGGCCATCAGGCTGGCCCACAAACCGTCGTGCAGGGTCTGCTCCGTCATGCCCGTTTTGGCGTCATCCGGCCCCCACTCCCCGACGAACAGCGGCTTGTCTGCCCCGCCCAGCCCGGCGAAATACGAGATCAGGTCGTGGGTGTACTCGTGCGGCTGGTCGTAGTCCAAGCCGATCCCGGCCAGCGGCTCATGGGGCACGGTCACACTCGTCGTGAGCAGGTGATGGTTGACGTCCACCGAGCGTAGGTACGCCGCCATTGCTTTGTGCCAGGCAACGACGTCCGCGAAGTGGCCCTGCGCCTCGGTGATGTTCTGCACCTCGTTGAACAGCTCCCAGGCCAGCAGGTGCGTCGAATAGCCCCAGCGGGCGACGACATAGCGGTACTTGGCCCGCGTCAGACGCTTGGCCTCAGGGTCGGTGAAGAAGTCGTCGGGGCGAGTCAAAGACCCGCCGTTCGCCCGGTTAAATGGATTGTCCCGCCAGTTGGGGTCTGTCTTCTCGGTGTACTGGCCGTGATGCTGCAAGGTCATCTGCACGTAGACGCCGTTCCGGGCGGCGGCGTCGAAGATCGCATCCCAGCGGCGCGCGGCGTCCAGAATCAGCACGCCTTGCGCCGGGTTCTGGGACTTATCCGGCGACCACTCCAGGGCCTTGCCGTCCCAGAACGTCATCCAGACGCGCGCCCAGTTCATCCCTGCCCCGTGCATCAACGCGAAGGGCGCGGCGTAGTCGGGCATATCCCCGCCCGTCCACGCGGCGTTCATGCCCAGGGGGTAGTACGTCCGGCCGTCGTCGAAAACGAACCGCTGGGTCGTCTGCGGGTCCCGCCGCACGAAGCCGGGCAAGAAAGAGGGGATGCAGCGGAAGCGGGCCGGGATCAGGTCGGCGGGCCGCACCGCCGTCCCGCCGCGTCGCACGGTCAGGGCATAAAGGCCAAGACGGACGGGCGCGAAGCGGACCCGCCAGCGGTCACCGTCCCAGAACGCGGGGATGGTGACACTGCGCCCGCCCGGCCCGGCGAACGTCACCTCGATGTCGTTGACGGCGGGGTCGAACGGGTTGCCGGTCTGGCCCGCGAGTGTGAACGCCGCCTCGAACTTCGCGAAGCGCGGGACGACGGGCACGGGTGCGGCGGCCCGCGCCGCGGCCACGCCGCATACCAGCCAGAGCAGCCCCGTCGCGAGAGAAGACAGATGCTTGTACGTCATGGCAAGGCGTTAGATATGGCAAGGCGTTAGAGGGGATTTCAGGGGCGTGAGGCGGTTTCGAGCGCGTCCATGCCTGGCCCGAGAACCTGTTCTTGAAGCCGGCGGCTGATGTCGCCGAGCGCCTGGAGCTGCGCCAAGGTCAATGGCCGGCGCGACTTGACACCGAGCCTGGCCCCGCGCGCCGCGCCGGTCAGGAAGGCTTCCAGCGCATCCCGGAGCGCCGTTTGCTCCGGCGAGGACTCGTCGGGCAGGCGCAGCGCGAGCCAGTCCCGCAGGCCGCGCAGGTCCGTCGAAAGCTGCTCGGCGGGCGGCAGCAGGTCCGGCATCTGCTGCGCGGCGGCGATCTGCGCCAGGCCCGCGATCTCCCCCTCGCCGTACCACACCGCCGACCCCCGCGGCACCCCCGCCCCGTCCAGCCAGCGCCGCAGGGCCGGGTCCTCGGGCAGCGACGAGAGTGCGTCGAACTCCCCCAGCGATGACAGCGTCCGGGCCGCGCCGCCGTTGAAGAACGCCAGCGGCTTCGCGTCGGATGTCAGCGGCAGGTCGCCGATGAGCCGCGTGTGGGCGCGCGCGACCGGGGCCAGGGCGTCGGGCGGCGCGTGCAGCGTCCGCATCAGCCCCTCGGCCTCCGCCAGCCCGTCGCGGGCGGCCAACCGGTTGCGCCGTGCCGTCGGCTCCAGGTGCCCGAGCTGCGCCACCTGCGCGAGCTTGCTGCGCGTCTTCGCCACGACTTTCGCCCCCTTCGCCAGCTCCGCGTAGGCGAACGCGCCCCGCGCCAGGGCCACCCCCAGCGCAAAGAACCGTCGCTCCCCCGGCTCCATTTGCAGGGCCGGCGGCCTACCCGTGGGAAGCGCCGACGCGCACACGGGCAGTGCGAGGAGCAGAAGCAAGACCGTCAACAGCGGGCGCACTAACATGGTCACAGTGTACCCAAAGCCCGCCCTTCCGCCCCGACCCCCTCTGCCAGAAAATACGCCAGAGGGGGTATAACTTCGCACGGCAAGCAGGAGCTAACAGCATGGAGCAGGCAAACTTCACGGACATTGATCGGGACTATGTGGTGCCCGCGGCGGGCTGTCGCATCGTCCGCGCCGACGCCCTGACAGCGCTGAGTGCTGTCCCCGATAGGACATTCCGTTGCTGCGTCACGAGTCCTCCCTATTGGGGTCTGCGCGACTACGGGGTTGAACACCAGATCGGGGCCGAGCCGAGGCTGGAGGACTACATCAAGAACCTGCGCGCCGTCTTCGCCGAAGTCCGGCGGACGCTCGCGGACGACGGGACGCTCTGGCTGAACATCGGGGACAGCTATACGAGCGGCGGCCGGACCTGGCGCGACGCCGACAAGAAGAACAAAGGCCGGGCGATGGACTACCGCGCGCCGACGCCGGATGGTCTCAAACCCAAAGACCTGATCGGCGTCCCCTGGCGTCTCGCCTTCGCCCTCCAAGACGAGGGCTGGCACCTGCGCTCGGACATCATCTGGCACAAGCCGAACTGCCAGCCGGAGAGCGTCAAGGACAGACCCACCCGCGCGCATGAGTATCTATTTCTGTTCTCGAAGTCGGAGAAGTATTATTACGACCACGAGGCCATCAAGGAGCCGACGGCGACGACCGGCTTGAAAAACCGCCGCTCCGTTTGGTCCATCAACACGGAAGCATTTGCGGAGGCACACTTCGCGGCGTTCCCGACCAAGTTGGTCGAGCCTTGCATCCTGGCCGGGTCCCTGCCGGGCAATATAGTCCTGGACCCATTCTTCGGCTCCGGCACGGTCGGTCTCGTGGCCTCCCGCCTGGGCAGGAAATTTTTCGGGGTGGAGCTGAACGAGGAATATACCTCAATCGCCCGGCGGCGTCTAGGGTGGTTCAAGTGAATCGCGCCTGCCTCCATCGCCTCTGCGGTCCTTCTCGGCCTCACTCAATGCCCTCGAACAATTGAGCCAGGGTCATGCCTAGCGCCGTTGCTAACGCATAAACGTTTCTCAACGCAACATTGCGCCGGCCAACCTCTATGTCACTGATATAAGAGCGTTCCAGTTCTGCCGCGAAAGAAAGCTGCTCTTGTGATAGCCCCCGCGCCTTTCGTAGTTGCTTCACCTTCTGCCCGAACTGAACAAGAAGGTCCTCGTTTGCCATACGGCCATGATAAATGAGCCTAGCCGAATGGTCTACGTAATCCGAGTGTCATTTGTGTCTGATTTAAGTTGCATAAGGCAAGCATTCGTGTTATAATCTAGTTGTTCTAATTTCCATAGGACAAAAGGAGAGACACGGTATGCACAAGAACTCATCGCTGAAGGGTCACCTTACCATCGCTGTTGCGGCGGCTTCATTGACCACGCTTGCCCTTGCTGGGTGCGGTGGAGGTGGCGGTAACAACAATAATTCTCCGGTGACTACAAACTCCCCCAGTTAAGAATTTACGACGTGCGGACGCGGGAGTAGTAACAACAATAATTCTCCGGTGACTACAAACTCCCCCTTCGCAGGGACTTATGTGGGCACATTCAGTACAACCAACCCTCAGTCGGGTACGTTGAACGTTACCGTAGGATCTGACGGCAAGCTCACCGGGACCGGGCACAATGACACGATTGGACAAGACGAAACGGTCTCAGGCTCCGTCACGAACACCGGCGCAGCGAACGTCACTTTCCAGTATCCATCGTTCTCGGCTTCTGCAAGCGGTACAGTTGCTTTTGCCAGCAACGGCCATGTGGACGGCACACTAACCCAGTCCTCCGGTGGCAGCGTAACGCTTGACCTTGTGAAGCAATAATCTCAAAGTCTGGTTTTTCTCTATCTCAGCCTACGCCGCCATCTTCAAGGTTTTTACAGCCTGCGCGTCGTATTTGGGCTTGTAGTCGGGGCACTTGTAGCTTTTGGAGTATTCTTTGGGGCTTTCGGCCTCGGCGACGTAGACGCGGCCGCCGTTGACGGCGCACTTTTCCTGGGTCCGGTCGTAGTTGCCGCAGTCGTAGCAGCGGCGCAGGATCGTCCAGCAGACCGAGCAGCGCAGGCTGCCCACCAGCTCCACGCGCCCGCACAGGGGGCAGTGGATGTAGGTCTCCTGGAAGCCGTATTCTTTGGACTTCAGGGCCAGCCGAATCTTGCGGTTGAACTCGTCCAGCCCGCGCCCAAGCTCGGCGCAGGTCGCCAGCATCTGGTTCATCTGCACGGCGGATAGGTACTCGATGACGCGCTCGTCCAAAAGCTCCCCGAGCTGCTGGCCGATCTTGTCGATGGCCTTCATGTGCTGCTCGGCGGTCTGCGGGCGGTACGGCTTGGCTTTTTCGGCCCGCGCGCCCAACGTCTTCAAAAGCTGTTCGGTGATCGCGATCGGGACGCGCAGGAAGGCCTCGCGCTTCTCGGGGTGCTTGACGATGGCCCCCATGATCTTCTCGGCGTCGCCCACGTTCAGCTTCTCGATCTTGATCTTATCCACCATGCGCTTCTGCGAGGCGGGGTCGTGGGCCAGGGCACCCAGGGCGCGGCAGTGGCCCTCGGTCAGCAAAATCTGGCCCGGCTGCGGGTCACGCAGGGTCAGCTCGACCTGCACGAACGGCGGCAGCTCCAACAGCTCCAGCGACCGGCGCAGGGTCGTTTCCGACACCCCCAGCGTCTTGCCGCACTTCTCCCACGACATGAACGTCAGCAGCCCCTGGATGGCCCGCGCCTTCTCGACCGGGTTCATGTCCTCGCGCTGGAAGTTCTCCAGGAGGGCGTCCGCGTGGGCGTCCTCGTCGCTCATCTCCTTGACGAGGGCGGGGATGGTGGCCTTGCCGGCCAGCCCCGAGGCCCGGAAGCGGCGCTCGCCCATGACGACCTGGAACTTGCCCTCGAACGGGCGCACGACGATGGGTTCCAGCACGCCGCGCTCTTTAATCGAGGCCGCTAGCTCGTCCAGCGTATCCTGGTAGAACGACTTGCGCGGCTGGTCGGGGTTGGTGACGATCTGGTCCAGCGCGATCTGGCGCACGGTCTCGTCGGACGGCACGGCGGCGGATTTGGGGGTCGGTTTGAAAGTCTCTTTGGCGGTCAGTGTCAGGGTAGCCATGTCCCCATTGTCGGCGCGCGACCGGGCCGCAACAGGGCGCGTCGCGCTTTCCGGCATTGTTACGGGATTGCCCGGCGGGCCGCGAAATCAGACACTAATGACAGGAAGGTTTACGCTTTATCGAAAAGTTTGTCGCATGAGGTAGACTGCCCTGAGCGGCGGCGCGTGGGCGCGATGAGGGTTTATGAGACAGCGGAAACCACTGGTTGACGACATTCAAAGCTTCGCCCAGAACATCGTGGACACGGTGCGCGAGCCGCTGCTGATCCTCGACGCCGCCCTGCGTGTGCGGAGCGCCAACCGTGCTTTCTATCAGGCCTTCCACGTCTCGCCCGAGGAGACCGAGGACCGGCTGATCTACGAGCTGGGCAACGGGCAGTGGGACATCCCGGCCCTGCGGACGCTGCTCGAAGAGATCATCCCCCAGAGCCTGGTCTTCAACGACTATGAATTGGAACACGACTTTCCCACCATCGGGCGGCGCGTGATGCTGCTCAACGCCCGCGAATTGCGTCCGGGTGACCACACCGAGTTTTTAGTATTGGCGATGGAGGACGTGACGGAGCGCCGCCGCGCCGAACGCCTGCTGGCGGAGATCGAGACTTACGCGCAGAACATCGTGGACACGGTACGCGAGCCGCTCTTGATGCTGGACCCGACGCTGCGCGTCCGCAGCGCCAACCGGGCGTTTTATCAGACGTTCCACGTTTCCCCGGAAGAGACTGAAGACTGCCTCATTTACGAGCTAGGGAACGGGCAATGGGACATCCCCGCGCTGCGGACGCTGCTGGAAGACATCATCCCCCAAAAGTCGGTCTTCAACGACTATGAATTGGAGCATGATTTTCCCATTATCGGGTGGCGCGTGATGCTGCTCAACGCCCGCGAGCTGCGCGCGGGTAATCACACGGAACTCTTGGTGCTGGCTTTAGAGGATGTGACCGAGCGGCGGCGGGCCGAGCGGCTGCTCGCTGACATCGAGACCTACGCGCAGAACATCGTGGACACGGTGCGCGAGCCGCTCTTGATGCTGGACCCAACCTTGCGTGTCCGCAGCGCCAACCGGGCGTTTTACCAAATGTTCCACGTTTCCTCCGACGAGACCGAGGGCCGGCTGATCTATGAGCTGGGCAACGGGCAGTGGGACATCCCGGCCCTGCGGACACTGCTCGAAGACATCGTGCCGCAGAGTTCCGTGTTCAACGACTACGAGCTGGAACACGACTTCCCCTCTATCGGTCGTAAGGTCATGTTGCTGAACGCCCGCGAGCTGCGGGCAGGCAATCACACCGATCTTTTAGTGCTGGCCCTGGAGGACGTGACGGAGCGGCGGCGGGTCCATGACCTGGAGCGGCGCTTCACGGCGGAATTGCAGGAAAGTTATCGGCGGTTGCAGGAACTCGAAAAGCTGCGCGACGACCTGACCCACATGATCATCCACGACCTGCGGACGCCGCTGACGTCGGTGATCGCGGGGATGCAGACGCTGGAGGTGGTCGGCGACCTAAACGAAGGCCAGCGGGAGATGATGGGCATCGCCGTGGTCGGCGGTGAGACGCTGCTGGGCATGATCAACGACCTGCTGGACGTGGAGAAGCTCGAATCGGGCACGATGGCGCTGGATTACGCCGCGCTGTCCGTGGCCGGCCTCGTGGACGCCGCGCTGGGCCAGGTCGCCTCGCTGGCCGAGAGCGAGCGGCTGACATTGGTGCGGCGGGTCGGCCCCGACCTGCCGCCGCTCAGGGGCGACGAGAACAAGCTGCGCCGGACGCTGGTGAACCTGCTGGGGAACGCCATCAAGTTCACGCCTGCGGGCGGTTCAGTGACGGTGGAGGCGTGTCGCGGGGACGGGGGACGGTCGGTGGTGTTCTCCGTCAGCGACACGGGCGAGGGCATCCCCCCCGAGGCCTTCGGGCGCATCTTCGAGAAGTTCGGCCAGGTGGCCTCGCGCCGGGGCGGGCGCACGATGAGCACGGGCCTGGGCCTGACCTTCTGCAAGCTGGCCGTCGAGGCGCATGGCGGCCACATCACGGTCGAAAGTGCGCCCAGCCAGGGCAGCGTGTTTCGCTTCACAATTCCACTCTCGCCACCCTGACACTAGCAAGACTCAGCGGCGGGCACTGCGAACCGGGGCGGGCAGGGGGACGCCGGGTTTGAGGGCATGCCACAGGAGGGCGTTCAGGGCGTCCGGGTCGGCCCGGTCCGGGCCGGAGAAGTCCAGGCGGGCCGAAGCCTCCGCGCCCGGCCCCGTGCTCGGGTTCTTCGCTTCTAAGTCCACGCGCGGGCCGATGTTGGTGTAGGCGGTCAAATCCGGGCGGTCGGTGAAACAGCCGAGCAGGGGCGTGGCGGCGCGGTCGAACTGGGTCATCGGCGGCAGGCCGAGGATCAGCTCAATGGTACGGACGAACGAGGCGGTGGTGTATTGGGTGCTGTCCACGGACCGGCGCTTGACGTAGGGCGAGAGCACAAGCCCCACAGTGCGGTGGGCATCAACGTGGTCCGGGCCGTTCTGGGCGTCGTCCTCGATCACGAAGATGGCCGTGCTGTCCCAGAAGCGCGAGTGCGACACGCCCTCGACGATCAGGCCCAGCGCCTGGTCATTAGAGGCCACGGCGGCGACCGGCGTGAACGCGCCGGCTTTCAGCCCGCTGGTGTGGTCCTCGCCCAGCGACATGACCATGAACTGAGGCCACTGCCCCGTCTTCTCGCCGTCGTGCATCTCGTCCAGGAAGAGCTTGGCGCGGGCCGTGTCCCGGCTCGTGCCGAAGGGGAGCTGCGACCAGGCGGCGTTGACGTGGCCGGCCAAGCCCTTGTCTCCGGTGAAGACCGGCGGGGCGTTGGGCGTGGCCTTGAAATCCACGGCCTCGCCGTAGGAGCGGTACGTCAGCCCGTGGCGGCGGCAGTTATCCCACAGCGAGCCGGCCGGCGAGTCGGCCAGCCGGTCGTCCGAATCGGGTTCGCCCCGGTCGCTGTAGCTGCTGGGCCAGGCCTTCTCGATGAAGTCGGTGGCGTAGGCGGCGTCGCACCACTTGTGGCCGTCTTCCGAGACCTCGCCGTTGCAGTAGAGGTTGTCCAGCAGGACCGAGCGCGCGGCCAGCGCGTGGGCGTTGGGCGTGGCCTGCGCCCCGAAGATGGTCAGGCTCGGGTCGCTGTTGCCTGCGGGGATGTCCCCGAACACCTGGTCGTAGGTGCGGTTCTCGCGGATGATGTAGACGACGTGCTTGATGCGGCCCAGGGCAGACACGCTCCTCGCGCTCCGCGCCTCAAAGACCATGTTGCCCGTACCAGGCGTGTTGTCATACACTTGCCGGGTGTAGGCGGCCAGCCGGGCGGCATCGGGGATCGGCACGGCCGAGACCGCGCCGGAAAGCAGGCCGCCGATGTAGTCGTACTTGTGGCCGTCCACGGGCTGCGTCCGCGTGTAGGGCGTCTGAGGAGTGGCGTTGGCCCGGAACCCCAGGCCCTTGCCCGTGCCGACGTAGAGCGTCCTGCCGTCGGGGGCCATCGCAAGAGCCGTGGGATACCAGCCGGTCGGGAGGAAGCCCAGGATACGCGACTCGCGGTGGGACACGTCGATGACGGCCACGTCGTTGTTGTCGGCGTTGGCGACGTACAGCGTCCGCCCGTCCGGCGACAAGGCTACCGCGTCCGGCGTGGAGCCGATGGGGTCGTGCGGGTCGAGCGACGTCTTGATTGTCTCGATGACGGACCCGTGGGAGACGACGCTGACGCTGTTGCTCGCGGAATTGGCGACGAACAGCCGCCCGTCCCGGCCCCACACCATCTCGTTTGGGTGGCTGCCAACAGTCACGCGGATGCTCTCGCGCAGCGTGTCCGTGTCCAAGAAGCTGACGGATTCGCCGCCCCAGTTGGACACGGCCAGCGTCTTGCCGTCGGGCGACGGCACGATGGAGTAGGGGTGGTAGCCGACGTAGGCCGTGGCGGCGACTGTCGCGGGCGATCCCGTGAGCTTGTACACGACGTCCCCCTCGACCTCGGCCACGTACAGCGCCCCGTCACGCCCCGTCGCCAGGCCCGCCGTCCACCGCTCCTTGCCGTCCAGGGCCGGGACATCGAGCGGGGGCTGGAGCGTCAGCCGCCCGCCCCGAAAGTCCAGCCGCAGCACGGTCTGCTGGAGCGACGCGATCCGCCGGGCCGGCTGGCCGTCCTTGACCGCCTGGGCGAGATAAAACGGCGTGTCGCCCTGGCCCGCCGCGACAAAGACCGTGCGGCCCGACGGGTCCAAACACAGCCCGGCCCAGTCCTTGTCCACGTCCACGCTCTGCGCCAAAGTGTTGGCCGCCGCGTCGATGACGCTGACCCCGTGGTCGTGCCAGCCGCCCGTGTTGACCAGCAGGTACTTGCCGTCCGGGCTGAACACCATCTTCAGCGGCAGGTCGCCCGGCAGCGGGATCGCCTTGCCCGCGGGCGTGATGTGCCAGCCGTTCGGCAGCCGCGTCCCCGTCCCGCCGCCGTCCGGCCTATCGGGCAGCGCGACGTTCCTACCCGCCGCGCTTTTCTGCTGGCCATGCGTCAGGCTCCACCCCGCCAGCCCTGCGGTCAGGACGAGGGTGAGCGCGGCGAAGCGGGCCGGGCTACGGGGGAACGAGTTGCGTGGGGACAGAGCGTTCATGCGTCTATTATAGCCGAAATACGCGCCGGGCGGGCGTTCAGAGCGGGGGATTTGCACGAGCGGTTAAAAACCACTCGGAGCCTGCGCCTCCGCGTGTTACGCCGCGTGCCGCTCCACCAGCCGCATCAGCTCGCCCGCCGTCTCGCGGTCGAAGGCCAGGCGCGCGCCGGCGGCGGCGTACAGATCGGGCAGGGGGCGGGTGTTGCCCAGGGCCAGCGCGCCCCGGTAGCGGCGCACGGACTCGGCCTGGTCGGACAGGGCGTTGCGCCAGACCTGGACGGCCCCCAACTGGGCCAGGCCGTACTCGACGTAGTAGAACGGCACCTGGTAGATGTGCAGCTTGCGGTGCCAGCCTGAAACCCGCGCCTCGTCCAGCCCTGACCAGTCCACCCCGCCCATGAAGCGGGTCCACAACTCGTCCCAGTGGGCGTCCATGTCGCGGGCCGTGACACTGGCGGGCGCGTCAGTGTAGACCCAGTGCTGGAAGCCGTCCACCACGGCCATGTAGGGCAGGAACAGCACGATGCGCTCCATCTGCTCCTGCCGGGCGCGGGCCGCCTCGTCGGGCGCGTAAAAGCCGCCTTCTTCTTTGCCGACGTAGGGCAGGGCCAGCAGCTCCATCGCCATCGACGCCACCTCGTTGAACTCCATCGGGGCACCCCGGTTCCATAGGAGCGGCTGGGTCGCGCTCGACGCCAGCCCGTGGAAGGCGTGGCCGCCCTCGTGCAGCAGCGTCCGCACGTCGCCCTCGGTCCCGACCGCGTTCATGAAGATGTACGGCAGGCCGGTCTGGGGGAAGAACGAACAGTAGCCGCCCGGTGCCTTGCCCTTGCGCGAATCGAGGTCCAAAAACCCGTTCCGCATCTTGTCGAAGTCCGCGCCCAGAGCGGGGTCCACGCGGGCGAAGATGCGGCTCGTCACTTCTTCCAGCTCGGCCACATCGGCAAAGGGCCGCAGCGGTGTCCGCCCGTGCGGGTCCACCGAGAGGTCCCAGGGGCGCAGGGTTTCGACGCCCAGGGCCGCGCGGCGCGCGTCCAGCATCTTCCGGGCCAGCGGGACCACTTCGCTTTCGATGGCATCATGGAACGCCTGGCTGTCGGCGGGGGTATAGTCGAACCGCTTCAGCGCGCGCCACATATAGGCGCGGTAGTCCGGCAGGCCGGTGTTTTCGGCGAGCTGACGCCGCAGAGGCAGCATCTCCAAATACAGGTCGTCCAATGGCTCCCGGTCCTGGAGCCAGCGCTCCTGCACCGCCCGCCACGCCCGCTCGCGCGCGTCCCGGTCCGGGTCCAGTAAGGCTTGCTCGGCGCGCGGCAGCGTGATCTCTTCGCCGTCCAGCGTCACCGTCATCGGCCCGGTCATCTTGTCGTACTCGTTGCCCAGCGTCTGGAGCTGTGCTTGCAGGGGGACGTTCTCGGCCCGGAACAAATCCGCGTCGGAGCGCAGGCGGCGCAGGAACTGCGCGTGCTCGGGCGACGGCGCGTAGCCCGGCACGGCAAGCAGCTTGGTCTTGAGCGCCTGGGCGGCCACGGTCCAGCGGGGGATGATCTGCTGGACGTAGTGCAGGTACACTGCCTGAGCGGCCTGGTCCGCCGTGTCCTCGGACTTGGCGCGCGAAGCCTTCGCCCCGGCCTCGCCCAGCACTTTTTCCAGGTCGCTCCACCGCCCCAGCCAGCCCGCCACGTCCTGCGCCGTGAGGTCTTTGCCCGCCAGCGCGTCAAAATGCGGCGCGATTGTTTCCCAGTCGTGCGCGTTGATGGTGTCGTAGGTATTCATTGCGGAGAATGATACCCGGAACCGGGCAAACCCGCGTTCAGGATTAAACTGCCACTTCTACATCACTGAAGTAAAAATTGCCGAACCTAACTGACAGCTCGATACCCGAGGAAAACACAAAACGATGCTCAAAATTGCCTTCTGCAAGCAGTTCAACCTCATCGCCACCGATGTCACCATAGCCGCCAAGGTCGGCTAAATGCTTTTGTGGATGGGCTGCGCTCTGGAGGCTGTTTACCTGCTCGTAGCGCAGGGCTATGGTGCGGCAGTGTAGCACAGCATCGGCATCAACAGGATAAGTATCAACGATCAAGACAGCGTGCTTTTGTTCGACATCTAGTTCTAAATCGCGAAGGTTAGCATCATGCAGCCTGATTGTTTGATGCAGTCGAACTAAAGCGGGTGGCAGTTTGTCCGCAATGCTGACAAAGTAATCCTCATATCGCTTGCGTGTTTGACGAACAATCTCCATATCCACAGTTTCTATGTCCTGGTCGCTTATCCACCTATCTAGCGTGAAATATTTCATTATAGGTCATGTCCTCTGGCTATGCATTGAACCCGTCTTCCTAGCGCCTAGAGGCAGGGATGGCTCCCGTCAGGCGGGCCGGTAGTCGCGTTCGCCGGTCTCGGGGTTGAAGTAGACGGCCACCATTTGCCCCGAGGTCGGGTCCACGAACCGCTCGCCGGTCGGCTCCCAGGTGCCATGCGTCCGGTCGAGCGGCGGCCCGTAGCGGTGCCGCTCCAACAACAGGCTACCGACGAGGACCAAGCCGTAGACGGCGAGGTACAGGGCGGCGCACGTCTGGGACGGGCGCGTGAAGAGGACGAGTCCGCCCAGCAGCATCAGGCCGCCTACGGCCAGCAGGGACACGCGCAGGAGGGACGCGCGGCGCATCGGTGGTCTCTCCATCAGCTTAACCCTCCGGTGCCAACACGACGGCGGTGCCGTAGGCGACGATCTCGCTCATGGTCTGGCCGATCTCCGACGAATCGAAGCGCATGGCGACGACGGCGTTGGCTCCCATCGCCGCCGCGTTCTGCACCATCCGATCAGTGGCGTGCCGCCGCGCCTCTTCCAGCATCTCGGTGTACTCGGTGATCTCCCCGCCCACCACGGAGCGCAGGCTCGCCATGAGATTGCCCCCCATGCCCCGGCTGCGGACGACCACGCCGAAGGCTTGCCCCAGCGTCTTCTGCACGCGCTGCCCGGCGACATCGGGCGTCGTGACGACGATCATGGCTTTTCCTCTGTTTGGGTTGGTGAAGGGCGGGTCCTCGCCCTTTCTGATCTTTCAGAACCGCGAGGGGCGGGAAAGTTGCACGCAGTCATTCCCCTCTCGCCGCCGGCGCAAGCACCTGGGCGCTGCGGCTGGGCAGGTACACTTGGACGCTCTGGCCGCGCCCGTACATCGGGATGGGCTGGAGGGGGTAGACGGTGCCGGGTGCGACGCGCCCAAAGCCGCCGTAGGGGGCGGCGTCGGTGTCCAGGGCCACGCGGTAGTCGGCGGCGTCGGGGACGGGGACGCGCAGGCCGGCATAGGATTCGGTGGGGTGGAGGTTGAACGCGAATACCAAAGGCCCGCGCCGGTAGACGAGCTGGCGGGTGTCTTCGTGCAGGGCGAGCTGCTCGATCAAGGGGTCAAGCAAGAGGCCGAAGTCACGGTCCAGGTATTGCATCGCGCGGTCGAACTGGCCGAGCTGGCCGTAGCGCAGGGCGGCGTCGTCGGCCAGGGACCACTGGCGGCGCGCGTGGTGAAAGGAGAAGCCGTTGCCGGCGCGGGGGAAGTCCACCCACTCGGGGTGGCCGAACTCGTTGCCGATGAAACTCAGGTACGCTTCGCCGGCGAGGCTGAAGGTCAGCAGGCGGATCAGCTTCAGAAGGGCGACGCCGCGCTCGACGACGATGCTGCCGCTGCCCACGCCCATGCCGTCGTACATCGCCCGGTCCATCAGGGTGAACGCCAGGGTCTTGTCGCCGACGAGTGATTGGTCGTGGCTCTCGACGTAGCCGACGCGCTTCTCGCCGGGGCGGCGGCCCGTCAGCTCGTGCCAGACCTGCGCCAGCGGCCACGCCTCGTCGGGCGTCTCTTTGACCAGTTTGACCCAGTAATCGGGGACGCCCATGTTCAGGCGGTAGTCGAAGCCCAGGCCCCCTTCGGAGACGGGCCGGGCCAGGCCGGGCATGCCCGAGACATCTTCGGCCACTGTGACCGCGTCGGGGCGCAGTGCGTGGGCCACGTCGTTTGCGACTTGGAGATAGGCCACGGCGGCGTCGTCTACGTTGTCCCCAAAGTAGTCGTCGTAGCCCGAAAAGACGCGGTTCAGGCCGTGGTCGCGGTACAGCATCGACGTCACGCCGTCCAGCCGCAGCCCGTCAAAGTGAAAATCTTCGAGCCAGAAGCGGACGTTGCTGAGGAGGAACCGTTGTACTTCGGGCTTGGAATAATCGAAAACGAGCGAATCCCAGGCGGGGTGCTCACCGCGCGGCCCGGCATGGAAGTATTGGAAGTCCGTACCGTCGAAGCGGTTCAGGCCTTCCTGGGTGTTCTTGACGGCGTGGCTGTGGACCAAGTCCAGCAGGACGCGCAGGCCCAGGCCGTGGGCCGTGTCCACAAGCTTTTTCAAGTCTTCGGGCGTCCCGAAGCGCGACGACACGGCGAAGAATGACGACACGTGGTAGCCGAACGAGCCGTAGTAAGGGTGTTCCAGGACCGCCATGAGCTGCACGGCGTTGTAGCCGCCCTGGGCGATGCGCGGCAGGACGTCCCGCGTGAACTCGTCGAACGTCCCGACCCGGCCTTCCTCGCGCGCCATGCCGACATGCGCCTCGTAGACCCGCAGGCCGCCGACGGGGGGCGGGGGCGTGCTTTGGAACACATACGGGGTGGGCGGCAGCCAGACTTGGGCCGCGAAGTCGTCCGTCGCGGCGTCCTGCACCACGCGCCGGGCGTAGGCCGGGATGCGGTCCCGTCCGCCCGCGTCCGAGACGACGTGGACCTTGACCCGGCTTCCGTGGTTGGGCCTGACGTCGGCGTCATCAGGCACGAACAGGCTCCAGACGCCCCACTCGTCCCGCGCCAGCGGGTGGCTTGTCCGGTCCCAGCCGTTGAAGTCGCCGACCAGAGATAGACCGCGCGCGCTGGGTGCCCACTCGCGATACCAGACGCCCGGATGCCCCTCCCGCTCGCCGCGCGTGAACCCGAAATACTCATGCCCGAGGCTGACCGGCCCGAGCAGGCCGCCGCTGCCTTCCAGGACGGCGTGGAGGTGGGTGTGATGGGCCTGACGCCGCCGGAGGGCGTCGGCATACGGGGCGAGCCAGGGGTCGAGGGCGAGGAGGCCGGGGGGTAGGTCGGTGTGCATGGGGACATTGTACCCGTGCGGCTGGAATTCGGGTATGATAGAAAGCAAGCCTGCCACGAGAGGTGCTGTCGTATCCAAAGGAGATTGTCATGCCGCATGAGAAATCGGCCCCAGACTCTGGGCAGCCTGCCTCACCCCTCCTCAGCGGCCTGACCGTCGCCGGAAGGGGCTTCCAAGTCTATTATGCCCGCCAGCAGCCACGCTTCTGGGCGGAACACGTGCACGAAGAGCTACAAGTGACGATAGCCTTTCCAGGTGCCGGTGTTGATGCCCGCTGGCACACTGACTCGGGCAGGACCGCCAGACGCCACGGTGATCGAGAATACATCTCCGTGATCCCGCCGCATCAGCCCCATGCCATCGAGTGGCACAAGGAGGCGGACCTGATTCTGTTCTTCCTGACGCCTGATTTTCTGGCCCACACCTGGGCGGATATGGTCGGCGGCTCCCTGGAAATCTCGGACCACTTTCTCATCCGCGACATTGTGCTGGAGCAGCTCGGCCTGAGCCTGCGGGCCGAGTTCCGGCACGGACTCCCTTCTATGCCGTATCTGGAGTCGCTGGCGCACGTGCTGGTCGTCCATCTCCTGAGAACCTATGCGACTTCCACGGCCGCCGGACGCCATGCGAGAGACGGCCTCTCCCCGCTGAAGCTACGACGGGCTACGCAGCACGTTCAGGACAACCTGGGTGCCGACATCCCCCTCGCGGACTTGGCCGCCGCTGTCGGCCTGAGCGCCTCCCACTTCTCACGCCTCTTCAAGCAATCCACGGGGCTGACGCCATACCAGTTCATCCTCCAGGCCCGGCTGGAGTGGGCGAAGCGACTGCTCAGCCAGGAGCGGCGGACCATCGGCGAGGTCGCCGCCTTAACCGGCTTTGCAGATCAAGCTCACCTGACGCGCACCTTTCGGCGTCGTTACGGCCTCACCCCCGGTACGCTCCTCAAGTGATCCCCAGCACCTCCTCAAAAACTCGCCGCAGAAATGTTCCATAAGAGCGCGAACGTTCAATACGGGGGGGCGAGTCCTGTCATACTTGAGGCACGGCAGCGACGGGTCATGGGGAGCCTCCCATCCCGGCCGTCTGGCTGACTTAGAAACGGAGAAATGAAGTATGCCGGGAGTATTAGACGGGAAAACAGTCGCCATCCTGTGCGGCGATGGCGTGGAACTGCTGGAACTCACCGAGCCGCGCAAAGCGCTTGACGACGCGGGTGCGAAGACGGTGCTGATTGGCCCCTCGTCGGCCCCCATCAAGGCATGGGATATGGTTAACTGGAGCCGGGAATTCCCTGTGGATATGTCTCTAGCGGAGGCGGCGGAGGCGGCGGAACGTGGCGAGTTCGACGCGCTCCACCTGCCGGGCGGGCCGCTGAACTCCGACGTGCTACGCGAAAACAGCTTCGCGACGTTCTTCATCAAGGAGTTCTTTTTCAAGGTGAACAAGCCCGTCTCGGTCCTCTGCCACGCGCCCTGGATGCTGGTCGAGGCCGACGTACTGGCGGGCCGGCAGATGACTTCCATGCCGACGATCGCGACCGACGTTCGCAACGCGGGCGCGGTCTGGGTCAACAAGGCCGTCGTGCGCGATGGCAACGTCGTGTCCGGGCGTCATCCGGCTGATACCCATGAGTTTAACCCTGTCATGGTTAACTTGTTTGCCACCTGGGACCCCCAAAGCGGTGGGAGGAACGTCTGATGAGTGGGAGCCACCCGGCATCTTCCAATGCGATTGGGGCGGACGAGGAATGGCTGGGCCGGCGGCACCATTTGGAAGAATACGCTTGCGAAGCCGCCGAGATGGCCTTCTTTATGTTCTGCGTGGTTGGCATCGTGACGGCTCTGTTCGCGCCGGGTTCCTCGGTCACGGTGCCTGCCTCCCTCCGCATGTTCCTGGCAGGTCTGCTGGCAGGCTTGGCATTTCTCGCTGTCGCCGTCTCGCCGCCGGGCCGGTTGAGCGGGGCGCACGTGAATCCGGTCGTCTCGCTCGCTTTTTGGCTCGTCGGGAAGATGCAGTTCCGGGACATGGTAGGCTATGTCGTCGGCCAGGCGGCGGGAGCGGTCGCCGGAGTTGGCATCGGGCAGGCGGTCCTTGGAAGTCCGGCGCGAGAGATCCGGGACGCGGCGCTACGTCCGGGGCCGGGCGTCAGTCCGGCAACCGCTTTCTGGAGCGAAGCGGCTGTCACGTTCATCCTGCTGACCTTGGTTCTCACTTTCGTCAGCAATAAGGCGCTGGTCCATTGGACAGCGCCGATGGTGACGGCTCTCATTTGCGCTCTGGTCAGCCTGGACGGCTCCGTCTCGGGGTGTGGCTTCAACCCCGCCCGGTGGCTCGGATCGGCCCTGGTCGCGGGCGCATGGGAACTATCCTGGGTATATACGCTCGGGCCATTGCTTGGGATGCTTCTGACTGTCGCCGCGCGGCGGCGGCTGGCGGGGAGGCTGCCGTTGACTGGGAAGCTGTTCCACGATTATCGCTATCGTTCCTTATTTGACATCCCGCGCCGAGCCTAGCTCCTATGGGTGTTGCGGGGGACGACGCCAGAGCCGCTGTCAGAGCGGCAGTCGGCCTGAACAAGAAGGCGCGGGCTTTGTCGGATCGGGCGCGGGGGCATTGTGCCCGCCCCGTCACCTACTCCGCCGCCCCGCCGCTTGGTCAGTTCCTCTCCCTGTTTAGCGCACGGCGGCGCGGGTTACAACAGCGGCGAGAGGTAACACCATGACCACTGTCCGCGAAGAGACGTACCGGCTGATGCGTGAGCTGGGGCTGACGACGATCTTCGGCAACCCCGGCTCGACCGAGGAGCCGTTCCTCCAAGACTTCCCCTCAGACTTTACCTACGTGCTGGGCTTGCAGGAAGCCTCGGTCGTAGCGATGGCGGACGGCTACGCGCAGATCACGGGCCGGCCCGCCTTCGTCAACCTGCACACCGCGCCCGGCGTCGGCAATGCGATGGGGGCAATTGTCGGGGCGTGGCACAACAAGACGCCGCTGGTCATCACGGCGGGCCAGCAGACCCGCGAGATGCTGCTGCTGGAACCCTGGCTGACCAACGTGGACGCGACGGAGCTGCCCAAGCCCTACGTCAAGTGGAGCTGCGAGACGGCCCGCGCCGAAGACGCGCCGGGCGCGCTGCTGCGCGCCTGGGCGACCGCGTGCCAGCCGCCGTCCGGGCCGGTCTTCGTGTCCCTGCCGATAGACGACTGGGCCAAAACCGCGGGCCGCGCGCCGGCCACCCGGCAGGTCAGCCGCCGCGCCGCGCCCGACCCCGAGATGCTGGCCTCGGTTGCGTCCGCGCTGTCCGGGAGCAGCCGCCCGGCCCTCGTCTTCGGGCCGGGCGTAGACCGCAGCGGGGGCTGGGAGGCGGCCGTCGCGCTCGCCGAGAAGCTGCGCGCACCAGTGTATTCGTCTCCTGCCGCCGAGCGGGCGGGCTTCCCCGAGGACCACCCGCAGTTCATGGGCGCGCTGCCGTTCGCCATCGGGCCGCTGGGCGAGAAGCTGAAGGGGCACGACGTCGTCCTCGTCGTCGGTGCCCCCGTCTTCCGCTACTACCCCTACGTGCCGGGTGAGTATCTGCCACAGGGGACGCGCCTGTACCACATCACCGACGACCCGCACGAGGCCGCCCGCGCGCCGGTCGGCGACGCCCTGCTGGGCGACGCCGGCCTGGCCCTCCAGACCCTGGCAGCCGGCGTCACGGCCTCGGACCGGCCCCTACCGGACCCCCGTCCTGCCCCGCCGGTCCCCCAGCCCGCGACGCCGATGACGACCGCGTTCCTGTTCCACGTGCTGGCCCAAGCGAAGCCCAGCGACGCCGTCTTGGTGCAAGAGTCCCCCTCCAACATGGTGCCCTTCCACAAATATTTGCCGACGACGCGGCCCGCTTCGTACCTGTCGATGGCGAGCGGCGGCCTGGGCTTCGGCCTGCCCGCTGCGGTGGGGGCCGCCCTGGCCGAGCGCGAGACGGGCCGCAGCCGCAAGGTGATCGCGGTCATCGGCGATGGCTCGTTCCAGTACTCGGTCCAGGCGCTTTGGACGGCGGCCCAGCACAAGCTGCCCGTGCTTGTAGTCGTGCCGCGCAACAGCGAGTACGCCATTCTGAAATCGTTCGCCGCGCAGGAAAAGACGCCCGGTGTGCCCGGCCTGGACCTGCCCGATCTGGACTTGGTCTCGCTGGCGCGCGGCTACGGCTGCGCGGGCCGGCGCATCGACGCGCCTGATGACCTGGCGGACGCCCTGCGCGCGGGCCTAGCGTCCGAAGGGCCGATGGTGCTGGAGGTGGGGATCACGGGGGAAGTGCCGCCGCTGCTGGGCTAGGAGAATATCGGTGACGGAGACAGAGAAAAAGTCCCTGCCCCACAGCGTTCAGCGGACGCCCCAGCCCATCGCCAGGCCGATGCGGTAAGTCAGAAACGTCGCCGCCCACGCGAGGGCGGTCATGTAGCCCGTCATAAAGAGTGGCCACGTCCAGCCGTTTGTCTCGCGCTTGACCACGGCCATAGTCGAGAGGCACTGCATCGCGAGCACGTAGTAGACCATGATGCAGACGGCGATCAGCGGCGACAGTTTCGGGTCCGCCCGCATCTTCTGGACCAGGCTGCCGTGGCTGCCCTCTTCGACGCCATTGATCGTGCCCCACGAGGCGACGAAGACCTCGCGGGCGATGAACGACGAGACCAGGCTGACGCCGATGCGCCAGTCGAACCCCAGGGGCCGGATGACCGGCTCGATGGCCCGCCCGGCGTGGCCCGCGTATGACTGCGCCATGCGCTGTGCGGGCGGCGTGCCGGGCGCGCTCTTGGGATATGACGATAGGAACCAGAGCACGACCGAGACCGACAGGATCACGGTCCCGGCCTTCTTCAAAAACAGCCAGGCCCGCTCCAGGACGGTCATCAGCACGGTGCGCGGGCTGGGCGCGTGGTACGGCGGCATCTCCAAGAAGAAAACGGGCGGGGAGCCTTTGAGCAGCGTCTTCTTGAACAGCCAGGCCATGCCGAAGGCCGTAGCCATGCCCAGGAAGTACATCGCCATCATGGTCAGGCCCGGCAGCGTGAACACGCCCCCCACGCGCCGGTTCGGGATAAACGCCGCGATCATCAGCGTGTAGACGGGGATGCGGGCCGAGCAGGACATCAGCGGGGCAACCAGGATCGTCACGAGCCGTGATTTGCGGTCGTCGATGGTCCGCGTGGCTAAAATGCCCGGTATGGCGCAGGCGAAAGAAGACAACAAGGGGATGAACGACTTGCCGTGCAGGCCCACCTTGGACATGACTTTGTCCATCAGGAACGCCGCCCGCGCCATGTATCCGGTGTCCTCCAAGACGGCGATGGCGAAGAACAGGAGCAATATCTGCGGCAAAAACGTGACCGTCGTGCCGACGCCCGCGACAATGCCGTTGACCAGCAGGTCCTGGAAGTCGCCCGGCGGCAGGTGGTGAGTCAGGAAGCCTTGCAGCGCGCTGATGGCGCTGCCGATGCCGTTCATCGGGATCTGCGCCCAGGTGAAGATGGTCTGGAAGACCAGCGCCATCACGCCGAAGAAGATCACGTAGCCCCAGACCGGGTGCATGAGCACCCGGTCCAGCGCGTCCGTCAGCGTCGGCGCGGCCTGGCGGGGCTTTCGCACCGTCCGTCCGGCGACCCGTCCCGCCCAGGCGTAGCGCGCCTCGATGACGGCCTGCGGGAAGTCGATGCCCAGAAGCGCGAGGCCGGCCTTGTCGGCGGCGACGTGCTCCCAGACCGGCGGCGACCAGCGCGTCGCCTCCTCGGGGCGCGGCACGTCCGCCATCAGCAGGCCCGTCGCCTCGGCCACGCTCTGGGCCGGGGGCGTCCCGTGTCGCACCCGCAGCATCTCGGCCAGCTCGGCGACTTCCACCTCAGCGTCGGTCGGCAGCGCCCAGTCGCGGCGCGGCGGGGGCGGCGTCAGGGGCAGCATGGCAATCGCCTCGCGCAGCGCGTCCAGGCCCATCCCGCTCGACGCCCGGACGGCCCGGACAGGGACACCCAGGGTGGCCTCCAGAGCCACTAAATCAAGCGCCTGCCCGGTCCTCTCGGCCACGTCGGTCATGGTCAGCACGACGACGGTGGGCAGGCCGATCTCCAGCACCTGCGACGTGAGGTAGAGATTGCGCGCCAGGTTCGCGGCGTCCACGACATGGATGATGCCGTCCGGCTGGGCGACATCGGCGCGGTGCCCAAACAGCACGTCGCGCGCGATGGCCTCGTCGGGCGAGCGGGGAGTCAGTGAGTACAGGCCGGGCAGATCGATGAGAGACGCCGCCAGGCCGCCGGGCAGGCGCACCCGCCCTTCTTTCTTCTCGACGGTGACGCCGGGGTAGTTGCCGACCTTCTGGCGCAGGCCGGTCAGCGCGTTGAAAACCGTGGTCTTGCCGCAGTTGGGGTTGCCCACCAGGGCGTACAGGGGGGGGCGCGTCCCGCCCGGCGTCGGGCGCGGCGCGGGGGAGGGGACCGCAGGTGCCGTCATGACGCGCCGCCCCGCGCGTCGCCTGCCCCCGGCCCTTCCGCCTCCAAGAGGGCAAAGTCGGGCGGGCAGCGGCGCACCGTGATCGCCTCGGCCTCGCGCCGGCGCAGCGACAGGTGGTAGCCGCGCAGCCGCACCGTCAGCGGGTCGCCCAAAGGCGCGACTCGGACGACGGATACTTCGGTGCCGGGCGTGAACCCCAGCTCCAGCAGGTGCGCGCGGGCCTCCGCCTCGGGCCGCAGCGACAGCACATGGCCGAGGTCGCCGGGCCGCATCTCGCACAGCGGCATCTCAGTGTGCCCCGTCGCATCCGGCACGAACCGCGCCCCATCCGCAGCACGCGCCGCCAGATTCGCCGCCTTCCGCGCCGTGTACCAGCGGCAGAGCAGGGAAGACGTCGGGAGCGGGACGCGGTCTGGTTGTTCGTCGGTCTTCATAAGAGCTATTCGCTAACGAGACGCTTCGGCGTGGCAGCCGCACTCGCCCGCGACTGCCTCACGCGCTTCTTTGATCAACAGCGGGACAATCGCCAAAGCAGCCGCGCCGTCCAGCCACCACCAGTGCCAGACCGCATTGGCGGCAAGCCCGGCCAGCAAAGCCCAGGACAAATAACCGCAGGTGAACGTCTCGGTCGCGTCCGCCCGCAGGGCGCGGCTGCCGATCCGGTCCGCGACCCGAATCTTTGCCCTCGCCAGCCACGGCATCCCCACTGCGGCCACCAGGGCGACGCCGATACCCGGCCAAGATGTCTCGGCCCGGTGCCGGTGCGTCAGGCCATACGCGGCCTGGGCGACGACGTACAGGGCCAGCGCGTAGAGCAGATACCCGGCGATGCGTGACGCCTTCCGCTCCGAAGCCTCCACCGCCGCCTCGTCCGCCAGCCGCCCATCGGCTTCTCCTTGGAGACGCCGGAAGAGAACCGAGGCCGAAACCATCTCGATGACGCTGTCCACCCCGAATGCGACCAAAAGCAGGCTGCCCGCCGCGACCCCGGCCCCGACCGAGACCGCCGCCTCGACCGCCATCCAGGCTATCGAGAGGCCTTCCAGCCTCAGCCCGTCCCGCAGGCCCCGTGCCCGCGTCACCGACGCTGGCGCGGCACTCATCGGTGGGCAAGCTCCTGCTGCCGGTAAGACGCGGCTCCGGCCTCGTCGGGACGCTCCGCGTCATCCTCCCCTTGGAGGGGGCGGGGGCGGCGTCCGCGGACGAGGGGGACAGCGGCGTAGGAGCCGACCACGACGGCCGCCGCCAGCGCCTGGGCGACAAGGCTCTGAACGTTCGGGAAGACCGAGAACCACACCCCGAGCCAGCCCGGAAGGGGAATGCCGATGCCGGTCGTCGCCAGCCACCCGGCCTGCTGCATCTCCTGGACACTCTCACCGACCATAACGAGCAGGACGACCCCCAGCAAGACGCCCGTCGCCACCAGCATCTTCTTATAGGGCAGCTTTTGGTGCGCGACGAACATAAGCGCGGCGACGATCAGCGTCAGCCCCAGCCCGACCGCGACGCCCTCGGCGACAACCCCACTCCCGGCCCGGAGCCGCAGGTCTTGCAAAAACAGCACGACCTCGAAGCCCTCGCGGTAAATCGCCGTGAAGCCCAGCAGGGCCAGTCCCCAAAACGTCCCCGATCCGCCCGCGTCCGCCGCTTCCATCAGCTTCTTGCGGCGGCGGCTGTGGCTGGTGATCCAGCCGGTCCAGTAAAACTTGTGAAAGAACCAGTTCATCACGACCAGCAGCACCACGATTGCCAGCAGCCCGGTCCCGGCCTGGACGGCGAGTTCGGGTGCGTTGACGTGCGCGATGATCGCCACGACCAAAAACCAGGTGGCGACCGAGGCGGCGAGTGCGAGGGCCGCCCCGACCGGCACGGCCCGCAGGCCGCTCCGCTGGTCGCCGCGCGCCATGCCCGCCGTGACCGCCGCCAGGACGAGAATGGCCTCCAGGCCCTCCCGGAAGACCAGGATGCCGGTGCTGAGAATCATCGCCGGGCGGCTCATGCCCTTGGCGATAGGGTCGGGCGTCCCGCCCGCCGTGACCGCCTGCCAGACGAGAACGCCGACGACTAGAAGGGACGCCAGTGCGGCAAGCACAGGCTTGAGATGCTTGGTGTTGGCGAAATGACGCGGCTGCGGGGCGACCATGAAAACACGCTCTCTAATGCCGACTGATTTAGTCGGAGACTTGTCTTAGCCTATTATGGCATTGGACGCACCCGATGTCAACGGGTTCACCCCCTCCAGGCTCCCATCTGACTCTTTTCCCACTCCTTCCTTGACAAGCGTATCTCGCCCCGGTATAATAGCTCCTGTCACGTCGGAGGAAGTCACAGGGATGGACACCAACGACAAGGGCGAGTATGCCCTGCTGAAAGTCAAGCAGCTCGCGCTGGAGCGGAACATCACCCTCAGCCAGCCGACCATGCCGAGCCGCCGTTACGACCTGATCGTTGACTGCGGCGAGCATTTGGTCCGGGCGCAAGTGAAATACGCCGACGCAAAGATCACCAATGCGAGCGGGAGCGTTTACCTCAACCTCCGCAAGGTGACGCGAGGCAATAAGCCAGGCAAACAGTTTTACACGGCGGAAGAGATAGACGTTCTTTTAGTCTATCTGCCGAAGATTGACCGTATCCTGTGGTTGGAAGCTGAACACTTTCACTGCAAATCGGCGATCGCGATACGTTTTGAGCCGACCAAAAACAACCAATCCAAAGGCTGTTTAATGGCACAAGACTATTTCTGGTAATTACGCGCTCGTAGCTCAGTGGATAGAGCACTTGGTTGCGGACCAAGAGGCCGCAGGTTCGAGCCCCGCCGGGCGCACTGACCCAGAAGACGAGAAGCCACCCCTTCAGCGGGGTGGCTTTTTTGTTTCCGCCGCCCTACATAGGGCGTGTGCAGGAATCGTGCCAATCTGTGTTGAGTGCCGCGCTTCTTGATGTCTCAATCTGTCGGGCTGAAGAAGATAGATCTTGACGTCAAGTTATTTTTCCGCTAAAGTGAACGACAAGTATTCCACAGCCGAGGGAGAGGATTTGACCTATGCAATGCTTGCAACTACCGACGCCGCAATTAGTCCTAGTCTATGTGCAGCGCTTTGACACGGATCAAGCCGTCGTGGAGATGGCGCTTGCTAAACTGTTCGGCACATTCCCGAACAACACCTCCGCCGACGAAGTTTTGCTAAAAGTTGTTGCCTTGAACAGCCTTTATGCGACAAACATCTATGCGACTTGGAAGGTTGCCGACAACATCTTTCGCCTTGACATCGATCGGAAACTTGAACAGCACTCCCTTGAACTTGTGAATGAAATTGCACCGGTGACGATCAAGGGAAAGACGCGCCGTAACTACTCCTTCGCAAGCAAGTATTGCGCCTGGCACTCGCCGGAAACTTACCCTATCTATGATAGTTACGTTGACGGGTTGTTGTGGGCGTATCAGAAGAAGCACAGATTTTCCAATTTTAACCGTTATGACCTGTGGAACAGTTACCCGCAGTATGTCAAGGCTGTAAGGGATTTTCAGGAACGCTTCGGCCTACAACAGTTCACACTAAAGCAGGTGGATAACTTCTTATGGCTGTATGGGAAGGAGTGCGCGGCGCAGTAGCAATTAACGGAGGGTCAGCCGCCCGCCTTGATGTGCTTGACCACGACCACCATCGCAGGTAGGTTCGCCTGGATGTCCGAAAAGATCGCCAGTCGAGTTGCCATACCTATTCCCTCCGCTCAACTTCAGCCTCGCGCTTGCCTTCCTGTCTGATCTCCGCCAGAGTTTCGTACAGGTCGTTCGGAGCGCCCTGCGCGTGTTCCTCGCCCCCGCGCAGGGCCTCGTAGAGCCGCGCGGCAATAACGGCCCCCAGAACGGGACCGACGACATAGACCTAGTAATGAGTCAGGGCCGCGCCGCCCGCGAACAGGGCGGGGCCGAAAGAGCGCGCGGGGTTCATGCTCCCGCCCGTGACCGGGCCGCCGATCAGCACGTCGAACACGACCGTCAGCCCGATGGCGAGGCCGGGGACCGCGCCGTTCGCCCGCCGGTCGGTGGCGACGGCGATGATGACCAGCATTAGCAGGAACGTCAGCGCTGCCTCCATGCCGACCGCCCGCGCTGGAGGCCCCAGCGCGGGGACGTGCGCGCCGTGACCCCCGCCCAAGAGCAGTGTGACGAGGCCTGCCGCCACGGGGAGCGGCCCGCGACGGCGAACCCCCAGTGTTACGGCGGCGTAGCGGCGGGTCATGGGCGGCCCGTCGGGGCGCAGCAGTCGGGGCCGCAGCAGGCCTCCGCCTGGGGCTTGATGGCGCGGATGAATGCGCCCATGATCCTGCCGTCCAGGGCGGCCTTCTCCTCGGCGGGCAGGGCCGCGATGCTGTCCGCGGCGCAGGCGGAGCCTTCCAGGTCCGAGAACAGGTAGCGGCGGGTCGGCTCGACGGCGGCATCCGCGAAGCCCGCACCGCCTAGCTTCTTCAGATAGTCGCTGGCTTCCAGGGCACCGGCGACGCACCCGACGTAGCTCTCCATGTCGGCGCGGACGGCGGCGGGTAGGTCGCCCTCCACCACCACATCCGAGACGGCGAAGCGCCCGCCGGGCTTCAAGACGCGGAACGCCTCGCGGAGCACCTGGTCTTTATCGGCAGACAGGTTGATGACGCAGTTGGAGATGACCACATCGACGCTGGAATCGGGCAGGGGAACTGCCTCGATGTGGCCCTTCAGGAACGCGACGTTCTCCTCGCCGGCTTCGGCCCGGTTCTTCTCGGCCAGGGCCAGCATCTCGTCGGTCATGTCCAGACCATAAGCAAAGCCCGTCGGGCCGACGCGGCGCGCGGACAGCAGGACGTCAATCCCGCCGCCGCTGCCCAGGTCCAGCACCACCTCGCCCGGCGCGAGTGTCGCCAAGGCCGTCGGGTTGCCGCAGCCCAGTGACGCCAACAGGGCGGCCTCCGGGATCTGATCGGCCTCGGTCTGGCCGTACAGGTCGCCTGTAATCGTATCCCCGCCGCAGCACGAGTCCGTCGCCCCGCCGCCCGCATTACCGCCGCAGCAGGCCGCGCCCTGGCCGTTCAAGACCGTTAGGGCCGCCTGCCCGTACTTCTCGCGCACGATCTCGCGCACGTCGTCCCGTTCCATCAAATTTGCTTCGGCCATTTTGTTGTTCCTTTCTTTTGTCAGCAGCAGTCGGCTTGGCTGTCGGCGGACGTGCCGGGCGGTGTGCCCAGATAGCCCGCCAGTCGCGCCACGGCATCCTGATTGATGCCGCAGATCATGTTCTTGCCGCGCCGCTCCACGGTGATCAGGCCGGCCAAACGCAGCTCTTTGAGATGGAAGGACACGGAAGACGTGATCTTCTCCGCGCCGGTCACGTTGCAGCAGACCTCGCCTACGGTCGGCCCTGAGGCCGCCCGGACGTCCCCGGTCTCTTCCACGGCGACGGGGCAGCAACAGCCGCGCAGGAACTCGAAAATCCGCAGGCGCGTCGGGTCGCCCAGCGCCTTGAACATCGCCGCCAGCTCTTCGTTCGTTGCCATAATTTTACATTTCTAGATACGATGAAATGAGTGTACCGCGCAAATGGGTACACTGTCAAAAGCATACAGAAAGTTTTTTGCTTTATGTCCCGCACCACCTCTCTCAGCTTCCCCGCCGCGCTCGCCGCCGCCGGCCTGCCGCCGCTGGCCGCTTCAAACATCGACACCTTGCAGATCAACGTCGGCAAGCGCTGCAACCAGGCCTGCAAGCACTGCCACGTCGAGGCCGGGCCAAACCGCACCGAGATCATGACTCAGGAGACGGCGGAGCAGGTCTTGGACGCCCTGGGCCGATGCCCCGAGATCAAGACGCTGGACATCACGGGCGGGGCGCCCGAGTTGAACCCGAGCTTTCGCCGCCTGGTCGTGGGGGCGCGTGCTCTGGGTCGGCACGTCATCGACCGCTGCAACCTGACTATCTTGTATGAGCCGGGTCAGGAGGACACGGCCCAATTCCTACGGGAAAACGACGTCGAGGTGGTGGCCTCGCTGCCCTACTATCTCGCCGGGCGCACCGACTCGCAGCGCGGCCTGGGCGTCTTCGACCTGAGCGTCCAGGGGCTGCTGCTGCTGAACTCGCTGGGCTACGGGCAGGCAGGCGGCCCGGCCCTAAACCTGGTATACAACCCGACCGGGGCGTTCCTGCCGCCCGCACAGGCCGAGATCGAGGCCGAGTACAAGCGCGAGCTTTGGAAGCGTCACGAGATCGTTTTCAACTCCTTGTACGTCATTACCAACATGCCCATCTCGCGCTTCCTGCACTTTTTGGAGCGGACGGGTAATTACGACAAGTACATGGACAAGCTGGTCCAGGCCTTCAACCCCACGGCGGCCCAGGGCGTCATGTGCCGGTCGCTGGTCAGCGTCGGCTGGGACGGGCGGCTCTATGACTGCGACTTCAACCAGATGCTCGACCTGCCCCTCGTCCCCGGCCTGCCCCAGTCCATCGGCGACTTCGACGGCGCGCGGCTGGCCCGGCGAACCGTCGCCGTGGGCGATCACTGCTTCGGCTGCACGGCGGGGGCCGGCTCGTCGTGCGGCGGTGCCACGGCGTAGACAGGAACCTTCCCGCCCCTGATCCCGTTTAACACCCATGAGCAAAAAGCCATGAAACGACGTGCCTTTACGCTGATTGAGCTGCTCGTCGTGATCGCCATAATCGCCATCCTCGCGGCTATCCTGTTCCCCGTCTTCCAGCGCGTCCGCGAGAACGCCCGCCGCGCGGCCTGCCAGTCCAACCTCAAGCAGATCGGCCTGGCGATGGTCCAGTACGAGCAGGACAGCGACGAGCGCCTGCCCGACCGGCGCGACCTCAAGGGGAGCCTGCCGCCGCCCTGGGGCGCGAACTTCCCCGCGTCCGACCCGCGCGGCGGCTGGGCCGCGACCGTGCTGAACTCCTACATCCGGGGCGACGCCGTGTGGTCCTGCCCCAGCATCAAAGGGACCACGCTGGGGGAAGACCAGCGCGTCAAAGAAACCACGGCGGACGGCCTGACGACGCGCTACTGGCTCTGGCGCTTCGACCGGCCCGACTTCTCCAAGCCCTCGCTCTGCTGGGGCAAGCTGCCGCAGCAGTGCGTCGCCGATATTGACGCGCTGAACACGTCGCCGACGCCCGACAAGACGATCAACCCCTTGGTCCCCCAGAGCGAGGCCGACCTGGAGCTGGTCGTGGACCCTTACGGGCCGGGCGTCGGGCAGCCAGGCTCGGCCGGCGTCCCCCCCGCCCTGGTGGGGGCGGGTGCCCACCCCGGCGGGCGCAACCGGGCCTTCTTCGACGGCCACGTCAAGTTCCTGCGGGACGCCCGGACGCGGTCGTGAGCCGGCGTCAGGCCCGAACACCCCCACTGCAAAATAGTTTTTTGGGACTATTGACATTGGGTGCAACTAGGGTATAATGCTGCGTATTCGTATACGCAAGCTTAAGGAGTCAGTGTTCGCCATGCCGGTGACGGCCAAAGACATCGCGCGGGAATTGCAGCTCTCTCAGCCCACTGTGTCGCGGATCCTCAGCGGCGTCCCCGGCCACCGGGTGGCGGAGGCGACGCGCATCCGGGTGGAGGAAACGGCGCGGCGGCTGGGCTACCAGCCGAACGCCGTCGCCCGGTCTCTGCGCCGCGGGCGCACCCACATCGTCGGGCTGTACACCAACCACGACTACGATGCCCGCAACGAGTTTCTGGGGACGATCATCGGGTCGCTCCAGCGCTCCTGCGAGCGGCAGGATCTGGACTTGCTGCTGCACAGCGCGCGCTTCGACCGGTCGGCGGAGGAGATGTACGGCAAGCTGCGCGACGGGCGCATCGACGGGCTGATCCTGCACGCGAACGCCGACGACTCTTTGGTCGGCCTGCTGGGGCAGTCGCCGCTGCCCGTCGTGACCATCGCCGACCGCCTGCCGAACCTGCCTGCCGTCACCTGCGATGACGCCGACGGGATGCACCAGCTCATGACGCACCTGTGGCGGCGGGGGTACCGGCGGTTCGCGTTTCTGGCCCCCGATCAGCCTTTGACCTCGGTGGAGCGCCGGCGGGCGGCGTTCGAGGCCGAGGTCGCCCGCCACAAAGTCGCCGCCGGCGATCACGCCGTCTTCGCAATCGGGGGGGAGGAGGCGCAGGCCGAGCTGGGCCGCCTGCGCGCCTTCGGGCAGGGCTGCGCCGTGGTGTGCTGGAACGACCGCACGGCGTACAACCTGCTGCGGGCCTGCCGGGAGCAGGGGGTGCGCGTCCCCGAAGACCTGGCCGTGGCCGGGTTCGACGGGTTCGCGGACGACAAAGTCCCGGCCTGGCAGCTCGTGACGGTCCGCTGCCCGTGGGGGGAGGTGGCGTCCGCCGCGCTCGACGCCCTGATCCGGCGCATCGATGGTCTCGACGAAGCGCCTTCCGAGACCTGCCTGCCGGTCACCCTGGTGATGGGGGATACGGCCTGATCGACATCACCGCCATCGGAGTTCTGAGTCGTCCCGAAAGGAAATTGCTACCCATGAAGACACCGAACCGCCCGGTACGCCGGGGCTTCACGCTGATCGAGCTGCTCGTCGTCATCGCCATTATCGCGATCCTCGCGGCCATTTTGTTCCCCGTGTTCCAGAAGGTGCGCGAGAACGCCCGTCGCACCCAGTGCCTCTCCAATGAGAAGCAAATTGGCCTCGCCATCACACAGTACACGCAGGACTCCGACGAGACCTTCCCACTGATACAGCGCGATGCTTCGGCTGATGAAGTGGCCGCCTATCCGGGAGCCACAACCGCAGACCCGTTCACTTGGCAGGTCGCGGTGAATCCTTACGTCAAAACCGGCAGCAAGACAGCGAGCGCCAACACCGGGCGTATCGAACTGACTGGAGGTGTTTGGAACTGCCCGGACTTCCCCGTGCAGAACGCATCCCGGCAATATGGCCTGAACGAGAGCATCGGCGGCGATGAAAGCCATTATGCCGTAGGCAACAACATCGGCACCAAATACCCGTCCGCCATGCTGTCGGAAATTCGTAACCCCTCAGACAAAATTCTTGTCGCGGAGAAAGGCGTAATGGGGGCAGATCCGACGGAGCCGGACTGGTCGGATGTGCGCCTGACTACCATCGAGTGGGCTTGGGCGAACGGCAATTTCGACCTGAGCGAACCTGCGTCGGCTGATACTGATCAAGGGGCGTTTTCAAAGTTCCCGCTCGCGGCCCAGATGCCTCGGTTCCGCCACAACAGCACCTCCAATTTCCTGTTCTGCGACGGGCACGTCAAAGCGCTGCGCCTTGCAACCCTCGGCGGGGTTTCTGGCTGGTGCAAGTACCTTTATGGACCCGAGTTGTCGAAATCGCAGAGCTGGTATCCCTACTCGTCGGGAGCGTTCACAGGCGGGACGGCCGGATGCGATCCGTATCAATAGGAGAGTCCCTATGACAGTCAAGAGCAGAACGGTGACCAAGAAACGGGCAGCGCTTGCGGCACAGGCGGCTTTACTCGCTGCCCTCCTCGGCTCCACGGCCGGGTGCCACCCATCCGACGGAGCAGTGGCCTCCCCTCCGGCTAGATCGGCGGCACAAAACTCGGCGGATTCCATCGCGGCGGTGCAGGCCAATCCGAACATTCCGCCTCAGCAGAAAGCGTCGATCATTGCCCATATCCAGGGCAAAGACAAACCTCCCACGGGGACAACGACGGCGCATCCTTAGCGGTACGTGGGCCGAACCCCCTTCGCGGCTGGAGAGTCGTGGCAGTCACCCTCTCCTAGTCCTGAAGGGGCTTCCGTCCGCTCAACCTGTCGCTTCAGCGGCAGGGGGACCTTCAACAACGAGAAGTTTATGAATAGCAAGCGATTAAAAAGAACGTGCACCCCGTGGCTAGTCTGCGGCACAGTGGCCGCGGCCCTGGCCCCGCTCGGCTGGGCGGCCTCACAGCAGGCCCCCGCGCGGGCCGTCGCGCCGTCCGTGGTTAAAATCGTCAAAAAAGGCAGCGGATTTCAGCTCCTGCGGGGCGGCCGGCCGTACTTCATCAAGGGCGCGGGCGGGGACGGCCCCAAGCCGGAACTCAAGGCCGCCGGGGCGAACTCCTGGCGCACCTGGGGGTCCGACAACCTGGACGGGCAGCTCGCCGAGGCGCAGCGGCTCGGCATGACCGTGACGGTGGGCATCTGGCTGGGGCACAAGGAACACGGCTTCAACTACGATGACGCCGGTGCGGTCGCCGCGCAGAAGGAGATGGCGCGCAAGGCGATCCTGAGATACCGCAATTCCCCCGCGCTGCTGATGTGGGCGCTGGGCAACGAGATGGAGAACGGCCAGGAAGACAACGCCGCCATGTGGGCCGCCATCGAGGACATCGCCCGAATGGCCCACGCGCTGGACCCGAACCACCCGACGATGACGGTCATCGCCGAGCTGGGCGGGGACAAGATCAAGCAGATCAACGCGCACTGCCCGGACATCGACGTCGTGGGCCTCAACAGCTACGGCGGCGGGCCGTCGGTCGGCGAGCGGTACAAGGCGGCGGGCGGCGTCAAACCCTACGTCGTCACCGAGTTCGGCCCGCCCGGCACGTGGGAAAGCGGCAAAAACGCCTGGGGGGTTGTCCCCGAGCTGACCAGCACGGAGAAAGCGGACCGCTACCGCGAAACCTACGAGAAGGCGGTGCTGGCGGAGCCGCTCGCCCTGGGTTCCTACGCCTTCACCTGGGGCAGCAAGCAGGAGGCGACCGCTACCTGGTACGGCCTGCGGCTCCCCGACGGCAGCAAGCTCGGCGCGGTGGACACGCTGACCCAGCTCTGGTCCGGCCACAAGGCGGCGAACCTTTCGCCGGTCATCCACACGCTCGCCGTGGACGGGTCCGGGCAGGTCGCCCCCGGCGCGACCGTCCGGGCGACTTTGGACGCCGCCGACCCGGAGAACGATCCCCTCAAGACGACGTGGGTGCTTCAAGCCGACCCGGCGACCTACGGCACCGGCGGCGGCGGCGAAGCCGTCCCGCCGACCTACCCCGAGGCCATCGTCGCCTCGGACGGCAGATCGGCCACGGTCAAGATGCCGCCCTACGGCGGTGCCTACCGGCTGTACGCCTATGTTCGCGACGGGCGCGGCGGCGCGGCGGTCGGCAACGTCTCCCTGGACGTCACCAACGGCGCGGCCCCGCCTCCTTTGGCGGCCCGCAAAGCCGCGCTGCCGCTCACACTCTACGGCACCTCCGCCGGGGCCGACTCTTATACCCCATCCGGTTACATGGGCAACGCGGGCGCGATCAAGATGGACCCGCAGTGGGCCGACAACCCGCACACGGGTAAGACCTGCCTTCAAGTCAACTACACGGCACCCGATAACTGGGGCGGCGTCGTCTGGCAAAGCCCGGCAAACGACTGGGGTGATCTGCCGGGCGGGTGGGACCTGTCGGGTGCGAAGAAGCTGACGTTCTGGGCGCGTGGCGCGAAGGGCGGCGAGACGGTCTCGTTCCTGTTCGGCCTTCTCGGCAAGGACAAAAAGTATCACGACTCGGGGACCGGCAAGCTGGACAGGGCCGTCCTCTCGACGGCCTGGAAGCAGTACACGATCGACCTGACCGGCGTGGACCTGTCGCAGATCAAGACCGGCTTCGCCTGGACGCTGGCGAGTACCGGCCAGCCGATCACATTCTATCTCGACGACATCCGCTACGAGTAGTGGCCGCTGATAGGCCGCGCGGCGTGCGACCCTGATCGTGCCAACCCAAAAGTCCAAACAAAAACAGCCGCCGGCTCATTAAGAGCCGGCGGCTGTTCTTTTCAATCTTCGCGTCACTGTTTACGCCATGCCGGAGGGGGGAATCGAACCCCCACGAGGTTGTCCCCAAAGGTTTTTGAGACCTCCGCGTCTACCGTTCCGCCACTCCGGCGCTTGTCCGTCCGCGAGGCTGAGGCGGGTCTATTATAGCGCGGGCGCGGGGGTTTGTCAACGGGTGCGAAGCGGGCGACCCCCGGATCGGCCCGAGTCTGTACGGGCCGCGCCTGACCGGGGGAGTGCGGCGGGCCTGTCTGTGTCCGCCGGGCCGCTTCGCGAGGTGAGGGCCGCCGCGGGTCCACGGCATTGGGGACCCGCGACCGCTCACACCTATTAAACGACGCCGGGGGCGGGTTTGTTCCCGAACAAGCGTTTCCTGCTTGACACCCCGGCCCGAATCTGCTACACTCGCGGGAACACCGGACGGGGCGGGGGGAGTAGAGGAGCAAGGCACCTATGGCGGCGGCGAAACTCAGCCTCGGCTTTCTGCTGTCGCTGTCGGTGGTCGAGGACGTGTTCATGGGCGGCGCGATGGTCACCGACGCCCACGGCCTGCCGCTGGAATTCCGATACACCGAGCCGGTCCGGGCTACCAAGCTCCAGCGGATATTGTACGGCGATGTGCTGGAAAAGTATATCCACGGCGACGTCATCGCGGGCAATCTGATCAGCCGCCTGGAACAGAAGCCCGACCTTTTCCTCGTGACCGAGCCGGCCCTGATGGAGACGGCCCAGGCTGCGGGCCGACGGGCCATCCTGCTGCTGCCCTCGCGCGTCTCGCCGCTCAAAGAGTTCGGCGCGGTGCAGGACATCTCGGACACCGAATACTTTTTGCAGGTCAGCGACAGTGGCTCCCCCGTCCGGGTCCGCCTGCCCGGCGCAGGCGGCGACGGCGGGCTGCGCGCCGAGGCGACGCGCCTGCTTGTCGAGGTCGGACGCACGATGGACCCGACCGAGCCGCTCGCCCGCGTCGAATCCGCCCTCAAGATGTTATGGGACGACGAGAATCAGACGCCGGGCCAGTGACGGACGGGCCTTCAGGCGAGAGCCAGAGCCGCTCGCGCGCTTGGGAAGCCGCCCGCCGTGCCCTGGGCCGCCTGTTCGCCCGCGCCTCGGTGCGGAGCCTGCCTGACGGCGCGATGATGCCCGCCGTCCGGGACCGGACCACCGACGCCCTGGCCGCCCCGCCCCTCAGTCCGGGCAGGGACGAGCGCGGCTGGAAGCCCGTCGCCGCCGTCCGTTGCGCCGCCGTCCCGGAAGCCGGCGTGGGCGCGCGGGACGGTGACCTGCGTCCCGTCGTCCGGCTGACGGAAAGGGACCACGCCCTGCTGCCGCCGCAGGTTCTGACGATGCCCGTCGTCCAGTCCCTGCTGTGCCGCATCGGGTGTGTCGACCTGCTCCAGCCGCCCGCCGTCATCGGACTGCCGGCCGCTTTTCTCGCCCTACCGCCCGTGCGCGTCCGAACTGCCGCCCTGCTCGGGCCGTCCCAGACGTTGCCGCTGCGCGGGTGGGTCGTGGCCGCGCCGCGCGCCCCGGCCCTGCGCCTCCCGCGCCTGGCCGCCCCGCGCGTCCACTGGGGGGGCGATGCCGTCTTAGGCCGCATGGGCCTGAGCCGGCGCGCGCGCGCGGTCCCCAGGGGCGTACCGGGCGCTCAGGCTCTCCAAGAGGAGCGCCTGCGCCTGGCCGAAGCAGCGGACCTGCCGCCCGACGAGGTGACGCTGCTGGGCGTCTTCGACGGCGTCCCGATCCTGGCCGTCGGGCGCATCGTCGTCGCCGACGACGGCCGCCTGCTGCGCCTGTGGCTGAAGCCGGAAGTCCTGCGCGCCCGCCCCGCCCCGCGCCTGATCACGCTGCTGGTGGGCCGCCACGACCGGACCGGCAAAATGCTTCAAGCAGCACTCTGAACATCTATCTGAACATCTATGCGTATTGAAATGCTGCTGGTGCAGCTCCTGGTGCTGGCGTTCACGGCGGCGCTCTGGTGGATCGCGCGGCGCGACCTGGCTTCCCGGTCCGCCCCTGTCCCACCGGCCGCTGGGGGCGCGGAAAGCGGCGAGCATACGCAGGCCCTGGAACAGCTCTGCGTCTCCCTGGAGGCGCTGGCGAGCGATCTGGCCCGCCGGGTGGACGCTTTGGAGCGGCAGACGGCGCGGGCCGTCCCGCCGGGGGGGCTGACGCCGGGGGCCATCTTTGACACGGGTGCCGCCCCCGAGATAGCCCCCGCCGGGGACCCTGCCCCCGTTTCGGTCTCATGGCGGCCTCCCGCTCCGGAACTCGCCGCGTCCGAAGCCGACCGGGCCGTGGCCGCCCTGCTCGCTTCGGGCGTCACCGACCCCGCCGAGATCGCCCACCGGGCGACTCTGAGCCGTGGCGAGGTGGATCTGATCTTGAGCCTGCGCGCTCGGCAGGCGCTGTGACTCTTTACACCGCTCGTTTCTTGCTCGCTTTCACCTTGCTTTTTGCTTTCTATCACTGTTCGCCGATTAAGGAGTTTTCAACCACATGCAACCGACACGACGCGGGGCGGCGCGGCTGGCGCCCCTGGCCGTCTTTTCCTCGCTGGCGTTTTCCGTTTTCGCTTTCACCGGCTGCAATCACGCAGGGACCGACGCTAATGCAAACGGCGGCACGTCCGTGGCACCCGCCGGTCCTGACGGGGCCGCCGCGACGCTGACCACGCCCAAGGGCAGTACGCTGACTATCAGCCAGGCGGCCTTCTTCGCCCAGCTCCAGAACTACACCCCGCGCAGCGCCGGACAGGCCGGACAGGCCGTGATGCAGCAGATGCTGGCCGGCCTGATGTCCGAGGGTCTGGCCCAGGACCAAGGGGCCGCGCCCACCGACGCCGAGGTCAACGCCGAGTTCGACAACATCAAGCTCCTCCAGAGCTTCCGCCTGGTCAAACCCTTCGACCAGGTGCTGGCCGACGCCGGCCTGTCCCCCGACATCTTCAAAGAGACGCAGCTCAAGCCGCAGCTCGCCCAGCTCAAGGTGCTGACCAAAGGCGTGACCGTGAGCGACGCGGACATCCAGGCCTACTACAACTCGCACAAGGACAGGCCCGTCATCAGCCAAGACCCCCGCAACCCGGAGATCGGCTTCACGAATCCCGCGCGCGCCCACATCAAGCGCATCGTCGTCGGCACCCAGGCCGAGGCCCAGGCGATCTCCAAGGCCATCGCCGGCGGCCAGAGCTTCGAGAGCCAGGTGGCCCAGTCGCTCGACAAGTCTTCCCCCGACGGCGACTTCCCGCAGTGGGTTCAAACCGACCCCGTCCCGCCCGGCCAGGGTGCCCAGATCAAGGTCATTGCGGCCACCCAAGCCGGCCAGGTCACGCCGCCCATCGCTTTCCCCGGCGGCCAGCCCGGCACGCCGCCCACCTACTGGCTGGTCAAGGTCGTCGAGAAGAAGCCGAAAGAGGTGATCCCGCTCGATCAGGTCAAGGGTCTGATCCGCGACCAGGTCCTCCAGCAGAAGGTCCGCGCCGACCCCGCCGCCGCCGACACCTTCAAATCGCAGCTCCACGACTTCGCGGCGGCCTCCAAGCTCTCCATCACCGGCGCGCAGTACGCCGGCCTGGCCCAGCAGCTCACGCACCCGGCCCCGCTCGCGCCGCCGGCCCCCGGCGGCTCGCCCTTCTCCGCGCTGCCCGGCAAGCCGTAGGGCGACCTCGCCCGGTCACTGCGCGTCCACCCTGGCGCAAATGCACCCGACCTCCTTGCGGAAGGAGGGGGTCACGAGAGTCTTCCCCGGCCCTTCTCCTTGCTGAAGGAGACGGGCTGGGGATGAGGTAATCTTCCCCTATGCTCACCGTGATCGGCCTGGGGGATGGCCCCGACAGCCTCAGCCTGGGTGCCCTGCGCGCGCTCCAGGCCGCCTCCGGCCTCAAAGCCGCCTCCGGCCTCAAACTGGTCCGCGCCCGCTCCCACCGCACGGCGCGGTGGCTCGAATCTGAGGGCGGCGTCACCTTCGACGCCGCCCTCGACGGGCTTGGCACCGAAGACGCCGTCGCCCGCGTCGTCGAAGCCGCCCGGTCTGGCGACGCCGTCTACGCCATCCCTGGTCATCCTCTGCTTGGCGATCCGACCGGCGTCCCCCTGCTTGCCGCCGCGCGCAACGCGGGTCTGGAGCTGCGCGTCTTCTTCCCCGCCCCGGCCCCGACCGACACGCCCGCCACGGGCCTGGAGGCCCTGGCCTCGGTCATGGCCCGCCTGCGCGACCCGGCCACCGGCTGCCCCTGGGACCGCGAGCAGACGCCTCAGACATTGCGTAAATACGTTATCGAGGAGGCCTACGAGGTCGTCGAGGCTGTTGACGCGGATGATCCGGCCAAGCTCACCGAGGAGCTGGGGGACTTGCTGCTGCAAGTCGTCTTCCATGCCCAACTGGCCGGCGAGGCGGGGCGCTTTTCGCTGGGCGACGTCACCCGCGCCGTCGTCGAGAAGCTCCTCCGTCGCCACCCCCACGTCTTCGGCGACGCATCGGTCATCAGCACAGACCAGGTTCTTACCGACTGGGAACAGATCAAGCGCGCCGAGCCGGGCTATGAAGGGCGCGTGGGCGTTCTAGACGGCATCCCGCCCGCCCTGCCCGCCTTGATGCGCGCTTTCGAGGTCTCCAAGCGCGTCGTCAAGGTCGGCTTCGAGTGGCCTACGGTCGGCGCGGTGCTGGACAAAGTCGAGGAAGAGATTCGCGAGCTGCGTGCCGAAATCGAGCGGGGCGAGACCGCCCGCGCCGGGGAAGAGCTGGGCGACCTGCTGTTTACGCTGGTCAACGTCGCCCGTCAGCTCAAAATCGACCCCGAGGAGGCCCTGCGCGCCATGACGCGCCGCTTCGCCGCCCGCTTCCGCCGCATCGAGCAGCACGCGGCCTCATCGGGCCGCCCCGTCTCCGACCTCACTTTGGACGAGATGGAGGCGGTTTGGCAGGCGGCGAAGGGAGAAGAACAAAACACGCCTAATGGTTGGGCCTGATAATCCCATTCGTGAAGTAAAATCACGTCTTGTCCCCCCAGCGCGTTCGCCCGCCGGGTAGCGCAGCCGCCTCGCAGGGGTGGCTGTAGCTTTTACTACTCGCCCCTCCACGACCGTTCGTGCGCCAACTTGCCACATCGGCCTTATAGGGAAGAAGGACACAGTGGGATGACACCTGAAGGAGAAAAAACTGATCCTATCGAGCAATGGAATGAAGAGGTCTCACAGCTTTACGACATAGCCCTTGCCAGTTCAGATAAACAGCAGGCTGGTTTGATGGTCGTTACAACTGAAATGGCTACTCGGTTTCTTGCAGAGGCATCAGTTGATGTGTCGGATTTTTTCCATGTCCTCGACGCTGACGGTATACGCCATATCCACAAGAAGCACGGGGCAATTGGGGAGTACGCACGCGGGCAGATCCCAATCATCAAGCAAGATGTTCTAGATCTGCGGTTGGTTACGACCAATCCTGACACAATCAATCGGAGTGTCAAATCTCATCAGGGGTTGGTCGCTATTGAACTGACTAAAGAATTGCATGGGTATACGCTGTATTATGTAGAGGTAGTTCGGACAGGACGAGAGCAGCTAGCACCAGTGAGTCTGTACAAGAGAAAAACAAAGTGATAGCGCTGAAGCGGGGATGTAAAAGGAACTTTTTTGCGGTTGAAGCATTTATATTTGTGAAACCCTTGATAAATTCGTCAATTTGGGTAATAATATAACTGACGGCCCGAAACGTTTCGGACGCTTAAGCGGGGGACTTCCGACAATAATTGCTATCACTAGGTTCCAGGGGGGATTAAGTGCAAGGCATTTATGCTGAGGAGGGTGCATCTGGCGTCGGGCCACAAACTGTAATGGAAAAGGCTCCGCTTGCAAGCGGAGCCTTTTTTGAGTGACTATGGACAGCTTTAACCCCGCGATCAGAGATTATGTCGACCTCGGCTATAAAGATTACGTTGCTGCGCGCACCCTGTTGCTCAACGAGATGTTGTTACAAGGTGCTGGTCTAGTTAGTTGTGCCGTCGAAAAATACACGAAAAGCTACGCAATAGCCCGAGGGAAGCCGCTCAAGAAGAACCACATTGGAGAGGATTTTATCGCCGACCTCAAAACAGGGATAGGGCTACCTCCTCACGTCAGTGAGAACTTTTTGACGTTTTTGGGCAAGTGCTATAGCCTACGCTACGTTGATAAGATACCGGCAGGATTTAACCTTTGCATTCGCCAGCGTCAGCTGCTCGCAGAGCTAGACGAGACTATCTTGGCATATGAAAGGGCTTTTACTCAGACAAAAGATGGTGTCCGAGTTCCTACCCAGTGTCAAACAGCGGTCCAGAGTAAGGACCCTCGCATCGCAACTGAAAATTGGATATTGAACGGGATAACAAAAACCGATTTCATTGAACAAAGGGATGCTGTTTATGAAATCAGGTTTTTTGGTCCGTCAAATCAAATAGAAGTTACATACTATACCGAGAAGGGCAAGAACGATGGTGACTTTCTAAAAGCAGCCTTCGTAGAAGAGTCCCCCACCCAGTTTCAGCTAGCCTTCCTTCCCCTCCCTTGGGTCGCCTCCAGCCCTCTTTCTGAACAAGTCGGGCCGGGCCGTGTCCGACCTGTCGTTGGACGAGATGGAGGCGGTTTGGCAGGCGACGAAGGGGGAAGAATAGGCGAGGACTACTCTGGGAGCCGCCTATGAAACCGATAGTGGCTGCGGGACCACGCCGAGACTTACCTGGCGAATTCCCAGGGGCACACGAGCATAGCCGAGATGCACGGGTGCCACCTGGCGATGCTGTCGCTGGCAACTTTCAAGGAGCACGTCGTCCACACCAAGAACATTCCGGGCGACCTGAAGGCGGCCTAGGCGGCCAAAAAGAAGACAACACAAACAGGCCCGAGGCAGAAGCCTTGGGCCTGTTTGTGCGGCTGCCTACTCCGCGTAGATTTCCACGTCAATGGGCTTGAACGAGTAATTGTTGGACATCTCTGCCGAGCAGGCCGTCACACCCACGATCAAATCCATCTCGGCCCGCAGGTCCAGAAAGTCCCCGGCCTTGGACGTGGGCGGTCCAATGGTCAGCCCGCCCATCGGACCGACCGCGACGTTCATAAAGACGTTGAACGTGGTCGGGATATGGTCCGGCGCGATGCCGAAGGGGGCGAGGTTCGTCGCCAGGTTCATGAAGCAGCTCGGGTGGGGGTCGTGGTTGTCGTAGATGATTTGGAAGGTCTCGGGGCTGCACGGGGTCAGCAAAAAATCGTGCCGACCCACTTTGTCTTCCAGCAGGGTGAACATGGGGCGGCTGCGGTTCGAGTACAAGACGTGCCCTGTCGTCAGGTAGATCGTGTTGGCGTAGTCGATGGAGCGGCCCGAAGACAGCCACTCGCCCGCGTCGGCCTGTGCGAAGGCGACCAGGTCCGACACTTGCTCGCCGCGCGGGTCGATGATCCGCAGCCGCCGGCCCTTGTCCAGCGTGAAGCCAATGCCCGTCTGCGGGTCTAGATGATGACGCTCTCTCGGTTCCATCAGCCCCTCCGCCCTTCCGCCGCGTGGACATGGAACGGGCAGCGCCACTCGTCCTCCACCGCCCGGCCCGCGTACTGCCGCGCCTCGGACGCCTCGCCGAAGGCGGCCAGGTTCGGGTTCAGGTCCCCCTGCCACGAAAGCTCGCGCGCCCGGATCGCCGTCTGCATTCTCGCGTATCGCCCGTCAGCCTTGAGGCGGTCGAACTGGGAGTGGGCGTTGAAGACCAGCGTGGGCCACGCGAACCGCCGGGCCAGTCGCGACGAGGCCGGGTGCAGGCCGACCACGAAGAAGGCGCGGCCTGCGAAGCTGAAGCCGAACTCGCCCGACTCGGGGTCGTCACTTGCTCCGGGGTCCGAGGGGTTGTAGAGCCGGTCCACGTCATAGAGCGTCTGGAGAGTGTCCCACAGGTGCGCCTCGAATCCGGCTTCGTCCTGGACGTGCGGGGCGAGGAAGCTCGCCGCGAACGTCGTGAAGTCGCTGCCGAGGCCCGGCTGCTCCTGGACAAAGGCGAACAGGTCCCGTGCCAGGCCGGCCAGCGCGCCACTGTCCGTCATGTCTCGGTAGATGCCCATCCGGTAGGTGCCGGCGTTGAACGCGGCCTTCGCGCCGACGCACGAGAATTGCGGGTCTAACAGAAAAGTGCGTAGGTCGTCGTGGACGCCCCGCTGGCAGGAGGTCAGCTCGCTGTCCGGCTCCATCACTCGGACCAGCCGCCCGCCCTCGAACTTCGCATATGCGCTGTTGGCTCGGGCCAGTTCGCTGTCAAAGGGATTGCCGTCGAATGGACTGGAGCGGCTTTGCTCCTCGGAACGTATCGCCAACATGTCTCGGTCTTTCTAAGCTGCTGTTTCAGCGGTCCCGCCTCTGCCGTGAGGCGAACGCTTGTACTTATACCCCCCCGTGTCAACCCTGAACCCAAAGCCCCCCGACACCTTCCCCTTGTCGCCCCCCGCCGTTCTCGGGTATACTGAGCGGCGGTCCGTCGTGCCGATGCGGACAATTCCGGCTGCGGCGGAAGGTCTAGGATGGACGGACAGCTTTACGAAATCCAAGACGGGGTGCGCCGCGCCAAAGCCGCCTGGCTTTGCGGGCAGGGGACGATCCGCGCCCGCTTGGGCGGCATCGGCGACATTCTGCAAGTCTCACTGGAAAACCTTCGCTCGCCGAAGGCGATGATTGGGAACAGCGGCCCACGCGGCGCGGACTGGGGCGGCATCTATCGCGCAACAAGGCGCGGCGAGGTACTGCCGCCTATTGTCATCGTCGCAGGCGCGGAAGGTACGCCGATAGCCGAAGTGGAGGTACAAGCCGATGAACTCGACCTTTTTCGACAGCGTTATTCGAGCGACACATAGAGTCATTACTCTAGTGCGGTTCTTCGCGTACAAGAATACGGACCCGCAGACGTTGGCGCGGATGCTGGACTATGCGGACCCACTCGGCTTCGTGCTGATGGAGCACTTCCCGGCCGGCACCGAGGAGGAGCGGGTGGCACTTTTTCGCCAAAGGTTGCAGGACATTGAAGACACGTTCGACGGCTTTAACGGCCTGGTCGCCGGCTTCGACCAAGACATGAGGCGCGGCCAGCCAGCCCGCGAACTCGCCGCCGCGTAAAGTGTCAAAACAAACCGTCGGGCGGAGGTGCTGTGGGACAAGAGGCGGAACAAGAAGACGAGTCGCCGACCGAAGAGGAAAGTAATGTGCTTTTAGCCGAATTCCGGGCATATTTGCAGCACCTGGAAACTCGCTTCTCTGGCTACAGCGGCCTGCTTGCCTCGTTCGACAACGTCACGCAGATGGAATCGAGCCAGGAAAGGCCGCTCATCGGCGCGAACACGTAGAATGTCACAACGAACCGCCCGGCCATGACCGGTTAATGGTAGTCTTTGACGCGGTAGAAGCAAGCGAAGACTTCACCAGAATCATTGTAGACCTGAACGACGATAGAGGAGAAACGAATGGCAGATACCAAGCGCGTGTGGCTCTTTGAAGAGGGCAACGCCACGATGCGGGATGAACTCGGCGGCAAGGGTGCCAACCTGGCCGAGATGAGCAACACGGGGCTTCCCGTCCCCCCCGGATTCACCATCACGACCGGCGCGTGCAACGAGTACACGGCTCAGGGCAAGATGCCCGACGGGCTGATGGACGAGGTCAAGGCCGCCCTGGCCGTGGTCGAGGGCAAGACCGGCAAGAAGATGGGCGACGCGGCGAACCCCCTGCTCGTCTCGGTCCGCTCAGGGGCCAAGTTCTCCATGCCCGGCATGATGGACACCGTCCTGAATCTGGGCCTGAACGATGCCACGGCGGAGGGCTTGATCAAGCTGACGGGCAATGCCCGCTTCGTCTATGACAGCTACCGCCGCTTTTTGATGATGCTCTCCGACGTCGCCTACTCGGACGGCACCAACCATCTCGCCAAACACGACTTCGAGCACCTTTTTTATGACATGAAGAAGAGCCTGGGCGTCACCGACGACCTGGACGTGAGCGCCGACAGCCTGAAAGAGCTGTGCGACACTTACAAGGCCCACATCCAGACGCAGGCCGGGCGGGCGTTCCCCCAGGACCCCATGCAGCAGTTGCAGGACGCCGTCGAGGCCGTCTTCAAGTCGTGGAACAACGACCGCGCCATTCTGTACCGCCGCCGCGAGAAGATCGCCGACGACCTGGGCACCGCCGTCAACATCCAGTCGATGGTCTTCGGCAACCAGGGCGAGGACTGCGGGACGGGCGTCGCCTTTACGCGCAACGCCTCGGACGGCACCAAAGAGGTCTTCGGCGAGTACCTGATGAATGCCCAGGGCGAGGACGTCGTGGCCGGCGTCCGCACGCCGATGCCCATCTCGCAGCTCCGCGTCCAGAACCCCGAGATGTACCGCCAGTTCGACGAGATCTGCACCCGGCTTGAGCAGCAATACAAGGACATGCAGGACATCGAGTTCACCATCGAGCACAACGAGCTGTTCATTCTGCAGTGCCGCTCGGGCAAGCGAACCGGCCCCGCGGCTGTTAAGATCGCCGTGGACCTGGTCAACGAAGGCTTGATCTCGAAAGAGACGGCCCTGGCCCGCATCAACCCCGAACTGCTGGACCAGTGCCTGCATCCGATCATCAAGCCCGGTGCGAAGTACGAGCTGCTGGCGAAGGGCCTGCCGGCCGGTCCGGGCGCGGCGACGGGCATCGCCGTGTTCGATGCCGCCCGCGCTGCCGAGCTTGGCAAGGGCGGCGCGGGCAAGCGCGTCATCCTGGTCCGCGCGGACACGTCGCCCGACGACCTGAAGGGCATGCTGGCCGCCGAAGGCGTTCTGACCGAGCGCGGCGGCATGACCAGCCACGCGGCCCTGGTCGCGCGCGGCTTCGGCATCCCCACCGTGGCCGGCTGCTCCGACATCTCGGTCGGCGCGCGCTCGTTCACGGCAGGCGGCAAGACCATCAATGAAGGCGACCCCATCTCGCTGAACGGCTCGCTGGGCGAGGTCATCAACGGCACCGTGGAGGTGGTGGACCCGGAGATGACCGGGGAGTTCGGCACCCTGCTCGGCTGGGCCGACGAGGCCAAGCGCCTGGGCGTCCGCACCAACGCCGACACGCCCGAGGACGTCCGGCTCGCCATCAAGCTCGGCGCGGAGGGCGTGGGCCTGTGCCGGACCGAGCACATGTTCTTCGCCGAGGATCGCCGCCCCCTGGTCCAGGCCATGATCCTGGCCGCGACCGAGGAAGAGCGCAAGACGCACCTGGATGCCCTGCTGCCCTACCAGCGCACGGACTTCCAGGGCATCTTCGAGGCCCTGGGCGACCGCCCGGCCACGATCCGCCTGATCGACCCGCCGCTGCACGAGTTCCTGCCCTCGATGGACGCCCTGATCGCCGAGGTGGCGACCCTGAAGGTCACCCACCCCGGCAGCCCCGAGCTGGCCGCCAAGGAGACCATGCTCCATCAGGTCGAGGGGATGCACGAGATCAACCCGATGATGGGCCTGCGCGGCTGCCGCCTGTCCATCGTGTTCCCCGGCATCGTCGAGATGCAGGTCCGGGCCATCCTGGAGGGTGCCATCGCCGCCAAGAAGAACGGCGCGCAGCCGCACCCGGAGATCATGATTCCCCTGGTCGGCCACGTCAACGAACTCAAAGCCGTCCGCTCGAATTTAGAGCGCGTCGCCAAGCAGGTCACCGAGGAGCACGGTGAGGCTGTGGACTACATGTTCGGGACCATGATCGAGATCCCGCGTGCGGCCTTGACCTCGGACGAGATCGCCAAAGAGGCCGAGTTCTTCTCGTTCGGCACCAACGACCTGACGCAGATGACGTTCGGCTTCTCGCGCGACGACTCGGACAAGTTCCTGAAGCCCTACGTCGCGCAGAAGATCCTGCCCGGCGACCCCTTCGAATCCATCGACCAGAACGGCGTGGGCAAGCTGATGAAGATCAGCGTCGAACTCGCCAAGTCCGTCCGCCCCGACATCAAGCTGGGCATCTGCGGCGAGCACGGCGGCGAGCCGTCCTCGGTAGCCTTCTGCCACCAGATCGGCCTGAACTACGTCTCCTGCTCCCCCTACCGCGTCCCCATCGCCCGGCTGGCGGCGGCCCAAGCCAACCTCAAAGACAGCGGCAGCAACCGCGACCGCTAATCTCTACTCCGAAAGCCCTGCCGCAAGGTGGGGCTTTTTCTTGCTTGGCCCCGTGGTATAATCAGAAGAGGCCAGAAAAGATGCCGAGACAAAGTGTTGACCTCTGGAAGCGGACGGCTCTGGCGACCCTGGACACCGCCAGATCTTTGCGCGACCACGAAGACTTCCGATCTTGCGTCAGCCGCATCTACTACGCCGCTTATCAGGCGGCGACTGCGATTTGTCTCGCACACGAGGATGCAGACCACTTCCCGAACGGCTGGAACAACCCGTCGCACGAGCAGTTGCCGGACTTGGTACAGAACAACGGTGACCTGTCCCCGCCGGCCCGGCGCACAGCGGCCCGTATCCTGCGCCTACTGCGCGGGTTCCGAGAAGACGCGGATTATCGTCCGGGGCGCACCGTAGATGCCGTCACGGTCCGGACGTCCCTGCTGGCGGTGTCCACGCTGTTTGAAGTTCTGGAGATCAAAGACAATGAACGCCGAACTTAACGCCGATACCCTCTCCCCCCATGACGTCGCCGTTCGCGTCCGGCCTTATGTGACCGACCGGCACGTCGGCGACATCGCCCTGCGGATTGACGACGCCCGCATCCACCTCCGCAACGGCTACTGGAACATTCCGGTCCGCCCCTCCCGCTGGCCGAACCCGTTGTTTCCGTATTACGAAACCCTGGCGGAGATTGAGGACGAGGTTCAGGAGAGGGAAGGCTTGAAAGTGACCATAGCGTCCGGCGAGCCGCTGACGGAAGAGTAGGAAGCCGCCTGCTGCGGAGCCTCCGCGAAGACGCGGATGATCGTCCGGGGCGCACCGTGGATGCCGTCACGGACAAGACCGCGCTTCTGGCAGTATCCACGTTCTTTGAAACTCTGGAGGTTGAAGACAACCTATGCAACGCCGAATTCGCTCCACCGCCTGCGGCCTTCTTTCCCTGCTGCTCGGCGGTCTGAGCCTCGCCCGTGCCCAGACCCCACCGGCCCCTGCGCACAACCCGCAAGCCCAAGCGCATCGTGACGTTGCCGACGCGCTTGAAGCGAAATATGACTATGCCGGGGCCATTACCGAATATCAGGCCGCTCATCAACTGGACAAGGCCAATCACCTGGGAGATGCCGCCATGGACTTATGCAACATAGGCGTTGACTACTACCACTTAAGCCAGTACGATAAGGCCATTGGCTGCTTCCAGCAGGCGTTGCCAATTCAACGAGAAATCAACAACCGGTACGGAGAAGCCTCGGCCCTCAACAATCTGGGGGTGGTCTACAGCCACTTGAGCCAGTACGACAAGGCCATTGGCTTCTTCCAGCAGGCGCTGTCAATTCAACGGGCAGTCAAAGACAGGGCCGGAGAAGCTACGGCCCTCAACAATGTTGGGTTGGCCTACTACCACCTGAGCCGGTACGACAAGGCCATTGACTTCTACCAGCAGGCGCTGTCAATTCAACGAGAAATCAACGACCGGGAGGGAGAAGCCGTGACCCTCAGCAGTCTGGGGTTGGCCCAGCGCCACTTGAGCCAGCACGATAAAGGCATTAGCGCCGATACGAAGTAATACTCTCCTGAGCATACGTCAGCGAGAACCGCTTCCACGAGGTCGCCCTGCTACGGCGCGAAATGTGGAACTGTTGTGTGAGGTTTATAAGAGGGCCAAAGCCGACTGGGTATAGTAGGCAGAGGGAGTTTGTCCAATGACCATCACACTCACCCCCGAACTTGAAGAGGCGATAGCCGAGCAAGCCCGTCAGAAGGGGATGTTGCCGGAGAGTTTTGCCCTGGACGGGTTGAGAAATCTGTTCGTCCCGACGAAACCGACGCCGGACGAGATCTTGGGGCTTGCGGCCCAGGTGTACGCAGGGCTGTCCGAGCAGGAGGTTGCGGACGTGGAAAAGATCGCTCTCGACCGAAGCAACTTTATCAGCGGAAGGCAATCCCTTTAGTGCCGAAGTCTCTGCTGGACACGGACACGCTCTCGGCGGTCATCAAGCAGAACTTAGTTGCGCTGACTCATTCCCGGAGTTACCTGGCGACCTACGGGTTGCTCACGTTCTCTCTCATCACGCGGTATGAAGTCCTGCGCGGGCTGAGGGCCAAGAATGCTCTGGTTCAGATCGCCGCGTTCGACCGGTTGTGTGCGGCCAGCGAAGTCTTGCCGCTGACGGATGCTGTTGTGCTGTGGGCGGCGGAGATTTACGGCGACCTTCACCAGCGGGGGCAGTTGATCGGGGATGCGGACAGTCTAATTGCGGCGACAGCAATGGAGAGTGGATTGGTTTGCGTGACTCATAACGAGAACCACTTCAAACGCATCCCGAACCTGCCTCTTGACAACCGGCTGAAACCGTGACTGAACAGGTGCGCCCGAACATCAAGCTGGGCATCTGCGGCGAGCACGGCGGCGAGCCGTCCTCGGTGGCCTTCTGCCACCAGATCGGCCTGAACTCCGTCTCCTGCTCCCCCTACCGCGTCCCCATCGCGCGCCTGGCCGCCGCCCAGGCCAACCTCAAAGACAGCGGCTCGGGCCGAGACCGCTAACGCTCGGGTATTCGGTATAATGAAGGGGCAGGCTGTATGGCCTGCCCCTTCTATCATTCAGGAGTCCCCATTGATCGCCCAAGACGTTCCTGAGACCGTTGCGCCGTCGGCTCTTTTTCGGGATTCGGCCTTTGAGAAGAACAAGCGGGACGCCATCCACCGCTGGGTGCCCTGGATCGCCGGCTTCTCGGCAGGATTTGTCGCCGATTCTTTCCGCCACTACCTCCCCGACCCCACGCGCCGGGATGTGGTCGTGGTGGAGCCGTTCTCGGGCGTCGGGACGACGCTGGTGGAGGGGCTGCTGCACGGCTATGATGTGGTCGGCTTCGAGGTCAACCCCTATGCCGCCCTCGCCTCGCGCGTCAAGTGCTCCGCGTTCAGCATCGAGCCGGGCGATCTGCTGCATAGCATCATCGTTTTTGAGCACAAGGCCAGGCAGCGGACCGCGTCTCTGGACCAGGCTTTTGTCGCGGGGGACGATCCGGCCCTCTGCCTGCCCGCGCCGAGGGCTTCTGTCCCCAGGCTGTTCCGTTCCCGTGTGCCGTTCCTCAGCCCGACCGTCGAGCGCAAGGTTTTGCACTGCCTGGACGCGATCAGCGAGATGCCGGACGCCGACATCCGCGACCTCGCCTCGCTTGCCTTCGGCGCGATTCTCGTGCAGGTCTCCAGCTACTCCTATGAACCCAGCCTGGGTTCACGGGTGGCGGCGGGCAAGGCCGAGACCCCGGATGCGGATGTCGTCGGCGTCTTGGCCGCCAAGCTGCGCTCCATGCACGATGACCTTACCGGCTACCGCGCGGCGATGGCCGAGTACCGCCCGCTGCCGAGGGCGCAGGTCTTCGCCCAGAGTTCGCTTGATCTGGCCGTCCACCTGGCCCCCGCGTCCGCCGACATCGTGGTCACCTCGCCGCCCTATCTGAACAACTACCACTACATCCGCAACACGCGCCCGCACCTGTTCTGGCTGAACTTCGTCGCCGCCCCCTCCGATCTGCGCGCCATAGAAACGGCAAACTTCGGCAAATACTGGCAGACCGTCCGCGACGCCCCGCCCGCGAAACTGGACTTCCGCCTGCCTGAATTGGAAGCCAACATCGGGGCCATCGCCGGGATGCGCCCCGAGAAGGGCGTCTACGGCGGGAAAGGCTGGGCGAACTACGCGGTCGAGTATTTCAGTGACTGCCGCCGCATCTGCGAGGGCTTGCAGTACGTCCTGAAGCCGGGCGGCGCGGCTGTTTTCGTACTCGGGAACTCCATCGTTCAGGGCGTACACCTGGCGACGGACCGCTATTTCGGCCAGATCGGCGAGATGTGCGGGCTGACTTTGGAAGACATCCACGTTCTGCGGGAGAAGCGGATCGGCAACAGCGTCGTCAACTCGTCGGTACGCAACGGCGAGACGACGAAAGCCACGCTTTACGAAACGGCTGTCGTGTTGCGGAAAACCCAGGCGTGAAAAAAGCCGGAGGTCAGGACGAGTTGAGGCCGTACAACCCGCTTGAAAAGAAAAACCTCGCCGAGAGCATTGTGACAGAGTTGTTACAGCAGGCGGCGAAGCCTCTGCCGCCCGCCGAAGTCTTCGGCGGGGCCGGCATCTACGTCATCTACTACATCGGCGGCTACCCGGACTACCGGCCCATCGCCGAGCGTAACCGGGAGGGTCGGTTCGATGCGCCTATCTACGTCGGCAAAGCCGTCCCGCCGGGGAGCCGCGTCGGCAGCTTCGATGCCGACGCCCTGCCGGGGTCGGAACTGTTCAAGCGTCTCCAGGAACACGCCGAGTCTGTTAATGCCGCCCCCAGCCTCAGCCGCGACGACTTCTTCTGCCGCTTCCTGGTCATCGACGACATTTTCATCCCGCTTGGCGAGTCACTGCTGATCACGCGCTTTCAGCCGATCTGGAACGTGGAAGCGAAGGGCTTCGGCAACCACACGCCGGGCGGCGGGCGCACCAACCAGCAGCCTTCCCATTGGGACACATTGCATCCAGGCCGCCCGTGGGTTGCCAACCTCACAGGCAAGGCGCGCGACGAAGAGATAATCAAGACAGGCTTGCGACAAAAACTGGAAAAATCGGGCCTTCTCTCACCACTTCCTGAACCCGCGCCGGTACAGCTTGACATGGGGGTGAGTGAAGGTGGTTGAGTTGGGGCAGCCCGTATAAAGCAGGCTGCCCCTTTTCTGTGTGGGGGTATAATGGGGCAGGGGGCGGGGACGTTAAACAAGAGTGATGCGAGGCGGGCCGGCATCGGAGGCCGCTGCTTAGAAAGAATCGCAAGGAATGGAACTGGATCACGTCGCCGTGCCGTCGCGCGACATCGCCGCGTCAGTGGCCTGGTATGTGGAGACGCTGGGGGCGTCGGTGCTGTACCAGGACGGCACCTGGGCATTCTTGAAGCTGGGGCAGGGGAAGCTCGCTCTGGTGACGCCCGCGCAGCACCCGCCCCATACCGCCGTCCGGGTGGACGCCGAAACGCTGACCGAGGCGGCGCGGCGAGCGGGCAAGGCCGTTGACGGACACCGGGACGGGACGCGCGGGATTTACGTCAGCGACCCGGACGGCAACCAGGTGGAGCTGATCTGGTACCCGCCGGGTGAGACGGTCTACGAGCAGGCTTGAAGGGTAAGAAATGGCGGGGAGAAAGAGGGCTGCCGCCAGCACAAGCCGGCAGCCGGGTTAACAAGGGAAGACGCGGCATGGGGGCGGCGTCAGCGCGCGCCGGCGAACTTCCAGATCGGCTGGGCGTTGGTCAGATCGTCCTCGTTCGCGAACGAGTAAGCTACCTGCTGGTCGTCCAGCAGAGCGAGGCTCCCCCAGGGGATGCAGTAAACGTCGTTGGACAGCCGGCTGACCGGCGAGTGGGCGATCAGCTGCTGACAGCCTGCGGCATGATCCTCGGCGGTGCGAAACTTGATGTAGGCGTTTCTCACGCGCGCTCGGCTCCTTCCTCGTAGTTTCCTAGATGGTCTCTGTTCTCTTGTGCATGATCCGTGCCAATCCACCCGGTTCCCCCGAACCCGCTCCCTTATTTTCACGGGGGGCCACGGCCCGTCCGGTTTTGTTGACAGCCCGCGCGGGCTGTGGTATGATAAACCCATCGGAAACGGTGCCGCCCGGCCCGTCTTCTATTTTTTCTTCCGCCTCTTTTCTCGACACTCACCCGCCACACGGACCGGGTGAGGAAGGCAGCGCACACGACCATGCAAGACGATGAGATCGTTCTGTCCCCGGCCAAGCACCAGGAGCTGGCGGACGAACTCGAACAGCTCCAGACCAAAGGGCGCCGCGAGATCGCCGAGCGCATCAAAGACGCCCGCTCGCTGGGCGACCTGAGCGAGAACTTCGACTACCACGACGCCAAGCGCCAGCAGGGGTTTTTAGAGGGCCGCATCAACAACATCAAGCAGATGCTGGAGCGGGCCAAGGTCGTCGAGTTCACGGCGGGCGGCGAGACGGTCTCGCTCGGGTCCCGCGTCGTCGTCCGTGACGAGGACGAGGACGAGACCGAGTATACCATCGTCGGCGTCATGGAGGCCGACGCCGCCAAGAGCCGCATCTCCAACACCTCGCCGGTCGCCCGCGCCCTGATGGGCCACGTGGTCGGCGACCGGGTGGACGTGCAGACGCCCGGCGGGACGCTCCGCTTCGACATCGTCTCCGTCTGCTGAGGCAGTCCCCGCAGCCCCCTCCTCACACCGTAGAACGGCGACCCCCGCTTGGAAACGACCCAATCAGACCCCCCCGTGTCCCGCGACGATTCGCCCGAAGGCCTGCCCGCCGTGGCCGAGGCCATGCGGCGGGTGGGCGACGGCATCGAGACCGTCATCGTCGGCAAGCGCGAGGCCGTGGACCTGGCCCTGACCGCGTTCCTCGCCGGCGGCCACGTGCTGATCGAGGACATCCCCGGCGTCGGCAAGACCACGCTCGCCAAGTCGCTCGCCCGCGCCCTGGGGCTGGTCTTCAAGCGCGTCCAGTTCACACCGGACCTGCTGCCCGCCGACGTCACCGGCACGACCATCTTCAACCAGAAGACCGCCCAGTTCGAGTTCCGCGAGGGGCCGGTCTTCGCCAACATCGTGCTGGCCGACGAGATCAACCGGGCCACGCCCAAGACCCAGTCGAGCCTCTTGGAGTGCATGGAAGAGCAGCAGGTGACGACCGACGGCGTCACCTACGCCCTCCCGCACCCGTTTTTCGTCATCGCCACCGAGAACCACATCGAGTCCCACGGGACGTACCCGCTGCCCGAGGCTCAATTGGACCGCTTCCTGCTGCGCCTGTCGCTGGGCTACCCCGACCCCGCCGAAGAAAGCCGCATCCTGGCCCAGCAGACCCGCGTCCGCCCCCTCGACGCCCTCCACCCCCTGACCGACCGCGACCAGGTCCTGCGCCTCCAAACCGAGGTCCGCGCCGTGTTCGTCGCCCCCGCCCTGCGCGACTACATCGTGTCCCTCGTCGGCGCGACGCGCGTCCACTCCCAGGCGGCTTTGGGGGCCAGCCCGCGCGGCTCGCTCGGCCTGCTCCACGCCGCCCAGGCCTACGCCGCCGTCCGGGGCCGCACCTTCGTCCTGCCCGACGACCTCAAGCGCCTGGCCGTGCCGGTTCTGGCCCACCGCCTGATCCTGCGCCCCGAGACCCGCGCCCGCCGCGTCACCGCCGCCATGGTCATCGAAGAAATCCTAAGCAAAACCCCCGTCCCCATCGCCCTCTAGCCACCCGTAGAACACCGCAAAAATTGCCCCTGACACCGCATGAAAGCCATGCCATAATGGGGGCATGACGCTGAACATGAGCGTCCTTCGGTCATAGCCGTCTCGGGTCTTCGTTGCCTCGGCGCTGCTGTCTGATTGGGGGATCATCGTGCGCTTGACCTTACTTCTGCGCCTCGGCCTCCTCGCCCGCCTCTTTCCCTGACTCCCCGCCCACGCCCGGAACAGCGGCGGCGGCTGGCAGGCGCAATAAAGTCCAACGCAGCAGCAAAGCTACGACCGGCACGGCCTCTGCCGGCGGCTTGTGGGCTTGTGGTGCCTCACTTCTGAAGCTGGGCGCAGGAGGTGGCCGCTCATCGTGTGGAACGGCTCCCAAAGACGCATTGGAGCAGGGTAGCCGCTTATGTAGTTTGATGTGAGCGGCTGATTTCAGGTATGATGCTTTTATGGCTGATGAGCTGCTGACGGTGGTGGAAACTGAATATCTCTCGGGAGCTAGCTTTCCGTCCGTTGCTGACTGGGCCGGTCCAGCAGTGGGAACCGTTCTGGCGTCAGTGGTTTCGGTGGGGTCAAAAGCCCTGATCTGCGCCCTCACTTGTCATAGTAGGGCTTATGGTACAAGTTAGGGTAAGATGCAGGGATGAAAAACTTCACTATTCAGACCTTACTGGCGGTAGGTATTCTGCTTCTAACTGTCTTAGTCGTTCGCCCTTTTTTGTTTCCAGCAACAGCACAATCTTCATCGCCACAAACAGGATCGTACAACATCGCAGGGGTAGGCTCTACGCTCTACTTTTGCGATACACACACAGGCCGCATCTGGGCTTATGTTATTCAAGTATCCCCAACAGATAACACACAGCCAAAGATGGTTTGGGTAGAAGTCCCCTCTCCTTTAGAGAAATCAAGGTAGTGCAATGGTCCTTTCATAACGGCATCTATGCGACTAGCTGCGGCGCTGACTAAATCTGTTTATTTAGTAGGTGCTTGTGGGTACTTTGAGCCAACCGCGCCGAAGGCGACGTGGAATACAAACCAAAGAGGTTTCACTATCATGGCAACTACCCAGCATCCTGCCGCCGAGCATCACCTACACGCGGCGACCCATCATGCCGCCGCCGAGCATCATCACCACGAGGCAGCCCACGAGCACAATCAGGGCAACCACGAGGAAGCTAAGAAGCATGCTACCGCTGCCCACGAGCACAGCACGAAGGCGCACGAGCACACAACGGCGGCTCACAGCGCATCGCACAAATAAGGCTTGCGGCAATTTGATGGAAAGGGCAGGACATACGTCCTGCCCTTTCGCATTTTGGTACGGCTCCTTGGATAGCTGCTGCGAGGACTCCGCGTGTTCCCTGGCGGCAAAAAATCAGGCCCCTAAAACCGCCGGGCATTGCATAATTGAGCTTGTAGGACCCGCTCGACGCAGGTCGCTTTAGAGTTGAAAGGAGGAATAGGGCTAAACAATTGAAGCGAACACCAGAAAGGACACAGAGAGAGCTTTGATAGATGCGGTGACGGATGATCTGTCACCAGTGAAGCTCTTCGGGTGAAATGAAAGCGCTTTTTGGCACACGCCGGATGGTCGAGCTGATTGGTTATGCTGTTTTGTGGGGTGTTGCTGGAACTGATGATGTGGTGGAAATGCGGAACAGGTAGGAAAATGCGGAGCTGTCGGAAGCTGCTATGCATCGTGCGATGAGGGATTATAGGCGGTTTGGTACTGTGCTATCGGAGAAGCATGGTCGGCGTGTTGAAATGAAGGAGCTTTTGCGTCGCATGAGAAACGATGCAGGCGAACTTCCTACACATCCACAGCGATACAGGAGAAAACGCCTGGTCTCAGAGGAGGCCGGGCGTTTCTGTGTCACAGCCGCGCGATGTTCGCGGACTCCAGGGCCAGCAGCGCCCACTTGCGCTCCAGCCCCCCGGCGTAGCCGACGACCTTACCGTCCGAGCCGACCACACGATGGCAGGGCACGACGATGGACAGGGGGTTGCGGCCGTTCGCCAGGCCCACCGCCCGCGCCGCGCCGGGCTGGCCCATCTGCCGGGCGAGTGCGCCGTAGGAGACCGTCGCCCCGTAGGGGATGGCGCGCAGGGCGTCCCAGACGCGCGCCTGGAACGGCGTCCCCGCGGGGGCCAGCGGCAGGTCGAAGACGGTCCGCGCGCCCCGGAAGTATTCCCCGAGCTGCCGCCGCGCCTCGGCGAACGGGGCCGCGCCGTCGTCCTGCACCCAGCCCGCGCCTGCGGGCGGGCCATTCCGGTGCTCGTTCATGTACAGGCCGGTCAGGGCCGCCCCGTCGGACAGCAGCAGCAATGGCCCGATGGGGCCGTCGGTGTGGGGGGCGTAGTAGGTGTAGTAGGTCGTCGGGGTCATGCGTTCAGGATACCCCATTCCGGGATACCCGGTAGCGGCGGGAAAGAGAGGCCGGGGGCCGGGCGGGGTACAATAAGGGGGCATGAAACGCTTCGCGCTTAACATCGCCGGGCTGATGGTCGCCATCGTCGCCGTGCTGTTCGCCCTGCCCAGCTTGTACCTCATGGCCGCCGTGCTGTGGCTCATCCCCGCCGTCTCGTACCTGATGGGCTGGCTGATGCTCGGCGGGCTGACCTGCGAGCGGTCCCTGCCGCTGTCGGCCACGGCGGGCGAGGCGGTGGCGCTGACGTACACGCTGGGGAACACGGGGCGGCTGCCCAAGTTTTACCTGCTGGTGCGGGACAAGCTGCCGCCGGGGCTGGCCTTCGAGGGCGGCCCGCCCCCGCTCATCCTGAGCCTGTGGCCGGGCGAGGAGGCGCAGGCGCGGTGCGTGGTCGTCCCCCAGAGGCGCGGCGTCTTCGCGGTCGGCCCGGCCCAGGTCTACTCGACCGACCCGCTGGGGCTGCAAACGTTCACGCAGAAGATGCCGCGCATCTCGGAGCTTGTCGTCTACCCCGCCGTGCTCCCCCTGCGCGACTCGTGGCTGCGCGGCGCGGCGGCCCAGGGCTGGCGCGGGACCGCCGATGCCCTGGCGCGCGGCGACGGCGACGACTTCTACGGGGTCCGCGAGTACCAGCCCGGCGACGCCCTGCACCGCGTCCACTGGCGCACGACCGCCCGCACCGGCGTCCTGGCGGTCACCGAGTACGCGCAGGGGGTCACGCTCGATGTCGTCGTCGCCCTGGACCTGTCGCGCGACGCCTACGCGGATACGGGGACCGGGGCGCAGAGTGCGCTGGAGTACGCCGTCACGCTGGCCGTGACCCTGCTGGATGACCTGTCGCGCCACGGCCACACGGTCCGGCTGCTGCTGCCCGATGCGGACGCCGACGCAAGCCCTGCGGGCGGGGCCGAGCGGATGCCGCGCTTTCTGGAGATGCTGGCGCGCGCCCAGGCGGACTCGGCCCAGCCCCTGGCCGACGTGCTGGCCGGCGCGCTGGGCGCGGGCCGGGCGGCGACCCTGGTGACGATCACGCCCGACGCCGCCGACCCGCGCCTGCGGGCGTGGCTGGCCGGCTGGGAGGCGCGCGGCGGTCAGCGCTTCGGCTTCGCGCTGGATGCCGCCTCGTTCCGCGCGAGCCGTGTCCATCTGCCCGGCCCCTCGGACTCGGGGAGCGGCCCGTCCACCCGCCTCGTCCGGCGCGGCGACGACTTACCCACGCTGATGGGGAGACAGGCCCAAAGAAGCGATGAAAGAGGCGACGAAAGAGGCAGCGATGGCTGGAACGGCTGAAGCGGACAACCAAACGGGCACCCTGGAGGCTCGCGTGCCGGACGTGCCCAGCCTGCCGCTCTACCTCGCGGGCCTGATCGTGACCCTGTGTGGCATCCTCGCCGCGAGTTCGGCCCTGACCACGCCGGACTACGGCTGGATGGGGCGCACGATCCTGCTGGCGGGCCTGGGCTTCCTGCTCTCCTACGGCGCGCGCCGGCGCGGCCTGAAGCCGCAGGCGCTCGACTTCGGCTTCGCCGCCGCCCTGGGGCTGGGGCTAGTCGCCGTCACGACCGGGCAGATTAATTTAGAGCAGTTCCTGCCGCTGGGCGCGGACAACCCCGGCCTGCGCCTGATGTCGGGCCTGGTTTGGGGCGCGACCGTCTGGGCGTGGGCCTTGCGCGACGACAACCGGGTCATGCTGACCACCGTTCCCGCCATGGCCGTCCTGGGCCTGGCCGCCAGCATCGACCTGAACGACCCCGTCTTGGCTTGCTTCGGCGTGTTCATCCTGACGGTGATCTTTCTCTTGATCCACCAGAACTTCTTGCAGAACCGCGCCCGTGCCCGGTCGGATGCGGGCGGGCCGGTCCTGCCCGATGCCGCGCGCCGCCTGCTGCCCGCCCAGCTCGCCCAGACGGGCCTGTGCGCCCTGGCCGTGCTCGGCATCGGCCTGGTCGTGATCGTCCCCGCCCAGGTCGTCTTCTCGCACCTGTCGCTCGCCCAGGCCATCCGCCAGCTCGCCGCCGTCAACAAGGCCGACAAGCCGGGCGTCACCCCCGCCCTGCACTTCTCCGACGACGACAACCTGCCTATCGGCACCGGCACGGCCTGGTCGGCCAGCGCCGACGTCGTGATGCGCGTCACGCCCAGCGACGGACAGCCGCACTACTGGCGGGGCCGTACCTACGACCAGTACACCGGCGCGGGCTGGCAAAGCTCGCTGGAGAACCAGCACACCGAAGTCGTGCGCGGCGACCCCGGCGACAGCCCGACCCGGCTCTCCTATTTCGTGGGGGCAACCCCGACGCCCGGCGATGTCCCCGCGCCGCCCTCCGCCCCCACGCTGTCGGCCACCTTCCAGGCTAAGGGCGACACCGAGCAGTTCTACTATGCCCCGGCGTCCAGCCGCATCCAGTTCGGTACGGCCTTTGCTCACGACGGCCGGTACCCGAACGTCTGCCGCGACGGCCGCCTGGACCTGTCCGACCACGGCCCGGTCCGTTTCCCGTATACCGTCATCTCGTCACCCGCCCCGGATAGCGCGGTCCCCGCCGTGCAGGACCGTCTGCGTGCAGCGGGCACGGACTACCCCGCCGACGTCCGGCACCTGTACCTCGATCCACGCCCGAACGACATCACCACGACGGATGATCTGGCGTTCTACCGTCAGGCCGCCGGCGAGGCCGTGTCGGGCCTGCCCCCGGACCGGCGCGACCCGCTGGACGAGGCGCTGGCGATCCGCGACTGGGTCTCGCGACGGTGCGTGTACTCGCTGTCCCCGCCGCCGATCCCCGACCGCGCTGACCACGTCCGCGCCTTTCTGGACACCAACCGGCTGGGATACTGCGACCTGTTCGCCTCGTCGCTCGCCGTGCTCTGCCGCGCGTCGGGTATTCCCGCGCGCCTAGCGACCGGCTTCGCGCCCGGCGACCCGGACGGCGACGGCTTCAACCTGCGCGCCGAGGACAAGCACGCCTGGACCGAGGTCTACTTCCCCCGCGCGGGCTGGGTTGCGCTGGACGCCACGCAGGGTTCGACGAGCGACGGCACGGTGCCGCGCGGCCAGACGACCCGCCGGGGCTGGCTGTCGGGCCTGCGCGGCGCGCTGGCCGGGGGCGGGGCCTTCGTCACTCCCCTCGTCTTGGTCGTCCTTGCCATCGTCGGCTACGTCCTTAAGACTGAGGTGTGGGACCGCCGCCGGCCCGCCCGCGTCCCGGCCCTGCGCGAGTCCCCGCAGCGGACGGCTCTGGGCCGCCGCTACGCCCGCATGACCCGCGCCCTGGCGCGGATGGGCCTGCCCCGGCGGGCGTCCGAGACGCCCGCTGAGTTCGCCGCCCGCGCCGCCGCGTTCCTCGCCGCCCAGGGCGTGTCCGCTGCGCCCGGCCTCATCGCCGGGCTGTCCGGCGAGTTCGCCCAGGCCTGCTACGGCGGGTCCGCCGCCCCGGAGGACGACGGGGCGCGCTGGGACACCGCTCTGTCCGCCCTCCTCGCCGCCTCCCGCCGTGCCTTCTGGCGGCGGCTGCTGAGGATGGGGCTGTCGGGAAGGGGACGGACGGCACAGCCGTCGTAGGCACCGGCCCGGCGGCGGAAGCGAAAGGCCGGGCGACCGCTATCTCAGAGACCCTCCATGGAACTCGACTACACCAAACTTGCCAAAGGATTCCCGCAGCCCATCCAGCGCGTCTACCTGCTCATGGGCAGCGACGACGCGCTGAAGCGCGAGGCGCTGGAAAAGCTTGTCGCGCCGCTGCTCGACCCCGCCTTCGCCGACTTCGACCGCGAGGAGCGCGACATCCCGCCGACCGGGGCCGGTGAACCCGGCGAGGCCGCCCGCGCCATCCTCGCCTCGGCGGGCGGGGTCCCGTTCGCCTCGCCCCGGCGCGTCGTCGTCGTCACCAACGTCCACCGGCTGGGCAAGGAAGACCAGGAGGCGCTGGCCCTGGGCCTGCCCCGGCTGGGCGACCTGTCCTGCCTGGTGCTGATCGCCGGTGCCCCGGAGTTCGACGCGGGCAAGGTCAAAGGCCGCACCGCGGTCGGCACCAAGCTGGTCGCCGCCGCCGCCAAGGTCGGCGCGACCGTGCTGTGCGACGCGCAGGGGGACAGCGGGATGCAGGCCCGCGCGCGGGCGCTTTTGGAAGAGCGCGGCAAGACCATCGAACCCGCCGCCCTGGCGCTGATCATGGACCGGGCGAAGATGACGGCCGCAGAGCGGGGCGGGGGCGGCAAGACCGGTGACGCCAACGTCCTGGTGAGCGAACTGGAAAAGGCCATCGCCCACGCCGGGACTTCCTCCAAAGTAACCCGAGACGACGCCGCCGCCACGGGCCGCGTGGCCGTCCAGGAGAACATCTTCGCCCTGCTGGACGCCGTGGGCAGCCGCGACCCGCGCCGCGCCCTGGCCGAGGCCGACAAGCTGCTCGATGCGGGCGACAAACCTGACGCCGTGGCCGCCCGGACGTTCGTCATGCTGGCCCGGCACCTGCGCCAGATCTGGGGCGCGAAGTATTTGGCCGACAACCGCCTGAACGGCTTCAACCTCAAGGGCGGGTTGCCGCCCGAGGTCCAGGCGAATCTTTCGGGGGAGATGCTGGGCATGACTCTGCGCCAGTCGTTTCTGCTCAAGAGCCTTCAGGAGCAGGCCCGTGGCTGGACCTACCCCGCGCTTCTGGGCGGCCTGCACCGCGTCCTCGCCTCCGACCTCGCCATGAAGAGCATCCCGCCCGGCGCGGCTCTGGCCGCCCGCGCGCCCGCCGACGAACCCGCCGCCAACCTGCGCCTGTTGGTCGTCGAACTCTGCCGCGACGCCGGGCCGCAGCAGTAAGCCGACCCCTTCCTTCCCATTAATTAGGGCCGGTCAGGGGCGGGATACCACTCGTCCGCCTCTGGATAGGCCCAATCTTCTGGAAAGGAGTAGGTTTCAAGGCAGGTCGTCGCCGTGCCCTCGGTGTCGAAAAAGGCGAAGTGATTTTTACCCATCCAACTCCCGGACTGCACGAGCGGAAACCCGCGCCGCCCAAACTCCGCGATCCGCTGCTCGAACGGCATGTCGTTGCAGTCATAGGCGATATGATGGATGCCCTCGCCGTGACGCTCCAAAAACTCGGCGAAGATGGTGGGGCCGGAGAGCGGCTCCATGAGTTCCCAGGTCATGTTGCCCACCCGTGCAAAGCAGACCTTGAGGGTGAAGGGGCTTGGCTTGCCGCGATAGGTCTGATTCGCCGTGTTCTCCGGGCTGAACGTGTGGACCTGCCACGGCCCGATGCCGAGTCGCCAGAGGCCTTGCATCGTGCGTTTATGATCCCGCGTCACGATGGCGATCTCGACGGCATTGCCCAGGAACGGGTCGGTAAGATCGTCTCCGGCCACTGCTTTCTCTTGGTCGCTTTGGTTTAGCATCTGTTTTTTCCGATCCTCTTTTCGGTTCCCCCGAAGATGGGGCCTGGGAGGTCTCTGCGCCCACCCATGAAGAAGGCCACCCCCCATGGGGTGGCCTTTTCGCTATCGTCTTATGGAGCTAAGCGGATTCGAACCGCTGACCTGTTCGTTGCGAACGAACCGCTCTACCAGCTGAGCCATAGCCCCGTGCCATCGCGCCTCTTCTGGCCGGCGAACACCATTCTAGCACAGGCCGCGCCGCCTTGTCAATCCCCGGCGGCGCGTTTGCCTCCGGGCTACAGGGGGATGTCCGCGCCCTTGCCCTCGGATTCGCGGAAGCGCAGAAGCTCCAGCGACAGGAACATGGGGTCCAGGTTGACCACGCTGCCCAGCCTCTCGACTGCCTTCGTCAGCAGCCGCTCCTGCGCGTCATCGCGCGGGGCACCCGGCGGCGGCATCAGGGCGTCCATCGTGTCCGAGATCAGCTTCACCGCCGTCAGCACGTACTGCGCCTGCCCGTGCGGGTACTTGATGAACGGGGCCACCTTGTAGCCCTGCGACAGCCGCTCGTTCAGCTTGTCCCAGGACGGGCTGGGCGCGCGCGCGGGCGCGGCGGGCCGGGGCGCGGACTTCATCGTCATCGTCTGCGCGGCGGGCGGCGGGGCGGGGGCCGTCTCGGCGGGGGCAGCCGAGTATTCGGACCGGAAGAAGGCCGGGGGCGGGGCGGCGGCGTCTTCCGCGCCAGCCCCGTCCCAGCTCAAGGCCGCCGGCTTCTGCGCCTTCCAGTCGGCGAGCGACGTGCCCACGATCACCTGCAAAGCCAGGACGCGCCCGGACACCGTCTCCAGCGCCTCTTCGATGGCCGCCGCCGCTTGCGCGGCCTGAAGGCTGCTCGCCAGGTACTTGTCGGCGGGCGGGATGGCGACCACGAAGTCGCTGCCGTCTATCGTCACGGGCCGGGCCGCCTGCATCGCCAGCCACACCGTCGGTTCGGCCAGTCCGTTGCGGACCTGCTCAAACGCCTTCGCCCAGATTTCATCGATTCCCATGCGCCTGCTCCCTTGTGTCTGCCCGTCACACTGCCGAAACCTATGCTATAATTAAGGACACCTAACATCCCTTTATGCGCTGGCCCACGGAGGACCAAATGATCATCCCTGAAGTCGCCCCCATGCTCACCTGCGTCGCGAGCAACGACGGCTTCCAGTACGAGCTGCTGCTGCGCGCCGGTGAAGGCAAGCCGGCCGTCACCAAGATTCGCATCGGGCCGTACTTTTTCCGCCCCGACTACCAGCCCAAGCCGCTCGCCCTGGGTCTGACCCGCGGCGGCCCCGAGGCTGCCTTCTGGATGCACAAGTCCGTCGCCCGCGGCTGGTCCCGTCTGCGCTGGGAGGTGGCCGTGGATGAGCCGGAGACGCCGACTTATCTTGTCTCCACGGGGACGCTGCCGCCGGGCGCGTCGGCCCTGTTCCGCTTCGTGTCGTTCTTCCCGCCCGGCGGCCTGCGGACGGGCCTGGAAGTGTACCGGGGCGACGCGCGCCGCGACTACGGGGTCAGCGGGCCGAACTACGAGAACTTCCTGCGCGGCGAGCACGAGCACTAGGACGCCGCCGGGGCGGTGGAACGCCCCGGCATCGCACCCACCCCCGCCAGCAGCAGGGCGCAAAGACCGACGAACCAGTCTCCCCACTGCACGTAGGGAGTCCGAGTCGCGCGCGACTGGACGGGCGCAGATACCACGGCGGGCCGGAACAAATCCGCCTCGGCTAAAACGCGGCCCGTCGGGTCGATCACCTGCGAGACGCCCGTGGCCGCGCTGCGGACGAGATAACGGTCCGCTTCGGCGGCCCGTACGGCGGCGATGGCCGAGTGCTGGCGCGGGGCCGCCGTCCGCCCGAACCAGGTGTCGTCGGTCGAAATCACCAGCAGACCCGCCCCCCGCGCCACCTGCTCGCGCAGAAAGCGTGGGTAGGACGACTCGAAGCAGATCGTCGCCCCGATCTTGCCCACGCCCGGCCCGCCGTCCAGCAGCGCTTGGCGGTTGCCCCCCGCCTTCATGTCGAAGACCGTCACGTGCAGGGCTTCCAGCCAGGGCATCGCGCGGCGGAACGGCACGTACTCGCCGAACGGCACCAGCTGCCGTTTCCGGTAGCTGCCTGTTATGTCCCCCGTCGGCGTCAGCATCAGCAGGGCGTTGGCGTTCTTGCCCGAAGAGGCGTCGGCCTCCACGCTCCCGATCAGCAAGGCTTGACCGTCCCGCGCCGCCTCGGAGGCGACCCGCGCCCGCCGCCACGGGTCGCCGCGTAGCGCGCCGGGGTAGGCCGTCTCGGGCCAGACCGACAGCCTTGCCCCCTGCGCCGCCGCCTCGGACGCCTGCGTTGTGAACGTCCGCAAGACGCGCTCGACGTAGGCGGGGTCCTGGGGCACGTTCTGGTCGATGTTCCCCTGCAACGCCGCCGCCACAAACGTGGGCCGCAGATTCTCGGTGCGGATGGTCACGACGCCGTAGACCAGCGCGGCCACGAGGCAGGCGGCGGCGAGGGCAGGAAAGGCCAGCGAACGGCGCGCTTCGCCCCGCGCGTGGGATGGGGTGAACACCTCTGCCACGGCTACGTTCACCAGCACGATCAGGAACGCCAGGCCCCAGATGCCGGTCAGCTTCGTCACCTGAAGGACCGGCAGGGCCAGGTGCTGCGTGTAGGCCAGGTCGCCCCAGCCCAGGCCCGTCGTGCCCCACTGCCGCCACCACTCCACCACCGCCCACAGGGCCGGGACGCCCAGCCGGAAGGCCCACGGGCTGGGTCGCCCGCGCAGACACTGCGCCCCCAACGCCCACACGGCGAGGTAGAACGACTGGTAGGCCGTCACCAAGGCCCAGCCCAGCAGGCTCAATGGCCCGCCGATCAAGGGGCGCGCAAAGGCCGCCACCCAGTAGGCCATGACGCCGAGGTAAAAGACGCCCAAGACGCCCCCGTGCCAGAACGCGGTGCGTGTGCTGCGGAACGGGAACAGCCGCAGAAACGGCACCAGCCCGATCCACGCCAGTCCGCCCCAGTCCAGCGCGGGCAGTGCCCCGGCCAGCAGCAGGCCTGACAGGGCCGCCACACCCAGGGACTTCCACGGCGGGGCCGTTCCCGTCACGCCCGGCTCGGTTGCCTTCTCGCCCTGAATCCTGCTATAATCTGCTAATGCCAAACCTTCCCCTGCGCCGGTTCGTCTACGGCCTGCTGCCAATGTCGCTGCTGCTGCCCGGCTGCGCCAAGTCCCCCGGCAACACCGGCAGCACCAGCCCCGTCTCGGGGCCGCAGCTCCTTGTGTCTATGACCGTCGCGGGCCGCATCAACCCGAGCTACTATTACTACGTCTTGTTCAACACCAGCAGCACGGCGACTTCGTCGGTCGGCCCCGTGCCGGTCGTCGCGCCGCCCTACGGCAACGGCTTCGCGGCGGGGACGTTCACCAACTACGTCGAGTACAACGGCAGCGGGCTGGACGGGACCGGCTTCGGGTTCTACACGATCAGCGCGGACCTGCTGACGCCGAAGCCGCTGGGGACGGGCCAGCTCATCCAGAAGCAGGTTTCGGGCGGCACGCTCACGTTCCAGATACCCCTGGCCTATCTTGCCACGCAGAACATCACTGTGGATCAGATCCAGTCACTTCAAATAAACTTCGTTGCCACCAACGCCGCCCCCGTGGTCGGCCAGACACTGGCCGTCCCCAAGTTCTTCGACGCCCTGTACCCGCCGACCGAGACGACAAGTTACGTCAACATCGTCACCCGCGGCATCAGCGGCAGCCTCCAGCCCGGCATTTACCGCAACGGCGACGCCAACATCGAGGGCAGCAACGACGTCGCCCAGTACGTCGGCGGCCTCCCCGTCACCGTCGCGGACGGCACGAACCCCAGCCTGCCCGACGGGACCAATCTCACCGTCGCTGATTTGGACATCACCGACTTCAGCATCCAGCTCAACAGCCAGTAGGCGGCTGCGGCGTGTTGGCCAAGGGAATTATACCCCACCTAATGAAGCGCCTGGACCGCTACCTGCTGGGGGAGATGGTGCTGCCGTTCGTCGGCGGCGTCCTGCTCATCGTCGTCATGCTCGTCGGCAACACGCTGTTCCCCCTGATCGAGGACATCGTCCGAAACGGCATCCCGCCGCTGATCGTCGCCCGCCTGGTCGCCTTCAACATCCCGATATTGGTGCCCTTGACGCTGCCGCCCGGCGTCGCGCTGTCGTCCGCCTGGGCCGTCAACCGCCTGGCGCGCGACTCGGAGATCACGGCCATCCGCATGGGCGGCGTCTCGCTGCGCCGGCTGTTCCTGCCCATCATCGTGGTCGGCCTGCTGGCCGGCGTCGCCTCGTTTCTGGTCGGCGACCGGGTCGTCCCACCCGCCTGGCGCGAGTTCCAGAAGACGCAGGGGCGGATGTTCTCCTACGCCCTCCAGGCCTCGCCGTCACTCGCCGCCAACAAAGTCTTTACGTTCCAGAACTACTCGTTCCACGTCCGCGAGATCCGCAAAGACCCCGGCGGCAGCGCGAACCGGCTGAATCTGCTCGGCCTGACCATCTTCGAGAACCCGGCCCAGCCGGATGGCTCCCCCGTGCTGATCACGGCCAAGAGCGCCGACTACGACCGCGACGTCTGGACCCTGCACGAGGCGGACGTGATCACTTTTAGTCACGGCTTCGTCGCCGTCGAGATGCCTTCCCAGAGCGTCACGCTGAACCTGCAAGTGCCGCTCGCGAGCCTGTCCCAGACCGCCGCCGACACGCCCGACGAGCTGACGATGGCCCAACTCGGCGCGCAGATGTCCGCGCTGGCCCGGACCGGCCAGGATAACACCGCCGTCGCCTTCAATTACTACTTCAAGCTCGGCCTGCCCTTTCTGTGCCTCGCCTTCGCCCTGTGCGCCCCGCCGCTGGCCCTGCGCTTCGCGCGGGCGGGTGCGTACATGGGCATCTTCCTGTCCATCGTGATGGTCTGGGTCGCCTGGAACGTCCTGCTGCTGACGAAAATCTTGGGCATCGCCGGCAAGATGCCCCCGGCACTCGCCGCCTGGTCCCCCGCGCTGCTGTTCGCAGCCCTGGGGATTTATTTTTTGTGGAAAGCGGAGTAGGGGAGGGGTTCCTCACGCAAAAAAGCCGGGGGCATCGCTGCCCCCGGCCTTCTCTTGCTGTCCCTGCGGCGACTAGATCGCCCGCCGTCCGGCCATGGCGCGCTCGATGCCCACCACGATGACGGCACCCAGGGTCGCCCACAGGATGCTCGGCAGGTCGAAGTGGGTGCGAAAGCCGCTGTTGCCGCCGGACACCATGTAATAGATGAACCCGCCGACGATCGCGCCGACGATGCCCAGGATGGCCGTCCCCAGGAACCCGCTCGGCTTCTCCGCCGGACCGGGCACGATGGCCTTCGCCAAAAGGCCGGCGAGGAAGCCGACCACCAGCCACATGATAATCGAGCCTATGAGATACATCTGTCTTCTCCCAATCTGCAAGGGCCGTTTGCCCTTGCGCTGAGCGTGAGTTGTTGTGTGTTCGTGCGCCGGGGCTTGGCCCCGACACCCTCAATATTCCCCGCGCCTGCCTGCTCCAAACACGGCCCCCGCGCCGGGGCGGAAAACCCGCATAATCGCCGGGAATGCGCGGGTTTTACTCTGCCGCTACGGAACCCGCACCTGTCGCTGGGTGTTTTTAATGCATGACACTTACCGCCCCCCCGCGCTTGCCGGCCTCTCCAAGCCCCGCCTGTGGATGCCGCAGCAGGCGCTGTTCACGCCCGCCGCTCTGGAACAGACCTGGGGCCGGCAGATCGAGGCCCGCGCCCTGGCGCTGGGCGTCCCCGTCGAGCGGCTCAGGGCCAACCGCCTGCCGCCGATGCGCGACGACGAGGGCGGGACGGCCTACAACAAGGCCAAGCGGACGCTGGCCGTAGTCAACGCCGCGCCCGGCGCGTCGAAGCTCCAGCCCATCCCGCCGTCCGCCGACTGGCAGTTCCACCTGGCCGAGGGCTGCCCCGCCCACTGCCAGTATTGCTACCTCGCCGGGAGCCTGGCCGGCCCGCCGGTCATCCGCGCGTTCGCCAACCTGCCCGACATCCTGGACAATCTGGCGCACTATGAGACGCCCGGCGCGGGGCGCAACGAGGAGGCCGGGACGACGTTTGAGGCGTCGTGCTACACCGACCCGTTGGCATTGGAGCACCTGACCGGGAGCCTGGCCGAATGCATCCGCTGGTTCGGGACGCGCGAGCACGCCTACCTCCGCTATACGACCAAGTTCGACGCCGTGGAGCCGCTGCTGGGCCTGCCCCACAACGGCCACACCCGCCCGCGCGCCTCGGTCAACGCCGACCCCGTCGCGCGGCGTCTGGAGGGCGGCGTCGCGCCCGTCGCCGCACGCCTGGCCGCCTTGCGCCGCCTGGCCCTGCCGCGCGCCGAGGGCGGCGGGGGCTACCCGGTCGGCCTGGTCATCGCCCCGATCATGCCCGTGGACGACTGGGAGGCGCACTACGGCAAGCTTTTAGACGACGCCCAGGAGGCGGTCGGCTTCGCCCCCGACATCACGTTCGAGCTGATTACGCACCGCTTCACGCCCGGTTCCAAAGAAGTCTTGCAGAGCTGGTATCCCAAGACGTCGCTGGACATGGTGGAGGAGACGCGGGCGCAGAAACGCAACAAGTTCGGCGGCGTCAAGTTCGTCTACCCGCCCGACACGATGAAAGCGCTGCGCGGCTTCTTCACGTCCGAGATCGCCCGCCGCTTCCCCCAGGGGCGGATACTTTATTGGACGTAAGGCATTATGAACCGACTTGGAGGAACCCGACGTTCAGGAACCCACCCGGCGGGCAAGCGGCGTAGGATACCTACCCCGGCGGGCAAGCCCGCCACCCCTCCCTCGGAGGGAAGGGTGAAGATCAGAAAAGCCTTTCCTCTGACTCCCCCTTCCTTCCGAGGGAAGGGGGCTGGGGGGTTAGGTTCCCCTGGGTACACTTCCCCCATGACTGCCCCCGTTGTCGCCGATCCTATCGACACCTATGACGCGCTGACCCCCGCGGCGCTGACGCCGCTGGGGTTCGACGACCCCGCCCAGGCCTGCCGCATCTTACAGGGCATGGCCGGGCATCACGTGCCGGATGACGCCTTCGGGCGGCTGCTGGGCACGATCACGGAAGCCTTGGTGGGCAGCGCGGACCCGGACCGGTCCGTCGCCAATCTAGGCCGGTGGGCGGACTCGGTGGGCAGCCGGATGGCGGCCTACGGGACACTGGCCGCCGACCCCGAGGCGGCGCGGAGCCTGCTGCTGGTCTTCGCGGCCTCGCAGTTCTTCGCCGACTTGCTTATCAAGACCCCTGAATATCTGGAAGTGGTCACGAACCCCGCCGTCCGCGACCGGGCACGCGGCGCAGAGGCGTTGGCGTTCGATCTGGAGCGGAGGGTCGGCATCGCCAAGACGCCGAACGCGCGGCGGGACGCGCTGCGGCGGTTCAAGCCGCCCGAAATACTGCGGATCGGCGTCCGGGACCTGCTGGGGCTGGCGGACATGGCCGAAACGGCGCGGGCGATCAGCGACTTCGCCGACGTGTGCGTCCGCATGGCCCTTCGTATCTGCGCCCACGAGCTTGGCATCCCCGCCGCGCCGCTGGCCGCCTTCGCGCTGGGCAAGCTGGGCGGGCGCGAGCTGAACTACGCTTCGGACATCGATCTGGTGTTCGTCCACGACGATGCCATGCCGCAGGCCGAGGCGGTCAAATTAGGGGAGGCCATCCGGGACGCCCTGGCGCGCGCCACCGACGCGGGCTTCGTGTTCCGGGTGGACCTGCGGCTGCGGCCCGAGGGCCGGTTCGGGCCGGTCTCGCGGTCGCTCGGGGCGTATCGGGCATACTACGAGTCGTGGGCGGAACCCTGGGAGCGGCAGGCCCTGATGAAAGCCCGCTTCGTGGCCGGCGACAGCGGGGTCGGGGCGGCGTTTGCGGCTATGGCCGAGCCGTTCGTCTACCCTGCCCGCGTGGACGAGGCATTCGTTGCCACAATCCAAAGCGGGAAGCGGCGTCTGGAAGAAAAGATCGCCCGCGCGGGCGAGGCGGACGTCAACGTCAAAGAAGGCGTCGGCGGCATCCGCGATGTCGAGTTCGCGACGCAGCTCTTGCAGCTCGTCGCGGGCGGTACAAACCCGGACGTGCGCGGGGGCAACACACTGGCCGCCCTGGACGCGCTGGCCCACGCGGGGCTATTCAGTGGTGAGGAGCGCGACACGCTGGCGGACTCGTACTGCTTCCTGCGGACGGTGGAGCACCGGCTGCAAATCCGCGATGAGCTGCCGGTCCGGTGCCTCCCGCGCGACGCCCAGGAGATGCGCCGGTTCGGGCGGCGGCTGGGCTATGCGGACGGCCCGGCGTTTTTGGCCGATTATCGGCGACACACCGCCCGCGTCCACGCGCTGTTCGTGCGGCTCTTCTACGGCAGCGACGATGGAGAGGATGCGCGGGAAGAGGTATCGCTGCTGACAGACTGGGCGCTCGCTCCGGACGACCCCGCCGCCCAGGCCGCCCTGGCCGGGGCGCTGGTCGAGCGCGGCTTCCAGGATGTCGCCGCCGCCCAGGACCTGCTGCGGCGCAACGTCGCCGGCTCGCGGTATGGTGACGTCACGCCCGGCGCGCGGGCCGCCTTCGCCGTGCTGGCCCCGGCCCTGCTGGACGCGGCGGGCGGCACATCCGACCCGGACGCCGCCCTGCGCGGACTGGACGCGCTGGCCGACGCCGTCCCGTCTCGCGCGGCCCTGGACCGTTGGCTGTCCGAAAGTGTCTCGCTTCTGCCGCGCCTGTGTGCGCTCGCGGCCTCCGGCCCGTACCTGTGGCAGATGCTTTTGAGCTACTCAGAACTGCTGGACCTGATTGCCGACGATGAGGCGATGGACGCGCCGCCCGCCCTGCACCCCGCCGCGACATTGGCCGCCATGGCCGCCCAGGCGCGGCGGGCACGGCTCCAGACCGGCGCGCGGGACCTGTGGGGCCGGGCGGACACGGCCCAGGTGATGACCGAAGTGACGGCGGCGGCGGCGATGACGCTCCAAAACGCGCTGGCCCAGGCGCGTCGGGAACTCGGCTTTGGGGGCCGCTTCGCCGTCCTCGGCCTGGGCAAGCTGGGCGGCGACGAGATGGGCTACGGGTCCGATCTCGACGTGCTGTACGTCGCCGACGCGGGCGAATTGGCGTTGGCCGCGCGGCTGGCCGAGCGCACCCAGCGTATCCTGAAGGATGACCTGGCCCGCTTCGGGTTCCGCTATGAGATGGACGCCCGCCTGCGGCCCGAAGGCCGCAAGGGGCAATTAGTGCTGGACGTGGCCTCGTACCGGCGCTACTGGGCCGTATCCGCCCAGACCTGGGAGCGCCAGGCCCTGGTCAAAGTGCGCTGGGTAGCCGGCGATGAGGATTTAGGCCGGGAGTTCATAGACGTCGCCCACGCCTTCGTCTACGGTCTGCCGCTAGGGGAGGAACACGCCGACGAGATTCGAGCGATGAAGCGGCGGCTCGAAACCGAGCGGAGCAAAGGCGCGCTCGACCCCAAGCTGGGTCCGGGCGGGCTGACCGACATCGAGTGGATCGTGCAGATGCTCCAACTGCGGCATGGCGCGCGCCGTGCCCGCCTGCGGACGCCGAACACGCTGGAGGCCTTGCGCCGCCTGCGCGACGACGCCCTGCTGACACAGGCGGACTGGGAGGCGCTTTCGACGGCATACGAAGCTTTGACACGATCTCGGAACCGCCTTTATCTGCGGGCAGGCGTGTCCCAGACCGTGCTCGCGTCGCTGCCGGATGCCCTGCGCGCGCAGATGGCGGCGGCGCGGGCCGCCTGTCTGCGGCTGTTTTACGCGGAGTAGGGGTCTACTCCGCCATTGGGCGCAACGCGGTGATCTTGTGGGCGGCGTCCACGGCGACAAGCCAGCGGACGGCGATGGGGCCGTAGAGGGCGCGGTAAAGGGAAGTGCCGCCCGCGTCACGGGCGAGCAAAACCAGCGAGGTCAGCGGGCCGAGTGGGGCCAGGAGCGCGCGGGCCGGGGCGACGGCCTGGGGCGTCAGGGCGGCGCGGAGGGCGGGGGCGAACAGTGCGGAATCAAGATTGCCGGCGGCGATCTGGGCTGAGACGGTCCTGACCAGGGTCGCCGTCTGCGGGTCCGAGTCGGGGATGCCCGCGTCGGCTTTGGCTAAATCCGGCAGGTACAGTTTCGCCAGGCCCAGCGTCAGGGAGTAGGCGGGCAGACTCAACAAGTCGGCGGGCTTGAGCGAGTTGGCGAGCAGGACAACCGAAAGCCGGTCGTCGGGGAAGCGCAGCAGGGCGGCGGAGAAGCTGAAGGGCAGGACGCCGTTGTGCCAGAGCAGGCGGTGGCCGCCGACCGTCTGCGCGATCCAGCCCGCCGCGTAAGAAGTCTGTGCGCCGCCGGGCAGGGCGGGCGGTGTCCACAAAACGGCCTTGGAGGCGGGCGAAAGGACGCCGTCGCCGTCCAGGGCGGCGTTCCACCGGACCAGGTCGGGGGTGGTGGACAAAATCCCCCGGTCACCGAAGTCGAGCGATGGGTTAATGACAAGCGTGTCCGGGACGTATCGCGCGCCGTCCCAGCCGTAGCCACGGGCGCGGCTCGGGTCAGGCCCGCGCGAGTCGTCCAGGCGCGTGTGCGTCATGCCGAGCGGCCCGAAGAACGTGTCGTGTAAATACGCGCCGTAGGGCCTGCCGCCCGCCTTCTCCACGACCAGGGCGAGCAGGTGATAGTTGGTGTTGCTGTACGCGAACTGTGTGCCGGGCGCGAAGAGCAGCGGCTTGGAGGCGGCGGCTTCGAGAAAATCTCGGGTGGAATAGAACTTGCCGTAGTCGTCCGGCGGGATCGTCTCCAAGAAGTTGGGGATGCCTGTGGTCTGATTTAGGAGCTGGCGGACCGTGATGCCCTTCCAGGCGGCAGGCCAATCCGCGACAAAGTGCGCGGCCTGGTCGTCCACACCTAGCTTGCCGTCTTGGGCCAGTTTCAGCACGGCGGCTGCGGTGAACTGCTTGGTCAGCGAGGCGAGGTTGAAGACCGTCTCGGGCGTGACCGGCCTATCCGGGGCGAGGCTTGCCGACCCATAGCCGCGCATCTTGACCACCTTGCCAGCCTGCACGACGGCGACCGACAGGCCGGGGATGTGGCGCTGCGCCATCTGCGCCCGCAAGTAGTCGTCGGCGCTATCCGCCCGCGCCGCCCGCCCCGTCAGTGCCGCTGTCGTCAGCAGGCCCAGGGCAAGGGCTGTTGCTTTCCAAGATCGCATCGGTGTTTCCTTTCCTCTCAAACGAGTGCATCAGGACGGCCAGCGAGACCGGGCGGGCGTCGGGGGCGTCTGCGTCGTCGCCGGCCTGTAAGTCCTCGAACAGCGCCCGGACGCGGGCGGCGAACATTCGCCGCCGGGCCTGCGACAGCGTCAGAATCAGGTGGAAGCCGATCTCGGTCTCGTCGGGCAGGCCGCCGGTCGCGCGCCAGTTAGCCCCGTACAGGTCCAGAGCGGACGCCAGGGTCCATTCCAGCGGCGGCGCGTCTCCGCCTTTGACCGGCGGCGGGGCGAGGAAGCGCCGGGCGACCGCCCGATAAACTTTCTCGGTAATCGGCCCCTTAGCGCGGGTGTGGTCCAGCACGATCAGGCCCGCCGCCAGCAGCGTCCGCGTGTGGAAGTAGAGCTTGCCGCTCTGCTCGCCCAGCGCCCCAGCCAGCTCCTCGTTGGTGTGGGGATGGTCGGCCAGCAGCTCCAAGATTCGCAGGCGCAGCGGGTGCGTCAGCGCCTTGCGCTGCTGCCGGGTTTCGAGCGGGAAATGGTTTGGGGTGTCCATGCGCCGTGCTTTCTTATATCACCATAGTATAATATGGTGATATAGATGCTGTCAAGAGGGCCACCAGTTTTTTTCAAAACCCGTTGAAGCCTTTATGCCCCCGCCGGGTCTTATCTTCTAACTCGCGGACAGACAGGCCTGTATGCGATAGGAGGACCGCCCGATGAATCCCCGATCAATGACCCCGCTCCCGATGTTCACGCTCGACGACGTCCGCGTCGCCTCTCCCTGCCCCGCCGATTGGGACGCGATGGCCGGCACCGACCAGGCCCGATTCTGCGATCAGTGCCACAAGAACGTCTACAACCTCTCCGCCCTGACGCGCGCCGAGGCCGAGGCGCTTGTGCTGGAAAAAGAAGGCCATCTGTGCGTCCGCTACTACGCCCGCGCCGACGGCACCGTCTTGACCCAGGACTGCCCCGTCGGCCTGCGTGCCGTCCGTGCCCGCGTCGCCCGCAAGCTGTCCTACGCCGCCGCCCTGCTGCTGGCCGGGCTGACGGGCCTGTGGCGCGGCAACATCGCCGAAGCCGTGAACGTCACCAAGCAGCAAGCCGCCGCACAGGCCCGCCTGGGGAAGCCGCCTGTGCCGCAGCCCTTTATGGGCGCACCACAGATGGGCCGCACCGCTCACCGGCCCTTCTTCGTGGGCAAGATCGCCGCGCCCCGGCAGGCACCCCCGCCGAAGACGCATCCCATCCCGATGCTGGGCGGCATAGTCGCGCCGCTGCCGCACCTGTCCGCGCCGCCGTCCCTACGCCCCCACAGCCATCCCCGGAAGGAAGCGGGCAGGGGCGAACAGCGCCTCTAGCTCGGGGACCGGGGTGGGCTGCGGGGCAGGCGGCAGGGCGCGCACGAAGTCGGGCAGGCCGTCCTGCATGACGACCGGCACGGTTGGGTGGGACAGGTCCAGCCGGACCGGGGCGCGGAACACGGCGACGGCGTGGACCGGGACCGACGCCTCGCAGTCGATGAGGAAGTGCGCGACCGCCTTGCGGCCCCGCTTCACCTGGCGCGACACGCTCCCCCGCAGCGGCTGCCGCACCCCGTCGGCGTGGACCGCGAACCACGCATCCCCGTGGCAGGCGCAGTGGCCCGTGTACGACTTGACCTCGACCACGAGGATGCCCGCCGGCCCCAAAACCAGCAGGTCCGTGTCACCCTGCCGCGTGCCGGGGGGCACGAAGCTCGTCACGACCGTGTAGGCGTCCCCGAGCGCCCGCAGCGTGTGCAGGACAGCATCCTCGCCCCCGGTCCCGCGCGCGTAGCGGTTGAACGCCCGCAGGGCGCGCACCCCGGACTGGATGCCGGTCAGGGCGAGGAACGCCGCAACGGCGAACCCGTAGCCGCCCAGGGGTGCGGCCTGCGTCCAGAGCAGGACGCCGCCCGCGACCCCGGCCACGGCCAGCGTCCCCTCGACCCGCATGACCTTGTCGGCGTGGCGCGCGTGGCGGATCACTTTCATAGCCTGATTTCCATGCCGCTATTATTGGCAGGGGCGGCCCGCCGCTTCAGGGACGGGCGCGTCCGAGGGAGGGGCTTGACGGCAAAACGCCCGGCCCCGGTCTAGAAACGGGGTCGGGCGCGTTGGCAATATGTGGATGCTGTCGCACTTTCGGGAACAGGGCTGCCGTGCCGGCCCCCGGCCCCCCAGGATGTTCGCCTGGGGGGTATGGGATCGGGATAGGCCCCTTGTTTTGCGTCCCCGCGTTTCCACGGGTTTGCCTTTGTCGAGCAGCGATTGGCGTGTCGGACGTTCTCTATATCGGGAGATTCGCGGGCGGCGTTTACCCCCAACAATGCGGGGTTTGCTTTGCCTGCCCTATCGGCTTCGCTGTTGCGCCCCCGGAACCACCTCCAGGGCGGAGCCGTCCGCCAGCCGGTACACGTAGAAGTCGCTGTCGATGCTGAACACGCGCCGATAGCCGCCGACTTCGGCCAGGGCGACCAGGGACGCATCCGCTAAATCCATCGGGCGATCCTGGTACTTGTCCATCAGAGCGAGGATGCGCCGAGTTTCCGTGTCACCCGGCGTGTGCAAATGGACTATGCCGGTTTCGACGTATTCCGCGAGGAGCTTCTGCATCCGCCACCCCCCCGCTTCGCCGGTGAGGTACATGGCTTCGGAAAAGCAGGGCCAAGTCGTTACCCAGGGCGGCGGCAGTGGGCGGCGTACCGCTTGGCAGCGCTTGTGTTGCTCCGGCTGGCCCTTGGGGTCAACCAGAGCAAACAAGGGACCTGTGTCCGTCAGGGTCCCAAAGGGTGTCATACGTTAAACCCCTGCTTGCGGTACTTCGCGGCGATAATCCTGCCTACTTTGCTCGCGCGGTAGTAGGTGCGGGCCGGAGAATCATCAGGCTCGGGAACCGTCGCGTGTGCCTTTGCGATCAACTCGTCCATCAGCACATGAAGGCGCTCCTGACGGTCTTGTTCACTCTCATCCCGCTCGCGCGGACCGGCATCAGGCACTACTTCCCCGTGTGGAGGCCCTTGCCGCCACAACTGCTCGATTGCGGTGTCAACCACCACCTCGGGCGTCTGGTTGCGGCGCGCGGCTACGGAGAGCAGGCGGGCCTCGGTTTCAGGTGTGAGCGTGAGTGTCATGGTGTTTCCATTATACCGGCTCCGGGGGCTATTGGAGGCCGCAGGCAACACTCTTGCCTCAGCCCCGGATAAAAACAACCCGAGTCGCTTGACAAAACGGCGCGGTTGTTGTATGATAGTGGGTGCAACGGGCACCCCGCCCCTGCCCTCACCGCTCAAAGGAGAAAGAAATGCCTACTGTTCGCCGAAGCTGCTTGGGCTTCACCTTGATCGAGCTGCTCGTCGTCATCGCCATCATCGCGATCCTGGCGGCCATCCTGTTCCCCGTCTTCCAGAAGGTCCGCGAGAACGCCCGCCGCGCTTCCTGCCAATCCAACCTCAAGCAGCTTGGGCTGGCCGAAATCCAGTATGCTCAGGATTTCGATGAGGTCCAGTCAGGCTCGTATTTCTACGGGCCGCAGAGCAACACCGTTCGGCGCTCTTACTGGCCGGAACTGATTTTCCCCTTCACCAGGTCCGCCGGCCTTTACGTTTGCCCGGATGGGGTCGCCCCCCACATTGACACGGTCCAAGCCTTCGACTCGACCACGGCCGCCAACTCGGACGTCCACATCACCGACTACGCCTATAACTGCATCCAGCTCGTGGGCACGATCGCGGACTACGACGGTGAGCAGCAGGCGCTGGCCTCGGTCCAGTCCCCGGCCAGCACGATCATGCTGACGGAGGCGAACGCCATGGACCCCAATCACACCAGCGACAGCAGCAAAGGCGGGCAGGCCAACACGTACCGGGTTGGCCAGACGGACTACGCCGGCGTGTTCCCACCGGCCGCCGAGCCTCGCACCAAGACGTGGGATGGGGTGACGGGCACGGCCATGCAGCTCACCGTCAGCAAGCGCCACACGAACGGCTCGAACTTCCTGTACTACGACGGCCACGTCAAGTGGAAGCGCAGCTCGCTGGACGGCAACGGCAACCCGTGTGACTGGTACCTGACCAAGCCCCCGGCCGACACCGCCAACGGCTTCCCCGGCTGCCAGTAGAGTCAGCCGGACACGTCCCCCAGGATCGGCCCCCGTGTTTGCACACGGGGGCCTTTTACGTTCCGCCTGAGTTGTGAGCGGCCAAAAAAGATTTGCCTCAACCGCTTGACAAAAGAATCTGGGTGTTGTATGATGGTGGGTGCAACGGGCTTCTTGCCCTGCCCTCATCGTCAAAAGGAAAAAGAAATGCCTACTGCCCGCCGAAGCCGCCTGGGCTTCACCTTGATCGAGCTGCTCGTCGTGATCGCCATCATCGCGATCCTCGCGGCGATCCTGTTCCCCGTCTTCCAGAAGGTGCGTGAGAACGCCCGGCGCGCGTCCTGCCAGTCCAATGAGAAGCAGATCGGCCTGGCGCTGATTCAGTACCAGCAGGATGCCGACGAGAAGTTCCCCAGTGGCTACAGCGACCCGACCCCCCATACAGGCTACGGCGCCGGCTGGGCCGGTGAGATTTATTCTTTCACCAAGAGCATCGGCCTCTACAAGTGCCCGGATGACCCGACGGGGCCCCATCGGGGTTCTCCCGTTTCCTACGCCTTCAACCAGAACCTGTATGGGGGCGGCGCGAACGGGGCGCTCGCTTCGCTCAACGCGGCCGCCTCCACGGTGCTGCTGTGCGAAGTCCAGAACGAGACGGCCGTCATCGACTATCCGGCCGGTGATGAAGGCGGCAGTGTCGGCGACCAATTCCAGTCGGCATCCGTGAACGGCTTGGATGTAAACGTCACGGGGACTGCGCCCGTCGATCTGATCACGAACTACGACGGCACGTACAACAACTTCGAGAGCCGGAACACCAAGTATGCGACGGGGCCGATGGGCGGGGTCGCGCCGACCAACGGGACCACCTACTTCACTGGGCTGACCGGCCGCCATACGGACGGCTCCAACTTCCTGGCGGCGGACGGCCATGTCAAGTGGCTGCGCGGCGTGGCCGTTTCTCCGGGTCACACGGCGGCGGCGGCGACCGATGCCCAGGGGAAGAGCGCCAACCTCGCTGCCGGCACCGGCAACCTGGGCAACGCGGCGCTGACCTTCAGCCCCGTCTAAGAGCGACAAACAAGTCCCCCACTTGGCCCACGGTGGGGAAACTTTCTGTCGCTTGTATGTTCACCAATTGTCAGGGGGGCGCAGAAATGCCCCCCAACTAGAGCATGCGCAGGATGGAGCGAAAATCCTTCCTGCCTGTTCTGCCTGAGACGAAGGGCCGGCTTCCTGTGCGTGAGCACGGGGAGCCGGCCCTTCGTGCGTGTGGCTGCCGACGGTGCCTGACGCTTGACAATTCGGCCCTGATGGTTTAACATAGGGGCATGAAGACTTTTCCCCGTTTCTTTCCCCTCGCCCTGCCCGCCTTTTTGCTCCTCGCAGGCCTCGCCGCCGGGTGCGCCCGCGCCCAACCACCGACCACCGCGACGGGGCAGCTGACGGTCCGGGTGGACCGGCCCGGCGCGCGGGTCAGCCCGACGTTCTACGGGCTGATGACCGAGGAGATCAACCACGCCTTCGACGGCGGCCTATACGCCGAGCTGATCCAAAACCGCGACCTCCGGGGCCGACCTGTCCCTGCCGGGCAGCCGCCCGACATCGGCGCGTACCAGGGGGAGTAGCGGCGTATGCGGAGCGCAGCCCCAGGGGTTCAGTCCTGGGCAGTCACGTGAGATGGCTGGGGTAAAAAAAGGCGGCCCCACTGGGGCCGCCTTTTCTGCATCCTGACCGAGGCCGCCGGCAGCGTCTACTGGGGCACCCCCGGCACACCGACTGCGCCACCCGCGCCCGCCGCGCCGTCCGCCGGCTCCGCGCCCTCATGGACGCTGGCGAGGACGCGCAGGAAGGCGGGCTTGAGGGCGGCCCACTCGCTCTCGGGGCACTGGCACACCACCTCGGCGGTGTGGCTGCCACCCGCCAGTGACGCCCGGTAGCCGTGCTGCGGCCCGCCCAGGCCCAGCACGTTGCCGCTCGCCGTCCACTCCGCCAGGCGCGCGTCGCCCATCGCGCTGTCGAACTCGCCCACCTGCGTCTCCGCGTACCCCTTGTGCGGTGCGCCCACCATCTTGCGCCAGTGCTTGTGCAGGGCGGCGGCGTGCGACCCGGTCAGGGCGGCGTCGCTCTGGCCGGCCATCAGGCCGGCAGCGACGATGGTCGCCAGCGTGTCCGTCGTGATGTCGATGGAAGAGCTACCCGAGGCGAACAAAACCCCGCCCGTCGTCGAATCGCTGCCCGCCATCTGGTGGGACTTGTCCGCGGGGGTCACGCTCCACCCGCCCGGCGCGGCGCACCCGAACGACTTGTCCGGGGCGACATAGGCCGTGAACGTCGTCGGCACGACGGCAGGCTTGGGCGTCAGCAGGTACGCCGTTCCCAGGACGGCGGCCAGCACGACGACGCCCAGGCTGATCCAAAGCCAGCGTCTCCCGCTGCCCTCCTCGGGGGCCGCCGCCATCGCCCGCGACGGGGCCACACCACCCGGCCTGGGCGGGGCGCTGTAGCCACCGCCCCCACCTCCTGCCGGCCGGAGCGACGGGTGCAGGGGAGGCGGCTGGGCGGACGGGGCCGCCGGGAGTGGGTTCCCGGCGAGGTCCATTCGGGGCGCGTCGTCCCCGCCGGAGCCGGAAGAGTCGGGAAGCGGATTGCCCGCCAGGTCGTATTGCGGCATCGGTGTGCGCTCCTTGAGTTCGATTATACAGCAGGCAAAGGGTCGTGTCAAGGCAGCAATGGCCTGCTATCTCCTGCCGCCAAAGCGGCAGGCTGGGCGCCCGCGCTGCCGGCCCCCCTGCACAGCCCCACCAGCCCCGGCACAACGGCGCTCTGGTACAATGATGTTCCTATGGATACCCCGCCCTCAGAGGGCCACGCCGGGCGGAAGACGCTGCTCGCGCTGTCTTCCCTGTTGATGGTTCTTGTCGTCCTCCTGTGCCTCCTGCCCAGGCCCGAGAACGACCTGTTCTTCGAGCTGCGGACCGGCGCGGACATCCTCCGCACCCACCACCTGCCCCGTAGCGACACCTACTCCTGGGTCAACCAGGGCCGGCGCTGGGATGTCCCCGAGTGGCTGGCCTTCGTCTGCTACGCCCTCGCCTTCAGGGCCGGCGGCTTCTTCGGCACCTGGGCGCTGATGGCCCTCCTGGCCCTGGCCGCCGTCGGGGTCGTGTGGGTCCGGCTGGTCCGGCGGCTGGGCGCGGCCTGGGCGTTCGCCCCGGCCTTTTTGATGCTGCTCGCCCTGCGCGACTGCCTCCAGGAGCGGCCCTACGCCTTTACCTACGTCCTGCTGCCCGTGTCGCTGATCCTCGTCGGGCGGGGGCGCGGCGGCCACCCTCGCGCGCTGCCGGCACTGGTGCCGCTGTGCGCGCTGTGGACCAACCTCCATCAGGGCGTCGTCGTGCTGCTGGGGATTCTTGCCGTCTACGCCCTGGCCGGTGCCCTGATGTCCGCCTGGGCCTGGGTCCGAGACTCGCGCGCCGCGCCGCTGGATCTGCTCCAGCCGGGGTGGGAGGAAGAGGCGCAAAGACGGGAAGAAAGGCGAGAGGCGGGAGGGGAATGGCGGCGGCATCGGGCGCAGGCGGCGCGCATGGCCGGGACCGCTCTGGCCTGCACGGGCGCGGCGATGCTCTCGCCCTACGGGTGGCGCGTCTTCTGGAACGTCTGGATCACCGTCCACGACCCGACGCTGATGTCCAGCGTGACCGAGTGGAACTCGGCGTTCACCCTGCCGCTGGTGCAGCTCCAGCCGTTCCTGCTGGTCGCCGCCCTGGCGTTCGGGTCCTTGGCCGTCAGCCCCCGCCGCAGCTCCGCCGACGCGCTGGTCCTGGCCGTGTTGTTCTGGCAGGCGCTGCTCCACGCGCGCAGCATCCCCCTGTTCGCGCTGGCGGCCACGGTCATCTGCACCCCGTACTTTGCCCACTGCGTCCATGCGCTGCGCCGTCAGGGCCTGTTCGCGTCCCGGTCTGCCGTTCGCGGCCCGCTGCTGGCCGGGTTCGCCCTGGCCTGCGCCCTCGCCGTCGCCCTGGTCAGCCTGACCGCCCTGCGTAAGAACATCGGCCCCCTGGGATACAGACCCGAGGGCATCGGCGAGGCCGTCGCGCGCGTCCCGACCTACCCCGCTGCGGCCTGTACGTTCGTCGAGGCCGAGGGCTTCCCCCCCGGCCTGCGCCTGCTCAATAACTTTGAGATCGGGGGCTTTCTGCTATGGTGTCTGCCCCAGGAGCCGGTCTTCATCGACGGTCGGTTAGATGTCTACGTGGGCCGGACATTCGACGACATGCTCCTACTCTCCCGTGGCCGCGCCGCGCCCGGCTGGGACGCTCTGGTGCAGCATTACGACTTCGACTGCGTCCTGACCACCAGTTCGCGCGAGGCATCCGCCTTTGAGTCCGACCCCCATTGGTGCCTCGTCTACTCCGATCCTCTTGACGCGCGCCGCCCCCGCTGCCGCATCCTCCTGCGCCGCCGCCCCCGGTTCGCCGCCCTCATCGCCCGCTGCCAACGCGACCGCCCCGGCCCGCCCGCGCCCTGACGCCTCCAACGAGAAAGAAGAGGAAAAAATTGAGAGGGCGGGGAATGCAGGCTTGAAGTCTTATGGAACTTGAAATACTTTACAATACTTTAGAACAAGCTGTATGGCTCGCCGTAGCCTCGTCGGAAAGGGAAAGCGATGGATTATCCTCACGCAGGGCCGCCGCCCCCGCTGATGCACCCGCCGGCGAAGAAGGCATTCCCGGTGGCCGCCGTTGTCCTAGGCGTCTTCGGCCTTCTGGTCGTGCTGGCGGTCGTCGGCGGCATCAACGCCTTTCATTCGGCTCAGGAAGGCTCGGCGGAGGCCATCGCGGTGGGCGACAGCTTTATTGATAACATGGGCCAGCACAACTTTGCCGCCGCCCGCTCCCTGTTCACACCCCAGGTGCAGGCAAGCACCCCCGCCGGCAACCTCAAGGACATCGAGACGTTGGTGGAGAAGCACCACGGGGCGTTCGTCAACCACGGCAAGCCGCAGTGGTTCGTCCAGAACTGGAACGGGCAGACGAGCGTCCGCCTGACCTACCCGGCCCAGTTCACCAGGACCAACAGCACGGTTTCGATGACGCTGGTGGAGACGAGCCAGGGCTACCAGGTGTACGATGCCCGTTATGAGTTCTAATACGTTAAAACGGCTCGCGTCACTGTGCGCGCTCTGCCTGCCGACGTTCTCGCAGAAGAACACGGTTTATGCCCTTCCGATGTACAACCAGCCCGCCGGCGACCACGCCCGCTACGAGTCCCTCAACGAGCCACCTGGTCATGCAGAAGCCGACCGGCGAGTTCGTGGTCGCCGACTGGTCCGAGCAGCTCATGACCGGGATGGAGCACGACGAGACGGACACGATCCGCCTGGGCAAGCCGGCTGCGACGCTCAAAGTCTACGACATCGAGCAGGGAACGGTGTCGATTGCCACGCGGCACAACGTCACGCGGTACACGCTCCACATGAGGCCGAGCGACGCTTATCTCCTGGTGCTGGGCCGTGGCGTATCACGGTAGCGCGCCGGAGAAGCAGGCCGGGTGATGCCACTGGCCTTGTAGAAGGCCAGGCGTTCCGCGAATTCCCCGGAAAAGGCCAGTACGTCCCGGCAGGGCGCACACCGCCCCGGCCCGGTCAGGGCCAGAAGGGCGGTGCGGACGTGCCGGGCGAATGACCGCGCGGCGAATGACGGCACGGCACCTCCAGGGACGGACGCGATGGGCCTGGTTTACTTCAACGCCCCCAGCCGCAGGACGGCGCGGTGGACCAGCTCGTTGGCCTCGTCCTGGCTGCCCGCCTCGGCGTAGACGCGGAAGAACGGCTCCGAAGCGTCCGGCAGGATCAGCGTCCACGCCCCGTCGCCCCGGTAGGTCTTGATGCCGTCCACCAGCTCCGTCCTGCCCCCGCTTTCGCCCGCGTGCCCGTCGCTGTCCGTGGTCAGGACGCGCATGATGCGGCCCTTGACCTCCCACGGGCAGGACACGGTCTCGGACGCCAGGAAGTAGGGCGGCAGGAGGGCTCGCACCTGGCTCAGGGTCGTCTCCTGCAAGGCCAGCATCTCCAGCAGCCGCGCGAACGCGAACAGGCCGTCGAAGGCCGGCTGGAACTCGGGGAAGATGAACCCGCCCCCGGTGTCCCCGGCCAGCGCCAGACCTTCTCCGCCATCCGGCCCCTGCCGGCCCGCCGCCGCCGTCGCCATCAGCGAGCGCACGTCCGTCTTGGTGCGGACGACGCTGCCGCCGTGCTCGGCCAGGATGCACTCGATGATGGACGGGGCCGTGACCGGCACGGCCACCTGCGCGCCGGGCTTGGCGCGGGCCACCAGCAGCGCGAACACGCCCAACAAGTCGCTGCCCGACAGCACCTGACCGGTCTCGTCCACTACCGTCAGCCGCTCGCCGTCGTCGCCCAGGAACACGCCCATGTCGGCCTTGAGCGTGACCAGATACTCGCTCAGGCTCTGCACCAGCAGCGCCCGGTCGGCCGCCGTCCGGGGCGACTTCTTGGGGTCCGTGTAGGCGTTCAGTGCGACGGTCTCGGCTTCCAATCGCCCCAGCATCTGCGGGAAGACGCCCGAGATGCGGTTGTAGGCGTAGTCTACGACCGCCCGGAAGCCGCGCCGCTGGATGGCCCCGGTGTCGAGCAGCCGGAAGAAGTCCTGCGAGTACTGCTCGATGGCGCGCGGCACGTAGCCGATCTCGCCGACCTCATCCGGGTCGGTCCGCCCGAAGTCCTCGCGGTAGAAGATCGTCTCGATCTTGCGCTGCCCGTTGGTGGACAGATAGATGCCGTCCTTGTCGAAGAACTCGACGAGGGCGAGGCTGGGCTGGTCCGGAGCCAGGCGCACGTGGATGCCGCCCACGGCGTTGGTCGACCGGACCGTGTGCCGCGAGATCGGCAGCGGCATGCCCTCGTTGTCCAGCACGTTGACGCCCACCGAGACCAGGCCGGCGATCAGGCCGCGCTTGAGCATCCGGCAGACCAGGGTCGAGTCGCGGCTCGTGATGACGGTCGAGCCTTTTTTCAGGAACGCCCCGTAGCTCGCGCCCAGTTTCGTGGCGAAGTCCGGCGTCATCTCGACGTTGGCGATGCCCGAAACGCCCAGGTTGCGGAACAGCGCCCCCTGCCACTTGGAACCCCAGATCAGGCTCATGGTGACGACCGACCCGGCCTCGATCACTTTGTCGGGCCACAGCTTGATCAGAGGCCGGATGGCGCTGCCGCTCTCGATGTGGCAGCGGTCCCCGATCACCGCCCCTTCCTGGATGACCACGTCCTCCTTGATCGTGTTCTTGAAGCAGACCGTGCAGGCCGTGAGCTGGGCGCGCGCGCCGATGTAATTGGAGTCCCAGACGATGGCCCGCTGCAAGGTCGCGCCTTCCTCGATGAGGCAGTTGTCGCCGATGACCGTCTCCGGCCCGATGTGCGCGCCGGCCTTGATCCGGCAGTTCTTGCCGATGCAGACCGGCCCGACGATCTGGGCCGTGGGGTCGATCTCGGTCCCGGCCCCGATCCAGATGTGGCCGCCCGCCCGCTGTCCCTCGATGGGGAGCTGGGTCATCCCGCCCAGCATCTCGTACTGCGCCTGCCGGTACTGCTGGAGAGAGCCGACGTCGGTCCAGTATTCGCCCAGCACGTACCCGAACATCGGCTTCTCGTCCGTCAATATCTGCGGGAAGATGTCCTGCGACCAATCGTAACTCTTCTCGGGCCGCATGTACTCGAAGATGGACGGCTCCAAAATATACATGCCGGTGTTCACCGTGTCCGAGAACACCTCGCCCCACGAGGGCTTTTCCAGGAAGCGCCGGACGCGCCCGCCCTCGTCGGTGATGACCACGCCGAACTCCAGCGGGTTATCCACGTGCTGCAAGACCAGAGTCGCCACCGACCCCTTCTCGCGGTGGAAGGCCAGCGCCTTGTCCACGTCCAAGTCCGTCAGCGCGTCCCCCGACACGATGATGAACGTGTCGTCTTTGAGGTACTCCTCGGCCTTTTTGACGCTGCCCGCCGTGCCGAGCGGCGTGTCCTCGACCGTGTAGATCAGGTTCACGCCCAGCTCGGACCCGTCGCCGAAGTAGCCCTCGATCTCGTCGGCGAGATAGTAGAGCGTGACCACGATGTCGGTGACGCCGTAGCGCTTGAGCAGCTCGATGGTGTGCTGCATACAGGGCTTGTTCAGGATGGGGACGAGGGGCTTGGGGCGGCTGGAGGTGAGCGGCCGGAGCCGCGTCCCTTCCCCGCCCGCCATGACGACGGCTTTCATCGGTGTGTTCTCCTTACATCAGGGGACAGCGCTATCTTTGCGATATTTTGGTTGTTCTTTCCCAATTCCGATGGGTTTCAGTGCAGGAACCCACCCCGGCATGAGGAACCCACCCCGGCGCAAGCGCCGACCCTCCCGAAGCGGGAGGGCGGGCTGGGAAGGAGACAAAAGTTTTTGCGGGTTCTCATGGGCGACGCCCAGAGAATGGCAAAGGGAGGGCTTCACTTGGACCTTCCGCCTACTCCACAGCCTGCGGCGGGCCGGTGAGGTTGGGGGACGCCGCGGCTGCTTTTCGCGCAGGAATCGCTTGATCTGATACATCACCACCCCGACCTGCTGCCGTCGGAAGTGCGCCCCTAAACCGTTGCCGCGCAAGCGCCGCCAAAGCTTGGCCTCCATCGGGGTCATCTCCCGGCGCATTTGTTGCGCCAGCGGAACCTTTCCCTCGCTCACCCGCTGTCCGACAACGATGTTGTGCGGCCTGACGTCCTCACCCCGCCGCCTGCTTCCCTCTTCCATGACATCTTTCTCCTCCCCGCCCTGGCAGCACATCCAACTCTCTGTCCCCCTCCCAGCCCACCCTCCCGCTTCGGGAGGGAAGCGGGCTTGCCCGCAGGGTGGGTTCTTACTGATCCTCCACCGGGTGCTCCACGCGGGCGAACCACTTTGGCTCGACGTCCGGGAATACCGAGTCCCGCGCCTCGCACTCGGCGACGTTCTTCCAGTCTCCAACCGACAATTCCTGCCCCGCGCCTGCCCGCCGGACCAGCCCGGCCAGGGCTTGGAAGCTGTCGTAGTGGTTCCGCAGGCGCACCGTCGAGTAGTCCTTGGCCCCGCCCGTCGAGATGCAGAACTGCCAGTCCGACGCCATCAGCAGCAGGGCCTCGCGGGCGGCCTGCTTCAAGATTGGCGCGGCGGCGGAGTTGTCGCCGTACTCGCGGGCCAGCGCGGACATCTCGGCCTCGACCTCGTAGACCAGCTTCCACGACCAGGCCGTTTCCTCGTTGAGCCAGATAAAGTGGAAGCCGCCCTCGCCCCACGACCCTTCCGGCAGCGTCACCGGCAGCGTGGCCGGGTTCTTCTCTAGGTATCCCCCGACCGTCTGCATCGTGATCTCGGGGTCGGTCGCCAGTGCCTTGAGCGCATGGTACAAAAACTGCGGCCCTTCAAACCACCAGTGGCCGAACAGTTCGGTGTCGTACACCGCCGTCAAAATACACGCCGGATCGGCCTGCGCCCGCAGGACATCTTTGACCAGGGCGGCGAAGTGGGCCGCGTGGCCGCGCGCCCGCGTTTCGGCCTGGTGCGGCTCGTACAGGCTCTTGGCCCCCAGGTCGGCCTTGTCCGCGCTGACCCGCCAGTAGCGCAGGCCCAGCGACTTGTCGCCCGCGCCGACGTGCTTCTTGTGGAACTCCAAATACCACTCGTCGCCTGGATACCCCCGGTCGCCGCTCCACACCTGTTCGCCCGTGGCCGCGTCCCGCCCGAACACGGCCAGCGGCGGCTTGTCGCCCAGGCCCGACGAGTCCACCAGGTAGGGCTTATAAGTCGTGTAAGGCCGGTACTCCACTGTGACCGTCTCTTTTTGGAACTGCTTGTAGATCTCTCTGAGCGGCCCGAACTTGTCCGCGTAGACGCCCAGGGCCTCGCCGCCGCGCAGCAGGCTGCCCTCGACGAAGAAGTAGCCGATGCCGTTCTCGGCTAAGAACTCGTCCACGCCCTTACGCAAAACGGGCAGGCGGGGAACGTCCGGCACGGCCAGCGGCGCGGCCCAGTGGTAGCGGGGCCGGTACGCGCACTCGGGCAGCCAGTACCCGCGCGGCGCGCGCCCGAAGTGGCGGGTGTAGGCGGCGATGCCGGTCTTCACCTGCGCCTGTATGCTGGTGTCCTGCGACAGCAGGGCCGAGTAGCCGTGTGTCGCGCTGCTGGTGATGACCTCGATGTGCCCCGCATCTTGAAGGGCGGCGAACGCGCCCACGATGTCCCGCCCATACGCGCCCTCGAAGTCCGCCCGCGCCTTTTCGTACCAGTCCTCCCAGTAGCGGGCGAGGTAGGCCATGTGGTAGTTGCCGTCCTGCCGGAACTGCGCCCCGTCCGCCCGCGCCGCCGCGACCTTGCCGCCGAGATAATCCGACAGCTCCTCTTGAAAGCTCGGGTCGCGCAGCTGCTCCACCAGCACCGGCGTCAGCCCCAGCGTGATTTGGGGGGACAGTCCCTCGGCGATAAGCCTGTGGCAGGCGTCCAGCAGGGGCAGATAGGTCTCCCCAGCCGCCTCGGAAAGCCAGTCGGTGCCGTGCGGCGACCGCCCGTGGGCCAAGACGTAGGGGATGTGGGAGTGCAACACGAGAGAGAACGTGCCGAGCGGCGCAGCCATCGGGGGATACCTCGCGGGGTGGGGGTTTGTCCCCCGGAACGACAGTTGCAGGATAGCACTTTTACCGGGAATTGTCAAACGCCCGGTTCCGTCTGGGAGCTGATACGATCCTTGCCGCCCGGCCCGCGCTCTGCCGCCACCTGGGAGGAGATCGAGCGCACCTACAGAAAAACTAACCCGGCAGCCGATAAAATGCCATGAACCACTTACGATTTGAATTCGTTTACGCAATCTATTGACATCCACGGTTACAGGTGTCAAACTTGTCCTGATAGGTTAATGTGTTACAACCGAGTTTTGCTGCTGTGAATGCAGGGGAGGCATTCCAGCATCTCACACAGCAAAAAGAAGGGAACCGCCTGCCGGCGGCCCCCTTCTTCTCACCAGAGACTAGAAGCCGAGGCTTTTAAGAATCTTGAAGATCGCGGCGATTGTTGAAGCAACCGCTGCGACCGTCTGCGCGATGGGTCGGACCCGTACAAAGGCCCGTCGCACATGATTGGACATTGGAGATACACATCCTTCCTGTCCAAGTTGGAAGGGACAGCCCCTTGCAGGCTGTCCCTTTCATTTTACGGTAGTGGTCTAATATAAGTTGTTGTCAGGTTTCTACCATTCCTCACGAACACCTTGAGTGACAGGTAAACGTGACAGTCACGGTGGCCGTTACTCTACAATGACAACACCCGATGCTCGAAAAACAACTCGCATTAAACCACTACCGGAATTAGTATAATGCGAAGACTAACCAACAGACGCAGAGTTATCGTGGGCAATCCTTGAGTTGATAAAAAGTCATGCTATGAAGACTACATCTTTTATGACTATGGTAGCTGTATGTTTGGCTGCCAACATGATAACTGCTTACGCCCAAGAACCAAAGCAGCTTCCCCTAGAGACATTAGTAGGTCTTTGGGGCAGTGAACGAACCTTCAATTCCACCGTCTCTGGGCAGCTCGTCATTGATGCACAAGCGCCGGAATGGGTTGCGCGAATCTCTGGGGTTGAAGTCCCGGTTCATCATAGTAGCAACACAATTTCATTCATGTTGCCAGGTAGTAAGGGTGCATTCAATGGACGCCTGAGCGAAGACAACAGTAGCATCACCGGGTATTGGGTTCAACCGATCCCAGTTGTTTCGGATTATCCGTTTTCGACCCCTGTTTCGCTCAAACTGTTGCAGCATAGCGTGTGGTCTGGAAATGTCTCGCCGCTGAATGATACAGTTTCGCTTTACCTTGTTGTCAAGCAAGAGACAGACGGAGCGCTGGTGGCCTTCTTCCGTAACCCTGAATGTGCTTTTTACTCGAAGCGGACATTTCAACTCAAGCATGACGGCAGCCGGGTGGTACTGACAAACACGCAGAACAAGGATGACCAACTCACAGGTACTTACGACGAGTTGACTAAGCATCTTTCTCTGCGTATCCCCAACTGGAACTCGACCCTGGAACAGTTTGGCGAGACCTTTGAGTTCACGAAGCGAGACCGTGACAATGCAGTCGGTTTTTACCCCCGAACTCCTGAGACGAGCCGTTACACCTACCGCCAACCTTTGAGCGAAGCGGACGGCTGGCAGACGGCATCACTCCAAGATGCTGGCTTGGATCGTAAAAAGGTAGCTGCTGCCGTCGAGAAGATTCTTGGAAGTGAAACGACGAGCGGCACATCCCCCTACATCCAAAGCCTTCTCGTGGCGAGGCATGGCAAGCTCGTTCTTGAAGAATACTTCTACGGCTTTAGCGGCAATCGCCCTCACGATTTGCGCTCCGCCGGCAAATCCTTCACCTCAGCCTTAGTGGGCATTGCCATTGACCATCATGCAGGATTTGGGTTGGAGACGCCGATTTACTCCCTGTTCCCGGAATACAAGCATTTTGCAAACCCAGACCCACGCAAAAGCCAAATCACCGTCAAAGATTTGCTGACGATGACATCCGGGTTAGCAGGCAATGACAACGATGACTCGTCGCCAGGTAACGAGATGGTCATGTTTGCTCAACAGGAGACCCAGCACGACTTTTACAAATACGTCCTTGACCTTCCTATGGCGAGCGCACCGGGCGGAAAACAGGCCGTATATTTTACGGGCGGTATCAACCTGCTGGGCGGTATTGTCAGGAATACGATGAAAATGCCACTTGACACGTTCTTCGACGAGTATTTAGCGCAGCCACTCGACATTCATAATTACCATCTTAATTTGACACCAACAGGTGATGTGTATGGCGGCGGGGGTCTTTACCTGCGTCCGCGTGACGCTCTCAAGCTCGGCCAACTTTATCTTGACGGTGGGGTTTGGAACACGCGCCGCGTCGTAAGCAAGAACTGGGTTGATCTTTCGACCCGGAGGTACGCAAGCTTCAATGCAGAACACGGGTACGGCTTTGCCTGGCATCTTTTCGATTTACGCTTTAGTGATCGCGTTTACCATGAGTATGAGGCGGAAGGTAACGGCGGTCAGCTTACCATTGTCATCCCCGATCTTGATCTAACAGTCTCATTTACAACTGGCAACTATGGCAACGACATGACCATGCCGGAACGCGACGTGTTAGCTGGTGTAGTCTCAGCTATTATTGAACAATAGACTCACTACCGCACAGTTTGTGCATGGTCTTATTTGGTTGGCCGCGCTTGCAGCCTAACGGGAATCGGTTCGTCTTCATTGAGGCAATGTTCGAGCCAAACCATCCTTAACTGGAACAGGCTTAGGTCACGGCGTCTGGTCCGATAAACAATCGGCGGCATCTTGTGCCCGATTATAGACAGCATATTGTATACTGTGTCATGGCTTCCGAAACAATTTTGGTAGTGGCACAGTGCCGACAGTTGTTGTGTTCCCAATTCTGGAGTAGTGGATTGGCTGGGAGCAAAACGCCCTATTTCGGCGGCCTATAAAGGCATTTCTCGCGCCCTCCGAACTATTACGACTGTCGGCACTGTGCCACTACCCATTTTACTACCTTCTCCATCTGTGACGCAAGAGGTTTTAGAAGAGTAGGGTGCCAGGTCTGACATCCTAATTTTCTTGTCGCCGTCATCTCGGCACCCATTGCGGCGGCAAATCCCGCACCGCGACCCCATCCTGGACTATGCCCGCGCCCCGGCTCCGCAAGCGAAAGGCCCGGTACTTCTCAGTACCGGGCCTTTCAATGTGGGCGATGCCGGGGGCGGCTTGAGGCCACCCCTTTGTCAGGCTATCTCTTTGTACGACTGGGCCGCGCCGGGCCGCCCTTGGGGGGCGGGGCTGTCGGGTACGGACGCCTGCACCTTCGTCGCCGTAGACTGCGCCTGGCCGACCCACTGCTCGGTCAGCCGGGCCGCCGTGTCGCGCCCGCCCAGCCCGAAGGCCAGCCCCAGGGCCAGCGAGATCGCCGCCACCAGGCCGATGTAGAGCGTGTTGACGACCACCGGGGCGACCCCCAGCTCGTTGACGGCGGCGATGACCGCAAAGGCCATGACCGCCCCCGAGGCCAGCCTCCCCAGCAGGGCGGGCTTGCCCATGCCCGCCTCGGACGCCGCGCCGCGCACGACGCCCGCCAGCAGGCTGCCCAGGAACGCCCCGACGCCCAGCAGGACCAGGGCCACCAGGATGTTGGGGATGTAGGCCAGGATGCCGTTGATCAGGGCCGTCACCTGGGTCAGCCCGCACTGCTCGGCGGCCATCTCGATGAAGATCAGCCGCACCACCCACTTGACGACCTCGCCGGTGATGTCGCTGGCCTTCATGCGTGTGCCCGACCGGCTCAGGAAGTCGTTCACGCGGGCGTGGTCCGCCAGCGTGTCAATGTGGAGGGTGCGGGCGAGCTTGGTCACCAGGGCGGCCAGCACACCCGCGATGATCCAGCCGATGACGAGGATGAGGAGCGCGCCCAGGACGGTGGGGACGCCGTTCGCGAAGCGGTCCAACCCCGCTGTCAGGCCGTGCCAGAGCGAAGCCGACCCGTCCGTGACCGATGTTGTCAGTGTGTTCAATGCGGAACCTCCTAGGTTCATCTGCTTTATGACGTTTCATGACGCTGCCGTCATGGCGACCTGATCCCGCCATTCGGGAGCGGCCGGCAGCCCAGGGCATACCCGCCGTTTTTGTCATGCAAACAACGATTCAGGGCGTTTTCTGCTCGTACTCTCCCTGAGCTGGAGAAATAATTTACGCGGGTTGGTGCCAATTGTCCCCCTTAACACTCGCTTAATCTAGGGGGGTTACAATGGCGGCGCTGTATCTATGAAACGCGCACACGAGCGCCGTGACCGGACCACCCGAAAGAGGAATGCCATGACGCACACGCGACGCACACCGGGCACACGTGCCCTGGCCGGCCTGACCCTGGCCGGCGTGCTCCTGGCCGGCGCGGCCCACGCCGGTCCGACCGCCGCCCCCGGCTACACCCTGACCACCTTCGGGGCCACCCCGACGGGCTTCACCGGCCCCGACTCGCTCGCCGTGCTCGGCGGCAACGTCTTCGTCGGCTACGGCGACATGGGCGGCAAGGCCGGCGGCGGCACCAGCACCGTCGCCGAGTTCAGCCGCGCGGGCAGCCTGCTCAACACCTTCACCCTGGCGGGCCACAACGACGGCCTCAAAGCGGACCCGTCCACGGGCCTGCTGTACGCCTTACAGAACGAGGACGGCAACCCCGCCTTGTCGATCATCGATACCACCGTCAAGACCGGCAACATCCAGAACTTCAACCTTAATGCCGTCAACGGCGGCGGCTACGACGACGTCGTCTTCCAGAACGGTCACACCTACCTGAGCGCCTCCAACGCCTCCAAGGACCCCAACACCGACCCCGCCATCGTCGAGGCCACCCGCACGGCCAACGGCTTCACGTTCGCCCCCGTCCTCCAGGGCAACGCCGCGGCCAACGGCGGCGCGGCCACGCTCAACCTGACCGACGCCGACTCGCTGACCACCACGCCCAACGGCAGCCTGCTCCTGACCGACCAGACCGCGAACCAACTCGTCACCGTTAGCAACCAGGGCACCCCCTCCCAGGTCGTCTCGGTCGTCGGCACCTCCTACAACGGCACCAGCGTCCCGGTGGACGACACCGTCTTCACCAGCGGTCCGGGCACCCTGCTCGTCAGCGCCACCAAAGACAACGCCGTCTACGCCATCCAGGGCGCGTTCAACGACGGCGTCTTCTCCGCCGCCAACGATGCCGGCATCGTCGGCGCGCTCGACCCGGCCACGGGCAGCCTCACCGCCATCGCCACCGGCCTGGGCGCACCCCACGGCCTGGCCTTCCTGCCCGCCGCCGCCCCGGTGCCCGAAGCCTCGACCACCGTCTCGCTCGGCCTGCTGCTCGCCCTCGGCCTGGGCGGCGTCGTTGTCAGCGCCCGCCGCAAGAAGGTGAACGGCTGACCTGCCTCACCCGGCACCAAGAACCTCACCCCGCCATCGGAATGGCAGATACGCACTAATGCCGTCTGCGGCATACCCTCTCCTTCAGAAAGGAGAAAAGCCGGGGATGAGGTTCCCTACTTCCCGACTTAATTTTCCGGTAGTGGCTCAATACGAGTTGTTTTTCGAGCATCTAATGTTGTAATTGTGGAGTGACTGCCAGCATTACCTTCACATTTGCCTGTTGCTCAGGGAGTTCTTGACGGGTGGCCGAAAATTAAGAACAACTGGTATTGAACCACTACCCGCTTTTGTTTACGCAGTCTTTGTCTACTCCGTCCTCTGCCTGCAATTTTCCTGGGATATGACACCTGCTCCATTCACACATCGCGTTAAAGACCGGAGCTAGGCTTTCTCCCAGCGGCGTCATTGAGTATTCCACTTTCGGCGGCACCTGACGGTACACTTCCCGATGCACGATGCCATCGTCTTCCAGTTCCCGAAGCTGCTGGGTCAGCATTTTTGGCGTGATCCCCGGCAGGCAGCGCTGTAAGTCGGAGTACCGATGGACATTCTGCTGAATCTGGTAAAGGATGTTCAGCTTCCATCGGCCACCAATAACTCTTACCATCTGTGTGGCGGGGCAGGCGAAAGGGGCGTCGTTTAACTTGTCTTGCTTCGGCACTTGCTTCTCCTAACTTTCTTTTTGCATAGTATAACACAATAAAGTGCATACTTCACAAAGTCGCACATCGCCGGTACACTGGCTTTGTTCGGCAGATAGTGCCGTTCGGGCCTCAAAGGAGAACAGAGATGAATGTCATCGAAGTCAAGCAGTTCGGCGGACCTGAAACGCTTCAACTGATCGAAGAGCCGACGCCCGCGCCCAAAGAGGGGCAGGTCGTGATTGAAGTCAAGGCGTCTGGCGTCAACTTCGCGGATATTCGGATTCGCGAGGGCTTGTATCCGCCTGGCGCAGTAGCCCCGGCCCGCCCCGGCCTGGAAGTCGCCGGCGTGGTCTCGCAGCGCGGCGACGGCGTGCAGGGCTTTCAGCGCGGCACACGGGTGATGGCATTTGTCCCCAGCGGCGGCTATGCTTCCCACACGGCTCTGGACACAGCGAATGTTTATGTGCTGCCGGATGATTTGGATTTTGCGGCGGCCACTGCGCTTGTGGTGCAGGGATTGACCGCGTACTTTCTGCTGGAAACGGGGCAGTTGTCGCCCGGTCAAACGGTGCTGATCCCCGGCGCGGCAGGCGGGGTTGGCTCGCTTGCCGTGCAGATTGCAAAGTTCAAAGGCGCGGGTAAAGTGATCGGCCTGGCGTCGCCCTCCAAGCATGAGTTTGTCCGCTCGCTTGGCGCGGATGCCGTGTTCGACTACACGCAGCCGGGCTGGGCGCAGTCCGTTCTGGCCGAGATGAATGGGGCAGGCGTCAATGTCTTTCTCGACTCACAGGGCGAGTTGAGCAGTGAAGCCTTCGACGCGCTTGCCGTCAAGGCGCACTGGCTGGTCTACGGGGCGCAGTCAGGCAGCAGCAGTGTGCTGACGACTGAGCGCCTTCGAGTGATGCAGGGCAAGAACATCACCCTGCGCGGCTACAACGTCTACGCGAACTTGGCAGATTGGAGACGAGGCGTGGAAGAAATGCTTGGCTGGGCGACAAGCGGCAAGCTAAAGATTAATGTGACCCGTTTCCCGCTGGCGGACGCGGCCAAAGCGCACGAGGCGATCTCAGCGCGTCAGACGACAGGTAAAGTGGTTTTGGAACCATAAAGAAAGAGGGTAGTGGTTTAATGCGAGTTGTTTTTCGAGCATCGGGTGTTGTCATTGTAGAGTAACGGCCACCGTGACTGTCACGTTTACCTGTCACTCAAGGTGTTCGTGAGGGATGGTAGAAACCTGACAACAACTTATATTAGACCACTACCAATTTTCCAAATCATTGAAGCCCCCGGCGGTGATGCGGGTCTCATCGTACAGGCGGGCCGGCCCCGCAAGGAGAACCCGCGATGAACCGATCCCGCCGCGCCGCCCTGCTGCTGCTGTTATTCCCGCTCACCCTGGGCGTGCTCTTCGCCGCTCGCGGCCAGACGCCGGGGGACGACACGCTGCCGCCGTTCCGCGCGATGCACCCCCTCGACCCCCTGCCGCCGCCCTTCCGCCACCGCCCGCCCTTCGGCACCCCGCCGTTCTGGCCGACGCCGTTCCAGCAGCGCCTGCGCGTGGACTCGGTCAAAGTCGAAACCGCCATCACCGGGGGCGTCGCCCAGACCAGCGTGTCGCAGGTCTGGCGCAACGACTCGGACGTCGCCCAGGAAGGCTCATACATTTTCCCCCTGCCCGATGGGGCCGCCGTTTCGGACTTCGCGCTGTACGACGGCGACACCAAGATGACCGCCCGGCTGCTGGACAAAGACCAGGCCTCGGACACCTACGAGGGCATCGTCCGCCGCGAGCGCGACCCCGCCCTGCTCCGCTACGTCGGGCGCGGCGCGTACGAGGTCAAGCTGTACCCCGTGCCCGCGCACGGCACCCGCCGCGTCACCCTCCGCTACACCGAGGCCCTGGCCCCCGCCAGCGGCGGTGCTCGTAAATATGTTTATTCGTTCGAGTCGGGGACACTGGGCGGCGGGCCATCCGGGCCGCCGCCGCGCAAGACCACCGTCCAGGTCACGCTGACCGGCGACGCGCCCCTGGCGAACATCTACTCGCCCTCGCAGGACATTTCGGTCCGCCACACGGGCGACACCACGGCCACGGTCTCGTGGGAAGGCGCAGAAAGCCAGACGGCGAGCGACTTCGTGCTCTACTACGGCACGACCCGGCGCGACCCCGTGGGCCTGTCCCTGCTGGCTTACAACGTCTCGCTGCCTGGGGCGCGCACGGCGGCCTTCGACCCCGGTGCCCCCGTCCGCGAGGGCAAGCGTGACTCGGGCTACTTTCTGCTGCTGGCCGCGCCCAAGATGGCCCAGCCCGACTCGGTCGCCCCGCCCAAGCGCGTCGTCCTCGTGCTGGACCGCTCCGGCTCGATGGCCGGCCCCAAGATCGAGCAGGCGCGCGGCGCGCTGGCCTTTGTCCTGCGCGCCCTGCGCCCCCAGGACCGCTTCAACGTGATGACCTTCAACGAGGACAATGACGTGTTCAGCGCCGATGGGCTGCTGCCCGCCACGCCCGACAACATCAGGCGCGGCCTGGCCTTCGTCAAGGACATCGAGGCCGAGGGCGGCACCAACATCCACGGCGCGCTCGATACGGCTTTGAAGATGTTCCCGGCGGAAGCGGGGATGAGCCAGAACATGGTCGTCTTTTTGACCGACGGCCTGCCCACCGTCGGAGAGACCGACGACGCCAAGATCACCGCTCAGGCGCGCACGTTGTCCCGCGCCCGCCACGTCCGCCTGTTCGACTTCGGCGTGGGCTACGACGTGGACGTCCACTTCCTGGACCGTCTGGCCCAGGCCAATCGGGGCGACTCGGGCTTCGTCCGCCCCGAAGAAGACATCGAGGCCACGGTCTCGCGGTTCTACAACAAAGTCGCCTCGCCCGTGCTCACCGACGTCGCCCTGGAGATCAACGGCGTCCGCACCGCCGACGTCTTCCCGCGTCCCGACGAGCTGCCGGACCTGTTCGCCGGCTCGCAGCTTCTGCTCGCGGGCCGCTATGAGGGGTCAGGCCCCGTCACCGCCCGCCTGACCGGGACATTGGCGGGCAAGCCGGTCTCCTACGCCCTCGCCACGGCCCTGCCCGCCGTGGCCGATGCCAACGACTTCCTGCCCCGCCTCTGGGCCACGCGCAAGATCGGCTACCTGCTCGACGCGATCCGCCTCAAACAGACCGAGAACGGCTCGGAAGGGGAGGGGAGCGGCGGCGACCCCGAACTGGTCGCCGAGATCGTCCGCCTGTCCAAAGACTACGGCGTCGTCACCCCCTACACGTCGTTCCTGGCGACTGACGGCAGCGACACCGTTGACCGGCCCTTCCCGACGGCCTCCGGTGGCTTCGGCGGCGGCTTCGCGGTCCGCCACGGACTCCGAAAGGCCGCCCCCGGCGTCAGCCGCGTCTACGCCCTGCCCAGCGCTGCCGCCTCCCCAATGGTCATCGGCCAGTCCTACGCCGCCGTCAGCGGGTCGGTCGCCACCACCCAGAGCCGGACCCTGCAAGCCGCTAAGAGGGCCACCGTCGCCGACGGCCTGGCCGGCTACGACCGCGACCAAGCCGACGCCCTCCGGGGCCGCGTCCGCGTGGTCGGCCCGCGCACCTTCACCCTGGTCGGCGGCACCTGGACCGACAGCGCCTTCGACCCCGCCCGCCCCCAGGCCGTCACGGTCGTGCGGGCCTACAGCGACGCCTACTTCGCCCTGCTGCGCGCCGTGCCGAGTTTGGCCGCTCCCGCTGCCCTGGGCGACAGCGTCCTGCTCGTGCTGAACAACGGGCTGGCCTTGCGGTTCAGCGCGAGCGAGGGAAAGGCGGCGCTGGATGCCGGGGAGATCAAGAGGCTGGGGGGGTAAGAACCCACCCCGGCGCTGCGCGCCGGCCCTCCCGAAACGGGAGGGCGAGCCTGAGAATGACAAGAGACTTTCTGTTTCTTCCCTGCGTCTTTCTCAACCGAGTGCGCGCGGAAAGCCAAGAGAACACTCTGCCCACTTCAGGCCGGCCCTCCCGTCTCGGGAGGGCCGGCGCGCAGCGCCGGGGTGGGTTCCTCTGTCTCATACGCCTGCCGGTGGCGGCGCATCAGGTCTTGGTAAATCGGGTCCGCCTTCACCTCCTCCCAGCGCGCCCGGAAGATCGCCGCCGACTCGGCCTTGACCGGGTCCGACGTGTACGGCAGTGTCGCTCGCCCGTGCGCCCCGCTGCGCCCCTTCTGGTCGTCCGGCACCGGCCCGTCGTACTTGCGGCCCCCCTTGTGGTTCGCGTAGCGCCGCGCCCGCGTCATCCCCATCTGCAAAAACTTCCGGGCCATGTCCATGCCCACGAAGTCGTCTTGCTCGCCGTACTGACGGAACCGCTGGAAGATCGCCTCGGACGACTCGCAGGCGGCCTCGGGCGTCGCGAACCGCCACAGCGGCAGAATCTCGCCCTTGTACGGCTGCACCCGCAGGACGCCCTGCTCGCCGATCCCGATCCGGTACAGGTCGGGCCGCGCCCGCAGGTCAAGAGTGTCATAGTCGAGGGAATAGTCGAACTTCGCCATCATCGCCTCCGAGCTGAGGGTGTTAGTTACAAGTCACGCCCGGTGTGAGGGAACCGGCGTGGCCCTTCCAGTGCCGGTGCTCCCGCGCCGATATGACGCTTAACGTCTCGCCCCCTCCAGCCCCCGCAGCGCCTCTTCCAGCACCGCCCGGAACCGCGTGTCCTGCCCGCCCCCCGTTTCCAGCAGACCGCGCAGGGGGTTGACCGCCTCGACGAAACCGAGATCAAGCGCGGTCTGCGCGCCCAGAGTCTGGAGCCAGGGGTCGTTGGCCGTCAGCAGGCGCAGGGCCGCCCGCCGCAGCGTCGCCTTCTGGGGGGGGCCGAGCGTCGCGTCCAGGGCCGCGATCTGCGTGTGCAGCCCCCAGAACTCCTCGGCGTAGCCCTGCCGGTTGAGGTGGGCCAGCGTGTCCTTGAGTTCGGCCAGCAGGTCGGCATCGTCCCCGTCGCGCGGGCGCGGCTGGAAAACCGCTTCCAGCAGGGCCGCGTCCACCAGGGGCGTCGTCAAAGCCATGCGCGTGATGCGCGCCCCGCGCAGGCGGCCCACGATGCGCGCGACGAAGATCGCGCCGACGGCGACGCTGCTCCGCTCCAGCCAGAGGGGGTTCATGTCTCTGTCTCTTCCCAAGCGTAGGCGGCGTCGAACTCGGCCAGCCGCCGCTTCTGCATGAACGGGACCTGGGTGCGGTAGGCGAACGGGCTGGAATAGTTATACTTCAAGATCATGTCGTTTGTCTGCTTCAGGTGCCGCGCATACGCCGCCCGCGCCAGGGTACGCAGGCGCGGAAACTCAGGCGACCCGCGCAGGTCCGGTGCGGACGCCTCCCAGCGGGCCAAGGTGCCCAGGGCCAGGGCGCGCAAGGCCTCGATCTCCTGCTCCAGAGTCAGCCAGGGCGGCAGCACTTTGTTGTGCTTCAGCAGCCGGTTGACCGCCCCCATGCCCGGTGGCTCGAACGGATTCACCGACAGGTCCAACGGCTGCCCCCGCCCCGGCAGGTCGTCGAACAGGCCCTGGTCGATGGCGTCCTGAATCTTGCGCTCCGCGATCCCCGCCGTCCAGTCCGGGTTGTTGCCCATCTCCTCCATCGCGTCCACCCTCCACGGCTGTTTTGCTCCGCGTCTATTGTACCCAGCGGGTATACTCCTCCCATGCGGATACTGGTCGTCGAGGACGAAGCCAAGGTCGCCGCCTTTCTGCGCCGCGCGCTGGAAGAGGAGGGTCACGCCGCCGAGGTGGCGGGCGACGGCGAGGAGGGGCTGACACGCGCCCTGACGGGCGAGTATGACCTGCTCATCCTGGACCACCGTCTGCCCGGCCTGAGCGGGTTGGACCTGTGCCGGCAGGTGCGTGCGGCAGGCCTGGACGTGCCCACGCTGATGGTGACGGCCCGTGACGCCGTGGAAGACCGGGTGGCGGGGCTGGACGCCGGGGCGGACGACTACCTCCCCAAGCCGTTCGCCCTGGATGAGCTGCTGGCGCGCGTCCGCGCCCTGCTGCGCCGCGCCCACCCCGGACTCTCGCCCCTGGACGCCACCCTGACCGTGGACGACCTCTCGCTCGACGCGCGCACCCGCCAGGCCGTCCGGGGCGAGCGCCGCGCCGACCTGAGCGCGCGCGAGTACGCCCTGCTGGACTACCTGATGCGGAACGCCCGCCGCCCCGTCACCCGCTCGATGATCGCCCAGCACGTCTGGGGCTTCGACTTCGACCACGGCTCAAACGTCATCGACGTCTACATCCGCTACCTGCGCCGCAAGCTGGACCCGGACCAGACCCTGATCCGCACCCTGCGCCACGTCGGATACCGGCTGGGGTAGCGGAACCAGCCCATGCTCAACCTCCGTCCCTGGACACGTCCCCCGCGCTGGACGCGCTCGCTCCGATTCCAGCTCACCTCGGCGTTCCTGGCCGCCGTCGCCCTGGTCCTGCTGCTGGCGGGGGCGCTGGGCTACGGGCTGGTGCGCGCCTCGCTCGTCCGCGAGACCGACCGGGCGCTGGCCGACGCCGCCTCTCAGATCGGGCGCGGCCTGGGCGGCGATCACGCCGAAGGCAAAGACACGGCAGAGGCGGGGGACGGCGAAGCCCCGCCCGACCCTGCCGCCCTCGTCGCCGGGGCGCACCTCGCCCCCGCCTTGCTGCCCGGCGTCGGGGCGGACGCCCTGCTGCTGCGCCTGGCCCGCCGGGGCACGGGGCGGACACTGGCCGTTTCCCCCAGCGCCGCCGCGCGACCCGATCTGCGGGCGGGTCTGCTCCGCCTCCCCGGCTCGCCGCGCCGTCCGTTCTTTGCCGGCGATGGCGACGAGGACCGGCTGCGCGTCCTGTGCGTTTCGGTCCCCGGCACGCCCGATGTCCTGATGGCCGCCCTCGCCTGGGACCCCGCCGAAGACCTGCTCGCGCGCCTGCTCCTTGGCCTGAGCGGGGCCGGCCTGCTGTTCCTGCTGTTGTCCGGGGTGGGGAGCTGGCTCCTGGTGGGCCGCGCCCTGCGCCCGATGGGGCGCATCGTTGCCGAGGCCGAGGGCCTGACCGCTGACCGGCTGGCCCCCGGTCCGTTCAGCCCGCGCGCCCCCTCGGACAGCGAGATCGGCCACCTGGTCCAGGCACTCAACCGGATGCTGACGCGCCTGTCCGACGCCTTCTCGGCCCAGCGCCGGTTCGCCGCCGACGCCTCCCACGAACTCAAAACGCCGCTGACCATCCTGCGCGGCGAGCTGGAGCTGGCGCTGTCCCGGCCCCGGCCCGCCGCCGACTACGAGCAAGCGCTGCGGAGCGGCCTGGAAGAGACCCTGCGCCTGTCGCGCATCGTGGACGGCCTGGCCCTGCTCGCCCGCGGCGACGCCGCCCCGCCCGCCCCGCCTCCCGCCCTCGTTCCGCTCGGTGCTCTGGCCCAGGAGGTCGCCGCTGCGCTGGTCCCCCAGGCGACAGAGGCGGGCCTGCGTCTGACCTGCCGGGCTGCCGTCAGCCCGGACGTCGCGGGCGACCCCGACGCCCTGCGCCGCCTGCTCCAGAACCTGGTGGACAACGCCCTGGCCTATACCCCCCGAGGCGGGGCGGTGTCCGTGTCCGTCGTGCTGGATGGCGACAGCGCCGTGGTCGAGGTGGCGGACACCGGCGTCGGCATCGCCCCCGACGACCTGCCGCACCTCTTCGACCGCTTCTTCCGGGCTGACCGCGCGCGCGCCAACCCCGGCGGCAGCGGCCTGGGCCTGGCGATCGCACAGAGCATCGCCCGCGCCCACGGGGGCCGGATCGCTGCCGAGAGCATTCCGGGCCGGGGCAGCCGGTTCACGGTCACGCTCCCCTGTGCCGATGCCGGGTGAGAAGATTCTCATCTGTCGTTAACACGGCTTTCATCTCCAGCGCGTATACTGGGAACAGAGAGAACAGGCCGAGAAAGCTCTGCGCCACCTGTACGCGGCTGAAGCGGGCACAAACGACACCGTATGACACACACGCTCCCGCTGCTTTTCCTGGCGTCGCTCCCCGCCCTGGCCGTGCCCGCCCTGGCTCAGTCCGCGTCCCCCGCCGCAGCTCAGGCTGTGACCGGCGGGCCGCTGACGCTGGGGCAGGCCACTGATCTCGTTCTGGGCGGCAGCCCCGCCGTCACTGCGGCCCGGCAGGCGCTCGCCCAGGCCCAGGCCCGCGTCGGCCAGGCCCAGGCCGCCCGCCGGCTCCAGATCACCTTCAACAGTACCGCGTCCCTTTCCAACGCCAGTGTTTACCAGCCCCCGCCCGCCCAGGAGACGTTCGGGACCCTGCAAAACACGCTGACCGTGCCGCTGCCCTTGGGCGCGCGCGGGGGCCTTCTGGTCCGGTCGGCCCAGGATCAGCTTTTGTCCGCGCGGGCGCAGTTCGGGGCCGCGCGGCTGGCCCTGGCCGGGCAGGTCGCCGTCGCCTATTACGACCTGCTGCGGAAGCAGGCGCTGCTGGCCGTCGCGCAGCAGACATTGGACCAGGACGGGCGCGCGCTGGCCGACGCCCGCAAGCGCGAGGCGGCGGGCGACGTTGCCCGGCTGGACGTCCTGCAAGCCCAGGTGCCCGTGGCCGCCGCCCAGGCCGCGCTCGACGGGGCCGAGAATGACCTGGACGTCGCCCGAGAGGCGCTCAACAGCCTGCTGGGCCGTCCGCTCGACGACCCGTTGGACATCGCCGAGGTCTCCTCGCCCGCCGCCGACTTCCTGCCGGCCACCTTGGCGCAGGCGCGCGCGTTCGCCCTGGCGCGCAGCCCGGACATTCAGGCCGCCGACGCCACGGTCCGCGCCGACGAGTCTTCTCTGGCCGCCGCCCGGCTGTACCGCGAGCCGTCCGTGTCGCTCCAGGCTATCGACATCCGCAGCAAGGACGTCACCAGCTTCTCGCGCGAGGACACGGTCCAGGCCGCCGTCACCGTGCCGCTGACCGACGGCGGGCTGGGCCGGGAACAGGTGCGCGAGGCCGAGGCCGCCCTCGCCGGGGCCAGGGCGCAGGCCCAGACGTCCCGGCGGTCCGCCCTGGCCGCCGTCAGCGCCGCCTTTCTCACCGCCCGGAGCCGCCGCCGCCAGCTCGCCGCCGCCCGCGTCACCCTGGACATCGCCCGGATCACCTACGACAAGACCGTGCAGGGCTACCAAAAGGGCCTGTTCCCGCTGCTGCAAGTCTTGAACGCGCAGGCGGCCTTGACGCAGGCCCGGATCGCCTACACCCAGGGCGTCTATGACGCCGCCGCGTCCGGCAGCGCGCTCCAGTCCACCCTGCAAGGTGAGCCGCCCGCCGCAGGCCTGTCCCCCGGCGCGGCCCCGGCACCGCCCGCGCCCGTCGCCCCGGCGAGTGGAAACGGCACACCAGGAAACAGCGGCACCAGCCCCGCCGGCGCCGGCGGGCCGGGGGTCAGCCCGGCGGGCGGCAGCACGACCGGCACGGGCGCGGGTGCGGGCGGGGCGGGGGGACGGGGAAACCCGTGAGGAAGAAATGGAAGAGGGCCTTCGCCACCCGGATTTCAATCCGGGGGATGGCCGGATGCGAGTCCCATGCAAAAACACCCGACACACGGCATGCCATTGACACACAGCCAGACGCCCCGCCCGCCGCTCCTCGCCGCCCTGGCTCTGCTCCTCGCCGCGCTCCTTGCCGCCGGCTGCGGGCACCACGCGGCGGGCGAGGGGAAGGCCGAGGCCGCCAAGCCCCTGCCTGCCGTGCAGGTGGGCGTCGTCACGCGCGGCACGCTGGAGCGGCTGCTGCCGGCCTCGGGCACACTCCAGGCCCTGCCGAGCCATGAGGCCACCCTCAGCCCGCCCGTGTCGGGTGTGCTGGACGGGCTGCTGGTCCACTACGGCCAGACGGTCTCCAAGGGCCAGACGGTCGCCCGCCTGTCGGTCCGGCAATTGTTGGGGCAGATCCAGCAGGCCCAGGCGACTCTGGGGCAGAACCAGGTCCAGGTGCAGCAGGCCCAGGCCAATGCCGCCCAGCAGGCCGCCCAGACCCGCACCTCCGTTTTGCAGGCCCAGGCCAGCCTCCAAAACGCGCGGGCGACGCTGGCCGGGGCGGACGCCACGCTGACCGGGGCGGACGCGGCCCTGCACAACGCCCAGCAAACGCTGGACCGCGAGCGGACGCTGTACGCCGACGGCCTGGTGCCGCAGAAGGACGTCGAGGCCGCCGCCCTCTCCCTCCGCACCGCCCAGGCCCAGCGCGACGCCCAGCGGCAGACCGTGGCCGGCCAGCGGCAGACCGTGGCCGGCCAGCAGGCCGCCGTGTCCGCCGCGCGGGCGGCGGGGATCCAGGACTTCGTCAAGCGCCAGGACGTCCTGGTCGCGCGCCAGCAGGTGCGGAACGCCCTGGGGGCGCTCGCCACCGCGCGCGCCCAGGTCGCCCTGTACACGCTCCACACGCCCCTGGCCGGCCAGGTCACATCGGTCGGCGCGACCATCGGCGAGACCGTGGATACGACCACCAAGGTGGCGGTCATCGCCGACCTGAGCGTCTTGCAGCTCCGCATCAGCGTCCCCGCCGACGCTGCGGCGCAGGTCCACCGGGGCCAGTCGGTATTGTTCTCCGTGGGCAGTTTGCGCGGTCGCAACTTCCGTGCGACGGTGGATACGGTCGCCGCGAGCGTGGACGCCGCGACCGGGACCGTCCCGGTCCTGGCCCTGGTGTCGAACCCCGGCCACCTCCTGCGCGACGACACGGTGGCCCGCGTCCGCATCCTCACCGAGCGCCGCGACCACGTCCTCCTGGTGCCCCAGTCCGCCGTTCTGGCCGACCCGGACACGGGCAAGCCGAGCGTGGTCTCGGTCGGCGATGACGGCGTGGCCCATGTCGTCCCCGTCGGCGTGGGGCTGACGGCGGAAGGCCGCGTGGAGATCACCAGCGGCCTGACCGAGGGTCAATCGGTCGCCGTTTCGGGCCAGTACGGCCTGCCGGACGGCACCAAAGTGCAGGCCCAGAAGGCACCGGACGCGGCTGCCCCCGCCCCGCCTCCCGCCGAGGGGCTGGGGGCCGTACCGGGCGGTAGCCGCGCGCCGAGCATCGACACGCAGGCCGGGTCGGCACCCGCGTCGGGCGGGGCCAACGCGCCCGCCTCGGTGCCCTCGGCAGGCGGTCTGCCGGGCGCACCGGCCCCCGCCGCACCCGCCCCCTCGAACGTCCCGGCCACGCCCAATGCCCCGAGTCCTTCGGCAGCCCCGAGTCCTTCGGCGGGAGGGGGTTCGCATGGGCAGTAAGATATACGAGAAGCCCTCGCGCCCCGAGGGGGAGACGGAACCCATCCCCGCCGCAAGCGGCGACCCCTCCCTGCTAAGGAGGGGTGAGGACCCTGTTCCGACGCTCTCTCTGTCTCCCCCTTCCTCGACAGGGAAGGGGGTAGGTTCTCCGGGGTCAGGTTCCAGCCTCCCACATCCGGGGCGCAGAAGCCTCAGCGGCTGGGTGCAGCACTACCGAAAGGCCATCCTGCTGCTCGTCGTCCTGCTGTGCCTGGGCGGGTTCTACGCCTCGCGCGCCTTGCCCGTGGCGATCTTCCCCGAACTCGCCGCGCCGCGCATCATCGTCACAGCCGAAGCGGGCGATACGCCCATCCCCACGGTCCTGGCGAACATCACGCGCCCGCTGGAGAACGCCGTCTCGGGCGTGCCGGGCGTGTCCCGCGTGTCGTCGCTGACCGAGCGCGGCAGCGCAGAAATTGATGTCAACTTCGGCTGGGGCACGGACATGGGGGCGACGCTCCAGCTCGTCAACGCGCGGCTCGCGCAGGCGCAGGCGGCTTTGCCGGCAGGGACCAACGTCACTGCGGAGCGGCTCAACCCGGCGGTTTTTCCCGTCATGGGCTACAGCCTGTACTCCAAGACGGTCAGCCCGTCCGAGCTGCGCCGTCTGGCCCTGTACACGCTGCGCCCGCGCCTGCTGCGCGTGCCGGGCGTCCGCGAGATCCGGGTGGGGGGCGGCGACAAGCCCGACTTCCTGGTGCAGCTCCGGCCCACCGCCCTGCTGACGCGCGGCGTGACCACCCAGGACGTCCAGACCGCCCTGTCGAAGAACAACGCGGTGAGCGCTGTCGGCTACTACGACCAGTCATTTTTGCGCTACCAGGTGCTTGTGTCGGGCCTGTTCCACACGGCCAGGGACATCGAGGGCGTCACCGTCGCCGTCAAGGACCGCGTCCCGGTCACCATCGGCGAGGTGGCGACGGTCACGCGCAGCGTCGAGCCGCGCACCATCGAGATCAGCGGCGACGGGCACGCGGCCATCCTGCTCAACGTCATCAAGCAGCCCTCGGGCAACACCGTCCAGGTGTCCGACGGCATCAAGAAGGCGCTGGCCGACGCCCAGAGCCTGCTGCCGCCCGGCGTGACCGTGTCGAACTTCTACGACGAGGCGGAGATCGTGCTCGGGTCGCAGCACAGCGTTCTGGAGTCGCTGATCATCGGCGGCGCGCTGGCCCTGGTCGTCCTGACGCTCTTCCTGGGCAACCTGCGGACGGCAAGCGTCGTCTTGATCCTCCTGCCGCTCACCATCGTCATCACGTTCGCCCTGATGAAGCTGCTGGGGCAGACGATGAACATCATGACCCTGGGCGCATTAGCCGTCGCGCTGGGCCTGGTCATCGACGACGGCATCGTGGTGGTCGAGAACATGTTCCACGAGCTGGAACAGGGCCGCCCGCGGGTCGAGGCCATTGGGGTGGGCCTGAAGGCGATCACGCCCGCGATGGTCGGATCGTCGCTGACCACGATGGCCGCGTTCCTGCCGCTGACGTTCCTGAACGACCTGACCGGCCAGTTCTTCGGGCCGCTGTCGCTGGTGATGATCGCCACGTTGTCGGTCTCGCTGGCCCTGGCCCTGCTGCTGACGCCGATCCTCGCCGGCTGGCTCCTGCCCCAAAGCATCGAGCCACACGGGGGGGACGAAAAGCTATCCGTCGCGGCCCGCGTCCTGGGCTTCTTCCCCCGGCAGTTCGACAGGGTCGTCCGCGTCTACGCCCGCGCATTAGGCTGGTGCCTGCGGCACCGAGCGGTCGTCCTGCTGCTGCTGATTCCCGTCGCCGCCGGGACGGGCCTGCTGTACCACAACTTGCAGACCGGCTTCTTCCCCGAGTTCGACGAGGGCGGGTTCGTCCTGGACTACCAGCTCCCCGCCGGCACGTCGCTGGCCGAGACGAGCCGCGTGGCCGGGCAGATCGAGACCGTGCTGGGCCGGACGCCCGAGGTGGCGGCCTGGTCGCGCCAGACCGGCGCGCAGAACGGCTTCGCCATCACGACGCAGAACACGGGCGACATGACCGTGCGCCTCAAGTCCCATCGGTCGCGGGACATCAACGCGATCATGGAGGACATCCGGGGGCAGCTCGAATCGGCGTACCCGGCGGCCCAGGTGGACTTCCACCAGACACTGCAAGACGAGATCGGCGACATCGCCGGCAACCCCAACCCGGTCGAGGTCAAGATCTTCGGGCCGGACCAGGCGACCCTGGAAGACCTGGCGGGGAAGGTCGATGCCGTGGTCGCCAAGACGCCCGGCGTCGTGGGCGACCTGAGCGGCATCATCCACTCCAGCCCCGAGGCCGTGCTGAACATCGACACGCAGGCCGCCCAGCGCTACGGCCTGACCACCGACGACGTCACGCAGGCGGTGCAGTCGGCCCTCCAAGGCACGGAGCCGACCCAGGTGCAGCAGGGCGAGGAGTCGGTCGGCGTCCGCGTCGTCCAGACCCACCCCGGCCAGTCGCTCGACGTGGGCCTCCTGCCGCACATCCTCGTCGCCTCGCCCGTGACCGGCGGGAACGTCCCCGTCAGCGAGGTCGCGACGGTCCAGAACCTGCCCGGCTCGGCCCAGTTCACGCGCGAAAACCAGCGCGGCATGATCGCGGTCACGGCGGGCCTAGCCGGGCGCGACCTGGGGAGCGCGACCCAGGACATCCAGGCCCGCATCGCTCGGGGCGTGACGCTGCCGCCGGGCTACTCGGTCGAGTACGGCGGCCTGTACGCCAGCCAGCAGCAGTCGTTCGCCGAACTGGGCGTGACGCTCCTGATCACCATGCTGCTGGTCTTCACGCTGCTGGTCTTCCAGTTCCACTCGCTGCGCCAGGCCGCCGCCCTGCTGGTGGCCGCCGTCCTGTCCCTGTTCGGCGTCCTCTTAGCCCTGACCCTGACCAAGACGCCGCTGAACATCTCGTCGTTCACGGGCGCGATCATGATCATCGGCATCATCACCGAGAACGGCATCGTGCTGTTCGACTTCTTCAGCAGCCTGCGCCGCGCCAGCCCCTCCCAGCCCGTCGCCGCGCTGATGGCCGAGGCGGGTGAGAAGCGCCTGCGGCCCATTTTGATGACCACCATCGGCGCGATCCTGGCCCTCCTGCCGCTGGCCCTGGGCCTGGGCGCGGGTGCGGCCCTGCAAAAGCCGCTCGCCATCGCGGTTATCGGCGGCCTCACCGTTTCGACCCTGTTCACCCTGATCGTCGCCCCCGTGCTGTACGTCGCCCTGGAAAGCGTCAACCCATCCCGCCCGCCCGGTGCCGAGACCGGCCCCGCGTGAGGGCCGCGTGAGAACACTCTCACCCCGCTCTCACGGCCTTTTAATGTCCGTGGGATATACTAGGGCCATCGCCCCGCCCGAGAACACACAGGAGAATCGACCCATGAACACACCCACCGTCAAGTTCGCCGCCGCCGCTTCGCTCGCCGCCGCGACGCTGTCCCTGCCCGCCCTCGCGGCCCCCCACGCCCCCAAGGCGCGGATCAGCCCGGCCCAGGCCGAAGCCGCCGCCGTCAAGGCCGTGCCCGGCCACGCCCAGTCCGCCAAGTATGAGTTCGAAGACGGTCACTGGCAGTACGCTGTCACCGTCCGCGACGCCAAAGGCCAGCTCTACGAGGCCGAAGTCAACGCCGCCACGGGCCGCGTGACGGCCACCGAAAAGACCTCGGCGGCGGAAGAAGCTTCCGAAGCCGCCGCCGACCGCAAGGCCGCCCAGCACGCCAAGACGGGCGCGCGTCACACGCCGCCCGCCGCGCCCGAAAAGGGCGAGGCCGGCGAAAAAGGCGAGAAGGGCAACGGGTAGCCACCCGCTGCCCCCCAAACCGACTCAAACGCCCGGCAGGACATCCTGCCGGGCGTCTTGCCGCCGGGGAAGAGGGGCCGGCGGCAACACAGTGTCTACAGCCCATCCGTAGGAGCCGGCGGCCACACCTGGTCGTCGGAGACACTCGCTTGAGGAACAACCCCCTGAGCTTGACGCCGCCGGATGTGGAAGTACCAGGCAAGACAGCAGATGACGCCGAAGCCGAGGCCGCCCAGCGCACCCCAGCAGGAGCCTTCCATGCTCTTAATAAGGATGCCTATGCCGTCACCCGCCCAGGCATTGGGCGGAAGTGCGGCGATCCCCCTCTGCTCCCCCACCAGCCAACCCGCGACTATTCCAATAGTCGTGGTGATGAAGCAGAGGACAAGACAGGTGTTTCTGTTCAATCCGAGGCCTATTCCAATCCTGCCGGCCGTCACCGGGCACCGACTTGCCACCACGAAAACATCCGGCAGATAATTCTACCGGGCGTTAGTGTGCGGCGGCTGAACCACGGAGACAGTTCCCGCGCCGTTAGCAGACGACTTGGAAGGGCTTGGTGCTGGCGGCGACCAGTTCATTGCCTTGGTCATCTTCCAGGAGGAGCAGATGGACGCCTTTCTGCTCGGCCAGCGCCCTAACGGCTTCCAGGCCGCCGCCGCGCGCCTCGACGGCCTTGCGCTTGCGCTGGCTCATGGTGTTGGAGCCGTCGGCGACGCGGTCAAGCCAGTCAGTTGCCCACTGCGTCTCTGTTTGAGAGTCCGGTGTGTCCATTCTTACCCTCCAGGGTGGGTCTTGCGACCGCTCACCGGTCGCGCCTGTGTGTTTTCGCGTTCTACGCCCTCGCCTTGCTTTCCTCCTTGCGCCGCGGCGGTGGTATACTCTGATAACGCACCATGCAAGCCACCCTCGAAGCCATCACCGAAGACCTCCACGCGCTGCGCTCCTCGGCGCTGTTGCCCAGCCTCGAAGCGGGCCTGAACGCCGAGCAGCGGCAGGCGTTCTTCCATGACGATGGCCCGTGCCTCGTCCTGGCGGGGGCGGGCAGTGGGAAGACCACGGTTTTGACGCGACGGGCGGCGCGGCTTCTGGCGCGGGGCGTGGACCCGCAGCGCATTTTCGTCGCCACGTTCACCAAGAAGAGCGCCGAGGAGATGGGGGCACGGCTGGCGGGGCTGCTGGGCGATGGCGGGGCGGCCATCGTCGAGAAGATGTGGATGGGGACGTTCCACGCCCACTGCCTACGGATTTTGAAGCACGAGTGGGCGCACCTGTACGGCAAGGCCGGGTTCTTCCAGCTTGCCGACGAGAACTGGCAGGTGCGGGTCGCCAAGGCGATCCTGGGCGACAAGGACTGGATGGCGCGCGGCCTGCCCTCGCCCCCGTTCGGCCTGAACGTCGCTTACGACCCCAAAGGCGCGCTGTCCACCGTTTCGGCCGTGAAGAACCGGGGCTTCAAGGTCGAAGAGGCCGAAGCGGCGTTCCGCGCCCATGACCCCAACCTGGCCGACCCGACCATCAAGACGCTGACTCAGTTCTGGCGCTGCTATGAGCAGGCGAAGCAGGCTAAGTATGACATTCTCGCGAAGAAGCCCTCGCGCCGCTTGGACTTCGACGATCTTTTGATTGAAACCCTGACGCTCTTGCAGCAGCAGTCGGAGATACGGACGAAGTATCAGGGCTTCTTCCAATATCTCTGCGTAGACGAAACCCAGGACACGAGCGCGGTCCAGTGGGAGATCGCGCGGCTGCTCAGTGCGGGCACGAGCAATATCTTCATCGTCGGCGACGTGGGCCAGGCCATTTACGGCTTCCGGGGCTGCTCGCCCGAGGCAACGGTGGGCCAGTTCGGCGCGGCGTACCCGAACGGGACGATCATCCGCCTGCCCGCGAACTACCGCTCGTCGGCCACCATTGTCCGCGCGGCCAACGAGCTGATCGGGCGCTCGGACATCGACGCCCGCTACCGGCTGGAGATGGCCGCGACGCATCCCGAGGGCGCGGCCCCGACCCAGCACGAGCACGAGCACGCCGAGGCCGAGGCCCTGTTCGTGGCCGAGTCGCTCAAAGAGATGCAGCTTGCCGGCACGGCCCTGCGCGACTGCGCCGTGCTGTTCCGTACCAACGCCTACTCGCGCGCCCTGGAAGAGGCCTTTGTCAAGAACGGCGTTCCCTATGTTCTGCAAGGCGCGATGGGGTTTTACGCCCGGCGCGAGGTGCGCGATCTGTGCGCGTTCTTGCAGCTCAGTGTCGAGCGCGACGGGCCGGCAGCCGACGAGGCGGTGAAGCGGGTCATCAACATCCCGTCCAAGACGTTCGGCAAGCCGACGCACTTCCTGGGCCATGCGTTCATCGCCGAAGTGGAAACGCAGGCCGCCCGCAAGGGGCACTCGCTGTACCGGGCACTGGCGCTGGGGCAGTTCAAGACGACGAATCAAGGGCTGGCCGTGTCAGACTTCCGGCAGATGGTCAAGGCCGTGGCCGAGGCGGGCGACGGGGCCGAGGAGCGCCTGCGCCGCGCCCGCGAGGCGGGCTATGACGAGTGGCTGCTGCGCGAGGAGGGCCACGTCGAGGACGAAGGCAACTCGCGCCTGGACAACCTAGAGGAGCTGTGCGTCTCGGCGGGCGCGTTCCCCTCGGCTGCGGACTTCCTGGCCTTCGTCGCCGCCCAGAACAAGCCTCGGGAAGAAGGGGCCGAGGCCGGCGACGCCGTGGAGATGATGACTATCCACCGCGCCAAGGGCCTGGAATGGCCGGTCGTGTTCGTGGTCGGCTTCGCCTTCGGCATGCTGCCCCACCACCGCTCGCTGCGCTGGCTCGATGACGACAAGACGCAACTGGCCGCCGACAGCCTCGAAGAAGAGCGGCGACTGGCGTATGTCGCCCTGACGCGCGCCAAGGAGCGCGTCTTTCTGTCCTGGCCCCTCTCGCACCAGACCCGTACCCTGTCCCGCTCGCCGTTCCTCACCGAGATGCCGTCTCTGGAAGGGCCGCTGTCTGACGACTTGGAGCAAGAGGAGCCGTCGCGAAGTTGACCTGGAAGCGGCGGCACCAGATCGTGACCGCGTGAAAGCGGGCCAGGTCCAGGGCGGGCGACAGGGGGTAGTTCTGGTCGCCCCGGCTGCCCCGCAGGGGGCCGACTTCCACGAAGCCGCGCCGCGTCACCGTGGCGTCGTCCGAGGCGTCATTGGCGGCGATCAGGTACACGCGGACGTCCGGCCCGTTGGAAGTCTCGAAGCCCGAGAGCCGGAGGGTGCGCCCCGCGCCCGGCGTCTGGTAGACGGTCGCCAGCCCGCGCGTCGCGTGGGCGACCCCGTGGAACCGCCCCGACGACAGCGCGACCGGCGGCCCGGACTTCCCCGCGCCCGCCGCGGGAAAAGCGTCGTGCGCGGTCCGGCGGACGAACAGCAGCTCGGGCCGGAAGGCCGCCCAGGCCAGAGCGGCCACCGCCAGGGCAACGCCCGCCCACACCAGCGGCCCGGTCCGCTTCCCTGCGGGCATCGTCGCCTCCCCCTCCTCCATCCGCTTCGACCGGCCCGGAATCACGTACAGGGGCAGCAGCAGCAGGTACACGGCCAGGCTGATCGGCACACTCCAGAAACAGATCGCCATCGTCAGCATCGCCACCAGCGGGTACGCCAAAAACCGCGCCCCGACCTGCGCCCGGTGCCGGGCGTTGGCGAAGTCCGCCAGCATCCCGGCCTGCGTGCCGGCGTAGGCCCACTGCGCGTAGAGCAGCCAGCCGATGACCGTCAGATTCGCCCCGAAAAACAGCGGCGCGACCTGCGTCCGTCGGAACGCGCTCAGGACGCTGGTGGAGAACGGCAAAAACGAGACGAACAGGAAAAATAAAATGTTGAGCCACAGCAGCACACGGTCGGCGCGGCGGACGGCGTGGTACATGTTGTGGTGGCCGATCCAGAACACGCCCAGACTGAGGAAGCTGACGGCGTAGGTGACGAAGCCGGGCCACATCCCCAGCAGCGCGGGGACGACCCGGACGTTGGGGGCATCGGGCGGCAGGCTGGGAATGCGGAAGTTGAGGATGAGCAGGGTCATGGCGACGGCAAAGATGCCGTCGCTGAGCGCCTCGATCCGGTTCTTCCCGAGATCGGTTTCCTGCTCCGGCTCGCGCGCTTCCTGGTCCATCCCTGCCCTCCGCCGTCAGCATCGCCTGTCTGACGATACAAGCGGCGGCGGGCCTGAGTTCCCTCCGGCGCTACGGCCTCTCGTCGTAGACGACTTTTGCCACCACGTCGCCGACGGCCTTCAGGCTTTCGGGGCTGCACTTGTCGGCGGTGTCTTCTAAAGTGTGCCAGTAGGGGTAGTCGAAGTCGATCAGGTCGACCGCGGGGATGCCGGCGGCGTGGAAGGGGACGTGGTCGTCGCCGATGGTGTACTTGACGCTGTCGGGGAACTGGGTCTGGTAGCCCAGAGCTTTGGCCGCCCCCCAGACCTTGTCGTTGATCTCGGGGTCCCAGTCCTGGGAGCGGCCTTCGCGGTAGATGTCTAAATCTTTGTCGCCGATCATGTCCAGCAGGATGGCGTAGGCGGGCCGGTACGCGCCGGGGTGCTGGGCGAAGTAGACCGAGCCGAGGTACATCCGGTTTTCGTCGGGTCCCCAGTCCTCGCCGTCCACGAACAGCAGGACGACGCCGACCGTGGGGCGCTGGGCGTGGAAGACGCGGGCCAGCTCCAGCAGGGCCGCCGTGCCGGAAGCGCCGTCGTCGGCCCCGACGATGGGACGGTCTTTGTGATCCAGGTCGTTGTCCGCGGTCGGGCGCGTGTCCCAGTGGGTGAACAGCAGGATTTTCTTCCGCGCCTGGGGATTGATGACGCCGATGATGTTGGTCAGGTGCAGCGTCACTCGGCGGTCGGGGTCGTGGAACGGGAACGCCTGGGTGTCTACTTTGTCCACCCAGGGTGTCAGCGCTTTCAGAATAAGCTGGCCGCACCGGCGGTGTGCGGTCGTTCCAGGCGGGCGCGGCCCCAGCGCGCACTGCGCCTTCAGGTCGGCGTAGGCGCGGGCACCGCTGAACGACGAGCGGGCGGCGGACGGCGCAGGGGGGGCCGGTCCGACAACCCCTGCCGTCTCGGACCGGCTGCGGCACCCAGGCAGCAGCAGCAGGGGCAGGAACAAGGCAAAGGGCAGTGGGGCGGGGCGGAGCGGGTGAGGCATAGGATAATCCGGGGGCCTTTGCGCCCTCACCGCGTCGTGATGCGGCCCTCGACCGTGTTCGTCACCGTCCGGTGCGCGGCAAGGTACGCTCTAAGGCTTTTGGCGACCGAGACGCCCGTGTCCTCGGCGATGTCCTTCTGGCTCCAGATCTGGAAGTAGCCCAAGCCGCCCGTCGCGATGGGGCGGGTCGTCGCCACGCGGTACGTCTTGCCTGCGTCCAGCTCGCCGCCCCCCGCCCCGACCAGCGAGACGCGCCCGCCCGCAGCCTGGGAGGGGTTATAGCGAATCTGGAGGCCCGAGACTTGCAGGAAGCCGTCGAACGGCTCCGGGGCGCGCGAGACCGACCGCTCGGCCACTTTGAGGAGCTGCGCCCCGGTCAGGTTCAGCACGACCACGGTGTCGCTCGCGTCGTCGGCGTAGCGCAGGCCAGAGACGATGGACTCGACGCTGGCCCTGCCCGCCGGAATCGCGGCACCGCCGCTGATCTCATCGGCGGCGGCCAGCCCGATCTGCGCCCCGCCCGTCTGCCGGAGGGCGTCGGCCACTAAATCCCCCAGGTTCGACTCGCGCGCCGAGGCCCCGCCGCCGGACAGGGCCGTCTGCACCTGCACAGAGTCTTTCGAGGCCGGTGTCGCGGCGGAGGCGCCGGGGGCTGTCAAAAGGGCCAGCCCGAGGAGGGCGAAAATCGATTTCATCGTGCGTCCTGCACTTTCTCAGTCCTACCTAGTCCTGCTCAGTCCTGTATCTTCTGCTCCTGCTGCCAGCGCAGGAAGTCGTCGATGAAGTCGTCGAACTCGCCGTTCATCACGCGCTGGATGTCGCCGGTCTCGTGGGCCGTCCGGGTGTCCTTCACCAGCGTGTACGGCTGGAACACGTAGTTGCGCGTCTGGTGGCCGAACGCGATGTCGTGCCGGTCGCCGCGCAGCTCGTTGATGCTGGCCTTGTCCTGCTCCTGGGCGAGCGTCAAGAGCTTTGCCTTGAGGACGTTCATCGCGAACGTCTCGTTCTGGAACTGGGAGCGCTCGTTCTGCACGGCCACGACGATTCCCGTGGGCAGGTGCGTCAGCCGAATCTTCGAGCTGGTCTTGTTGACGTGCTGCCCGCCCGCGCCCGACGACCGGATGGCTTCGCGCCTCAAGTCCTTATCGGGGATCTCGATGCTCTCCACCTCCGCCGTCTCGGGCACGACGTCCACGCCCGCGAACGACGTCTCGCGCGTCTTGTTAAACGGCGAGATCCGCACGACGCGGTGGACGCCGCGCTCGCCTTGGAGCAGGCCGTAGGCGTTCTTGCCCTCGACCCGCAGCGTCGTGCTTTTCAGCCCGGCCACGTCGCCCTCCACCTCGTCGGTGATCTCGGCCTTGAACCCGTGCCGGTCCGCCCAGCGCAGGTACATCCGCTGGAGCATCTGCGTCCAGTCGTTCGCGTCCGCCCCGCCCGCCCCGGCGTTGATCTCCAGAATCGCCGGGGCCGCGTCGTGCTTGCCCGAGAGCAGCGTCTCGACTTCCAGCGCGTCCAGCGCCTTGGCGATGGCTGCCAGCTCGTCTTTGATCTCGGGCGCGTAGCTTTCGGGGTCGTCCTCCCCCGCCGCCAGTTCAGCCAGCGTCTGCACGTCGTCGAGGCGCTTGCGGGCGGCCTGCCACGGGGCGAGGCTCTCCTTGAGCGTGTTCAAGCGCTGCATCTGCGCCTGCGCCCCGGCGGGGTCGTCCCAGAAGTCGGACCGGCCCGCCGCGGCCTCCAGCGACGTGATCTCCAGGCCGCGCCCGATCAGGTCCAGCGGTCGGCTCAGAGCCACCAGCCTGGCTTCGACCCCTTCGATGTCTTTGACGACGTCTTCGAGCACTTCGTTCCCTTTCGGTTCTGCCGCACGCAGTATACCCTATCAGGGCAGAGGCCCCCCGTTTCACCGCCCCGCCCCGGCGGGAAGACTCTCCATGGACAAGTGGGACCAGTTCCCCGAGGAGTTTCACACCATGACCACGACTATGACAAAGGCCGCGCCCGGTGCCGCCGTGTCCGGGACGTTCACGATGGGCGGCGACATGACCGTCAACCGCATGGGCTTCGGCGCGATGCGGATCACCGGCCAGGGTATCTGGGGCGACCCCAAGGACCCCGCCGAGGCCAAAAAAGTCCTCCAGCGCGCCGTCGAGCTGGGCGTCAACTTCATCGACACCGCCGACTCTTATGGCCCTTATGTCTCGGAAGATTTGATCGCCGAGGCTTTGGCCCCCTACCCAGACGGCCTGATCATCGCCACCAAGGGCGGCCTGACCCGCCAGGGGCCGGACTCGTGGCTGCCCGTCGGGCGGCCCGAGTACATCCGCCAGTGCGTCGAGATGAGCCTGCGGCGCTTGAAGACGGACACCATCGACCTTTATCAGCTCCACCGCATCGACCCCAAGGTCCCCGCCGAGGAAACACTGGGGGCGCTCAAATATCTGCAAGCCCAGGGCAAGATCCGCCACATCGGCCTCTCCGAGGTCTCCGTGGACGAGTTGACGCACGCCCAAACGCTGGTGGACATCGTCTCGGTCCAGAACCTCTACAACCTGGCCGAGCGCAAGTCCGAGGCCCTGCTCGACCACTGCACCCAGCACGGCATCGGCTTCATCCCCTGGTTCCCGGTGGCCGGCGGCGACCTCGCCAAGCCCGGCGGCGTCCTGGACGAGGCCGCGAAGTCCCACGACGCCACGGTCGCCCAGCTCGCCCTGGCCTGGCTCTTGAAGCGCTCCCCGGCCATCCTGCTCATCCCCGGCACGTCCTCGGTCGCGCATTTGGAGGAGAACATCGCGGCGGCGTCGCTGACGCTGACCGACGCCGAGTTCGAGACGTTGAGCGAGGCGGGCAAGAAGCAGCCCGCCTCGTGACCCGCTTGCGCTGTCTCAGACGTACAAAAGCCCCCGGCCAATGCCAGGGGCTTCTTGTGTGTTTTAGGACCCATTCGGAACCCACCCCGTCGGGCAAGCCCGCCGGGAGGGGTTCCTAACGCTCACTTGGGCGGCGCGAACGCTTTCAGCGCTTCCTCGGCGTTCTTCTTGACATCGCCCTCACCCAGACTCGCCGCCTTCTGCAAGGCGGTTTTGGCCTGCGCGGCATTGCCGAACTTCGCCCGCTCGGCGGGACTCAATCGCTGCCAGCCGGTCCCGTAATGGTAGTTCACCAAGGCGTCATTAGGCGCGATTCGCAGTGCCTTCGCCTACTCAGCCATCGCCTCTCTATTAGGTTTCCCCTTCGTGGCTGAGGTGCCCTATACTCAGGTGCCGGCCTAGTTCTCCAGGAAGTACCGCACGTTGGTCACGATCACGTCGCGGCGGTTCAGCAGGGCCAGCTTCAGGAGCGGGGCGGCCTGGTTGTGCAGGACCGTGTGCCACAGCTTGCGCGAGACCAGTTCGGGCAGGACGATTGTCACCACGTCGTCGGTGCGCTCGCGCTGGACGGCGTCGATGTAGCGCAGCAGGGGGCCGACCAGGGAGCGATAAGGGGACTCCATGATGACCAGCGGGATGTCCGGGACGTGCGCGTTCCAGGAGTCTTTCATCGCCTGGGTCTTGGCCGGGTCCGTCTCGATGTAGACCGCCCGGACGTCGTCGCTGGTCAGCCGGGCGTAGTTCAGGGCCTCCATGATGCCCCGGTGGAGGCGCGAGACCAGCACCAGCACGGTGTTGTGCTTGGGCGCGACCGCGCCCACCCGGTCCATCGTCAGCTCCTCCGACATGGCCTCGTAGTGCCAGTGGATCCGCAGAAAGAACACCACCATCAGCGGCACCAGCACGATCACCAGCCACGCGCCGTAGCGGGGGTACAGGTGGCCGAAATGGAGGTGCGGGCTAATCGGGTCGCCATCCGCGAACTTAGAATACGCGATGATCCCCGTCACCGCCCCGGTCGCCACCGCGCCCAAGGCGTTGAAGAACAGTGACAACCGCCAGCCTGGCTGCCGCTCTCGCCGCCAGTGGCGCACCATGCCGATCTGGGCCAGTGTGAAGCTGGTGAAGACGCCGATGGCGTACAGCGACAGCAGGGCGTCCACGATGCCCTTGAAGATCAGGATCAGGGCGATGGCCGCGATGGACAGCAGGATGATCCCGTTGGAGTACGAGAGCCGGTCGCCGATGTTGGCGAGCTGCCGGGGCAGGAAGTTGTCGCGGGCGAGCATCGAGGCGAGCTGCGGGAAGCCCGCGAACGCCGCATTCGCCGCGATGACCAGGATGATCGCGGTCGAGTACTGCACCACGTAGAACATGAAGTGCAGGGCCGGCGGCCAGGCCGTGGCCGCCACCTGCCCGACCACGCTCTGGTAATCGGGCTGCGTCGCGTCCAGGTGGTCGTGGATGCCGAACCGGACCGTCAAATACGTCAGGCCGGAGAACATCAAGACGGCCAGAACGCCCATCCACACCGTCGTGAGCGCGGCGTTCTTGGCCTGCGGCTCGGCGAAGACGGGCGTCGTGTTCGAGATCGCCTCGACGCCCGTCAATGCCGTACACCCCTGCGAAAAGCCGCGCAGCAGTAGGTACAGCCCGACCGTCGAGATGCCGGCCTTGGAGGCGGCGTAGCTGTTCCCCAGGCTCTGCGCCTCGGTCAGGTACGGGGCATGGGCCGCCATGCCGATCAGGCCCGCCGCGACCGTCGCCAGGATCGAGAAGATGAACAGGTACGCCGGCCCGGCGAACGCCCACCCGGCCTCGCGCACCCCGCGCAGGTTCAGGACCGTGACGATCAACACGCCCACGATGCACATGGGGACCAGGTGCGGGTGCAGGCTCGGCACGGCGGTGACGATGGCCGCCACCCCCGCCGCCACCGAAGTCGCCACGGTCAGCACGTAGTCCACCAGCAGCGACGCCGCCGCCACCAGCGACGGCACCGTGCCCAGGTTGTCCCGCGAGACCGGGTACGCCCCGCCGCCCTGGGGGTAGGCGAAGATGACCTGCCGGTAGGACAGCACGACCACGCCCAGCAGCAGGCTGATGCCGACGGCGATGGGGATGGCGAAGTGCAGGTTCGTCGTCAGGATCGCCGACCCGAGCAGGACCGAAAGAATCGCCTCGGTCGCGTAGGCGTTGGACGAGAGGGCGTCCGACGAGAAGATCGGCAGGGCCAGGAAGACGGGCAGCCGCTGGTGCCCCGCGCCCGACGTGGGTAAGGCGCGTCCGAAGACGATCCGCCGCAGCCGCCCCAAGGCGCTGTCGTACTTGTGCGGCGCGGGGATGGCGGTCTTTGTTTCCGGCTCCGCCGGCTCTCGGCCGCCCGCGCGCGGCGGGGTCGTGGGTGTTGCCATAGGGGTCTTTCGCGGTTCCCGTGCTGCTGATGTATCTCTAGGCTGGTGCCGTAGAAGAAGCGCCGTTATTGTACCCGCCCGCCCGCCCAAGTCAAGCCGTTTTGTGTGCTACAATGACAATACAAGCAGACCGCACGTGCGAGGCCCCCTACCCATGAGCAAAACGCTTCTTCCCCTGGCGGCACTACTGGCCCTGGCCGTCCCTGCCGCCGCCCATGCGGCCTCGATGTTCCCGTTCGTGCTGCCCTGGGACGACGCGGCTCCGGGCACGGTCACGGACGTCTCGTTTCTCAACGCCAAGCCCGCCGGGGTCCACGGCTACATCGTGCCCAAAGGCGGCCACTTCGTCGAAAGCAAGACCGGCAGCCGTGTCCGGTTCCTCGCCACCAACTTCGCCGCCCGGTCCGCTTTTCCGTCCCACGCGGACGCCGAAAAAGTGGCCGCCCGCATCGCCAAACTCGGCATCAACCTGGTCCGCATGCATCACCTGGACAACCCCGGCTGGGGCGAAGGCGCTACCCTCTGGGACGCCCGCTACAAAGACCATCAGCACCTGGACCCAGGCCAGTTGGACAAGCTGGACTATCTCCTCGCCCAGCTCAAAAAGAACGGAGTCTACGCCAACGTCAACCTGCACGTCAGCCGCACGTTCACCCCTGACGACGGCTTCCCCGCCAGCGTGAGCAAGATTCCGTTTGACTTTGACAAGCGCGTGGACGAGTACGACCGGCGCATGATCCAGTTGCAGAAGAACTACGCCCATGACCTGCTCACCCACGTCAATCCCTACACCGGCCTGTCCTGCGCCGACGACCCCGCCGTAGCCGTCATTGAGATCAACAACGAGAACTCGCTGGTCGGACAGGATTGGGGCGACGGCCTTGGGGCCGGACTGGACGGCTTGCCCGAGCCGTTCCGGGGCGAGTTGATCGGCTTCTGGAACGACTGGCTGTTGAAGAAGTACGGTACGGACGGCGGGGTGCAGGCGGCCTGGACGGCGGGATTGACCGCGACCGGGCCGGGGATGCTAAACATCGGGTCCACATGGTCCATTGAGCACCAGGGAACGTCGGAGGCTGAACTAGTGGGTCCGAACGTTCTAGGGCCACAGCTACCTCTCCTCGGGAAGTTATTTCCGATGCCAGCCCCCAGCATAGACGTCCACGTCACCAAGACCGACGGCACGGATTGGCACGTGCAGGTGCATCAGACCGGGCTGGACCTGCACGAAGGCGAGACCTACACCGTGACGTTCCGGGCCAAAGCGGATACCAACCGCGTGATGCCTCTCGCGGCGGGCCTCGACCAAGCCGACTGGCACAACGTCGGACTGAAGGCCAATGCCGCTCTGACACCCGAGTGGAAGACCTTCCACTACGTCTTCACCGCTCACGACACGGTTCCCAATCACGGCCGCCTCGCCTTCATCGTCGGCGACAGCGTGGGCATGGTCTCCCTTTCCGATCTGCAAATCCACCCCGGCGCGGAAGGCGCGCGCCTGCCGCCCGGCCAATCGCTGACGACGAAGACGGTAGACATCCCCGACATTTCGCTCAAAGCACCGCACGAGGACTGGCTCTCGTTCCTCGCGGACACCGAACGCTCCTACGCCGAAGAAATGCGGGTGTATCTGAAAAACGACTTGCACGTCCACGCCAACGTGATCTGCTCCCAGATCTCCTGGGGCGGGCTGACCGGGCTGGGCCGCGAGGCGAACATGGACTTCGCCGACAACCACGCCTACTGGCAGCACCCGTCGTTCCCGCACCAGCCCTGGGACCCCAAAGACTGGAACATCCCCAACACAGCGATGGTGTCCGACCTGGCGGCGGGCGGAGGCGGGACCCTGCGTGACCTGGCCGAGTACCGCGTGGCCGGCAAGCCCTACTCCGTCTCCGAGTACAACCACCCCGCCCCCAACGACTACCGCGCGGAGATGATGCCCGAGCTGGCGACGTTCGCCGCCTTCCAGGACTGGGACGCCCTCACCCTGTTCGACTACGGCGACTACGGCACGAGCGCGCAGAACGACAAGATCAACGGCTTCTTCGGCATCGGCAGCGACCCCGCCAAGGCCGCCTTCCTGCCCGCCGCCGCGATGATCTTTCGGGCCGGAGAGTTACCCACCGCGACGAACTCATACAACTTGGCTGTCTCACCGACACGATTTCTGTCCACTCCGCAAGCCTCCGACGCCTGGAGGGCTATTTCTAACAGCCAGAATGTCCCCCTGTTTGGCTCTCTGATGGCGATACATCCCCTTCCGGCGCACCGAACCGAGTTTGTGGTGATTGGCGACGGGTTCAACGCCTACGCCAAGCCTACCCTAGTCTATCCCAACGCTCCCGAAGTGATGCCGAGCGCGTCGGGGGCGCACTACCTGGCTTTCAGCCAGTCATCCTACTCACTGGTGGGATATGTCGGCGGCACGACCACGGACGTCGAGGCACAACTGTATCGCCCCAATCAATACTCAATGCCGGCAAAGGTCGCCACGCTCACGTTCCCCGCCTTCGGCAACAACTTCGCGGCGATGACTCTGACCGCGATGGACCAGAAGCCCGTCACTCAGTCCCGCCGCCTGCTCCTAACCCTCGTCGGCAAAGTCGAGAATCAGGGCATGGTCTGGAACGCCGACCGCACCAGCGTCGGCGACCAGTGGGGGCATGGGCCGGTGATGGCCGAAGGCATCCCCGCCACGGTGACGCTGAAGACGAACGCCGCCCGCCACGTTTGGGCGCTGGACGTCACCGGCCACCGAGCGCGGGAAGTCCCCGCCACTCACACCGGCGGCGCCCTGACGTTCACCGTCGGCCCGCAGTTCAAGACGCTCTGGTACGAGATTGCGCCATGAACACCACAGGGGTAGGCCCCCGTGTCTGCCGCCTTCTCTTCTGGCTCCCCCAGAATTGCCAGAATTGGGGGCTGGGGGCATCCGGCCCATGCTATAATAGCCCCATGCCACTCTTTGAATATGTGTGCAACAACTGCCACAAGCGCTACACCGTCCTCGTCGGCATGACGGCAGGCGGGGATTCTAAAGTCTGCCCCCACTGCGGCCACGATCAGGCCACCAAGCGCGTCACCCGCTTCGCGCGGGGCCGCAGCGACGACGCCCTGATGGACGACCTGGCCGACCCGAGCAGCATCGGCGACATGGACGACCCCAAAGCCATGCGCCGCTGGGCCAAAGAGATGGGCAAGGAGATGGGCGAAGATTTAGGCGATGACTTCGACGAGTACATGGACGCGGCGGAAAGCGGAGAAATGGAAGGCGACGCGCCCGATACTCTGGAATAGTGAAACAGAAGGAATCACGACGCGGCGCGGCGTATCTCTCCCGCATCACGTCAACAGGAGAACGGCCATGCTGCTGTCCAACTTCCGCGCCTGCCTGGCCCTGGGTACGCTGCTCTGCGCGCTGCCCGCGCTCTCTGACCCGCCCGCCGCGCCCGTCGTCGCCGCGCCCACGGCGCAAACTCTCGTCTTGCAGAACGTCGTTGCGGGCGAAGTCCTCAAAATGATGCACTGGGATCAGGCCGCTCACCTGCCCCCCGGCGTCACACAAATCGTCGCCCCGCCGGCGACCAACTCCCTGACCGTCATCGCCTCGCCCGCCGGCGTCGCCGAAGTGCGAGAGATCGTCAAACTCCTGGACATCGCGCCCCGACAGGTGCATATCCAGATGGTTCTGGCGAAAATTACCTCCGCCGATCTCAAGACATCTGGCCTCAGAGTCATTTCCCTGCCCGACGCAGACCTCATGCCGGGGTCCGATGTGGGGTACGCGACCGGCCGCAGCGTCGCGCAGCTCCTCCAGACGCTAAATCAGCAGGGGGCCGTCCTGCTGCCCCTGGCTATCACGACCACCAACGATGTCGAGGGCATTATAAGCATCGCAGGAGATGCGCCTGTGGCGGCCCAGCCGGATGTTAAGTCCTTCCGCTTCGCCGTCACGCCCCACGTCAACAGCGACGACTCGATCGCGCTCCGTCTGCATCCGGCCCTCTCCCGGCGCGCCCCCGGAACGCTCAACCCCGGCGCCACGACCGTGCAGGACATTCATATCCTACGCACCGTCAAGAGCGGCGACACGCTGGTGCTGACCAAACTGTTCCCCGGCGCGGCGGGCCGTGACCAACTTCTGCTGTTCGTCACGCCGACGCTTGTGACCGGCGAAAACGGTCCGGCCTCCGCGCCGAAGAAGTAGCCCCGAGGCATCCGTTTCTGCACCGTAGAGGCGAACCTTGTGTTCGCCCTCCTTCCTGTCGCCCTTCTTCCCCATCAACCGATCCCGTGCACCGGGAATACGTTCGCTCGGATGGCCTCCACGCCCCGCGCGGCGTAGGCGCGGGCAGTAAGAACTTCAGACTTGGGGTAGCGACCCCGATATATCTGCTCGAAGACGGTCTGTTCCTCGGCCTCGTCCGGGCCGCCCGCGTCGTGCAGGGCCGTGACGCCCCAGTCTTCGGCATAAACTTCGGGTACGGTGTCAGGAAATTCCTGCCCGGACAGCGCCCCATAAAGCAGCGTCCATAACCGGGCGACCGTTTGGAGGTTGTAGCCGCCGCCGCCCAGCGCGACGATAGGCCTGCCTAAAGCGATCACCGATTGGGCCAGGGACAGCCAGCCGCGCGTGGTCAGGCACAGGTGGGCCAGCGGGTCCGCGAAGTGCGCGTCCGCCCCGACTTGCAATAAGATGTACTCGGGGTCGAACGCCCGCAGCAGGGGTAGGAACGTCGCCCCGAACGCCTCTCCGGCGACGGCGTTGCCGCTGCCCGGCGCGAGCGGCAGGTTCGCGTTGTAGCCCCACCCCGCCCCCGCGCCGAACTCATCCGCGAAGCCTGACGTGCGCGGGAACAGCGTTTCGGGCGTCTCGTGGACCGACAGCGTTAGTACGCGCGGGTCGTCGTAGAAGATTTCCTGCACCCCGTCCCCGTGGTGGGCGTCCAGGTCCACGTAGGCGACTCGCGCCGCCCCCCGATCCAGCAGGAAATACGCGGCTAGGGCGCAGTCGTTGACGGTGCAGAAGCCCGCCGCCCGGTCCCGCCGCGCGTGGTGCAGCCCGCCGGACGTGTTAAACGCCGCCGCGTATCCTCCCTCAGAGACCAGGCGGGCGCATCCTAGAGTCCCGCCCGCGTACAGCAGCGACGCCTCCCACATACCCGCGAATGGCGGGTTGTCCAGGCCGCCGAACCCGAATCGCTTTTTGTCGGGGACGTCTTGGCCCGCACTCAGCCGCCGGAGAGCGTCCAGATAATCGGGCGAGTGGACCCGGAGCAGATCGGATTGGGTGGCCGGGGTGGGGGAAACCAGGTCGGAAGCGGGGCTGCCGAACGCCCCGTAGGCGTCCAGCAGCCGGTGCGCCATCAGGAGCCGCTTCTGCTGCAAGGGGTGGGCGTCGGAGAGGTGGTAGCCGGCGTAGGCATCTGAGTAAACGAAGGCAGCGCGAGGCAATAGCGACCTCTCGTATCGGCGTCTGGAGTAGGGGCGGGGCAAGCCCCGCCCCTACGGCTTCAGGCGCGGGCGCTCGCGGGTCAGGCGTAGCCTTTCGCCTTCAGGTTGTTGTAGGAAAGCGTCACCGCCTCGATGGCCGGACCCTTGCAGACGTCCTGCTCGACGATCAAATACTCCACGCCGACGTCGGGCGCGGCGGCGACCAGGGCGTCCAGCGGCAGCGTCCCCGTCCCGACCGGGGCGAACGAGCCGTCGGTGGGGTCCATGTCCTTGAGGTGGAGCAACGGGACGCGCCCGGTGTGCTTCTGGAGGAAGGCCACCGGGTCCAGCCCGGCCTTGAGCACCCAGTAGGAGTCCACCTCGGCTTTGACCAGCAGGGGGTCGGTGTTGTCCAGCAGGATATCCTCACCCATCTGGCCGGTGTCGAGAGGGCGGAACTCGAAGTCGTGGTTGTGGTAGCACAGCGTCAGGCCGCTCCGCTGCAACGTCTCGCCCAGCCCGTTCAGCGTCTCGGCGACCTGCTTGTAGCCGTCGGCGCTCCCCCGTCGGTCGTCGCCCAGGTAGGGGACGACCACGTGGCGGTTGCCCAGGGCCAGGGCCTCGTCGATCACGCGGGGCAGGTCGGATTCGAGCACGTCCAGCGCGACGTGGCTGCCGGCGACCTGGAGGTGGTTGTCGGACAGCAGCGACGACAATTCCCGCACGGACAGGCCGCCGTGCCCGGCCAGCTCCACGGCGGCGTAGCCGATCCCGGCCACCTTCTGGAGGGTGCCGGCGAAGTCCTTCTCGGCGTCGTCGCGCAGCGTGTACATCTGCAAAGCAATCGGTATCTTCGGCATATCTAAGTTTCCTTCTGTTGTCTTCCCGCTGGGGTATTGCAATGATGCCTTGTTCGCCGCCGCCCCAGCCGATTCCTCTCGCCCCCCTACGGCAGGTCCGGCCCGTCTTCCAGGCGCAGGCTGTTGCTGCCGGTGGGCAGGATGTCCCGCCACTGGCCGATCATCTTGCGGTACTCCCAGCCGACGCGGCGAACGCTGCGGTCCAGGCCGCACAGGCCGGACAGGCTGACGTGGCCGTTGTCCTCGCGGAGGGCCGTATCCCAGTCCACCTGGTCGGTCAGGCTGTACCAGGTGAAGCCCAGCATGGGGATGCCGTCCTGGCGCAGGCGGAACAGGTTCAGCCACTGCTTCCAGAGCCAGTCCCAGGATTGGTCGGGGTCGGACAAATTCGTCTCGGTGTGCATGACCGGCAGGCGGTAGCGCTCGTAATACTGACGGGTGATGACGTAGTAGCCGAAGATCTCCCCCGACGGCGTCACGCTCCCGTCCCCGTGAACCAGGTGCTCGTTGGTGACGTAGTAGTCGGTGCCCATGACGCAGCTCGCCTTGACCTGGTTCTCTTGGAACCAGTGGTACTCGGTGCGGGTCATGCCGTGGTCCAGCAGGTACTCGTACATGACCGCGTTGACGGGCCGGCCATAGGTCAGGTCCAGCGACAGAAACCGCTTCTCGTTCAGGACATTGGCCTGGGCCAAAACGCCCGGATCGGCGGCGTGAAAATATTCCGACGACTCGCTCTGGATGAAGACCGCGTCGGGGCGCACCTCCAAGATCGCCCGCATCGCCATCAAATTCGCCCGGCACAGGTTGCCCAGGGCCGTCACGAAGCCCCGGTCGCTCGCCTGCCGCTCGTTCCACCAGCCGAGCTGGCCCGAGAACGTGGCGGCGACGAATATCTCGTTGACCGGCGTGTAATAGCGCACCCAGGGGAACCGCACGGCGAAGGCGCGGGCGTACTCGGCGAACAGCGCGGGCCAGTCCGGGTTGTCGAAGCCGCCCACCCAGTCGGGGACGCCGAAGTGGCACAGGTCCACGATGGGCACGATGCCTGTCTGCCGCAGTGCCTCGAACGTCTCATCGGAGAAGTCCCAGTCGTAGCGGCCCGGCCCTGCGTGCGCCGAGAAGAGCGGCGGCCCGTAGCGCAGGTGCCCGATGCCCAGGTCCCGCACCAGCGCGAAGTCCTCGCGCCAGCGCGCGTAGTGGCCGCACTTCTCCATCTCGTCCACGCGCCTGGTGGTGCCGTCCGGCAGGCGGATCGTCGGGTAGCTGTTCTCGATTCCGGTGGCGAACATGAACTGACTCACGGAAACCCTCTCGGCGCAGCCCCGTTCAGCTCAGGCCGCGCTTCTATCCTATGCTGTCGTTGCTGTCGCGGGGGTAATCATAGCGGCAGCCCTAGGTCAATCCGCACGGTCTCATGCACGCCCTGACAAAGTCTCATCGCCTCGTGCGCCTCTTCTTTGTCCGCAGAATCGCCGGGATACCGAAAAGCGACTGCGTAGAGGGATAGGCCGTCGAGCGCGGGGCGCATCGTGGCCCAAAGTGGGTGCGTTGGAAGCAGCAGGTCTAACAGCTCCCCGAGATCCTGCGTCTTCGGGATTACCGAGCCTTTTTCCTGGAGACAACCTTTGAGATACTTCTCCGCGCACTGCTGCGCGTGGAAACAGATGGCACTGTAGGACTGTAGGCGCGCGATTTGGGCGACCCGAGCGCAAGGCCCGCGATGTCCCAATCTTCCTCGGCTCTGTCAATCCACTCCTGCGTAATTGCCTGCATAAAGCTCCTGGCCCTTTTGCGTCACCTCACGCAGAAAAAAGTCGCCCATCTCGATTCTTTGCCTGAGCCGGTCCGGGGTGATGGCGATCAAGTCCACCGGAAACCGAATGCGGACTGCGGTCTGAATTTCCGTGGATTTCTTCGCCGCCCTGCCCTCGAACGGCATGATGATCAATAGGTCCACGTCGGAGTCCTCGGTGGGTGTGCCATAGGCGTAGGAGCCGAACAGAATGATGCGCTCGGGCCGAAACTTGCGGGCGATCTCATCACTGACGTGGCGGATTTGTGCCGATGTGATCATGTGGAAAGGGATGCTCAAAAAGGCAGGGGAACAAAGGGAGTCCCGGAAGCTTGGTATCGCTCAAGCCGGTAGCATTGGATTTTTGCCCTCTTTATGATTGCTGACAGCGACAGTGACAAGGGTTTGTTGGACTCGACCGTGAGCAAAACGTCTTCAGGTTCGTAGGCTGCGACTACCCCAGTCACCTTCAGCCTTGGCCCAGACCATAGCGTGTACCGCTTCTCCCTGCTATCGCCGCGCAAGCTGTCGCTGTCGGCAAAAATCCGCTCAACAACGTCGGGCGCGAATTCCACGTCAAGCCTGCATTCCAGGCCGAACAGCACGAGACGCAGTTGGTTGTCAATAGTTACATACTCGGTTTCTGCCGCCATAATCCACGGATTATACCCACCGAAACAAAAAGGGGCTGCCTTTCGGCTACCCCAATGCTTCGTATCATACCGCCACCCCGTCACGCTCCACTCCCTGCGCCATCCTCGGCGCTTTCAGGCGGGCGGTGATCTTCTCGCCGTCGCTGTCCACGATGACAGTGTCGCCGTCGCCGTACTCGCGGCGCAGGATGCCCGACGAGATCGGGTTCTCGACCAGGCGCTGAATGGTCCGGCGCAAAGGCCGCGCGCCGTAGAGCGGGTCGAAGCCCGACTCGGCGATCAACGTTTTGGCCGCGTGGGTGACTTCCAGGCGCATCCGGCGGGCTTCGAGCTGCCGCGCGGTGCCCTGGAGCAGCAAGTCCACGATCTGGGTGATCTGCGGCTGGTTCAGGGCGTGGAAGACGATGGTCTCGTCGATCCTGTTCAGAAGCTCGGGGCGGAAGTGCAGCCGAAGCTCCTCCGTCACGCGGGCGTGCATCTTCTCGTACAGCGCGTCCTGCTCGTGTAAGCTCGCCCCGACCGGCATGGGCTGGATGAACTGGGAGCCGATGTTCGAGGTCATAATGACCACGGTGTTCTTGAAGTCTACGGTGCGGCCCGTGCTGTCGGTCAGGCGTCCCGCGTCCAGGAGTTGCAGCAGGATGTTGAAGACGTCCGGGTGGGCCTTTTCGATCTCGTCCAGCAGTACCACGCGGTAGGGCCTTCTGCGGACGGCCTCGGTCAATTGCCCGCCCTCGTCGTAGCCGACGTAGCCGGGTGGGGCACCGATGAGCCGGGACACCGCGTGCTTTTCCATGTACTCGGACATGTCAATCCGCACCATCGCGTCCGGGTCGTCGAACATGAACTGGGCCAGGGCGCGGGCAAGCTCGGTCTTGCCGACGCCCGTCGGGCCGAGGAACAGGAACGAGCCGATAGGCCGGTTCGGGTCCTTCAGGCCCGCGCGCCCGCGCCGGACGGCCTCGGAGACGGCCGCGATGGCGGCCTCCTGGCCGATGACCCTCTGGTGCAGCGTGTTTTCCATGTTCAAGAGCTTCTCGGCCTCCTCCTCGAACATGCGCGAGACGGGGATGCCGGTCATCCTGGCGATCAGCTCGGCGATGTCGTGCTCGTCCACGACGCTGTCGACGCCCGACTCGCGCGCCCAGGCGTCGCGCCGCTCGGTAAACGTGCGCCGCAGGGCGACTTCTTCGTCGCGGAAGCGCGCGGCCTTCTCGTAGTCGCGGGCATCCGCCGCCGCCCGGCCCTCGGCGACCAATCTGTCGAGCCGCTCCTCCAGGTCCTTGATGTCCTGGGGCAGGGACGACTTCTCGATGCGTATCTTGGAAGCGGCCTCGTCGATCAGGTCGATGGCCTTGTCGGGCAGGAACCTGTCGGTGACGTAGCGGGCGGAAAGCTCGGCGGCGGCGACCAGGGCCGAGTCGTCGATGGTGACCGTGTGGTGCGCCTCGTAGCGGTCGCGCAGGCCTTTGAGTATCTCGACCGTGTCCGCGACCGACGGCTCGCCGACGACGATGGGCTGGAAGCGGCGCTCCAAAGCCACGTCTTTTTCGATGTTTTTACGATACTCATCGGACGTGGTCGCGCCGATGCACTGCAACTCGCCGCGCGCCAGCGCGGGCTTGAGCATGTTCGACGCATCCATCGCCCCCTCGGCGGCCCCCGCGCCGACGACCGTGTGCAGCTCGTCCAAGAATAAGATGACCTGGCCCCCCGCCTTGCGGACCTCATCCATGACGCCCTTCAGCCGTTCTTCAAATTCGCCGCGGAACTTGGACCCGGCCACCAGGGCACCCATGTCCAGGGCCAGCAGACGCCGCCCGCGCAGGTTCTCGGGCACGTCGCCCTTGGCAATTTTCAGGGCCAGCCCCTCGGCGATGGCGGTCTTGCCCACGCCGGGGTCGCCGATCAGGACGGGATTATTCTTGGTGCGGCGCGACAAAATCTGGATCGTGCGCTTGATCTCCTCGTCGCGCCCGATGACCGGGTCGATCTTGTCCTCGCGCGCCAGGGCCGTCAGGTCGCGCGAGAACCGCTCCAGCATCCGGTACTTCTCTTCGGGGTTCTCGTCGGTGACTCGCGCGCTGCCCCGAACGGCCTGCAAGGCGCGGTAAAGCTTCTCCTCGTCCACGCCCTGCGCCTTGAGGATTCGCGCCGCCCCGCCCTCGCCCTCTTTGACCAAACCCAGCAATAAGTGCTCGACGCCGATGTAGCTGTCCTGGAGCCGCTGCGCCTCATCCCGCGCGAGGTCGAAGACGCGCTTGATGCGGGGCGTGATATATATCTGCGAACCCTGGTCGGCGTACTGCACCTTGGGGGCGCGCGCCAGGGCCTCCTCGGTCGCCTGGCTCAGGGCGCGCGTGTCGGCGTTGACTCGCTGCAAGACCTGCCCGGCCAGGCCGTCGTTCTGTTCCAGCATGGCGAGCAGCAGGTGCTCGGTATCGAGCTGGGTGTGCTGGTAGCGCGCCAGTATGTCCTGGGCGGACTGCACCAGGGCGCGGGCGCGCTCGGTGAACTTCTCGAACATTATCTGTCACTCCATCGTGGTCGTGTTGCGATGCGGGGCGGGAGGGGAATGACCGAGGGGTTGAAAACCCTCTTGGCCGCGTCCCGCCACCTGTGTTTTACTCGTCCCCGTCCGGCACCAGGGCCGACTCGCGGACGCGCGCCTCGGCCCGGCGCAGCATCGCCTCCAGGCGCTCGCCGGTCGCCTCGGTCTGCTGCATCTGCTCCATCAGGGCGAAGATGTAGGCGACGCCCGCGAGGTTGATGCCGATCTCCTGCGTGAAGTGCTGGATCTGCTGCAAGCGCTCGATGTCGCGGTCCGAGTAGAACCGGTTCTTGCCCACCTTGCGCGGCTTGACCAGGCCCAGCCGGTCGTACATCCGCAGAGTCTGGGCGTGGATGGGCTTGGCCGCCCCGGCGTCCCCGACTGGCGGGCGCGCGGCGGGCCGGACCAGTTTGGCGGCGATGCTGATGGTGTAGATCGGCTCGTCGCGGTCTTTCACGTATGCCATTGTCGTCTCCAGGAACCCCCGTCCTACGCCCCGTCCGGGCGCAGCTTGGACAACTCGGTCAGCAGCTCCCGCTCGCGGGGCGACAGGTCCTTGGGGATCGTCATCTTCACTTTCGCGTACAGGTCGCCGCTGCCGCCGCCTTTCAGGCGCGGCATGCCCTGGCCGCTCAGGCGGAACGACTGGCCGCTCTGCGTCCCGCCGGGAATGTTCAGCGTCTTGCGGCCCGCCAGCGTCTCGACCGACGCCTGCCCGCCCAGGGCGGCGACGGTGTAGGGCACGGCGAAGTCGGTCCGCAGGTCGTCGCCCGTCCGCTCGAAGCGCGCGTGGGGCCGGACTTTGACCTTTAGGAACAGGTCGCCGCCCTCCGCGCCCTGGCCGGCCAGGCGGATGCGCTGGCCGTCGGCGACGCCGGCGGGGATCTTGATGTCGGACAGCTTGCGCGGGCGGGTCACGACGCCCTCGCCCCGGCACTGGCCGCAGACCTCGGTGGCCTGGCCCGTGCCGCCGCACTGGGGGCAGGCCGAGTTGCCGAACAGCCCGCGCCCGCCCTTGACCTTGCCGCTGCCGGCGCACATCGGGCAGGGCCGGCCCCGGCCCGTTGAGACCGCCCCCGCGCCGCCGCACCGGTCGCACGTCTCGGGCAGCGAGACCGTCAGCGTCTTCGTCGTGCCCTTGAAGGCGTCTTCGAGGCTGATCTCGATGGGATAATCCACGTCCTGCGGGGCTGGACGTGCGGGCCGGCCCGCCGTCCGGGCGTTGAAGCCGCCGAAGCCGCCGCCGGCCTGACTCCCGCTGCCGCCGAACAAGGACGACAAAAAGTCGTCCATGTTCTGCCCGCCGCCGCCCATGCCGCCCAGGTCGAAATCCACCGCCCCGCCCCGTCCTCCGGCCCCCGGCCCGCCGGTCCCGCCGTCCTGGCTGCTGGCCTTCCACTGGTCGCCGAACTGGTCGTACTTGCCCCGCTTGTCCTCATCGGACAGCACCTCGTAGGCCTCGCCGATGTCCTTGAATTTGTCCTCGGCGCTTTTGTCACCGGGGTTGACGTCCGGGTGGTACTGGCGGGCCAGCTTCCGGTAGGAGGCCTTGATCTCCTTCTCGGTCGCGGTCTTCGGCAAGCCCAAAATCTTGTAATAATCTTTGTAATCCACGGCCATCGGTGCTTTTCCCCCGCAAGTGACTTCGCAGCGCTTTGAGCAAGGCGCATGAGCGTCCTGCTATCAATCTACCTAACGAAAAGCTGACGCCTATGGTTCCCACGGTGCGCGCGTGGGCAAACGGTTTAGGCAAGTGGGCAGGCGGGTAGATACCCGGCATCAGCCTCGCTCTAGGAGAGAATATTCATGGCAGACAAGAAGAACATAGACATGGGCGGCGCGATGCCCCTCGCCGATCAGGTCAAGGATCAGGTTAAGCAGCAGACTCAGCAGGCCGTACAGCAGGGTCAGCAGTATGCCGGGCAGGCCGTGGACCTGGTCAGCACCCGGCTTAAAACCGCGCTGACCCAGCAGAAAGACGCGCTGGCGACCGAAATCTCCGGCGTCGCCGAGATCCTCCAGAAGAACGGCGACGAATTCCGCAGCCAGGGCGTCGGGGCCTTCGCCGGCCCGTACATCGACCAGGCTGCCCAGAAGATGACCGAAGTCGGCACGACGATCCAGGGCAAGGACATCGACGAGGTCATCCGCGACACCGAGAACTTCGCGCGCGTCCAGCCCGCCTTGTTCCTGGGCGCAGCCGCCCTGATCGGCTTCGCCGCCGCTCGGTTTCTCAAGAGCACCGGGGCGTCCGCCTCGGCCTAGCCGCCCAACGGGAGAACACATATGAGCAAAAACAACAAGCCCGAATGGCATGAGCCGGCGGAAGCGGTCGTCGTGGTGGTCGAAGACCCCATCGAAGACACGATCGAGGTCGGCGTGGTCATGCTGGATAATGGCCCACTCGACCCCGTGCCCCTGGGCGAGGGGCCGCGCGAGATGGGCGATTATGATGCCCCGCGCCGTTCGACGGGGGCGATGCCGGATCTGACGATGGACAAGATGCAGGACAAGGGAAAAGACGTGACTCAACAAGCTCAGGACGCCGCGCAGGGTGTCGCGGCCAAGGCCCAGGACGCCGCCGCCAAAGTGCAGGACAAGGCGCAGGACATCGCGCAGGGGGCTGCCGGCAAGGTCCAAGACCTGACGCAGAAGATCGGGGCGGGCACGTCCGATGCCGCGGCCACCGCTAAAGCTAAGGCCGCCGATGCCGCGTCCGCCGCCAAAGCCAAGGCCGGCGATGCCGCGGCCACGACCCAGAGCGCCTTGAGTACTTTCGGGAACGCCCTGTGGGTTATCGTCCAGCGCAGCCCGCTCCAGACCCTCTCCCTGCTCGGCAGCCTGATCTGGCTGTTGACCAACAACAATGCCGCCGCCAAGCTGCCGCCCGTGTCGATCAACGATGCCGCCGACGACGCCGCCGAAAAGGTGGGCACGGTAGCCGGACACGTCCAAGTGGCCGCGAGCAACCTGGGCGCGCAGGTGCAGGGCGGCGCACAGCGCGGGGCGGGCTGGTTCACGACCACGCTCCAGCAGAACCCCCTGGTCATCGGCGCGATGGCCATCGTGGCCGGCGCGGGGCTGGGCCTGGCCGTCCCCGAAACGGAATACGAGAATCACCTGCTCGGCGAGACGCGCGACAAGCTGGCCGATCAAGCCCAGGCCGCCGCGTCGGACTTGACGCACAAAGTCCAGGCCGTTGCCCAGACCGCAGCCCAGACCGCAGTTGAGTCGGTTAAAGACGAGGCCAAGAACCAGGGCCTGACCGCCGACGTGGCCCCGGCCCCCGACGCGGCCCCAGCCCCGCAGGACTCGCAGGCTCACTTCCAGTCATAAGGCGCAGCCAGAGGCGGAAAACGAGAAAAGGCCCCGGTTCCCAAGGATCGGGGCCTTTTCGCGGACGCGATTCATTAAGCGGCTGATCGAGGGGTTGAAAACCCTCTCGCTAGGTGAGGCACCCTCCGGGTGGGGAGGCCTTTCCGGCACCCGCAGGACGCCTGTCCTAGCGAGAGGGTTTTCAACCCCTCGACGGACGGCTCACCCCAGCCTCGCCTACCTCCCGCCCGTCGGCATCCCCACTTTGATCAGCACCGCGCCGTGGGACGGCACCGAGACGGTGTAGCCTGTGGGGAACCGGCCCAGGTCTTTGCGCTGCCACAGGTCGCGGACCGGCTGCGTGCCCGTCAGGCCGAGATGCGCCCAGGTCACGGAAACGTCGGCCCTTTCGGGGCCGGTATTGACCAGGCCGACAGCGCGTGTGCCGTCGAACAGTGGCCTCGCCCAGACCTGGGCGTCACCGTCCAGCGCGATCCGCCCGGCGGGTTTGCCGAGCGGGTCCTGGTTCACGTCCAGCACGTCGTCATTAGTCAGCAGGGCTTTAGTAAACGGGTCCAGCCGCGTCAGGTCACAGCCGATCAGCAGTGGGGACGACAGCAGGCTCCACATCGAGATGTGCAAAATCTGCTCGTTCGGCTTCAGGTGCGTCGGGTGCGTGTTGCCGAAGCCGACGATGCCGACCATCAGCATGTCGGGGTCGTTCCAATGCCCCGGCCCGGCGTTCTTCTCGTGTCCATCCTGGCTGGTGAAGATGCCCCGGAGGCTGCCCCAGTTGTCCTGGATGTCGTCGGTCGTGCGCCAGCAGTTGCCGTCCACGGTCGCGCCCCATTTCCAGACGTCCCCCATGCCGTACTGGCACAGGCTGTAGACGATGTCCCGGTTTGTCTTTCTGAGGTCCGCCCCCATCGCGCGGTAGGGCTTGATCTGCCGCTCCAGGCCCTCGCCGGTCGCGACATCGCCGTAGGAACACCAGTCGTACTTAAGATAGTCCATGCCCCAGCTTGCGTAGGTGTCGGCGTCCTGCTGCTCGTGCTGCCAGCTCCCGGTGAAGCCGGCGCAGGTCTTGGGGCCGGGCGACGAGTAGATGCCCATCCGCAGGCCCTTGCCGTGGATGTAAGCGGTCAGCGCCTTCATGTCGGGGAACTTCGCGTTGGCCTGGACGTTCCCCTGGGCGTCGCGCCCGGCCTGCCAGCAGTCGTCGATGTTGACGTACTGATATCCGTGTGCGGCCAGCCCCGCGGAGATGAGCTGGTCGGCGGCGTCGCGGACCTTCCCGGCGTCCACGGCCCCGGCCCAGACGTTCCAGGAGTTCCAGCCCATCGGCGGGGTCAGGGCCAGCGGGTGGTCGCCGCCGACGATGGTGAGCGTCCGTGCCCCCGTCCCGCGCGGGCCGCGCACGGCCAGGCGCACTCGGGTCGTCCCCGGCCCGCGCAGCGCCCCCGCGATGATGCCCGTGCTCGGGTTCAGCGTCAGCCCGGCGGGCAGCCCTTTCGCCGCGTAGGTCAGCGGGCCATCGCCGGTCGCGGGGATTCGAAATAGGAACGGGTGGCCGGGCGTCGCGCCGGTGATGCGCGGGCCATGAATGGCCGGGACCGGCGAGTCAGGACCCATGAAGATGGGCAGGGTCGGGTCGCCGCCGCTCGTGTCGGCGAGGGTGACGGGTTGGGCGGCCGCGCCGGCCGCCAGCGTCAGCCGCGCCCCAGCCCAGTCGGCGTGGTCGCTGTCGATCCCGTCGCCGCCGTCCGACACGATCAGCGTCATCTTCATAGCCCCGATCAGATCGACGGACAGCAGTACCGGCGCGTCGCCCCCGCGCAGAACTTTGGTCTCGGCCTTCTTTTTGCCGTCCGCGTAGATGGAGAACTGGACCGAGGCCCGGCTGCTCTTCTTCTCATCGTCCACGCCCACGAGGGCGTCAAAGCGGGTGGCCGCGCCTTTGAGATTTATCAAGAGGCGGCTGTTCGCATGGGTGCCCAGTCCGTGTGGGTAGACGACGCCGTTCAGCGTCAGCGGGTTGCCGTCCACGGAGCGGCCCGCGCCGGGCGAGCCGTAGTCCTGGGTGACGTTTGCCAGGTCGAGCTTATCCAGCCAGAGCGACCCAGCGAGGGCGTTCTGGGCGGTCAGCCCGGCGGGGATGGGGGGCGCCAGTTGGGCGCGGGCGGCGAGGGGGGCGCAGAACGCCAGCGCGGCGAGGGCGGCCCCCACGAAGTGTGTCTGTGTTTGCATAGCAATACAGATACGCGGCGCGCGGTGGGGATTCCTGCCTACTTGTCCGCGACGTGCAGGCCGCACTCGCGGCCTAGGCCGAAAAAGCGCGTCTCCTCTTCGGTCATGCCGTCGCCGAGGGAGCGCGACGTTTCGACGTCGCCGATGGAGACGTAGCCCTCGAACCACAGCGGGTGGTACGGCAGGTCGTGGCGCGTCAAATACTGGTGGACGTCTTTGTTCGACCAGTCGAAGATCGGCTGGACCTTGACGCGCCCGTCCTGTACGGCCAGCGGCTCCAGGCCGACCCTCGTGGACGACTGCGACCGGCGGACGCCGGTGATCCAGGCCCGCGCGCCCAGCTCATCCAGCGCGCGCCGCATCGGCTCGACCTTGTTGCGGGCGTTGAAGGCATGGATGCCGTCCGCGCCTTGCTCCCATTCCTGCCCGTAGCGCGCTTCCTGCCAGGCGCGGCTTTCATGCGCCTGATACACCTTCAGGTTCAGCCCCAGCCGCGCCGTCAGCTCGTCCACAAATCGATACGTCTCGGGGAACAGGTGCTGGGTGTCCAGCAGCACGACGGGGACGTCCGGCCACTGCCGCGTGATCATGTGCAGCAGCACGGCAGACTGCGCGCCGAAGGACGACGACAGAACGATATTGGGCGCGTACCGCTCCAGGGCATAGGCAACGCGCGTGGGGGCGTCCGACGCGGCCAGGCGCGCGTTGGCGTCCGCTAGGTCTTCGGTGCCCCACTCTGTCATGGCATCCGTCAGCGGCTCTTTCTTGGCGGTCATCAGAATCGTGGCTCCTATGCCTGAACGAGCGGATGCAAGGCGGGCGAAGGCAGGTTCGAGCGGTTGAAAACCACTCGTAGAAAGTCTGCGTGACGTCACTGACTTACCCTCAACGCGCGGCGGGCGGGGTCGGGTTCCCGAACCAGGCGCGGCAGTCGGCGTCGGACACGGCCTTGGCCCGGACGAACTGCGGCGTGGGGATGGGGTCGCCCGCGGGCGTCCACTCGATGTCACGCGACCCCTCGGCGTCGCGCACGGTCAGGGCGATCCGCCCGTTGGCGTCGCCCGGCGTCCACGCCGTACAGCCCAGCACCTCCTGGCCGTCGCGCAGGCCGGCCCCGAAGGCGCGGCTTTTGGGCTTGACCCCGCTGACGACCCGCGCGTCCAGCGTCGCCCGCGCGTCGAATCCGGCCTCGAAGGGGGCGACCCCCACCGTCCGCAGCGCCCACCCCGGCCCCAGCGCGCCCGGCTCGGGGGACAGCGTCCCGCCCCCGGTCACGACCCGCCGCACGTCGCCCAGGGGGTCCGCCTGAGAGGCGTACCTGCTGACGGCCCCTGCGATGTCCGGGGCCGTGACCGGCGCGTCATTAGCCCGCGCCGTCCGGCGCAGGTCCCGCATCGCGTCGTCCAGCGAAGACTTGCCCCCCGTGGCGGCGCGGATCTGCACGTTCCAGCGCGCGGCCAAAAGCATCCCCTGCTGGTAGGGCAGCCGGGACAGGTCCGAGCCGGCGTAGAACCCGCGCGCGGCCTCATCGCCGGGCCGGCTGCGGGCGGGCGACTGCGCGTACTCGCGGAGGACGCGGTTGACGTCCCGCGCGTACTCGTCGGTCGAGATCAGGCCCGCGCGCAGGAGGAGCAGGCGCGCGTAGTAGTCCGTGAACCCCTCGCTGAACCAGTACAGGCCCTCGGTGCGGATGGCGTCGGCGTTCCACGTATGAAAAAGCTCATGCGCCAGCACGTATTGGAAGCTGAAGTCAAGCGCCCGACTCTTATCGCCGAACAGCAGGACGGTGTGCGTCAGCTCCACGCCCGCGTCGCTGCCCCCGTCGCCCGCAGGCTCGGTCGGGACCACAGCAACCAGGAAGGAGGGAAAGTCGCGGTCGTCCCAGAACTCCCGCTCCGCCTCAACGATCCGGGCCGACACGGAAGCCAGCGCGTCGTCCGAGCTTTTCCACTTCCCGCGCAGCGCGAGGGTGATCGGCTGCCCCGCCGCCCGCAGCGTCCGCAGGCGGTAGTCGCCCGCGAGGTAGGCCGACGCCAGGAACTGCTCCAGCGTCCCCGTGAACGCCTGGTCGGTCTGACCGGCCCCCAAACTGTCGCAGAAGGTCCATCCCAGTGGCAGGGTCCAGTGCAGGGACACGGAGACGGTTTTGTGATATTGGGCCGGGTATGCCCAGAGCGTCGTCCCGATCCCGTGGAACTCCTGCGCGGAAAGCGCGGGCCGGAAGTACGCGCCGGGCTGCCCCGACGCGCCCTGCGGGTCCGGGGCGATCTCGTACCGCACCCGCACGTCCTGGCCCGGTGGGAACGTGACCGTCTTGACGTCGGGCTGGTCCGTGTCGGCCAGGGCGGCACCGGGCGAGGCGGCCCGCAGGTTGTGGACGTTCTCGTACAGCGCCCGCTGCCCGGAGAAGTGGCTGGGCAGGTACAGCCGCGTGCGGCCCGCGTCCCCGCCGGGGAACGACAGCTCCACGTCCAGCCGCATCCCGTTCCCGGCGGGGACGAGCGAGGCCGCGTAAGACAGCCGGCCCGGCGCGGTGTCCGCCGCCGTGGAGGGCTGGCAGCCGATGCCGAGGAGAAGCAGCGCACAAGCGAACACGGCTTTCATAGGCGGTTCTCGCTTTCTCTGCCCGCTAACTGTCTCGCGGGCTACCCGTCCAGCGTTCCGAAAGGGCAAGCCGGCGGGCATGACCGGCCTGTGCGTCCGACCCGTCCGTGACGAGTCCGAAAAACCTTGAATGGCGTAAGCCGTGTCGGCCTGCGCCTGGGATTTCCCCCAGCTTTGGATGCCATTGGGGGAACGGCTTGAGTTACAGGAGCAGTTCTCCCAGCGGGATTCCTACATCCTAATTCGCCGCGCCGCGCCGGATTCCTGCGTCAGCGGGAGGGCGGCAATGTCAGGTCGGCGATCACGGGGCAGTGGTCCGAGCCGACTCTGTTGCCCACCCAGCAGCCCCCGAAACCCCATTCGCGGCTCGCCAGGATGTGGTCGATGCGGACGTAGGGCTGGCCGACGCGCGTGAAGGCCCCGTAGGTGTAGCCGTATCCGTAGCCGCCCTCGGAGAAGGCGTCCCGCAGGCCCGATGCGAGCAGGCGGCGGCAGACCAGAGACTGCATCGGCGCGTTCAAGTCGCCGGTTACCAGGGTCGGCCCCGGCTCTGAGGCCGCGTATCCCTCCAGCCGCTCCGCCTCGAACAGCCGCTGGTCCGCGTTGCCGGCCATCCCTTCCACCAGCCCCTCGCGTGCCGCGACCAGTCCCCCGCGTGGCGAGAGCAGGTGGACATCGTAGACGGTCACGGCCCGCCCGCCGACTTGTAGCGTGTAGCGGACGCAGTGGTGGTTCGCGCCCTCATAGGAGATGTCGAGCGATTGGAGCGGGGGCAGGGGGAAGTGGGTGGCGACGAGGTACTGGCCGCTGGTCCGCACGTTCCAGCCTGCCAGCGCCTTGCCGACCATGCCCAGCATGACGCCTCCCGAGTCCTGCATCTGGATCAGGTCGGGGTGGAAGGCCGCAATGTCGCGGACCGCCCCCGCCCCGCCGTCGCGGCTCGTCCACTTGATGTTGTACGTCATCACCCGCAGCCGCGCGCCCCCGCTGGCGGGGCGGGCGTCCGGTGCCACGGGCAGCCCCCAGTGTCCGCACAGGCCCATGACCGGCCCCAGCACCCACCCCAGTGCCAGCAGCGGCACCCAGGCCCAGCGCCGGGCGAGCCACAGCGTGAGCGGCAGGATGACCGCACCGGGCAGCGCCCAGGTCCACTGGGGCAGGTACAGGTTCAGGCTGCCCAGCCACCACCGCTCCGGCCCCAATGCGTTGGAAATTGCTAAGACTAGCAGCGTCAGAAGATAGGCGAGATTGAGCAGCGTGAGCGCCGGCGGAGGCTTGCGGACAGCCCGCCACCGCGCCTTGAGCGCGGCCAGTCCAGGCTGCAAAGCGGCGTCGGTGAAGCGCGAGCCGGAACGTCGGGGCGTGGGAGGCGGCACGGTCGCTCGCGGCTTGGGAGCCGCGGCAGGCCTGTCCTCGGACGTGACGCCGAGCAGGAGGGCCTGGCAATGGCTGCACCGGTACTCGCCGTCCGGGCGCAGCGTGTCCGGCAGGCGGTTTCGGCGCTGGCATCGGGGGCAGGGGATGATCATGGATTGGGAGGCACGTCTCAGGAGGCCTTCACGCGAACACCAGCCGGCGGCCCTTCGGCTCCGGCACCGCGCCGCTGAACTCTCGTGCCGTGTCCACCCAGGGCTGGATTGCCTCCTTGGCCTGAGGCAGCGTGCCCCCCTGAGTGTCCCCTTCCTGGATTTCAATCCAGGGGACTGACGCAAGAAGTCTATTATACCACCATGATCGACTAGGGAAGCGAAACAGTAAAACCAGTTTTATGGTATACTGCACTCGCTACGGTTCGAGTCGCCATAGGGAGTCAGTTATGCTTGTTTTGGACGCGAACACGCCTGTTGAGAAAAAAACTGTTTCCGAGAGCGCTATTCGCCGCTTAACCGGGATGTACTATACTCCGTCTCCCGCCGCTGATTTCATGGCGGATTGGCTTGTACGCCATGACGGGGAGCGCATTCTTGAGCCGAGCTTCGGCGGCGGGATTTTCCTCCGGTCTGTAGCCGCAAGCAGTGAGCGACGGGGTTTTGGTCATGTGCATCTCACCGGGGTCGAGATTGATGAGGTGGCGAGGGCGCAGGTGCAGGAGCAGTTTACGGGACTGGACGCAAATCTGCTTTGCTCTGACTTCCTCAGTGTATCCCCCCGCCCGGTTCAGGGCGTGATCGGGAACCCGCCTTACGTCCGCCTGCGGAACCTGCCTGACGATCAGAAATGGCGCGCTTTAGAGGCAGCCGGGGCGGTCATGGGAGAGCCGATGGAGCCATCCGGGAGCGTCTGGATGCCGTTCGTCCTGCATGCGATGCGCTTCTTAACCCTAAGGGGCCGTATGGCCCTGGTGCTGCCTTATGAGCTTACTTATGTCCGGTATGCCCGCCCGCTGTGGGACACGCTCCGCGCCCGTTTCGGCTCACTGCGCGTCCTGCGCACACACGAGCGGCTGTTCCCGGACATCCTGCAAGACGTGGTCATATTGTTAGCCGACAACTACGGCTCGCGCACGGACGCCGTACAATACCAGGCATTCGAGCGTGTCAGCGATTTAGTCGGAGAGCGTCCGCTGGTGAGCGAGCAGATTGCCGTGGATGACCTGTTACGCGGCCAGCGGCCTTTCGTGGAGGCGCTTCTCCCACCGGACCTACGACAGCTTTTACGGGGACGCATCGCGGCAGCCACCGTCCCTGCGCGGAGCCTGGTCGCCTTCAACATCGGATACGTGACGGGTGACAAGAAATTTTTCCACCCCACGCCCGCCCAGGCCGACGAGTACGGCCTGCCGGCAACAAGCCTGCACCCTGCCATCACTTCAACGCGCGGCCTCAAAAGAACTGGGCTTGGCACCTCTTCTTTCCGTGTGGAAGAGATGGATCGGCTGTTCCTGCCCGGTGAAGACACGTTGACGGAGGGCGAGCGCTGTTACATAAAGTGGGGGGAAGAGAGAGGCGTTGCGAATCGCTACAAGTGCCAGGTGCGCGATCCGTGGTACGTGGTGCCGGGTGTCCGAGTGCCGGACCTTGTACTCAGTGTCTTTAGCGAGCGCCCGGCTCTTCTCATCAACGACGCCGGATACTTTGCCTCTAACAGCCTGCTCTGTGGGTTTAGTGAGGGGCCGACGGGGGTCGAAATAGTCACCCGCTGGTATACGTCCCTGACCCTGTTGCAGTGCGAACTAGAGGTACACGCGCTGGGTGGCGGCGTGATGGTTCTGATTCCCGGCGAAGCAGGGAACATTCGCCTGCCGCGACGGATTTCCACACAAGAAGACCATCTGGCGCACCTTGATTGCCATCTCAAGCAAGGCGAAACAACCGAAGCATATCAATCTGGTGACCAGGGGGTGCTAATCGGCCAGCTCGGCTTGAGCGAGGATGACGTGCGACTCATTCGCCACGGAGTAGAAGTACTGGCACACTGGCGCACTTCGTCCCGCTCATCTCTGAAAAGTGAGGATAGGCAGCAGGGATTAGGAGCTATGGCTCCGGCTACTTGAACACATCCCAGAACAGAAGGCGGCTGTTGAATGTGTTGACAATGCGATCAATGAACGTAGAAAGTGTCAGGTCTGCGCCCGGCACACTCCCCTTCACAATCTCGTCGCACAGGCTGGGCGGGTCGCGCTCGAAGTCAACTACCATGTAGGCGAACTGGTCGAAGACGCCACGTATTGTCTTCCAGGTGGGACCCGCGCGCCCGCTGGCGTCGGCATAGAACCGCGCGTACCGCTTGTGGTCGATGCTCTCAGCCTCCTTGCCTTCTTTGATCGAGGTAAGAGGATGCAGGTAAACATAGCCGTGGGTGCTCATTGGGAAGCGATCCTGGAGGCTGATGCACTCACCGACGATGCCCTCATAGTAGGTCAGGACGTTTTTGCCGACCGAACTCATCTGGCTGCGGACGCCGATGATCACGAGCGGCCCATTCTCAGGGTCGATCACGGCCACATCCACATTCTTGGGCTTAGTCGAGCTGAGGATGTGAGCCTCCGAGATTTTCTTGACGCGCGTCCCGCCCTTCTTGTCGGGAACCGTCACCTCGTCTTTATAAACAACCTTGATGCCGCGCCTCACGGCGAATTCGGTCAGACGGGCCTCAAGCTGGGTGCCGATGTAGCGGTGAAGAAGCTGGATGAAGTCCTGGCTGCGGACGGCTCGCACCGGATCAGCCCGGTAGGAAGCCCCCATCTCTTGGAGCAGATCGGATACACCCACGGCCTCGTCTAGAGAACCGGCACGCTCGGACGTCTTGATCTCATCAGTCTCCGGGTCATGCTTATCATGGTCCAGAACGTCACCGGCGTCGGCGGCATCAGCGAGTGTAGTGTCATCCGGCATAGCCGACAGTATACCCGCCAACTCGCTGACCTGAACGAATACCGCAAAGGCGCCCACATGACTGACCCCAGCAAAACGACGCACACCGCAACCGGCGAACAGGAGGGCCAGCAGGCCGGTCTACCGGTAGCGGACAATGCCAAAAGACAGGGAGGCCAATTCGCCAACCTTACCATTAAAGTTCAGAAGCGCCAGCGGCTGCACTGGCTGATTGAAGCGAAGAAGCAGGGAACGAGTCTCACGGCAGCGATCACGGACGCGCTTAACCAGAGATTTGGTACGCCGGAGTAGAAACGTTCTTGATACGGCTTACGCACCCCGAATCTTTTGTTAGCTTTCTCCTTATTCCGGGAACAATGCCCGTAGATGTTTTGTTAGGAACCTTGACAACGCCACGCTCAAGGGATATAATAGGCGGCGTCAGATTTCACCCGCAGTTAACAGAATACACAGACCGATAAAGGGACACCACAGACTATGGCTAAGACAGTAGGCATCGACCTTGGAACGACAAACTCGTGCGTCGCCGTCCTCGAAGGCGGCGAGCCGACCGTGATCGCCAACGCCGAGGGCGCGCGCACCACGCCGTCCGTCGTCGGCTTCACCAAGACCGGCGAGCGGCTCGTCGGCAGCGCCGCCAAGCGCCAGGCGGTCGTCAACCCCGACCGCACCGTCATCTCCATCAAGCGCAAGATGGGCACGAGCGACAAGGTCACCATCGACGGCACCTCGTACTCGCCGGAGCAGATCTCGGCGATGATCTTGCAGAAGCTCAAGACCGACGCCGAGGCGTACCTGGGCGAGAAGGTGGACAAGGCCGTGATCACGGTCCCGGCCTACTTCAACGACGCCCAGCGCAACGCCACCAAGGACGCCGGGCGCATCGCGGGCCTGGAAGTGCTGCGGATCATCAACGAGCCGACGGCGGCGTCGCTCGCTTACGGGCTGGATAAGAAGAAGAACGAGACCATTCTCGTCTACGACCTGGGCGGCGGCACCTTCGACGTTTCGGTGCTCGACGTCGGTGACGGCGTCTTCGAGGTGCGCTCGACGGCGGGCGACACGCGGCTGGGCGGCGACGACTTCGACCAGGCGATTGTGGAGTACGTGGCCGACGAGTTCAAGAAGGACCAGGGCATCGACCTGCGTAAGGACAAGCAGGCCATGCAGCGCATGCGCGAGGCCGCCGAGAAGGCCAAGATCGAGCTGTCAAACGTCGTCCAGACCACGATCAACCTGCCGTTCATCACCGCCGACGCCGAGGGGCCGAAGCACCTGGATGTGCCGCTGTCGCGCGCCAAGTTCGACGAGCTGACCCGGACACTAGTCCAGCGCACCGAGGAGCCGTTCAAGCGCGCCCTGGCCGACGCCGACATCGAGGCGAAGGACGTGGACGAGATCATTCTGGTCGGCGGCTCGACCCGCATCCCGTCCGTGCAGGACCTGGTCAAGCGGCTGGGCGGCGGCAAGGAGCCGAACCGCTCGGTCAATCCCGATGAAGTAGTCGCCATCGGCGCGGCCATCCAGGCGGGTGTGTTGGGCGGCGAGGTCAAGGACGTGGTCCTGCTCGACGTCACGCCGCTCTCGCTGGGCATCCAGACACTAGGCGACACGTTCACCAAGCTGATCGAGCGGAACACGACCATCCCGACGCGCAAGTCCGAGGTCTTCTCGACCGCCGCCGACGGGCAGACCGCCGTCGACGTGGTGGTGTACCAGGGCGAGCGGGCGATGGCGTCGCAGAACAAGCTGCTGTCGCGCTTCCAGCTCATGGGCATCCCGCCTGCCCCGCGCGGCGTCCCGCAGGTCGAGGTCACGTTCGACATCGACGCCAACGGCATCGTTAACGTCTCGGCCAAAGACCGGGCGACCAACAAGGAGCAGCGGATCACCATCTCCGGGGCCGGCACGCTGAACAAGGCCGAGGTGGACCGCATGGTGCGGGACGCCGAGGCGCACGCGACGGAGGACGCCGCCCTGCGCGAGAAGGCCGAGGCCCGGAACCAGGCCGACCAGATGGTTTACTCGACGGAGCGGCTGATCAAGGACCTGGGCGACAAGCTGCCCGAAGCCGAGAAGGCCAACGTCGAGGCCGCCATGGCCGAGGTCAAGTCCGCCCTTGAAGGCGACGACACCGCCCGGCTCAAGGACAAGACCGAGGCCTTGCAGCAGGCCTCCTACAAGCTGAGCGAGATCTTGTACCAGCAGGCCGACGGCGGCGCGGCGGGCGGCAACGGCCACCAGCCCGGTGCCGAGACCGAGGGTGCCGAGGAGACCGCCAAGCCCCAGGATGACGTCATCGACGCCGAGTTCAAGAGCGAGTAGGAACAGGCCCGGTGACGGGATACGCCCCGGTCTTTCAAGGCCGGGGCCGCACTGTTCAGGAAAAACACATGGCTAACATCGTGCGTTTCGACCCTTTTGAGGACATGGCCTGCTTACAGCGTGAGGTCAACCGGCTCTTCGAGGACGGCCCCCGGACCGGCGGGCGCGGCGGGGCCGAGCACGCCTCCGCCCGGACCTGGGCACCCGCTGTGGACATGTTCGAGGACCGCGAGGAGATCGTCGTCCGCGCCGAGCTGCCCGGCCTGAAACAAGAAGACATCGACATCGAGCTGACCGGCGACACGCTGACCCTGAAGGGGGAGCGCCAGTTTGGGGACGCACCGCGCCGGGACAACTATGTCCGCGTGGAGCGCGCCTACGGCCACTTCCAGCGCTCGTTCACCGTCGGCGTCCCCGTCCAGCACGACGCGGTGAAGGCGCTGCACCGTGACGGTCTGCTGGAAGTGCATCTGCCCAAGTCCCCGGAGACCAAGCCTAAAAAGGTGCAGGTCACCGCGGGATAGGGAGACCTAAAGAAGCGGCCCAGGACAGTGTCCTGGGCCGCTTTTTCGTGCCTCATCCCTAAAGGCCGAAGCCGCTGTGATACCCATTACTCCACTTGCGCGCCCCGCAGCGCGGGCACCTGACGAAGGAGTAGCGCAGCTTCACGGCGTGCCCGGTGAACCACAGCGGGAACATCAGCAGTAGCCAGCCGGCCCCCAGCAGCGCCAGGCGCGGCCAGTCGTGGGGGAGCGAATGCGCCCTCAGCGCGTGCCTGACGGCGAACGCCAGCGCCTCCAAGCTGAACAGGGTGACCGCCAGACTGAACAAACAGCCGAGGCCGCAGCTCGCCGTCGGCTCGCCGACGACCTGGCCGCATTTTTGGCACTTGACTTGCATAAGCCCACGGGTGTTTTTCTTAGCCCACACCGGCATGACGCACCGCCGGGGCTGTTGTGTCTGGATTATACCCCTGATCGGAAAAGAGCGCCCGGCCCCCGCGAGGGACCGGGCGCTCTTTGCTGGACGTTCCTGCGGGCGGGCGCTTAGTACGGGCCGAAGGTGTTCTGGGTAAAGCTGCCATCCCCCGTGCTGTAGTTCCACAGGGACAGCCGCCCGTCGGCGTTGTCCCACAGGACGTGCGTGGTGTTGTCCGGGCCGGCGGACACGGCCTGGGCGGTCCAGCCGGGGTAGGGGCCGAACGTGTACTGCGTGAACGTACCCGCGCTGTTGTCGAGGCTCCAGAGCGAGAGGCGTCCGTCGGCGTTGTCCCACAAAACGCGCGTCCTGCCGTCCGGCCCGTCGGCGACGGACCTTGCAGTCCATCCGGGGTATGGGCCGAAGGTGTTCTGGGTAAAGCTGCCGTCCGCCGTGCTGTAGTTCCACAGGGACAGCCGCCCGTCGGCGTTGTCCCACAGGACGTGCGTGGTGTTGTCGGGGGCGACGCTGAGTGCCCCAGGCTTCCATCCGGGGTAGGGTCCGTAGGTGTGCTGGGTAAAGCCGCCGTCGGGGGTGACGGCCCACAGGGAGAGCCGGCCGTCGGTGTGCGCCCAGAGGACGCGGGGGGCGTTGTCGGGTCCGACCGCTAGGGCGGTCGCGGCCCATCCCGTGTAGGGGCCGTACTCGCGGTGGGTAAAGCCGCCCCGCCCGTCCAGCGTCCACAGCGCGGCCTGATCCTGCGGGCCGGTCCACAGCAGGTGCGCCAGCCCGTCCGGCCCGGCCGCGACCGAGGTAGCCTTCCATCCGGGGTAGGGGCCGTAGTTGTGGAAGGCAAAGCCGCCCGCCGACTCGGCGCTCCAGACCGAGGTGGTCCCGTCGGCGTTGCCCCACAACACGGGCGTTTTGCCGTCGGCACCGGCGCTCAAAGCCCTGGCCCCCCAGCCGGGCGGCACAGGCTCGCCGCTCAGGGCGACGCTGCTCAGGTCCACGGCGGTGGAGGAGCTGCCCCAGACGGCGCGGTCGGCCCAGACGCTGCTGCCCCAGACGGCGCGGCTTGAGGCGATGGCGTTGCTGCCCCAGACGGCCCGGTCGGCGGAGACGCCGCCCGACCCCCAGACGGCGCGGCTGCCCCAGACGGCCCGTAGATCGGTGACGCCCGTGCCCCACAGGCTGCTGCCCCAGACCGCCCGGTCCATAGCGATGGCGACGGTGCCGTCGGCGCTCTGGGCCAGGGCCGGGCTGACCGCCGGCCCCTGGGCGACGACCGTGCTCTGGAGGGCGGCGGGGATGTCTAGATACCCTGCGCCGTAGGCCAGCGGGTCGGTAGTGCCGTCGGGGGCCGTCCACTTGTCGGCGGAGAGCATGAGCCGCGCCTTGACGGTATCGGGGGTGAGGGCGGGGCCGCCCTGAAGGAGCAGGGCGGCGGCCCCGGCGACCACCGGTGACGCCATCGACGTCCCCGAGAGCGAGAAATACATGCTGGACGGCGCGGTCACGTTGGTGTGTATGTAGCTGGACAGAGGCACCTGATTGGTGACGTCAAAGTGGGTGCTCAGATAATCGAGGCTGGCTTCCAGGGAGATGACCTTGTTGCCGGGGGCGACGAGGTCGGGCTTCATGACCAGGTCCAGACGGGTCGGGCCGTGTCCTGAGTAGGTGGCGATGCGGTCGTGGGCGCGGTCCCCGACGTGGGCCGGGTCCTGCTTCATGGCCCCGACGGTGAGGGCGTAAGGATCATCACCCGGCGAGTTGATGCTGCCATAGGCGGTCCCCCAGCCCTCGTTGTCCAGCCCGGCGGTGTTGGCGGCGTTCAAGCGCCCGCCGTTGCCCGCCGCGCAGACGACGACGATGCCGGCATGATAGGCGGCTTCGACGGCCTGGCAGAGCGGGTCCGTGGTGTAGGATTCGCCGACCGGGTGGCCGAGCGAGAGGTTGACGACCCGGATGTTGTACCGGCTCCGGTTGGCGACGACCCACTGGAGGCCCGCGATCACGGTGCTGACGTCGGACTGGCCGTTCTGGTCCAGCACACGCACGTCCACGAGGCTGACGCCGGGGGCGATGCCGAAGAAGGTGTGGAAGAAGCGCTTGCCCTTCGAGGCCCGCCCGCTGCCGGCGATGATGCCCGCCACGTGCGTCCCGTGCCCGCACAGGTCGTAGACGGTCTGCCCGACCGCCCCATCGTGTGCCTGCCGGGCTTTGGGCTTGGCCGCGTCGTCCTGGTAGCCGGTCGTCGTATAAGGCGTGCCTGTCATGTCCTGGTGGACCAGGATGTTGGAGCTGCTGGAGTTGTCGTCCTCCTGGTCGTCCTTCACGGCGGGGACTTTCAGGTCCTCGTGCTCGGCCACGCCGCTGTCCAGTACGGCGACCGTAACACCCGCCCCGGTCAGGCCGTACTGCTGCTGCGCCGCGCCCGCCTCGCTCGATCCGACCGTGAACTCGTCGCACTTGGCAACCGGCGTGTCCGGCGAGACGTGGGCGACGAAAGGCAGGGCGGCCAGACGGTTCAGCGCGCGGCGCGGCACGTCCAGCGCCACGCCGCGGATCAGGGGCAGGCGGCGGTAGGGCGAGGCGTGCAGGGCGCGCAGCGCGGCCCACTGGCCCGGCGACGGGTCTTTGGTGAATCCGACAATGACACGCGCCCATCCCGCCGCTGCGGCGCGGGGGGCTTGGGCGCGGGGGGCGGGCGCGGCCCAGCCGGGTGCCACGGCCAGGGTGCCGGCGATCAGTGCGCCGAGAGCCGCTGGTGCGCGCTTGAAGCAGCGGGAGAAGATATTTTGCATGGCTGTGTGACCTGGTCTTCCTTGTCTTCATTGGAGGGGCGTTCGCCCTATGCCTGATTATGCCGTTCGTGCGCCGCTTCTTTCCTGTCAACAGTGCGAGAAAAGGCCCCGGCCCGGCCAAGGTTAACGTAAGGTAACAAAAAGCACGTTTCCGTAGACACCCCGTGCGTGAGCGCCTACAATAGTGTTCCTGCACCTGAATGATCGGGGCGGCCCAAAGAGGGGCTGAGGAGGGAACTGTTTCCGTCCGAGAATAGTCCCACACGAGGGAAGGGTGACGCGGCTAAGATAAAGAAGAAACTAACCCGCTCAAGACTTGTCCTAACAAGCAGATGCGGAACCCGGACCATCCGGGCGCTGTTAAGCTGCCGCATCCTCGAGGTATTTTAATCATGAACACTGTTGTTCCGTCAGCAAGCGAGTTAGAGCAGGCCGTCCACGTTGCGCCGGGTGTCATGGAGGCCATCCCCCACGTCGTCCGCGAGTTCGGGGTGGAGGCACGCAAGCCCGGCCGCGCCTGGGAGGCCGCCTTCAACGGGCCGATCCAGTCCTGGGAAGATGCACAGACCCACGCCCCCACCTACGGCGTCACCGTGCGCCTGTCGCGCATGAAGGACCCCGTCACGCGCGAGCTGTACTCGGTCAACCTGCTCTTCTACCTCGCCGAGGCCGAGATGGCCGGCATGCACAACGTCTACGAGATGGCCCGCCGCTTCCCCTTCACCCGCATCCGGGGGCCGCGGGCGCCGCTGCCGCTGTGCCCGCCGCGCGTCGGCAAGACGTGGTACGACTCGAACCCCGAGGGGGTGATCATGGAGGACCTGCGGCTGACGCCCTGCGCGCTGCCAACGGGCGGGGCGGGCTTCTTCGTGACCGGGCAGGGCTACCGGGGCAAGGTGGTCTTCCCGGACGGCAGCTTCATCCACGACGTGGGGGTGTACGGGGGGTATCTCGATCCTGCGGCGCGTCCGGGCCAGCTTGAGCTCGCCCACCTGTTCGGCGGCATCGAGTTCGACCAGTTCCTGACCGGCGACGCCGACGCGAACGCGCGCCTGACGGAGCTTGGCGAGGACGTCTGGGTCAAGGGCATCGAGGGGGCCGAGGCGGGCTGCCCGCACGTCGAGTCGTACAAGAACTCGGTGAAGCTGCCTTCGCTCGACGGGCGCAAGACCCTGATCGGGGCGCGCTCGATGAGCGAGACCAAGCAGATCGCCTACTTCGAGAGCCTGTCCGCGGACGGCCTGAGCGGCTTCCGCATGGGCGGGCAGATCAACGGCCTGCACCGCGCCCTGGGCATCCAGGTCTGGGACCGGGTCCACCGGGTGGGCCTGGGCAGCAACTTCGTGGAGTGCCCGGAGCTTGGCGGCTTCATCGGCCTGATTCACGTCGTTCTGGAAAAGAACAACCCCGAGCACCCCGATACGCTGGACCCGAGCCACCCCGGCATCGACGAGCAGTACGAGGGCTGGGTGGTCTGGCTGACGTTCGACGGCGAGGGCGTCCCGACCATCAAGGCCTGCATCCGGGCGATCACGCCCGACGACGTGCCGCGCGCCTACGAGGGACTGGGCGAACTGTTCGACACCAAGCGGGTCGCCTTCCCGATCTCGCTGTACCGGGCCGGCGCGCTGCTTTCGGTCGGCTACGGCTGGGGCGACCGGGCGCTGTTCCAGGCCGAGTTCGACTACGACACCGTGACCGCCCATCTCTCGCAGCACTCATGTGAGTAAAAGACGGCACGCCACATAGCAGCACGAAGCCCGCCGGACATACGTCCGGCGGGCTTTTTCGTGTCTCGATGCTTCCGCGTCTTAGCTCGGGCGTCTCGGCCCTGCTTAGTGGGTCATGCCGTGCGTCATGGCGCGGCGGCTCATGCCGTCCGCCATGCCCGCGCGGTGGTAGCCCGCCGCCTCGGCCTGGGCGGCGGTGTGGAAGTACACACGGTTCTGCGGCGCGGGGAGTGCGCCCCGGTCGCCGGGAAGGTGGTAGACGTGCGAGTTCCGGTTGCCGACGACGCCCCCGCCCAGGCTTGGGCCGCCCATCATCCCAGGCCGGCCCATCATGCCGGGGTGCATCATGCCGGGGCGGCCCATCATGCCGGGGTGGTAGGTCGTGGGCTGACCAGGCTTAGGGCGCGGGTGGAACAGCTTGCCGAAAATCCCGTGATGGGCGGGCGGCGGGGGCGGCGTCTGTGCCGAGGCGGTTCCGACGGCTCCGGCGACGAGGCCGGCGGCGAGGGCGAGCGCGGCGAATGTGCGTGTCTGCATGATTTTCCTCCAGTGGGTGCTGCCCTTCACAAGCGACGGCGGGCCGGGAAAGGTTCCCGCACGGTGGGACTCCCCGCCCGGCGGCGGTTACTTCTTTCTCGGCTTGGGGGCGGGCAGTGTCAAGACGTAGTCGGCGCTCCGCTTGAACCAGGCGTCCCAGGCCGGCTTATCCGACAGCACGGGGGGCGGCACGACGACGTACTGCTTGCTGGGCGGGGAAGCCGGGTCGTACTGAAGCCGCCTGGCCTCGGGGACTTGCAGCAGCTCTTCCTGTACGTCAGGCGGCAGCTTGAGCGCCAGGCCGACGTCGGACAGGGAGGCGAACACGCGCCCCCCGACATAGGCGCAGACGCCTCCGAACATGGGCTTGAAAGCCAGCTCGCCGTCCATGTCGTAGGCCTCGGCGGCCTGGCTGATTTTGTCCTGCATCGCGTCAAGGCTCGGCTGGCTCATCAGATCACCCGTTCTCCAAACCCGCGCTTTCGGAGATCTCGCCGGCGAAGCCGGCCCAGTCGCGGTCCTCGCGGCCTTTGGCGACCATTGACGTCAGCCGGTCGTGGACCAGGCCCGCCAGCGGCATGGGGACGTTCCGGGTCTTGGCCTCGTCGAGCACCAGGCCGAAATCCTTGCGGATCAGCGACGGGATCGCGCCGACCAGCTGGTAGTGCTCGGCAGCGATCATCTTGCCGTAGTTCTTGTAGACGGGACAGGCGAACAGGGTCTCGGTGAACAACTCGAAAACGGCCTGGCGGTCAATGCCGCTTTTCTGGGCCAGCGTGAACGCCTCGCCCATCGCCTCGATGGCCGCGCCCAGAAGGAAGTTGCCGGTCAGCTTCACGACGCTGGCCGCGCCCGCGTCGTCGCCGAAGTCATAGACACCCTGGCCCATCGCGTCCAGCAGCGGGCGGACGCGCGCCTTGGCTTCTTCCGGCCCGGACGTGGCGATCCAGAGCTTCTGGGCTGCGGCGGCGTCGGGCTTGCCGAAGACCGGCGCGGCGACGAAGTGGCCGCCCAGGGCGGCGTGGCGTTGGGCCAGGCGGCGGGGCGTGTCCGGTGAGACCGTGCTCATCGAGACATGGACGCCGCCCTGCCCGAGCGCGTCCGCCAGCCCGTTTTCGCCCAGCGTGATTTCCTCCAAGGCCTTGTCGTTGGTCAGCATCGAAACCACCAGCCCGCCCCGCGCGACGGCCCCGCCCGGCGTGCCGGCCTGAGTCGCGCCCATCTCCACCAGCGCCTTGGCCTTGTCCGGCGTCCGGTTGTAAACCCGCAGCGCGAACCCCGCCTTGATCAGATTGGCCGCCATCGCCGACCCCATGCCGCCCAGGCCGATGAACCCTATCGTTTCGCTCATAAAAATCTCCTCGTCTGGAGGAGATATACCCCGTGGACGTGCCAGCCTACGCTTGCGCCGCACGGCCTCTCCGCGATGCTCATGGGTCTTCCCCCGCTCTTTTCTCTGAGACACGTGGGGGACGCCGAAGTTGCGGGCGAGCGGATTAGATCGGGAACGTCCGGTAGCCTGCGTGGCCCGTCGCCAGGAAATACAGCGACCAGAGGGCCGAGATGCCGTAGTCGCCCAGCACCAGGCCGATAAAGAAGGGCAGCGCCTGGCGGTACACTTTGGCACCCCCGTAGCGCAGGATCAGGGCCTTGGCGAGCCAGCCCAGGAGCATCGGGAACCAGATCCAGGTCATCGTGTCCGTGCTGCCCACGGCGTAGCCGATGGGGTGCAGCGGCCACCAGGGGAACCGGACCCGCAGCAGGCTCAGGAGCAGCACCATGCCCATGCCGGCGAACGCCGCGGTCAGCCGCGCGCTGTCGGCGGGCCGGCCCGTGTTGAGCCAGCCTTGAAGCTCGTCGAACCCCGAGTGCCCCTGCGACGTCCGCCAGGGGTTGACGACCGCGCTGCCCGCGCCGAAGTGGTAGTACAGCCCCAGGCAGCACGCCCACGAGGCCAGCGCGCCCACCAGCACGGCGGCCAGGATCGCCCAGGTCAAATGCCGCGGGTTCATCGGGCGCGGGGTGGTCGAATCGGCGATCTTCATGGCCTCGATCTCGGCGGGCTGGCCCAGGCAGCGCCAGTCGGAGTCGAACGGGCGCAGCAGCGAGAACGCCGTCAGCTCGCGCGGGGTGAACGCCCCGGTCCCGGCGAAGTTGACCATGCTGCCGTGCGCCAGTCCCCCCGGCCCCTGCCCCCAGGGCAGGCCCGCCTCGGCCCGGATGCGGGTGAAGGTCAGGGCGAGCAGCAGGAACAACCCCCAGAACAGCAGCGAAACGGGCAGCGACAGGCCCAGGGCCACGCCGAAGCCGACCAGCAATGCCGACGACACGAACAGCCCGATGTAGGCGGCGCGGTAAGGCAGCGGCTCGCCCGAGTCGTCCACGTCCGCCCCGCGCCCGACGGCCTTGCGCCACGTCTCGGCCAGGTGCGGCCGGGCCAGCCAGAGCGAGAACAGGGCCAGCCCCAGAAACGCGCCCAGCCCCTGCTCGGCGACATACGGCAGGTGCGCCAGGGTCGGCCCCGTGCCCGGATCGCGGAAGCCGAACGCGGTCGCGCCGACGCTCTGGAGCTTGGTCAGCAGGTAAAAGAACCAGCAGGAGAACGAGACGTCCAGCGACAGCAGGTAGGTCAGGCCGACGACCAGCGGGTAGAAGCCGATGGGGGTGTAGCCGATGGCGTTCCAGGGCGTCCCCGAGACGGACTGCCCCAGGTCGAAGCCCGGCTCGCTGGGCTTGATCGGAAAAAAGGGCATCGTCGGGATCAGCGTGTAGTGGATGGTCGCCAGCGACTCGACCACGGCCGGCAGGCCGACCCCGAGCCACAGCGCCCGGCTGCGCCACAGGGGCGAGCTGCCGCCGTCGCGCGTGATCTCCAGCGGGATGATGACGATGGGGAAGATCAGCCGCTCCTTGTCCACCCATTGCCGGCGCATCAGGGCGGCGATGCAGAAGAAGCAGAAGAACAGCGTGAAGATGAACCCGGTCCAGACGCCGATGGCCCCGGCCCATCCCGCCAGGTGGGCCGGGGTGAACAGCGACGACTTGCCGGCGTAGTAGGCGGGGATGACGGACGGGTCCGGCACGGCCCAGGCGGGCAGGAACCGGTGCCAGTTCTCCCACTTGTTCTCGTGGGTGGCGAAGTGCTTCCAGCCGACCAGAGTGGGCGTCAAAAACTGCATCATGCCGATGCCGCCGATATAGATGGCGACCGTGTTCATGGTGTAGACGAACAGCAGCTCGGCCTGCGACAGCGCCCACCGGGGCTTCAGGCGCTTGACGGCCAGGTTGAGGGCGACCAGGACCATCAGCGCGAACAGCACCGCCATCGGCAGCGACATGGCCGCCATGTCCGGGCCGTTGGCGACGATCTCGGTGTATTCCAGCCAGAAGATCAGCACGGGGATGAGCAGCAGGCCCAGAGCGAAGGCGCGCGGCGTGATGCCGCTCCACCGAGAGGCATCGGCGGGCACGGTCGCACCGGCGGGGGGCACATCGGGGCTTCGCTGCGTGAGGGACATGGTGCTCCTATGATAACACGCCCGGCGCGGGCCTGTCAACGGGGGCGGGGCGCCTCTTCCCTCCCACCCTACAAGTCCAGCCCCGCCTGCCCCGATGCGGCGGCGATCTGCGCGGCCTGCTTGAAGCTGACGTTGGAGCCGGACGAGACGGGGAACTCGAAGCCGTGCCCGGCCAGCAGCTCGCCAACCGTGCGGATCTGCATGGCGGGCACCGACCAGCCCACGCCCGTCGCGGCCTTGTAATACCCCGCCGACAGGGCTTCGGCGAGCATCGGCCCCGTCGGCTTTTCCAGCGTGACGAAGAAGCCCAGGGCCGCCCCGGTCTTGCCCATCGCGCCGACCAATTGCTGCACGTCGGGGGCGCCGGCCTTGCCGCCCTTGACCTGCACGACGCCCTTGGTCAGGTCTTTGGCCCCGACGTCGAAGAAGGCCAGGCCGTCGATGCCGCCGTCCGCGCCCTTCTTCTCCTGCGGGATGGCGGGGACAAGCCCCACGGCCCACATCTCGAACTTCTTGTGGTCGGCGAGGAACATGGCCCGCGCCCCCGCCTCGTCGGTCGGCAGCCCCTCCACCTGGAACGCGCGGGCGAGCATGACGGCGTTGGCCTTGTCCGCGGCCCTCTCTCGTGCCGACGAACCGATGCCAAATCGGGACAACCGCATAGGAATTCTAGCAGCCTGTGGTGAACGTCTCCCCATGCCCAACCATCCTCTCGCGGAGGTCTTCGGCTTCCCGACTGACAATCTGACCGCCGAAGCCGACCGGCATCGCCAGGACCGCCTGTGTCCGTTCGGAAACGCCGTTCCAACTGTACCAAGACCAGCATTGAAAACCCGCTTGGCGTGTGCAGCGTCTTCGGGGCCGGGGGCGAGGCCGTCATCACCTGCCCCGTCCGGTTTCAGCAGGATTGGCGTATCGCCTCCGACGCCGCCGCGTTCTTCTTCCCACCCGGCGCGGCCTGGACGTCGTTGACCGAGGTCCGGCTGAAAGACAGCATGGGCAAGTCGGCGGGCAATATTGACGTGGTGCTGCTCTCCTATGACTCCGTGGGCCGGATCACCGGCTACGGCTCCCTGGAAGTGCGGGCTGTCTACATCTCCGGCAACGTCAGCACGCCCTTTAAGCACTACATGGAAGACCCGCACGTCCGCGCACACATGGACTGGCGGGGACAACGCAACTACCCGCGCCCGGATTACCTGTCATCGTCCCGCAAGCGCCTCGCCCCGCAACTCATCTTCAAGGGCGGCATCCTCAACGGCTGGGGCCGCAAGATGGCCGTCGCCCTCAACACCGGCTTCTACAAGACGTTGCCGCCGCTAGAGGAGGTGGAAAAGGCCGAAGCCGATCTCGCCTTCTTCGTCTACGAACTTGTCCTGGACCCCGCGCAGAACCGGTACGTGCTCACGCCGCACAAGACGATTTATACCAAGTTTGACTCGGCGCTGATAAAGATAACCCGCTCTGAGGCGGGCGAGGAGTCGTTGTTCTTAGGACAACTACAGAAGGAATTGAACAAAAGGTTAAACAATGCCACCGCCCCCGACGCTATCACACCCAACCCCGACTCTTGACGAGCACGTTTTAGAGCCGGTCGTTCAGTATTCTCTCTTTGACGGCTCCCAGCGTGAGGCAATCGTCAACGTCGCCTCGGTTCCACAGCGCAGCCCGTTCCGCTATCCGGGCGGCAAGACTTGGCTAATACCGCGCGTCCGCCAATGGCTCCGGTCAAGGCCACGACGTCCCGCAGAACTGATAGAGCCGTTCGCGGGCGGCGGGATTGTGAGCCTCACGACCGCCTTTGAGTGCCTAGCAGAGAGGGTCCGCATGGTGGAACTTGACCCACAGGTCGCGGCGGTCTGGCAGACGATCCTCAGCCGGGACGCGGCCTGGCTGGCTGAAACAATTTCTGACTTCTCGCTCACGCCGGAAACCGCCGTTGCCGCCCTCTCCGATGACTGCGACGAAATCCGTTGCGTCGCCTTCCGCACGATCCTCAAAAACCGTATTAATCGTGGCGGCATCCTTGCGCCGGGCGCGGGCATCATCAAACACGGGGAGAACGGCAAGGGGTTGTTGTCGCGCTGGTATCCCGAAACACTGCGGCGACGCATCCTGGAGATTGCGGCTATCCGTGACCGCATTACGTTTGAGGCGGGAGACGGGATCGCTGTCATGTGTGCCAATGCGGATCGCACCGACGCCGTATATTACATTGACCCGCCCTACACAGCCCGCAAAACCAAGAGCGCGGGGAGTAGACTGTATCTGCACTCCGTCTTAGACCATGAACACCTGTTCCGTGTCACGGCGACGATTGCCGGCGACTTCCTGATGACCTACGACAACGCCCCCGGCGTACAGGAGTTAGCCCAGCGCCACGGCTTTGATACGCTGCCAATCCCAATGAAGAACACGCACCACGCCGAGATGACCGAACTGCTCATCGGGCGCGACCTGGATTGGGCGAGACGTTAGAGGCGGATCGGGCAACGGGCCGGGGTCGCAGTGCAAGTACAGGCTGCCGGTCGGCTTCAACACGCGCCAGAGGTGGTACAAGCGCGGGGCCATCATCACCAGGTACGCCATCACGTCGTTCTCGCCCAGCGTGTTGTGGAAGCCGCGCATCAGCTCGATCACCTTGGGGACGGGGCACAGGACGGCGAAATCGGCCCACGACTCCGCCGCGCCCGCCCAGTTCCAGGTATCTCCGAACGCCTTGATCTGGGCGGGGCTTTCGCGGCCCGACTGCTCCTTGAACAAAACATTGTAGTCGCGGTTGGAGTTGAAGGGGGGATCCAAATAAACCAGGTCCACCGTGGCGTCGCCGACGTGCCCGCCGAGGATGGCGAGGTTGTCGCCGTAGAAAAGCGTGTTCGTCATGGGAAGATTATAGCCGAAGCACGGGCGGGGCGCAAGCGGGGAGGGGACCTACTCCGAAGCTGGATAAGTTAGGCTGAACTCAACCTGTCCCGACTCATCCTCGTGGTCATCTTCTTGGTTGCCCGCATTCAGGAGAGACAAGCCGTTCAAGGTTACCCGGTACTTCTGGGCGGGGGAATTGGGGTGCGTGGGGTCGGTCATCGTCAGCCAGCCTGCGGCGATAGCAGGAACGAGATAACGCTTCAGCACGTAGTTTTTGTCTCTTAGCCCGAGCCGGGCTTGAATGCTGACGCGGTCCCGTGGACTGGCGCAGTAAACCAACAGCGTCCGCATCTTGTCCCTCCCCACTGTGGGGGTTACTGTAGGGGTTACTTGAGGGATTACTGTGGGGGTTGTCGATAAGTGTATCGGCAAAGTGGCCGTGAAGTAGGCTCTATCTTCGTCGGTATCGAACGTGGGTGCAGGCGAGCCGTTCTCCCGCATCGCGCGGATTACGGTTGGTATGCCGGTCCCCCGGCCCTCCGTCAGCCGCAATTCCTTCAAGAACTCGCCGATGCGCCGGTTCCGATAGCGTCGTGCCACGAGCCGCCCGTCTTCTAAACTTGCGAGGGAAATGGATCGGTCCGGCCCAGGGTAACTGGTGATGGTAATGCACTCGGGGAGCACCCTCACTTCGATGGGTTCGCGGATTTCGTAGCTGCGGTGGTAGACGGCGTTGACCAGGATTTCCTCCACCGCAGCATAAGGATAGTTGAAAAAGCGATCCGCTTCCGCCCTGTCCGGGCGCTTGTCAATCGTCTCTTCAAGAACGGAGTTATTAATAAAAAGCAGCGCGTCCCGCAACATTTGACTCAGCGGTCCCTTGAAGGTCCGCTCAATGATCCTGCTCCCCGCCAGTCCGTTGGGAAACACAACAATGTCGATCTGTGTCACCGGGAAAAAGCGCTGAGGCTCCTCGTGAAAAAACATCAGCCCGACGTTCCTCGGCAGTGTGTGCTCCATGGGACCGTCTGTAACTGCCATCCGACGGCATAAGTCGTCGAACGCCATCCCATCGGCCTGGTCCGCAAGGGCGCTGCCGATGTCACGCAGAAACGCCTTGATTAAGGGGAGCCGTAAGTCCTGAACGGAGGAACGCTGATTCATGCGGTCATCGTAAGGAATCTGCGCGGCCAGCGAGAACAGCTCAACCTCGTCGTCCGCGACGGCTTTTACCGTACTCGACCCCTTGCGGATGTAATAGCCGTAAACTTTGTTGTCTTTGGAGAGTGAGACAGGTGCCTTATAGGGACGGCTTTGACCACCAGGGGCACGAAGCAGTAGAACATGTCGGCCATGAATGATACACGGCTCCATGAGAGGATGGTACGCGGGTACAATCTTATGACCTAGTTCAAGCACATCCCTTTGTAGCCGATCCAAGCTGGAAGGATTGAGGCCGGACGGCGGCAGGACAGGCTTTCCCCCGTCGTCGGCGATGCCGATAAAAAGGTAGCCCCCGCCCAAATTGTGGAAATCATTGGCAAACGCACAAAGCGTGTGCAGTACGTCTTCCGAGTTCCAGTTCTTTTTGAACTCCAGACGCTCCCATTCAACGGAGCGACCAAGCAAAACGTCGTCAATGTTCAGCGCGAGGGCCATGTGGCAGTGACCTTGTTCGTGGCAAGTTAATGCCGCTAATAATACCCGATACGCCTTCCTGTTGCTGTCATTTGACGAGGTCTACCGTGGTGTCACCGGTGCGCCCGCTGAGTCCGGGGAGGTTGTCGCCCCAGAAGAGCGTGTTCGTCATGGGAGGATGATAAAGAGCAGAGGTCTGTGCCCGGCAGACACAAGCAAGCCCGCCTCCAAAGGGATGACGGGCTGTTGCGGGCGTGAGGCGGAAGTGTCGTCAGGCGACGTGCGCCAGGGCGAAAATGCCGTAGGCCGCGCTGGACGCCATCAGGCCGATGACCGCGAGCATGTCCCACTTGCGGACCAGGGTGCGCCGGAGCTGGGCGGCGGTGAGCGGCTTGGGGGGGCTGGCTTTGGACGCGGGGATCGTGCCGAGGGCCGCCGTGTTTACGAGGGCCGCCGTCTTCGCGCTGAGTGTCAGTGTGCTGTTCATGGGGGTTATGTCTTCCTCGACAAAGCATGAATGAAGGCTTGATTGTCACACTGTCAGCTTATTGCAAAGACCGTGCCAGTCTTTTGCCGATGAACTTCCTGTCCCGGATGGCAGCGCAGGCCGGCTCACTCGCAGAAGTCGCCGTCGGCGGTGTCCAGATCGGCGACGGCCAGCGCCTCGGCCTTGCCGGCGTTGATCAGGCCCAGGGCGACGGCCCCCGTCACCATCGGCTCGACGCCTTCCAAATCGTTGGCGTCGCCGACGGCGATTTCCACTCCGTCCCGGAACAGCCACAGCTCCCCCTCCACCATCCAGGCCGTCGTCGCGCGGACCTCGATGAAGCGCACCCGGCTCACGCCGCCCGTCCCGCGACCGCTCATCCCGCCTCCTCCGCTCACCTGTGCAGCCTTCAGACCCGGCTCTCGGTTTCCCCGGCAAAGCAGCGGGGTAAGCTGAACAGTCACGCTCATGCACTACAAAATACAACCGATCTGGAACCCCGACGCGCACGCGCAGCCCTGGACCCCAATGCGGCTCTGGGGACGCGGGACCGCTGCCGTCGGCCTGCTCCTTGTTGCCGCCCTCGCGCTGCCGCACGTCCATCATAACCATGCCGCCACGCCGCCGCACCCTGATGCGCGGGAGGCCGTCGTTGCCGCCGCCCTGCCGCGCGCGACCTTGGCCGAGTGGGGGGAAGGAGCACCTGTCCCGCCCGCCCGAGGCCGATTCCGGCGCTTTTTCCGCATGACGGTGACGGCCTACACGCCGGTCAATACGCGAATGGAGGGCGGGCGCTATACGTCCACGCGGCGCGACGGGTGGGCCGCCCACGGCGTCGCCGTGGACCCTGGCCTGATTCCCCTCGGCTCCCGGCTGTGGATTCCCGGCTACGGCTACGGGGTCGCCGACGACATCGGCGGGCGCATCCGCGGCCACCACGTCGATCTGCGCCTCCAGCGCGGCGCGCACATGGGTGCCTGGGGCGTCCGCCACGCCCGCGTGTACGTCCTCCAAGACCCGTGAGGGCCGAGAACCCACCCCGTTCCGGTCCTACTGCGCGGGGGCACCGGCGATGATCAGGACGCCCTGGTCGGGGCGCAGGTACTTTTGGATGGCGGCCTGCACCTCGGCGGGTGTCACGGCGTTGTACAAGGCCGCGCGCCTGGCGATGTAGTCCAGCCCCAGGCCGTAGTCTTCGGCGGCTTCGAGCTGGCCCGCGACGCCGGCGTTGGTTTCGAGCCGCAGCGGGTACTCGCCGGTAAGATAAGCCTTGGCCTGGCTGATCTCGTCGTCCGAAACGCCGTACTGGCGCATCTGACTGAGTATCTGGCGCATCAGCCCCAGCGCGCGGGTGGCGTTCTTGGGGTTCGTGCCCAGAAAGATCTGGAACGGGCCGGACCCGTGCCGCCCGTCCAGCGACGCGCTGACCGAGTAGGCCAGGCCGTTCTGGTCGCGGATGGTCTTGCCCAGACGCGAGCCGAACGTGTCGCCGCCCAGGATGTAGGCCATGATCTGCGCGGCGTAGAAGTCCGGGCTGCTGCGACGCAGGCCGCCGTTGTAGCCGAACAGCAGGCTGGTCTGCGGGGCGTCTGGCAGCACGATCACCTGCGGCGCGGGCGTCTTCGTGGGCGCGGGCACGTCCGGGATGACGAACGGCGCGGGCGGGGCGGACGGCTTGGCCCAGCCGCCGAACGCGGACTGGATCTGACGCACGGCGTCCGCCGTCTTGACGTCACCGACCACGACCAGGACTGTGGTGTCCGGGCGGTAGTAGGTGTTGTAGAAGTGGACCAGGTCGTCGCGCGTGATCGCCTTGGTGTCGGCCTCGGCCTCGTCGAGGGTCGGCGTCCAGTACGGGTGCCCCTTCGGGTAGAGTGCCTGGGCGAAGGCGATCTCGGCCTGGGTCCCCGCCCCGCCGGTCCCGCCCGTGTCCTGGCGGGCGTCCTCCAAACCCGAGAGCGTCTGCGCGCGCAGGCGCTCCAGCTGGGCGGCGGGGAACGTCGGGTGGCGCAGCTCGTCGGCCAGCGTGGACAGCAGCAGGCCGAAGTTCTCGGTCCGGCTCGTGCCCGACAGTGACGCTTCTTCCTCGTCCCCGCCGATGCCGACACCGGCCCCGACCGATTCGAGGCCCAGCGCGAGCTGCAAGGCGGTCTGCGTGGTCGTGCCGCGCGAGAGCATCGCCGCAGTCAAATCGGCCACGCTGTCCTTGCCCGCCGGGTCGTACATCCCGCCCGCCCGGATGCGCCCGGTCAGGGCGACGGTGGGATTCGCGTGGTTCTCCTCGACGATCACCGTCAGGCCGTTCGGCAGGACCACGCGGGTGGGCTGGGGGCGGGCTGCGGCGGGGGAGGCCGTTTTGGGCGTGGCGGCGTTGAACTCCTTGTCCAGGGCGGCCAGCGTCGCCTTCTGGCGCGGGTCGGTGACGGGCTTGGCCGCGCCGAAGTTGTCCGCCACCGGCGGCGGGGGCGGGGCCGCGCCGGGCGGCAGCGGCTGCGGCTCGAAGAAGGCCACGGTGCGGTTCGCGGGCGTGAAGTAGGTCCGGGCGACGCGCTGGACGTCGGCCGCCGTCACGGCCCGGATTTTGTCCAGATACGTGTCGTTGTAGCGGGGCAGGTCGATGGCGGCGTACTCGCCCAAAACTTCGGCCTGCGACGAGACGCTGTCGTTGCGGTACACGAAGCTCGCTTCGATCTGGCGCACGGCCCGCGTCAGCTCTTCGGGCGAAACGGGCGCGGTCTGGAGGCGGGCCATCTCGTCCTCCAGACCCTTCTCCACGGCGGCGTTGGTGACATTGGCGCTCGGCGTGGCGTCCAGCACGAACAGGTATGGGTCGCGCCGGTCGTCGTCGCCCCCGCCGGCCGACTGGGCCAGGCCCTTCTCGACCAGGGCCTGATACAGCCGGGCGCCGCGCCCCGCCGAGAGGATCTGGCTCAGGACGTCCAGCGTGTAGTGGTCGGGGGCACCCGTCTCGGGGATGTGGTAGCCGACCAACACCGACCCGGTCGTGCCGGGCCGCTGCAAGACGACCCGCCGCTCACCGCGCTGAACCGGCTCCGGCGTGATGGTGTGCTGCTCTAGAGTGCCCGCCGCGTAGACGCCGAAATACTTGCGGCAGATGTCCACGGCCTTTTTGGTGTCGAAGTCGCCGACCATGACGACCACGGCGTTGTTGGGCATGTAGTGGCGCCGGTAATAGTCGTAGATGACCTGGCGGTTGCTCGCGACCGCCTCGACGTCGGTCTTCCACCCGATGCCGGGCCAGTGGTAGGGATGGGCCTCGAACGCCGCCGGCTCAAACGTGTTGGTGTACAGGTCATAGCCGGGGCTGTTGTTGTCGCCCTCAAGCTCCGAGCGCACGACGGTCATCTCGTGGGCCAGCTCGGTCGGGTCGAACTTCGAGTTCTCCATCCGGTCGGCCTCGATCCGCGCGGCCAGCTCCAGGCGGTCCGAGGCGATCAGCTCGTGGTAGTGGGTGACGTCCGAGCCGGTCTCGGCGTTGATCTGGCCGCCGTTCGTCAAAAAGAGGTGGTCGATGGCACCCGGCGGCAGGTCGTTCGTGCCCTTGAACATCATGTGCTCCAGGATGTGCGACAGCCCGGTCTGGCCGCTGATCTCGTTGCGCGAGCCGACCTTGTACCAGACGCTGAAGTAGACCACGGGCGCGGCATGGGCCTCTTTGGAGAGGATCGTCAGGCCGTTCGCCAGATGGGTCTCGGTCACGCGCTGGGCGGCGTCAAACGTCTGCGAGACGACGCGGCCATTGGCCTCCGGGGAGGGAGCCGCGGCGGGTGCCGCGTGGACGGCAGGCAGCAGGGCCAGCGCGGCGGGCAGGGCGGCCAGCGCGCGGGAGAGCCGACGGGTGCGTCGCAAGTTGGGGCGTGTCAAATACGTGTCTCTTTCACGGTGAATGCTGCGTTCTTTACGCGCGCGAATAGGTGCCGGGTTCCTCACGCTCACAGTGGCCGCCCGCAAGTGAAACAACGGGGAGTCCCCGCTGGGTAGGCCGCGTCGCACGAGTGGCAGTACGGGCCGCTTTCGCCGGTGACACGGTCCTCGTCCGGCTCCTCGTCGCCCGCCAGGGGCGGCTCGTAGCGGGCGTCGCGCAGGCCGCGCAGGTCGTAGCGCCCGTCGCGGCGGCGACGCGCCCAGGCCCAGACGGCGTAGACGACGGCCAGGCCAAGCAGCAGGGTCGGGAGCAGCCCCCAGGGCACCAAGGGCACGGCGCTCACCCCTTTTGCCCGGACGCGACCCCCGTCGCGCGGTCGCCCGTCGGGTCACCGCTAGGCGTCGGCTGCGCCCGGTCGTCCGCCGTCAGCCCGCCGCCGGGCGCGTCCACGGCGTTGCTGTCCATCCCGCTTCCCGGCGGCATATCGGGGATGGCGTCGCTGACGCTGCCCCCGCCCGGCACGTCCTCGCGCTCGCCCAGTCCGGGCAGGTCGGCGTCCTTCTTGATCCCGATTGGCATGATTTTTTCCTCTGCATTACACTACCGCCCGCACACCCGGCGCTAAACCTGCGCTCCGGCGGGTATGAATCCGTCAGCACCCCCTCAAGGAGAAGCCCCTATGGACAGCCGCACCAACCCGTTGAACCCGAACCAGATCGGCGACGACTCCTCGGCGGGCGAGATCGCCGGCGAACTCGAAGACCTGAAGATGACCGAGAGCACGGCCACGCCCCTGCCCGGCTCGCTCGACTACGCCCAGCCCGATACCAGCCCGACGGAAGACTCGAACAGCGACCCCGGCCTGATGCGCGGCAGCCGCGACCCGTCCCTCGTGAACAGTGCCGAGGACGACACCCGCCCCGAAGACGCGCGCGGCGACACGCCCTATGACGCGCAGGGAACGGCGGGGTCGGAGGGGGAGTAGGTGAGCCGCCGCAGACTGCACGTGCCGGGGCTGTGGAAAGCCCCG